>Ga0315912_10000107_pt1 | contig 201255 bp, 165 predicted proteins | sample VfabasoilMG_FD_204469 | JGI IMG/M metagenome (GOLD analysis project Ga0315912, IMG submission 204469) | Garden soil microbial communities collected in Santa Monica, California, United States - V. faba soil | ecosystem: Environmental > Terrestrial > Soil > Garden | place: USA: California...
GGAATAAGTCACGCCGTCGAACTTCTCCTCGTAGGAACTCCGGCCGAACAACGTCATCTCAATCTGGAAATGTCCGGCGTCAACCGTGTAAGGACTTTCCACCGCGCCCGGACCATCAAGCGTCATCTCGCGCAGCTCGTCATCCGGCACCGGGTTGAGCAAATCGTACTCGCTCTTGTCAATGAGTGATTGGGAGTGCGCCGGCAACACTAACGCCGCCACCGCTACGCTTGTCATCGCACCATATCGCACAATTCTGGTGGCCGACATATTCATCAAGGCGAAGCGTTAGAATGACAAATACGTGTAAGCCCTCAAACCGCGCTCGTACTCATCCAGCAGGCGCATTGCCTCGCTCGGTTTCATGCGGTCGGACTTGATGGCCTCATCCATCTGGGCCTTCATCTGACGTTTCAATTCGTGTTCATCGTATTGCACCGCGGCCAGCGCCTGCACGATGGTGTTGCCCTCGATGATTTCTTCGATGTAGTAACCGGCTGCTTCGTCGGGATCGAGAAAGACATGCACTTCGTTCACGCGCCCAAACAGGTTGTGCAGGTCGCCCATGATATCCTGATATGCGCCCATCAGGAAAAAGCCCAGGTGATAGGGTTCGACCTGGCCGCTGCCGTTCTTGCGCCCGAGCGCATGCACCGGCAACGTGTCGCGCACATCGCGCAGGTCAATGAACTTGTTGATCTGTCCGTCGGAATCACACGTGATGTCCACCAGCGTGGCCTCGCGACTGGGGCGCTCTTCGAGGCGACCGATGGGCATGATGGGGAATAGATGGCCCACCGCCCAGTGATCCAGCAACGATTGGAAGACGGAAAAATTGCAGAGGTACTGGTCGCCGAGACTGTCCTCGAGCTTGCGGATTTCCTCGGGGATGTAGGCCTGCCCCTTGAAGCTCTCCACGACTTCCTGGCTGATTTCCCAATAGAGATTTTCGATCTTCGCCTTGTCCGGCAGATCCATCATGCCCAGGGTGAACATGTGTTGGGCGTCATCGCGGCGTTCCATCGCGTCGTGATAGGCCTCCAGCTTGTTTAGCTTGGTGAGGTTCTTCTTCATGTCGCACAGTTCGCGGACAATCGGATGCTCATTCTCACCATAGGTAAACTCGATGTCGGGGCGCGTCTTGCCGATGGCACCAAACACCTCGACAATCAGCACGCTGTGGTGCGCGACAATAGCCCGGCCGGATTCACTGACGATTTCCGGGTGCGGCACTTTCTCGGCGTTGCACACGTCGGCCACGTAGTAAACGATGTCGTTCGTGTATTCCTGAAGCGAGTAATTTGTGGAGCTGTCGAACGCCGAACGGCTGCCGTCGTAATCCACGCCCAGCCCGCCGCCCACGTCCAGGTATTCGACGGCGTAACCCATCTTGTAAATCTTGGAATAAAACCGCGCCGCCTCCTGCACGGCTTTCTTGATGGTTAGGATGTCCGGCACCTGCGAGCCGATGTGGAAGTGCAGCAGCTTGAGACAGTGTCCGAGGTTCTCCGCCTTGAGCATGTCGAGCGCCGCGAGAATCTCGCCGGTGCTGAGGCCGAACTTCGCATTCTCGCCGCCGCTCTCCGCCCAACGGCCGGCGCCCTTGGCGAGCAACCGCGCGCGGATCCCAACCAACGGCTCCACGCCGAGTTGTTTCGAGACGGTGATGATCTGGCGCAGTTCCTCCAGCTTCTCCACCACCATGATGACCTTCTTGCCGAGCTTGATGCCGAGCAGCGCCATCTTGATGAACTCCGCGTCCTTGTAGCCGTTGCAGATAATCAGGCTGCCCATGTCCTTTTGCAGCGCGAGGCCCGCGAAGAGTTCCGGTTTGCTGCCGACTTCGAGTCCGAAGTCGAACGGTTTGCCCGCGTCGAGAATTTCTTCCACGACTTCGCGGAGCTGATTCACCTTGATGGGAAACACGCCGCGATACTTGCCCTGGTAGTTGAACTCAGTGATCGAGCTGCGGAACGCATGGTTGATGGATTCGACGCGATGGCGCAGGATGTCTTGAAAGCGGATGAGCAGGGGGAGCTTGAGTCCGCGGCCCTTCGCCTCCTCCACCACGTCCGTGATATCCACGGCAATGCCGGCTTCCTGCAGCGGGGTGGCAACCACGTGACCCGCGTCATTGATGTCGAAGTATTTCGCGCCCCAGCGGTGGACGTTGTAAAGATTGCGCGCAGCCTGGATGTCCCAAGCGGACGATGCGTCGGAAGGATTGCTCATTTAGTCTTCTGCAAACGCGGGCACTATAGAAATAACCGCCGGGAATTCAATACGCAGGTGCAAATCTTTTTTGCTTTCGGTGCGCCTGCCATGGATTGAACCGTGCGACGGAGCGCGCGTTTCGTCAAGTGCTGTTCCCGTGACGCGGCTGTGACGTCGCCGCTGGGTGCACAACCCCAACCGCCGGCGCGCGGTGAATTCCATCTTTGCAGCTGCGAGCAATCCTGCTTTGATTCCACCATGACTCGCGCTTCGCTCGCTGCCATTGTCAAATACTGCGACGCCACGCTTCGCACCTGCGAAGTAGGGGATTACGATGGCGCGGTGAATGGATTGCAGGTGGAGAACTCCGGCCGCGTCACCCGCATCGCCGCCACGGTGGATGCCAGTATCGCGACGGTGAAACTCGCAATTGCGGCCAAGGCAAACCTGCTGATCGTGCATCACGGCTTGTTCTGGTCGCCATCGCATCCGTGGACCGGAAAGAAATACGAACTGCTCCGCCTGTTGCTGGAAAATGACCTGGCCGTTTACAGTTCGCACCTGCCGCTGGATTTGCATCCCAAGCTGGGCAACAACGCACGGCTCTGCGCGGCGTTGGGGCTCAAACCGGTGCGACCCTTCATGGAGAGCCGCGGCCAGTGCATCGGCTTGGAGACCAAGTGTTCGCTTTCGCGTTCCGCACTCGAGCGCAAGTTGGCCCGCGCCTTGGGTACAACTCCCAGGTTGCTTCCGGGCGGGCCGCAGATTTGCCGACGCGTCGGCATCGTCACTGGCGGTGCGGGTAACGAACTCGCCGCCGCGGCCGCGGCGGGATTGGATACGTTCATCACTGGCGAAGGACCGCATTGGACGTACGCCATGGCCGAGGAACTGGGGTTGAATGTCTTTTACGGCGGGCACTACGCGACGGAAACGTTTGGCGTGAAAGCGTTGGCGGCGCACCTCGCGAAGAAATTCCATGTGCCGTGGGTGTTCCTGGATCATCCCACGGGGTTATAGCTTGCGTCACGCAATGGACGCGGAGGCCGCGAAGGGAATGGAGGATTTTGCAGTCCTCCTCCTCGTGCTCGTCCTCGATTCGAGTTGCAGGTTTTCGATTACGAGGTCGAGGAGGAGGACGAGGACGATTTGGTTACAACTCGCCCTTTGCAGCCCTTTGCGCAAGACGGCCCGGGTCGTCATTCCAACGCCGGTTGAAACCCAAACTTCTTCGCCAACGCCAGCGACGAACTCAGTGAGCTCACCCCGGCGGTGCAGGTTGGATCGGAGAGCGAGGCCGCCGCGATGCAAACGCCCGTCTGCAAACAGCGCGCCAATTCCCAGCCTTCGTGCAATCCCAGCAACACACCCGCGCAGAAGGCATCCCCCGCCCCCGCGGTACCGGCAATGTGTTTGGCCGGTACTTTGAGCGCGCGCTGCCAGGTATCGTCGCCGCGGCGCGTCCGCGCAAAGGCCCCTTCGGGAAAATGAATTACCACCAGCTCGCGCACGCCCTTTTGCAGCAACGCCCCGGCGGCGTGCCGCACGGTCACGGTGTTCAGCTTGCCATCCGCATCCCGCAGGTTGAAACCGGTGGTCTGGCCCGCTTCAAATTCGTTGAGAATGCAGTAGTCCACGTATTTCAACACCGGCGCGACGAGCGTGGCGAAGCGCCCGCGATTCTCACTGACGACATCCACGCTGGTCTTCAGGCCCGCGGCCTGCGCGGCGGCGAGCAGTTTGCCCGCCTTCGTGCCGCAGCTCGCATACGGCACATCGAGGCAATCAAGCAACAACAAATAACCGAGATGAAAGATGCGGGCTTTGATGCGACTGAAATTCAGGTCGCGGCCATCCCACAAAGTGTTGGCCCCGCGAAGATGAAAAAACGTGCGCCGCCCCGTGGCCCGTTCGGTCATCACATCGGTGTAGGAAGTCGGCGCCTTATTCGTCGTGCCGAGATGAGCAACGTCGATCTTGTGTTTGCGGCAATCAGCGATGATCTGCGTGCCGAGTTCGTCCTGGCCGACGAGTCCCGCGGCGAACAAAGGAAACTTCGCCCCCGACTTGGCGAGGTCAATAAGGAGATTGTAGGGGCTGCCGCCCGTGCCTTGATGCTGGCTGTGAATGTAGCTGACGTGTTCCGGGTGGGGATACGCGTCGATGGTTTTGACCTGATCAATGATCCAGTTGCCACCGGCGAGGACGCCGTGTCGCGGAGGAGCGCTGCGGGATTTCATGCGCGTGGTCTGGATGATGCCTAAAGTGAACGCGAAGCAACGCGAGCGGACAAGGGATTTTTGCTTCGCCTGGACTGTAGTCGGTTGGACGCGGCATCAAGCCACCGGTCGCAGCGCGGAGAGATCACGCGTCTTGTGATACCACGTAAATAACAGGATCGTGCCGACCGAGGCGAGGCCGGCCGCCAGCCCGACCCACATGCCCGTAACGCCAAACTTGAGGACAAAACACAGCGTGATGCCCAGCGCGAGGCCGATGGGGAAATGGCCGATCAAGTTCGCGAAGAACGCGGCGCGGGTGTTGCCTATGCCCCGCAAAGCCCCGGTGGTGCTGACTTGAATGCCGTCGGCGATTTGAAATAGCGCCACGAGAAAAAGAATGCCAAGCCCGGTCTCAATGACGACCGGGTCAGCCGTGAATAGGCGCAACAATTGCCGGGGCAGCAGCAGATAACCCGCCGCGAAAAACGCCATGATGCCGATGGCTAGCGCGATGCAAATCCAGCCCGCCATGCGGGCGTGGGCGGGTTCGCCCGCGCCGACGAACCGTCCCACTCGCACCGCCGCCGCCGAGGAAAGTCCCAGCGGAAACATGAAAGTCGTCGCGGCCATCATCAGGCACACGTGATGCGCCGCCAGCGGCACGGCGCCGAGCGAGGCCACGAGAAATGTCGCCAGCCCAAACGCGCCGACTTCCAGCGCAACATGGCCGGTGGCGGGCAGCCCCAGTTTCCAGAACTGCCGCTGGGTGGCGCGATCATAGGGTTCAAGCTTCGGCGGCCGGCGGTTGAATCGCCACCACGTGTATCCCGTGGCCGCCAGCACCATCGCGCTGCGTCCGATCACGGTGCTGAGCGCCAGCCCTTGCACTTCCAGTCGCGGAAAGCCCCACCAGCCCAGGCCCAGCGCCAGATTGCCGACCAGATTCAGCACATTGGCCGCGACAATGATGAGGGTGAACGCCAGCACATGATGCTGGGCCTGCCAGTAACGTTGCAGCGTGAAAAACAGAAACACACTCGGCAGACTCCACGCTACGGTGAACACGTAACTGCTGAAGGCCGCATTGGCGGCGCTGGGCGCGGCCAGCCACAGATAGAGCGAAGCGCCGCCGACCACCAGGAGCAGCGACAATCCCGTCACCAAACCGCAGAGCCAGAACGATTGCGTGAAGTACCTTGAGAGCGCCGCTTTATCGCGCGCCCCCACTGCCTGGGAGAAATAGGTGTCAAGGCAGTAGAGGCAACCGATGCAGATGCTGGTAAAGGTCCAGTAAAAGTTGGCGGCAAACCCAAGTCCGGCGAGTGCATCGGTGCTGATGCGGCCGGCCACCAATGTGTCCACCAAGCCCATGGAGACGTTACCCACCTGGCTCAGCACGATGGGCCAGGCCAGTTTTAGTGTGTCGCGCAGTTCCGCGCGCAAACTGATGGTCGAGGAGGTCATGGTTCAACGGCGGCGGGGAGAAAACCGGCCCGGAACAATGCTTGCAAGAACGTAATCGCCCGGGCGTCGATTCGTCGCGGTCAATGCTCCCGGTCCTTCACCAAAGTGACCTGGGCGGGCAGCGGCGACTCCAAGCGGCTCGCCAATTCCATCGCCTGGTTTGGATTCATGCTGCCGGAAATCATCCCATACCCGCCACCGATGGCAGTTTGAATGATCGGCGCGGATAACAATTGGCCGTCCACGATTATGGCAAGTCGCCGCCCAACGTTTTCGCCGGTCAATTTGGCAAACGCGGTCGCGGCCCGCGGAGACAATTGGAAGGAGATCTGTGGTTCGTCCTGTTGCCCCCGCACGACCATGGCACTGTGGATCGGATCAGGTTGCAGTCCCGGCTCAACCTGGACGGCCACCAGCAAGGTCTCCCGTCGCTGACGGAACGCGCCATCGCCCGGCTCCATGGTGACGGAAGAATATCCAGGAACGACTTGCCCTTCCTGCACCAGTCGTTCGCTATCCGGGTGCACCAGGCGAAACTCCAGCTGACCGCGATGCACGAGCGCATTTGTTAATGCGCTCAATTGATCTGCGGGAACTCGTGGGGTGATCACCTGCACGCGCGTGGCGGAATGTTCCTGCCAGTAGAATTGAAACCCCAGCTTGGCAAACCGTCTGACGTATGCCTGCTTCAGCCCGGCCAGCCCGTTTGAGTGGCCCACCAGGCTGAACGGGTTGATTTCCAGCTCGAACGTAATCCCGTCTGCGGGCGGGCGCATCAGCGGCGCGGTGCGGTCGCGGAGGAAATACCACGCCAGCCCACCTAGCAGCAAAGCCCACACCGCCAGGATCGGGACAAGTATGAGCAGTAATTTTTTCATGGAAGATACTGCGGCGCCCGATGGTCGCTGGTTTGACGCCCGGAAGCGACCCTAACCGGGCCCGCTGTGGGATGCAACGCCCGGATTGATACGGGCAACCGAGTCGCCCGCCCGCCGGAGCGAAATCGCCGGGACACCGGTATTGCAAAATAACCGTCCCAGGTAGAGACTCCCTAACGGAAAATCGCTCAACTACATCCAAGATATCACCATGAATTCTCCAGCTATCGCCCGTCCGTCATCGCTTCGCGGCTGGCTCCGGTCAACCCAGTTAACTGCCCTAGCCAGTTTGCTGGTCGTCACCGCCGTTGCGCAAAGCACCAACACGCCAATCGCGCCAACCGCCGCCGACACGGCCTGGCGTGAGCTACAGGGTGCGTTCCAGCAACCTCCCATCCCGAGCGAGTGGAAAGGCAAACAACCCACGCCCGAACAACGGGATGCCTACCTCGCTGAGCAGGGTCGGCTCGCGGTCATCGCCGCGGACAAGGCCAAGGCTTTCATCGCGCAGTATCCGAATTCTGACAAACTCGCCGAGGCCAAGCGGCAGTACGCGCGGATGCTGCAAACCGCCGTGGCCCTGGGCAACAAGGACCGCGCCACCGAATTGGAGGCGCTACAGGCCGAGCGATTGAAGGACCCTAACACCCCCGAGCAGGAACGCTTTAACATCCGGGCGCAGGCGTTGATCAAAGAGATGCAGGCGGGCATGAAGGAGGGGGACGACCAGTTGGCGGCTTACGAGAAGGTGGCCCGGCAGCTGTTGAAGGAGTTTCCCAAGCAGTCGGAGCCGTATCAAATGTTGCTGTCCATCGCCGGCAGCGCCGACGAGAAACATGCGCAGGTGTTGCTCAAGGAAATCGCCGCAGCCGATATTCCTGAAGAACTTAAGGAGCAGGCCAAGGCGCTCGCGGCGCGCTATGAACGGGTGGGGCAGCCGCTCGAGATCAAGTTCAAGGCCACCAACGACCAGGAAGTGGATTTGCAGAACATGAAGGGCAAGGTGGTGCTCGTGGACTTCTGGGCGACCTGGTGCGGACCGTGCGTGAAGGAAATCCCGAACGTTCGCGCGACTTACGAGAAACTGCACGCCAAGGGTTTTGAGATCGTGGGCATCAGCTTTGACAGCGACCGCAAGAAGCTGGACGACTTCGTCGAGAAGGAAAAGATGCCCTGGGTGCAATACTTTGACGGCAAAGGCTGGGGCAATGAGATCGGCAAGAAGTATGGTATCAACAGCATCCCCGCAATGTGGCTGATCGACAAGAAAGGGATGCTGCGCGAATTGAATGCCAGGGCCGACCTCGAGAAGAAAGTGGAGAAGCTGCTGGCGGAGAAATGATAACCGGACAGATTGCTTAAACAGTCATTCAGGCGCGCGGCAACCCCGCGTGCCTTTTTTGTTTTGCCGGCGAAAACACAAAACTGGCGGCCGGAGGTCCGACCACCAGTTTTGCAGAAACCAAAAAGCTTACTTCTTCGGGGGCGGCGTAGTTGTGGCCGGGGCAGGTGCCGGGCCCGCGGGTTTGGCTGCCGGTGCAGGCGTGGGGGCCGGGACGCCTTGAGCTTGAATCGGATACTTGGCCAGCAAGGGTTGGATATCCGGGTGGGTGCGGGCGTATTCGACCAGCTGTCCAATCAACTTCTGGACCACCGGAATGCGGGCGTTCCCGTTCTCAATGATCTTGTTCCATTGCGCCGCCACGGGCCGAATGGCGCTCACGTCCTTGTGGCCGCGATAGACCTGGAGGAACATGAAGAAAATCATCAACCAGGTCAGGGCGATCAGCCCGGATTGTAATTTGATGGTGAGTCCCCGCAGCTCGATGACTTGCTGTTCAAGATCAGCTTTGGTCGGCGCCGCCGAAGCTGCCGAAGCGGGCGAAGAGTCGGAAATGTCACTCATGGGATTACTTCTTGGCGGGGGTGGCCGGGGCGGTGGATTTGCCAGCGGCAGCATTGATGCCGATAGATTGCAAGATGGGATCAATCGCGGGGTTGGTCTTGCGATATTCCACCAGATCATTCAGCAAGGAGTTCAACACGGCATCCTCCTGCTGAATCCGGGCAACCTGGGCCTGCATAAATTGCAGATTCCGCTGCTCGCGGGACTTGAAATAGTAGTTGGCACATAGCACGGCCAAAACGCCCATGCTGATCATGAGCACCGTATTATATCGGGAAATACTGTTGTTCATCGGTGGCATGGACTTTAACGATTCGTCCTGCCTTGTCCAACTGGATTTTCCGCGCGACCGGCGGGCGTAATAACCCGGCGCAAACCGCAATTTACGTTTCCAAGGCGGCGCCAGCGCGTTACGTTGCGGACATGTCGTTGGTGCGCATTTTGGTGGACGGTTACAGCCTGCTGCATGCCTGGCCGGACCTGGCGCCGGGCCGGGCCCGTCATTCGGCCGCCGCACGCGATGAACTGGTTCAAGTGCTGATGCAATATCAGGATGCCGCGGGCACGCCGATCACGATTTTCTTCGATGGGAGCGGCGCCCCGCCGAATATCCCCAAACAAGAATCCACCGGGACCGTGGAAGTATTGTTTTCCGGGGCGGGCCAGACGGCGGACGACCTGATCGAACGCGCCGCGCACCGTTTCCAGCCGTATGGTCAGGTCATGGCCGTCACCGATGACAACGCCGAACGCGAAACGGTCATAGCCTTGGGCGGGCACGCGTGCAGTTGCGAAAACTTCATGCGGATGATCGAAAGTGAAATGGCAGATTTCCAAACCGCGCTGAAGCATTACAATCGTCGGGAACAAAACCGCTACCGCAGCGCGCGATAAAATAAATGAAACCTTTCCGCCCCCCACAGTCATACGCGCCCCCCGCTGTAGCCAGGCGCTATTTTTATTACGGCCTGATCATCGGCTTGGCCCTGATGACCTTGAACCCCGGTTGGTTGACACCAGTCGCGATGGCCGCACAAACCAACGCTCCGTCTGAGTCCCGCTACCTGCTCATTTTCAATACGTCCGCCGCGATGAAACGCCGGTCGGAAAATGTCCAACGCGTGACCGGCGACCTTATTTATACGGGCATGAACGGCCAAATGCGGAGCGGCGATACCATCGGCGTCTGGACCTACAGCGACAAACTGCAATCTGGCCAGTTGCCATTGCTCCGGTGGACGCCGGAAAAGCGCGGGAATCTGGCCGCCCGGGTATCAGAGTTCCTGCGAACCCAAAAGTACGAGAAGGCGGCGGATTTCTCCGTGGTTCTTTCGGCGCTCCAACACGTAACGACAAACTCGACCAAGTTGACCGTGCTGGTGGTCTCCGACGGTCTCAGCCGACTGTCGGGCACGCCGTTTGACGCAGAGATCAACGCGGCCTATGAACCCTTCAGTGAAACCCAGAAGGAACAACGGATGCCGTTCGTAACCGTGCTGCGCGTCAAAGACCGCGCCTACCTGGGTTACGCAGTCACGCCATCCCCGTGGGTGGTGGAGTTTCCGAAGTTTCCGCCGGACCCGGTCGTCGTGGCCCCAAAGATTGAATCCAAGCCGGCCCCACCGCGCTCGACGGTACCGCCGTTAATCGTCATTGGTAAAAAGGACACAAATGCCCCTGCTCCCGTGACGAATACGCCGGTGGTGGAACTGCCGCAACCTGGCAGCGCACCCAAGCCGGTGGCTGCTGAGCCAACCATGACCGAGGCTGAAAAACTTTTCGCCAAGTTGGCCGCGGAACAAGGAGTCGCACTGCCGCCCGGTTTCGCCGAGAAATCAGTCGCTGTCGCAACCAATCATCCGCCTACTCAGCCGACCAGCGCGCCCGCGATCCAAACTGCGCCGCCGATTGCAACCGAGTCCCCCAAGCTCACGCCGCCGCCGCCAGAATCGAAACCCACCACCTCTCCGACCAGTGTCGCGCCATCCCCCGTCACTACCGACACAAACCCGCTTGTGGCGAAAACAAAACCCGAACCGGCTGCGCCCACGGTCGCGACCGCGGAAAAACACGATCGCTGGTTGTTCCCGATCGCCGGCGGCGCAAGCTTGCTGGTGTTGGCGTTGGGTGTGACTTACGCGTTGATGCGGCGCCGCCAACGGGCGCACATCAGCTTGATCACAAGTTCGATGGATCGTCGGAACAAGTGAACGTTGCGCTGGCGCAGCCATGCAGGAATTGCCCCACACCCATTCGTGTTTTGTCTGCGGCGAGAGCAACCCACTCGGGTTCAAACTGCGCTTCCACACCGACGGCCACTTGGTGACGACCCGGTTCACGCCGCGGCCCGAGCACATCGGCTTCAAGGGCGTGGTCCACGGTGGCCTCATCGCTACTGTGCTGGATGAGATCATGGTCTGGGCTTGCGCCGTACAGGCCCGGCGCTTTGCCTTCTGCGCCGAACTGAATGTGCGATTTGTGAATCCCCTGTCGCCGGGCGAGGAAGTGTTGGTGACGAGTGAATTGGTGGCAAACCGCCGCGACCGGATTTTCGAAACCAAGGGCAGCGTGCAAGCGGCTGGAGGCAAGCTGCTGGCTGAAGGCACGGGAAAATACGTTCCGATCAAGCCCGAGCAACTGCCGCCGATGTTCGCCGAGTTGATCGGCAATGCCGAATGGCTGGCCAGCTTTCCCCGCTGACACCTGCCGACCGGCTCACTTCTTTGTCACCGGCTCTACTTCGAGGCCAAGCCGGTCCAACGTGCTGGCTTCGGCCAGGCTGAGCTGGGCCAAGTTGCGATTGTATTCGGTCAACGCCCGGATCTCCTCGGACCGCGCACTGGTAAGGTCACGTTGCAGCCGCAGCACTTCGAAGCTCGTGCTCTTGCCGCTTTCCAATTTCTTCTGTTCGGCTTCGAGCGCCGCCTCGGAGTATTCCCGAGATTCCCGCGTCGCCTTGATGCGTTCGTAGCTCGCCTTTGCGAGTTTGATGGCGTCATCAATCTGCACCATGATGCTTTGCTCCAGCCCCTTCACCGCCAGCACCAGTTGCTCCATGGTGGCCTTGCCCGAGCGGTAGTTGTTGCGCGCCGTCCGGTTGCCCAAGGGATAGGAGAACTGTCCCCCCACCGCCCAGAAGGGTCGTTCGCGGTCCTGCACTTCCTCAATCGAAGAATTGAATTCGTTCCCGCTGCCGTTGTAACCGTAGGTCCCGAACACGTCGAGCTGCGGCCAGGTCTGGCTGCGATCGTATTTCAAGCGGATGCCTTGCGCCTCGATATCGAGCCGCGCCTGTAACAGGTCAGGACGCTGATCGAGGCCGCGACCCCAGCTATTCTGCAAGTCAAACACGTGCAGATCAGCTTCCAGGGCTTCTGTGGGCACAAGTTCCAGTTGCGCCCAACTCACAAAATCGGCGGTGATCCGGCGCTTCAGTTCGTTCTCCGCGGCGGCCAAAGCACGCTGCGCCTGCAACAAATCCGCGCGACTGGACGCGGCCTGCGACTCCGCCTGCTTTTCGTCGAGCGGCGCCATCGCCCCAACTTCCACCCGGCGCTTGTTTTCCTGCACGAGGCGCTCGGCCAGTTCCACGGCTTTCTCCTGCACCTTCACCGATTCGCGCGCGAGGAAGAGATTGTAGTACGCCAGTTCCACGTCGGTGACGATGCTCATGATCGAGCGGCGCAGACCGAGGTCGGATTGCTGGACGCCAATCTTGGCGACGCGGATGTTCAGCCGCGTGCTATCAATCAAGAGATTCTTGAGCAACGGCTGCGTCACGCTGATTTGCGCGGAACTTTGTGAATCGGAGAAGGGCGAGGACACGACGTTGCTGCCAACGAGGAAAAAACTCTCACCGGTGGATTCGCTGGCCCGGGCCGAGAGATCGTAACCCATGCCCCACGGCAGCAGCCCGCCCAGGCCGCCGCTGAAACTGTCCCGCTCGGTGGTCGCGCCCGGCACGGAAAAGCCGCCGCCCAGCAACTGCGAACCGGATTCCGAGTCGCTGTGCTCGCCCGCGAGCCGCAAGGCCGGATCGTAACCGCCCTGCGCCGCGCCCAGGTTATAGCGCGCGAGCATGGGATTGTAGCGTTCGATTTGAAGATCCAGGTTGTTGGACAGCGCGAGCGAGATGCACTCCGTCAGGCTGATGGGCCGGGGCTTGGATTCCGCGGACAACAGTGTTGGGCCGAGCGCCAATGCAAGGAGGAGCAACCAGGTTCTTCTCATGACGCGCGCAGATTGGGGTAACTCACATGATTCGTCAATCAGCAGAAGCTCGTTTCAAGCGATCCGCCAGCGCCCGCCACTCAGGTAACTCCGGCAGTGCTTCAACCACGATCGACTCCGCGCCCGCCTCATCGCATCGATGCAGCTCGGCATAAATCGCCCGGGCGAACGCTTCGGCATCGTGCGGAATCACACTCACCGCCGCGAAGCCTGCGCCCGAGGGAATGTGTGTGTGCGTAATAATGTGCGTGAGGGATGCACTTTCTTCCGCCACCTGGGAACGCAGCTCGGCGTCCGTCTGCCAGCTGAGCACCCGCAGTCGCGCCCTGGGCGCGTAATGCTTCTGCAACTGCCCAGGACTTTTCAGCGTACCGCCGAGCCTCTTAGTTTGGGCACTCACCAGATCTCCGGTCACGGCGATCAGTGATTCGTCATGAATCATGCCTGGGCGCAAGACCGCGGGCGGCTCGAGGGTTAAATCAATGACCGTGCTCTCGATGCCGACCTGGGATTGCCCGCCGTCCACGATAAGCGGGATCTTACCGGACAATTGTTTGGCAACATGTGCGGCGTTGGTGGGCGAGAGTGAGTTGGAAAGATTGGCGCTCGGCGCGGCCAGCGGAAATCCGCACTCGCGAATCACCGCCTGAATGAACGGATGCCCCGGCCAACGCACACCCACAGTGTCACCACCCGCAGTCACAATGTCTGGAATCTCAGCCGAACGCGGCAGCACCATGGTCAACGGGCCGGGCCAGAAAGCCTTTGCGAGTTGAGTCGCTACATTTGGCCAGCTGGCCACACAACGCTGCGCCAGTTCCGTGCTCGCGACATGGACGATGATGGGATTATGCACGGGCCGGCCTTTGGCTTCGTAAATCTTCGCCACGGCACGCGCGTTGAATGCATTCGCCGCCAGTCCGTAAACGGTTTCCGTCGGTAACGCCACCGCCTCGCCGGCGCGCAACAACTCGGCGGCGCGCTGGACGGCGGCGGCGAACAACGCCGGCGTATGGGTTGGCAGGATTTCCGTGCCCATGCGTGGCTCTATTCGTAGCGCAACGCCTGAATCGGATCGAGCCGCGCCGCTTTAAGCGCCGGAAACAAGCCGGCAAAGATTCCCACCGCCGCGCTGAACCCCACGGCCACGAGTGTCGCCGTGGGCGTGATGACCGGCGCATTGGCCGTGGGCGTGATCAATTCCAGCACTTGCACAAAGGCAAATGAGGCCGCCACACCCAGCACCGCGCCGAGGAGCGAGATGACCACGCTCTCAATCAGCACCTGCGCAAAGATCGCAAAACCCGTCGCGCCCACCGCCTTGCAGATGCCGATCTGCCGGATGCGTTCGTTGATGCTCGCGAGCATGATGTTCATGATGCCGATGCCGCCCACCAGCAGGCTGATGGCCGCGATAAACCCGCCGCTCATCCGGGCGTTGCGGATTTGCTGATTGATGCTGTCCAACTGGTTCTCCTGCGTGCGGAAACCGAAGTCTTCGATGCCGCGATGGGTCAGCATCAAAACATTGCGGGCCTGTTGCAGCGCGGGTTCGAGCTGCTCAAACTCCGCCACTTTCACGTCAATGTCCGAAAGCCGCGGATCAGGGATGCCGTCCTTTTCCGCCGAGGCGCGGAAGCGCAACCAGGCGGTGTTGAGCGGCATATAGATCGTCAGGTTCTTGCGCACGAACGCCCAATTGGCCCCGCCGCGCCCACCACCGAAGCCACGCAAGCGCGCCGGGCCGGCCTGTGCTTCCTGCGGTTGCTTCTTCGCGAGTTCGCGCAGCTTCTTTTCCTGCTCGCCCTCGTAATGCTCAAACATGCCGACGATGGTGAACGGTTGTTCGTTGATGAAAATGATTTCGCCGAGCGGCACAATCTCGTGACCCACCCGCTCCGGCGAACCGAACAGCTCATCGCGAATCGCCGTGCCGATGACGCACACCGCGCTTTTGTTTTCCTCGTCCAACTCGGTGAAAAAGCGTCCATGGGCCAGCGTGTGCAAATTCACCTCCAACACCGCCGGCGTGACGCCCACACACTCGGAGGGCACGCAGGAACGATCGCCGCGGGTGAGGGTGACGTTCCTGACTTCCATCTCCGGCGATACGAGCGAAATCAGCGGCGCGGTGTCGCGCAACGCCTGCACGTCGGCCATCGTCCGCCCGGGCGCCTGGTCGGCCAGATGTTCCTGCTCCGTCGGCACGTCCTGGTCCTCGAGCAACACCTTGTCCGCGCCGCCCATCGCGATCATCGTCTCCTTCATGCCGTTCTCCATGCCCTTGATGATGGCCGCCATGCCGACGAGGCTCGCCACGCCGAGGATGATGCCGAGCATGGTCAGGAGCGACCGGAACTTGTGCGCCCAGACTTCCTTCAACCCGCTGGCGATGGTGGTGAACAGACTCATCTACTCGTACCTCAACGCTTGAATCGGATTCAATCGCGCAGCTTTCACCGCCGGGAACAACCCGGCGAGAATGCCCACCGCCACGCTCGCGCTGAACGCCAGTAACATGACCGTCGGCGTGATGATGGGCGCGTTGTCGGTGGGAGCGAACGATTGCAGCAATTGCACGAGCCCAAATGACGCCACCAACCCCGCCAGCCCGCCGAGCACGGCGATGACCACGGACTCAACCAGAATCTGAATGAACACGTCGCTGGTGGACGCGCCCACGGATTTACGGATGCCGATCTCGCGCACGCGCTCCGAAATGCTGGCCAGCATGATGTTCATGATGCCGATGCCGCCGACGATGAGGCTGATTGCGGCAATCAATCCGCCGCTCAACCGCGCGTTGCGGATGAACACGTTGATCTGCTCGGCCCATTCCTCCTGCGTGCGAAAGCCGAAGTCCTCGATGCCGCGATGCGTTTGCATGAGCACGTTGCGCATCTGCTGCAACGCCTCGGGCAACAGATCCAGACCGGCAATCTTGACTTCGAGCGTTGAAAGCCGGGGATCACCAGCAAAGTCTGAAGGTGTACCGCCAAAACCCCGGCCACCGCCACCACCGCCACCGCCGCCCGGACCTCTCCCCCCGCCGCTCGTGCCGCCAGTAGTTGTTCCTCCGGTTGTGGAGGTGAACCCGGTGGCGCTTGTGCCGCTGCGGAATTTCATCCAGACGGTGTTCAGCGGAACATAAATCGTGTTGTTTTTCATGCGAAACGCGAAGCCACCGCGCCGCCCGCCGCGTCCGCCCCCGCCGCGACCGCGATCCCGCGCCACGGCATCCGCGGGCTGGGGTTGGGCGGCTTCAATCTTCGCGAGTTCGCGGGCCTTGCGATCCTGTTCGCTTTCGTAATGCTGGAACATTCCCACGATGGTGAATGGAATGCCGTTGAGATAAATCGTTTCGCCGATGGGAACAATGTCACGCCCGACGCGGTCGGGTTCACCCCAGAGTTCATCGCGTACCCCGGTACCGACGACGCAGACATTGCGCGCCAGTTCGTCATCAATCTCATTCAACATCCGGCCATGAGCCACCACGTGTTCGCTCATCTCCGCTGCCACCGGCCAGACACCGAGGCAATTCCATGGACGAAACGTCTTGCCGTTTGCCGACGCCGTCGCAAAGAGGCGCATCTCCGGCGAAAGCTTGGTGACCAGCGGCGCGCTGCCTTGCAGGGCGTAAACATCATTGAGCGTGATGCCGGACGCCTGATCCGCAAGATGCCGTTGTTCGATGGGCAATTCGGAGGGTTCGATGCGCACCTTCTCAATGCCGCCGATGGCAACCAGCGCTTCCTTCGCGCCTTTCTCCATGCCCGTGACCAGCGCGGACATCGAAACGAGGCTGGCCACGCCGAGGATGATGCCGAGCATCGTGAGCAGCGAGCGGAACTTGTGCGCCCAGATCTCGCGGAAGCCTGCCATCACAGTCGGGCCCATCTGCGCCGAGGTGGCGTTCAGGGATTCCGACGGATTGGTCGCGGCCACATTCATCGCTTGGCGAGTCCGGCGAGGGTGAGGTCAATTTTCTCCGCGATCTTGCCATCGCGAATCTCGATGCGGCGCGGCGTGACGGCGGCAATTTCCGGATCGTGCGTCACCAGCACGATGGTCCGGCCTTCGGTGCTGAGTTTACGGAACAGCGCCAGAATCGCCTCGCCGGTGTGCGAGTCGAGATTACCTGTGGGTTCGTCGGCGAAGACAATGCGTGGGTTGTTGACCAGCGCGCGCGCAATGGCGGCCCGTTGCTGCTGACCGCCGGAAAGCTGGCTGGGCCGGTGCTTGGCGCGGTTTGCCATGCCCACCGCGTCAAGCGACGCCATCGCGCGGTCACGCCGTTCACGGCCGCCGACGCCGCTGTAAATCATCGGTAGCTCGACGTTTTGCAGCACGGTGAGCTTGGGCAGCAGGTTGAAGAACTGGAACACGAAGCCGATCTTCCGATTACGAATCGTGGCCAGCTGCCTCGCCGTGGCGTCCTGGATCATCGTTCCGTCGAGCTTGATGGTGCCCTTCGACGGCGAATCCAAGCAACCGAGGATGTGCATCAACGTGGACTTGCCGCTGCCCGATGGGCCGATGATGGAAATGAATTCGCCCGGATCAATGTCCAGCGACACGTCATCCAGCGCGCGGATTTCTTCACCGCCCAGCTGGTAGATTTTGCTGACGTTGCGGAGTTCGACGAGCGCCATGGTAATCTCCGGGTTGCGAGCTTTAGGTCAGCGGGTGCTGCCACCACTGGGACCGCCGGGGCGACGTTCGCCGCCGCCGCCACCACCCGGGCCGCGGCGTTCGCCACCACCACCGCCTTGCGGACGGCCGCCCTGACCGCCGCCACCAGGTTGCATGCCGCCGCCAGAGCCTCCACCCGAAGGTTTTTGCTCCATGAGTTGCTTGGCGCGTTTCTCGCGTTCCTCCTTGGGCATTTCAAGCGAAACGATTTCGCCCGCCGTCAGGCCGTCCTGAATTTCAGCGAAGAAATAATCGGAGACGCCAACCTTCACGTTGCGCCTGGTCAGGTTGTCGTCCGCTTTGACATACACGAAACGCTCGAAGCGTCCGGAATCGGCGTTGCGCTCGGTGAAGACCGCGGAGAGAGGAACGGCCACGACGTTGTCGGCGGACGCGACCGGAATCTTGATGTTCGCCGTCATTCCAGGGCGGACCCGCGGATCAACATTCTTGAGCGCAATGCGCGTGGCAAAGCCCTTGATGTTGTTCTTGATCGTGGCTTGCGGCGCGATGCGTTCCACCACGCCGATTACCCGCAGCCCGGCCACGGCCTCAACACCGATTTCCACGGTCTGGTTTTCCTTGAGACGCGGGACATCAGCTTGATTGACGTGCGCGTTGATGATCATGGAAGTCAGGTCGGCGATGGTCAGGACCTCCGTGCCGCCGCTGACGCCGCCTGATCCGGACACCGCCTGGCCGATGGATACCGGCCGCGTCAACACCGTGCAATCGAACGGCGCGCGCACTTCGGTCTTGGTGAGGCGCTCCTCGGTTATGTTTAGTTCCTTCTGGGAACGGTCGAGTGCGTTCCGGCCGAGCTCGAAAGCGGTCTTGGTGTCATCGAAGAGTTCCTGCGAAATGAGATTGTCGTCGAGCAGCTTCTGCGAGCGTTTCAAATCCCGCTCGGCCTTGGTGAGTTCGAGCTTGGCACGTTCGATGGCGGTGAGGCTGGAGGCGCGTTGATTCTGCAACTCCTGATCGTCCAGCTTGAAGAGCAGATCGCCCTTCTTCACGCGGTCGCCGATGTCCACGGGCAACAACTCGATACGGCCGTTGATTTCGGGCCGGACGGAGACCTGTTCCGCCGGGGTGATTTCACCGGCGGCATTCACCGCAAAGCTGATGTTCGTCTGGATGACCGTGGCGGTGGTGGGCCGGGCAGGACCGGCTGGATTATTTCCCAGAAGCGGCGTTTTCGGCCGGAAATAGAACGCCGCGACTCCAACCGCCGCGATCGCAATGACGATGATGATGCTTTTCATTCAGATTAACCCAGACGCAAGGCTAGCCATGTTTCCCAGCACCCGCAAACGCTAAACCGGCATCAGTTGGGAGCATTGTCCATTGCCGGAGACGGCTGGACCATTCGCGTCGAGCCGAGAATGGACGCTGACGAGTGGCGTAGTATTCGCAGCGGCTGGACTTTGCGCTTTGGGGTTTCCCCGTCGGCCATTAACATCTCGCCGTGCTGACAACACTGACCAAACAACTTGGCGTCCGCGAGCCGCTTGCCGCCGGGCAGGTCGCGGAGGCGGTGAAACAGCTCGCTGACGAATCGGTGGCCGTCGAGCAAAAGGCGGCATTCCTCACGGCGCTGGCGCAAAAAGGCGAATCACCGGAAGAAATCGCCGTGTTTGCAGCGGAACTGCGGTCGCGGTCCGTCGTGCCGCCACTGGACGCCGCCACCCGCGCGGGGGAAATCCTCGATGTTTGCGGCACGGGCGGTGATCGCCTAGGCACATTCAACATCTCCACCACCGTGGCCATCGTGTGCGCCGCGGCGGGCGTGAAGGTCGCCAAGCATGGCAATCGCGCGATCACTTCTCAGGCCGGCAGCGCCGACGTGCTGGAGGCGCTTGGCATCCGGATTGATCTTTCACCGGCGGACGCCGCCGCCGCACTGGGCGAACACAACTTCGCCTTCTTCTTCGCGCCGAATTACCATCCCGCGTTCAAACACATCGCCCCGGCCAGAAAGCTTTGCGCCGAGCGCGGCCAGCGGACCATTTTCAACTTCCTCGGTCCGCTGCTCAATCCGGCACGGCCCACGGCCCAGTTGCTCGGCGTCCCCCGTCGCGAACTGTGCGAGCCACTTGCCCGCGTCCTCCAATCTCTCGGTCTGCGCCGCGGCATGGTGGTGTGCGGCCAGGTGGACCAGTCTGCGCTCGACGAACTTTCCACGCTCGGGCCCAACACTATCGCCGAGTTTTATCAGGAGCGCGGCTTCGCGACTTCGACCTTGCTGCCGGATCAATTTCCCATCCAACCGGCCACCCTGCCTGATCTGCTCGGGAGTGACCGCACCGCCAATGCCGCCATCGTCCGCCGTATTCTGGCGGGAGATGATCGCGGCCCGAAGCGTGATGCAGTCTTGCTCAATGCCGGCGCCGCGCTGTTTGTGGCCAGCCGTGCCCGTTCGATCAGCGAAGGCTGGGAACTGGCAGCGGGGACGATTGATTCCGGCGCAGCCTCCGCCAAATTGGCGGCGCTGGCGGGTGATGCGAAGGCTTGACGCGGCGTCGGCTGCGGCCTGTCCTCCGTAGCGTTCACTGTGTGGCCTGGCGGATGCGGGTCTGACGGCTCGTATTCAGTAACATTCCCCGAGACTTGACTACTGCGGAGGGTGGACGCTTACTTGTGCGGCTTAAGGACTTTCAGAAGCCTGCGGATAACAACTCAACCACTTCGAACCATGTATAAAATCATCGGCGCAGACGGCAAGGAATACGGACCAGTCTCGGTTGATCAACTGAAGCAATGGATCACCGAAGGCCGGCTCAATATGCAATCCAAAGTGCTGCCGGATGGCACCACCGAATGGAAGACAGTCGCTGAAGTTCCCGAGTTGGCCACCGCCATTCCTGCGCCTATGGCCTCACTTGGCAGCAGCATGGGAGCAATACCCAACACTGCCGCCGCCGCCGACATGGTCGCCGGGCCAGCCATTGGCCTGATGGTAACTGCCGGCCTGGGCTTCCTCGCGCAAGCGGCATCGTTGGTTCTGAATCTGTTCGGCTCCTCCATCATCGCGGCCCAAGGCCAGGGCAATGAGGCCATGGCGCAAATGTTCTCTGGTGCCATGGGCGCGGTGGCGGCCGGTTTTGCCATGATCATTGCCATCGTCATTTTCATGGGCGCCCTCAAAATGAAGAAGCTGCAAAGCCACGGTTTTGCGATGACGGCCAGCGTAATCGCCATGCTGCCGTGCGTGTCACCCTGTTGCTTGATTGGCCTGCCGATTGGCATCTGGGCGCTCGTTGTGTTGAACAAGCCAGAAGTGAAGGCGGCTTTCCACTGAGCGCACATGTCCGCCAGCCCGGGACATCCCGTTCTGTCACCCCTGCCACCAAAGGCCGGCGCGTCGAAGCTGTTTATTGGCCTCGGCGTGCTGGCACTCGTAGTTGGGCTGGCGGTATTCCGCGCGTTTGACCCGGCGCACCATGGCTTCTTCCCCAGGTGCGCAATTCACACATTGACCGGTTTGGAATGTCCGGGCTGTGGCGGCCAACGCGCCGTGCACTACTTGTTGCACGGGGAATTTTCGGCGGCTTTTCGCGCCAACGCGATTCTTCTCTCGCTGCTGATACCCATGGGTGTCTGGCTGGGATTGCGATGGGCCTTGCAGCGGCTTTCCGGCCGGTCGCTGCCGGCGCTCTTCCTCAATCGGACTGCAATATGGCTGCTATTAGCCGCGCTCTTACTCTTCGGAATCCTGCGCAACCTTCCGGCGTTTGCGTGGCTGCGGCCCTGAATCCGCATGAAGTTTTCTTTGCGGCTCGGCGACGCCCGGAGCCTCACCCGCGAGCACGCGTGGGTATGTTGCAGCACGAATCTGGTGCTGCCCGGTTTCGGCTCGCTCTTGGGCGGCCGATGGGCAGGCTACCCGCAGGTGTTGCTCTGCCTGGCCGGTTTTCTACTGACCACCGTGTTTGGAATCAAGTTCTTGGTCTGGGGAGTTCAGCATTGGTCAGAATTGCGCAACCCTGAGGGTGATCCGCTCGAAACTCTCACCGCCGTCTGGCACGGCTGCCGGTGGGCCTTGCTTGGCATGGGACTCTTTGGGGTGGCCTGGCTGTGGGCGCTGTTCACAAACTGGGGCCTGCTCGCTGCCACCCGCCCAATGGCGGATGCCGGAAAGCCAACGCCGCCGAAATGAACCGACTTCGCACGTGACGCGTGCCGACGGGTCGTGCAACTTTTCCTCATGCCGAAACTCACTTCCGCCCGAATCAAATCCGCCTTGCGCAGCGTGCCGTTATGGAAGCAGCGCCGCCGTGAAATCACGCGCACTTACCAGTTCAAGGATTTCGTCGCCGCGATGAAGTTCGTAAATCGCGCAGCCAAGCTCGCCGAGAAAGCGTGGCATCATCCAGACATAGACATCCGCTGGAACAAAGTGACGCTGGTGCTCTCCACGCATTCGGAGGGCGGATTGACGGCGAAAGACTTCACGCTGGCGAAGCAGTTTGACCGGACGGCGTAGTTCGCGCTACGGGTCAAACTTATTGGAGCCGCTTGCCGCGTGCCACTTGACGCCATCCGCCCCACGCAACACGATTTCGACCGATGTCTGCGTCCGCTCCGTCGCCTGTACGCGCCAATGAATCTGTGTTGGCGCTGTTCAAGAAGCATTTTGGTTACACGCCCCCGCATGTGGTGCGCGCCCCCGCCTGGCTGGAACTGCTCGGCCACCACTCGGATTACCATGAAGGCCTGGTGCTCAGCGTGGCGGTGGATCGCTACACGCACATCGCCTGTGCCCCGCGCAGCGACGGCAAGGTGGAACTGGTGGCTTCCGCGAATCCAAGCGTCGAAATGTTCTGGGTAACCGACCTCCAATCCGGCGCCACTGCTTGCTGGTCAAATGCCATTAAAGGTGTGCTGGCGCAATTGCGCAAACGGGGCGTTCACTTCAGCGGGTTCAACGCCGCCCTCCATCACGATCTTCCATCAAGTATCGCCGCCGGGAGTTCCACGGCGCTCGGCATCGCCACCATGCTGGCGGTGCGGCAACTGTATCCGTTCGGTCTCGGCGACAGCGGCGCAACCTTGCCGCCGCGCCGCGATGACCGCGGACGTATTCCCCCGCTGGCGGCAGTGGAGAAAATGCATTTCGCCCGCATCGGTCAGGCAGCCGCGTCGGAATCCGCCGCTGGGCTTTCAGGCCTGCTGAGTCCAGTCTCGACGCTGTGTGGAAAAGCATGGCACGCGACTGCTTTCGATTGTCGCTTCAACTCCCTGGATCACCTGCCGCTCATCGGAGAGGTGATGGTGCTTTGCGACAGCGGCGTGCGGCCGGAATCCTCGCAGGGCGAAACGGAGTTGCGGGAGCTTGGCACGGCTGCCGCGCGCAAGCTCGGCGCAAAATCCCTGCGGTCCGTGGAAATGAAACACCTGCAAGCCGAGCGCGCAAAACTGACGCTGCGCGAATATGCCTGTGCCTACCATGTTGTCGGCGAGATCGCCCGCGTGGTGGCCGGCGAGCGGGCGTTGCGCGATGACGACCACCGCCAGTTCGGGCAGTACCTGTTCCAAAGCCATGAAAGCTCCCGAAACTTCTTGCGCAACAGCACGACGGAGCTGGATCTGCTCGTCGCCCTGGCTCGGGCGCACCGCGGCTGCCTGGGCGCGCGGCTCACGGGCGGCGGGTTTGGCGGCGCGACCATCAGCTTGGTGGCGTATCATGAGGCGCAGGATTTCATCACGCACATGGCACAGGGCTACGAGCGCGCCCTGGGGATGAAGATGACCCCGCTGGTTTGCCAGGTCGTGGATGGCGCGGCCTAGACAAGCGGCGTTTTTTTGTTTGCACCCGCGCCGGCTTCGGGCTTAATGCAGACAAGCCAATGAGACGCGTCCCCTACCTGTTCCTGGCCGCGCTGTGCGTTCTGCTGGCCGGTTGTGCGACGGCCGACAAGTCGCATCGAACACTTGATCAAATCATCGCCCGGCCCCGCGTTCCGCTGGCGGCGGCGGTCGAGTTTGTGCCCAACACCAACGGACTCATTCAGCAGAAATTCTCCTTTGCCACCGAGGCCGGTCAGCGGGTGCCAGGCATCCTACTCAAACGCCCAGATGCCACGGGCCGGCGTCCGGTAGTGATCGCGCTGCATGGCACCGGCGGCAGCAAGGGCAACATGCTGTCACTGTGCCGCAAGCTGGCGACCAACGGGTTCGTGGCCGTGGCCATCGACGGTCGCTATCACGGCGACCGCATCACTAGCGGCAAGGGCACAGAGCAATATTTCGCCGCCATCGCCAAAGCCTGGAAATCCGGCAAAGAACACCCGCTCTATTACGACACGGTGTGGGACGTGCGACGGCTCGTGGATTATCTTGTCGCGCGCGATGACGTGGACCCGAAGCGCATCGGACTGGTGGGCATTTCCAAGGGCGGCATCGAAACCTATCTGGCCGCGGCCACCGATCAACGCATCGCAGTCGCCGTACCGCTGATCGGCGTGCAAAGTTTCGCCTGGGGGTTAGCGAATGGCGCGTGGGCGGGCCGCATCAAGACCTTTCAACCCGCGTTCGACGCGGTCGTCGAAACATCCGGCAGCACGAACGCCGACCCGGCGCAGGTGAAGCAGTTTTACGACCGCGTTCTCCCTGGCATCTACCACCAATTTGACGGCCCGGCGATGCTGTCGCGCATCGCACCCCGCCCGCTGCTCGTGATCAACAGTGATGCCGACCCCAACACGCCGCTGCCTGGTGTGCTCGAATGTGCCGACCGCGCGCGGCAGGTCTATCGCGCCAAAAACGCAAGCGATCGGTTCGTATTGAGCATTCAAACGAATACCGGCCACCAGGTGAAACTTGAATCCGAGCGCGCCGCGATCGAGTGGCTGGTAAAGTGGTTGAAACCCTGAAACCTGCCCGACTCAGTTCGCGCGGACTCGAAAGAACGCCGCCCCGGCTGTCATCGGCAGGCTCACGCTCGATACGCCCGAGGTCAGCACCGGCATCCAGTTCGTCGCCGGCAACGCCAAGGTCCTTTCGATGACAAACGGAGCGGCGCCACCAGTCCAGGTCAGGTTCATGGTGGCGCCGGATTTGTTGGCACTGGCGGTGATCAGTGCGGTTACATTGATTACCACGGCATCGTATGCGACTGCGTGAACGCCGTCATTCGCGCTGAGCATAAGCGTGTAGACTCCCGGCGCGTTGAAAGTGACGGTCGAGTTCGTGAGGGCCGTATTTACAAACGCGAGATTCGTTGGCCCGGAGTAGGCGCTCCAACGAATCACGGGCGGCAAGGTGTTGGTGAACTGAACCAGGCCCTGGAGTTGCATTGGCGCTCCGACGAAGGCCGTGCGATCCGGTCCCGCGTTCGCCGTTGGTGCGCCCGGGGAGCGCGGCCCTTCGCTCGGTCCGGTCGCCACGATGACTTCGAAGTTGGTGATCCCGACGGTGTTCAGCCGATCAAAACACCCCGCCGGCCAGCGATCGTCCGGGGTGACAGAAATGGAAAAGAAATTTCCGTTGTCCGATACCAGCGCGCCGTATTTTTTCAAACCGAGAAGCACGGCTTTCTCCTGCTTCGTCCAATTCGACGGGATGACATACGACGATTTCAGCCGGAGCCGCTGGCCCATCGCCGGCAGGTTCGTGCTCGTGTTGGTGGCGTAGGACGCGTAGTGCGTCGCGGGGTAGATGTACTGATTGTAGCGCGTGCGCTTCACGACGACGCGCATGGCGTGTTCCACCATGCCGCGCTCGCATTCATCGAAACGCACCAGCGCCGGGAACATCGGAAAGCCGGCCGCATCACCCGAAGTCCAGCCCGCGGGCCGCAGTCCGTTGGTGTTCAGGTTGAACTTCGCGCCGTTGGACGCCTCCCAATTGTTGCCGACGCGTTTTGCCTGCCAGGTTTCCCAGGTAAACCCCGCGCCCGGCTTCACCATGATTGAGTGACGATCACCACCCCAGTCATTTATGTCCTGCTGCCAATCGCCAAGCGACTGGCCGTCCGTTTCCGCCGGCCACGTCTCGACCGGCATGTTGGTGGGAATCGGATAAAGCCCGTACGGGAACGTGCCACCATCGAGGTCCGATTCGTCGGGGTAATCAAAAAACTCGATCGGTTTCGTCGGCTGTGAATCCGGCACGAGCACGTAATTCATCTCCTTGAACGCGCGCAGCGTGCGGCGATTCGAATAGACTGTGGTGAGGTCGGCAATGATCTGGGCGATCATCGCGTCAGAGTTCGCGAGCACCGGCCGGTTGGTGATGCACTCGTTCCAGGGATTCGTCACCGGAAGAATCTGCATCGCACTTACCACGGCATCTGCGTTCGTGGTGTTGAACAGTATGGCATTCGTAACCACCGGGAACGCGCCAAGAATGCGACCTTCCTGATTGATGCGCTCGGCCAGAACTTGTTGCCAAACCAGCGCCAGAACCAAACTCGTCAGACTCCTTTTCATACGACTCATACGACTTTTGTTGAAACCACCGGGGAAAAGTCAGCACAAAGAACGCCAGCGTTGCGCCGCCCCGGGGGCATTGGCCATTGAACAAAGCCGGTCTGCCCCGGTCCAACTCAGCATGAAAGCTCAAGCCCTGCGTGAAAAACTCGCCCGTTGGTGGAAGAAGGAAATCCGCCCCCTGCTTATCCTGGCCCTGGTGCTCTGCGCCGTGCGTTCCTCACTTGCGGATTGGAATGACGTGCCCACCGGCTCGATGCGGCCCACGATTCTCGAAGGCGATCGCATCTTGGTGAACAAGCTCTCATACGATCTCAAAGTGCCGTTCACCACCTGGCACATCGCTGAGTGGAGCAATCCGCAGCGCGGCGACATCGTGGTGTTCTACTCACCGCACGACGGCATTCGCCTCGTCAAACGCGTTATCGGCCTGCCGGGCGATACGATTGAACTCCGCGACAACGCACTCGTCATCAATGGTCAACCGGTCGAGTATCAACCCATCGCCGAGGAACTCCTGCGCGACATTCCGTCGGTCCAGCGCACGGGCCGGTCATTCGCCACGGAAAAGCTTCCGGGCCAGACGCACTCGGTGGGTGGCAACCCCGCCGCGCCTGCAAAACGTAGCTTTGCTCCGATTCAAGTGCCCGAGGGACAGTACTTCATGATGGGTGACAACCGCGACGACAGCTTTGACTCACGCTATTGGGGCACGGTCGCCCGCAAACAAATCGTGGGCCGCGCCTCGGCGGTGGTGATTTCGTTGAACAAGGAGAATCACTGGCTACCACGGTGGGGACGGACGTTCAGTTCGCTCGACCAATCGAGCGGTAATTAGTTCTGCGACTTCACCCCAAATATTTTCCAGTCCTTCAGTGCTTATCCTGATGCATCCCGTTCCCTTTGCGAATGGTTTGCGCGCTTGCCCAGCCTCAGCGCGTGTTTATACTCGGCGTCTCGAAATTTATGAGCGCTAATCCCATTCGTGTCGCGGTCACCGGTGCTGCCGGTCAGATCGGTTATTCCCTCCTGTTCCGCATCGCGTCCGGCGCGGTGTTCGGCCCGAACCAGCCCGTCATCCTGCATCTCATCGAAGTCGAGCCGGCGTTGCCCGCGCTCGCCGGCGTGGTGATGGAACTCGACGACTGCGCGTTCCCGTTGCTCAAAGGCATCGTGCCCACCGCGAATCTCGACGAAGGGTTCAAGGATGTGAACTGGTGTCTGCTCGTCGGTGCCGCGCCGCGCAAGGCCGGCATGGAACGCAAAGACCTGCTCGGCGCGAACGGAAAGATCTTCGTGGGCCAGGGCAAGGCGATCCAGAAGAACGCCGCCGCCGATGTCCGCGTACTCGTGGTCGGCAACCCGTGCAACACGAATGCATTGATCTGTATGAACAACGCGCCCGGCGTGCCGAAGGATCGGTTTTTCGCCATGACGCGCCTCGACGAGAACCGCGCCAAGGCCCAACTCGCGCAGAAGGCCAGCGTGGATATCACCGCCGTGACCAACCTCGCCATCTGGGGCAATCACAGCGCGACGATGTATCCCGATTTCTTCAACGCCAAGATCGGCACGCGCCCCGTGCCGGATGTCATCAAGCACACGGAGTGGCTGGAGAAGGATTTCATCGCCACCGTGCAGCAACGCGGCGCGGCGATCATCAAGGCGCGCGGGCTCTCCAGCGCCGCCAGCGCAGCGAACGCGGCGATTGACACCGTCCGCTCACTCGTGAACCCGACTGCCGCCGGCGATTGGACCAGCGTGGCAGTGTGCAGTGACGGCAGCTACGGCATCGAGAAGGGTTTGATGTTCAGCTATCCGATCCGCACGACAGCCAAGGGCTGGGAAATCGTGAAGGACGTGCCGTTAAATGAATTTAGCCGTGGCAAGATCGCGATCACGGAAAACGAGTTGAAGGAAGAGAAATCACTCGTGGCCGAGTTGCTGCCGAAGTAAGCGACGAATCAACTTTGCACCGCGAGCGCAGTCGCAAGGCTGCGCTCGTTTTGTTTTGCGACAGTCTGGGCCGAGGCAAACGTCCAGGTGTAATCACGCCTCCCCCTCGCCCGGCGGGAGAGAGTCAGGGTGAGGGAGGAACATCCGGCTCAACGTCACGGATCTATTGAAGCGTTCTAGGAATGGGCTGCTGGAGAGCTTAGCACCTCCAACGCCCGCAAGCTCGCGGCGGTGCGGGTTTCCACTCCAAGTGCGCCGAAGATTTCCAATACGTGCTTTTTCACCGTGCCCTCGCTGATGCCGAGGATGGTCGCGATATCCGGATTGGTCTTGCCCTGCGAAATCCAGAGGAGCGTTTCTGCCACACGCGGCGTGAGGCCAAGTTCAGTTTCGAGCGGCTTGGCGGAATTGAAGTTCGGTTTGAATTCCGGCGTGGCCTGCTGCGACTGACGTTGCAACCGTGCATTGATAGCATTGAGCAAATCAACCTTGGCCGCAGGCTTGGTCAGGTAATCATCCGCGCCGAGATTCATGCCGGCTCGGACATCCGGCTTCTCGCCCTTGGCCGTGAGGAAGATGAACGGAATAGTTACTGTGGCCGGGTCTTCGCGCAGTTCTTTGATGACTCCGTAGCCATCGAGTTCGGGCATCATGACGTCACAAAGAATCAGATCCGGCTTCTCGCGCTTGGCCAGTTCGATCCCCGCCCGGCCGTTCTCGGCGCCGATAGGCTGGAATTTTTCGAACTTCAACACGGTAAGCAGATTGCGCCGCATCTCGGGCGAGTCTTCGATGACCAGGATTTTTTTCATGGGATGCCTTTCTAAGATTTCAATTTTGCGGAACAGCTTCAGGCGGGAACAGCGGCAGCGTCACAGTGACCGTTGTCCCTTCGCCAACTTTGGAGTCAATCTTGATTTTGCCGCCGTGCAGTTCGACGCAGCGTTTCACGATCGTCAGGCCCAGACCCGTGCCCGGACGCTCGCCCACGTTGCGCCCGCGATGGAACGCTTCAAACAACCATTCACGATCCGTCTCGGGAATGCCGATGCCCCAATCGCGCACGAGACAGATCGCGTCATTGCCGACCGCAGCGATCTGGAATTCCACCACCGCGCCGGGTGACGAATATTTCACCGCGTTGGTCATGAGATTCGTGAAAATGTGACGCAACAGCCGGTCGTCAGCGTGGGCTGCGCGCGTCACGGCATGGTCGAACAATTGGATGACGCAGCGGCGTTCGGTGACCGACTGCACTTCGTCCACGATCCGCTGGCAGAAGAGGCGCAAATCCAATGGCCCGGGCTTGAAATCCATCTTGCCCGCCTCAAAACGACCCAGTAGCAACGCCTCTTCCATGAGTCCAGCCATGCGCCGGGAATTCTTCTGGATCGACTCGAGCTGTTCCTTGCGCTCCGCTGGCACGAGTTGGTCGGCGTATTCGTCGAGAATTTCGGCGGACGACAGGATGATTCCCAGCGGCGTCCGGAACTCGTGCGAGACCATGGATACGAAATTCGTCTTAAGCTGGCTGAGCTCTTTTTCGCGGGCCAGCGACCGGAGCAATTCCTCCTCCGCGCGTTTGCGTTCGCTGATGTCGTTAACCATGGCTTGGATCACGTGCCGTCCGCCCATCGCGATGCGCGTCAGGATGACTTCCACCTGGATCTCGTGGCCATCGGTATGTTTGGCCACCCAATCAAAACGCGTGCTGCCGGTGTTCAGGCACTGGTTGATGTGATGCCGGGCGAGGTCGGCGGTGGGAATGCCGCCGGGCTGCAGGAGTGGCGACGTCACCAGCGGGCTCAGCCCCACCAGACCCGCCGGGTTTGCGTAACCGAGCATTTCGGCGGCTGCGGAATTCACGGCGAGAAATTGTTCCGCATCATGGATCATCACGCCCGCGCTCGACGCCTCGAAGAAGGCCCGGAATTTTTCCTCGGATTCGCGCAGTGCCTGTTCCGCCCGTTTCCGCTCGATGGCCAGCGCAATCTGGCCGGCGACGAATGTGAGCAAGCGCTTGGCCTCTTCACCATAGGCGTGCGGGTCGCGGTAGTTCTGGACCGCCACCACGCCGAAGGTCCGCCCGCGAATCGTCAGCGGCGCGCCCAGCCAGACGGCCGCATGCGCGCCCACTTCGCGGTAACCTTTCTCCTGCCCGCGCTCCAATACCACGGCGCGGCCCGCCCCCGCGCTCCGCGTATTGGTCCCGTCGGAAAGCACCGGTTGTCCCGTGCGCAGCACCAAGCCGGTCAGTCCCTGGTCCAATCGCATCGGACCCGGTTTGGGATCCTTTTCGTCCACAAAGAAGGGAAAACTGAACGTTTGCCCATCCGGATCCGCCAGTGCGATGTAAAAGTTTTCCGCGTCCACCAACGTTTTTACGATGCCATGGATGTCCGCGTAAAGCGCGGCGAGGTCCTCAGCCGTATGCGCGGCTTCGGAAATCTGGAATGTGGCGAGTTGAATGGCTTCGCGCCGCTTGCGTTGCGAATTGTCGATGACGCTGCCCCGGATGAGCAGGCGACTCTCCCCGGGCAGCCGGACGAGCCGGACTTCGCAGGGGACCAACCGCCCCGAGGAATGCATGTGCACCCATTCGAAGACTGGCGTGCCGCCATCCACCGCCTGGTTGATCCACGCTCCCGCCGCCTCGAACGAACGCCGGCCATCGGGCTGGAACTCCGGGCTGAGTTCCGCCGGATGCTTCTGCAGCAGGAGCACCCGCGACAGGCCATAAAGTTGTACGGCGTTTTCGTTGCAGCTCACGAAGCGCCCGGTGTGGCCATCAAACACCACGATGGCTTCGGGCGCATGCTCCACGAGCGTGCGCAAGCGGGCTTCGCTTTCGCTTAACTCCTCGGTGCGCTCGGCGATGCGCTGCTCCAGCGTTTCGTTCATCTGCTGGACCTTGGCCTCGGCCTGCCGGCGCTCGGTGATGTCGCGGGAAACAACCAGCAGTAGCGGATGCTCGCCCGGTTCAATTGGTGTGATCGCGACTTCCAGCGGTACAGTCTTTCCGCCCCCACCCAGACATTCCCACTCGAACCGGATGCCGCCTTCCTTGATCGCCCGGCCAATCAGTTCCGCCGCCTTCTCGGATGAACGCCGCCCATCCGATTGAAACTCCGGCGAACTCTGATCCGGCGACCGGCCGACCAGTTCGTCCCGGCTCGCCAGACCCAACATCCGCACCGCGGCGAGATTCACGTCCACGAACAGGCCCGTGCGCGAGTCGAGCAAGGAAAACGCGTCGCTGCTATGATCGAACATCCGCCGGAAGCGCGCCTCGCTTTCCTGAAGCGCGGCCTCGGCGTGTTTGCGCTCCGTGACGTCAGCGATCGAGCCAACGTGATAAAGCACCTCGCCGGTCTCGGGATCGTGCACAGTCACGCCGTTGTTCAAGCCCCACCAGCGGTGGCCGTCGCGGCGGACGTATTCAATCTCGATGTTGCGGAAGCCGCCCTGTTGTTCGAGCAAGTCCAGCAACCGCCGGCGATCTGCCGGATTTGCGTAAAGCCGCTCGCGCTGCATCCTCTGCATCTCCTCCAGCGATTCGTAGCCGGACATCCGGAGGTAGGCGCGGTTGGCGAAGATGAGTTCGTGCTCGGGGCTGGTGCGGTAGATGGCCTCGGAAATGTTGTCGGCGACCGACGCGAGGAGCTGCTGGCTCTCGCGCAGTTCAGCCTCCGCGCGCTCGCGCTCGCTCAACAACAAATTCATAGCCTTATTCTTCACCATCGGCGGCCTCCGGGCACTGGACCTTTCGTTCCATTTACCCCAGCACAGGCCGGGTGTAAAACCCGCGGCATGAACTTGAACCACGCTGGTTATTGGCGGAACGGACGACTCAACCCCGGTTGGGTCAGCTTCGATTCTCTTCCCATGGCGGCGTCCGTCAAGCGTGGACCTGAAACGAAAGGCCAGCCAATGATGAAGTCACATTTGAATGCGGGCGTAATTAGCGCCCCGGTGTGGAGTCTGCCGGCGCGAAATGCGGACCGGAAACTGCGGCTGCCCATGCCGGCACCGTCGGTCCGCGTCCCGGCCACGCGGGAGAACCGCGAACGCCTCCGCCGATTGCGGGAGCAGGAATTGGAGGCCTGGAAAGCCGTCAGCCCCAACGCCGCGCTCCCGGCGAAGACGCCCAACGCCCGGCTCACTCAACGCGGCGAATCGCGCCTGTTTGGGATCGTGGCCACCCTGGCGGCCGCCGGATTGACGATCGGCATGGCCGCGTCCCTCGAATTCGTCTCGCAATGGCATCAGCTCGTAAGCCTCATCCGCACGTTGCTGGGATAGGCGCGGAAAAAATCTTGTCCTCCTCACCACCTGCGGCGCGCAGATTCCAGTTTGCGCGCCGCCTTCTTTGGTAGGCTGCCTGGCCCTCATCGCTCGCGGCAAAAGGTTTTGCGTGACTGACAGCGGCGAGCTGTCTCTAATCTGCGCCACGCAACATGCCCGACGTGCTGACAGCGCAGGAACTCGTGAAACAATTTGGTCCGGTCACCGCCGTGGCCGGCGTCAGCTTTAGCGTCGCCGCTGGCGAAGTGGTGGGCTTGCTCGGTCCTAATGGCGCCGGCAAGACGACCACGTTGCGGATGCTGGCGGGCATTCTCACGCCCACTTCCGGGCAGGTGCTTGTCAATGGAACGATCCTTCACGACCAAAAGCTTGCCGCCAAACAGCGCATTGGCTTTCTCTCCGGCGACACGCAGCTTTACCAGCGCCTCTCCCCGCGCGAAGTGTTGCGTTACTTTGGCCGGCTTTACGGCGTGCCCGAAGCTGAGTTGAACCGGCGCATCGAGCAACAGGTGCAGGAACTGGAAATGACCGCCTTCGCGGACCGCCCCTGCCGCACGCTGTCCTCCGGGCAGAAACAACGCGCCAACATCGCCCGCGCTTTCCTCCACGATCCTGACGTGATGATCCTCGACGAGCCCACCGCCGCGCTCGACATCGTGAGCGGACAATTCATTGTGGACGCCATCCGCCGCAAGCGCGCCGCCGGCCGCGCGGTATTGTTCTCCACGCATATCATGAGCGAGGCGGAGTTGTTGTGTGACCGGATTTTGTTCCTCCACGCGGGCCGCATCACTGACAGCGGTCGCCTCGACGAACTGCTCGCACGCACCGGCTGTCCGAATCTCACCGAAGCCTTCCTGGCCCGGGCCCGCGAAACCACGCCCGCCTGACGTCATGCGCCTGCACATCATCTGGACCATCTTCCGAAAGGAAATCACCGAGGCATTGCGCGACCGGCTTACGCTCGCGGCGGTCATCGGCCTGCCGTTGCTGCTGTATCCGCTGATGATTCTCGGCATGACCAAAGTGCAGAAGGCGCACATCGAGTCCGAGGACGAACGCGTGTCGCAGGTGGCGGTCTGGGGGGACGCGCCGCAGGCATTGCTCGCAACCTTGCAAGCGACGAACCATTTGAAGTCCACCAACTGGGCGGGCGCCAGCGAATCACTCCAGGCGGACTTCCGCGCCGGGAGATTCCCACCCGCCACTGAGGAAGAGCAGAGAGCGGCCGCCTCAACCAATCAAAACCGCCTCATCGAAGCCGCCCAACAGGTTGTGTTGGATCGTTCGCAGGACGCAGTGCTGGTCGTCTGGCCGGGCTTTAATGAAGCCATGACCGCGGAAGAGCTGGGCAAGGTTTCCATCTGCTACGATTCCGTCCGCCCCGCTTCCGAGAAGGCACGCGAGCGGCTGACCGATGCGCTGCGAGCTTATCGAACGGAGATCGTTGCCCAACGTGAACGGGCGCATGGTCATCAGGCTGGCTTTGCGGCCGGACTCGAAATCCGTTCGCTCAATCTCGCCCCGCCCAAACGCCAAGTCGGCGAGCGTCTCGGTTTGCTGCTGCCATTCATCGTCATTCTGCTTTCGGCGACAGGCGGTCTCTATGCTTCCATTGATATCACCGCCGGCGAAAAGGATCGCGCGACGATGCAGACCCTGCTTTGCGCCCCGGTGCACAATTTGGAAATCGTCATCGGCAAGTTTCTCACGGTCTGGTGCATCAGCCTGCTCGCGGCGATGGCAAACATTGCCAGTATCGGCGCGACGATAGCCCGCGCCGCGGCAGGTGGTTCGTCCAGCTTCTTCAATGTATCGCCGGGCACATTCCTGCTCGCGCTGTTATTGTTGCTGCCCGCCACGTTCACCATCACCGCGTTCTTTCTCGCCCTCGCCATGACCGCGCGCGACGCGAAGGATGCCGGTAATTTCCTGGGCGCCAGCCTGACGATGCTGCTGATGCCGATGATGATCGTAATGCTGCCGGGCGTGGATTTGAATGCGTGGACCGCCTTCGTACCGTTGGTGAATCTCTCCTTGCTGACCAAGGCCATCTTCCTGAATGAGGCCCGAGCCGACACGATCTTTCTGACCCTCGTGGCGTCCCTGCTCTATGCATCCCTCGCGATTGTATTCGCCGCGCGCATATTTGGCCGCGAACAAATTCTGCTCGGCGGACGCACCTCGCTCTTCGCGTTGTTGCTGCCCGAAAAACGGAAGGACGCCATGCCCACGCCGTCGCTGGCGTTCACCATGTTCGCGCTCGTGCTCGTGCTGGGCTATTACGGCAGTTTGCTGCTGACCGAATCGGGCATTGTGAGGGCTGTGCTGACGACGCAACTCGGGTTCTTCCTCCTGCCGGTGGTCGTAATTGCGGCGTGGATGAAATTCTCGCCCGTTCAGGTTCTCTCTTTCCGCACGCCGCCATGGAAAGGCGTGCTGGCAGCGGTGCTTATCGGGGCGACAGGTTGGGCGGCCGTGGGCGGACTCGTGATGCGCCTGTTGCCGCCGCCGGATTCGCTGGTGAAGGCGCTGGAAAAGATTGTGTTGCTGGAAGACGCAAACGCGTCGCTTTGGAAATTACTGCTCGTGATCGCCGTCACTCCGGCGGTGTGCGAGGAATTGCTGTTCCGCGGGGTGATTCTTTCTGGCTTGCGCCGCTACGGAAACTGGCCGGCTATTATAATTTCGTCCCTGCTCTTCGCGCTGGCGCATGCTTCCATCTATCGCCTGCTGCCGACGTTCTGCCTTGGTCTGCTGCTGGGTTACATGGTGGTGAAGACCGGTTCGATTTGGTGCAGCATGCTATTGCACGCCCTAAACAACGGCGTGGCAGTAACGCTCGCCCGCTCCAAGTCATTTGCAAATCAGTTTGGATTGGACGAAGCCACGCAAGTGCCATGGTCCATCACGCTGCCGGCGTTGGTGGTGGTGGTGATCGGCTTACTCATTCTTCGAACTTACAAACGTGCGTCCGAGGCCAGCTGACGTTCTTTTTGGCGGGCTATGCAAAGCGGCGCGGGCTCAGAAGGAGGCGAACGCGGCCTTTGACGAGCCAACGAGCGGCCACAGTTCCGTGAGGAGAGGCAATCAATTCTGTCTACCTTATAACATGCTGGTGGACAGGACTGCACCTTGGGTGCATAGTCCGAACATCCCGCGACCTACCCGGTCGTTTCAACGTGAACGAGGAGCTGATCCAGTGCAGCTGGGCTGTTCTGCGGTGGGCGCATACGCTCCCCGAATGGCTTAGCTGTAACAAAAGGTAGGCATGAAGCGTGTCGCGATACTTGGAGCGTTGGCCGTCGTCGCTTTGCTGGCACTCTGGTTCACGCTGCGAACCGCAACGCAATCGGTCTCGCACCCTCAAGTTGCCCTGCCACGCAATGTCATATCTTCCCGCCTGCGGCAATCTTTGCCTCCTCAACGCGTGGTCGCAACCCCTTCAACGCCGGAAGAACCCGAGCGCGGCAGACTAGATTCCGCCCCTCAACAATTGCCACCCGCTTTCACCAACTTCGCAAACTGGGCGGAGCGTTATCTTGCAGGCGACGTTTCCGCCGTTTCCGCACAAGGTGAGGCGCTGGCTTGGAAACGGCGCGAAGCCATGCTGGAGTTGATTCAAACGGATCCCAAGCGGGCGTTGGAGTTGGCGGCCCCGTTCAGCTGGCGTCGGGATTTGCCTGCGAACATCTCCCGCCATTTCGAACAACGCGTGGATGGGCGCGGGGATTACGAGCTGGCGATCGCCACGCAGTTTGAAAACAACAAGAGTCGCGCGTTTCGCTGGGCGCAGATCGGCGGACAACGTTACGACGCATTCGTCTATGGCCGGCGACTGGCACAGAGGACAACGGCCAACATCCCCCTTCATGGAATTTCCCTCGCCGGCAAGCTGGCGCTGTCCACCGATCCTATTCGCGTTTTGGAGCTGGCTGAAGCGCAAGCGCGCTGGGCGGCCAGCGGTGAGGCCGCCGACCCGGTCTGTGGTGTCAGCAACCAACCCGCCGACTCCCGCGACGAGCAATCGGCCGGCGACATTGGCGGGGAACTGGCCTGGTTCTGCGGCATGGATCATCTCTCCCTCGTGCAACGGCAATGGTTGCTTGGCGAGAACGGCGGCGGCTATTCCGTCAACGCTGCGGTCGGCAACGGCAGCACCTGGACCCAGGGGCGCAAGGATGTCCTCTACATGCGGGTCAATTTTCCGGATGACCTGACCGAACCGCTCTCGGAAACCAGCGCGTATAGCATCATGGACGACGTGAATGAGTTCTACGTGACCGGCTCGTATAACTCGACCTGGCTGACCACCACGGTGACGCCGTTGCTCACGTTGCCGCATCCCAAGGCGTGGTACACCACGCTGGGACCGGGCGCTTTGCTGTCCGAAGCCCGCGCGGCTGCACGCAAAGCTGGATACGATACCGCAAGTTACGAGCGTGATATCGTGAGCCACACGAGCGTACCGGAGTTCGACTGGGGCGGGCTAGGGGCGGTCGGTGGCAAGGGCACGTGGCTGCAAAGTTATGGCGCCGGGGTGACGAGCCACGAACTCGGCCATAACTGGGGGCTGTTGCACGCGAATTTTTGGAACACCATCACCGACAGTGTCTATAGCGTCATCGGACCGGGCACGAACATCGAGTACGGAAATATCTTCGACACCATGGGTCAGGCCTCGGCGGGTAACAATCAGTTCAATGCTTGTTTCAAGAACATCCTTGACTGGCTGCCAGACACCGCGATTCACAGTGTTGCGACGAACGGTTTGTATCGCATCTATCCCTTCGACGACGCACTCCGGCAGAACGGCCGCGCCTACGCCACCCGAGTACGGAAGGATTTCCGGCGCGATTACTGGATTGAGTTCCGCCGCCGATTCACAGGCAACGCGTACCTGCAGAACGGGGTGTTGTTGAACTGGTCGCCCTGGGATGAAAGCAATGGCGGTTCGCAGTTGCTGGATACCACGCCCGAGACGTTTTCACGCGCCGACGCAGCGGTCGTGATTGGCCGCACGTTCAGCGATCCGCTGGCCGATGTTCACATCACGCCGGTGGCCCGCGGCATCACACCGGACGACGCGTGGATGGACGTGCAGGTGAACGTCGGGCCGTTCCCCGGCAACTGGTCCCCGACGCTGAAAGTGGAGGTGGATCGCACGAACACCAGCCCGGGCCAGTTGGTACACCTTCACGCCACTGCCAGCGATCTTGATGGCGATCTGCTCGCCTACGCCTGGACATTTGATGACGGCACTTTTTCCACGACCAACCAGCCGTGGGTTTCCAAGAGCTGGGGAGTATCGGGAGAGCACGTGGTGCGTTGCGTGGTCAGCGACATGAAGGGTGGCGCGGCCAGTGCGAATGTCGTGGTGCCGGTCGGTTCGCCCACCGGCTTCCGCGTCCGCGGTGTCGTGCTGGATGAAAATGACGAGCCGATTCCCAATGTGCGCGTGGATACCGGGCTCACGAATGTCGGCGCGGTCTGGTGTTACACCGATAGCGATGGCGTGTTTATCCTTCCCGGGCTCGGCGGAGACGTAACGTTGGAGGCAACGCTCTACGGCTATACGTTTACCAACCTGATATTCGTCAATCCGATCACACTGACTTCGAATATTCCCAATGCCAATTTCCTCGCTACGCGCTCGCTGTCCGTGGGTCTTGCAATTTCCACGAACACGGTGGCTGAAGGCGATGCCACCATCCACCAGTTCACCCTCAAACGACTTGGCAGTACCAACGATGACCTGGTGGTAAGATTGTTTGTCTCCGGAACCGGAAGCGCGACAGCCGATTTGAACTTCAGCCCGGCGCTGGGAGCGGGGACAAATCTCGTGACCATACCCGCCGGAACAAATCAGGTCGTGTTCAACTTTTCGGCGGTGAACGACGTGGCGGTTGAGGCCACCGAGTTTGTCAACCTCACGCTCGTGGAGGACCCGACCGTTTATGTCATCATCCCGCGTGCGGAGGCGCGGATTGGCATTCTCGACAATGACCAGCCCGCCAAGCCGAGCATCTCGGTTTCTTCCGGCATTTCGCTTGTGCATGAGAACGGCGCCGACAGCGCCAGGTTCGTGTTTAGCCGCACCGGGGGGACGAACGCCAGTCTGCCGGTGTTCTATGCGCTCGGCGGAACGGCGACGGCAGGCACAGATTATCCGACTCAGCTGGGCACCGTCATCATTCCCGCCGGACAGGTGAGCGCTGCGGTGCAATTCCGTCCGCTCGACGACAAGGATGTTGAAGAAGACGAGACTGTCGCGGTCTCTGTCCTAGCGGACCCGGCCTACAATATTGGAACCGCTTCTGCTACGGCCACGATTATTGACGACGATTTGTTGGTGGTGACCATTTCACCCTCGGGTTCGCCAATGGCCGAACCTTCGACCTCGGGACGCTTCACGGTCAAGCGCGACGGCGATCAAACCGGCGCGTTGGTTATCTATTACAACGTCGGCGGCTCCGCCAGCAATGGCGTGGATTTTGTCGCCCCCAGCGGTTCGGTGACCATTCCTGCGGGTGTGACTTCTGCCGACATCTTTGTTACGCCGCTGGACGACGGTCTCATGGAAGGAGACGAAATCCTCACCGTCACGTTGACGGGCAATCCAGCTTACGACATTGGCATACCCAGCAGCGCCACCCTCACCTTGCGGGACAATGAATTTCCGCCGGTGAGCATCGTCGCGCCAGACGCCGCAGCGTCGGAGCCGGGGCTGGAATTTGGCCAATTGTCGATTTCCCGCGGCGGCGGCACCGCCACGGATTTGATGGTCTTTCTAGCCATCAGCGGCACGGCCGCCGGTGGCATTGACTATGTGCCGCTCGATAATCCCGTGATCATTCCGGCAGGTTCAAGTTCGGTGAGCCTGGCCGTTATTCCCTTCGACGACCTGCACGTCGAACCGGACGAGGCTGTGCGCGTGTTTGTTTTGCCCGGCACGAATTATCTGATTGCTGGCAACGGCCAGGCGATGGTGACAATCGCCGATGACGACGCAAACAACGTACCTGCGGTTGGTTTCTCGCTGGCAGCTTCCAGCGCGGTCGAAAATGAAAACCCCGCCATTAGTGTGGCGCTCAGTTACACTTCGTCCGTTCCGGTCACCGTGAATTATCTCGTCATTGGCGGAACGGCCACCGCCGCGGATTACATTTTGACCGCAGGCCCGATGACTTTCGAGCCTGGCGAACTGGCCAAGCCGCTGCCCCTCACTATCAACAACGACACCGCAGTTGAAGCCAACGAAACGGTTCGCATTGCGCTCTACGATCCGGATGCCGCAACTCACGACGGCGTCAAGATTCACACGCTTACCATCGTGGATGACGACACGGCGGCGGTAAGTGTTGGGGCCACCGCTGACGCCAGTGAGACGGGTCTTGTGCCGGGCAGCTTCCGCATCACGCGAACCGGGAGCACGAACGCCGCGTTGCTCGTCAATTATCAGATCACGGGCTCAGCCAGCGCGCCGAGTGATTACGCTTCACTTGGAACATCCGCCACCATTCCGGCGGGGGCCACGTTCGTGGATTTGCCGGTTGTGCCGGTCAATGACGGAACGGTCGAATTGGACGAGACGGTGGATCTCCGACTCATCAGCGCGCCCAGCGCCAAGCTCGTTTCACCAAACACCGCCTCGGTAACCATCGTTGATGACGATCCCAACGCCCTGCCGATCGTCACCATCACATCCACCAACTCACCCTATGCCGTCGAAGGCGGCGGGGACGGCGCATTTGTCTTCACCCGCAGCGGGTCAACCACCGGCGCACTGACGCTTTACCTCACGGTGGCGGGCTCGGCCGCCGGTGGCAGTGATTACGGTGTCTTGCCTGCCATGGTTACAATTCCGGTGGGGCAATCGTTCGCTTCGCTCCCGGTCACCGCTGTGAACGACATTCTCATTGAGGGCGAGGAAACCGTGCTCGCCGCCCTGACAGTGCGGGACTCTTATCGCGTCGGCTTTTCGGCGATGGCCACCGTGATCATCCAGGACAATGACCAGAACGTGCGCGTGGATGCCAGCGACTTTGATTCCGCCGAACCCGGCGTGGATGCAGGCGGATTCACCTTCACGCGCTTCGGCACCACGAACACGCCGTTACAGGTGTTCTTCACCATCAGCGGCACCGCGGGCAACGGCGTGGATTACGTCACCCTTTCCAATTCGTTCATCATCCCCGCAGGAAGTTGGACCGCGACGTTGCCCATCACGCCGTTGGATGATCCGTTGGTTGAAGGCCCTGAAACCGCCACCCTCACCCTGCAAAGCAACCCCGCCTACGCTCTGGCTTCGCCAACCGTTGGCACAGTAACCATCAATGACGATGAACCGATGGTCAGCATTGTCAGCGGCACGCCGACCATAATTGAGGGCAGTCCGCAGCCCGGTGTCATCACCGTCATTCGCGGGGGCAATCCTGACTACGAGTTTACGGCGCGCCTTGCCGTCGGCGGCATGGCGACCTATGGCGTGGATTATCCGCCGTTCCTTACGAATGTTTTCTTCAGTTGCAGCATTACTTCGATTGACCTGTTCATTTCGCCCACGAACGAACTCGTCGTTGAATCATCGGAGAGTGTCACGGCCAGCATTGTACCGAATCCCGCCTATTCGATTCTCGCGCCGAGCAATACGTCGCTCACGATCATTGACGCGGGAACGAACCGCGGTCCGCTCGTCAAACTCACCAGCCCGAAAGCCAACATCGTTTTCCTTCTGCGCACCAACGTGAATTTGATCCTCGAATCCGAGCTGACGTATGTCGGCGATACCAACACGCCAGTCACGTTGTTGTGGACCAATATCAGCGGCCCCGCGCCGGTAGGGTTCGGCAACACGGATCAGACCAACAGCACTGTCAGCTTCACCAACGGCGGCGTGTACGTCATCCGCCTCCAAGCCGATGATGGTTGGTTGACAAATTACACCGATCTCACCGTGGTGGTGGATGCGATCGATCGCTTCACTAACAATCTGCTGCATTGGACGTTTGATGCGACCAACGGCTCGAGTGTGCCGGATGTTTCGGGCTCTGGCCGGCATGGCGTGGTAACTGGACCACCCAGCTGGACAACGAACGGGGCTTTGGGCGGCGCGCTGAGTTTATCCGGGGTAAACAATTACGTTCGGGAAGCCACAAACAGCGGTGGCGGACTGGAGGGTCTCAAGCAGTTCACACTTTCGCTCTGGACCAAAGCCGCCGATACGAACACGAGTCGGGGTATCTTTACGGCTGATACCAATCCCGCCAGCCCGACCCTCTCGCTCACCGCGCGTACGGGCGCGACTTGCGGCGGCGCGACCAATGTCATAGAAGCCACTTTCGCCACCACGCGCGGCCAATCCCGTCGCGTCAGCACCAGCAACGTGCTCAGCAACGGTTGGCAGCATCTGGCCATTACCTGGAGTAACGGCCTCGCGCCGGCGCTCTTTATCAACGGTCAGCCAGATCAGCCGTGGAAAGGATCAGTCGCCTTGCGTGGGGTGCTGACGAATTGCCCGCAGTTCATCGTTGGCAAAGGCGCGCCGGATATCGCCAATACCTTCGCGGGCCTGGTGGACGATGTGCGCGTTTTCCCGCGGACGCTGCACGCGGCGGAAGTCGCGGCGTTGGTGGCCACGAACTACGGTGCGATTGTGGATGTGCCGACCAACTTCACCAGCCCAGTGCTCATTGCGGTGACGCTGCCTGGCGACGTTATTGATGATGGCCGTCCGGTGCCGCCCGGCGTGGTAAGCAATGTTTGGACGCAAGTGGACGGCCCGGTCACCATCTCGATCACCAATGCCACCAGCCTGGCGAGCAACTCGGTTTTCTTCACACAGGCCGGCGAATACATCTTCCGGCTCATTGCCGACGATGGCCAGGTCAAGACCTACGCGGACCTGCCCGTTCAAGTTATCGAGCCGACTCTCGTCAATGTATTTGCCAGCGATGGAGATGCCGCCGAGCTGGGGCCGGATACGGGCGAGATTACGTTCTCGCGCGTTGGGGACACCAATTTCACTCTGGTCGTCTATCTGGCCCTCAGCGGCACGGCGAGCAACAGTGCTGACTTCCCGTTCATTCCTGTAACCAACACCTTCACCTTCCCAGCTGGCGTGGAGTCATCGGTTTTCACGTTGACGCCCTACCTTGATCATCGCACCGAGGGCGACGAGACCTTCACCCTCACTATCGTCAGCAACGTCACTTATACCATCGGCAGCAGCCCCGCGACCGTTACGATTCACGACTCGCCCTACGGCATGTGGAACATTGCGCATTTCACGTTGGAGGAACTGACCCTCCCGCACGTCACTGGCGAAACGGCTGATTATGAGTTCGACGGGCTTATCAACTTCGTTGAATACGCCTCTAATCGTGATCCCAAGTCGGGGGAGACGAACGCTCCGGTGCAGGTGGCGCTCGAAATCGATCCGAGTGACGGCTTGAGGCACATCACGCTCACCTACCCACGGCGGTTATCGCCCACGGACGTTGGTTACGAACCGGCGCTCTCCCACAACTTGCAAACGTGGCAGATCGGCGCCGGCGTTTTTCAGGAGTTCTCGGCCGTCGACGATGGCAATGGATTGACGGAAACCGTGCGCACGCGCGTGATTGCCCCGTGGTCCGCCGCCACGAATCACTTTGTCACTGTTCGAGTGTGGTTGAAATCCACCGGCCCTTGACGGTAACGGAAGATTGCGTCAGGCCACTTCTTCGCACGGCGACGCGGGCGTCGGCTTTACACTGCCGCCGCGTAGCACCAGCACCACCGCTCCGATGATCAGCGCCCCGGCCACGACTAAATCCGCCGTGAACGCCTCGCGGCCAAGGGTGCAGCCCAGCAGTACGGCAATCAGCGGATTCACATAAGCGTACGTCGCCACGCGCGTCGGCGTGCTCGCGTGCAGCAGCCAGACGTACGCTGTGTAGGCGATCAACGAGCCGGCAATGGTCAGATAGAGCCACGCGCCGAAAGACAGCGTCGTCATGCGTTCGAAAGAAAACCGCGCCAGTTCACCGCGGGCGGCCGCCAGCAGGAGCAGGACAGTGCCGCCGGCGATCATCTGCATGCTGACACCAAGGAATGGGGACGCAGGTTTGTGCGCCGTGCGGCTGAACACGGACCCGAACGCCCAGCAAATCGAGGACGCCATCAATGCCGCCACACCGAGGCTGTAATTCGCGCCGCCGCCGTTGATCTGCTTGCTGGCCAGCAGCGCGACCCCGAGAAAACCAACTGCCAGCCCCAGGATCACCAGCGGGCGTGGTCGGACTCCGGCAGGCCGCAGCCAGTCGAACAACACCATCCAAATGGGCACCAACGCAACGAGCAGCGCGGCCACGCCGGAGGAAATGAATTGCTCCGCCCAAGTCACTCCGCCGTTTCCCACCACTAGCATCAAAGCTCCGGCAATGGCGGCATCGCGCCACTCAACCAGAGAAGGCCTGGCCGCGCCTCGCAGCCGCGCGAAGCCGAACAACACAATGCCCGCGGCGAGATGCCGGGTGGCCGCCATCAGGAATGGTGGGATGGATTCCACGGCGTACCGGATGCCCAGATACGTCGAGCCCCAGACGACATACACGATGGCAAAGGCGGTGATGACTAGTCCGAGCGGCGCGGCCTGAGGTGTGATTGTGGGTTCGGTTTTCATTTTGGGTTGCGGCGCACCGCGGCGGGCAAAAACAAAACCCACCGCCGGGGCCGACGGTGGGTTTGCGAAATCCTGTTTGTTCGACTACGGGTTCAACTCCTACCGCCAGCAAAAGGTGCCATGGCTACCCAGCGCAGCCACGCGGCGCGCCTTGGCATCCAGTGCAGTTTGGCGGTGAACCGTTTCATTGCTTCAAAGTCGAAGCGAACTCTATGGCACCTGGTTTTCGAGTCCAATAATTATTTCCGCAAAAATACACCACGCGGGAACTTCGCTACGGACGATTCCCCAACAATAATCTTTGACGCCCGCTTGCGAGTGAGCGAGAAATGGTGCGCCCAGCGAACAGGAAATCTATGGATAACATGAGCACAGCAACCAGCGGATCAAAAAACGTTTTGAATTCAGATGTGGAGATCAAGGGTAACCTCAAGTTCGCCGGCGAATTGACCTTTGACGGCAAGTTGGAGGGCGAGATCAATACGGAGGGGGTTTTGAATCTGGGCGATAGCGCGGTCATTACCGGCAACATCAACGTGCAGTCCGTGATTGTTCGCGGCAAGGTCAATGGCAACATCAACGCCAAGGAAAAGATTGAGATCAAATCCAAGGCGGAACTGTTCGGCGACATCCGCGCAACGAAGCTCGTCGTGGAGGAAGGCGTTACCTTTGTGGGCCGGACGGAAGTGAATCCCAACAAAGTGACGCCTACCGCGCCGCGTCCGGGTGAAGCCCCGAAAATCCCGGAAGCACCCAAGCCGCCCGGTCGTTGACGCCGCCCTTCAACCCGCGCTGAATGCCAGCCCGAAAGCAGGACAAGGTCCTGGTGGCCTGCCCACATTGCGGCCACCAGCAGGCCGAGCCGCCCACGGCCTTCTCGACCGTCTGCAAGAAGTGCCGGGGGCATTTCCACGTCCAGGAAGTTCTCAAGCCCGCCGCGAAGGTCGTCGAAACACCGCGTGATTCGCGGCGGGTGACTTGTTTCGACTGCGGCACGGAACTCGAAGTGCCCCCCAGCGCCGAATCCACGATGTGCAAGCGCTGCGGCCGCTACGTGGACCTCAAGGACTACAAGATCACCAGCGCCGTCTCGAAGAACTTCAAAACTAAAGGCGCATTCGTGGTCGAGGCCAAGGGGTACGTGTTCAACACGGAAGCATTCGTCCACGACGCTGTCATCAAGGGCCGCTTTCTCGGCAAATTGGTCGCGGACTCGTTGACGATTTACTCGACCGCAGAAATCAAAGGCAGCTTCAAGACGGCCCGGCTGATTGTGCCGGCGGCAAATCATTTCCGCTGGCACGAACCCATCAAAGTTGTGTCGGCCGAGATTGCCGGTGAACTGGCCAACAACCTGCAAGCCGAACAGAACGTCGTGCTCAAATCCACGGCGCGATTGTTTGGCGACGTGACTGCCAGGAATCTGGTGGTTGAAGCCGGCGCCGTATTAGTAGGTCAGGTCCACATCGGCCCACCAGCTTGAGCGGGAAAGAATCCTTGTTGCGGCTCGCAGGTTGGGATTTCCTGTGCCGATGCGGAAGATTCAACCCTCACTCACCGCGCTGTTGCTGGTTGCGTGCTTCGGCACAACCGTGACCGCCTTGCGCCTTCAGGCCGCTGACCAGCCGCAATGGGGTCAGGCTTGGACACGCAACATGGTGTCGCAGGAAAAGGGATTGCCTGATTCCTTTGACCCGAAGACGGGCCGTAACATCAAGTGGGTGGCCAAGCTCGGCTCTCAGAATCACTCCACCCCCATCATCGCCAAGGGCCGGGTTTACATCGGCACAAACAACGACGAACCACGCGACCCAAAGCACCAAGGCGACCGCGGTGTGTTCATGTGTTTCGACGAGAATACTGGGGCTTTTCTGTGGCAACTCGTCGTGCCCAAGCGGGATGAAGATGCCTATATGGACTGGCCGCGCATGGGGATGTCCTCCACCGCCACCGTCGAGGGCGATCGGGTTTATCTCGTGGACAATCGCGGCGCTGTTCTCTGTCTCGACGCAAGGGGAATGACCAACGGAAATGACGGGCCGTTTCGGGACGAAGCGGCCTACCTGACTTCACCCACGGCGGCGGACGCAAAGCCGTTTCAGCAGATTGGCGCAGAGACGAAGCCCGTGACGTTGCGCCACGCGTCGGATGCAAGATTGCTCGAACCCGGACCGCTCGATGCAGACATTCTATGGAAGTTTGATCTGGTCACCGATGCTGGCATCTGGCCGCACGACGCCGCGCACAGTTCAATTCTTGTTCACGGTGACCATCTTTACCTCAACACGGCCAACGGCGTGGACAACACGCACAAACGCATCCGCGCGCCGGATGCACCGAGTCTCGTCGTGCTGGACAAAGCCACCGGCAGATTGCTCGCGCGCGATGACGAACGCATCGCTCCCAACGTATTTCACAACACATGGTCCTCGCCATCGCTGGCCAGGGTGAATGGGGGTGAGTTGATCTTCTTCTGCGGCGGCAACGGCGTGGTTTACGCGTTTGAGCCATTGGCCAAAATGGCTTCGACTGGCGACATCGCAAAATTGAAGAAAGTTTTCCAGTTCGATTTCGACCCTGCGGCACCGAAAACAGACGTCCACAGATTCAGCCAAAATCGTCGCGAAGGACCGAGCAACCTCTACGGCATGCCCGTGGTCGCGGACGGACGGTTGTATGTGGCCGGCGGCGGCGATTTATGGTGGGGCAAAAATGAAGCCTGGCTAAAGTGCATTGACGCGACCAAAACCGGTGACGTCACGGCGACCGGCCTGGTGTGGTCATATCCGCTGGAAAAACATGTCATGTCCACGGTGGCGGTTCTCGACGGCATGGTCTTCATCGCGGACTGCGGGCGGAAGTTCCACTGCGTGGACCAGAAGTCTGGCCAGCCGCTTTGGACGCACGACGTGAAAGGCGAAGTCTGGGCTTCACCGTTGGTCGCCGACGCCAAGGTTTATCTCGGCACGCGGAGTGGTGATTTTTACGTCTTTGCCGCCAAAAAGGAAAAGCTGGTGCTCGCGGAGTTGGCGTTGGGTTCACCGATTAGCGCCACCACGACCGCGGCGAACGGCGTGTTATTTGTCTCCACCATGACGCACCTCTACGCCGTGCAATCGCAAGTGAAGCAACCGTGAGCCGGGTTTGCCACCCGTGGCGACTTGTCAGCCGCACCGCTTTGCGCCAACGTGCAGTATGACCGGCACGCAGCGATTCTACCTTTTCCTCGCTGACGTAACGTTGATCGTCCACTTTGCGTTCGTTGCTTTCGTGGTGGGTGGACTGGTGCTGATCTGGATGGGTGGCCTGTGCCGCTGGTCATTTGTCCGCAATCTGTGGTTTCGCCTCACGCATCTCGCCGCGATCGGGTTCGTCGCCGGCGAGGCCCTGGCCGGGATGATCTGTCCGCTGACAATTTGGGAAGACAAGCTGCGGTTGCTGGCCGGCGATGAAGGACTTTATCAAGGTTCGTTCATCAAACACTGGTTGCACAAACTCATGTTCATCGAAGCGAATCAAAGCGCCTTCACGATCGCCTACGCGGCTTTCTTTCTCGCGGTGGCCCTTAGTCTTTGGTTCGTGCCGCCACGTTGGCGGCGCTCCGAGAAGCAAGCGCGTAGAAGCTTGGTAACGAAGAGCGAATCCTCCCAAACTCGTTCATGATCTGGATCGGCACATCTTTCGCCGCGCAATTGATGAAACTCCTCGGCCGGAATGCCGTGAACGCCAGCACGCCATGATTCGACGCGATTATGTCCTGCGGATGATTGAGGAATTCATGCAGGCGCTCGCCCGCCTCCGCTCGCTCAAGCAAGGTCAGCGGTGGGCCGAGGCAGACGAAGAATTGGACGAGGAGTTCAAAAAACTAGTCGGCGACGGCGCCCAAGCGGTCGCGCGGCTTTCCGAAACCGAATTGCTCATGCGGCTCATGCAGGAAGGGCCAACCCACCTCCTGCGCGAAAAGACGCTCATGTTGACCCGACTGCTCACCGAGGCTGGCGACGTGGCCGCCGCAAAAGAACTGACGGAAGAAAGCAGTGAATGTTATCTCAAGGCATTGCACCTGTTGCTCGAAGTGCTCGCCCGCGACGAGATTGTTGAATGCCCGGAGTTCGTCCCCAAAGTGGAAATGCTCGTCGCGGCGTTGCAGTCAGCGCCGCTGCCCGTCCGGAGCGCCGCGATGCTGATGCAACATTACGAACGCACCGGTGAATTCGCCAAGGCCGAGGACGCGCTTTTCGCCATGCTCGACGCCGAACCCGACAACCCGGCCATCGTGGAATTCGGCCTCACATTCTACGAACGCCTGCGGTCGCAAAGCGACGCGGCGCTAGATGCTGGCAACCTGCCGCGCGCGGAAGTAGAGGCCGGTTTGAGTCAACTTAAGCGAAGGCGAACGCCGAAGTCTGCTTGACTATGCCACCGTCTTCGCCGTTTCCAAATCGCTCCTCCGCTGCGCCATGCTCTTGAAGAATTCATACCCCTCGCGCAAGCGGCGCACGCAGACGTCCTTGTCCTCCAGCATCGTCTTGATAATGCGGAGAATCGGTTTCGGGCGGAGGTAGTAGCGGTGATAGAAGCGTTCGACACTTTCGAAGATTTCTTCCTTGCCCAGGCCGGGATATTCGAGCGCGCTTTGTTGAAAGCCGTCGGTTTCCACGAGCTCGGTTTTGTCGCGTTTCACGAACCAACTGTTGAGCTTGGCCTGTTCGTAAAGTTCCGTTCCCGGATATGGCGCGGCGAGGCTGACTTGCAGGCTGAACACGTCGAGTTCTTGCGCGAACCGGATCGTCTGCTCGATGGTTTCCTTTGTCTCGACGGGCAGGCCGAGGATGAACGTGCCGTGAATGACCACGCCGGCCTTGTGGCAATCCTTCGTGAAGCGGCGCATCTCGTCGGTGGTCACGCCTTTCTTGATGCGCGTAAGGGTTTCGTCGTTGCCGCTTTCGTAGCCGACGAGGAACAGGCGCAGACCGTTGTCCTTGAAACTTTTGATCGTGTCGTAATCAAGATTCGCGCGGCTGTTGCAACTCCAGTTCAAACCGAGCGGGCCGAGTTTTTTCGCGATCTCGCGGGCGCGCGGGAGGTTCGCGGTGAAGGTGTCGTCGTCGAAGAAAAATTCGCGCACCTGCGGGAACAGTTTTTTCATGTAGGCCATTTCGGCGGCGACGTTTTGCGGCGAGCGGACGCGGTATTTGTGTCCGCCGATGGTCTGCGGCCAGAGGCAGAAGCTGCATTGCGCCGGGCAACCGCGTCCTGTGTAGAGGCTCACATACGGGTGCAGGAGGTAGCCGATGAAATATTTTTCGATCTGGAGATCGCGCCGGTAAACGTCGGCCACCCACGGCAGCGCGTCCATGTTTGGAATCATTTCGCGCTCGGGGTTGTGACGAATCTTGCCGTCCTTGTCCTTGTAGGAAAGCCCGGCGACGCTCGCGAGGTCGCGGCCTTCGGCAACTTCGGCGCAGGTGTAATCGAATTCCTTGCGGCCCACCCAATCAATCGCCGGTGACGCCTTGAGCGTTTCCGTGGGCAACACCATCGTATGCGCGCCGACGAAACCGATCTTGGTGTCGGGCTTCTGTGCCTTGAGGGCTTCGGCAACCTTGCAGTCGTTCTTTAGCGACGGCGTGCTGGTGTTGATGATGACGTGATCAAAGTCTTTCGCGATGGCGAGGCACTTGGCGAGGTCCACGTCGTGCGGCGGACAATCAAGCAGGCGCGAGTTGGGCGTGAGCGCGGCGGGTTGCGCGAGCCAGGTGGGATACCAATAGCTGGTGACTTCGCGCCGCGCCTGATACCGCGCGCCCGCGCCACCGTCGAAGCCTTCCACGTTTGGGGCCGAGAGATAAAGCGTTCCGCCCATGATTCAGAATCAATCTGTGCTCCTCCAGCCTGCCGGGCGCCGGCGGCAGCGGCTACACTTTTGTTTTAGGCTGCTCGACGTCCTTCACGTGAACCCGGCTGGCCAGCCAAAGACTCAGAAAACTCACCACCACTGCCAGCCAGCCGAGTTTGTCGAAGTTGACGAGCTGCCCACTGGGATTGCGCGTCACAATCCACCCGCCGATGCCCGAGGTGATACCTGACGTCAGGTCACGCGTGCAACTGGTCAGACTCATGAACGAACCGCGGCGCCGCGCCGGAACAGCGAGTGACAAAATAGCCTGGGCCGGCACGAAACGTCCGCTCGCGAATGTGAAAAACAATCCTGCCAGCACCAACGTGCCCCAAACGGGGAGCTGTCCCGAATTGGCAATGGCGAGCGTTATCAGACTCGCGGCCACGATGAGAACTGCGAACACTTGAAACCGACCCACGCGGTCCGCGAGCCGGCCGACGGCAGGCGCAGTTAGGGCCGAGCAGACGCCGCCGACCATGTAGATGAGGAATAGTTGGTTTTCGGGCAGTCCCACGTTGGAAACCAGAAAAGGCGCGAGCAGCGGGATGACGGTGAAATGCCCCATCACCAATGCCGACATGAACAGCAGCGCGCGCCCCGCGTTGCTGTCGCGCATCAACTCCATGAAGGTGTGAAAGCCATGAACCGCTGAGGGATCGAGATGGTCGCGCACCGGCGGGAGCGCGACGAAAACAAGCAGCCAGACGAGCACCGCCAGTCCTGCAATCAGGAAGAACGGCATTTCCCACCGGAACTTTTGCGCGAGCCACAGACCGATCGGCACCCCCAGCGCCGCCGCCGTGGCAAACGCCGTCATGATGATGCCCATGCCGGCAGCTCGCCGTTGCGGGGGCACAATGTCACCGACAATCGCCATCACGATCGCGCCAGAAACGCCGCCAAAGGCGCCGCACACCGAACGCGCCGCGAGCAGTTTATTGGCAGTGTGCGACAAGGCGCACGCCAGCGTACCGAGAAAAAAGCCGGCATAGGTGATCAGCAAAACCTTGCGGCGGTCGTACCGATCCATAAACGGCGCCGCCAGGAACCCAACGACGCCCGCGCTGATCGTGTAAGCCGCCACCAGATGACTGAACTCCGCGGGGCTGATCGAGAGCTCACGCATCAACTGCTGGCCCAGCGGCATCATCACCATGAAGTCGAGGATGTGCGTGAATTGCACGGCTGCCAGCAGCAGCAACAGTGTGCGTTCAGAATATCGGGGCATCGAAGGTTGGCGGCGAGTTCGCCGGCAACGGAGGTGAAGCTAGCGTGAAACGCCGTCAGTGCAAGTAACCGAAAGCGGTAACGCTCACCGGCTGGCGGAGCTACGCGGGACTAGCGATGCCGTCAGCGTGGACGCTCAGTCCTTTTTCGCCGCCGCGATCTTGGCAAGCAACTGGTCTCGCTGCGAGGTATCCCCACTGCCGCATGAGCCATTGCCGTTGCCGTCGCCCGCGTGCGCTTCCTCGCGGCGTTGAAAAACCGATTGTGCCCCGTTCATCGCCGCGCGAGGTGAATTGATGGCGGCCTTGGCCTCGGCCAGATGTCCCTTGCCAATGCTGACGCCGTTGAACGCCCGCTGGGTGAGTTCCGCGGTCGCAGGGAACGGCTTGGGCTTGGCTCCGAAGTTGTATTTGAAATTCTTCCAGTTATCGCCGCGCTGGTAATTCGTACCAAGCGCGCCGCTGGGGTCGTAGCCGCAATGCACCATGCAGTGCTCACAGCGGGAATCCCGCGCCTTACCATTCACGACGCCGTAGTTCTCCCACTTTACCTTCGAGAGCATCTCCTGGTAACCATCGTAGTGACCGTCGGTCATCAGGTAACACGGCGCTTTCCAGCCCTTGATGTTGTAAGTCGGGATCGCCCACGCGGTGCAGGTCAGCTCGCGTTTTCCGGCGAGGAATTCCTGATATACCGGCGTGCCGAAGATCGTGAACAGCTTGCCCCAGTCCTCGATCTTCGCGAACTTCTGCCGCGTCATGTCACGCGTGAGGAAGAATTCCTTCGGATCTTTGCCCAGCCGCTTGACCATGTCCTTCTTGGCGGCGTCGTAATCGTAACCGGGCGAAATCGTGTGCCCATCCACGTCGAGCGAACTGAGGAACTTGAACATGTCCTCCAGCTCCTGCACGTCCGTCTCCTTGTAAACCGTGGTGTTCGTCGCCGTTTGGTAGCCGAGAATCTTCGCCATCTTGATGGCGGCGACACATTCCTTGAACACACCCTCGCGCTCGACGATGAGGTCGTGCGTGAACTCCAGGCCATCCACGTGGACGTTCCAATACATCCACTGGCTAGGGCGGATGACAACCTTGCTCTTGGCGGCCGCGTCGGCGTTGCGGATTTGGTCCGCCTCCTTCTCAGTGACGAGTTGCTGCTTCACCAGCTCCTGCAGCTTCGGCTCCATCTCCGGCGAGTAAACTGTGGCCAGGTAATCCCGCATCTTTTTGCGCATGAACACGCCGTTCGTGCAGATGTAAATGATGCGGCCTTGTTCGCGCAAACCGGCCACCAACTCTTCGATCTTGGGATAGATCAAAGGTTCACCGCCACAGATGCTTACCATGGGCGCTTCGCACTCCGCTGCCACGGCGAGACACTTCTCCAGCGGCACCATGTCCTTAAGGGAAGTGGAATACTCGCGAATACGACCGCACCCCGTGCACGTCAAATTGCACGTATGAAGGGGTTCAAGCTGCAAGACCATCGCAAATCGGGGCGTCTTGCGGACTTTGTGTTTGATGATATGGCCGGCGATTTTCGCCGACAACGCGAACGGGAATCGCATAGTTCAGTTGGCTTGAGCCACCAGCACGTCCACGCGGTTGGTTTCCGGGAACGGCATCCGTTGCGCGGGCGGCCGGGTCTCGTTTTTCAACAGGCCGGGCAGAATGAAATCCAGCGGCGAAACACTTTTCGAGGCATTAACACCGCCACAGCCCGCGGTCAGGCCAAGCAGGGCGATGGCCAGAAACGTGCCGACTTTGGATTTGCCGATTGGTTTCAAGCAAAGTGCAGTATAGGTTGTTACCACATGTCCGCAATCCTTAAATCCCCCCCTTATTTGGGAGGCATCAAGCTGATTGCGGCCTGCTGGTTATTAACCCTCTTCCAGCAAAATGGTTTCGCCGGCGACGCGAGCCAGCCCACGAATTATGCCGGCTTCCTGCGGCATGCGGAACAAGACTACCGCGCCCGCAAAACAGACTATCAACGCGCTCCCACCAACGCGGCGTTCGCTTGTGCCTTCGGCCGGACCTGCTTTGTTCGCGCGGAATACTCGAGCAATGCAACCGAGCGCGCCGCGTTGGCGGAACAGGGCATCGCCGCCTGTCGGGCAGTCAGCAAACGCGAGCCAAATTCCGCGCCCGCCCGGCTCTATCTAGCGATGAATCTCGGCCAACTGGCTCGCACCAAAACCCTGGGCGCTTTACCCATCGTGGCTGAAATGGAACTGCAGTTTCAGGCCGCCCGCCGACTGGATGAGCGTTTGGACCACGCGGCGCCGGATCGCTACCTCGGCGTGCTCTACCGCGAAGCGCCGGCGATTGTGAGCGTCGGTGATCGCAACAAATCGCGTCGCCACCTGTTGCGCGCTGCCGAGCTGGCACCGGGTTTTCCTGTCAATCGCCTTAACCTCGTCGAGTCATTCTTGCTCTGGGGCGAGAAAGCAGAGGCCCGCCTCCAATTGAAGAAGCTGGAAGCCTTGCTGCCGGCCGCGCGAACAAATCTGACCGGGGCGGAGTGGGCGGCTGAATGGGCCGATTGGGAGCCGCGGATCGGCAAGGCCCGGCGCGCGTTGCAGGACTGATCCCGGTAGCCGCGACTCAGCCGAAAACACTAAGCTTGCGATTCACCGTGCGCAGGCGATGACACAGGGTCAGGTTGAGGTTCTTCAGCAACTTGATCTTGATCGCCGGATACAATTCGTCGAGCGCATCAAGATCCTCCAAGGTTAGCAGGTCGCACTCCACGTCGGTGTCCGCCACGATCATGGCTGAGCGCGGCGCGCGATCGATTGCTGCCATTTCGCCAAATACCATGCCGCCCGAAAATGTGGCCAGCCGCTTGCGATCCTCATCGGCTTCCGGCGTAAATACACTGACCGTGCCCCGCGCGAGGAAGAACACCTCGCGCGCCTGTTCGCCGCCGCGGATAATGACCGCCCCGGCGCGGAACGGCTGGCGCTTGAGGCGATCGGTGATGATTGCCAATTCGTCGCGCGAGAGGCCCGCAAACAGCTCGTAATCCTTGGGTTTCACGGCTCGACTGGCGCGCGCGGGCAACGCTTCGTCGAGCAGGCGGTCTTCGCACCACTCGAGCGCCAGATCGCTGTCGTCAAATGCCCGGTAAAGCGCGTCAAAGCGCTTGCCGAGCTTGATCTTGAAATAGCGACGCAACAAGGGCAGAGACGCGGACTGCGCGAACAGAATGGGCTTGCCGGCGCGCGTGAATTGCTCGAACACCTCAAACAACAGCCGACAGGCGCTCTCATTGACGGACAGCACCCGCTTGAAGTCGAGCACCAGATGCTTGATCTCATCCATCTGGTTCATCACCGTTCGCACCACCGTCTCCGCCGTGGTAAACATGAGGTTGCCCTGCAACTGAATGACCCGGATGCCGGCTGAGTTCTTGCGAAGGGCTTTGGTCTCGCCGTTCGTACGAACGCGATTGGAGCCGAATTCAGCCCCGGTGAACTGCAGCCGGATGGTGGAACGCCCGACGCTGGGCCGATTGAACAAGTGCAGGTCGCAATGCCGCGAAATGGCCTCGCACACCTGGATACCGCGCACGCTGTTGCCGCGGGCGTCCAACGGGGGTGAAAACACGCCGATGCCCAATTGTCCCGGCAGCACGGCGATGATGCCGCCAGACACGCCGCTCTTGGCCGGCATGCCGATGTTGTAAATCCATTCGCCGGCGTAGTCATACATGCCGCACGAGCCCATCACGCTCAGCACACTCTCCACGTATTCGCCGCGGATGGCCTGCCGGCCCGTCACGGGATTCACGCCACGGTTCGCCAGCGTGGCCGCCATGACGCCGAGATCCCGCGCGGTAACCGACACCGAGCATTGTTGAAAATACAATTCAACCGCCGGCATGGGTTCGCTGGTCAGGATTTCAAAATTCCGCAGCATGTAGCCGATGGCGCGATTACGATGGCCGGTTTCGCTTTCCGAACGATAAACCTTGCCGTCTATTTCCAGCGTCCGACCAGCGTAGTTGCTGAACATCTCCAACAACCGTCGCTGCCGGGTCTGTGCTGACTTGCCTTCGATGAGCGCCGTGGTGGCAATGGCCCCGGCGTTGATCATGGGATTGCGCGGCCGGCCGGTGCCCGGCTCGAGACTGATGGAATTGAACGCATCGCCCGTCGGCTCCATGCCGACCTTTGAGAGCACGTGCTTCCGGCCGTTGTCCTCGAGCGCCTGACCGTACACGAACGGCTTGGAGATGGATTGAATCGTAAACGCCTGGCGCGAATCGCCGGCTTCGTATATCTGGCCGGTGGCGGTGACGAGGCAGATGCCGAACCAATCGGGATTCGCTTTGGCAAGTTCAGGGATGTACGTGGCGACGTTTCCGTCCCGCACCCCGGCGAATTCGGAGTGCAGCCACTTCAAGTAATCCAGTACGGGGGAGTTATTCCCGGGGGTTCTTAGCGCCGTCATGCGCTTGGCTTTATGTCGTAAAAAGGAACGCGAGGCCATCCTTAAAAAAACAATCCCACGCGGCGGGCTGCAGGCAGAACCCCCGAACTACCAGCAACCCGCCCGCGTGGTGTGTCCATCTGTCTAGTTCATAGTTCAGTTCGGACAAAATCCTAATTGCAGGCTGTGTGCCAAGCATTACTTCCGGCGGCAAATAGCGAGTTCACCCAATAAAAACACATGTGATTCCACATCGACGCGCCGTGCGTGAAGTCACCGCTAATTGTCAGCTGAGTCGCATTTTGCACGTGCTGGACGAAACTAAGCCCGCCTCGCATGAATGCTTTCTATGGTCCGATTGACTTCGGTGAATTTTGGCCGGGCCCGAACAGCCACACCCGCCCGTCGCGGCTGGCCATGATCATGTGGCAATCCTGTTCGGTGTTTGCGGATTGACTGAACATGCGAAACACCGCCGCGAACGCGCCTGGCTCGGGGACGCCCGGGACGCCCAATTCGGCCACCGCCCATTTCAGGTGGGCGAAGGAATATGGTTTTTGAAATGCAGGATCGAAATTCGGCACGGGCTCGACAAATCGCTGCAATCCGGGCGACAACCGTTCCTGATAGCGTCCGCTCAAGTAAATATCCGCGCGCGCGGTATTTGCGGAATAGAGACTGAAGGAAAAATAGGAACTCCACCACCCGCGGTAACCCAGCAGCGGCAGCAAACAGAACAACGCCAGCACAAGTTGCAAACCGCGCGCGGGTTTCAGCGCCCGCCAGCATTCTGCCACCCCGACCTGCGCATCCGCCCGCCAGAACAAAGCCAGCATCAACGCGATCATCGCCAGATTCCACGGCCAGATCACCAGATTGACGTTGTGCCCAAGCGGCCCGAGCAGAAGCAGCGAGACCAGGTGGAGAATTATCACCGCTGCCAATGCCCACCGTCGGGTTATTCCAAACCATACGCCGATGGCGATGCCGATCTCCACGAACGGCGCGCCGGCCACCGCGAGGCGCAGGCTTTCGCCCAGCCAATCCGGACTTCCCCACTGCTGCATGGGCTGCACGAACCATCCGGGAATGGCTTTGAAGAACAGCGGATTCAACTTCTGCACGCCGGCCCAGAAGTACGAGGCCGATATCGCCACGCGCATCGCCGCCACGCCGCGTTCCCCCGGCCACAGGCTCAACAGCAACAACACCCAATAGAGATACAACCACGGCTGCCCTCGGTTCTGATCGCCCAAATACAGAAAGAGCGTCGCCAGCAAGAAGAAGCTGACACCAAGCCGGTAGAACCACAGCGCACTCACCAATGACAAAAGCACGAACGCGAGCAGCCATTGGTCGAATGGCGCTGGAAGCACAGGAATGCCCGGGATGAGCGGCGCCAGCGGGTACGCCCGGTTGTTCAACCACAACGGCAGGCAGCAAAGCATTCCTAGCAACGTGGAGATGAGTAGGACAAGTCGCAGCCAGCGCGTGGCAGGGGACGCTTCCAAGAATGGACGGGGAAAGCTCACGCGGCCAATCATGCGGCGCGACGTGGTGCTGACCATTTCACAATGGCGCCAGTGAGAATTCCAGGCCCATTTCGCCGGCGGCCGGCTCGAGCGATTGCTTGAGCGCGCTCACCGTGACGCCGGCCGGCAACAGCAGTTTGGCCCGCGCCTGGAAAAGCGCTTCCCCGCTCATGGGCGCGCTAATGCATTCGGTCACCAATTCTTCGACGTTGACTCCCTGGCCAGCCAGGGCGCGGGTGACTTCGCGAACAATTCCCGGGCGATCCGGGCCCACGACTTCCAAACTGGCAAAGGTGGGTTGCCCAGCAGCTGAGGCCGCCTCGCCGCCTTGAAAGACGATCTTCAGATCGGCCACCTTCGCGAGCGCTTGTTCCAACGCGGCGCGCTTCGCCACCGGCAATTGCACGCGCAAGATTCCAGCGAATTCGCCACCCAACCGGCACATGCGGCTCTCTAGCCAGTTGCCGTCGTGCTCAGCCACGAGCCGCGCGAGCGACTCCACGAGACCGGTGCGGTCCTTGCCAATGATGGTCAGGACGAGGTGGGTTTGCATGACGACGCGAATTAAAGTTTGTCCACGGTCACCACGCCTTTGGTCTGATTGTAGGAGAGCCGGTAACCTGCCGGTGGATGCGGCACCTCGGCGATGTATTTCTTCGCGGCAAGTTCGTTGAGGTCTTGCGGCAACCGTCCTTCCTGCACCTGAAACAACTGAATGGCTTTGTTGAGCGCCGCGGTGTCCACGGTCTTCACCATGTCCTGATGCGCGTTGACGGCAGACTTCAAATGATCCACCGGGGCGGTCAATGCGCTGCCGCTGCTCGCCGCCGGCGCGTTCGTGGGCGCCGCCGCCGGACCGGATTTTTCACCGCAACCTACTAGGAACAGCGCGAGCAGCGCCGAAATGCAAAGCGAAAGTTTCATGCCGAAACTGTAACCGTCACGCGCGAGAAGCCAAGCGGAAGTTGATTGCTACGCGAGCAGCCTGGCCGCGATGTCCTTCGACTGGCGGATCAGATTCAAATCCTCGGCCAGATTTCCAAATCGGAACTTTGGCAACCCGCTCTGCTGTTGGCCAAGCAGTTCACCCGGTCCGCGTAGTTTGAGGTCGGCTTCGGCGATCTTGAATCCGTCGGTCGTTTCCTGCAGCACGCGCAACCGTTCCCGGGATTCCTCGTTCTTCGCGGCGGAAATCAGGATGCAAAAAGATTCGTGCGCCCCGCGCCCGATGCGCCCGCGCAATTGGTGCAGCTGCGCCAAGCCAAACGCCTCGGCGTTCTCCACCAGCATCACCGTTGCGTTCGGCACGTCCACGCCCACTTCGATCAGCGACGTGGCGAGCAGCACCCGCGTCTGGCTGGCGCGAAAGGATGCCATCACCGATTCCTTCTCGGCGGCTTTGAGCCGCCCGTGCAACAAACCGACGCGGAACGGAGCAAGCTGCCGGACAAGTTGCTCGAATTCCTTGGTGACCGCCTTCAGTTCGCGTTCCCCCCCGTCCTCCTCCACCCGCGGATAAACCACGTACGCCTGCCGGCCGCTTTGCAGTTGCTCGCGAATGAATTTCCACACCTGGGGCAGCTTCTCAGGCGTGCGCACAAAAGTTTTGATAACGCCGCGGCCCGCCGGTAATTCATCAATCGTCGAGACATCAAGGTCACCATAGAGCGTCAGGCCGAGCGTGCGCGGAATGGGTGTCGCGGTCATGACGAGCAAGTGGGGATAAATCCCTTTGCGCAGCAATTGCTCGCGTTGGGCCACGCCGAACTTGTGCTGCTCATCGATCATCACCAGGCCAAGTTTGGGCAAGGTGAACCCCGCGGTGAATAATGCGTGCGTGCCGATGAAAATAGCAGATGGAATTCGGGCGCCGGGCGTTGGGTGGCGTTTCCCATCTCCTATTTGTCCTCTGCCAACTTCTCCGCTCTTCCGGCTGCCGGTCTGCAATTCAACCTGCACGCCCAACGGTTCAAACCAGCGGCTGAAATTCTGCCAATGCTGTTCCGCCAGGATTTCCGTGGGCGCCATCTGCGCGACGTTGTATCCGCTCTCAATGGCCATCAACGCCGCGCACGCGGCCACCGCGGTCTTGCCCGAGCCCACATCGCCCTGCAGCAATCGCCGCATGGGATGTTCCCCGCTCATGTCGGCCCGGATCTCGCGCAGCACGTTGGTCTGGGCGTTGGTGAGTTTGAAGCCAAGTTGCGCCAGAAAAGGTTTGATCAACCGGTTGTGGTCACCGCCACACGGGAGGGCCTTGGACTTGGACTCAAAATTCTTGCGCCGTTGTTGAATCTGGAGTTGCAGGGCCACGAACTCATCCAGCGCCAGCCGTTGGCGGGCAATCTCCACATCGGTCAACTCTTCCGGAAAATGAATCATGTGAACTGCATTCGCGCGGGAGGGCAATGTGGCTGCGCCTCGTGAGAGCGCGGCCAATCTCTCGTCCAGTGTTTGCCATTCGGAAAAGTTTGCCGCGCTCTCACGAGACGCAGCCACAAATCTCTCCAGCGCCCGCCAGACCAGCGTGCGCATCACCCGGGCGGTGAGGCCTTCGGTCAGCGCATGAATCGGCACTATGCGGTTCACGTGAACGAATTCGTCATCGTCCGGTTCGATGCGCTCGGTCTCAGGATGATCCATCGTGCGCGGACGCAGCGACTCGATCTTGCCGAAGGCGAGAAATTCCCGCCCCACGGCGTAATAATCCTCCATCCATTCGTAAGCCTGCCACCAGCGCAAGTGCAGCCGCGCCGTGCCGTCATCAAGGATGCACTCAAACAAGCTGCGCGCGCCTTTCTTCCAAGACTTCATGCCTGCCGCGATGACTTTCCCGCGCACGGTGGCCGGCGCTTTCAACTCCAGTTTTGCGATCGGGAGAAATTTGCGGCGATCTTCATAACGCCGCGGTTTGTGCAGAAGCAAATCCTCGACCCTGAGAATGTCCAGGCGCGCCAGTTGTTTCGCCCGCTCCTCGCCCACCCCCCATAGCGCCGTCACTGGCTGCTTCAGCGGTTCTTGCGGAGGCGGGTTTTGCGGCGCGGCCATTCGCGGCACGATACGAACCGCTCTCGCTTGCTTCAACGCGAAAGCAATCGGTAGCTGGTTCAAAAATGTTTCGGAACGTGGATGGCGATGTTATTCTTGCTCGCAACCAGAATTCACATGAACACGACCGCATCTTACCGCAACCTGCCGCCGCTGGCCGGGCTTTGCTCGATGACCGACGCCATGAAGCCGGGCCTCTCGGTCGAGGAATGCGTCCGCCGGCTCAAGCGCTATCACTACGCGTTCAAACGGCTGCACCATATTTTCACCGCGCGCATCACCGCCGAGCCGGTTTACGAACTCAAGATGGCCTTTAGTCTGCATGCCCATTACTGCGCCGAACACGCCACTACCTTGCGCAAGCGCGTGGGCGAGATGCGCGAGCCACCGTTGGGCCTTGAAGTCGTTCCGGACGCGAATCTCGAAATCTTCTTTGACGAAATTCTTGCTGCTCCGAACACGGAGGAATTGTTGCTCGGGCTCTACGAACGCGCATTGCCGGCATTGGAGCAAGCTTTGGAACAACACCAGGCCGACACCAATCCGCTGGCTGATGCTCCTTCCGTGCGCCTGTGTCGGTTCGCGTTGCTGGAGATCGGCGACATGGTGGAGACCGGCGCCAAGTGCATTGCGAGTCTCGTGGATCGCAACACCCGTGAACGCACTGCCAACTGGCTGGAGTTGCTCGATGATTGTCTGACTGCCGCTGGCGAGCTGGACGGCACGCAGCCGTCGAGCGGCAAGACCATTTCCCGCCAGCATTCCGCCAAGCCTTACCAATTCGACCCCGTGCCGCGACGGGACGAGCGGTTTCCCGATCCTTACAACATGGCGGTGAACGCCGAGGTGTTTCTCTACGACGAGAATTTTCCGCCCGCGCCGAAGACGCTCATGATGTTTTACAAGCGCCTCCGCGAAATTGACGTGCCGGAAATGATGGCCAGCATCATCACCGAGACGCCCGGCAAGCCGTGGGATTATTACCGCGACATGTCCCGCCAGCTCTGGGACGAGGCGCGCCACGCGATGATGGGCGAAGTGGGCTTCACACAACTGGGCGTGGATTGGCCGAAGCAGGTGATGATCAACCACACCTGGTCGCTCGCGCTGAACACGCAACTCAAGCCCGTCGAGCGTCACGCGGTGCTTTACTTCATCGAGCAGGGGCTGATGCCGAAGAACGGGAAACGTCACGAATGGGAGGTGGCGCAGGCCTCGCACAATCCGCTCGCAGCGTTGTTCCAGGATTACGATTGGGCGGACGAGGTCCGGCACGCGCGCATCGGTCGCGACTGGTATCTGAAGGATTTTGCGAATGCCGCGGACGCGGTGCGCTACGGCGACGCTTGCTGGTCGAAGGTGCTGATGAACTGGGAAAACTGGCGCGCGCAGGGCCTCACGCAACATCGCAACTGGTGGCCGGATGTCTATCGCGCCGCGTGCCAGCACTGGGGCGTTGAACCCGATCCGGCCGTGCTCGCTTACAACACGAGCTACGAAAAGGTGCGGGCGGACCTCAAGGAACTGACCGGTTCCGCGTGACCGCGGATGACTGTTCAAGTTCGACACGGTTTGTTTTCATACGTTCCTCTGCTCGCGTCGAAACTGTTAGAAGTCTGGCGTGCCGTGAACTACAATTCCCCGCCGCCTTTCCCGGCAAGTGTTACGAACGTGTGGCAAAGCGCGATGAAAAGCTGAAACACTGGGCTGGCATCATGGGCAACGCTTAATTACGCTGCAAGGGATGGAGCAACCAACCCAACTCAGTATGAAACAAAACGCCTGCTTTAAGTTCTTGTTACTGGCCGGCTTGATTTTGGGTTTGCCCGTTTGCCGGGCAGATGCTGGACCGGAGGATAAGTATCCGCCGCAGGTGCTGAGTTTCAGCGCCGACAAGGAGCGACAAGTCCAGGACCTTGCCAGGAATTTGGGCATTTCAGTGCCGGCCGAGATTGGTCAGTTCTTCAAATCGGCCACGCGCGGAGACTACTCGGTGGTGTCGAATACCATTGCGCGGCTCGCACCGGAATACGCGACATCGTACCAGAAGAAACCGGAAAACTTGCCGGCGTGGATTCCATTCTGGCAACCGATGTGCGAAGTGGAGGGAGCTTACACCGCTTTTGCCGCCGGCGGGCCCAAGTATCCGCTGGCCTTCGGAAATGGCATCGCTCGATCGATCCCGAAGGGAAGCATTTACTTTGGGGGCACGGATGCCGGACGAAGCTTGGTGTCAGCCTTGTGCGAGTCGCATGTAGAGGCGAAGCCGTTTTATACGCTCACGCAAAATGCCCTCTCCGACCGCCGGTATTTGGACTATTTGCAGTCAATGTATGGGACGCAGATTAATTTGCCGACCACCAATGAGGTCCAGAAGGCCATCGACGAGTACAAAGCCGACGCGCTGCTTCGGCTGAAGCATGATCGAGAGTTTCCTAATGCTCCGCGTCAGCTCAAGCAAGGCGAGAACGTTCGCTTGGTGGCAGGTGAGGTGCAACTGGACAATGCCGTGTCAGTCATGGCCATCCATGCGCGGCTGGTGAAGGTGATTTTGGATCGCAATCCAAAACCGGATTTTTATATGGAAGAGAGCCATCCCCTGGATTTGCTCTACGCACACCTGTCGCCGCATGGATTAATCTTTAAGTTGAACCACGAACCAGTGCGGGCCTTGACCGCGGCGGTATTGGATGCCGACAACGCATTTTGGACGAAGGAGTGTCACCCTATTTTGGGCAGTTGGATGAAGCCGGACATTTCGATTTCCAATCTATGCGAGTTCGCGAAAAGCGTTTATGGGCAGAAGAACTGGTCACTTTTCACGGGCGACCGTGCATACGTAACCAATGAATTTGCAACGAAAGCGTTCTCAAAGCTCAGAGTTTCCATCGCCGGCCTGTATCAATGGCGGCTCATGAACCAAAGTAGCGCAGATGACCCGACCCGATTAAAGGTGGAGGCGCATTATGCATTTCGGCAGGCTTTCGCTTTGTGTCCCTCCAGCCCAGAAGTGGTATACCGCTACGTTGGTTTTCTAATGTCGCAAAACGAAATTCTCGACGCCATTCAGTTGGTGGACACAGCACGGTCGCTGGCTCCGGACAACAGGCAGTTCGAGGTCTTGTTATCGCAACTTCGAAACCAGCGCAGGTGAGCTTACCTAAAACTCCGCATTGCCCGGTGTGCGGGCAAAGGGGATCACGTCGCGAATGTTGGCGACGCCGGTGAGGAACATCAGCAGGCGCTCAAAGCCTAGGCCGAAGCCCGCGTGCGGCACGCTGCCGTATTTCCGCAGGTCCACATACCACCAGTAATCCTCTGGTTTGAGGTGATGGAACTTCAGATTTTCGAGCAACTGGTCCAACCGTTCCTCGCGTTGCGCGCCGCCGATGACTTCGCCGATGCCCGGCACGAGCACATCCATCGCCGTGACGGTTTTCTGGTCATCGTTCAGGCGCATGTAGAACGGCTTGATCTCGCGCGGGTAGTTGTAAACCGTGGTCGGCGACTTGAAATGTTCCTCGGTCAGGAAGCGTTCGTGCTCGGATTGGAGGTTCTGACCGTAGCTCACCGGGAATTCAAACTTCTTGCCGGACTTGTTCAGGATTTCAACGGCCTCGGTGTAAGTGACGCGCGTGAAGGGCCGCTCCACCACGAATTGGAGGCGCGCCATGAGTTCCTTGTCCACGAACTTGGCGAAGAACGCGAGGTCCTCGGCGCAATGTTCGAGCGCGTAACGGGCCATCGCTTTGATGAAGTCCTCACCCAGAGCCATGTCGCCCTGCAAATCGCAGAACGCCATCTCGGGTTCGATCATCCAGAACTCGGCGGCATGGCGCGCGGTGTTGGAATTCTCGGCACGAAAGGTCGGGCCGAAGGTGTAAACATTCGAGAGCCCGCATGCGAACGTCTCGGCTTCGAGCTGGCCGCTGACGGTAAGGAATGTGGGCTTGCCGAAGAAGTCGGCTTCCGGCTTGTCGTCAGCTTTGCCCTTGAGCGTGGTGACGCGAAACATCTCGCCAGCGCCTTCGCAATCGCTGGCGGTGATGATTGGGGTGTGGACGTAGAAGAAGCCGCGGTTCTGGAAAAACTCGTGCACGGCGAACGCCAGCTTGCTGCGGGTGCGGAAGACGGCTCCGAACAGATTCGAGCGCGGACGCAAATGCGCGATGGTGCGCAGGAACTCCAACGTGTGCCCTTTCTTCTGAAGTGGATACGCGGCGTCCGCCAGCCCCACGAGTTGGAGCTTGGTGGCGCGCAGTTCCCATTTCTGGCCCTGGGCCGGCGACGGGACGAGCTTCCCTTCGATGACTGCCGACGCGCCGGTGGTATAATCCGCGATGGCGTCGTAGCCCGGGGTCCCGGCATCCACCACACACTGCAAGCTGCCGAAGCATGAGCCGTCGTTGAGTTCGAGGAACGAGAAGCCTTTGTTGTCGCGGCGCGTGCGCACCCAGCCTTTGGCGGTCACCGCATCTTTGGGTTCACTGGCGGCGAGAATGTCTTTGATGAGCGTGTGCATGAAACAATTCCGGTTGCCGGGATGGTGGCGCAGTGCTCAGAGGGCGGGCAAGGAAGTTTTGGCCGCGAACAGCAGGCGCTTGCGTCCGCCGCCAGGCTTGGCTAGAAAGCGGCGTGCAATCCCCTCGGGAATCGGAACGCGAACCGTCGTCAGAAAACTGTTCGCTCAACGCCAGTGAACCGGGCGACTACTGGCGTTGGTGTCCGCGGTGCAGTCACGAATTGCATAACGAAAAGTGCAAGTTACGCTGTCCGCGTTGTCACTACTTCATGAGCTGCTCGGACTTCGATTAAGGCCGCACAGGTGAGCTACTGAGGGCGTTCCACCCGCAGATCATCGAACTGGATGGGCGTGCCGGCGAACGGGCTGCCAAACACAGATGCTTTGCCGGCGATGGGTTCTTCCTTTTCGTCGAAGCTAATCTGCCAGTCCTTCGGCTCTGCCTCACCCTTGGGCCAGACCTTGCCTTCCACGCGCCATGCGCCGTCCTTGAGCTTGCGGAGTTGCAGGCGCAATTGCGTCCACGTCCCGCCTTTCCACTCAAATTCCTTGCTGGCCTTGCTTTCCTGGTCGCGCAACAGTTCGATGGCTTTCTTGCCCGGTGACACCTGCAATTTCCAGCCGCTTACACCACCGAGGCCCGCCCCAAATGTCGGGGTCCGGCGCCCCTTGTTTGTTCCCTGAATCTGCGCGGCTACGGCAACGTTCTCCTTCTCGGCCGGTCCGAACTGCACAGCAAACAAGTCCAATGGCGCACCGGGCAATTCGAGAAAACCATTCGTGCCCTCGTGCTTCACCGAAAAACCGCCGTCGAGCACCATGAACTCGCCAGGGGGCGGGCCATCGGGTAATCCATCGAATGATTGCGCGAAGAGTGGCTTCGCTGCCGGAGCGCCGCCGGCAGCATCCTTGGCAAGATTCGTTTCAATCCAACTGGCGAGCGTGGAGCTGCCATGGCCATAACCGCCCGGGAGCGGGCGATAATCCTGAGTTTGGACGGCGGGGGGCGGCCCCCAGTGCGCGGGAAACCCCCGCTTTTCCTGCGCCACCAATCCGGACGCGGCGAGGATTGCCCCGACGCACAGGCTGGCAATACGACTATTCATTAATCGTCGTCGTCGTCACCTGGTTCTTCCGGTTTCGGCGGCGGGATTTCGGCGGGTTCATCCAGTTTCTGCCCGAGGACACGCCCGCCGAGGTCGGTCAAAATCGCGTTGGTGCTGAGGAGGCGGAGCGAAAGCCGCGATCCCCGGGCGTTGCCGAAACCGCGCAAGGTAAGCCGCGTCTGGTCGCGTGATTCCGAATAGCTGCCGCGGGCGGAGTATTGGAGAAACCGGCCGTTCGGCAGAGTGATGGCGGCATTACCGCCGGGGGGCTTCACCGAGTTGAGTTCCAGCTTGAGCACCCAACTGCCATCGTTCCCCACGGGCAGCGCCACCGTCGTTTCCTGATTAATGCGGCCATCCGTCAGCGCCGAGAATTTGGCCGTGCCCCGCACCTCGCCTGTCAGCGTCTGGGTCAACGGATCGAGCTCCAGCTGATAGACGAGCACGATGCGGAAGCTGTTGGTCACTCCGGAAATGACATCGTTGCCCGTGGCGCGGACGTTCAGTTTTACCTTCGTCTTGTCGGCGGCGGTGTAAACCTTGCCCGACATGCGATATTTGGCGTTGATGACATTCGTATCCACCAGCACGTTGGCGTAACCCGAGCCGGCCAGCCGGCCCTTGATGTTCTGATCCACCATGATCGGCACGCTGAGCGGAATGCCCGAGCCGGCGGCGCCGACGATCTCCTGGTTCAATTCCAACGGCCCGGACAGGTCCCAGAGCGGTTTATTCGTCGGGCTGAAATCGTAGATGAATGTCCCCAGCGGCGGGGCGGCCATCGAACCGATCACTCCCGCCACCGCCAAGACCAAAGCCAACAATCGAATTTTCATAATTACAATCAAGTTTCCGCGAACGTTCAGACGCGCTGGGCAGGCGTCTATTCGAGAATGAAGCCGAGGTCGGGAAGCGTCAAGTGTGCGCGATTTTTTTCTCGCTTATTTTTCGGCGTTCCCAATTTCCCGGAGCTTACGCTTGACCCGCCAAGTTCGATGCCTAGCATCCCGCACGATCGGTGCCCGGAATGAAAGCGATTCTTGCCCTTGAAGACGGTTCGGTGTTCCACGGCGTGGGATTCGGCGCGAAAGCGTCTGCCTGCGGCGAGGTGTGTTTCAACACTTCCATGACGGGGTACCAGGAGATTCTCACCGACCCATCCTACAAGGGCCAGATCGTGACGATGACCTATCCGCTCATCGGCAATTACGGCGTCAATGAGGTGGACGTAGAATCCTGGCGGCCGCACGTCGGCGGATTTGTCGTACGGGAAGTCTCGCCCGTGGTCAGCAACTGGCGCGCAGATAGTTCGCTCGGCGAGTACCTTGAGCGCAACGGCATCCCTGGCATTCAAGGCATTGATACCCGCTCGCTTACCAAGAAACTTCGTGTTCGCGGCGCGTTGAACGGTTTTATTTCCACGGAAGGAATCGCCGAGGCCGAAGCCATCAAGCGCGCGAAAGAATGGCCCGGGCTCGTGGGCGTGGATTACGTGAAGGAAGTCACGCACAAGCAGGCGTTTCGTTGGGATGAAAAAGAACCGCAGAGCGGCGCTTTCAAGCTGAGTGTCGGCAACACCGCCGCAGGCACCGACGCTCGCAGCCTGCGCGCGCCAATGCCTGCGGCGGATATTCCGATCGTGGCCTTCGATTTCGGGATGAAATACAACATCCTGCGCCGGCTGCGACAGCATGGATTCAATAGCCAGGTATTGCCCGCCACCGCCTCTGCGGCGGAGGCCCTCAAGCACAAACCGGCCGGCATTTTTCTCTCCAACGGCCCGGGCGATCCGGCTGCCTTGGACTACGCGGTCAAAACGGTGAGCGAACTCGTGAACAGCGGCATTCCAATATTTGGCATCTGTCTCGGCCACCAGATTCTCGGGCAAGCGCTTGGCGGAAGGACTTTCAAACTCAAGTTCGGTCATCGCGGCGCGAATCAGCCGGTCAAGGACCTGGAGTCCGGCAAGGTTGAGATCACTTCCCAGAACCATGGATTCGCCGTGGATGCGAAGTCACTACCATCGGATGTGGTCGTCAATCGCTTCAACTTGAACGACCAGACGGTCGAAGGTTTGCGCCACAAGACCAAGCCGATCTTCTGCGTGCAGTATCATCCCGAGGCATCGCCCGGCCCGCACGATTCCACGCCGCTCTTCGCCGAGTTTCGTGAACTGATCCAGAAGCGCGGCTGAGGCGCAGATCCGCCGCCTCTCGCCCTGCTCCCAATAACTTTTCTTTGCGCCGCGCCGATGGTTGCTTCACAGTGCGCCCGGTCTTTCAGGAATAATGATTGCTCCCCTCACAGGATTGATTGCTGGCGCGGCGCACGTGTGGTCCGGACCGGACCACTTGGCCGCCATTGCGCCGCTGGCCGTGCGGCAACGGCGCCGCCCGTGGCTTTCCGGCGTGCGCTGGGGATTGGGTCATTCAGCCGGGGTAGCGCTCGTCGGTTTGCTGTCGCTCGGGCTGCGTGACTTGCTGCCGCTTGAAGCGCTTTCCGCTTGGGGCGAACGACTGGTGGGCGTGACGCTCATCGGCATTGGCATCTGGGCGATGCGCGCGGCCATGCGCCACGGCATTCACTCTCACGAGCACGAGCATGATGGCGAGCGCCACATGCACATTCACGTTCACCATCATCACTCCGACCACGAGGACCCGGCGGCTCATCGCCGGCACATGCACGCGGCGTTTGGCGTTGGCACGTTGCACGGCCTCGCTGGCAGCTCACATTTCCTCGGCGTGCTACCGGTGCTAGCGTTCCCAACGAAGGTTCAGGCCATCTCCTACCTGGTGGCGTATGGATTCGGGACGGTGTTGTCCATGGGGGCATTCTCCTGGGCCATGGGCGCGGTCAATCAACGCTGGGGCGCGCACAGTGTGAAATTCTACCGGGGCTTGCTGGGCACGACGGCGGTGGCCGCGCTGGTGGTCGGCAGCACCTGGTTGTTTGCGGGCGGGTTCTAATTCCGCTGGCTGGCCTCGCCCGGCCTACGACGCCAGCCCCAGATTCTTCAGCACGCTCACCGTGGCAGCGGATTTGTTCAGCGAATAGAAATGCAGGCCCGGCACGCCGGCGCGTAGCAATTCCTCACACTGTTTCGTGGCGTATTCGATGCCGAATTCAGCACAGGCCGCGTCGTCATTCACCAACGTGTCGAGCTTCGCCGCCAACGCGGCGGGCACTTTCGCCCCGCAGAGTTGTGTGAACTTCTTGATCTGGGAGGCGTTGAGAATCGAAATCACGCCCGGCACCAGCGGCACGTTCACGCCGAGCTTGGTCACGTGATCGCGAAATTCAAAGAAGTCGGCGTTGTCGAAGAAGAGCTGCGTGATCACAAAATCCGCGCCCGCGCGAACTTTTCCCGCCAGATACTGCCAGTCGGTTTGCTTGCCCGCCTTGCACGCAATGTGACCTTCCGGAAACCCCGCGACCCCAATGGAGAAATCACCGTGCGCGCGCGTGAACTCAACAAGCTGCGCCGAGAATTCAAACCCGCCCGGAGTCGGGACAAACTCGCCGCCGCCCGGCGGATCGCCGCGCAGCGCCAGAATGTTTTTGCAGCCCAGCGCCTGGATGCGGGTGAGCAGATCACCCACCTGTTCGCGGGTATGATTTACACACGTCAGATGCGCCAGCCCGACCAGCCCGTGCTCGCGCTGGATGCGATCCACGATCATCAGCGTCTTGTCGCGGGTGCTGCCGCCGGCGCCATAAGTGACGGAGCAATAATCTGGATTCACCGCCTTGAGGGCGGGAATGGTCTTTTCCAACAAGGTGCGATCGCCTTCGTCGGTTTTCGGCGGGAAGAATTCCACCGAAACCACCGGCTTTCGCGCCGCACCCTTGGCGGCATAGATGTCGCGGATGAATTGCATCGGGCGCGCAGTATGCGTTACGCCGGTGATGAAACCAAGCCCACTGTCAGTCGAACGCGGATTGAGTTTCGACCGGCGCATCCGCATGCTGATCGCCGCGTGACCGAACCTCAGCCCAACCTGTCCGTCCCTCGGCGCATCCGCTGGTGGCCGGCGGTGGCGATTTGTTTGATCGTTCTTGCGCGCATTATCTGGGCGCGACTCGCACCGGACCTCTATTACCAGCAGCGTAATTTACAAACGTTAGTGGCCGTTCTTGCCGGCAGCGGGGCGCTGGGTTTGTGGTGGTTGTTTCTCTCGCGCGTGCGCTGGCGCTGGCGGATTCTCGGCGTCGCCGCCTGCTTGGGGCCGCTATTGCTGATGGCCGCGTTGTTCCGGCTCCGGGGCATGAGTGGCGATCTGTTGCCCATTCTCGAGTTCCGCTGGCAAGGGGCCTCGCTGCCGGCACAGGTTGATCCCCATGGCCCGCCGGCCGAGGTCACGACGAATGGCCCGTGGTTTCCCCAATTCCTGGGACCGAATCGCGACGGCGTCCTGTCCGGACCGGAGCTCGAAACCAATTGGACCGCCCACCCGCCGCAAATTCTTTGGCGCCTGAAAGCCGGCCCCGCGTGGTCGGGATTCGTCGTGGCAGGCGACTACGCGATTACCCAGGAGCAACGCGGTGAGCAGGAATGCGTGGTGGCTTACGAACTCAGAACCGGCCGCCCGCTTTGGTTGCATGCCGGTCCGGCGCACTTCAACACCACCGTCGCCGGCGAAGGCCCGCGCGCTACCCCAGCGATCGCCAGCAACCGGGTGTTCGCGTTCGGCGCGACTGGCTTGTTGGTTTGTCTCGATCTTGTCACCGGCCGCGCGCTCTGGACGCAGGATGTGTTGAAAGTCTCCGGGGGCAAGTTGCCGGACTGGGGCTTTACCAGCGCTCCCCTGGTTGTAAACGATTTGGTGATGGTGCATGGCGGCGAAGATACCAGCCGCTCACTTTTCGCCTTCCGCGCGGCTGATGGCGCACTCGCTTGGTCGGCGGGCGATGCGGAGCCGAGCTACGCGAGCCCTCAATTGGTTGAACTGGCCGCGACGCCGCAGGTGCTGGCCTTCAACCATGGTTTGATCTCCGCGCATGACCCTGTCAGCGGCGCGACGCTTTGGTCGCAGCCGTGGGGCAACGGGAATGTCGTGTGTTCCTCGCCGGTGGTTGTGAGCAGCAATCGCGTGTTTTTTTCCAGCGGGTACGGTTATGGCGCGGAATTGTTCGCGCTGACGAATCGCGCCGGCCGGTTCTCCGCCACGCGCCTCTGGAAATCACCACGCCTGAAATCCAAGTTTGGTCATCTGTTCCTCCGCGAGGGTTGTGTGCTGGGATTGGATGACGGCGTGCTGGCGGCGGTGGACCTGGTAGACGGTTCGCTGCGCTGGAAGGAAGGTCGCTACGGTCACGGCCAAGGATTGCTGGTCGGCAATTTGTATCTGCTCATGGCAGAATCCGGCGAACTCGTGTTGTTGCGACCCACCCGTGACGCGCCGAACGAACTCGCCCGCTTCCGGGTGTTCAAGGCGAAGACGTGGAATCCCATTGCGCTCGCAGGCGACCTGCTGCTGGTTCGTAACGACCAGGAGGCAGCGTGTCTGCGTTTGCCGAGATCAGGAGCAACGCGAAGATCTCGTGCGGAAAAGGCGGCTGATTGAACTGCCCTCTTCGCAGTCGAGTTCTGGTCGTGGTAGTAAAACCCGCCAACTAACTAATCACGGGTGGTGTTGCTGGGCTGACTGGTGGCTTCGGCAAGCCGCCACCAAACCGGCTTCGTCCCAGTCGAATGCACACGGGCGGAATCACCAGCACTCCCAGCGCCAGCGCCAGCAACGGCAATTGCTGCGCCCGCGCCGCGCTGCGGATCGGTTTCATGATGCCGGGCACAATTCCCTCGCGCACCAGGAACGCAGAGAGTTCGCTGCGACTGATGGTTTTGGTGTCCCCCGTTTTTCCTGCCTCCGCCACCAAATCGGTCCGGATGGCCAGATAAATCCGGTCGGCGCCCCAACTCTTCAGTTCGCTGGTAGCCTTCTTTTCCACCACCAACCGTCCGATCCCATCCAAAAACTGGTGCAGCAGCTTTTCAGTCACGCCGCCCTTGAGTTGCGGCGTGCGCTCGAGCGCGATCTGTTCCAGGCGCTTGACCAGCCCGGACACGGTGTCATTGCGCAACTGGTCCAGTTGGGTGGCGAACTCCGGGGCGCGCAATTCCCGCCGGCCCTGGCGAAACAATTCCATTCCCGTCGCAATGGCGTTCGTATCCGTCGGGTGCTGCGCATGCAACTGCACCCAAGCCATGCCGTCGGCGATTACCTCGGCGATCTTCGGAAACGCGTCGGTCGCCAACTGGCTGTGCGCCAGCACCCGCTCCGCGCCCCGCAACGCCCCGCTCCAGAATCCCATCACGCTGAAGAACAGCGCGCTGAGCAGCACCACCAGTGTGAAAACGGTCCACCGCAATCCGCGTGCAAAGCGGATGCGCAAATCATACCAGCCAAGTCGTGAGAAGAACCAGCATGCCAGAAGGGCCATCACCACCCCCACAGCTGCGCCCAGCACCGCGCCTTTGGCCACGTCGAGGAAAAAGCCGGTCGCCTGTGAACGGGAGAATTCTCGCAGAATCAACGCCACCCAATCCGCCTGTGATTCCGCGGTCGCACTCGCGGTGGCCAGCAGGTTCGTGTCGGCGTTTAGTGGTTCTTGCATTCCTTGGCGATCACTTACGGAAGGGAGAAATAGTCCGCCGCCTGATAGTTGCCATCGGCCTGCTTCGCAATCTGCATCAGCAGGTCATTCACCAGCGTGCTGGCGCCGAACCGAAACAAGCTGGGATTCAGCCAGTCGTCCCCCAACGTTTCCTTGACCATGACCAGATACGCCAGCGCCTGCTTGGCGGTGCGGATGCCGCCCGCGGGTTTCATCCCGATGCGGATGCCAGTGGCGAAGAAGTAGTCCCGGATGGCCTCCAACATCACCAGCGTGACCGGTATCGTCGCCGCTGGATTCACCTTGCCAGTGCTGGTCTTGATGAAGTCGCCCCCGGCGCGCATCGCGATTTCACTGGCCAGCCGGACATTGTCATAAGTGACCAGTTCGCCGGTCTCGAGGATTACCTTCAAGTGGGCCGGACCGCAGGCTTCCTTGGTGGCGGCGATTTCGTCAAACACCTTGCCGTGGTCACCGGCAAGAAATGCGCAGCGGTCGATCACCATGTCAATTTCATCCGCGCCATCGGCCACCGTGCGGCGTACTTCCTCCAGCTTGGTGCGCAAGGGATACTGCCCGCTTGGAAAACCGGTGGCCACCGCCGCCACTTGCACGGGTGAACGTTCGCCGACAAACTTGCGGGCATACTTCACCATGTTCGGATAAACACAAACTGCGGCACAGGGTGGCACGTCAAACCTGGCTTCCGCCGGCTGGAGCGCTTTGCGACAGAGGTAAGCGACCTTGCCGGGTGTGTCCTTGCCCTCCAGCGTGGTGAGATCACACATGCTGACCGCCAGCTTGAGCCCGGCGACTTTGGCGGAAGTCTTGATACTGCGCTTGGTGAACGCCGTCGCGCGTTCCTCCAGCATGATGGCATCCACCGTCGGCACGGCCGCATAGGCGCGTGGAAACTGGCGGGGAGGCGCGGGCGGCGGCAGCCGTGAGGTCTTGCGCGGAGCGAGGGCTTTCATGCTTGCGCCAGAATCTGCGAGCCAACCCGCCGGGAGTCAATGCGGTTTACAAGGTCACGTTACGCATCACGAACGGCTCCGAGATTGGATGTTCATTTCACTCTCTCAGGATCCGGGGTTGTCGCCATGCCCTTTTGCTGCAAGTAACCTTCAGGCGTGAACAGCTTGCTGATTCGTTCGTACTCGGATGCCAAAAGTGTTTTGATGTCCGGCCACTGATTTGCCGCCTTCGTCTCACCAGGAATCAGGCGATATACGATTGGCGATTCCATTTCCGCGTAGATTCCCGATCCATCCTGGCCGTAACTACCGAAGAAGACGCTTGAGTAATTCGGGTTGGGCCAGACTTTTAAGTGTTCTTCGTGCTGATGGATTAAGTCAAAGGGCTGAAACTGTGCAGATTCGTCCCGCTTGTAGTGGCTACGAATCCCGTATATGCACAACCTCCCGCTGAACAACGATAGCCCGTTGCATTCCGCATACAGTTGTTCAAACTGGCCAGTCGGTTCAAACCCGTAAGTCTCCCATTCTGACCTCGGTCGCGGGGCGAAGAACCTATGCAAGTAGGCCTGCGGATAGTCTCGTGGGATGTGGCCAATGATTCGCGAGCCGTCGGAACTCTCCTTAAACCCAAGCCGACGCCACTCATTCATCCGCTCAAGCAGCGATTCCAACATGGGATTAGAGAGTTTGAATTACCCCACAAACTTCTTCGCCGCGATGCTGGCGTTGTGGCCGCCGAAGCCGAAGGAGTTGTTCACGATGGCGTTCACCGGCATCTCCCGCGCGGTGTTCGCGCAGTAATCGAGATCGCACTCCGGATCGGGCGTGCGGAGATTGATGGTTGGCGGGACGATGCCGTGTTTGATCGCCAGCACGCAGGCGGTCATTTCCACCGCGCCGGCCGCACCGAGCATGTGTCCCGTCGCGCCCTTGGTGGAACTCACCACCAGCTTGCGCGCGTGATCGCCGAAAACGGTCTTGATGGCCTGGGTTTCGCAGACGTCGCCTTGCGGCGTGGATGTGCCGTGGGCGTTGATGTAAGTGACGTCCGTGGTGTTCAGGCCGCCGTTGCGCAGCGCCATCTTCATGCAACGAGAAGCGCCTTCGCCGCCCGGTGACGGCGCGGTGAGATGATGCGCGTCCGCGGTGTTGCCGTAGCCCACCATCTCGCAATAAATCTTCGCACCGCGCTTCTTCGCGTGTTCGAGCTCTTCGAGCACGATAACGCCTGCGCCCTCGCCCATGACGAAGCCGTCGCGATCCTTGTCGAACGGTCGCGAAGCGGTTTTGGGATCGTCGTTGCGCGTGCTCATGGCTTTCATCGCACAGAAGCCGCCGATGCCAATGGGCACGATGGCCGCCTCCGAGCCGCCCGCAAACATCATCTGCGCTTCGCCCATCTTGATGGTGCGCCAGGCTTCGCCAATGGCGTGATTCGCCGTCGCGCAGGCCGAGCACGTGGCGAAGTTCGGTCCGCGCAGATTGTTGTACATCGAGAACAGACCGCTCGCCATGTTGCTGATGAGCATCGGAATCATGAACGGCGAGAGCCGACCGGGCCCACGTTCCAGCAACACCTTGACCTGCGCCGTGGTGGTTTCGAGTCCGCCGATCCCAGAGCCGAGGATGACTCCGATTTCGTCGGTGTTCAGCTTGCTGAGGTCCGCGCCGGAGTCTTTCAGCGCCGACCAGCCCGCGTAAACGCCGAGTTGCGAGTAGCGGTCGGTGCGGCGGACTTCCTTGGGCGAGGGAAAGGCGGGGGCGGGATCGAGATTGCGAACTTCACCGGCGATCTGCGTGTCGTAGCCCGTCGTGTCGAACGCGGTGATCTTATCAATGCCGCATTGGCTGTTGATGAGATTGTTCCAGAACGCCTCGAGCGTGTGCCCGAGGGGGGTGACCACGCCGAGGCCGGTGACGACGACTCTGCGATCCGACCAATTGCCTGACATAAATGGAAAGGGGCAGCCGTGCCACATCAAGCCGCAGCCGCCCCAAAGTAGGTTTGCCCGCGATTACTTCTGCTGCGTCTCTTCGATGTATTTGATGACATCGCCCACGCTTTGCAGTTTTTCGGCCTGTTCATCGGGCACTTCGATGCCGAATTCCTCCTCGAGCGCCATGACCAGCTCCACGGTATCGAGCGAGTCGGCGCCGAGATCCTCGATGAACTTGGCCTCGGGCGTCACCTGATCGGCGTTCACACTGAGCTGTTCGACGATGATCTTCTTTACGCGTTGTTCGATTGTTTGTTCTGACATGGTTTGCTCCGGTTTCGTTTGTGGGGGTTGTCTATGCCACGAGCCAAACAGGGTCAAGCCCTGAATCTTAAATTTTTTCCCGCACTGATAACTTATTCTTGCACTGTCACGCGCCGCTAATCTGGCCGAGTTAACGCTAATGGAATCCCAATCCGGTTTCCTACATCACCATTCCCCCGTCCACGGTCAACACCTGGCCCGTGACATAACGCCCGGAAGCCGCCGCCAGATACAACGCCGCGTGCGCGATGTCCTCGACCTGACCCAGTGTGCCCAGCGGAATCTGCTTCACCAGCGCTTCCTTCAGCTCTGGCTTCAACTCGGCGGTCATGTCGGTCTCAATGAATCCGGGCGCAATGGCGTTCACCGTGATGCCCCGTGACCCGAACTCCCGCGCCGCCGACATCGTGAAACCGATCAAACCCGCCTTGCTGGCGGCATAATTGCACTGGCCGGCGTTGCCCATGAGGCCGATGACGGACGCGATGTTGATGATCCGACCACTCCGGGCCTTAAGCATGGCGCGGCTGAAAGCCTTGGTGACCAGAAAAGCGCCCTTGAGATTGGTGTTCAGCACCGTGTCCCAATCGGCGTCCGGCATGCGCATCAGCAGGCCGTCACGCGTGACGCCAGCGTTGTTCACCAGAATGTCCACCTTGCCGCACTCGGCCAGAATCTTCTCCGCCGCTTCGCTAACGCTGGCGGCATCCGACACGTCCACCGCGTGCGCCCAGGCTTTGCGGCCCAACGCGCGGACTTCGTTGGCCACCTTTTCGGAATTCTCCGCCGTGCGCGAAACGCAGGCGACGTCCGCGCCTTCGGCGGCGAACTTCAACGCGATGGCGCGTCCGATGCCCCGTCCTGCCCCGGTGACGACTGCAATCTGGTTGCTGAGTTGACTCATGCGGCGGAAAGCGTGTTGTGAGTTGGGGATGGCGTCAAGTTTTTCGCCTGTCCCTGCTTTTCCTAATCTTAATCCTACTCTTAATCTTAATCGGGAAAGGCTGGGCGAGATTAGGATTAAGAAGATGATTATGATTAAGATCGGACTTAGCTCAGCGCCTTGACCGTGGCTTCCAAGCTCGCCGCGTCCGCCACGTTGAACATCTGCGCAGTCTTGTCGATGCGCTTCATGAAACCGCTGAGCGCTGCGCCTGGGCCGAGCTCGATGAAACGTGTGAAACCCTGCGCCAGCAGATAGCGCATGGATTCCTCCCAGCGCACGGACGACGTGACCTGTTCCACCAGTCGGGTGCTCATCTCACCCAAACCGGCGTGCGGTCGCGCAGTGACATTCGAAACCACCGGCACACGTGTGGCGGAAAACTTCACGTTCAACAGCTCGGTCCGTAGTTTCGGTTGCGCACTGGCCATGAGCGGCGAGTGATACGCACCCGCCACCACCAACGGAATCGCCCGTTTCGCGCCCTTGACCTTCGCGAGTTCGCAGGCTTTGGTGATCTTGTCGGCCTCGCCGGAGATGACGATCTGCCCGGGGCAATTCAAGTTCGCGAGCACCACGCCGGCTTCGGCGCAAACTTCGCGCGTGGGCGCTTCCTCCAGCCCAATGACGGCGGCCATGCCGCCTTTTGTGACGTCGCAGGCTTCCTGCATGAACCGACCGCGCTGACGAACGACGCGCAGGCCGTCCTCGAAACTCATCGCACCGGCGGCAGTGAGCGCGGTGAACTCGCCGAGCGAAAGCCCGGCAGTGGCTTGGAACTGGAGCGCGGCCACTCGTTCCTTGAGCAATTGATACGCGACCCAACTGACGAGAAAGATGCCGGGCTGGGCGTTCTCGGTCTTGGTGAGTTCAGCTTCCGGGCCATCGAAACAGATGGAGGTGAGATCATAGCCGAGGGCCGCGTTGGCGCGGTCGAACCACGACTTGGCGGAAGGAAACGCAACGGCGAGGTCTTTGCCCATGCCGACGACTTGCGCGCCCTGTCCGGCGAAGAGGAGTGCGGTTTTACTCATAGACTGCCGCCACTAAAAACCAATCGTGGACGAAACAAAAGTACCGATTCCTTGTTCGGCATCGCTTTCAATATGGAGTTTGCCAACCGTCTGTCCTCATCCACTTACCATGCTCATCGAAAAAATGACGCACCCTCTTCGGTGAGTTCGGCCGGACTCCAAAAAACACCGAATAGCCACCGTGAACCAGCGTGGACGAGCGCAGAAGCGCAGGAAAGCGATCCGCGTCTTTGGTCGTCTTATGATAAGCGATGCCTGCCTCCTCCTCAGCCTTGGAGGCGCGCTCACCTGTTTCTTCCAACAAACGAGGGTCAACGCGTCGAGGTGCAGTGTTCGGAGTCTCCGCAGCAGTCGCGGGACGCGATTCCGTCACCTTGCTCGTTGTGCTGTGCCGACAGCCTAGCGGCACGCAAAGCAAACAAACCCATGTCGAGAAGTCAGCTATCCGAACTAAGCGCCTCGTTAGTCTATTTCTTGGCATCATCTCATAGACTCCTCAATCCGCGGAGCGAGCATCTGTGCATTCCGAAACTCAATAGCAAGATTTCCGTCACGCGGCTCACACAACGACTGCATCTGGTCTAGGAGTGCCTTCACACGCTCTGAGGGATGCTCTGTAGCGTAATATCCCCGCCAGACGAAAACCTCGATGAAACGCGCATGTTCGGCGTCCTCCTGTATGCGAACAAGAACGTGAGGCTTGGGAAACACCATGCCTTCTTTCAGGTAAGTATCCCAAGCTTGAGCCAATAAGGACTCAAGCTCTGCCTCTGCGCCTCGCCTCACGTGATATACCACAACTGTGGGATCTCTCTGAGTCTCGCGATTTGATGAAGTCGAACAGGCGCACAACAGAACAAGAGGTGCGAGAGGAAGAAGATGTAACGCTCTCATGCACTGGTGTGATGATACCTAACATGAATCATGCTAACACCGGCTGCCAAAAAATGAGTCATGAAAGCACCCTCGCTAACTCCTCGCTTGCGCTGACAAGCGAGGAAGCTTTTTCAACTCAACCGCATCGGCATCACGACGTAGAGGAACGGGCCGTTGATCTTGAGCACGCCGGGGCTGAGTTCGTCAATCAACTCGATGAATACCTCGTCCTGCGTCAGCGCGTTGAGCGGATCAATCATGTATTTCGGGTTGAAGGCGATCGCCATTTCCTTGCCTTTGTAGTTCACCGCAATGCTTTCGCGCGCTTCGCCCACTTCCGGCGCGTTAGCGGTGATCGCCAGGTTGTTCTTCCCGAACGCCAGCTTCACGGAGTTCGCCTTCTCGCTGGTCATGATCTCCGCCCGTTTAAGGGCGTGCAGAAATTCCTCGCGCGGCAGCGCGATGCGTTCCTTGGTCTCGCCGGGGATGACCTGCCGGTAATTCGGGTAGTTCCCCTCGATCAGCTTGGTGATGATGATCACCGAGCCGCCTTTTTCGTCCTTGAGCGTGAATGCAGCCTGATTCTCGGCGTATTTCAGCTCCACCTCGCCCTTGTCTTGTAACAGCCGGTTGAGTTCGTTCACGGCCTTCGCAGGCACGATGAATTCACCCTGGCTGGCTTCCGTGACGTCCACTTCCTCGTCCACCAGCGCCAGCCGGCGGCCGTCCGTGGCCACCATCGTCATCTTGTGATCCTTGAGGCTGATGAAAATGCCGTTGAGCACGTAGCGCGCTTCGTCGGTGGAGATGGCGAAGGACGTTTTCTTCATCATCCCCTTCACCGTCGCCTGTGGCAGCGTAACCTTTTTGTCTTCCTTGAACTTCGGCAGCGGCGGGAACTCTTCCGCGCTCAAGCCGTTGATCTTGTAGAACGATGCACCACAGCGGACGCTGCAGACGTTCTTATCGTCAACCTCGATCTCGATCTCGCTCCCGTTCAATTCGCGGCAGATGCCGAACAGTTTCTTCACTGGAACGGTCGTCGCCCCGCCCTTGTTGACCTTTGCCTCGACCCCACACGACACGGTCACGTCCAGATCCGTGGCCGTGAACTCCAATCGCCCGTCCTCGGCCTTCATCAGCACGTTGGAAAGAATGGGCAGCGTCGTCCGCGCCCCCACGACGTTTTGGACGGCCTGGAGACCGGCGAGCAGTTGTTCCTTCGCGATCGAGAGATTCATGCGGCTTACTATTCTTTTCTTTTCAATGAAAGACTCTCCGTATTAAGGGGTGTGAACAATCCCCATAACCCACGGTGGCCTGATTCAGTCAACGACTTACGCGTTCAGAGAACCGTAAAGCGTTCCGGGAAGCCAGCCAAAAAGCGGAAACTTGTCCACGTTGTTCACAGGCCCCACAAGCCGTTCACAGACAATCAAAAGGATATTAGGGACGTTGTGCGCGGCGGATGATTTCGGGCAGCACGCTAATGGCGAAATCAACTTCGGCCTCTGTGTTTTCGCGACCAAGCGAGAAACGAACGAGTGCGTTAGCGAGATTCTTGTCGTAACCAAGCGCGGAGACAACATGAGATGGTTCCAACGAGCCGGAAGAACACGCCGAGCCGCTCGATGCGCAGATTCCCTCCAAATCCAAGCCGGCCAGAAGTGAAATGCTGTCAGAGCCGCGCACAACAAACGCGAGGGTATTCACCAAGCGCCTTTCCTGATCACCAACGAGCTCAAGGCCGGGAATGTTAGAAAGAGCGACAGCCAGTTTGTGAGTAAGTGCGCCAAGGGTTTTCCTAGGGAACACAGGAAAAGGCCCGTATTTATTGAGTGAATCGGCGATGCCAATAATGGCGGCAAGATTTTCTGTTCCAGCGCGACGTTCGTTCTCATGCGCGCCGCCAAACTGCGTCGGATCGGGGTGAAGTGGAGATCTTGCGAATAAAATGCCCGCACCCTTAGGGCCATGAAACTTGTGCGCGCAGATCGAAACCAAATCGGCATTGAACTGTTGAATGTTGGCAAACGGCTCTTTGCCGAACCACTGAACTGCGTCCGTGTGAAACAAAACGCCGCGTCTGCGACAGATTTCGCCGAGTTGCGCGACGGGTTGAATCGTTCCGATCTCGTTGTTTGCCGCCATGATGGAAACGAGAATCGTGTCCGGACGAATTGCGCGTTCCAAGTCATCCGGACTCACCAAACCCTGCCGATTGACCGGCAAAACCGTCAGGTCGAAACCCTCCTTGTTCGCAAGATATTCACAGGGGGACAGCACGCAATGGTGTTCGATGGCACTGGTTATGAGGTGGCGGCCCTTGGGCTTCAGGAGTCGGGCCGTGCCAAAGATGGCCAGATTGCTGGCTTCCGTCCCGCCGCTGGTGAAAATCACCTCGCTGGGCTTGCAGCCTAGCGTCTGGGCGCAGCGATCCCGGGCGTCGTCCAATAGCGCCCGCGCCCGGCGGCCGACGTGGTGGACGCTGGAGGGGTTTCCCCAGACCTCGCCCAGAAACGGCAGCATCACCTCGCGGACTTGTGAGTCAAGCGGCGTGGTGGCGTTGTAATCGAAGTAAATCGTCTGCATTTTCGTAGGACAGGCGTCCCGCCTGTCTCACTTATCTCGTCAGGATGGGCGTGTCACTCAGGAAACCGGGCGGCGGCGAGTCAGGCTGGTCGAAGCGGTCCTCCGTCCACGGATCGGCGGTGTTGGAATAACCCCGCACTTCCCAGAACCCGCGGATGTCGCGGTCCAGAAACACAATCTCGCGCACGAACTTCGCCCCCTTCCAAGCGTAGAGCTTGGGGATGATGATCCGCGCCGGGCCGCCATGTTCCTTGGGCAGCGGTTTGTCGTTCCAGGAATGGGCCACCATCACATCATCGTCCATGCAGGCGTCGAGCGTGGTGTTGGTGGAATAGCCATCGTAGCTCTTGAAGAAGACGTGCGTAGCCTCAGGCTTCGGCTTCACCAGTTCGGCAATCGTGAAGAACGCCACGCCTTTGAACTTCATGTCGAACTGACTCCACGTTGTCACGCAATGGAAGTCGCTGACGTCCTCGAACTGCGGCAGAGCTGTAAACTGCTGCCAGTTCAGCGTGACCGGATTCTCCACCTTGCCGTGAATCTTCAACTGCCACTGGTCGAGCGACACGACCGGTTGCACGCCGAGATCGAGCACCGGAAAGTTGTGGACCTGCCGCTGGCCGGGCGGCAGCCGATCCTGTGAGCGCACGGTGGGTCGTTCCTTGCCCGCCATCTTGCGCGCCCAACGTTCTTTCGCGGCGATGTATTGCTCTTTCATGAACGGGCGCAGAATAGCGCAAGCAGGGCAAAAGGAAAGACAGCCGGAAGTGTGGCGATCAAGGCAGAGACTTGCGCCATTTCAAGGCGGCGGCAGAAAGACGTTTGGTCACGCGTGATTCAGAATCGGCCAGGTTGCTTTGCTCCGCAACATCCTCACTGAGATCGTAAAGCTCCGGTCCGCTGCCATCTGCGTTGATGAGCAGCTTCCACTTGCCATCGCGCACAGCGACGTTCGGACTCCGGTCCTTACCTTGCGGGTAACTGAAGGAATTGGTATTTCGGCCATATTCCCAAAACAGCGGCTCATGACGCGCTTTAGGTTTGGCTAGTAAGGCACGGCTCATGTCTTGGCCATCAAAGGCCGCGTCCTTGGGCAGCGGAACCTTTGCAATGGCGCAGAACGACGGAAATAAATCCACTGCACTGATCACGCTTTCCTCATCCACGCGACCGGCGGGAACGTGTCCGGGCCACCGCACAATGAACGGCATCCGGATGCCGCCTTCGTATAGGCTCAGCTTGCTGCCGCGCAATGGGGCAGAGCGGCGGCCGTTGAAAGTCGGCAACGCACCGTTGTCGCTCGTGAAGATGACTAAAGTGCTTTCATCCAGCCCAAGTTCCTTCAATCCGGCAAAGAGCTTTCCCAGCGCACGATCGTATTCATCGAGCACGGCGCGGAACTTTCGTTGCTGCTCCGGGCCGTTCGGATATTCGGAAAGCCGCTCCTCGCTCGGCACCCAGGGCGTGTGCACATCATCCGGCCAGAGATTTACAAAGCACGGCTGCTTGCCGTTGTGACGGCGGATAAAGTCCAGCGTCTTATCCACAAAATAGGCCGTGCGATCCCAGCGCTTTACTTTGTCGTGCGCCGACCAGATCCAGTTGGTTGCCGTGATATCAGGATGCGGCTCGGGACTCTCGTAGGTGCTCGCGTGTTCGGCGAAACCGTAGGCGCTGAACGGCGGGGCGTTGGTAACATCGCGCCCGCCGCCCATGTGCCATTTACCGAAGTGGGAGGTGGCGTAACCTGCCGTTTTGAGGGTTCGCGCGAGTGACGGCGCTTTTGGATCGAGAAAATCGGCCTGCTCACACGCGGCGTTGCCTTTGCGCGCCTGAAGGTAGCTCGTGATCCGCCAGCGCGCGGGATACATCCCGGTAAGAATGCCCGTCCGCGATGGCGAACAAATCGGCGACGCGGAATAATACTGTGTGAAACGAATTCCCTCGCTGGCCATGCGATCGAGATTCGGTGTGGGCGCAAACTTGCCCCCGTAACAACCCACGTCGCCGAAGCCCATGTCGTCGGTGAGAATCAGAATAATGTTGGGACGCTTGCTTTCCGCAGCGGCGGCACAGAGACACGAGAGGGCGAGGAGCAGACACCGAAGCGCGGTTTTCATAGGACTGCCGCGAGCTTACACACCGGACAAACTGCGGCAAGCGTGGAGGCGGACGTGAGGGCAGAAAAGGTTGGAGACTAGCCTGACGCCTGCCCTACATTGCCGACATGTTCAAACCCGCCGAGTTGTTTGATCTCACGCAGACGGAACACGCCGCGCTGTTCGAGGGCGTTGAGTTCGCTTGGGAGGCGCTCAAGAAGATCAAATCCTACCTGGAAGCGAACCTGAAACCCGAGTTGCGAAACACGTGCGAAGGAGCAGCTTTCATTGGCAATCAAGTTTTCATCGGTGAGGGGACCGTTGTCGAAGACGGTGTAATGATCAAAGGTCCGGCGATCATCGGTAAGAACTGTCAGGTCCGCCACAACGCGTACATTCGAGAGCACGTCATCGTCGGCGATGGCTGTGTGGTGGGGAATTCGTGCGAGCTGAAGAATGCGTTGTTGTTCAATCAGTGCCAGGTGCCGCATTTCAATTATCTCGGCGACTCCATCGTGGGGCACAAAGCGCACGTGGGCGCTGGGGTGATTGCCTCCAATCTCAAATCGCTCTCCGGCAATGTGATGGTGGAAATGGACGGCAAGCCGTTCGACACCGGGCTTCGAAAGTTCGGCGCGCTCATTGGCGATGGCGCAGAAGTGGGCTGCAACACGGTCCTAAATCCCGGTAGCATCATCGGACGCAGCGCGGTGATTTATCCCGGCGTCAACTGGCGCGGCGTTCTGCCCGCGAACATGATCGCCAAAAACAAGGCGGAAATTGAAGTTGTCGTTCGTCGGCCAAGAGAGACGTGATTCATTGCCGGCTTACTTCGCTGATTCAATGTTGGCGGGCTGATGATCGAATTGCAGGGTGCCATCGTTGATCACCGCCCGGTCTGACTTTGTCAGCGCGATCATTTCCGCTCCGGCTAACAGCACCGGACCATAGCCATGCGCGGCGCGGGCACTTTGTGGTCGGTGATAGTAGAACGCCGGATCGAAGCCCAAGCCCGTGCCCACGCACGTTCCCTCGACCTGGCCTTGTGCATTGACCTTGGTGGCCACGCCATTCCACGCGAGCTGGACGCACGGGCCATAGGCCAGCGGATCAATCCAGCCGCGATTGATGGCGCGCGCCAGGCAGAACGTGTAAATCGCTGACGCCGAGGTTTCGAGATACGAATCGTTGCGGTCAAGCAGTTGGTGCCAGAGACCGTTCGGTGCTTGGAAACGCTGCAAACCGCGTGCAAGTGCACGGAATTGTGTAAGCATAGCGGCACGGCCGGAATGATTTTCCGGCAATACTTCGAGCAGTTCGGTCATGGCCAGTAACGCCCAGCCATTGGCGCGCGCCCAATGAAACCGTGGATGCTCCTGCATCCCCGCAACCCACCCGTGCATATAAAGGCCGAGGTCCTGATGAAACAAGCGGGCCGAGAACTGTGTGATCTGCTTCACTGCATCGTCGTAATACTTTTTTTCGCCAGTCAGCCTGCCCATTTGAGCCAGCGCGGGGACGCTCATGTAAAGATCATCGAGCCAGACGGAATCCATCATGGGCCGCTTGCGCGCGAGGGTGCCGTCGGCGAGGCGGTACTGTTTCGTGCTGATGTAGTTGGCGTAATTATCGATGAGTGGCCGGGCTTCAACGAGCCCAGAGCGCTGGGCCTTGATCATCGCGGCGCACATCGACCCGGCATCATCCAACGCGCCCGGTTGTAACACCGCGCGGAGTTGATCGTTCTCTAGCTTCGTCCCGGATTCCGCCAGCGCGCGAAAGTAAGGTGCCCGATTCACGATTAATTGCATTCGCCTGGCCACGTAATCTTTGTAGCGCGCATCGCCGGTGTTTTCGTGCGCGAGAAGCATGCCGGAATACACCACGCCCCATTCGTAAGCCATGATTGGAAAATGCCCACGCTCGAATGCGGCGTTTGGGTCCGGCCGGGTGAAGTCAGTGATTTCTTTACCAGTCTGTTTGTTGATGATGCGCGTGGGTGTGTTGGCGTCGAGGTATGCGTGAATACGATTCAGGACTTCAGTGATGGCGATCACGGTAGTCGGACCGTAGGGCACGGCATAATCCGGTCGCGCGCGGCCAGGATCGCCAGCTTCGGCCGCGATGTATTCCTTGGGTCGTTGGGCGAGTGCGGCGGACGCACCGATGGTTATGAGAAAGAGAATTCGGAGGCGGAGATTCATAGTGGAGGTTTACTTCGAGGCAGTGGCTTTGGCGATTTCCGCGGCGTAAACCTGAACCTTGCCATGGATGTTTGCGCGGAATACCACCCACTTGCCATCCGGAGTGATGCTCACATTGGGTTCGCCACTCCCGCCGTAATAATTCTGTTTTGAGATATCGACCAGTCGTTCGCGCTTGATGGTCCCATCCGGCTGAGGGCGGAAAAGGTTGATCCACATGCCGTCTTGCGCGAACGCGACCTGCCCGTGATCGCCGCCATCGCCAGCAAACAGTTTTCCGTCGCGCGATACGTTGTAATGAACCGACCACCAATCGCGCTCCAGCCGGTAGCGCGTTTCCTTGCCGGTCGCGATATCCAGCCCGGCCAGCCAGAATTCCTGGCTGCGTGGTGTCTGGAGATCGAACCAGATGGTTTTGCCGTCGTGACCCCAGAATTCGTGGCCGGCGATCTCCATGTCCATCGTGCGCTTATGTCGGAGCTGTTGCTGCGTGCCGTCGGTGCGGATTGTCCAGATGCGATCCACTTCGTGCCATGTGCCCTCGTGGCAATAGAGCAGCAGGTTCGGGTCGGTCGGCGAAAACTGAAGATGATTCAGCCAAGCGTACTGATGGCCATTTGTAACCGACTGACCGGTCTTGAGATTGGTGAACACAAATGCCAGGCATCGCTGGTTCGTGAGTCGCCGGGCCAGTCGATCCTCTTTCACTGCGGACGCGGCCTCTTCTTGGGAGAGATTGGTGCGGCCACCAAACATGCGCTCACGCTGCGGCAGAATCTGGCGCGGCCCGGGCTGGGGAATGGTGGGAGGCGGATCGTTGACGTTGATGGTGTTGACCACAACGGTTTCATCGCAGTTTACGGCAATGGCCCGGCCCTTGAACACTTCGCGCACAGCGCGCGTGTCAACGTTTGCGGCGAAAAGAGTCCCCTGCCGACGAAAATAGACGGCGCGAGTTTTCCAGGCCATCGCGAGTGCGCTGGCGTTGGTAACGATGATCTCCACCTTAGGCGGACCGTGGCCGAGCGATCTCAAATCCACACACGCAATGCCCGCTGGCGCATCAAAGATCATCTTGTCGCCTTCGGGCGTGTAGGTGCTCTGATGGAAGTACAGACTCGTGCTGTCCGCCCACGGTGAGATGCGCACCACACGATGTCCCGTATCCGCATCAATCCATCCAGCCGGCGCAGGATTGGTATACACCGCGCCAACCGCGGCGCAGGCTGACAAACACATGGACAGGGCGTAACAAAGACCCCGGCTCCGAGCGGGCGAATGACACATGGCGAAGCGATGGCGCATCGAGAGGGTTGGCTTGTTGAGCCACAGCATGCGCCGGGTCAGTCACGCGTGGCAATGCCCCGCCCACCGCCAGTTCTGGCGATGCGTGAACTCAAGCCGGGCGTTACGCCAGCTTCAAGTGCTTCAACACTTCTGGCGGCGGCCCATCAAAACTTGTCAGCGCCACGTTGCCTATGAATTCGAGGTCTTTCCATCCTTGCGGAGTGGTGTAGAAGCCACCCGCGGTGAGATTGCGAAACTTGCCGAAGAACTGCGCGGCGGCGGTGAACTTCGACTTCGCCTTGGGCACGTAGCAGATATCGTCGCAGATTTTCGTCTGCTGCTTGACCGTCAGATTAGCAAACGCCTTCTTGAATCGCCGCTTGGATTCCGCGTCGAGCCACGTGAGGCCATCGAGAATGATTTTCCGATCAGTCTGCTGTTCGGGATAGGGCGCGCTGATCCATTCGTCAATGAAATCGGGCACGTTCAACGAACTGGCGCTGGGAGACTTCTCGTCCGCAGGAATGATCACGTCGCACAACGCGGCGACGAGGCGCTGCTGATCCTTATTGAACGTCAACGGCCAGAGATCGCCCGGTTTGTATTCGCGCATCAAATCCGGATCTGCGCCATATCCCACTGCCGCCGACGCGTTCTGGCCGAAGGTGTGTGCATCCAACATCGAGACCGTCGCCGTGGCGGCCAACACCCATTTGATGGCCGTGCGCCGGTCCATTCTTTGCGGCGGGTTCATGTCAGATGTTCCCTTTCTTCATTTCGGCGAGGAGATAATCGCTAGCCCGCCAGGCCAAGGCCATGATGGAGAGAGTGGGATTCTTGTCCGCATTGGAAACGAACGGCCCGCCGTCGGTCACAAACAGATTCTTCACTTCCCAAGCCTGGCAATACTGGTTGAGCACCGAGGTCTTCGCGTCAAACCCCATGCAGGTGGTGCCGACCTCGTGAATAATCGAGCCGCCCACGCCGATGGCTTTGTTCCCGTCCAGCTGGGGCGGATTGACTACCTTGCCGCCCATCGATTCAATGATCTGCGCAAACGTCTTCTGCATGTGCGCCGCCTGCTTAGTCTCGTGGTCCGACCATTTGAAATGGAAGCGCAGGACGGGAATGCCATAGGCGTCCTTCCGATCGGGATCAAGTTCGCAGAAACTGTCCTCGTTGGGAATCATCTCGCCGCGACCGGCGAAATGAACGAACGACCCGTAGTAGCGACGTGCGTCCTCCTTGAACTTTTTCCCGTAGCTGCCGCCCGTGAATTTCTCCAGCCCGTTGAAGGTGCCCGCCTGGGGCATCATTTTGCCGCCGAAGAATTCAATGTGATAGCCGCGCGCGAAACCAAGCTTGCCGGCCAGTTGGTCCTGGTAGCGCCACCACGGCATGTACATATGCATGGTGGATGCTCCTTCTTCATTGTGGGGCGGGCAATTCTCCAGCATGGGAATCTGGCCGCCCAGGCTCGAACCCACCGTGTCCATGAGATAACGCCCAACTTTGCCACTACCGTTGGCGAGGCCGTTCGGGAATAGCGCGCTCTTCGAGTTCAACAAAATGCGCGCCGACTCGCAGCCGCTCGCGGCCAGCACCACGACGCGCGCCTTCGCGTGTTCTTCCTTGCCCGTCGCCTTGTCAATGTAGAGGACGCCGGTCGCCTTGCCGCTGCCATCAATCGTTACTTCGCGCACCATCGCGTCGGTGATGATGTCGAGGTTGCCCGACGCCAGCGCCGGTGGAAGGTGTACCGTGGTGGATTGGTAATTGGCCTTGATCGAACAGCCGCGCCCACATGGCGTCGCCCAGAAGCACGCCAGCCGCGTGCGCATGTTGTCGGCGAGCAGCCGCGCCGCGGTGGGATTGTCCGGATGCAGCATCGTCGGAGTTTTCTCCGCGTCCTGTTGCTTGCTCAGAATGGCTACGTGCGCGGGGACAACCGGAATGTTCAGCTTCGCGCAAAACTTTTTGGTGAGCAGTTCGTAGCCGCGTGGCTTGGGCGGGGGCAACAGGATGCCGGGCGACGAGTCCGGCGTGTTTTCCAAACCCTCATTTGAGCCGTAAACGCCAATCAACGCCTCGACCTTGTCGTAATACGGCGCGAGGTCCTCGTAGGTCAGCGGCCAGTCAATACCGAGACCATCACGGCTGCGCGGCTTGAAATCATAAGGCCCCATGCGGAAGGAAAATCGGCCCCAATGATTCGTCCGACCGCCCAGCATCCGCGAGCGCCACCAGATGAAATTCTGCTCCGACCCGCCGCGCGAAGTGTCTTTGGCTTCCACCCAGGCATCACCCTGACTCTTGTGTTTCACTACGTACGGTTCTTTGGGCACGGTCCAGCCGCCATTAGCTGTCGCATCGAAGAAGCCAAAATATTTGTCCGCCGTGCCAACGCCGCGTAACGGTGCGTTCTTCGGCGTGTTGAACATGGGCGTTTCCTCGAAGGGATCGTATTTGCGCCCCGCTTCGAGCATCAGGACTTTCGCCCCGGCCATCGCGAGCACATAAGCGGTCTGGCCGCCAGCCGCGCCGGAGCCGACCACGATCACATCGTAGGCAGGTTTGGTCTTGCTGCTGGTAACGAAGGGCATGGCCGCACTATGCCCATGCTGGTTGGGCGAGGCAACCCCGCCGCCGCTCGCGCCGCGTCGCTAGTTTTGATGGCAGAAGCGGTTTGAATAAAATGCCATCGCAAGCCGGGGACAGGTGTAAGCAGACATATTCCCCTGGCGCGGAGACCGACCTCACTTGGGCTTGAGGTTTTCCAATAAGTCGCGGAACTGGCGGTTATCGGGTTTCAACTGCAGCGCGGTTTGCACGACTTGCCGCGCTTCTGAGATCCGATTCTGGCCGGCCAGCAGATTGACGTAACCGAACAAGGCTTCGGGATTGGCCGGATTGAGTTGGTTTGCCAGCTGATAGGCCTGCTCGGCTTGCGACGATAGTTTGCGGTCGAAGAACAGGTTCGCCTGCCCCAGGATGAGTTTCGTGTAAGCGTCGCGCGAAGCCGCGGTTGTGTCTGCGCCGTCCGCGACCGCCTGCGTGGCGTTGCGCCAGTAGTCCACTGCTTGGCTGGCGGCTTCGGCCGAGAGCGGCGCAGTGTTCGCGCCGGCTCGAAGTTCCGTCACCGGTCCAAGTACTGATGCCTCCGCGTAGAAAGATTTCAACGGAAATGATTCCTCGAGCGCGAAGGAGAGCGCGGGATTCTTTTCCATCAACGTGCGCAGGAGTTGCTCGTTGATCGCCATGACGGCGACCTGCCCCGACACCTGAACCCGGCCTTCCGTCACCCGGACGTCTTCTCCGGGGCGAATCTGGCGCGTCCCATCCGGGTTGGTTTGATCATGCTGCAATCGCTTTTGCGCATCCGCGAGGTAACGCTGGAAACTCTCCTGGCTGTCGGTGGGACTCAACGTCGCCAATTGGTCGGCGTAGCGGAAACGGAGGTAGTCCAAGTAGGTCTGGTCCGCGAGCGCATTTTGCGTCAGCACAATGTGTGGCGCCCCATCGCCGGTTTCGTTCAGCAGCGTGGGAATGAAACGGCCCGCATCCGTTCCACCGACATAAACCATCCCGGGTCGCAACGCCCCGAGAATGGCCTGGCCGTAATCGAGTAGTTGCTGGGCGGGCCATTGCTGCGCGGCCTCGGCCACGCCAAAGGTTTCCACGATGGCCGGCCAGAGTTTCTCCAGACCGGGCTGGCGGTTTGTGCTTTGGTGAGCGGCCCGCAAAGCCGCAAACTGGTTGGTAATCGCGGCCCAATCCTTGGCCTGCACCGCGGCAAAGAAGCGCGTTACTTCATCCGGCACGCCCACTTGAAATTCCTTGGCCATGGCCGCGACCAGGTCTTCGCGAGATCGGGCGAATCGAACAACCTTTTCCGCGACCACGACCGCTGCGGAAACATTGGACTGTCCGGCAATGTTTCCCGGCAGATACGAACGGCGATTGTCTGAAACCGAAATCCCATTTGGCGGAGTGCTGCCATTGCTGGCCACGCCCGCGGCCGGCAACTCGAGCGGGCGGGGACGCAAAACAAGCGCGATGGTGATCACCAGCAGCCCCAGCGCGGCCAGCCAGAGCCAGCCCTTGACGGGGACCATACGCCCGGAATCCTCCGGTCGGGACGGTTTCATGTTTTGAGTGACACAGTGACTGTATCCTAACTCATGGACACCGGTGAAGCTTGGATTTGTATGCGGAAAATCGAGAATCCATCTCAGTGCCAAAGTCAGAGCACGCCCACGCAATCAGGCCGAGCCGTATTCACCGCGGTATTTTCTGAGGTATGAACTTGTGCTGCGTGACGTCGGGCACGACGCGTACGGCGGTGGTAAATTTCAGCGGGTTAGAGGCCGAGCCAAGAAAGGTTAGTTCGATGAAGAACGCGGTCCACCCCTTGGACGGTTTGTCAACGCGACCAACAAACGCGCCTCCCTCAGCTGTCAGTGGCCGGCCCTGCCATTTGGGTCCAAATGCGTCGAGTCGGAAGTCTCGTGCTTCAGGGTTCGTGGCTTGCCAGAGCATGACCTGCGCAGGCTTGTCCTTTGCCATCACGCGAATCGAGCCATCCGCTTCAAACGTCCAGGAGAATTCTGGCAAGTGCGCTTGCTGCAGCACCGCGAAGTAACACGCCTCCAATGTCGCGTAGGCGTCGGAACCTTTCAGCGAGTGATCGGTGTTCGGCACGTAACGCAGATATTTCACGCCCGGCAAATCGTCGAAGTAATACCGCGAGGAATCCGGCAGGAAAAACTGGTCGCCCGCCGCGTTGATGATGAACTTGGGCATCGTGAACCGGGCGCGATATTCGTACGGGTCTTCGATCTTCATCAATGCCCGATACTGCGGCGTGCCGGTCCAGTCCATGATGCGCATCGCCGTGTAATCGCCGACGGCTGGGGACCAAAAGCCATAGGCGGCATAATGGTGATTCATGGAAGTCTCGACGTTCAACACGTCAATCACGATGGGCGCAATGCCGATGACCCGCTTGTCCACGGCGGCCGTGGTCCAAGTGGTCCAGCCGCGTTTCGAACCGCCGGCCACGAAGAAGCCATCGACTTTCACGTTGCCGGCGGCAGCGCTGCCGCAAAAGGCGGTCACGGCATCCATGGCGCGCACGGCGGCCTTGGTCATCGGCAGGCGCGTCGGCCATTTCTCGTCGCCGGTGCGGAGGAACTTGTCCCAGCAGTATGCAATCAGGGAGTCTTCCTTGCGCCCCTGCGTTTCGCCGGCAAACACCAATGGCTGATTCGGGACCATCTTCAATTCTGACACAACGGATTTGGTGGCGAGGGCAATCCTCACGAGTTGCTCCCCTGCGCCTTTGGGCGGTTCGCTGGCATTCGCTCCCCCACCGATGAACAGCAGTGACTTCGATGTCGTCACCGCGTTGGGTTTGACGATGACCAGCCAGTGTTTCCAAAGCGGGCGATCAACTTCGTTCGTCGTCAGCCACGCCTGCGACGTCAGCTCGAGCACATGGGTGGCCCAGTCTTTGCCGGGTATCGTCTGGACCAGCGAATACGCGTAATTGGTGTCCGGAGCGGCGACATAACGATCCAACGCGGTGCGAAAATCCTTTTGGTCGGCAGCACGAACGACGATGGGTGAACCCGCAAGGGCAAGCGAGGCCAGCAGCAAAAAGCGAAGCAGTTGCTTGCCGATGGCTTGATTCAGGTTGAGGCGAGGCAAATGCATAATTAACGGTCGGCAATGGATTCTGCTGCAGGCTGCGGAGAGGTAGCCGTTCCGCCCGCAAAGTCAAACGCTTTGGGTCTTTCGTTCAATTGAACAGCGGGGGATTCGGTGTCACGGTTCGCGGCCACACGTATGAACCGAATGAATCTCCGCCGGCAATGGCCGATTGACGTTTTTCCAACCGCAGTGTTGTTCGTGGCCATGCTAGGCTTACTGGCAATCCAACAGGCCCACGCGGCGATGTGGGTTACCAACAACCCGGCCTTACTGGTGCGGCAAGGGCACACCGCCACGCTATTGCCGAACGGCAAGGTGCTCGTCGTGGGAGGCTCGGTGGATTCCGGCGTCGGCGGGACGAATGGCGCGGAGCTGTTCGATCCGGCCAACGGCACCTGGGCCGCCACCGGCTCGATGATGAGCGGTCGCACGCGGCATGCCGCGACTTTGCTGGCCAATGGCAAGGTTTTGGTAACGGGAGGAATCAGCAGCACGGCTCCATCCTATCCGACCAGCACGGAACTGTACGACCCGGTCACCGGGCAATGGGCGGCAGCTGGCGCCATAAACGGCGCCCGGTTCGATCACAACGCAGTTTTGCTGGCGAATGGCAAGGTGCTCGTCGTTGGTGGACAAAGCAGCACCGGCAGTCTGGCCAGCGCGGAGCTTTATGATCCGGCAATCGGGAGCTGGACCAACACGGCCGCCATGAGCGCGGCGCGCGTTTACTTTGCGGCCACGCTGCTGACCAACGGCAACGTGCTGGTCGCTGGCGGCGGCACGCCCGTCGGAATTACCAACGGAGCGGAACTATACAATCCCACCAGCGCAACCTGGACGGTGACGGGCGCCATGAACAGTCGTCGGTATTTGCACACGACGACACGGCTGGCCAACGGTCAGGTGCTGGCTGCGGCGGGCAACAACGCCGGCGGTACGGTTCTCACGTCTGAATTGTATGAACCCATCAGCGGCGTTTGGACCAACACCGGCTCCTTGACGAAAGCGCGACAAATCTTTACGGCGACGTTGCTGGCGAACGGCAAGGTATTTGTCGCCGGCGGTTACACCACGAACTACAACACGCCGATCGCTGATGCCGAGTTGTTCGAGCCCGCGACCGGAACTTGGGCCGCGACGGTCTCGATGAGCATTGGGCGCGACGCGCACACGGCCACGTTGCTGCCGAGCGGACGGGTGTTGGTCGCCGGCGGATTGACCACGGGCGGGATCATCACCAACCGCGCGGAGATGTTCAGTCTGATTGACACACAGGTCGCGCCTAGCACCATCATTCTCAAAAATCCGACCCGCCTGCCGAACGGTTCGTTTCAGTTCAGCTTCACCAATCTGCCTGGGGCGACCTTCACCGCGCTCGCCACGACCAACGTGGCTTTGCCGCGCAGCAACTGGACCGTGCTCGGAGGTGTCGCGCAAGTCTTGCCCGGCCAATTCCAGTTCACGGATGCGCAGGCGACGAATAATCCGTATCGGTTCTACGGGGTGCGCTCGCCATAGTGCAGACTATGGACGTGCCGCCATCGCGCTCGTCTGGAGCGGTGCACGATTGAGGGTGAAGACGCATTCCGCGACTGAGAGCTTTCGGCGGCCTGCTTGCCAGCCAGCGGGTGTCGGCTTAAGGTCAAGTCGATCCAAATCATCCGCTTCAGCCGAGGAACCACGTTTAACCTGTTCGCCCATGACGCGAGGCGCCCTGAACTTTTTTGTGGAACACGCTTGGCGAAGGTTGCCGCACACCAAGCACCTGCATCGCCCCGCCGCGAAAAGTAACTGCCCGTACCGAATTCAACGCAAGCCAGGAACTGTGAAACGTATTCCAACAGACATCCAAACCACGATGAAAACTCAAAAGCGAAAATCCTATCCCCTCGCCGCGCTGGTGTTTGTTGCGGTGCTGGCAACCTCACTGAACCCGCTGGCAAGGGCCGCTGGGTTTGTGACCAACACTCCGTTGATTACGTCGCGTTTCGCGCATACGGCCACGCTCCTGTCCAACGGCAAAGTGCTCGTGGCCGGCGGCTATTCTTCGAGTGGCATCGCGACAACCGCGGAGTTGCATGACCCGGCCACCGGCGCGTGGGTTGTCACCGGGGCGCCGCTCATGCCACGCCGGGAACACACCGCGACCCTGCTGCAAAACGGAAAAGTGCTCATGGTGGGTGGCTACAACAGCAATAACGTCTTCCAAACCAGCGCAGAACTGTACGACCCAGTGACTGGGCAGTGGTCCACCGCGGGCAACATGAGCGTGCGCCGCTACCAACACTCTGCAACGCTGTTGCCCAATGGCAAGGTCCTGGTGGCGGGCGGCTCATCGTTCGGCACCTATCTTTCGTCAACCGAATTGTATGATCCGGAGAGCGGCTTGTGGACGAACGGCGGTCCGATGAACGGCTCGCGCACGCTTCACACCGCCACGTTGTTGCCTGACGGACAGGTGCTGGTGGCGGCCGGCTTCGGCACGAATCAAAGTGTCCTCACACCGGCCGGCCTGACCAACTGCGAGGTTTACAATCCAATCTCCGGCACGTGGACGAATACCGGTTCGATGGCCGCTGCGCGCTGGTATCATATGGCCACATTATTGCCGAACGGCAAAGTGCTCGTCGCTTCCGGCTTTGCGGGTAGCGGCGGAGGGTTTCGGACCAGTGCCGAGCTTTATGATCCCGCGACCGGCACATGGGCGAACACGGGGCCGCTCAGCATCGGGCGCACCGAAGGCACGGCCACCCTGCTGCCCAGTGGCAACGTCATCGTCATCGGGGGTTACAACAATCCTAACATTGTCACCAATGCAGAGATCTACAACCCGGCAAGCGGAACGTGGACCGCGACGCACCAACTGAACCTGCGGCGTTACGGCCACTCGGCCACTTTGCTGGCCAATGGCCGGATTCTGGTCGCGGGCGGGCAATCATTCGGGGTGGGTTTCGCCACCAACCACGTCGAGTTGTTTGATTCCGATGCCGGCAACTGGACGTCGCCTGTAAACACCATGGCCCGGGCCCGCCAGTTTCACACGGCAACGCTTTTACCCAGCGGTTCAGTCCTCCTCGCAGGTGGGCGGGACAATAGTTTCAATACGATCACCAACGCCGAACTGTTCCAGCCAACCAATGCGACGTGGACCACAACGAGTGGACTGCTCACGGCGCGGAGGAATCACACGGCGACGTTACTGCCCAATGGAATGGTTTTGGCGGCGGGCGGCCTCGACCCGAACATCAACTATCTTTTCAGCACGGAGCTGTACGATTCCGGCGCTGGAATTTGGAAGACGAATGGCGCCTTGAATGTCGCGCGCGCCAATCACACGGCCACGTTGCTGGCCAACGGAAAAGTTTTGGTGGCGGGCGGCGCCAGCAACCTTGGCGCGACCAACAGCGCGGAGGTTTACAATCCGGGGACAGGGAACTGGACGACGACGGGGGCGTTGAACATCCGACGCGAGCGTCACACGGCGACCTTGCTGGCGGATGGGCGGGTGCTGGTTGCGGGGGGACAGGACAATGGAGCGAATCTTGCCAGCGTCGAGCTGTACAATCCAATCACGAGCACATGGACGGTGACCAATTCCTTGAGCGTCCCGCGCGCCAATCACACGGCCACGTTGCTGCCCAATGGCAAGGTGTTGGTCGCCGGCGGCGAGAGCATCACGACAACCAATAGTGCCGAGTTGTTTGATCCTGCCACCGGGGCGTGGACGCAAACGGCGCCCATGATCACCGCGCGCGCGAATCATACGGCGATGTTGTTGCCCAATGGCAAGGTGCTCGTCGCCAATGGCCACAACAGCGTCAGTAGCTATCTTTCCAATGTGGAACTATACGACCCCGCAACGGGTACCTGGACGGCCACCGCTGGACTTAGCCCCGCCAGCGAGTATCACACGGCAACCCTTTTGGCCAATGGTCGGGTGCTGGTCGCCGGCGGATTCAACGGCAGCACGCTGGCGACCTCGGCGCTCTATGACATTGGACTGGGTTTCAGCAATGCGTGGCGCGCGCAAATTACCACCATTACCTCGCCGCTCAGTTCCGGGGCCAGCCTCTCGCTCACCGGCTCAAAGTTTCGGGGCGTCTCGGAGGGCGGGGGCGGCAATACTTCATACAGTTCGCCGAGCGATCATCCCGTCGTGCAATTGCGCAGCGTCGAAGGCGGGCGGACGGTGTTTTCGTTGGCAACCAGTTGGACCGCGAATGCTATCACCACAGCGGCAGGCCAAGGTGTTCCCTCGGGCTGGGCGCTGGCCACGGTGTTCGTCAACGGGATTCCCAGCACGTCGAGCGTCGTACGCGTGGAAAGCCCGCAGATCTACCTTGCCAATCCGCTCAAACTGGCGGGCGGCGCGTTCCAGTACAGTTTCACGAACACCCCCGGACTAGCCTTTACCGCGCTCACGAGCACCAACATCGCGTTGCCGTTGAGCAACTGGACGATCTTGGGCGCGGTCACAGAAATCGCACCCGGCCAGTATCAGTTCACCGATGTACAGAACACGAATGACCCGATGCGGTTTCACAGCGTGCGCCAACCGTGATGTCGTAATAACCAAGTCGAGCCGGCTTGCACGTAGGCTTTGCCTACCTTGAGCAGCGCCGTGCTGATGGTGGTGCACATGTCCAGATTGCCGTTAAGCTGAAGTAGCCCACGCAACCGGCACAAATACCGCACCCGCCTGAAATGTCACCGCAGCAGGGAGTAGGGTGTATTGCCGTGGAAAAGTCTTCGGCGCGGCCTTGCAATCTCACTTAATTTGCTTATCGTCGGTTCAATCCCAGATGTTCGGCTGTCCCGGAAGCCACGACCTCATTTGTTTTATGAAAGCAAGGCACGATGAATCCCGGCGACTGTTGGTGTTCTTTTTCCTGATGGCGCTGGTGTGCCCTGCCCCGGTCGCCTACGCCGCCCTACGCACTTGGGACGGCGGCGGCTTGAGTGGTTTTTGGACCAACCCGACCAACTGGGTTGGCGACCTCGCGCCAGTCGCAGGCGACGACCTGGTGTTCCCGCTAGGCGCTCCGACCTCAAGCTACAACGATTTTCCCGACGGCATGACGTTCAACTCGATCACCATCCTGGGCGCCAACTACAGTCTCAACGGCTCCAACCTCGCGTTGAACGCCGGAATCCGCGTCTCGGCCTCGGTGATCAATAACACCATCTTCCTGCCGCTCACGCTGAACTCGAACCAGTCTTTTACGGTTTCGAACGCCAGTTTCAGCGCGGCGCTGAATTTGAGGGGGCCAATCAGGCTGGGGGAAAACACTCTGACCTTCGCCGGGCCGGGATTCTTTCAGGTCCAATCCCAGATCACGGGCAACGGCGGCCTCCGGAGGCTCGGCGCCGGAGGCGCGTTGCTCTACGCCACGAACACGTTCGCCGGGCAGACCGAAGTGGTCGAAGGCGCGCTGAGCATTTATCGTGGTCCGGCTCTGGGGGCAACCAACAGCGCCGCATTTGTTCAGACCAATGCACAGCTTAGTTTAGGCAGTGGGGTCAGCGGACCTTATGTCGTGGACCGACCGCTGACGCTTGCCGGGACGCTAGGCGGCGTGAGCACCGCTTACCATTGGACCGGACCGGTCACCCTGGCGGTCAGCAACGCCACTGTGAACGTGAATTCTGCCAGCGCTCCTTTGTTCCTTGATGGACTGTTGTCCGGCGGAGGCTTGGACAAGATCGGCGCGGGCACGCTCACGCTCGCCGGCAACAACACCTACACCAACCGCACGCGGGTCGCCGGTGGCGCGCTGCTGGTGAACGGGGTCCAACCGCAGAGTGCCGTCGTGCTCGTGGAAGGCACACTGGGCGGCACGGGCGTGGTGGGCACGGTCACCGCCAGCGGCGCGTTTGCCAAGACACTCGCCCCCGGTGGCAGCGCCGGCATTTTGACTTGCAGCAATGTAACGTTGTCTTCGCTGACGTCGTTCCAGATCGAACTGAATGGCATCAATCCAGGCAGCGGCTATGACCAGTTGAGCGTGACCGGCGGCGTGACTCTAAGCAACGCCAGCTTCGGCGCCACGCTCGGGTTTCCTTCAGCGATCAGCAACAGTTTCATGATCATTCAGAATGACGGCGCGGACGCGGTGACGAACACATTCAATGGCCTTCCGGAAGGCGCCACGGTGAGCATCAGCGGCACACCCTTTCGCATTACGTACGCCGGCGGTACCGGCAACGACGTGGTGTTGACTCAACTGGCGCCCGTGCCGCCGCCACTCTTGCGCATTCAACGCAGTTCGCCTGCCAACGTTGTGATGTCCTGGGCAACAAACTTCACGGGCTACACGCTCGAAGCCAACCCGAACCTCGATACCAACCTCTGGGCTGTGGTTTCGCCCGCGCCGAGTGTCAGCGGTACGAACAACGTCGTGACCAACACGGTGAGCGAATCGCAGAAATACTATCGGTTGCGAGCGCCGTGATTTTCCGTTGAAGCTGGAGTAGCCCACGCAACCGCCATACGGCCCGCGCGAAGTGCCTTCGAGATCGGCGATGATCTGCGTGGCGCGAATCTACGGCGCGCCGCTCACCGTGCCCGCCGGAAACGTGCGCACAGGAGAATCTTAGTTTGCTATTGTAGCCTCACGGAGTGACCTTTTCCCGTCACCACCATTTCTGGTTCGTTGGCCGTGGACCTCCAATTTTGGCGATACCGGTTTCAACTCGGTGAGCCGCGGCCAGGAGAACTCATGAAATACGCTTGCCGCTATCTGTTACGTGATCTTTTGACGCTCGTGTCTGTCGTGGCAGCCGGCGTGGTTCAGGGCCAGCCCACCCCGCCGACTGTTTCCACTTTGGCAGCCAACGCGGTGGGCGCCGCGAACGCCACGCTCAACGGCACCGCGAATCCATGGGGTGCGCCGACGTGGGGCTGGTTCGAGTGGGGGACGACGACAAATTACGGAAACATCACGGCCGCGCAGGCTCTCGGCAGCGGCAGCAGCCAGACGAATTTCAGCCGGGTGATTGGCGGTTTGTCCAGCGGCGTCAGCTATCACTTTCGCGCCTTGGCTTCGAACAGTGTTGTTGGCGCGACCGGCGCGGATTTACTTTTCACCAACGGTCCCTTCCTGGTGGCCAACGTCGTTTTTTTCGATGACTTCGAATCCGGCACGATGAGCAACTGGACCACGACGGTGAACAGCCCATTGTATCCAGTGACGTATGAGAATGTAGTTCCGCCTTCTCCTGCCGGGATGTGGAGCGTCGAAATGGATCGATCCACCAACCGCATGCACCACAACCTCATCGCCGACAACGGCGGCGTGGAATTGACCGGCCATACCGTTTTCACGGCATGGATTTGTGACTTTGATGTGCCCCAGGCGCGTATCTTCAACGAAGTTCGCGGCTATGCCGGAGGTTCTGGATGGCCCAATGGCGGAACGAACGCAAGCGGGCAATTGGCGCAATTGTTGGCGATAGGGAAATACAACGCCGTGACACTGCCGGGTGAAGTCTGGAAATCCACGAACTATCAAGGCCGGGTGACTTTTGGCGCCAACACCGGATGGTTCAATCTAGATGCCGCCGGCGCTCCGAACCGTTCGGCGGGATGGCATCGCTTCGACATCGAACGGAGGCCCGATGGCACGACCTTAAACTTCTTCGTGGACGGAATTCTCAGCCGCACGATCACCGGCGCCATCAATGAACCGTGGGACACCGTAATGTTGGGATCGGGCGTGGGCGTCACGTTCGATGAAGCATATATCGATGGGATCGCCGTGAGTGTCATGCAGCCGAGACTTTTCATCGAGCGACAAGGTAGCGCGGTGCGTATCTCCTGGCCGCGACCCAGCCCCGGTTTCGTGCTCGACGTGAGCGCCAGTGTCACTGGCGGCTGGTCGCAAGTTTCGTTTCCCTACACAACGAACGCCGATATCAGCATCACCGTGCCCGCCCCTACGGGCGCGCGCTTCTATCGGCTGCGCCGACCCTGACGCGTCTGCGGTGATGAGAAAAGAAAGAGCCACCTTGTGATCTCGCTCAGGGGAAACCGGTTCTATAGCCCCCGGCCTGCACGTAGGCTTTGCCGTTCTTGAGCAGCGCGGTGCGGATGATGATGCAATTGTCGAGATTGCCGTTAAAGCTGAAGCAGCCCACGCAACCCGCATACGGACCGCGCGTGGTGCCTTCGAGATCGGAGATGATCTGCATGGCGCGAATCTTCGGTGCGCCGCTCACCGTGCCCGCGGGAAACGTCGCGCGCATCAGGTCGCAGGTCGTTTTGCCGGACAAATTACTTTTCGACATTGGACCGTTTTTGTCCCACGTTCTCTGACAGAATTCCGGCGAGTATGAGCGACAATTCAAAAATTGAATGGACAGATGCGACTTGGAATCCTGTGCGAGGCTGCACGAAAGTCAGTCCTGGTTGCGCTCATTGCTACGCCGAAACCTTTGCTGAGCGTTTTCGCGGTGTCCCCGGACATCCATTTGAATTCGGTTTTGACCTCCGACTTGTTCCCGAAAAACTCGCCGAGCCGCTGCGGTGGCCCAAGGCGAAGATGATTTTCGTAAACTCCATGAGCGATTTGTTTCACGAGAAAGTGCCGGATGATTACATCGAAGCTGTGGGCACGGTGATGGCGAAAGCCAACTGGCACACCTACCAAGTCCTGACCAAGCGAGCCGAACGGCTGCGAGAGTTGTTGTCCGGCAAACTGCGCTTTGCCTCTAAATTGCCCCACGTATGGTGGGGAGTGTCTGTGGAGAACAAGCGGTACGGATTGCCGCGTGTTGATCAACTGCGTGCGACGCCGGCGCGCGTGCGCTTTCTTTCCGTCGAGCCCTTGCTCGAGGATCTCGGCCAAATGAACTTGACCGGAATCAACTGGGTGATCGTGGGTGGCGAGAGCGGGCCTGGAGCAAGACCAATGGATGCAGCATGGGTGCGCCGGATTCGCACGCAATGCCGCGCGGCCAAGGTGTCGTTCTTCTTCAAACAATGGGGCGGCGTGCGAAAGAGCGAAACCGGTCGCAGATTGGATGGCCGCACCTACGATGAATTCCCCGCACGCGAACCCGTTGAAGTTCCCGAACGCGAAGAGCGGCTTGAACTGCTGTCAGAGACTGCACCGCTGGAACTAGCGTTTGCATGAGCTTTGATGAGCAATGGTATTTGGGGAGAGAGCAAACGCTCGTCAAACACACGATTCTTCAACGATACCTACTCAGACTTGCAGTGATTGTTGGCACTTGGGCTGACGCGATAACCTATATCGACTGCTTCTCCGGTCCGTGGGAAAGCAAAACTGACGATTACTCGGACACTTCGTTCGGGATCGCGGTTCAGGAGTTGAAGAAAGCAAAAGCAGAACTCGCGAAGCAGAGCAAGCAGCCACGCTTTCGATGTTTCTTCCTTGAGAAGGACAAAAAACCATTCGCGAAGTTGGACGCGTTTTGCAAAAGCGTCTCGGGTATCAAAGCAGATGCGAGAAATAATGTCTTGGAGAACGCCGTCCCGGACATGCTTGAATTCTACAGGCAAGGCGGGTCGAAGAATTTTGCATTCACGTTTTTCGATCCGAAAGGGTGGAAGGGGATCGAACTGGACGTGATCAGTCCGCTCCTGAGGATCACGCCCGGCGAGGTCTTGATCAACTTCATGACGAGCTTCACGCGGCGCTTCATCGAATCACAAGACCCGGAACTTGTGCCTGGCTTCGACAGGCTTTACGGAGACTCTGCGTTCCGATCCAAACTCGCTTCTGTGCCCAGAGAGGAGCGCGATGACGCGATGGTTGAGGAATACATTCGCCGAATCAAATCCGTAGGATCATTCCGCTTTGTTTGCTATACGCCAGTTTTTCAAGCGCAGACCAACGATGTTCATTTTCATCTCATTTACGCCACGCGGAACGAGAAGGGCTTGGAAGTCTTCAAAAAGGCAGAACGCAAGGCGGTCGAAGTCATGGAAAGTGCTCGCGCGAAGGCGCAGCAACGTGAACGTGAAAGCGGCGGCACGCTCGAACTGCTTCCAAGTCACGAAATGCACGACACACAATTCTACAACTCACTACGAACCAAATATTGGAACAAAGCCGAGTCGAAAATTCGTCGTCACCTGTCCTCGAAACAGCCAATCAGTTACGATGTGATTTGGGAAGCGGCTCTGACGATTCCGTTGGTTTGGATTGAGGATTTGAACGAGTTTCTCCTTCAACTCAGGAAAGACGGGAAGTTGAAAATAACAGGGATGGCTGAACGCGAAAAAATCCCGAAACACGGAAAGGGTGTTTTGGTTCAGTTGAATTGACTATCGCTTTGCAAACGTCTCCGCCAACGCAACAGCTTTGAGCATGGCCTTACTCTTGTTCACTGTTTCCTGAAATTCCGCTTCCGGTTCGGAGTCGTTGACCCAGCCGCCGCCGGCTTGCACGTAGGCTTTGCCGTCCTTGAGCAGCGCCGTGCGGATGGTGATGCACGTGTCCAGATTGCCGTTGAAGCTGAAGTAACCCACGCACCCTGCGTATGGTCCCCGCGCCGTGTTTTCGAGATCGGCGATGATCTGCATGGAGCGAATCTTCGGCGCGCCGCTCACCGTGCCGGCCGGAAACGTCGCGCGCATCAGGTCGTAGGGCGTTTTGCCGCCGGCCAGCTTCCCCTCCACGCTCGACAAGATGTTCATTCCGTGTCGGGATGTGTCAGTTTGACTTCTGATGTGTCAGCCGTTTTCAATGAGCTTGGCACAAATCTGGTTTCCGAAGAACGGCCTGCCTTCTAAAAAAGTTTCGGAATTTCAAATATTTACGCATCGCCAAAGTCCCGGTGACTCGTTGGCATTTTTTTTGATAAGCAAAAATTGCGTCTCTTCCGCAGACGCTAACGGATGTCTGGCGGAAAGGAGACGGGCCGTCGAATCGCCCTTGGGCGGGCCGTGATTCGGAGGCAAAAAATCCGGTCCGCCCGGAAAGCGAATGAAAAACTATGACTGCTTTAACTCGTTGGAATCCGTTGAAGGAAGTGTCGGAATGGAATCCGTTCCGTGAACTGGACGAAATGCACAACCGGTTGTCCCGGTTCTTCGGGACAACCACGCCCCGGCGCGCTAATGGCCAGGAAAACATCACTGTCGCCGAATGGGCACCGCTGGTGGACATCACCGAGGACGACAAGGAATACCTCATCAAGGCTGAGTTGCCCGAAGTGAAGAAGGGCGACGTTAAAGTGCGCGTCGAGGATGGTGTGCTCTACATCTCCGGCGAACGCAACTTCGAGAAGGAAGAAAAGAGCAAGCGCTATCATCGCATTGAGCGGGCCTACGGCTCGTTCACGCGGAGCTTCGCGCTGCCGGAGGACGCCGATCCGCAGCAGGTCAACGCGGACTTCAAGGACGGCGTGTTGAGTGTGCATGTGGCCAAGGACAAAAATGCGCGGCCGAAATCCATCGAAGTGAAAGTCGCGTAAGCGATCAGTGGCGAGGCCGTCGGGCCGGTGGCATGGCCGGCCCACGGCTTCGGTAACAAACAACGAAACATCAAACCAAAGAAATGGAGTGAAAGATATGAAGACACGATTCTCTCTTAAACACATTGGCGCGGCTCGCTTCGCTGCGGCTTTGGTCGCAGTGACCCTTGCTCTGGCTGCGGTGCAGTTGCCGGCCGCCGGGTCCACCGCCAATGTTTCGACCAATATCTACGGAAGCGGCAAGCAATACAAAACCACCATTGAACGTCACAGCCAGGGCGAGTTGTCCGCTGAGGACCTACATCAGGCTTCGCTGCTGACATCGCAACTCCTGACGCACGTTGACAAGGCGGCGCAGCAACTGGCCGACGCCCGGACGGACAAAGCGCGGGCCGAGATCGAGAAGGCTCAAGCGTTGGTCAAAGTTGTGCGCGGGTTGCTGCCAACCACCATCGTCACGACCACCGTCAAGGACGCCCAAGGGAAGGAAGTCTATCGTAATGAACAACGGGTGCAGGACGACCAAATCCCCATCTATTCCGGGGCGGTCGCAATGGAAGTGGTTGAACCGATCATCGAGGCCAAGAAAGATGAAGCGGCCTTGAAAGGTGTGCGGCTCGCCGACGCGGAAATGATCCATACCGCGGTGCTGGTGGATGTGAATTACGTGGAGCGCAAACTCACACGCGCCACGGAATTGATCGCCAAGCCGCAGGACGCGGCGGCGGAACTCGCGCAGATTCAGACGGCCGGAGTGCGTTTCTACGCGCACAAGGAAGACAGTCCGCTCGTGGACGTGCAACACGCGCTGCGGCTGGCGGAACGCATGGTGCGCGAAAAGAAATACGACGGCGCCAAACTCAATTTGCAAACCGCGAAGCTCCAACTGGAGGCGTATCGCGCGTTGGCGGGCACAGTGCCCGGCGTGTCGGCCGCCGACCTGGAGAAAGAAATCCAGAAGCTCTCGGGCGAACTGCAAACGCCCGGGGCGGCCGACAAAATCCGCGGCATGTGGGACAAAGTCGCCAGTTGGTTCAAGCGCGAATCCGGGCAGGCGCACCAGACCGGCGCTGCTCCGGCGGATTCGGCGAAGCCAACTGAAAAATCAAACTCGTGAGCGACGCGGAAATCTGGACCGCCCGGTTTTTGGGCTGGGCGGTCCGATTGAAGCGCTCAACTCAAGAAACTAACAGAGGAGAAGCGACTATGAATCTCAATTCTGTGAAAGCAATTGTCACCAAGCCGACGATCATTGGTGTGGTCACGCTGATCTTGGGCGTCGTGATCGGTGTAGCAGCGGAAAAGTATGCGAACCGGAGTTCCGCGCCGGCACAAGCGGCGCAAGCAGCTGATGTCGCAAAACCATTGACCGGTGGGAAACCGTCGCCGCTGTTGCCCGATCCATTTGCAAACGACCCGTTTGATTCCTGGGATCCGTTCCGGGAAATGCGCAGCCTGCAAGCGGAGATGGATGAGATGTTCAGGCGCTCCATCTCGCGGTTTCGCCAAAATCCCCGGATGAACATTTTCGCGGACGACGCCGGCTACTCACTTTCGCTGGACGTGCGCGAGTTGAAAGATCGCTATGAAGTGCGGGCTTTCCTGCCCGATGCCAAGGCCGCCGACGCCAAGGTGAACCTGCAAGGCAACCGGCTGGAAGTGGAAGTGACGCACCGGCAAACCGCGAAGGAAAACCAGAACGCACCCGACACCGTAACCGAATGGGGTCGCTACACCCAGACCGTTGACTTGGCCGGAAATTTGAAAAGCGATCAGATGAAAGTTGAGCGCAAAGACCATGAACTCCTCATCACCATTCCCAAGTCGTGATTCGATGAACCAAACGGAGGACTACGTATGACCATGTGGATTCTATTCATCGGAACGCTTCTGATCTCGCTGTTCGCCGCCACGAGGGTGAAAGCCAACTACCACCGCTACTCGCGATTGCCCGCTCGCTCCGGGCTTTCCGGCGCCGAGGCGGCACAGGAAATCCTGCATGGGGCTGGGATTCGCGACGTGGAAGTGGTGGCCCAGGAAGGAATGCTTTCGGATCATTACGATCCGTTGCACAAGCGCCTGGTGCTTTCGCGTGACAACTATTTTGGCCGGTCGGTGGCCGCGTTGGGCATAGCGGCGCACGAAGCCGGGCACGCCATCCAGCACGCGCAGGGTTATCTGCCGTTGCAACTGCGGATGGCGTCCATTGGACTCACCACTTTCGCCAGCCAGCTCGTGATGTGGCTGCCCATCCTCGGCATATTCACGGGTCTGCTCTCGACTTACACCGGGCTGGCGGTGATGGCCGCTGGCTGGGGTGCCATCATGGCCTTCAACCTGATCACTCTGCCGGTGGAATTCGACGCCTCCCGCCGGGCCAGGCAGGTGCTCCTAGGCATGGGCCTGGTCAACCGTGGTGCCGAGGCAACGGGGGTGGACAAGGTGCTCAACGCGGCGGCCTGGACTTATGTGGCGGCATTTCTGACGTCGCTGGCATATTTCCTTTCGTATTTGCTGCCGTTGCTGAACGCGGACCGGAGGCAGGAACAATGAACCCGGTTGCCTGTTTCAATCAAGCGAGTGCGACGCCCGCGCTCCGAGGAAAAATGTCCGGCCATGCGAACATGATCCAACTTGAACATTTGGCGACGACAACGGTCAATTTCACAGGAGCCGGCCCAGGGCCGTGACTCCTGCTTTTGAAGATTTGTGCGACCGGCGCAGAAACCTCAAGCGTTCTTCGGTCGGTTCGCACCCAACAACCATACTGGGAAAGCTATGAATACGACGAATGCAACTGTGCAAAGCGGTCCAGGATTCTGGGAGAAGTGGTGGCGCGCTTTCGTGAAATTCTTCAAACGCGACAGCACGTGTGCCTGTGCTTCGGGGAGCCAGTCCGCTTCGAAAACGGAACAACCCAAGGCAACGGCGAGCAACGCGACCTGATAGAAGTGGAGGAACTGAGGGACGTACTGCCGTCGCCGGAGAGGTGCGTTTCGGCTGATCCGAAATGTTCTCGTGCGCGTTCGCGGGAAGATTCTTTTCGGAGTGGTGCCCGCGACCTCTAAAACGCACGGCTGACGGCAGTGCCTCCCAAACACGAACGTAACAGCAACATAGCAACCAACATTCACACCATGAGCACGATATTGGAAGAACTTGTCGAACGTCCGCAGCCTGCGTTGGGCAAATCGGAAAGTCGAACCGCGGATTCAAGTAAATCAACCAGTCACCCAGCCGGCCCGGAAAGCAGGGACACCCCGGGACCCGCGCGGCGCGGTTTTGGAACCGCTCCGACTCAAACCTCCAACCACGATCTCCCGTCGAAATCGTTCGGCTGGGCGGCGTTCAGGGGATCATTCGATGGCTTGCGCATCCCGTCGAGCCCGTTGCACGAATTCTGACCGCCTAACAAGTGGCATGCGAAAGAACTACTACGTCATTCTCGGCATCGCCGCGGACGCGACCTTGGAAGAAGTGAAATCCGCCTTCCGTCGCCGCGCGATGGAATTGCACCCGGATACTTCCGGCCTAGAGAGTGGTCCCTTTCTGGAAGTGCAGGAAGCCTACGGGGTGTTGAGCGACCCGGAACGCCGCCGCCGCTACGACCGACGAACGATTCCCATCGTCGCGCGCCGTCGTCCGTGGGGTCCGGCTACCGAGCCGATGGTCCGAGCGCGGCCTCAAGCCGAACCGTTGCGCCCAGCGGATTCAGCCGAAGGCTTCCGTGAAGTTCCGCTCGCCGACATTTTCGCACGGCAAAGTCCGTCCTTTGACGAACTCTTCGATCGCCTGTGGAGCAATTTCGATTCGGTCAGCCGGCCCAAGTCCGAAGGTCTGGAATCGTTGACCGTGGAGGTGGTGCTCGCGACCGAAGAAGCGCAAATCGGCGGGCGCATGCAGGTGAACATTCCAGCGCGTGCGACCTGTCCGGCTTGCGGCGGCAGCGGCGCGGCGGGATTCTACAAATGCTGGCGCTGCGAAGGCCACGGCGCGCTCACAACGGAATATCCGGTTCTGGTCCCGTATCCGCCCGGCACTCACGATGGCTACGCCGTGCAGATTCCGTTGAACCGTTTCGGCATTGAAAACCTTTACCTCACCGTGCTGTTCCGCGTGAGCGGAGCATGGTGAACCGAACTCGTGGCAAAAGCATTGAACGCATGAACGACCCCTTCACCCGCCCGCAAACCGTGGAACGCTTCCGGCCCGACCCCGCTCGGCTTTACGATGTGGATATGACCGCCCGGCTCGCCGGTGTGCCGCGCCACTCTGTGCTCGTCTATTGCCGCTGGGGTTTTGTGCATCCGGCGACGGATCCAGACTACGAAGGCTGGTATTTTGACAGTGACGCCATCGGTGCCATCCGCTGGGCCGTATTTGCGCGTGAGCCAAGGTGTGAATCTACCCGGCGTCCGCGTCATATTCCAACTGGTGGAGGAATTTGGTCGAAACCCCCGGTCCAGTTGGTGACGAGTTGTTTGATCTGCTCAGAGTTTGAGCCTCGTTACCCCGGTTGCTACAGCGTTCTCTCAAACGTCTCCGCCAGCGCCACGGCTTTGAGCATGGCCTTGCTCTTGTTCACCGTCTCCTGAAATTCCGCTTCGGGTTCGGAGTCGTTCACCCAGCCGCCACCGGCTTGTACGTACGCCTTGCTGTCCTTGAGCAGCGCCGTGCGGATGGTGATGCACGTGTCCAGATTGCCGTTGAAGCTGAAGTAGCCCACGCAACCGGCATATGGTCCGCGTGCCGTGTTTTCGAGTTCGGCGATGATCTGCATGGCGCGGATCTTCGGCGCGCCGCTCACCGTGCCAGCCGGAAACGTCGCGCGCATCAGGTCGTAGGGCGTTTTGCCGGCGGACAGTTTTCCCTCCACGCTCGACACGATGTGCATCACGTGGCTGTAACGCTCGATGATCATCAGGTTCTTTACCTGCACGCTCCCGAAGTCGCACACGCGTCCGATGTCGTTGCGCGCGAGGTCCACGAGCATGACGTGTTCGGCGCGTTCCTTCGGATCGGCGAGGAGTTCTTTTTCCAACTCGGCGTCCTCGTCCGCCGACTTGCCGCGACGCCGTGTGCCGGCGATGGGACGAATCTCCACCTTGTTGTCCTCACAACGCACGTGAATCTCCGGCGACGCGCCGACCAGCGAAAAGCCGTCCAGTTCGAGCAGAAACATGTATGGCGAGGGGTTCACCGAGCGCGCGGCGCGATAAACGTCCACCGGCGAGGCCTTGGTCTCGACGCTGAAGCGTTGCGAGCCGACGACCTGGATGATGTCGCCCGCGGTGATGAACTTCTTCGACGCTTCGACGTTAGTGAGAAACTTTTCCTTTGCTACGTTGGACGTAAAGGGCAGGGGCGGCACATCGCCGGGCACGCAAACGGGATGGTGTTCACTGGGTTGTTCGAGAAGGGAGAGCAGGCGTTCGATTTCTTCCACTGCGATTTCGTAGGCTTCGGTCGGGCTGGCAGCCTCATCAATGGCCGCATTAACCAGCACTGTGATTGTCTGCGCGACGCGATCGAACACCAACAACTGATCCGCGATGATGAAATACATCGTGGGCGTCGCGAGTTCATCATGCGTCGGGCGCGGAACGACCGGTTCGACGTCATGGATGAATTCATAGCCAATGAAGCCCACCGCGCCGCCGGTGAAGCGCGGTAAGCCAGGCAGCGTGACCGGGCGATACTTCTTCATCACGCGCTCGACGACTTCGAGGCCGTCCTTCACGCAATTGTCGCACGGCTCTTTGCCCGGCGCGGGAATGCCGAACTTCTCCACTGCTTTGCCGCCTTGGATGACCTCCACCTTGTTGCCCGTCTGCTTGATGACCGCGCGCGGATTGCAGCCGACAAACGAGTAGCGCCCGAGGTGTTCGCCGCCTTCGACGGACTCGAACAGGAACGATTCGCCCTGTCCGCGGATTTTGCGATAGGCCGAGAGTGGCGTTTCGATGTCGGCGAGAATACGCGTCGTGACGGGGATCAGGTTGCCCTGTCCCGCCAGTTTCAAGAATTCATCCAGCGTCGGTGAAATCATGCGACGAGCAGTTTACAAACGGCGGGCGGCTTCTCAAACGGATTTAGTAAACCTCGTAGATGCCATTGGTGATCGGGCGCAAGATTCGGGATGGCTGGAAGCGCGAGCCGATTGCCGCTGGGGCGTTCGTCGCGGCGTTCTCACCGATGACGACCAGCCAATAGTTTGCCTGTCGGCGCATGCCGGTGGATTTCTGACCAAAGATGCGGTAAATCGCTGCGTTCGACGTTTGCAGCGGGTTCAATTCGATTTCAAGTGGTTTCAACGCGTTGATCGCAGGCGACAACACAATGTTGGTGCGCCAAAGCGGGTAGTGGCAGTGGACACGCTGGCCTCGGTTCGTTGCCAGGAGCAGCGCTGTTTCGTGACGCAGTCTGTCCCAGCCGCCAGCGGCGACCACCCGCTCAATCGCCTGTCGGTGGTGTTGCCGATGTTCCAACCATCGGGGCGGCCACCAAGCCAGCAGCCTAAAGCCAAGTGGGATCAAGAACACGCCCAACAAGCACAATATGAATCCGGGGCGAACGAGCGGCTGGCGATGATCATCGATTGGCCCAAACGCCGCCCGCTCCGCCGAAGCCCGGCTGAGACCGCGGGCGACGAGATGCGTCAGCGCGGCAATCAATACAACCGCCAGAACAGCGGTGGCGATGAAAAACAGGTCTTCCATCGGGTGGCCCGGCACCATTTATTGCCCGGCGCTTGCAGCTTAATCTAGCTGCTGTTGTCTGGCTAGCGTGGCGGAAACGCCCGCCTCCTTGAACAATAACTCGGGCTGCCAAAAGAAAAAGCGGAGACCAGTCTCCCGGTCTCCGCTTGCAAATTCAAATCAACGCTTTCAAATCAACGCTTAGTAGCGCTCGCGACGTTCGCCGCCGCCGCCGCCGTAATCACGGCGCGGACCACGGCCACCACCACCGCCGCCGCCCGGGCGCTCTTCCTTCGGACGGGCGATATTGACGGTGAGGTTGCGCCCATCCAGCGGCTTGCCGTGCAAACCGTCAATGGCTTTCTGCGCTTCTTCGGGCGAGCCCATCGTGACGAAGCCGAATCCGCGCGGACGACCGGTCATCCGGTCCATCATCAACGTGGCTTCGACGACCGTGCCGTGCTGGGCGAACGCGTCTTGCAGATCGTTTTCGGTGGTTTTGAAGGAAAGATTTCCAACAAACAGTTTAGTACTCATCTGTGATGTTTCTGTCCCTGGACTGACTTTGCTTTTCTCGAACCTGTTCCCGACCATCGGGTTTCGAATCATCACTGAACCGCGTTCACTTGAGATCCACCAAGTCTTGGAAGCGACAAGCACTCCATCAGACGGGAATTAGCTTTCCCATGGTAGCCGGTGGATTTCAAGTGAAAAGTTGACGATTATTGTCGGCTGGCAGTGACAAAGGCAAGCAAGTGAGGAGGTTGCGAAGATGCCGGACAGCTAATACCCGTAATCAGGCCCGGCCATATTGGGTCACTGAATGCGGCCAAACTTCTTCTCCAACTCCCGGAAATTCATCTCAATCAGGGTCGGTCGACCGTGCGGACAAGTGTAAGGCATGACACAGCGGCGCAAATCCTCTACTAAATTCTCCAATTCCGCACCGCGCAACGGGTCGTTTGCCTTAACCGCATGACGGCAAACGGTTTTGGCCACCACGTGTTCGCCGAGCCGCGCAGAATTAACGTCGCGCCCAGCGGCCTTCAATTCGTCCACCAAATCCACCACGAAACGCCGGGAGTCCCCGACTTTCACGAACGGCGGCAGGGCATCCAGCAGGAAGGTGCGCTCGCCGAATTCGCTCAAGCCCACTCCCAGCCGTGTCAGCGCCCCGAGCTGATCCTTTAGGAATTGGGAATCGCGCGGGGCGAGCTCGATCGTCTCCGGCAGCAACAGTTTCTGGGACGGCGATTGTTGATTCTGTTCCAGCCGTTCCAGCATCTGCTCGAAAAGAATTCGCTCATGCGCTGCGTGTTGATCGAGCAACACCAAGCCGCGATCCGATTCCAGCACGACATAGAGTTTGCCGATCACGCCCACCAAGCGCAGCGGGACGCTCAAGAGCGGCGTGGCGGATGACTGGGTTAAGGGCGGAGGCGGGAGGTGGGAGGCCTTGCTTGCCGCTGACTGGGTTAACTCGGCTGATGTGATTGGGGCGACCGTCGGTCGCTCTTGCGGTCGCGCGGCCGGAACGCCAAAGCCCATCTTCAATGCACGCTGCTCGGGCTTTGGTTGCACAACTGGCCGTGATGGCGTCGGCGTGCTGAAGTTCGGCAACTCAATCGGTTGCGGCGCTCTTTCTAAAACCGGAGTAGTAATCACCGGCGCGGGCGGTTTCGGCGCACTCGGAACTCGAAACTCGGAACTCGGCCCACTTCGGTCAGCGTGAAACTTTTGCAATGCCTCGCGGACTGCTTGCGCCACCAGCCGGCGGATTTCCGACTCCCGATGAAATTTCACCTCGCGCTTGGCCGGATGAATGTTCACGTCCACGGCCGCCGGATCAATCTCCAGGAACAGGCAGCAGACTGGATAACGCCCTTTCATCAACGCCGTGTGATAGCCCTCCATCAAGGCGAAGTTCACCCCCCGATTCTCAATGGGCCGGCGATTGACGAACACGTGTTGATCCTCGCGCGTCCCGCGGCTCACCCCGGGCGCACCGATGAGTCCCCAGACTTGGAAAGCAGATGGAGAGTGGGGCGTTGAGCATGGCGCGGACTCGTCGGCGGGGGTGGCATTTTCGAACGACTCCTCCGGCGCTTCTGCGGGAACGGACAACGCAGCGGTGAAATCCACGTTGATCAAACTCACATCACCCATCAGACCCCGAAAGCGTTCGCGCAGTGCGGCCAGTTGCTCTTCACGGTTCCCGCGGGCTTTGATAGCAGGCAGCTGCCAAAGCGGACGACGATCCTTGATGAAAGTGAACGCCACATGCGGATGGGCCAGCGCCGCTAGCGTGAGGTAATGCTGGATGTGCGCCGCCTCGGTTTCCTCGGTGCGCAGAAACTTCCGGCGTGCGGGCAGGTTGAAAAACAACTGCCGCACTTCCACGCTCGTGCCCGGCGCGCTGCCGGCGGCCTTCACCTCGGCAATCTTGCCGCCGTTGACGATCACCTCCGTGCCTTCGGGCGAATCAGTCTCCTGCTCGCGCGTAGTTAGGGTGAAGCGACTCACACTGGCGATGCTCGGCAACGCTTCGCCGCGAAAGCCCATCGTGGCAATGGCGGCGAGGTCTTCAGCGCGACGGATCTTGCTGGTGGCGTGGCGTTCAAGGCAGAGCAAAGCGTCGTCGCGGCTCATCCCAAAACCATCGTCGGTTACACGCACCAGACTGCGGCCGCCGGTCTGGATTTCCACCGTGATGCGCGTCGCCCCGGCATCGAGCGAGTTTTCGACGAGTTCCTTCACCACACTGGCGGGACGCTCCACGACCTCACCCGCCGCGATTTGATTCGCGACGTGTTCGGGAAGGAGCTTGATGCGGTTCATCTGCGATGGGAAAAGTGGCAATTGATGTGTGACAAGTCAAAGCTGGAGGATGTCAACACGTCGCTGCACAAGCCCGAGCGGAAACAAAACTGGACAACCCTTGTTCATCAAAACAAGAATCCAGAGGCTCTCACAGCGATGAACTCACGCGATCAAAAACGGTCAATGTCGCAACAAGAGAGAGACTTTCTTGACGAAGCTTTGAAGAGCAAGCCTAGTTCCTTGAGCCGATGGATGCGCGGTGTTCAAAACGCGGTGGTATTATGGGCAATAACTATGATGCTCTTTGTTTTTGCCTGGAAGTTTCTTGCGTGGCTTGTCCGGATCGCAATTAGCGTCGAATTTGGGTGGTCGAGTAACGTGGCACTTTGGATAGTGATAGCCGGTGCTCTGGGTTGTGCTAGCTACGCCATCGTTTCTAGCGTGCGCTGGGTTAAGAAGTGGCCTGATTCCCGCGCAGCACTGCAAGCCGATCTCCAAGGCGGAAAGGTAATCGAGGAAAGCTACGAGTTTACTGGAGCAAGGCGGTTCCAGGAGCGGGAACACGGCGGTCTCATCTACTTTCTGCGAACCACTGATGAGAAGGTCTTTGTGCTTTACGACTACGAAAGCCAGAACCTCGGTGTGCAGAATGAGAATCCATTGAAAAGCGGGTTTTGCCCGACTACGAAGCTCTTGCTGGTTCGCGCACCCAAGAGCGACTTGGTCATCAGCAGGGAGTATTCTGGCGCCAAGCTGGATGTCGGTGAACCTCAGGCGTTATCAATTCCTCCGCAGTCATGGCCAGAGGATGAAACGTTTTGCAAGTTTGGTTGGAATGAACTCGAAGTCCGGCTGACAAAAACCTCCAGAAGAAGCAAACGATGAAATGAACCGGGAAGTCTGACCCCGAAACTAGCTGCTTGCCACCGGCAGCGAAAACGCAAACACCGCGCCGCCGCCCGGTTCGTTGCGCGCCCAGATGCGCCCGCCATGATCTTCGATGATTTTCTTGCAGATGGAGAGGCCAAGGCCCGTGCCGTATTCCTTGCCGTGCGTGACAAACGCGTCGAACAGTTTGTCCGCGATCTCCGCCGCGATGCCCGGACCGGTGTCGGCCAGTTCCGTCACGACCACGCCAGGTTCGAGGTGGAACCGCAGGGTGACAACCCCACCGCTGTCCATGACTTCCATCGCGTTGGTGATCAGATTGAAGAACACGCGCAGCATGCGTTTGGTGTCGAGCATCACGCGGACCGCCGGCGGTTCATTGGCCAAGATCAACCGCCCGTGCCGGGCAGAAACCTCCGGTTCCAGTTCGCTGACAAACCGCCGGATGCTCGTGGCAAAATCCAGGCGGGCAACGACCAGGCCCTTGTCCGGCCCGTGCGAAAAAATCAGCAACTCGGAGATGAGTTCGTTGATGCGCTCGATCTGCTTGCGGACGCGGGCCTGCGCTTTGGCGCGGTATTCTTCCGAGGCGGTCGGTAGGCACATCGCATCGGTGGTGAGGCCGATGATGTTCAACGGATTCTTCAGGTCATGCACAATGGCTCGCGCGAAGCGCCCGATCACAGCGAGACGTTCCGCTTCGAGCACTTCGCGGAGATGATGTTGGTTAAACTCGCGCAGCCGATGGCTGACCACCTGGAGCATGGCGAGCGACAAGCCCGGCGAACGCTGCATGAGCGCGAGCATCTCGCCGCGCGGGATGAAGTAAACGGTGGTGGGCTTGGTGGCCGTGGCGGTGGCCGAGCGGGGCCGTAATTCGACCACGGCCATTTCGCCGATCAACTCTCCCGGCCCGAGCCGCGAGAACATGCGCCGGGTCTGCGGATTTACATTGCCGGCAATCTCCACCAGTCCCTCCTTGACCACATACATGCCGTCGCCCGCATCGCCTTCCTTGAAAATGACCTGGTCCATGGCGAAATGCCGTTCGACGGTCACCGCCCGCAGCGCGCGCAATTCCTCCGGCGCAAGCGCGCGAAAGAGTTCGGCGGATTCGAGGGCAACCATGCGGGAGAACCTAATCGAAAAGCGGGGGGCGTAAAGGCGGGAGATGGAACGCGCCGCGAGAATTGTGAGCCAACCCAGCTCGGTTTGCTTGTGTTCGCGCACTTGACGGAATCCGGGCGAAAAACTATTCTGGCCAGCGTTGGATGGTGGCTATAGCTCAATGGTAGAGTCCAAGCTTGTGGAGCTTGTTGTTGCGGGTTCGAATCCCGTTGGCCACCCCACCTTTCCTCGATTCCTCCTGGGTTGCGAATAATTTGAGTTTGTTTCCCCGCCCGCCAACCGGTTTGATGACGCGGCTTGAAGAACATCATCTATTTCGATCTCGAAACGCAGAAGTCCGCGGAGGAAGTTGGCGGCTGGGACAAGATTAGTCGCATGGGCATGAGCGTGGGCGTGACGTACAGCACCGCGCGCGGGGATTATCGCATCTACGGCGAGGCGCAGGTGAACGACCTCGTCACCGAACTCCAGCGCGCCGATCTCGTGGTGGGCTTCAACGTCCTGCGGTTCGATTACGAAGTGTTGCACGGCTACACGCCGCTCGATCTCACGCAAGTGCCCACGCTCGATATGCTCGTGGATTTGACGAACACGTTGCAGCACCGGCTCTCGCTCGACTCGATTGCGAATGCCACGTTTGGGGTGGAGAAAACCGCCGAGGGCTTGCAAGCCATCCGCTGGTTCAAGGAAGGCAAGCTCCCCGAGATTGCCGAGTACTGCTGTTACGACGTGAAACTCACCAAGCTCGTCCACGAATACGGCTGCCAGCACCGGCAACTTCACTACACGAATCGCTTTGGCAAGAAGCTCACCGTGCCGGTGAAGTGGTGAAGAAAATCAAGACTCGGCATCGATTACAGTCGGTAGGGATGCGTTCCACCGCGTCCCTAACTTAGCCTCTCAATCTGCCGTCCACCGGATTTCGTGGACATGACCCTGAAACGGCCAATCCACGGATTTCACCACGAGGTTCTTTCGAACCGGATTCTCCCGCACATACGTCAGCTTTTCTTCGTATTCGATGCGATCACGCAGCCGATGATGAAACGACTTCCGTTGCCAAGACCATGGCTGGTCCAGGTGTCTGCGGCTGAACTGGCGTTTCCAATACTCCATCCATTTGTCTATGTCGAAATGCAGGTCATGCGGTGCGCAGAAGAAATGCAGGTGATCCGGCATCAAAAGGTAGTAACCCACCAGCCACGCAATCGCGTCGCTTCGCCAAAGATCCACCAGTGAGTTCCGAACCCAATCGCTCGCAATCCACGGCACCGCGTCCTTCGAGTTAACGGTGACGAAAAATATGTTCGGCTCACCTAGATGTATGTGCGCCCTGGCAGCTGGTGTTGGGCGTCTAGTATCGTGGTGGATTCCTTGGCCCCGTGGCATGGGAATACCGTGCGAGAACTTGGGGGACGCAGAAAGGAAAAATTCAATCGCTGATTGAATCTCCAACAATCCGGTAGGGACGTGTTCCACCGCGTCCCAAACTTTACCTTTCTTGTCGAAGAAATGGGACGCGGTGGAACGCGTCCCTACCACGGTGAAGTGGAGTTGACGAGGCGACTGCTACCAGGATTCACTTGCCGGACGCAGCGCGAGTGGCGGCTAGTTGCTGCAACCATTTCATGGCTTCGACTTCCCCGTAAGTCTTCATGCGGTCCGAGTAGCTCTGCCAATCGGATTCGGACATGGCGGCGTAGGCGGACGTGAGGCTGGTGGTCAACGTGCGGAAGTCTGCCTTCTGCTGCGTTAGCTCAGCCTGCCGCTCGGTGGGAGTCTTGCCGCCAAGAGAATCATAACGCGTGTTGGCGTCCATTTGCTTGAGCATGATGTTTTCAACTGCCATCCCCACCAATTGACTGATCACGAATCGCCCGCCCTCGCCTTCCGTCAGCCGATCCGACAGACCGAGACCCGCCTGCAGCAGCGCGTCTGCAGAGGCGGGATCACCCGCTTGCAGGTATTGCGTCCGAGCCTCGAGAATGCTACTGGCCACCAACTTCATCGGCGGTAACTCACCCAGCAAATCACTCGCCCAGCCATTCACTTGCATGGTCTCGAATGGCGTCAGACCCGCGAAGCGGCTCAATTCTTGTTCATCCAGCATCGCGGCCATCGCATAATCTTTGAACTGAGACTTGTTGCCAGCCGCCAGCAAATCCTTGATGGCCGTATCCGATTGCCCGGACTTGAAGTGCTCGGCGGCCGACAAATAATAAGCCAATGAATTCTCCGGTGACGACTCCTTGAACCGGTTCAGCCATTCGCGGCGGTCCTCCGGATTGAGCGGCTGCGCCAGCATTGTCCATTGGACCTGCGGATCATTTGGGAACTTGGCGGCGGCTTCATACAGCAGGTTCGTGTCCTTCAACGCGTGAAATCCCGCCAGCAAACTCGCCGCGCTGCGATTCCTGAGCTCAAGAAACTCCTCGACCTTTTCCCGCGGAATCCTTGGCTGGTCTGCCTCGCCAGCCTCTGCGTCGGTTTGTTCATTGGGATTGAGCAACGGCATGCGGGATGGCCGCGATGGCGACTCGACCGGCGTGGATTCAGCCAGCGCCGCCGAGGGCGCTGCCGCATTACGTGAGCCGACGCTGACAAATCGCAGCGCCAGTGCGCCCACCAAAACCAGTGCGATCGTGGCCAGCAACGTCTTGACCCATTTCGGGTTGTTTATGCTCATAATGTCATTTGCCTGGTGCGGTGCGATTGGTCGCCAGTTGCTGCAACCATTTCATGGCTTCGACGTCGCCGTAAGTTTTCATGCGATCGTAGTAACTCTGGCAATCCGCCTCCGCCAGAGTGCCATAAGATGATCTGACACTTGCAACCAAAGCCTGGTCGTCCCGCGCCTGTTGTTTCAACTCGGCCAAACGTTCAGTGGGAGTCTTACCTCCGAGAAAGTCATAGTGTGTGTCGGGCTCCAGTTGTCTGAGCATGATCGCTTCGATTGTGCGTCCGAGCATATGACTGCTTAAAAAGCGCCCACTCTCGCCCTCAGTCACCCGTCCTGCCAAGTCGAGACCCGCCTGAAGCAGCGTGTTCGCGGACTGGGCATCGCCAGTTTGTAGGTATTGGGTCCGGGCCTCGACAATACCATTGGCCACCATCTTCAATAAAGGCCGTGATTTGCTCACGGAACTCTCCCAGCCGATGGCGTCCATTGGTGTGAGGCTTGCAAACCGGCTCAACTCGTGTTCATCCAGCATCGCGGCCATCGCGTAATCCTTGAACTGCTTTTTCCCTGAGGCCTTTAGCAGTTCCTTGATTGCGTCCTCGGACTTGCCGGATTTGAAGTGCTCGGCGGCCGACAAGTAATTCGCCAGTGAATTATCTGGGGACGACTGCTTGAACCGGTCGAGCCACTTGCGGCGTTCCTCAGAATTGAGTTGCTGCGCCAGCATCGTCCACTGCACCTGTGGATTGTTTGGAAACTTCGCGGCGGCTTCATACAGCAGGTTCGTGTCTTTCAGCGCGTGAAATCCGGCCAGCAAACTTGGCGCGCTGCGGTTGCGCAGTTGCAGAAACTCCTCGACCTTTTCGCGCGGAATCCTTGGTTGAAACTCTCCGTCGGTTTCAGCCTCGACAGGTTCCTCGGGCATAGGCCGCGGCATCTGGCCGGCCGTAGCCGTGGAATGAGCCGCCGGAGATTGTGTGACCGCAGTGGCCGATGGATCAGACGTCACTGGGCGAGAGCTCGAACCGGCGAATCGCAACACCAGCGTACCGAGCACAACCAGTGCGGCGACAACGGCCAGCATTTTGATTCTTCTCGTGTCATTCATCACTTACCAAGCATCTTCCTGAATGTTGCTTCATTGATCACTTTCACACCCAGTTCACGGGCCTTATCCAATTTCGACCCCGCTTCCTCGCCCGCCAGCACGAAATCGGTCTTCTTACTGACCGAGCCGGAGACATTTCCTCCCGCTTCGCGAATTATCGCCGAGGCTTCATCGCGCGAAAGCGATGGCAGCGTGCCAGTGAGAACGAAAGTCTTCCCGGCAATGGCGCTGTCAGCCATCGCTGCGGGCTTGCCTGCGCTTTCACTTTTCGGGCGAATGTCCAGCTTACTGAGCCGCTGAAGAACTTTCTTGCCACCCGACGAGGCGAAATAATCCAAGACCGCAGCCGCGGCGACCGGACCTACTTCCGCGAGCCGAGACTTTGCGCCGGACTTTGCCAGCCGTGACTCAATCTCTTCGATTTCGCTCGTGAGTTCAGCGTGACGTTTTTCGCGCCGGACTTTGTCTGCTTCATCCTTCGGCGGATTCTTGCGCGAGCGCGGGCTGATCTCTGAACGCTCCTCTTCTTTCGCTCCCAAGTCGCGGATGTCTTTCAAGACTTGTGAATCTGCAAGCTCATCGAGTGAACCGTGAACGTGGGAGAGTTGCCACGCCGTCTGCTCACCAACATTGGGAATCGCCAGTGCGTGCAGCCAGCGATGCAACGGAAACGTCCGCGCCCGCTCCACCGCTTCTTTCACCTTGGCCGCATTCTTCGCACCGAACACTCGCGGCTCCTCGTCCGTGCCGAGATTCAGCGTCGCAAGTTTTTCTTCCGGCAGCTCAAACAAATCCAGCGGCTCGCTGACCAGGCCGCGCTCCACCAGCTTTTCCGCCACAATGCCGCCGAGCGATTCAAGGTCGAGTGCCTTGCGATGCGCAAAGTATTCCACACGCCGGGTTTTCTGCGCCGGACAGCCCGAGACATTCTCGCAACGCCACGCGACTTCGTCTGCGTCGCCGCCGGACATTTTCTCCTTCGCAATCGCGCCGCCGCATGCCGGACATTTGCCGTTGATGTGTTTGAACAGGTCAAACTCCTTCGCGCCGGGCGGGCGCTTGGTTTTCACCACTTCGAATACTTCAGGAATCACCATGCCGGCCTTGCGGATGACCACGGTGTCGCCGATGCGGATGTCCTTTCGGCGAATTTCGTCCTCGTTGTGCAATGTCGCGCGCGAAATCGTCGAGCCTTGCACGAAGACCGGTTCGAGTTCGGCCACGGGCGTGAGCACGCCGGTGCGCCCGACCTGCACGGTGATGGCCTTGAGCACGGTCTCAGCGGGCGTGATCCACGGAATTGGTTTGTGGACGATGGCGTAACCAGGGGAACGCGTCTTGGCCGGGATACGCTCCCAATCGGCAATGCGGTTCACTTTGATCACGATGCCGTCGATGTCGTAGGGCACTTGCTTGCGCAGATCGCGATCCTCGTCGTACCCGGCGACCACTTTCTTCCGGTAAGTCGTGATGACTTCCTCCATGTCTTTGCATAGCCACCAATGCTTCTGCGTGGGCAGACCGAACTTGGCGAGCGATTCAAGCATTTGAGCGTGCGACTCGAACTTGATTCCGTCGCACGCGCCGGTGGCGTAAAACACGGCCCGCACCGGGCGCTGGGCTACAAGCCGCGGGTCGAGTTGCTTGAGCGTGCCGGCCGTGGCATTGCGGGCGTTGGGGAGAGTTTTCTCGCCGGCGGTTTCGAGTTTCTTGTTCAGTTGTTCGAACTCGGCAATCGTCATGTATGCCTCGCCGCGCACTTCGAGCAAGGTAGGGACGCGTTCCGCCGCGTCCCCATCTTTTTTAGTTTGGGACGCGGTGGAACGCGTCCCTACCAACTGCAAAGGGATCGCCTTCACCGTTCGAAGGTTCACGGTGATATCATCGCCGGTCTGGCCGTCACCGCGGGTGACACCGAGAGCGAGTTTGCCATGCCGGTAATGCACGCCGAGGGACACGCCGTCCACTTTCGGCTCCATCACGTATTCCACCTTGTCGCGTCCGAGGTGCTTGCGGATCGTCGCGTCCCAAGCGAGCAGTTTGGCGAGCGTGTTTTCATCCTGCGCGCAACTGCGCTTGAACCAATCTGGCTCGGCCTTTTCATCCGGCTGCTCCGAGCCTTCGATTTTTTCGAGCGAAAGCATCGGCTGGATGTGCTTGATGCGTTTGAAGCCATCCGTCGGTGCGCCCGCCACGCGCTGGGTGGGAGAATCGGGCGTGACGAGTTCGGGAAACTGTTTCTCCAAGTCCAGCAACTCCTGATACAGCTTGTCGTATTCGCGATCGGAAATCTCCGGCTGGGCGAGCACGTAATACGCGTGGTCGTGCTGGCGGATTTCGGCGACGAGTGCGGCATGGCGCTTCTTGGCTTGTTCGGGCGACATCAGAGACAGAGTTATCGCAAAGTCACCAAGACGCAAAGCCACAAAAGGCATGGTTGCAAAGGCCGCCTTGGAGTGCGGTGGCAGAGCGCAGCGGCGACACCGCTTTCGCTTATGAACTGTACTGCCAAAGCGGCGGGGCGCTCTGCTTCCCGCCGCAGTCCAAAAGCACACACGTTCGATATTTGATTTGCTGCGACCCGGAACGATTCACGCCCCGTTACCAATTGGCCGGGTCTCTCCACCTAGGAATATCCTTGTCCGTGCTGTTCCGTCTCGACAACTGCCCGGCTGATTTCCAGATTCTCCCCCCGCATGGCCCTCACTCCATCAACGATGCTTTCATTGGGAACCCCCGCGCCGGATTTCCAACTCCCGGACACGAACGGCAAATACGTCACGCTCGGAAGCTTCAAGGACCGGACCGCGTTGCTGGTGATGTTCATCTCCAATCATTGTCCCTACGTGAAACACGTTCGCGCCGGGCTCGCGCAACTGGCGAAGGATTATCAGCCGCGCGGCGTGGGCCTCGTGGCGATCAGCTCCAACGACGTGGTGAATTATCCCGAGGACAGCCCGGCGAAGATGGTCGAGGAAGCGAAGAGCGCGGGCTACACGTTCCCGTATCTCTACGATGCGACGCAATCCGTGGCCAAGGCGTATCGCGCCGCCTGCACGCCGGATTTCTTTCTGTTCGATCGGGGCCGACGCCTCGTCTATCGCGGTCAACTCGATGCGAGCCGGCCGGGCAACGGCATTCCGGTGACGGGCAAAGATCTGCGCGCCGCCATTGACGCCGTGCTGGCGGGCAAAGCGCCGTCGCTGCTGCAAACGCCGAGCATGGGCTGCAACATCAAGTGGAAGCGCGGGAGCGAGCCGGAGTATTTTGCGAAGTAGCTAACGACGCGCTGGGTTTCAAGTTCGCGTCTTACTCTCATCTGGGAAGATAGTCCCTCCAAGCAGGAACGCGCCCGCCAGCATGCAGAGTAGGCCAAGGACAGTGGCCTTGCGTTCAGCGTTGGGCTGATAGCCGACAACCTTCCCAATTGTGAACTCGAACATGGATCGGCTGCAGGATTCTTGCTTCGATCCGATCAACGGTTTGATGAGGGCGACCTTAAGATCGGCAGTAGAATAAGCGTCTTGATGTGGCAGCGCGACGCGGTTCGTCCAAACCCGCCAGGCGGCATCAGCCAATTCAGTCCTCGTGTAGGTCTGCTGAACCGGCAAGGATTGAAGTTGCGACCGGTAGAAAGCCACTGACTTGGAATTCGTCATCGCATTCGTAAAACTATCAAAAAGGCAAAGACCAATGCCTCCGATGATGAGGCCAAGGCCAAGGAATAATCTCATGCACTTCGTAGGTTGTTGTTCGACACTTCTTCAATCGTAATTCACGGTCTCCATTATCCTCGCGATGCGGTTGTAGATTAGGACCTAGCTGGAGTCAACGGGCGATTATGTAACGCCCATCTTCCGTTCCGTAAGCCAGGGAACCTGAAGGTCACGCCTTAGGATTTGGTTTTTCCCGGCACTTTCCCTACGTTCCCCCGCGTGCATCCAATCGCTCTGCAATTCGGCGGGTTCACCATCACGTGGTATGGCGTGATGGTGGCGAGCGGTTTTCTCGCTGGCTTCTGGGCCGCCGCGCGCCGCGCGCCGCGCGCCGGCCTGACCGGTGAAACGGCCCTCGACTTCGCTCCGTGGCTGATCATTGGTGCAATTGTTGGGGGGCGGACGCTTTACGTGGTTTCCTACTGGCGCGAGCAATTCGCTGGCGAACCGTGGTGGGAAATCTTCATGGTTCATCACGGCGGACTAGTGTTTTACGGCGGGCTCATTGGGGCTTCGCTCGCGTGCATCCTGCGCGTGCGGTTGCGCAAGCTTCCACTCTGGCGCGTGGCGGATGTCTTCGCGCCGAGCATCGCGCTGGGCTACGTGTTCGGACGCATCGGCTGCCTGCTGAACGGCTGCTGCTTCGGTCACGCATGCGCGTTGCCGTGGGCGGTGAAGTATCCCGTCGGCCATGCCACGCATCCGGTCGGCCAGGCAGCGGTGGCGGTGCATCCCGTGCAGATCTATGACTCGTTGATGAACCTCGGGTTGTTCCTCGCGCTCGAATGGCTGTTCCGTCGCCGCAAGTTTGATGGCCAGGTGTTCGCCACGTATCTGCTTGGGTTTGCCGTTACGCGTTCTATCGCCGAGCTCTTCCGCGGCGATTACACGGAAGCCCATCTGCACAACGGCTTGACGCCCGGCCATCTGGTGAGCATCGGGATCTTCGCCACCGGCGTTGTGTTTTTCGTCATGCTCCGACGCGCGGAGAAACGAGGATAGAGGATGGAGGATTGAAGATGGCGAACTCCGGCGAAATCCATTCTGCATCATCCCTCGCCCATTCTCGCTCCGTCTTCATCGCCGGCCCAACGGCCGTCGGCAAGTCCGAACTTGCCTTGCAACTCGCCGAACAGGTCGGCGGTGAAATCATCGCGGTGGATTCGATGCAGGTGTATCGCGGGCTCGACATCGGCACGGCCAAACCCAGCGCGGCCGAGCGCGCCCGCGTGCCGCATCACTTGATTGATGTAGCTGAATTGACGGAGAAATTCGATGCGGCCAGGTTCGTGACGCTGGCGCAACGCGCCGTGGGCGAGATCGAGTCGCGCAGTCGCGTGCCGATCTTTTGCGGCGGCACGGGACTTTACTTCAAGGCGCTGCTGGAAGGGTTGGGCGATGCGCCGCCGGCCGAAGCGAAGCTGCGGGCCGCGCTGGAATCGACCCCAGTCGCGGAACTGCTGACCGAACTGGAACAGCGCGACCCGGAAACCTTCGCAAAGATTGACCGCCAGAATCCCCGGCGGGTGGTTCGCGCCGTTGAAGTGATCCGATTGAGCGGCAAGAAGTTTTCCGAACAACGCGCCGTGTGGAATTCTTCGGCAAGTCTAACGACGTCAGCGCCTCGATTCTTCTGCCTGACTCGACCTGCCGGGGAGCTGCACGCCCGCATCAATGTCCGCGTGGACAAAATGTTTGCCACCGGGCTGGTGGAAGAAACGCGGCGTTTGCTGGACCAAGGATTGACGGGAAATCCCACAGCAATGCAGGCGTTGGGTTACCGGCAGGTGGTGGAGCATCTGCGCGGCGAACGTGACTTGCCCGAGACTATGGAAGTGGTGAAGGCGCGGACACGACAGTTTGCGAAGCGGCAATTGACATGGTTCAGGAAACATGCGCCGGCGGAGTGGGTTGAGCTGACAGGTGGCTTGGCGATGGACAATGCTTTGCTGAGAATCCGATTGAGTCTGGAAACGAGCCGACCTTGAAAACCGGGCCGGGCAGAGCTCACTTCATCTTCAAAATCTCCTGCCGCTTGGCGTCAGGTATGTTCGCGGTGGCAATCCATTTCTCAGCCGTCGGGCGGTCGTATTGCATCCAGTTCTGGAAGATGTTGCGGTACGAGTAATACCGCTGATTTTCGTCGGTGATGGAGCTCACCCACGGCGCGGCGTGTTCGGGCGATTGGTAGGACACGTTGTTGATGTACGACTGAATCGCTCGCTCGCGGGCCTTGCCTTCGGGCAGCTGGCTCATCCACTGGCTGGCGCCCGCCGGATCATTCTGCGCCCAACTGCTGAGCAGGTTCTGGGTGGCATTCTCTTTGAGGTTCCCGTCAGGGAACTTGTCCAACCACGCCGCCGCGGCCTTGGGTTCGCTGGAGGACCAGCTGGAAATAACGGAGAGCACGGCGCGATTCTGCGTCTCGCCCGCAGGCAGGCCGGCGACAAAGGCCGCGGCTTCCGTCGGCGAATTTTGCGCGAGGCCGCTGCTCAAACCAGTGATGAACGAATTGCGCGCCTCGCCCGCGGGCAGTTTCTCGAGCCACGCCATGGCCGCCTTGGAATCACTACCGGCCCACGAGCTGGCGATGTTGTTCAGGAAATTCTGTGCGGCCTTGCCGTCGCCGAGGCCGGCAGCATACTCCACGGCGCCTTGCGGGTCCGTCTGCGCCCACTGGTAACTCATCCGCTCCAGAGCCCGTTGTTTCATCTGGCCATCGGGAAGAGTTTTCAGCCAGTCCACCGCGCCGGGCAGATCCTGACTGGCCCAGTTCGATGCGAGGTTGCCAAGAAAATCATCGCGCTGCCGGCCCGCGGGCAGCGTCGTGGCGAAATCCATCGCGGCTTTGGGGTCCGCTTCCGCCAGCCGCCACGAAACGTTTTGCAACGCGTCGCGCTTCGCCCGGCCCTCGGGCAATTCCTGGATGAACTTGAGCGCTTCGTTGGCGTCATATTGTGCCAGGCCCTGTACAATGGAGCTGATGGCGTTGTTCTGCATCTGGCCGGCGGGAAGCTGCTCGAAGAACGTGAGCGCGGTCTTCGGATCATTGTAGGCCATCGAACTTACGATCTGTTGCAGGATGCGGTTGCGTTCCGTGCCGGCCGGCACCGTATCGAGCTGCTTCAACGCGGTCTCGGGATCGCTCTGCGCCCACTGGCCGATGACGCTCGAAAGAAAATTATTCCGCTGCGAACCGGCCGGCATCTGTTGCGCATAACGGAACGCCGACTCGGGATCATTCTGCCCCCATTGCCAGCTGATGCTGTTGAGCGCCTGGTTGCGGGACGCGGCGTCGGGCAGTTGCTGAATCCAGGCGACCGCCGATTGAATGTCCTCGCCCGCCATGCGGGACGCGATGTTGCCGATGGCTTCGGTGCGGACCCGCCCGGGCGGCAGGGTGAGCGCATATTCCGCGGCGGCTTTGGCATCCTTGTCCGCCCAGGCCGTAATGGCGCTGCGAACGGCTTCGGTCTTCTCGCGGTTGTTCGGGAGCGAGGTGGCCCAGGCCAGCGCGGCTTGCGGGTCCTTGGCCGCCCAACGGGCGGCGATGGCGTGATAGGCTTGGGCGCGTTGCTGGGGTGATTTCAATTCTGCCGCCTTGGCCACAGCCGTGGTGGGATCGGTCTCAGCCCACTGATTGAAAACGGAATAAAGCGACCCACTGCCATGGCGGGGATTGGTCTGGGCTGCGAGCATCAGATCGAACGCGGCGGCGGGATCGGTTTCCGCCATCGCGCTGGCGACGGCGTCCAGGTATTGGCGGCGGGCTTTGCCCGCGGGTTGCTTCTCCGCCCAGGCCCGGGCGGCGGCGGGATCGTTCTTTGCCCAACCGCGAATCACGGCTGTAACCGCCCATTCGCGCGCCTGGGCCGACGTGATCTTCTGCGCCAACGCGAGCGCTGCGGTGGGTTCGCCCAAATCGGCCATGCGCGCGAGCAATTGCGCCCGCAATTGGTTCCGCAGGTTGAGCGAAGGCACCTGCTCCACGAGCGGCAACAACCGGGCAATGTCCTCGGCTTTCAAGGTCGCAATCCAGGTTGTCCATTCGGAGCTGCCTTTGGCGGTCTTGCCGGCGATCAACCCCGTGAGAAACTTTTCCAGTTCCGCGGCGGGATCTTTCACCGCGGTAGCAGAGCGACGCCGCGAGTTCGGCGGGGGCGTTTCCGAGCCGGACGAAGCCGAGCTGACCGCCGTTCCCGATTCTGTCTCAGTCGGGGTGGCTGCCGGAGAGTGGGCGGCGCGCTTGCCGGCGACGTAACCGCCGCCGAGTGCCACCAGGGCGAGTCCGAGGGAGAAGGCCAGGACCTTGATATTCATAGCGAAGTTTAGCTGGAGCCGACGGTAGAGCGTTCGATGTACTCCGGGAAGGGAAAATTCGTGAAAGATTTGTAACGGGCGGCAGGCAGCTCCGACGCGATGTAATCAACGTGATCCAGGCTCAGGCCGGCCGGATTTTTCTCGCGCCGCATTCCGGGCGGGAGCATTTTCAGCCAGAACACGTCCAATCTCCCAGCATGAAAAGGATAATGCGCCTGTCGGTTGTTTTGCTCGTCTCGCTTGCCGTCGCTGCCCGCGCGGAGTTGCCGGAAGAGTACGTTCGGCTCAAGACCGACGCGGAAAAACTCTACGCCGAGAAATCCTTTGCCAAGTCGCACGAGCTTTATGCGCGCGCGCTGGGGATGTCGAACCTGCCAGCGGCGGAAGCCCGCTGGGTGTTCTTCCGCAACGCTGACACGCTCTGGCGTTCGCAAGCGGCGTCGCAGACGGCGGACACCACCAAACTCGATCAAGCGCGCGGGTGGCTGGAGCAGTCGTTGCGCGAGACCCAGCGCGTGGAGGATCGCGATCAAACTTGGGCCGAGGTGCAGGAGTCGTTGGGAGACTTTCATTGGACGCGCCGCAACCAGCAAAACTGGGGCGGCGCGTGGCCATATTACCAACAGGCGCTCGACTGGTGGGCCGGCGCGCGGGATATCGAGACGGCACGAGAGCGCTATCTTGCGATCGTGTGGCGATGCGCGAAGCCGCCCCAGGTGGAGCCATACTATCGGTACGGCAACTGGGGCAATTACCTCCCGCTCGACGTGCTGGAGAACGCGCTGAAGATTGCGAAGGCCGAGGACGATCAGGCCCGGGCGCATTACCTCATTGCGGTGACGATTCGCAATCAGGGCGGTGACGCGGAGCAGCAGGCGCGCGGGCCAGAGCATTTCGAGGCGGCGCTCAAGCCTGGCAAACGCACGGACTGGTATGACGACGCGCTTTACAGTTACGGCGAGTGGATGATGGGCCAGGGGCGTGCCGTGGCATTGCCCGACGGGAACTGGCGGTCCGAGCCGGACTTTGCAAAAGCACTGGAACTATTTCGTCGGCTCACCAGTGAGTTCAGCAAGGGCGAGACGCGCTACTGGGATCAGGCGCAATCGCAAATCAAGAACATCACGGAGCCAGTGGTGAGCGTCGGAGTGGGGAACATCTTTCTGCCTGACTCCGAGATCCAGTACCACTTGAACTGGCGGAACGTGAGGCAAATTGAGCTTGCGCTTTATGCGGTCGAATTGAATCGCGACGTGAAACTCAGCGAGCGCCGGGAAGGCTGGTTGCAATCCATCAACGTCGGCGCGCTCGAGAAAATCAAATCGTGGACGCATGACACCAAGGACAAGGCTGACTACAAACCTGGCAATGCCACGTTGCGGCTCGACGGCAAACTCAAACCCGGCGCGTATCTGATCGAAGCCAAGGGTGGCGGCAAGGAGGCGCGCGATTTGATTCTCGTTAGTGATGCCGCCATCGTCCTCAAGAGTTCCGGCAAGCAGGCGCTGGTTTATTTTTGTAATGCGCTCGATGGCTCGCCGCTCCCGGGGGCGAAGATCAAACTTTGGGAGCAGTGGTATGACGGCAACGGCCGCTGGCAGGCGCGCGAGCAATCCAAGGAAGCCGGCGCGGATGGCATCGCCGTGTTCGACCTCGCGGACCGCACGCGCAACAACACCACGTTGTTTGCGAGCGCCATCAAGAACGACCGGCAGGCATTCAGCACGGGTTACGGCAACTCGTACGGTCAGAATGAAGAGCCGTGGAAGATTTACGCATTCACGGATCGGCCCGCGTATCGCCCGAAGGAGACCGTGAACTGGAAATTCATCGCCCGCCGCTACAACGGTTCGGTCTATTCCACGCCGGCGGAACAGGTGGTCGAATTCGAAATCACCGATCCTCAAGGCGCAAAGGTGAAAGCGGACAAGGTGAAGCTAAACACTTTCGGCAGCGCCTGGGGCACGCTCGAACTCACGGAACAAATGCCGCTCGGCGAATATCGCGTGCAATTTTGGGACGAAGGCCGCCAGCGCGGCATCGGCAACGCGACCCTGTTTCGGCTGGAAGAATACAAACTGCCGGAGTTTAAGGTCGCAGTCAGTACGCCGGAAGAGCACGGCCAGAAGAAGGCGTTCAAGCTCGGTGACAAGGTCGAGGTGGTGATTCAGGCGGATTATTATTTCGGCGGGCCGGTGGCAAACGCCAGCGTCGAGGTTCTCGTGCATCAAAACCCGTTTTACCAGACCTGGCGCAAGTCGCGTGAGTTCCCGTGGTTCTACGAGGACATGGATGGCAGTCAGTTCCGCGGCCGCGGCTGGTACGGTGGCGGACAAGTCGTGAAACGTGAGACGATCAAGACCGATGCCACGGGCAAGGCCAAGCTGACCTTCGATACGCCGCGCGGCAGCGGCCAGGACTTCGAGTATCGCGTGGAGGCGCGCGTGACGGATTCCTCACGCCGCGAAATTACTGGCAGCGGCAATGTGCGGGTGACGCGGCAGCGCTATTACGTTTACGCCGAGGCTGATCACAATCTCTATCGCCCGCAGGACAAGGTGCAGGTGGATTTCAAGGCGCTCGACGCGAACGACCAGCCGGTGCAATGCGAAGGTACGGTCAAGGTCACGCGCGATTACTGGTGGGAAATCTGGATCTCTCCCGAAGGCAAGGAAGTGAAAGGCGACGAATTGCAGTCGCTGCGCGGCAAGTCAGCCATCTGGCCACCAGCGCCAAGCCGGCCTAATGAACCGGGCTGGCGGTTGAAGTTCCGCGGCTATCAGCACGATGACATTCTCACACGCACGCTCAAGACGGATACGAACGGCGCGGCGGAGTTCAGCTTCACCCCAGAGCGCGATGGTTACTACCGCGTCGCGTGGGCCAGCGAGGATGCAATCGCGAAACAAAAGAATCAGGTCGCCAATCCGATTCGCGCCGAGACGACGGTGTGGGTTTGCTCAGGCCAGACGACTGAACTTGGTTATCGCTATCAAGGGGTGCAGATCATTGCGGACAAGGATACGTTCCGCGTTGGCAACGAAGCGCCCATCATGCTCGTGGCGCCGACCGCCGATCGTTACGTGCTGTTCACCGCTGAGGGTGAGGATCTGTATCACCATCGCCTTGTGCATCTCGAAGGCACGGTGAAACTGATAGACTTGCTGATCGAAGAGAAGCACGTGCCGAATATTTTCCTCGGTGCGACGCTCGTGAGCGACCGGCAGATTTTCACCGACACGAAACAAATCATCGTTCCACCGACAAAGAATTTCCTGACCGTGGACGTAAAGCCGGATCGCGCGCAATACCAGCCGCGCGAAGATGGGAGTTTTACGATCACGGCCCGCGATCACGAGGGCAAACCAGTGAGTACCGAAGTCGCGTTCGGACTGGTGGACGAATCGGTGTTCTACATCCAGAGCGATTACGCTGGGGATCCGCGCCAGTTCTATTTCGGCACGAAGCGCCCGCAATATGTGCAGACGCAGTCCACGATGAATCAGAAGGGTTACACCAAACTGGTGCTTGGGGAAAATGACGAGTTACTTGATGAACGGGTGCGTGCGCGACGCGGAGACCGCGCGGAGGGCGGGAAATGGAAGGAGGAGGGCGAAGTGGATTACGACGCGCTAGCCGTCAATGCGCCAGCGGCTGACGCGATCTACAGCCGGGGCGGCATGGGCGGCGGCGGTGCCGGACCGACACGCCTCGCAAAGAGCGCTGCCCGAGGTCAAGTCGCTGGCGTGCCGGCAGCCCCAGTTGTGGCGGAAATGGCAGATCTGAGCGCTGTCAACAGTCTCGAGCAAAAGGGCGTGGCCGGCGGCGAAGCGCCTAACGTGATCGTGCGCTCCGATTTTCGTTCCACGATTCTCTGGCAGCCGGATGTAAAGACAGACGCGAGCGGACAGGTGACGATTAAAGTGAAATATCCTGATTCGCTCACGGCTTGGAAGGCCACGGCGCGCGCGGCATCAGCGGGAAATCAATTCGGCATCGCCAACGCGACTACGCGCACGAAGCAACCGCTCATTGTCCGATTGCAAGCACCGAGGTTTTTTGTCGTGGGCGACACGGTGACGATTTCAGCGGTGGTGAATAATAATACGGACGAGGCGCTGCATGTTAACGTCGCCCTTGATTCGGTAGGGACGCGTTACACCGCGTCCCTTATTTCCAAGAATAAGAATGGGGACGCGGTGGAACGCGTCCCTACCACCGTGCTCGTGCCTGCCCAGAGTGAAGGGCGCGTGGACTGGATTGTCGGGGTCAAGGAGGCGGGCGAAGTGAAACTCAAAGTTACCGGTCGCGGCGGTAAATACTCCGATGCAATGGAAAGGACCTACATCGCCCACGACCACGGTATCGAGAAGTTTATTTCCAAATCCGGCAAGGCGCGCGGCAATGACATCACGATCAAACTTGATCTGCCGAAGGAACGCAAAGCGAATTCCACGTCCCTCACGGTGCAAGTCACGCCGAGCATGGCAGTGACGATGTTGGATGCGCTGCCGTATCTGATTGATTATCCCTACGGCTGCACGGAACAGACCATGAGCCGCTTCCTGCCTGCCGTCATCACCGCAAAAACCTTGCGTGATGTCGGGCTCGATCCCGAAGACGTGATGGGTCGCGTGTTCGGCGGCATCGAGACGAATACCGCCACCGCCACGCATCCGAAGGGCAAACAGGATCTGGCCAAGCTGGATGAGATGACGAAAGCCGGTCTGGAACGGCTCTACGACTTTCAGCATAGCGACGGCGGCTGGGGCTGGTGGAAGGAAGGCGAGAGCGATCATTGGATGACGGCTTACGTGGTGTGGGGACTCTCGCTGGCGAAGGAAGCCGGGGTGAACACCAAACAGGACGTGTTGGATCGTGGTTTGAGCTTCCTGGACAAGACGCTTGTCGAGGAAGAGGAGAACCTGGACATGCAGGCGTTCATGCTGCACGCGCTGGCAGCCAACCACTCGCGAGTGATCAAAGGCGTCGGGCTGGCGCCGTCGAAATTCCAAGCCAGTGCTTTCGACAATCTCTGGCAGAAGCGCGACGCTTTGAACGCTTACACACGAGCGTTGCTGGCCCTGAGCGCGCATTACTTCCACTACAATGACAAGGCCAAGACACTCATCGAGAATCTCGAGAATGGCGTGAAGCGCGACGATCGGCCGGATACATCGGTGTTGATCGGCGGCAAACCGGAAAACGCGGGCGTGATGGGCACGGCGCATTGGGGTGAGGACGGTATTTACTGGCGCTGGTCGGATGGTGGCGTGGAAGCGACAGCGTTTGCACTCCGAGCGTTGTTAACGATTGATCCCAAGAACAAACTCATTGAGCCCGTCACGAACTGGCTCATCAAGAACCGGCGCGGCGCGCAGTGGAGCAACACCCGCGACACGGCGATCGTCGTGCTGGCGATGAACGATTACCTGCGTGTGAGCGGCGAACTGAAGCCGGAACTGGAATACGAGTTGACGGTGAACGGTAAATCCATTGCTAAAAAGAAAGTCAGCGGCGCAGACGTGTTCAACGCGCCGAGCCGGTTCACGATTGATCCCAAGCTGGTGAAGGAAGTGAACGAAATCCGCATCGTCCGCAAGGGTGGCGATACGCCGGTTTACTTTGCAGTGGAAGGCAAGTTCTTCAGTCTGGAAGAGCCGATCACGCCCGCAGGCAACGAGATTTTTGTGAAGCGCGAATACTTCAAGCTCGTGGGCCGGCCCACGCTGCTCAAGGGTTACGTTTATGACAAAGAGCCGTTGCGCGACGGTGAATCAGTGAAGAGTGGAGAGCGCGTGGAGACGCTGATCACCATCGAGGGGAAGAACAACTATGAGTATCTGCTGTTCGAGGATTTGAAGCCGGCTGGCTTCGAGGCCGTGGAAGTGCGCAGTGGCGAATCGCTGTATGCGCGCGAATTGAAATCCGGCGCCGTGGAACGCAAGCACGGCGAGAGTTCGAAGGCGGCGGCAGCGGACAAAACCATTGAGGTGAAGAGCGGCGACAATCTCTCCAAACTGGCAGCGGCCAACGGTACGACGGTGGCGGCGCTCAGGCAGGCAAACAACCTGACTTCCGACCGGATTCGTGTTGGCCAGAAACTGGTCGCGCGCCCGGCGACTGCGGGCGGTGAGGACAGCGACTTCACCGGCCGCCAACGCTGGGTGTATCAGGAATTGCGCGATCGCAAGGTGGCGTTGTTCCTCGACAAGCTGCCCGAAGGGGTCTGGCAGATTCGCTACGACCTGCGGGCGGAAGTACCGGGGAAATTTCACGCGCTGCCCGTGCTGGGGCACGCGATGTATGTGCCGGAGATCCGCTGCAACGGCGCGGAACTACGGGTGAACGTGGAGGACAACCAATGAAATGTCGGTATTACCTCGCGCTCGCGTTGGCGGTCCTGCTGCCCCTAGTCGCGTTCGCCAAGGCCGCTTACTGGGGCAAGGTTCACATGATCGAACACGCCGAGTTCATCGCGGTGGTCACGATCACGAAAGTCGAACCAGCGAAGGAAAAGCGGACTGGTTGGACCTACAGCAAAGCCGCCACCGTGACCGTCGAGCAGGTGATCAAAGGGAAGCTGGCCAAGAAGGTGGTGCTGCATGGCGGCGAAGATTTCATCTGTGCGCAGGTTCACTACCAACCCGGCCGCCATCTCGTTTTTTTGCGACGTGACGGCGACTTGCTGGTCGGCGAGAACTGGCATCTGGGGGTGCGCGAAATCAAGGATGATTCGCTCGATTGGTTCACGGATGACAAATCCCTAAAACTAAAGCGAACGTCGCTGGCCGAGGTGCTGTCTGAAATATCAGCCCGGCTGGCGAAACTTGAACAATCACCAGGCCCGAATGCGAAATGAACGCAACCAATTTGATCACGCAAATCAAGATTGCGTCACCGTGCCACGCGCGCTGGGAGGACATGGCGGGTGACGAGCGTGCCCGTTTTTGTGCGCAGTGTCAGAAACACGTTTACAATTTCAGCGTGATGACACCGGAGGCGATTGCTGAGCTGGTGCAGGCCAAGGAGGGAAAACTGTGCGGGCGGTTTTACCGGCGGGCTGATGGCACCATGTTGACGGCAGATTGTCCGGTGGGATTGAGATGGGCGTCGCGCCGGCTCAAGGTGCTGGTGCTGGCAGCGAGCGGGCTGCTGCTGGCGAGCTTGTATATGCGGGCCTTGGGCAACGCTCCCGACGCCGCGCGCGAAAAGGGCCCGTTCGCGCAGAAATGTGAAGACGCCCTGTTCAAGGTGCAGTGCTGGTTGGGGCTAAAGCGCGAAGTCGCCGTGGCCGGCATGATCTGTGTTCCGCCGCCAAATCCGCCGCCCGAGACCACCAGCAATGAACGGAGCGTGGAGGCAAAGCCAAAACAAAGTGACGCAATGGATTCGCGGGTGATTCCTGGGGGATCGAATCCGTAACCTCCTGCCGGGGCTCGCAATCGCAGTTGCCGGTCCTGCGTTCCTGCGGCACAGTTAGCCTCGCGTGAGCACGCACCGCGCACCTGAAACTTCGTTGCGCCTGGATCGCCGGGAGTTCCACCGGATGGTCTGGGCGCTGGTGATTTCCGTGGCCGTGCATCTCTCGGCGTGGGGCATTTACGAAGGCGGCGAGAAACTGGGTGTGTGGCGGGCCTGGCGCGCACCTGCCTGGCTGCAAAAGCTTGCCCAACTCCTGACGCCACCCAAGGTAGAATCGGTGTTTGTGAAGAAGGAGGCCGAACCACCACTCGTGTTCATTGACGTCAGCGATGCCGTGGCCATGCCTGAGCCCCCCAAGAATGCCATGGGTTACTCGGACAAAAATTCCGTCGCCGCGAATCCCGACAGCAACAAGGACACGAACCTGCCGAAAATCGACGGCACCCAGGACAAGGTGCCGCGCACGGAAACTGCCGAACGCAAACCGTTCGACCGGCTCATGCCGACAGCGCCACCCGAGGTGGATCAGCCGAAGGAAGAAGAGCGCGCCAAACCGGCAAACCCAGCAGGTGATTTAAATTTCAGCAAGCCGGATACGCAATTGCGTCCGGACACGGGCACCGCCGAGCGAACCAAGCCGCGCACATTAACCGAAGCGCGCCTGCGCAATCCCGCGAGCCAGATTCCGGGCGAGAAGATGAAGCAGGATGCGGGCGCCAAGCAACGGGGCGTGGCGCCGTCGTTCGATGTGAAGGCGACCGGTTTCGGCGCCTATGACCGGGCGTTCATCACAGCGGTGTCGCAGCGGTGGTTTGATTTGTTGGAGGCGCGCAATTACGCCGGCTATCAGCCGGGCAAGGTGGTCGTGGAATTTCGCTTGAATTACGATGGTCGCATCACCGAAATGAAGACCGTCGAGAACACGGTGACGGACACGCTGGCGTACCTCTGCCAGAAATCCGTGCTGGATCCCGCGCCGTTTGAGAAGTGGCCCATGGAAATGCGCCGGATGATCGGCGAGGATTCGCGTAAGATCACGTTCACGTTTTATTACAACTAGGCCGGGCCGGCTGGCCGGGGCAGGGAACAGGAAAGACAATGGAATTTGCAGTTTACATTTTGTTGGGCATCACCTCGGTCGTGGGGCTGACGTTTATCGTCGAGCGCGGCCTGGCGCTGCGGTGGAGCAGGGTGCTGCCGCCCGAAATCGAAGCGGCCGTGGAATCCTGCGAAACGCGCGATCAGGTGAACCTGCTGCGCGGGGTCTGTCGCAAGCACTCATCACCGTTGGCGCGCTTGCTCATGCAGGCGGCCGACCGGTTGGAATGGCCCCAGGAAGAGAACGTGGACGCGCTGCAAACGCGCGCGCGGCATGAAATTGTCCGGCTGGAGCGGGGATTGGTGGTGTTGGAAATCATTGTGGGCATCGCGCCGTTGCTGGGATTGGTCGGCACCATTCTGGGCATGATGACGGCGTTTGGGGACGTCGGCCAGGCGGCCCAGATTGATGCGGCCAAGCTGGCGCAAGGTATCTCCCTGATTCTGCGCGCCACGCTGGTGGGTTTGTTGATTGCCATTCCGTCGTTGATTGCCTGGAGCTATTACAGCAAAAAGGTCGAGATGCTCGCAGTGGAAATGGAGACGTTGTGCGATGAGTTTTTGCGACGGCAATACCGCGACCAGCCAGTGGCCCGGCATGCGCCCGCGGGTATTCCCCCGGCGATTCCCAGCGCGAGCTGACCGTCATGCGCTTTTACCTCCGCAAACGCCGCGCCGCGCCCGCCGTCATCATTGTCGCGCTGATTGACGTGTTGATCGTGCTGCTGATCTTCCTGATGGTCACGACGACTTTCAAGCAGCAGCCGGCGTTGCGGCTCGCGTTGCCCGAATCCACCCAGGCCCTCAAGACCGGCTCGCACGAGGACGCGCCGCTGGTGGTGACGGTGGACAAGGAAGGCAATCTGCGCCTCGGAACGGAAGCCCTCCCCGTGACCAATGACCGGCTGCGTTCTGAATTGCAGGAGCGCGCGGCGAAAAACCCGGAACTCAAACTCGCCATCAGCGCCGACAAGGCCGCGCCGTGGGGTCAGATCGTAAAAATCATGGATGCGGCGAAGGAGGCGAAGATTAAGATTGCCAACGCGTTCATGAAGGAAGCGGGAAAGTAAAGGCTGCTGCAAGGAAAGGGAGAAAAGGAGAAAAGGAGAAGGGGAGAAGCTATTCCGCGCTGTCTGTGACCGACTCTCCTCTGCCCCCTTTCTCCATTTCCCCTTTTCGGCACGGATTCGCGAAAAGTCGCTGGAGCTACAAATCACTTTATTAACTCTTCCGCGATCTGCACCGCGTTGAGCGCCGCGCCCTTAAGCAATTGATCGCCGCTGACCCAGAAGCACAGGCCATTATCCAACGCGCAATCCATGCGGATGCGGCCGACTTCGCAGTTGTATTTCTCGGAAGTGAACAGCGGCATCGGATACTTCTTATTTTCCGGCTCATCCACGAGATCGAGGCCCGGCGCTTTCTTCAGCACTTCCCGCGCAGCTTCTACTGTCACCGGCTTGTCGAACTCGGCACTCACGGCAACCGAGTGTGAGCGATACACCGGCACGCGCACGCACGTCACGCTCGCCCGCAACGTCGGGTGATGCATGATCTTGCGGCCTTCATTTTCCATCTTCATTTCTTCCTTGGTGTAACCCGTGGGCAGGAATGAATCCACGTGGGGCAGCACGTTGAACGCGATCTGGTGTGGATAAACTTCCTTGGTCACCGGCTGCTTGTTAACGACCTGGCCCACCTGGCGTTCGAGCTCTTCAATCGCCTTGGCCCCCGTGCCGGAAACTGCCTGATAACTGGAAGCGAACATGCGTTTCACGCTGAATGCTTTGTGCAGCGGATAGAGCGCCATGAGCGTGATGGCCGTGGTGCAGTTGGGGTTCGCAATGATGCCTTTGTGCGATTTCACATCGCTGGCGTTGATCTCCGGAATCACGAGCGGCACGTCCGGGTCCATGCGAAACGCGCTGGAGTTATCCACCACCACACAACCGGCCTTGGCCGCGATGGGCGCAAATTCCTTCGAGATGCTGCCACCCGCGCTGAACAGCGCGATGTCAATGCCCTTGAACGAATCCTTGGTCAGCTCAGTGACGGTGATATCAGTGCCGCGAAAGCCCAGCTTCTTACCCACAGACCGGGCGGAAGCGAGCAGCGTCAATTTGCCCACCGGGAAATTACGCTTCTCCAACGTCTTAAGCATTTCGATGCCGACGGCGCCCGTTGCGCCGACCACTGCCACATGCGGATGTTTGTTCATAACTACGAGCGTCCATCATAGCGCCGCCGGGGGGGGTGTCAACGAACGGCTTCGCGATCCCCGGCAAAGTGCCTCACAAAAGTTGCACTCGGCCAGTTTAGAATTATTCTAAATCTTGACGGGCGGCGACAAAAACCTATCCTGTCCCACTCCGATGAACCCAGTCGGCAAACAAACTGGTCAGTTGAGCGAGCGCCTCAGTGCGAGCGGATTCCGCTTCACGCCGCAGCGCCGGCATGTCTATGACGTGCTGTCGCAGAAGCTCGACCATCCGACGGCGGAGGAGGTTTTCATCCGCGCCAAGCGGGAAATGCCGGAGATTTCGCTGGCCACGGTTTATAATTGCCTGGATGCGCTGGTGCAGAGCGGGCTGGTGCGGCAGGTCCAGCTGCAGCGGGGCGCGACCCGGTTTTGTCCGAACATGGAAGAGCACGCACATTATTACTGCGACAAGTGCGGCGCGGTTTTTGACGTGACCTTGACGGAAGATTCCACGGTCGTGCCGCGGCCGAAGGGCTTCAAAGTAGATCACTACGACATCGCCGTGCACGGCGTTTGCGCCGAGTGCGCGAAGAAAAAATAATTTCTCATGAGCACCGCCACCGAAACCATCGAGAGCCTGGTCAAACAGGAATACAAATACGGCTTCGTCACCGATGTCGAATCCGAGTCCGCCCCACCCGGATTGAACGAGGACATCATCCGGCTGATTTCGACGAAGAAGAAAGAGCCGGCCTGGTTGACTGACTGGCGGCTCAAGGCCTATCGGCACTGGCTCACCATGGCCGAGCCGAAGTGGCAGTTCGTGAAGTATCCGAAGATTGATTTCCAGGACATCACCTATTACTCCGCGCCGAAGCAGAAAACCGATGGACCGAAGAGTCTCGACGAGGTTGACCCGAAGCTGCTGGAAACCTACGAAAAGCTTGGCATTCCGCTGCGCGAACGCGGGCGGCTGGCCGGCGTGGCCGTGGACGCCGTGTTTGATTCCGTGAGCGTCGGCACGACGTACCGCGCGCAGCTGATGGAGAAGGGAATCATTTTCTGCTCGTTCAGCGAGGCGGTGCAGGATCATCCCGAACTCGTGAAGAAATATCTCGGATCGGTCGTGCCCTACACGGACAACTATTACGCGACGCTCAACTCTGCGGTCTTCACCGACGGATCGTTCTGCTACATCCCCAAGGGTGTGCGCTGTCCGATGGAGCTTTCGACCTATTTCCGCATCAACGCCGCCAAGTCCGGCCAGTTCGAGCGCACGCTGATTGTGGCCGATGAGGGGGCTTCAGTGAGTTATCTCGAAGGCTGCACGGCGCCGATGCGCGATGAAAACCAATTGCACGCCGCGGTAGTGGAACTCGTGGCGCTCGACAATGCCGAGATCAAATACAGCACCGTGCAGAACTGGTATCCCGGCGACGAGAACGGCAAGGGCGGTATCTACAACTTCGTCACGAAGCGCGGCATGTGTAAAGGCAAGAACTCACGCATAACATGGACGCAGGTTGAGACCGGCTCGGCCATCACGTGGAAGTATCCGAGCTGCATTTTGCTCGGCGATAATTCGAAGGGTGAGTTTTACTCGGTCGCCGTCGTGAACAACATGCAACAGGCCGACACCGGCACGAAGATGATTCACATCGGCAAGAACACGAGCAGCACGATCGTCTCGAAGGGCATCTCCGCGGGGCGCGGACAAAACAGCTATCGCGGTCTCGTCGAGATCCGCAAGAGCGCGGCGAACGCACGCAACTTCTCGCAGTGCGACTCGATGTTGATTGGTGCGAAGTGCGGGGCGCATACATTCCCGTACATCGAAGTGAAGAACACTTCATCATCCGTTGAGCATGAAGCCTCGACCTCGAAGATCGGCGAGGACCAGATTTTTTACTGCAACGCCCGCGGCATCGCCACGCAGGACGCCGTGAACATGATCGTGAACGGCTTCTGCAAGGAAGTGTTCAAGGAGCTGCCGATGGAATTCGCTGTCGAAGCACAGAAGCTTCTCGGGGTGAGTTTGGAAGGCAGCGTGGGATGAGATTTAGACAATGAGCAAGCAACCTATACTCGAAATCAAGAACCTCAGCGCGGGCGTTGAGGGGAAACAAATCCTCAAGGGCGTCAGCCTGACTATTAACGAGGGCGAAGTCCACGCGGTCATGGGCCCGAACGGCAGCGGCAAGAGCACGCTGGCCGCGGTGCTCGCTGGCCGCGATGGCTACGACATCAGCGGTGGCGAGGTGATTTATCAGGGCAAGGATCTGCTCGAACTCGACCCCGAGGAGCGCGCGCGCGAAGGCGTGTTTCTGGCTTTCCAGTATCCAGTCGAGATTCCCGGCGTGAACAGCACCTACTTCCTCAAGGCGGCGCTGAACGAAGTTCGCAAGCATCACGGCCAACCGGAGCTCGACGCGATGGAATTCCTCACACTGGTGCGCGAACGGATGAAGCTGCTCGAATTGAAGGATGACCTCCTCAAGCGCTCAGTCAACGAAGGTTTCTCCGGCGGCGAAAAAAAGCGCGCCGAAATTTTCCAGATGGCTGTGCTTGAACCCAAACTCGCCATTCTTGACGAAACCGATTCCGGACTGGACATCGACGCGCTTAAAGTCGTCAGTACCGGCGTGAACAAGCTCCGGCGGCCTGACAACGCGCAGCTCGTCATCACGCACTACCAACGGCTCTTGAATTTCATCATCCCCGACTATGTTCATGTCCTCGTGGATGGCCGCATCGTGAAATCCGGCGGCAAGGAACTCGCGCTCGAACTCGAGGCGAAGGGCTACGACTGGATTCTCAAGAGTCAGACGGTTCCAGCCTGAGTTCAGGCCAGCATGGAGGCGAGGGTGGAAACCGGCTCAATTCGCCGGCGGACTCAACAGCTTCGCCAGCCGCAACGCCATCTCCAGTGATTGCTCGTAGTTAAGTCGCGGGTCAACCGGGCTGCGATAATCGCGCGTGAGGTCGGCGTCAGTCAGGCCGCACGCACCGCCAGTGCATTCGGTCACATTGTCGCCCGTGAGTTCAAAGTGAACGCCGCCGAGGTGCGCTCCTCCGTCCCGAAGAATGGCAAAGGCCTTCTCCAATTCGTCCAGGATCTTTTCAAAGCGCCGCGTCTTGATACCAGTGCTTGTGGTTTCGGTGTTACCGTGCATCGGATCGCAAACCCAAAGCACATTGGCCTGGCTCTGGCGCACGGCAGCGACGATCGGCGGTAGTTCCTTTTCCACCTTGCTGGCGCCGAAACGGGCGATGAACGTCAATCGGCCCGGTTCGTTGCATGGGTTAACCGAATTGCATAACGCAACGGCTTCTGCAGGCGTGATCCCCGCACCAATTTTCACCGCGATCGGATTCCGGATGCCGCGGAAATATTCCACGTGCGCCCCATCGAGCGCGCGGGTGCGATTGCCGATCCAGGGAAAGTGCGTGCCGAGGTTGTACCACCCTTCGCGGCGTGGCACCTGCCGGGTCACGGCCTGTTCATATTGCAGATGCAGCCCTTCGTGACTGGTGAAAAAATCCACCCGTTGGCTGTCCGGCAATGACGCGCCGGTGCGGGCCTCGGTTGCGCGGAGCGATGCGGTAATGGCCTGGACCATCCGATGATATTCATCCTCGATCGGATGCTGGCGGGCAAACGGCAGCTCCCAATATTCCGGGTGATGCAGATCGGCGAATCCGCCTTCTACCAGCGCGCGAATGAAATTGACCGTCAATCCGGCGCGTTCATAACCCCGCAGCAAAAGCTCAGGGTCGGGAGTGCGCCCGGCCACTTCGAACTCCGCCCGGTTTACCAGGTCGCCGCGAAAGGCGGGCAACGACACATTCCCGCGGGTCTCCGTATCTACCGAGCGCGGTTTGGCGTATTGACCTGCAAAGCGCCCGACACGAATGACGCGTTGACCCGCACCTTGCACCAACACGAGGCTCATTTGCAGAAGGATTTTTAGTTTGGACGCAATGACACTGGATTCGCAGTCGACAAAAGATTCCGAGCAATCCCCGCCCTGCAACAGGAAGCGTTCGCCGCGCTGCGCGTCGGCGAGTTGATGCTTCAGGGTTTCGACCTCCCAGCTGGTGACCAGCGGTGGCAGCTGCCGCAACTGCCCAAGCACGGCGGCCAGGGCGTTCGGATCCGGATAAACGGGCTGTTGGGCGGCGGGCCGGCGGGGCCACGAATCCGGCGCCCAGGCAGATGCCATTGGATTCATTGTGCCTCAACCTGCGGGAATCTTGGGCCCGGCTCAAGCCTTGGCGTGGGAACGCGACGAGGTGTTGCGGTCACACGTGCAGTTGAACTCCCGCCGGCAAGTTGCTAGCTTGCGCGCATGGGACGTCAATGGTTGCATGCCAAACGCCTGGTCGCCGGCCTCAAGAAAGGTCGCGCCACCAGCAAACTCGTTCGGGAAATTTCGGTCGCCGCCAAGATGGGCGGGGCGGATCCGGCCATGAACGCTCGCCTTTTTACTGCGGTTGAGAAAGCGAAGAAGGAGAGCGTGACGAAGGATGCCATCCAGCGCGCCATCAACAAGGGCGCAGGCATCGGCGACGAAAAAATGGTGATGGAGTACGTCGTGTTCGAGGGCAAGGCGCCGCACAACGTGGCCGTCATCGTGGAAGTCTATACCGACAATGTGAACCGCACCGCCCCGGAGGTTCGCGTGCTGTTCAAGAAAGGCCAGCTCGGCACGTCCGGCAGCAACAAGTTTTTGTTCGATCACGTGGGGCTTGTCGAAGCGCATCATCCCGATGCCAATACGGATCGGGAAGCCGCCGCCATCGAAGCGGGGGCAAATGAAGTGGAGCCACTGACTAGTGCGCAGAACGACGACATCCCCGAAGGTGCGACCGGCGCGCGCTTCATTTGTGACCGCGCCGCAGTGCATACCGTGGCGACGTGGTTGAAGAATAATGGTTGGACGGTGGTGACCAGCGAGCTGGGCTACGTGCCGAAGCAGCTGGCGGAGTTAAACGAAGCGCAGCTGGCCGAGGTGGGCGAGTTTCTGCACGAACTCGACGAGCACGACGACGTGCATCGCGTCTGGGCGGCGCTCAAGTAAGCTTCAATCGACCGTCAATCCCCGCCGGACTCAGAACCACCAGCGCACATCGCGGTCGTTCGGATTGTAGCGTTCCTTGAGCCGCTTGAAGGCACGCCATTGCGCGTGGCCATCGAGAAAGAGCGCATTTGCCCCGGCCGGCCGGCCTTTTTCCAGGTGGGGATTCGTGTGCAGACCGCTCTTCGTTAATCCGCTGGGAACTCCAATGAAGTCGGTTGTGCCGCGGGAGAGGATGACATCGCTGATGAGTTCGGCTTCGGCGGCGTTGGTATTGCCGGAGAATTTGCGGAGAAACATTTTGCCGGCATACATTTGTGAAGCCATCGTCGCGTCCGGTTTGCCCGTGGAATCCAATCGCTCGCCAATCCACGCATACCCAATGATGCGCCGCGTATCGCTGAAGGTCCACCAGGCCACCTCGGTGTCGTATTCCTTAACCGAGGCGCGAATGCTGGGGCAGTAAAACACATGCCGCACCGCGCCGCCATTGGTCAGCGCATCCGCGGTGGCCTTGGGCACATCCCAGAGCCAGTCGCCGCTGGCCGTGTGGCGCGGCACGTTGTCGCCATTGTCCGTCCCATAGATGATCGCCCCGAGGCCGAGTTGCCGGATGTTGCTCATGCACCGGGTGCGGTGGGCCTTTTCCTTGGCATTCGCCAGGGCGGGCAACAGCATGGCGGCCAGGATGGCGATGATGGCGATGACGACCAGGAGCTCAATCAGCGTGAACGCCAACGACTGGCGTCGTGCGATAGGGGTATCGGATGTCATAGAATGCGCGTGACTTCCTATGACTATATCCGTCCCGCCTGCCCTGTCATCCCCCGAAACTGGTGATAGTTGCGCAAGTCATCCCTGCGATTGTGCACTGGTTGACTGGTCCGTGCGGCTGACTTTGACACCGCAAGACCCTACAGGTGAAAAACTTCGCCCCGGACTGAGCCCGCAACTGCTCGGAGAAACGCAGTTACTTGGACTTGCTGCCTGCTTCTGAAAAGATGCGCGCTTCCAGCTCGGTGATCTTGCCATCGCCATTGGTATCGCACCGCCGCACGGCATCGTTGAACGCAACGTTGGTCCCTTCGATCACCTGGTGTTTGTGCTCAAACACAATGGGGATGGAGATGTCGGTCTTGCTCTCGCGGCGGTTGGAGCGCGGTTGCCGGCTGAGCGCTTCATAGAACAGTTTGCCCGCGCTGTCGTTCTCAAACTCGACCTTGAGCCGTTCGGGTTCGTTGTAAACGGTTTTGGTGGTGGAAATGCAACCGCTGTTAATTGCGGTGAGCGCCAGCCAGCCTGCCAGCGCGGGTATGATCCTTTTCATGATTGACTGGTTTGGTTGACCGTCAGGTATGCGACGCCAGCGAAGCCAAGTTGATTCAATGTCTGACCAGAGAAAAGCATTGGCAGGTGGGCGCGGCAAGCTGAAGCTGCGAATCGCTGGGGCCCGCAGCACTTACTTTTTGTGATAGCGCGGTTGATAGAGTTGCACCACCACGCCGCCGGGCATCTTGAAATGCGTGACCAATCCGTAGTCTTGATCAGAAACTCCCTCCGTAAACTCAACGCCGCGTTGCCGCAGCTCGGCGACGGTTTGCTCGATGTCATCGCAGTAGAACGAAATGTTGTGCGTGCCGGCGGGTTCACCCTCAGCGGGGTCGGCGGGATGACAGCCCATGTCCGCTTCGGGCAGATTAAAGATCAGCCAGCCATCGCCCACGTCAGTGAATGAAAAACCGAGCTTGTCGCGGACAAACGCGCGCAATTCCTCGGGTTGCGAGGAGTAGAACATCGTGTGAACGCCTTTGATCATAATCCGCTGCGTCGGCTCACTTCGTCGTGCCGGAAGTGGGCGCTCCGATGCAGTACAACTTGCTCCCCGTCCGGATAAACAGATTCCCTTGCGAGATCGCAATCGCGGCGCGGAGTTTGTCGTCGCCGTCGTCGCCCATCGCGACGGTGTGCAGAATCTTGAATTCCGGCCCCGCCGCCACCACAAACGCCTCACCTTTGAAATTCTGGAAGTAGATCTTGTCGTCCGCGCCAGTGGGCGAACATTCAATCTTTGCCCGGGACGGGAGTTCGCCAATCCAGTCGGCTTTGCCGGTGGCCGGGTCGACGCGCGAAAGCGTCTTAGTCGCGCGTTCGCCATTGAGGACATAGAATTTTCCCTGGTAGAACAGCGGCGTGCAAACATCCGTGGAAACTTCGCGATCGGTGCTGGTCCACGCGAGGTCGGAGTCTTTCAGCACTCCCTTGCCGCCTTGTTTCACGGCGTAGATCGGCGCTCCTTTCGGCGCGCAGGCCAGCACCGCACCGCCGCCGGCCACCGGCGTCGGCACCAGGCGCCAGTGACCGATGCGCGTGGGGTTCCACGTGCCCCAGCGCCAGAGTTCGGCTCCGGACTTCAAATCGTGGCCCGAAATGCAATCGCCACCGGCGACGAGCAATTGCAACTTGCCTTCGTGGGTAAATGGAATGGGCGTGGCAAACGATTCAAGCGATTCAGCTTTGGCCTCGCTCGGGCGGACGTGTTTCCACAGTTCCTTGCCGGTCTTCGGGTCGAGCGCGAGCAGATAGGAATCGCCATCCGCGCGTCCGCGTCCGTGCACTGGCTGGTTGCGCTGCAACACCTGGATGATGAGTTTGCCGTCCACCAGCGCCGGACTCGCCGAGTACGTCCATTGATAGGCAAAGTCGCCGTAGTCCTGCTGAATGTTGCGCGTCCAGACTTTCTTGCCGGCGAAATCAAACGCGGCCAGTTCGCCATTGCCGTAGTAGAAATAAACCAATTGTCCATCGGTGATCGGTGAAGGTGCGGAGAAGGTGCTTTGGTGATCCTGATTGTATCCCGCCGCGACTTCCTGATTCCACAGTACCTTCCCTGTCTTGCGATCGAGCGCAAGCGCCCGCAGCGTCTTCGCCCCGGCGTCCGTTGAGCTGAGGAACACGTGATCGCCCCAGATGACCGGCGTCGCGGCGGACGGTCCGGGCATTTCGGCAACCCACTTTACATTATTGGTTTTGGAGAACGCGGCCGGCAGGTTCTTTTCGTCGGTTGAACCATCGTAATTAGGCCCCCGCCAGTTCGGCCAGTTGGCAGCGTAGATTTGGGCGCAAGTCAGCGAGAGCGCGAGGGCGGGCAACAGTGATTTCATAAGCGGGTTCATGGAGTTGGAGTGTTCGACGATGGCGCGGCTTCGGCAATTCGATTTCAACTGGTGCAACGCGGGGTTTTTTCTTCACGCGCCGGGTTGGATTGATACCCTGTGCGCTCCTATGAGTTCAAAGAATTTCAAGATTGCGGCACTGGCAGGCGACGGGATCGGACCGGAAGTCATGCGCGAGGCCCTCAAGGTCCTTCGGGCAACAGAAAAGAAATTTGGGTTCATGCTCCAAGTTACGGAGGCGCCGGTCGGCTGGGCAGGCATTGATGCCGCGGGCAAGGCGCTGCCCGACGCTACGCTCGCGCTCTGCAAACAATCCGATGCGATTTTGTTCGGCTCAGTTGGTTTGCCGGACCGTGATCCAACGATCCCGAAGGAAGAACGCCCCGAACGTGCCGCGCTATTGCGGATCCGAAAGGAATTCGGACTGTTCGCCAATCTGCGTCCGGTCACGCTGCCCAAGGCGCTCGCCCATGCGTGCCCGCTTGCCAAAGAACGTCAGGGTGATGGCATTGACATCCTCGTTGTGCGCGAACTAACCGGCGGCATGTATTTCGGGCAACCGAAGATGACCGAAGACCTCGGCGACGGCAATCACCGCGCGATCGACACGATGGTTTACACCACGCCCGAAATCGAACGCATTGCGCACGTAGCCTTCAAGTCCGCGCAGTTGCGTCGCAAGAAGCTCACAAGCATCGACAAAGCGAACGTGCTCGAGAACGGCATCCTCTGGCGCGAAGTCGTGACGCGCGTCGGCAAACAATATCCCGACGTGACTCTCGAACACATGTTCGTGGACAACGGCGCGATGCAGCTCGTGCTGCGCCCGACGCAGTTCGACGTGATGCTTTGCGAGAACATGTTCGGTGACATTCTCAGCGATGAAGCCGCAGCGCTGGGCGGCTCACTCGGCATGTTGCCGAGCGCAAGCTTGGGGGCGACGAGTGGCGGAAATACATTCGGCTTTTACGAGCCTGCCGGCGGCACCGCGCCCGACATCGCGGGAAAGAATCTCGCGAATCCCATCGCCCAGATCCTGTCCAGCGCCCTGATGCTGCGGCACAGCTTCGGGTTGAATGACGCGGCGGCGGCCATCGAGAACGCCGTGACAATGGCAATCAACGCCGGCAACCGCACCGGTGATATCTTCAATCCGCTCGAAACGACTGCCAAGAAAGTTGGGACGACCCAGATGGGTGATGCGATTGTGGCTGGGATTTGATTGGAGCGCCGCGCATTGCCCGGCTGGGTGATACCGGCATTCTGGCCAGGCCGAGCCACGCTCGGCGCTCCTTTCATTCCGTCGTCAGCAACTCACAGTAAGCGCGGTGGAGTTGTTGAATCAACGGCGGCACGGAAATGGGGTGGCCGTCCAGCGCGTTGATTGCCACCACGCCGAACGCACTTTGCGTTAAGAAGATGCCCTCGGCACGGTATAGTTCATCCGTCGTGACAGATCGCTCATTCGCGGGCATTCCGAGGTTTTGACAAATCTCGATCGTCACTGCGCGCGTGATGCCCGGCAGCAGTCCCGCGCCGAGCGGCGGCGTAAAAATATTACCCTGTTGAATCCAAAACAGGTTTGAGCTGGCGGCTTCCACCACCTCGCCTTTGGTGTTCAACAACAGCGCTTCGCTCGCGCCTTTTTCTTCCGCTTCCACCCTAGCCAGTATGTTCACCAGTTTGTTTGCGGTCTTGAATCCCGCCAGCGCATCACTCACCAGCACACGATGGGACGAGGTGATCGCCTCCCAGTCCCGCGCCCGCTTGGGATTAAACTCCGGTGCGGGATGCAACGTCATGACGATCGTCGGGTGGTTGGTGTTTCGCGGCAGGTACCCGCGCTCACCAACGCCGCGGGAAAGCGCGAGCCGTAGGATGGACTCAACAGCTCGATTGCGCGCGATCAATTCCCTGACGTATTGCTGCAACTCCGGTAGTGGGAACGGCAACTTGATTTTCAAGAACTCCGCGCCGCGCGCGAGCCGTTCGAGGTGTTGCACCAGCCGGAATGCGCGTCCACGGCAGACCCGAATCGTCTCGAACAAACCGTCGCCGTAGAGAAAGCCCCGGTCATTCACGGGTACGACCGCTTTGTTCTCGGGAACGATCTGGCCGTTTAGAAAGGCGAGCATGTTTAATCGTGCTTGAGAGTCGGAGCTTTCGTGTGGCGTAAATCGTTCAAGGCCGCGATGAATCCGCCGGCCTTGGCGAGCGTTTCTTCGTATTCAGCCTCGGGAATTGAATCAGCCACGATGCCCGCGCCGGCGTGGAAATAGGCGCGACCACTTTTCAGTACTGCGGTGCGTATGCTGATACTGAGCTGGCTCTCGCGATTGAAGCCGAGATAGCCATGACAGCCGGTGTAGGGACCGCGTGCCAGCGGTTCGAGTTCATCGATGATCTCCATCGCCCGAAACTTGGGGGCGCCGGTGATACTGCCGCCGGGAAAGCAGGATGCCAGCGCGGCAAAGTGCGTCACCTCGGGGCGCAATCGGCCCGCGACGGTGGAGACGAGATGCTGCACGTGGGCGTAGCGCTCGAGGCGGAACAGTTCCGGGACATGCACCGAACCGAACTCGCAGACTTTGCCAAGGTCGTTGCGGAGCAGGTCGGTGATCATCACGAGTTCGGCGTGCTCCTTCGCACTGGTCTGGAGTTCGTAAGTCAACTGGGCATCGCGGGTGGGGTCGGTCGAGCGCGGACGGGTGCCTTTGATGGGGCGCGTTTGGATGTTCGCACCGCTCAATCGGAGAAACAGCTCCGGTGACGAAGAAGCAATCTGGAATTCGTCGCAGTCGAGATATGCGGCGAAGGGCGCGGGCGAAACGTCGAGCAGCCGCTGAAAGAATTCCCAGCCGGGCAGGGAACATTCAGCGCTCAAGCGTTGGGCGAGGTTGACCTGGTAAATGTGGCCGAGGCGGATGTATTCCTGGGCGCGGCGGACGGCGGTGATGAATTGGTCGCGGGTGAGATTGCTGGCGGGTGAAGTCGAGGGTCGAGGGTCGAAGGTCGAAAGCCGAGCGCCACAGTCCTGGGGTTCGCTGGCACATAATTGCTTCCAGAACTCGAGCTGGTCCTTCGCGAAGTCTGGTGAACGCGAGCCATCGGGCCGCAGGCCGGTGGAAACAATCCACGACTTGCCGAGTTGATGGTCGAAAACAACGAGACTGTCGTAAAAACCGACCTGACAGTCGGGCAGCTCGAGATCGTTCTCCGCGCGCCGGGAGAGCTTGGGTTCGACGAAGTTCTTCAGATCGTAGCCCCAGTAACCGAAGCAGCCACCCAGCGGGAACGGCAGATCGATCTCATCCAACAATTCGCAGCGGGCCATCAGACTGTCGAGCAAGTGCCAGGGGTTGCCGAACTGGACCTGATGCGCGCCTGTTTCAGGGTGCGTGATTACGCACCGGGAGCCGGCGGATCGAAAAGTCAGGAATGGGCGGGCAGTGACAAACGAGTACCGCGCCTGAGGCGAATCAAACATCGCGCTGCGCAGCAGTACCAAACCAAATTCACCGCGCAGTCGGCCCGCGAGCGACTCGGGCGAATGACTGGTCGAGATTTCTTGAACGAGCGGGCGCATGGGTTACGCAAAGGCCTTGGGCACGCGTTCGGGCGGGCCGACGCGGCGCAGGTATTCGGTGACAACCGCTACGACTTCCCCGGGATCATCGGTGAGCGTGAACAGTTTCAAATCGTCCGGGCTGATGAACTGATTGCGTTCGCGCATCTGGGTTTGCATCCAGTCGAGCAGGCCGGACCAGAATTTTTTGCCGAAGAGGATCAACGGGAAGCCCGGAATGCGCTCGGTTTGCACCAGCGTGGCAACTTCGAAGAACTCATCCAGCGTGCCGAAGCCGCCGGGCATGAAGATGAAGCCGATGCTGTATTTGACGAAGCAGACTTTGCGCGAGAAGAAGTAGTGGAAATGAATCGGGACGTTGGCGTAGGGGTTCCCGGCTTGCTCGTGCGGCAGTTCGATATTGAGACCCACAGATTTGCCCCGGGCCCGCGCCGCGCCCTTGTTCGCTGCTTCCATGATGCCCGGGCCGCCGCCGGTAATGACGGCGAGATTCTGTTTCACGATTTCGCGTCCGAGTTGCTGAGCGGCCACGTAGTAGGGATTTGTTTTTGGCACCCGGGCTGAGCCAAAGATCGTGATCGCCGGGCCGACTTTGGAAAGGGTTTCAAACGAGTCCACGAACTCCGCCATGATGCGGAAAATGCGCCAGGGGTCTTCCTTCGTGAACGCGGCCGTGTGGTTCAGCATGGCCGGAGGATAAGTTCAACCTGGACGGGGAACAAGCGGGGTAATAACTCCGCGTGGAGCGGCCGAGGACGGCGGATGCGCCTCCGTTGCCAGTGGCGAATGGGATATTGGAAATGGTATGCGCCAGGCGGGTGGGCCGCTTGCGGCGGTTACCATCGGGCTGGCGCGGTGGAGGCGCTAAAGCATTCCGGGCTTGCGATTGGTGCGCTCGCGCAACCACAGGTAATCCTTGTCGGTGGCGGAGACCCCGAATCCCGTGAAGGTCGAGAGCTTGATGGGCACAGTGAGCACCGAGCTTTGCCATTTATGAATCTCGGCATGGCCATCCACAAAAGCGAGTCCGCCCGCGCCATTGTGATAGGTGGCAGGGAGGTCAAGCCAGGTGGCACTGCGCGGCGAGAAGAAGGCCGCGTCATTGATGCTGTCCGGGTGTTCGTCGAGATACATCCACGTGCCTGACGGCCCCGGATTGGCCACCTGCGAGAACTTGTTTATTAGCTCATAGCTGGCGTCCATCGGGGCACTAGGATTGTTGGGATTGGCCCCGCCGAGGAAGAAATTGGCCGACATGCTCCGGGCCCGATGAGACCAGCCTTGCGAGCGCTGCGGGCCGGACACGAACTTGTCCGCCGGGCAGTGAAAAATGTCCTTCTGCCGGCCATAGTAAGGCGCCAGCGCCGAGAAACGATCATCGATCAGAAAATAGACATTCGTATTGTCGCCGTTGGCGAGCCAATCCAACCAACCGGAGACCCAAGGTTTGCGAGGATCGTTCATGACGGTGGCCTGCGAATGAATGACCCCGGGGAATTTGTCTGAGCTATCCACCCCGTACATGGTTGCCGCCAAGATCAACTGCTTGGAGTTATTCATGCAGTGGACGCCTTGGGCCTTGAGCTTCGCCTTGGCCAGGGCTGGCAACAGCATGGCCGCCAAGATGGCGATGATCGCGATGACGACCAGCAGTTCGATCAATGTGAAGGCGGAACGCTTGCTTCTCATTCTATGTACTCGGTGGCGCTGATTTGGTTATCTGTCAAGGGTCCACCCCGGCACCTGCCGGGGTGGATTTTCGCGAGACGTTTAAGGATTCGCGCGCTTTTGCAGGCGGAAGTATTGCTGGGTGCCGGTGGCCGGCACGTTTGTGGCGTTGTTGGCGTCGGTGTTAGCCAAATCAGTCCAGGTACCACTGGTGGCACTGGTGCGAGATTGCAGGTTTACACAGGGACACCCGAGCCAGGTGACTGGGACAGTCCCACCGGACTTGGCGCCAATCTTCAGGTCACCAAAATTCGGCTGCACGAGGGCTGAGGCGTAATTGGTGCCAAATTCCACCACTGACATCACATACGTCGTGTTGGTGGTGCGGATCCACTGAATGTGGTCGGCAAATTGCGGCCCTTCGTTATCGGGGCCGTTGACGCTGTACTTAACCTTTTGGTTGACCGGGCGGCCAGCCGGGACGTTGAAGGTATTGGTGTAGATATCGGTGGTGCCGTCGCGAATCAACTGCGGCAGGAAAAAGTTCCAACCCTGCCACGCGCCGAGCAGTGATTCACCGTTGATGTGGATTGTGTCCACCGTATTGTCAAACACGTGCCCGTCGGTTGAGACTGTACCGTTCGTGATGTGAAGCCTGAAAGTGACTGCCGTATCTTGCGTCAGGACATCGCACAACGAGGCATCCGAGTAGAGCACCAAGGGCAGCACCACTTCACTGGGACTTGGGGTCGGGGTAGCGAGCGCGCGGTCGTTGCCGGAGAAATAAGGACTCGGGCCGGGCTCTTCCCAACCACCGTTGGCGCGGAACTTATACCGGTTGTACTGGTTCTTCTTGGCATCGTCGCTCAGGCTGGCAGGAACCGTAGGAATGAGGAAGGTCTTGAGCGGCCAGGTGCCTGAATAAACCCAATTGGAGGGGTAGGGCAGTGACGGATTATTGGTTAAAACCGCCGCGTTGCCCCAGCCATTGAAGCCGCCGGAGACAGTCACGACGCCGCCGGCATTAATGAACGCCGCTCCCTGCGCCCGCATATCCACTTGAAACGTCGCATTAAACGAGTTGCTGGGGTACTCATATTTGTCGTCCCACTTGTTGGTCAAAGGCAAGGTTTGCGTACCTACACCGGTCAATTGAAACTGGCGGTCGCTACCACCCTCCCAAGCGTCCCCCGGTTGATAGAAGTATTTGCAGGTGACGAGGGTACCAGCGACGCCAGGAACATTGATCGTGGTGCTCCAGATACCGGCGCCATTGTTCGTGAGCGCATGGGCAGTGCTCCAGGCGTTAAAATCTCCGCGAACATAAACGTTGGTGGCGCTGGGCTGTGCGTTCATGTCCACGGTGAATTTGACGGGTTGAAGAGCAATATCAATCGGGACTGATACGCTCGGGGCGTAGAATGGTACTAACGGCAAAGTTTGCGGGCTGCCCGTCAGAATGAGGTGGCGGTCGTTGGAGGTCGGCGGGTTGATGTTATCTTCCCAAGTAAGACCGGCCAGTGTGGTATAGGTGAATTTGTACGCATGATCGGTGGCTGCGGCCCCGGTGACATTAAACGTGTTGGTGTAGACGTTCGAGCCGTTGTTCACCAGATTCCAGCCGCCGCTCCAGCCGTTGAATCCGCCACGGACGTCAACAACGGTGGCAACTTGCGCGCCGGCGCTGTTAGTGTATCTGCTCATATCCACCTGGAAGGTGACCGCTTCATCTGCCCGAACCGTCAAGCCAGTTACGCAAAGCAGGCTCACGCCGAGCAGGGTTCGGAGGTTTACATATTCTCTCATACGATTTTTTTCGAGTGGGGTTGGTTGTTCGCCAGTCTGACTGATTACGATCCAGCGCCGGGCTGCATGCCGGCCCAAGGCAGCACTGCGGCTCGGCAAAGCCGAGCTTGCATCAATACTGGGAGAGGGCTGGTCATGTGCTTCATATGGTAACGCTGGTGAACTCTACTATCATCCCTCTTAAGAGGGGTTGTTCAACCGCACAAACATGTGGACTCGTCTAGTATTCCGGAGCTTAACTCTTGCAGCAAATTCATGAAAGGGAACGACTCAACCTGCCGCCGGAGGCCATGGTTTCGGAGTGGCTGCGCCGCCTTGGGTTTGTATTGCCTGACTGGTGTCTCAGGGTCGGCCCAACCCACCAATGTCGTCCTCACCAATGCCAGCGCCATTTTGGCACTAACCTCAGACCGGACATTCGGTCAACCGGTGTTGATCGTGGGTGTGGTTACCGCTGCCCAGCCGGATCGCGAATGGGGTGGGCGGTTTTTCATTCAGGACGCCACGGCTGGCGTCTTCGTCGAGAATATCAGCACCAACCAACCGTTGCCGGGCGACGTGTTAGAGGTAAGCGGCGTCAGTCATCCGGGGGGCTATGCGCCGATCATTACCAAGCCGCAGTGGCGCAAGCTTGGGACGGCGGCGTTGCCCGCCGCCCGGCCGGTGCGCATCGAGCAATTGATGGCCGGGATTGAGGACAGCCAGCGCGTTGAGATTTCCGGTATTGTCCGGGCTTATCGCACGGGCGACACCGTAACGGTATTTGAGATGGCTTCCGGCGGTTATCGGCTTGATGTGCATACGCCGCATTTGCCGGACGTGGATCCGCAAACCTTGATTGGGGCGCAAGTGCGGGTGCGCGGCACCGCGGCCACCTTTTTCAGCGCCAAACTTCGGCATCTCATCACGGTGTCACTGCACACCCCGCAGGCGGAAGACTTCCTGGTCGAACAGGTGGAAAAAAGCGACCCGTTTGCCGACCGGGTCGTGCCGTTGGATCATCTGGCGCAATATCGCAGCGACCACGAGGTCGGCAAGCGAGTGCATGTGAAGGGAGTCGTGACCTACCAACGACCCGGCGAGGATCTGTTTCTGCAGGACGCCACTGGCGGGATGCAAGTGAAGAGCCGGCTGACCGACGAGGTGGCGCCAGGTGACGTCGTTGAAGCGGTTGGATTTCCCAGTTTTGAGCAGTACCTGCCGGTGCTACAGGATGCCATCTTTCGAAAAGTCACGGCGCCACGGCAAGCACCGGTGCCCAAAGCGGTAATGTTGGTTGAGTTACAGGGTGGCTACCGGCACGCGGATTTCGTCACCTTGCAAGGCCGCGTGCTGGATAGCGCCGATCGCAGCGTCATTACGCCGAATCGGGCGCAGGGCGGGCATCGCACAATTCTGACCGTGCAAAGCTCGGATTCATTGTTCAGCGTGGAAGGCCCCGTGACCCGTAGTGGGGAGCGGCCTATGGCTGTGCCCGTAGGCAGTTTTGTCGAAGCCAGTGGCATCTGCCTGACCAAGATCAGCGAGGACGGCAAGCTGCAATCACTTCAAATCCTTCTGCCCGCGAGGGATTATTTGCGGGTATTGGAAAAACCCAGCTGGTGGACTCCAAAACGGCTGGTGCTCGGATTGACCGGGTCGTTCACGGTGTTGGTTGTCGCCTTTAGCTGGATCGTGATGATCTCGCGGAAGAATGCGACCTTGAAGACCCTCGTCCTGGAAAAGGAACAGGCGCAGGTCGGTCTCCAGCACGCTAACGACCGACTGGAGGAACGAGTTCGGGAACGCTCGGAGCAGCTCAAGCTCCAGATTAACGCGCGCAAGGACGCGGAGGTGCAGTTTAAGGCCGTGCTCAACGAACGCACCCGCCTGGCCCAGGAGCTCCATGATACGCTTGAACAAACCCTTACCGGCATCGCGCTACAAATGGACACGGCGTCGCGCTTCGCGGCCAACGATCGTCAACGAGCCGATCATCATTTTGAACTGGCGCGCAATCTAGTGACCCAGAGTCAGGCCGAGGTGCGCTGCTCGGTTTGGGACCTGCGCTCTCACTCGCCCGAGCAGCTCGACCTCGCAGGTTTGGTGCTTGCCATCAGTCGTAAGCTGACCGAGGACACCAGCATCAAGGTGGCAGTCAATACCGTCGGTCGCGTGCGCCCGCTGTCGGAATTGATTGAAGAGAACTTGCTGCGCGTTTCCCAGGAGGCCCTGACCAACATCATCAAGCATTCCCGCGCCACGCAGGCAACCATCACGCTCGACTACGGCCCGCAGAATGTCGTGCTGACCATCACGGACAATGGCGTGGGATTTGATGTCGCCCGCCAGGCCGGCCCGCGCGAGGGCCACTTCGGTCTGCTGGGCATCACCGAGCGCGTGAATCGGTTGCACGGGGAGGTTGCCATCACTAGTGCGGCTGACGCGGGCACCGTTTTGCGGGCGACCATTCCCATCAGTCCGCCCGCCGCCGCGGGCGTGGTGACGATACAGCCAGGAGCGAAACTATGAGCAAGGGCCTTACTCGGATTCTGATTGCGGACGATCACTATGTGGTGTGCATGGGTTTGGTGGCGCTAGTTGAAACCGAGCCCAACTTCCAGGTGGTCGGAGAAGCTGCCGATGGGGTGAAGGCCGTGGAGTTGTTTCGCAAGCTCAAGCCTGACCTCACTTTGATGGATCTGCGCATGCCGCACCTGGACGGAATTGCAGCGACGCGAGTGATCCGTGAGGAATTTCCCGAGGCGCGCATCCTCATGCTGACCACTTACGATGGCGACGAGGAAATTCATCAAGCACTCACAGCCGGCGCCAGCGGTTACGTGCTCAAGAACTCCACCCGCGAAAGCCTGATCCCCGCCCTGCGCGCAGTCGCCGCCGGCCAGCCTTGGATTCCAAAGGAAGTCGCCTCGCGGCTGGAGGAGCGCAAGTTGTTCGAGGAATTGACGCCGCGCGAATTGGAAGTGCTGCAACAACTGGCCAAGGGGCTGGCCAACAAGGAAATCGCCGACGCCTTCGGCATCAGCGAATATACCGTCAAGGGACATTTGAAAAGCATCTTGGGCAAACTGCACGTCGCGGACCGTACGGAAGCCGTCACCGCCGCGCTGCAACGCGGGATCATTCACCTGTAGCGGCCGAGTCCGGCCGCGCCAGCTCAAAACAGCAGGGTCTGGATCGAGTGCGCCGGACTGTTGGCCTTGGCCGCGTTGCCACCACACCACAACAAGAACGGCAGCGCCTTTTCCGTGCGATTCATCACCACCACCGCGATGCGGCCATCGGCATTTTGAAACGCCGTGGTGACCAGGTCGTCGGTCATGGATGAGCAGGCGATCCGGCGCGCCCCGGGTCGGATGAACTTGGAGAAGTGCCCGATGTAGTAATACGAATTCATGTAGAGCAGCTTGCCGGAGCGCGTGTCACCGTGAACCGGCGCGTAGCAGAAGTTCTTCACGTGATTCGGCCCGCCGGTCTCGTCCAACAGAATGTTCCAATCCGTCCAGCCCACAGCGCCGTGATTGAAGTCGTTGATCATGCTCCAGCCGTATTTCTCGCCCCAATGCCAGTCCTTTATCTTCCGGAGATTCCACGGATAATTGCAGGCCTCGGTCACGAGCAAATTGAGCTGCGGATAAGCATCCTGAACCAGCTTCAAATTGTTGAACTGATCCCCAGAGTACCAGTGATAACCCAGTCCCCAGACATACTTCGCCGCGCCCGGGTCGTCCATGATCGTGCTGGCCCGGTGAAAGATCAGGTCACGATTGTGATCCCAGACAATGAGCTTCTTGTCCGACAATCCCGCCGCCGCCAGCGCCGGACCCAGGTGAAGTTTCACGAAATCGCGTTCCGCTTCGGCTGTGTATATGCAGGATTCCCAGGTCTGCTTGGCCATGGGCTCGTTCTGCACGGTGAGTCCCCAGACCGGGATGCCTGCCGCTTCGTAGGCGCGGATGAATTTCACAAAGTAATTGGCCCAGGTATCCGCGTACTGCGGCAGGAGCTTGCCACCGTGCAGCATGTCCTTGGTGTCCTTCATCCAGGCCGGCGGACTCCAGGGGCTGACGTAGAGGGTGAGTTTGCCGCCCGCCGCCTTCTGGGCTTCCTGAATAAATGGGATGCGATATTTGCGATCATGAGCGATGTCGAAACTTGCGAGTTGCGTGTCCCCTTCCTTCACGTAAGTGTAACTCTCGCTGGAGAAGTCACAGCTGTGAATGTGGGTGCGCGCGAGCGTATAGCCAATGCCCGCCTGCGGATCGAAATGCGCCTTGAGGAATTCCTGCTGTTGCGCCTTGGGTAGCCGATAGAACGTCTCTGCCGCCGCATCCGTCAGCGAGGCGCCAATTCCGAGGAACGTCTGGAACTTGCGAGTTGGGTCCACAAACACCGTTTTCTCCGTTTCCAACGGCTGGTCCTTGGGCTCGAATTTCAGAACCCCTGTGCTGGTGAGCCGGTGGCCAGTTCCTTTGGCCGTCAGATAGACCGTTATTTCGTCCGCCGCCCGGGCGGCAAGCCCGAACAAAAACGAACTGCCGAGGGTGAGGAGCAAAAGAATGTCTCTCATGTATATTGGGCGCCGTGTTAAGCTGGACACAGCAGGGCATGGTTTCGCAGTTTCTTTCCGATGCGTCATCCCTCTTTCGAGGGGATGACGGCGGAGAAGTTCAGTATAAGCTAAAGTCGAATGAACCAGTGCCAACCTGCTTACCGCTGATGCGTCGTCGTTTGCAATTCGCGCCCGTCCTAGCATTGCTATTCACCGCCCGCATTGTTGCATTGCTATTTTGCGCCGGGTTGAGTGCTACCGTTTTTGGTCAGGTAGTCCGGCCAATCCCGGTGCCGGGCAGGATTGAAGCCGAGCATTACGATACCAACGGCCCAGGCGTTTCCTACTTCGACAACTCGGCTGGCAACTCGGGCGGCGTCTATCGCACCGACGATGTGGACATTGAAGCCACCGCGGACGCCGGCGGCGGCTACAACGTCGGTTATGTCGCCACGGGCGAATGGCTGAACTACACCCTCAACGTCCAGACCACGGCGGTTTATCAAATCGCCTTCCGCGTCGCCTCGGCCAACGGCGCGGGCAGCCTCCAGCTCGTGCTCGACGGTCTGCCGCTTTGCTCGGTCGCCACGCCGCTCACGGGCGGCTGGCAGAATTGGCAGACCGTGACGGTGAGCAACATCGTCCTCCGCGCGGGCCCACGGGTCTTGCGCGTCGAGTTCCGCATCGGCGGGCAGAACTTGAATTACCTCCAAGTCACGAAACAGGGAGAGCTGACCAACGGTTTTGTGCGCGTGTCGGGCCAGCAACTCGTGAATGCCCAGGGCGAGAATCTGCTGCTTCGCGGATTTGGCCTCGGCAACTGGATGTTGCAAGAACCCTACATGATGGACGTGGGGGGCATCGTCAACAATCAGCAGCAACTCAAAGCCAAGATTGCGGAACTCGTCGGGCCGGCGAACATGCAGACTTTTTACGCGGCGTGGCTGACGAATTACACACGCGAAGCCGACGTGGCCGCGCTCGCACAAGCCGGCTTCAATTCCATCCGCCTGCCCATGCATTACAACCTGTTTACGCTGCCGATCGAGCAGGAGCCGATTCCCGGGCAGAACACGTGGCTGACAAACGGCTTCAAACTCGTGGACGATTTGTTGAGCTGGTGTGAAAGCCATCACCTATACCTCGTCCTCGACATGCACGGCTGTCCCGGCGGCCAGGGGCGCGACCAACCAATCTCCGATTTCAACCCGCCCGCGCCGTCGCTCTGGGAGAATTCGACCAACCGTACCAAACTGGTCGCGCTGTGGCGGGAGCTGGCGACACGTTACGCGAATCGCACATGGATCGCAGGCTATGACCTGATCAATGAGCCGAACTGGACGTTCGAGAACCAGGCAAACATCAACGGCTGCAATGACCAGACCAATGCACCGTTGCGGCAGTTGTTGATGGAAATCACCGCGGCGATCCGGCAGGTGGACACGAATCATGTCATCTTCCTCGAGGGCAACTGTTGGGCGGGCAATTACAACGGCATCCTGCCGCCGTGGGACGACAAGTTGGTCATGAGCTTCCACAAGTATTGGGATCAGCCCACGCTGGCCTCGCTGCAACCGTGGGCGGACAGACGCAGCCAATGGAACATGCCGGTGTGGTTGGGCGAAACCGGCGAGAACTCGAACGAATGGTTCCGCGACGTCGCGCGTAACACGGAGCTGCTCAACATCGGCTGGGCTGAGTGGCCGTGGAAAAAAATCGGAACGATCGCCGGGCCGACCATCGTCAAGAAGCCCGCAGGTTATCAGGCCATCCTGAATTACTGGAACAACACTGGCCCGCGGCCATCGACTAACGATGCACTCAATGGTTTACTCGCACTCGCGCAGGCGACGCGTTATGAAAACTGCTCCGTGCGCAGGGATGTGATCGATGCACTCATTCGTTCCGATACCCAAGGGCTGACGCTGCCGTTCACCAACCATACGGTGCCGGGCATCATCTTTGCCGCGCACTACGACCTGGGCCGGCCGGGTGAAGCTTATCTTGATCAGACTACCAACAACCCACACAACAACGGTGATTCGTATCGTAACGATTCGGTGGACATCGAAGCCTGTAGCGACGTTGCGCCTACCATCGGCTTCGATGTTGGCTGGTTGGATGCGGGCGATTGGATGAAATACACCGTGCCGGCGCTGCCTGCTGGCGCCTTCTCAGTTTCTGCCCGCATCGCGGCCCAGAGCGCGGGGGGAAGATTCTATCTCCAGATTGGGGGCAGTAACGTGACGGGACTAATCAACGTGCCCGCCACCGGCGGATGGCAGACCTGGGCGACGTTGCCGGCCCGCGCGTTCACCAACTCGACACCAGGCAATTCATTTCGCGTGGTGGTGGACGCTGCCGGCTTCAATCTGAACTGGCTGCAATTCGCCCGCCTGTCGCCGGCGGCGCCAACTGGACTAACCGCCTCGGCCACACCCGTGCAGGTGAATCTAAGCTGGAACGCCGTTGCGGGCGCTGCGAGTTACCGGGTCAAGCGCGCCCTCGCCAGCGACGGGAATTACGTGACGATCGGAAACGGCATCACCGGCACGAATTTCGCGGATACCACCATCACCAACGGCACAACTTTGCATTACGTGGTGACATCAATTAACGCCTATGGTGAGAGTGCGTCTTCGACCGCGGTGAGTGTTACCGTTCCATTTCCGCGGCTTTCTGCCAGTTTGTCGCCGGGGCATATAACGCTCGCCTGGTCGAATCCTGCGAGCGTGCTAACGTTGCGAACGGCAACAAGTCTGGTTCCACCCGTGGCTTGGTCGCCGGTGACCAATGCGGCCAGTTTGCAGAGTGGAGTGTGGCAGATCCAGTGGCTGCCAGATTCGGCGGTCCGATTCTTTCGGCTCGCGATGCCGTAGCCCCAGGAACGCGTCGCGCGCCGGGGCATGCCGCGCCTATTCGCCGATGATTTTCACGAGAACGCGCTTGCGGCGTCGTCCATCGAACTCGCCATAGAAGATCTGCTCCCACGGACCAAGGTCGAGCTTGCCTTTGGTGATCGCCACCACGACTTCGCGGCCCATGATCTGCCGTTTCATGTGGGCGTCGGCGTTGTCCTCGCCGGTGCGATTGTGTTGATACTGCGACGTGGGTGCGTGCGGCGCGAGCTTCTCCAGCCACGCATCGTAGTCGTGCAACAGCCCGTCCTCGGCATCGTTGATGTAAACACTGGCGGTGATGTGCATCGCATTGACGAGGCAGAGGCCCTCCTGAACGCCGCTCTGGTGCACGAGCTGCGCGACCGTGTCGGTGATGTTCAAGTAGTCGCGCCGGTGTGGAGTTTCAAACCAGAGATGCTCAGTCAGGCTTTTCATCGCGATGCGATTTACGTCACGGAGGCTCGCTCCGCAACGCGCGATTCCGTCACGAGGGCTGCAACTTCGGGTTGCCAGACTCCACGCTGAAGCACTTGCAGGTTTGTATGGGCGCTCCTCGCTCTGAAACCTTTTCCACCACCCGATAGTCCGTCCGCCACGCCGCGGGCGTCACATCGCAGCGCACGTAACCGCGTTGCGCGTTGTAGAACTTCACAAACGGGTTCTCCGCCAGCAATTGCTCCGCCCGCCGACCGGGCGCAACGCCGTCACCACTAGAGGAAATGGACGTGCCGACGAATTCCGTGCCGACCACGCGCGAATCCAATTGGTCGAAGTCGGCGATGAGTTCGTTGGCCCAGTTCGAATGAATATCGCCGGTAAGCACGATGGGATTCGAGGTCTTGAGTTCGACGAAATGTTTGAGCACGCGCCGGCGGTCCACTTCGTACCCGGGCCATTGGTCCATGCTGAAGCCGACTCCCGGACCCGCTTCCAGATCCACTTTCGCCAGCATTACTTGTTGTGCCAGCACGTTCCATTTGCCCGCGGAACGATCTAGCCCGCGAAACATCCAATCGCACTGCCGGGCGCCGAGAATCGTCCCTTTGGGATTCAAAGCCTCGGCGCAGTCCCCATGCCGGCCGTCGCCGCACGGCTGATCCGTGCGATATTGCCGCGTATCGAGCACGAAGAATTCAGCGAGGCGGCCAAACGACAACTTGCGGTAGAGCTGCATATCCGGTCCGTCGGGCAATGACGTGCGGCGCAATGGCATATGTTCGTAATAAGCCTTGTAAGCATTGGCGCGGCGCTGCGGAAACTCGATGGCCCGTCGCCCATTTCCCGCGGCGATGAGCCCGGCATAGTTGTTGGTCACCTCGTGATCATCCCAGGTCACCAGCCAGGGCGCCGTGGCATGGGCCGCTTGCAGATCTCGGTCAGCTTTGTAGAGGGCATAACGATTGCGATAATCGTCCAACGAGAACAGGACGCCGCTGTTATGCCGTCGGACCTGACCGTCGCGCGCTGCGCCTTCGTAAATGTAATCACCGAGGTGGAAGACAAGATCCAATTCCTCCTGCGCCATGTGTTCGTAAGCTGTGTAGTAGCCAGCTTCGTAGTGCTGGCAGGACGCGAAAGCAAATCGCAGCCGGTCGGGCGAGGAATTCGCGTTGGGCAGTGTGCGGGTGCGGCCTTTAGGACTGGTTTCGTTGCCGGCTTTGAATTGGTACCAATACCAGCGATCGGGGCGTAGGCCGTTCACTTCCACGTGCACCGAATGGGCCCAATCCGGCGTGGCGATGGTCTTGCCCTTCTTCACGACTTTGTTCATCGCCTCGTCATCACAGATCTGCCACGAAACTTCGACGGGCTCGGGCGCCATGCCGCCGCCTTCAACTGGTTTCGGCGCGAGCCGTGTCCACAACACCACGCCATCGCTGGTGGGATCGCCCGACGCCACACCCAGTTGGAACGGGTAACTGCTGAATGTCGGAAGCTTTTTGGTTGCGCCAAATGCGTGCGCCGACCAGGCGGCAGCGGCGGCCAGCGAGCTGGTGGCAAGGATGAACGACCGACGATTCATCCGGTGCGAATCGTGGATGTGATAAAGCGGTTCGGACATGCGGGTCATGGTAACGGGTTGAGGCCACGGTCGGTCAAATGACAATCTGCGACTTGTCGTGACGATTTCATGACGAAGTGCCAGGCTCCAGAATTCAGACCGCCAACGCATGAAAGCGCAATGGGCGTCGAAGCTCTCCAATCAGCCCTCGTCATCGGGCGAAAATCTGGCGGATGACGTCTTCGATCGGGACTTCCTCGATATCGATGTCGCGCACGGGCAGATCGTCAAGCAATGCCTTGCACGCGGGAATGACGCGGTCGCGTTTGATCTTGAGTTTGATGGTGTCGGCGGTCCGTTCCACGATTTCGCCGTGCCGGGCGAGTGATTCCTCGGAGCAACCGCCGGCATTGTCGCACTGGATGGTCACCAGCTTGAAGTCGGCAAACCGGTCTACGACCTCGCTGAGCCGGCCGTCGAAGAAAATCTTTCCGTGATCAATGATGATGACGCGGTCGCACAGTGCTTGGATGTCAGCCATGTAATGGCTGGTGAGCAGGATCGTGGTGCGGCGGGCGTGGTTGTAATTGCGCAGGAATTCACGGACAATTTTCTGCGAGACGACGTCGAGGCCAATGGTGGGTTCGTCGAGGAACAACACCTTGGGCTCGTGGAGCAGCGAGGCAATGAGTTCCATCTTCATCCGTTCGCCCAGCGAGAGTTCGCGGACACTGATGTTAAGTTTTTCCCGCACGTTTAGCATTTCGCTCATTTCCGCGACGGTGCGCTCCAGCTTGTCCGTCGGGATGCCGTAGATTTTTGCGTTTAGTTCAAACGATTCGCGCGCCGGCAGGTCCCACCAAAGCTGGTTCTTCTGGCCCAGAACCAGGGCGAACTGGCGGCGGTAGGCATCGTGACGCTCCCACGGCACGTGATTGAGCACCCGCGCATGGCCCGTAGTGGGGTATAGCAGGCCGGAAAGCATTTTGAGCGTGGTAGTCTTGCCGGCGCCGTTGGGGCCGAGAAAGCCTACGAGTTCGCCAGGCTCGATCTTAAAACTCACATCGCTGACAGCGGTGATGGTTTCGTATTCGCGTTTGAACAACCCGCGAAGGGCGCCGCCGAAGCCGGGCTGCTTCTTGTAGCTGCGAAAGGTTTTAGTCAGTCCGCTGACTTCGATTGCGGGCATTGGGTGAGTCTAAAGTCCGGAGTCCGAGGTCTAAAGTGAAAACTCCCGGCGCGCAACGCGGCCGGGAGTTGGAAAGTTAAAGCGGAATCCAGTTCAGCGCATGAGTTTCTTTTCGAGCAAGTGCACGACTTGGCGAACATTCGCATCGATCTCCATGCGGTCTTTCACCAGCCGGCAAGCATGCAGCACGGTGCCATGATCGCGTCCCCCGAACGCTTCGCCAATGGAACTGAGGGAATTCTCAGTCATCTGACGGGCAAGAAACATGGCGATCTGCCGCGGGAAGGCGATATTCTCGGGTCGGCGTTTGCTGGACATATCTGCCAGTCGGAGATCGAAATGCTCGGCGACCTTCTTCTGGATGACTTCAATGCTGATGGCATAGCGGCCTTCCTCGTGGAGGATTTCACGCAACAATCCTTCGACGACTTCCAGCGTCAGCTTGCGACCGGTCAGGGAGGCATACGAAGCCACGCGAATCAGCGCACCTTCCAGGCGGCGGACGTTAGTGCGGATGCGGTTGGCGAGAAAATTCAGAACATCCTCCGGGAGGGTGACGTTCATGAAATCAGCCTTCTTCTTGAGAATCGCACAGCGCATTTCGATGTCCGGCGGCTGAAGGTCGGTCACCAGTCCCCATTCGAAGCGCGAAACCAGGCGATGCTCGAGATTCTGGATTTCGCTCGCGGGGCGGTCGCAGGTGAGCACGATCTGTTTGTGCGATTCGTGCAGCGCATTAAACGTGTGGAAGAACTCCTCCTGAATCCGTTCCTTGCCAGCCAGGAACTGGATATCATCAATCAGCAACACGTCCGTCTGGCGGTATTTTTTGCGGAACTTGGCCAGGTTGTTGTTCTGAATGCCGTCAATGTATTCGTTGGTAAACTTTTCGGAGGAAACGTACGCCACGCGGGCCCCCTTCTTCTGCGAGGTAACGTACTGCCCGATGGCGTGCAGCAGATGGGTCTTACCCAAACCTACCCCGCCGTACAGGAACAGCGGGTTGTATGACTTGCCCGGCGCCTGAGCCACGGCCAGGGCGGCCGCGTAGGCGAAGTTATTGTTAGCGCCGACGACGAAGGTGTCGAAAGTGTTCTTGGGATTGAAGGCTGCTTCGTTGTTGGTGATGGCGCGTTCAGCCGAAGTTTCGATCGCCTTCGCCTTGGCCAGGGATTCCTTCGCCGGTTCAGCCGGCGGCACGGGCACGCCGTTGCCTTCCGCCGATTTGAACTTCACGCGCATGGTTCGCCCGGAGGCGACGCCAAGCACATCTTGCAACAGGCCGAGATAATTATCCTTGAGCCACACTTCGCAGAAATCGTTGGCGACCTCGAGCATCAGATGCTGGGCGTCCATACCCACCGGACGCAAGGGAGCAAACCAGAGGTTGTAGATGTCCGGACTCAACATCGAGCGCAGATGGCCCTGAGCCGACGTCCAAATTTGTTCCGCAGAAGCTTGCATTTGCTTTTCCCCAATTCGTCCCGTCTCTGGGCTTTTATTCACGTATCAATTTCCTGCCGGTTTCGCGCGAGCTGGATTCGAGGTTATTAACATCAAAGCCCAGCCGCGCCAACAAAACATTCGCTCAAGCCGATCAAATCTGCTCCCACCGCGTTTTTGGCGCCCGCCTAAACTGCTCTAAAACAGAACATTACGCCAGTCGAAAAAATCAGCCCGCGAAACCTGAGCATTTCGGCGGGCACGACGGCAAACGATACTTCTTTGCCGGGATGATTTCTAAGAGAAGCACGTGGGCGATTCGAGGACAACATATTAGCTCTTGTTCACGAGTTATTCACACGAGCCTTTTAGCCAATGAATTCAAGGGCTCGGCACCGCTTAGAGCTGCGCTCAGACCGCTTGCTCGCCCGTTTCCTCAGTGCGGATCCGCACAGCGTTTTCGATCGCACTGACGAACACTTTCCCATCGCCAATCTTCCCCGTCTTGGCTGCTTTTACGATACCCTCAACTGCCGCGCTGACTTGCGAATCCGCGAGCACGATCTCAATCTTGATCTTCGGCAGAAAATCCACGGTGTATTCGCTGCCACGGTAGATTTCTGTATGCCCCTTCTGCCGGCCGAAGCCTTTGACTTCAGTGACCGTCATGCCCTCAACGCCCAAGCTGGCGAGCGCTTCTTTTACTTCTTCCAGCTTGAACGGTTTGATGATGGCCTCGATTTTTTTCATGTGTGATTTGGAAATGAATGCTTAAGGACAGTTTGCTGGCGGCACTCTACCAAGAGTCCAAAAAAGCTGTAAACAGTAATGTCGCCGGCGGTTGCTGGTCGCCGTGCGATCGCTATGTGCCGGGTTCAAAACGACTTATTGTAGTCTTATGTGAACGCAAAACATCACTAATACTTTTTGCCCCAGTTTGACAGTGAAGTGGACTTATGATTTACTATTCCCAGTCACCGGAAGCAAATGACACGATTGTTGGTGGCAAATGTTCTTTGAAGTTGATGCGTGTTTAAAGTTTCCGACGGCCGCCTCAGTACAAGCAGCCGCCGGAGTTCTCCGATAACCTACTGAGTACTATTCGAAAACTCCCCGGGCCTTTGGGTCACCTCCTGACCGACTGGCCCGGTTTTTATTTCTCCGACCGGCCGGGTGGCAATCATTCTTCGTCTCCGTGAAAATGAAAAGAGCTTCACAACCTTCGTCGTGAAGCTCGCGGGAAAACTCCAGGTACTTAGCTATGAGGCGTCGCGGCGTCTGGTGCCGCCGGTGTTGCGGCGGTAGCAGCGCTGGCTTCTGCGGCAATGGGGGCTTGCTTGGGTGGCGACTGGTAGGCCGAGATTCCTTCGATCCGATGCCGGTGACGGGCGCCCTCCAGTTCAAACTCCACTTCATCGCCCACCTTCCGGCCGATCAACGCCTTGCCCACGGGCGAGAGATAACTGATCACGCCGCGCTCGGCATCCGAATCCCATGCGCCCAACACGGTTAGCGTTTCTACCTGATTCGTATTCAGGTCGGTCGCGCGAATCACCGTGCCGATGCCGGCAACATCCGTCTTTGTATTGGAGAAATCCGTGCCGCGGGCGCGGGCCAGCATCACTTCCAGTTCGGCTTTGGTGCGCTGGAGAATCCCCTGCATTTCCTTGGCGGCTTTGTATTCGTGGTTTTCGCTCAAATCGCCATAGCTGCGGGCGATGGCGATTTCCTTGGAGTTCGCCGGAATCTTTTTGTCCACCAACTCCCGGTACTCGTTGTTGCGCCGTTCCAGACTCTCCCATGAAACAATCAGGGCTGCATCTTGTTTGGTGGCTTCGCCACTGACCAGCGATTGCACGGCGGGGTGACTCTTTACGAGCCGCGCCAGCAGGGAGCGCTTGTCCATGTCGTCGAACACCGGAGAGAATTGCAGCGCCCGCGTGAGATCCTTGACCACTTCGATATCCGCGGAGGCGGTCAGATCCACGACGAGGTCCTGGTCGCTCAGGATGAAATCCCGCAGTTTGCCGGAACGCTTTTCATTGAACTGGTCGCGTTCCATGGCCGTGAGCATCGCTCGCAACACTTCCGGCCCGAGAATGTCCGCAAAGGCGTCGCTGCGCTCCTTGCCCAGCCAGAGCAACAACTCACTGTTGGCGGAATGCTGGCTGATCAGGCGCGCCAAGGTGTCTTTCAATTCCGCGACCTTGCCTTCCTGGATCAGCAATTGGGCAAATTCCTTGCACAACCGCGCGGAAACACCATTGATCGCACTCCGCAACACATCACTCCAACGCTCGGGGTTGACCGATTTGAATGACTCAATGGCGCGCCGATGCTTCGCGGCCGGCAACGCTTCCATCAGTTCATTGATCTTGGATTCTTGGGCCCAGATCTGCGCCGCGCTGACTTCGCCTTCGGCCACCGGCTGACCGGTCAACTGTCGCAAATCATCGCGGACGAAAACGCCTTCCAAGGCCACCGCCGATTGCGTGCGTTGATGCGAGTTGATTTCGCCGTTCAGCACCGGGATGACTTCGTTGGCCACGGCCGCCTTGTCGCTCAGATCGGCCGCATTCTTGACCAGTTCAGTCGCCACGGCCACGTGCGCCTTCAAGCCCTTGGCTGCCTTGAACTCACTCAACAGCCGTTGCTGGAGCGAAATCTCCTGCGCCTGATACACCACCGGCTCAGTCTTTTTCAACGGCACCTGGAAATGCCCGTCCTTCTTCATCTCCTGCCGCGCCGTGTCCCACCACTTCTTCCAGTCATCCCGGATCACATCCGGCACGAGCACCTGCTGGATTTGGTCCACCGTGGCGCGTCCGCCATAGCTGTTCAGCACGACCTTGATCAAATCCAGATGATGCAGCGCGGCCATCTGGCGCAGACCTTCGAGGTCCGCCGCCTTGCGCGCGAGAATGTGCTCCTTGGAAATGGGCTTGAGCGATTCGGCGGCGAACGCCAGATCCATGGCGTGCCCGGGCTTGTTGGTGAAATCAATCGTGAAACGCGCGAACACCGTGTCCACCGTCTTGATGCGCCCGAATCCCCAGCTCCGGTGCATGCAATAACCGCTCGTCGCCAGCGCGAACAACGGCTCCACCTGTCGCGCCTCGATTTTGCCCGCCGCGGCCATTTTCTCGAATTCTTCTCTCATACTTTTTGAAAATTCTCGCGTCCTGAGATACGAGGGACATATTAAGCCGCGTGACCGGGCAAAAACCAAGACAAATTGCCGCCCAACTCCTCCAGCAACGCCGTGACAATCACGATTTCATTGAGAATCTGCTAGAGCGCGCCTTGGCCACCGCCGCCCTTTCGGCGGCCGATCGTGGGCTTTGTCAGGAATTGGTTTACGGAGTTGTGCGCTGGCAGACCACGCTCGACTGGTTGATCGCGCGCAAAACGGCCGGTCGGCAACAGAAGGCCACGCTTCAGGACCTGCTCCGCCTCGGATTGTACCAGATCTTCTGGCTCGATCGCATTCCGCCGCATGCCGCAGTTCACGAAACCGTCGAACAAGCCAAGCAAGCCGGCTTCGGCCCGCAATCCGGCTTCATTAACGCCGTCTTGCGAGGCTTTCTGCGCGAAGCTGAGGAAACCAAGCGACTGCTCGGTGAATTGAAAACCAGCCAACCCGCGCTCGGTTACTCGCATCCCGAATGGCTTGTCGCCCGCTGGCTGGCTCAGGTTGGCCAGGATCCAACCCGACAATTGCTGGAGTGGAACAACACGCCGCCCAAGACCTATGCGCGGGTCAACATGCTCAAGACCACCGCCGAGAAACTTCTGCCCCGCTGGCGCGAGGAGGGCGTGGAATACGACTTCTTCCACCGGGATTGGACTGGCGAGAGCCTCATGTTCGAATTGAAGTCACATCCCCCACTTGGAGCGCTCGCCAGTTTTCTGGCAGGCGATTTCTATATTCAAGATCCGAGCACGTTGCTGGCTGTGCGCGAGCTTGAACCGCGCCCCGGCGAAACGGTTCTCGATCTCTGCGCGGCGCCAGGTGGCAAGACAACATTCATTGCGCAGTTGATGAATAATCAGGGCAGGATCGTGGCGCATGACATCGCGCCGGATCGCATGAATTTGGTGCAACAGAACTCTACCCGGTTGGGCGTCACGTGTGTCGAGACGACTTCAAATCTGTCCTCCGGCGTCGGCGATCAGCAATTTGACAAAGTGCTCGTGGACGCTCCCTGTTCCAATACCGGCGTGGTGCGTCGGCGCGTGGATTTGCGCTGGCGGATCAAACCTGAGGAAATCCAGCGGCTATGCGATGCGCAAATCGAGTTGCTGCAGCAGGCTGCCCGGTACGTGCGCTCCGGTGGCGTGCTGGTTTACAGCACTTGTAGTCTGGAAACCGAGGAGAACGCTGGTGTAACCGCGAAGTTTTTGGAACAAAGTCCCGGGTTTGCACTCGAACGCGCCCGCGCGCTCACGCCATTTTCCGATGGAGTGGATGGCGCTTATGTCACGCGCTTGCGGCGGGCTTGATGGGAGATTTATTGAAAGCCCGCAGCGCCAGGAGCAGCGCCCCAAAAAGCAGCAGCGAGGCGGTGAAGAAAGCGGCCCCGGGAATTCTTGGATTCGCGCTCTCCCGGATGAAATGACCGAAGACGCCAGTGGCGATCAAGGGACCAAGGATTCCAGCCAGGCTTCCCAGACTCGACAAGCCACCCTGTACCGCGCCCTGTTCGTTGAGCGGAACACTCTTTGACACGAGCGATTGCAACGCAGGCATCGCGATCGCGCCGAACGAACCAACGGTGATCAGCGCATAGATCATCCAGCCTTGGGTGGCCAAGCCATAGGCCACGAAGAAAATGGTCGCATTTGCAAGGCCGACAATGATGGAACGGCGTTCGCCCAAGGCAGGAATGATTCTTCGCGCCAGGCCGCCTTGCACGATAGCCGCCATCACCCCAACTGCGGCCAGCGAAAGGCCGACTTCCTTCGGCGTCCAGCCGTACCGGTAGCCGGTGTAGAGCACCCACGTGCTGGGAAATACCTGGTGCGCGACACTCAATAGAAAATAGGTTTCCGTCAGGCCCAGCAATTCCGGATGCCGGCGCAGCGCGACAAATGAGCCGATGGGATTGGCCCGCTTCCAATCAAAAGCACGCCGCTGTTCGCGGGGTAACGATTCCGGCAGAACGAACAAGCCATAAAGCCAGTTGAGCAGCGTGATCCCGGCGGTGACAAAGAATGGCGTCCGTAAGGAAAAGTGTTCACCCAGCCAGCCGCCTAACGCCGGCCCGGCGACGAAGCCCAAACCAAACGCGGCGCCGACCAGGCCATAATTCGCCGCGCGCTTCTCCGGCGGGCTTACGTCGGCAATGTAAGCGTTAGCGGCGGTGATGTTCGCGCCGGTGATGCCGGCCAGAATGCGGCCGAGGAAAAACCAAGGCAAAGTCGGCGCGAACGCGAGCAGCAAGTAATCGAGTCCCGAGCCGAACAGAGAAACGAGAATCACGCTGCGCCGGCCAAAACGATCCGACAGGCTGCCCAGCACGGGAGCGAACAGGAACTGCATCAACGCATAAAGCGTCATCAGCCAGCCGACGATGTGGGAAGCGGCGGCGGTTTTGCCGCCGGAGAGTTCCTCGATCAGCTTCGGCAGAATGGGGATGATCAGGCCAATCCCGACAATATCGAGTGCCAGCGTGACGAAAATGAAGCCCAAGGCTGGTTTACGCACGCTGAAGGGAAGTGGGGAATTACATCCCCATGATTTGATAACCGCCGTCCACGTAGATCACCTGGCCGGTGATGGCCGCCGCGCCATCGCTGGCGAGGAACGCACCCGTGGCGCCGAGTTCGTCAGGCACACAGGTGCGCTTGAGCGGAGCGTGCGCTTCGTAGTGCTTGATCATTTCCATGAAGCCAGAAATGCCGCGGGCGGCGAGCGTGTTCACCGGCCCGGCGCTGATGCAGTTCACGCGAATCTTTTTCGGACCGAGATCGTAGGCGAGATAACGCGTGCTGGCTTCCAGCGAAGCCTTGGCCACGCCCATCACGTTGTAATGCGGTACGACCTTCTCCGCGCCATAGTAGCTCATCGCTATGATGCTGCCGCCCTCTGTCATCAGCGGCGCGGCGGCGCGAGATATCGCCACGAGCGAGTACGCGCTGACATCGTGCGCCACGCGGAAGGCTTCCCGGCTAGTATTCACAAATTCACCTTCGAGGGCATCCTTCGGGGCAAATGCGACCGAGTGCAGCATCAGGTGCAGTTTGCCGAACTTCGCGGCGACTTCGCTGAAGACGCGCGCAATGTCTTCGTCCTTAGTCACGTCGCACGGCATGAGCAGCGTGTCGCTGCCGAACGTGCCAGCGAGTTCTTCCACGTTGTCCTTGAGGCGTTCGCCCTGATAGGTGAAGGCGAGTTTGGCCCCGGCTTTGTGCCACGCTTGCGCGATGGCCCAGGCGATGGAGCGTTTGTTGGCGACACCAAAGACGATTCCGAGTTTTCCTGCGAGCATGCTCATAAAAGCTGGGGTTTGAAGTCTTGCTCAGGCGGCTACGGCTACGGGATTCCGTTTGGCCATGATGGCTTCGACGATTTTCTTGCCCAATTCAGGTTTTTCAATCAACGCCTTTTTTGCAGCTTCCTTGCCCTGGCCGATGAGGTCGCCGTCAAATTGCAGCCACGCGCCCTTTTTGTCCACGGCCCCGGCTTCGATGCCCACATCGAGGATGCTGCCTTCCTTGTCAATGCCATGGTTATAAATGATGTCGAACTCAGCTTCGGCAAACGGTGGCGCAACCTTGTTTTTCACGATCTTCACCTTCACGTGATTGCCGGTGGCATTGCCGGCGGCGTCCTTGAGCGTGTCCTTGCGGCGGATGTCCATGCGCACACTGGCGTAGAACTTCAGCGCCTTGCCGCCGGGCGTGGTCTCGGGATTGCCGAACATCACCCCAACTTTCTCGCGCAACTGGTTTGTGAAGATGCAAGTGGTCTTGGACTTGGCGAGAATGGCGGTGAGCTTGCGCAGCGCCTGCGACATCAGACGCGCCTGCATGCCCATCGTGGCCATGCCCATTTCGCCTTCGAGTTCCGCCTTCGGCACCAGCGCGGCGACGGAGTCCACGACGATGACATCGAGCGCGTTCGAGCGAGCAAGCGTTTCGCAAATCGTCAGCGCCTCTTCGCCGCTGTCAGGTTGGGAAACCAGCAAGTCATCGAGATTCACGCCGAGTTTCTTGGCGTAGCCCGGATCAAGCGCGTGTTCCGCGTCAATGAAAGCCGCCAGTCCGCCGCTTTTCTGCGCGTTGGCGATGACATGAAGCATGAGCGTGGTTTTGCCGGACGATTCCGGTCCAAAGATTTCAACCACCCGACCGCGCGGCACCCCCCCGACCCCGAGGGCGAGGTCCACGGCGAGCGCGCCTGTCGGGATGACATCAATCTTGCGCAGCGCTTGCGCTTCGCCGAGGCGCATGATGCTGCCATCGCCGTAGGCTTTGGTGATGCTGGAAATGGCGGCTTCGAGATCGCGCTGGCGCGCGGCGCTGGCCTTGGCGGCTTCATTGGCTTTCGATTCGACGGTAACGGCTTTATCAGATGCTTTGGGCGGCATAAAATTCCTATTGGGTTAACCCTGACGATAGATAACTGCCTGCGACGTTAGTGAAGCACTGCGGTGGTGTCAACGCGGGCGTGTGCGTGATTCAGCCTTGCGCCCCGGCGCGATTGGCAAACAATTCCCAAGTGAACATTCTCGACACGATTGTTGAGCAAAAAAAGATCGAGGTGGCGCTGTTGCCTGAGCGGTTGATTGCCGCCGGGGACCTGCACGACGCGATGCTTGAGCACGGCGAACGACGCGATTTCCTCGCCGCATTGCGGCAACCGTGTCGCGGCGATGTAGCGTTGATCGCGGAGGTGAAGAAGGCCTCGCCATCGGCGGGGGTGATCTGCCCGGACTTTGATCCCGTCCGCATTGCCAGGGAGTACGAGGCGGCCGGGGCAAGCTGTTTGTCCGTGCTGACGGACGAGAAATTTTTTCAAGGGTCGCTGAACTATCTCCGCCAGATTCGGGAAGCGGTAAAGCTGCCGTTGCTCCGCAAGGATTTCATCATTGATGAACGGCAGATTCTGGAAGCCATTGAGTGGGGCGCAGATGCGATTCTCCTGATCGTCGCGATTCTGGATGACGCGCGACTGAAGAAGTTCCACACCCTAGCCAGCGAAGCGGGATTGGCCGTTCTGGTCGAAGTCCATGACGAGGCGGAACTGGATCGGGCGTTGGCCATCGGGGCAACGTTGATCGGTGTGAACAACCGGGACCTGAAAACCTTCAAGGTGGATCTGGCTACGACGGAACGATTGGCCGCTAAATTATTTTCCGCGCCCCGGGGGCGAGCGCAGTCTTTGCTCGTTGCGGAAAGCGGTATTGGCAGCCGAGACGATGTGACAAGACTATCGGCGGCGGGCGCAACCGCAATTCTGGTGGGTGAGTCCCTGGTCCGTGATGGAAATATCGCAGCCAAAGTTCGCGCGCTGCTTTCCAGCAAATAAGAAACCGCCCGGGAGTCCGGGCGACAGAGAAATAATTCAGATTATTTCCGGCGGCGGAGAACCAAAGCCAGCCCGCCAAGCCCAATTAACGCGAGGCTGGAGGGTTCGGGCACTGCGACTACCTGGATGTTATCAATCAGCGTCACACCCGACGCGTAGTTGCGGGGAGCGGCTGAAGAATAGGCGCGCACATCTGTGGCGTAACCCCGTGGAGAGTCGTCGCAAACGCAACGCTTTCCTTGGTCGCCGCGCCGGGCCAATATGCGGTCGTGCAAGGAGTTTATTATCCACCGACGTCGGGTCATCCACAGACAACCGAATTCCAAGTTCGACATTTACTCAGCAACTTCCGATAGTCTCCGCGCATGAAGTCAATGACGGGACACGGGCGGGGTGAAGCGGCGCGCGACGGCTTCAAAGTCACGGCAGAAATCAGTTCGGTAAACCGCAAGCAAAGCGAGATTTCGTTGAACCTGCCGCGGGAATTGGACGTGTTGGAAGCGCCCATCCGCGACCTCCTCAATCGCAAGATCGCGCGCGGTCGGCTCACGGTTCGTGTGACGCTCCACTCGAGTTCCGGGCGCGCTTCCGCCCGCATGCACATCAACGTGCCCATGGCCAAGGCCTACGCCCAGGAACTGCGCAAACTGGCGAAGAACCTGAAACTCTCTGGAGAGTTGACGCTCGACCAACTGTTGCGGGCGCCGGGCGTATTCCAGACGGACGAGGAACTTGCCGACGCCGACGCCGTCTGGCCTGCCGTCGAAAAAGCGCTCAACACGGCGCTCGCGGGCTTGATCAAGATGCGGCAACGCGAGGGCGGGCATCTGGCCCAGGATCTTTCTGCGCGCGTCGCGGTCATGCGCCAAAGTGCGGAGCGCATTCGCAAACAGTCCCCTCTATCGGCGGAACGCTATCGCCAACAACTTTCCGACCGCATCCAGGCCGCCGGGCTTCCGCAGCCGGCTACCGACGACGAGCGATTGTTGCGCGAAGTGGTGTTGTTTGCCGATCGCTCGGACATCACCGAGGAACTCACCCGGCTGGAAAGCCATTTTCAGCAGTTTGATGATTGTCGGCAGTCGCCCGAGCCCGTGGGCCGCACCTTGGATTTTCTGGCGCAGGAAATGAACCGTGAGATCAACACCATCGGTTCAAAGGCGAATGACAGCCTCATTTCCCGGGAAGTCGTCACGCTCAAGGCCGAACTGGAACGCTTTCGCGAACAGGCGCAGAACGTCGAGTGACCATGGCCACCACCGCTCCCCTGCTCATCGTTATTTCAGCGCCGTCTGGCGGCGGCAAAACCACGCTGTGCAATCAATTGCTTACGGCGCGGCCGGACATGGCCCGCGCCATCACTTGCACGACCCGTGAGCCGCGGAAAGGCGAGAAGGACGGTGTGGATTATTACTTTCTGGATGCGGGCTCGTTTTTGAAGCGGGTGCAGGCGGGGAATTTTCTCGAACACGCCACGGTCTTTGGCAACAGTTACGGCACGTTGAAGTCAGAAGTTCTCGGCAAGCTGCGGACAGGAAACGATGTGTTGCTCAACGTGGATGTTCAAGGCGCGACCGCTATTCGGGAGCGGGCCAAGGATGATCCGGAACTCAAGCGGTCGCTGCTGAGCGTTTTTCTCACGCCTCCTTCAGTGGATGTCTTGGAGAAACGGTTGCGGCGACGCGGGCAAGATTCGGAAGCGGTAATGCAAAAACGACTGGCAGTCGCTAGGCAAGAAATTGCTCAGTGGAAGAGTTTTGACTACCTGATCATTAGTGACGGCATTGCCGATGATTTACGCAACATGCAGGCAATCATCGAAGCGGAGAAGATGAAGACAACCCGGGGGCACCTGCCGGAAAGTTAGTGGCAGGCTTAGCGAGGGTGTTTGGGTGGAGCCGGGATTTGACGTAAACTGGATTACGCACCACGAATAGCCATGAGCAATCAGAACATCGTCCTCGGGGTGACCGGCTCGATTGCCGCCCACAAGGCCGCCGATCTCGCCAGTCTGCTGACCAAGGCGGGAGCGAACGTGAACGTGATCATGACGGCGGATGCCCAGCGCTTCATCACGCCGCTGCCGTTCAAGACGCTTTCGCGCAATCCAGTGGTAACCGATCTTTACGACGAAGAAGAGGGCTGGAAGCCTACGCACATCCGTTTGGCCGATGAAGCGGCGCTCTTGCTGGTGGCGCCTGCGACCGCCAATTTCATCGCCAAGCAGGCCCACGGGCTGGCCGATGATGCGTTAAGCTGCATTGCGTTGGCGTTGAACCCAAAGGCGAAGGTGCTGATCGCACCGGCGTTGAACGGCAAGATGTGGTTGCATGCCGCCACGCAGGAAAATGTAGCCAAGCTCAAGTCTCGGGGCGCCGAGTTCATCGGACCGGACGAAGGCATGTTGTCGTGCGGTTACGAGGGTGTGGGCCGGCTCTGGCCGATTGACCAGATCGCCAAACGGGCGCTCGCATTGTTGGGCTGAAAACTTTTCATCCGGTAACCGACTGCATGAATCCGGGCCGATGGCAATGGTTGAAACAGCTTTCCGGCGTGCTGGCAGTGGAACGGGGCGAGCCAGCGGGCCAGGAACAGAACATTGTTGCCATCCAACGGAACATCCTCCTGCCCATCCGGCTGCTCGTGGTGGTGTTTGTTTTTCTCTACTACTTCTCCACCCCTTGGATCGTCGAGGCGCTGACCACGTATGGCGTCGTCTTCGAGACGATGCAAAACATCTTCGCCGGTTACGCGCTGGCAGCGATTGCCATTGCGACGGTGTTCTATGTGGTGCGCCGGTTTCCGGCGGGCATGGTGAAATGGTTCGTATTTGCTTTGGGCGTGGCCGACGCGGTGTTTCTGGGCTCGCTCACCTTCGTGACCGGCGGGTTTGAGAGCGTGCTCTACTGGGTGTATCCCGGATTGATCATCCTCAACGCCGTTTCCATTCCGCGGGAGGCGCCCCAGGTGATCCTCAATCTGCTGTTGAGCATCGTCTTTCTTGTCGCTGGTTTGGTGGAGGCAGAATTGAGCGCCGAACTCACCCTGCCGAGCACGGACTACCGCCGGCCGACTTCCATGCCCGCACCCGTGGCGGCAGCGGAGCTGAGCGACCTGCCGGGGTTCAGCCGGCGGTTGGCGGATACGAATGATGTGCTCGCCCGGGTGGCGTGGGCGCGCTTTTCAAGTTCCATCCGCCAGCGGATTCAGGAATTCTCCACCAATCGCGCCGACGAGACCAGTTTGCGGGGCGCGCTTGCGGACGAGCTGAACCGGATTTCCCGGCAGCCGCGTTCGGTGGTGGTGGCCGTTTTGTCTCCTGAAAGCTACGGCGTCACCCCGGGTTTGCAGGTGTTGCGGGTGGCGGTGTTGACGCTGCTAACCTTTAGCGTTTATGGGATGCAGGTGTTACTCGCCCGGCAACGCCAGGTTCTGCTCGAACAGCAAACGTTCATGGTGCTCACCGAACGCTTGCGCACGGCTGGACGCGTGGCTGCTGAATTTGCCCATCAGGTAAAAAATCCGCTCGCCATCATCAACAACGTGATTTTCTCGCTCCAAAAATCGGCGCCGGCCGCCGCGCCGCAGATTGAGATCATCCGGGAGGAAGTCGCCAAATGCGACCGCATCGTCACGCAGATCATGGGTTACGGCGAATTAAGCGAGGGCCGCATCGAGCGCCTGGATGTGGCGCGCGAGCTGGAGAACGCCATTCGGGCCGTGTTCCCGCCCGGAGTGTCAAGTGGCATCCAGGTCCGGCGCAGCTTCTCCAAGCACCTTCCCGCATTACTTATGCAGCGCCGGCATCTGGCCGACGCCCTGACCAATCTGATCCTCAATGCTCGCGAGGCGGTGCAGGATGCGGGCATCGTTTACGTCAGCGCCCGGCGGCTGGAAGGTGACGGGCTGGAGGTGCTTATTCGTGATGATGGCCCGGGCATTGCGCCGGAGAAGGTGGAGCGCATTTTTGAGGCCTATTACACCACCAAGCCAAAGGGCACGGGTCTTGGATTGGCCATTGTGAAGCACAACGTGGAGTTGTATTCGGGCGAGGTGCGCGTCCAGTCCGAGCTTGGAAAAGGCGCGGAATTTGTCCTATTCTTTCCCGGCAAGATGTCAACGAATTGAACCATGAGCGCCGCGTTGCCTCCCGTGCTCGTCGTGGATGACGAGAAGAATATGCGTGCCTCCCTGCAAACCCTGCTGGGCGACGAAGGCTACACCGTGCACGCCGTGGAATCGGCCGAGGGCGCGCTGAAGTCCCTCGCGACCGAGGACTTCCTCATGGTCATCACCGATGCGCGACTGGGCGGCATGAGCGGCTATGACCTGCTTCAGCGCATCCACGCGCAATCACCAGAACTGCCAGCGCTCATGATCACCGCCTATGCCACGCCGAAACTGGCGGTGGAAGCGATCAAGGCTGGGGCGATCGATTATCTGGCGAAGCCCTTCGCGCCGGAGGAATTGTTGCACGCCGTAGGCCGCTGTGCGGAACGGCATCGCTTGTTGACCGACAACGCCCGGTTGCGTGCCAATGCCGGCGAAGCATACGGGCTGGAGCAACTGGTTGGCGATTGCACGCGGATGTGCGAGGTGCGGCAGATGATTCAAACGGTGGCGCCGACTGATGCCCGGGTGTTGATCCTCGGGGAAAGCGGCACCGGCAAGGAACTCGTGGCGGGGGCGTTGCATAGTCTTAGCACCCGCCGCAAAGGTCATTACATCCGCATCAATTGCGCCGCCATTCCTGAAACCTTGCTGGAAAGCGAACTATTCGGGCACGAACGCGGGGCATTCACGGGCGCTCTCCGGCAGAAACCCGGCCGCGTGGAAGAGGCCCATGGCGGGACGATTTTCTTGGACGAGATTGCCGACATGAGCCGGCCGTTGCAGGCGAAGCTCCTGCGCTTCCTCGAGGATGGCTCCTTTACGCGCGTTGGCGGTACGCAGGAACTGCGGGTGAATGTCCGCCTGCTGGCCGCCACAAACCGCGACATCGTGAAAGCCATCGCGGCGGACGAGTTTCGCGAGGACTTGTTTCACCGGCTCAACGTGGTCCAGTTCCGCCTGCCGCCGTTGCGCGAGCGCGGGGAGGACGTGCTGTTGCTGGCCGAACATTTCCTGAATCACTTCCGCAGCACCATGAACAAGCCCGCGCGCGGACTTTCCCGCGCCGCGCGCCAGAAATTGCAGGCGCACCACTGGCCGGGCAACGTGCGCGAACTGCGGAATGTCATCGAACGCGCGCTGATTCTCGAATCGGCCACCGAGGTGCAGCCCGGCAGCCTGCCGGATTTTTCCGTTGAATCCCGGTTGCACAAAGACGCCCCCGCCCGCCCCGCCGTCGGCCCGGCGCCGGGCGATCAGCCGCTCGATAAACTGGTCGAAAACTACGAGCGGGATGTCATTTCGGCGACCCTGGAGCAGAATCACTACAGTCTCACCCGCTCGGCCGAGCAATTGAAACTCAGCCGCCATGCGTTACGTTATCGCATGCAGCGGTTGAATCTTTCGGCCGGAACTGAAGACGAAGAAATCATTACCCCCACCAGGAATCCCAGCGCATGAGTCACATAACTTTTGCCGTACTGCGACCGGATCTGGAGCAGCTGATCCGGCCCCTCGACGTCTCCGGACCGCCGTCGCGCGAACGCTGGATCATTCTGACCGCCATCGCGGTGGTGGTGGTGGGCTTGATTTGTTGGGCGACGTTCATCCGCAAGCGTCCACGGCCCCGGCGTGGCCATATCAAGCGCGACCGGTATTCTTTCGGCAAGAGTTTCGCGGCGGGCTGGGCTGATTTGAAACGGATAATGGCCTTGCGCCAACGGGAGCGGAAACGCCTGCGCCGGCGTCCGCGTAATCCGACGCGCGCCGAAGTCGGCGGGTTGCCACCAACTCGGGATGAAACGGCGGACGGTGATCCGTCCCAGGCGCGCTCGAACTACTGATTGCCATGGAGCAAAGCCGGGCCATCACCCGCAAGAGCGCTTCCAACCTCGCGCTCGCTTTCATACTGTTACCCCGCGAGAAACGCGACGCCATGGCGGCGCTCTACGCCTTTTGCCGCGAAGTGGATGATGTAGCGGACGAGGATTCCGCATCCGTCGAAAGCCGCCGTTCCGGATTGGCCGCCTGGCGCCAAGACGTTCGGATTGCGTGTGAAGGGGGCGCGCCTGAGTTCGTTGTCAATCGCGAGCTGCAGCCGATCGTTCGCCAGTTCCGCCTCCCCTTTAGTTTATTCGACGACCTCATCAAGGGTTGCGAGATGGATCTCGAAACCTTGAGGTATGAATCGTGGGAGCAACTGGAACTCTACTGTCATCGCGTGGCGTCCGTGGTGGGGTTGCTGAGCATCGAGATTTTCGGCTATCAGAATCCCGCGTGTCGTGATTACGCGGTCCACTTAGGCAAGGCGCTCCAATTGACCAATATCCTGCGCGACGTAGGCAACGATGCCAGGCGGGGTCGCATTTACTTGCCGCAGGTTGAATTGCGGCAATACGACGTCAGCGAGGCGGAAATCCTCGAGGGCCGTTACTCGGAACGCTACCTGCGCCTAGCCGGGGCGGTGGCGGCGCGGGCGCGGGACTTTTATCGGCGCGCGCGGCAGACGCTGCCCGTGGAGGACCGGCGCGCCATGGTGGCCGCTGAGTTGATGGGATCGGTGTATTGGCGATTGCTGGGCAAACTCGAACGCCGGCAGTTCAACGTGTTCGGCCCGCAACCCGTGCGATTGAGCAAGCCGCACAAACTTGCCCTGATCGCGCGTTCTTGGTTGCGCTTTGCGCTGGGGGCGACCTCGCCAAATTATGGCCCGGCCTGAACCGTCGCGGCGGCTCATTGTCACCGCCGACGACTTTGGCCGCTCCCGTTCCATTAACACGGCTGTTATCCGCGCCCATCGCGAAGGCGTTCTTACCTGCGCCAGCCTGATGGTGAACGAACCTGCGTTCACCGACGCGGTCGCGCTGGCGCAGGAAAATCCAAAACTCGGTGTGGGTCTCCACCTGGCCTTGCTTTGTGGTCGTGCGGCGTTGCCGGTGCAACGAATTCCCGGCCTCGTCAACCAAAACGGGGAATTCGTCGGTGACCCGATTGCCGCCGGGCTCAACTATTACTTCAATCGCGCTTTGCGGGAGCAACTGCGGGCGGAAATTCACGCGCAGTTCGATCGTTTCCGCGCCACCGGGCTCCGCCTTGACCATGTGAACGGCCATCTGCATATGCATTTGCATCCGGTGGTGTTCGACTTGTTGATGCAAGATGCCGGCCAGCTCGGCATCCGTCACATGCGGTTGACGCGGGATGATTTTGAACTGAACCGCCAGCTCACACGCGGCCGCCTGGCCTATCGCGCGGCCCATGCGATGGTTTTTGACTGGCTGTCCGAACGCGCCGCCGCTCCGTTGCGCCAGCGCGGCGTCAAGCACACGAGGACGGTGTTTGGACTGCTGCAAGACTCGCGCGTGGACGAATCGTTTCTGGCGCAACTGCTACCCCGGATTCCGTTCGGCGATACGGAAGTTTATTCGCACCCCTCACTGGACGGATTTCGCCACGAACTTGATGCACTCCTCAGTCCGCGCGTGAAGGCGCTGGTGCATGCGGCTGGGATTCAACTCATCCGGTACCAAGATCTGTAGGGCCTCACTCGCGCATGCCTTGGGTCTGTCGGATAGCCGAGCTCAGGACATTGGCCAGCATTCGCGATGACTCCACGACCTGCCGCTGAAAGGCCATCAACCGGGGAATGCACCGGGGCGAACCCAGCAACGTGCGCGCAAGTTTGAAGTAGTCGAGGCGGCAGTCCGCCGTCATCAGCGCGTTGAAATCCAGGACCAGATCTTCATTCGCCGCGTCGGAAATGACCCGGACCGTGGCGCTGGGGATCTGCCGCTGCCGGCAGAGTTCGCGAACGACGGCCGATTCCATCTCGACGGCATCGGCGTCGGTCTCCTGCCACAATTTTCGTTTCTCCGCCGCTGTGACCGCTACGCGGGTGGCGCAGTAAAATTTGCCGGGCAGTGCGCCCGCCTTCTCCAGCGCGCTGGTCACGCCCGCGTCGAAATCTGCGTCGAAGAGCACCGTGCCCACGCGGTGTTGCGGATTCAATCCGCCGGCGAATCCGCAAGTCAGCACCCTTCGGGGAGCAAGCAGTTCCACCGCGTAGCGAAAATTCTCGACCGAATTCCGGCGGCCCATCCCCGTCAGCCATATCTGCCCTTCACGGGGAATCGGGGGGGAAAAATATTTTGCTTCTTCTTTGACGGCAAAAAAAACCAGCCAGTCCACGGGTGCCTCGGCCACGGCGCCGACTGGACCACCAACTCTCGGTTTGTCGGCCCTCATTTGATTCCGGCGAGCCGGTCCTTCCAAATGCGGTATAACTCCACGGTGGCCCGCACGTCCCGGAGGCAATATTCGGCAATCTCGCGATGCTGACCGGCGGCCAGCAAGGTGCCCACATCCATGCCGGTGACACCGTGTGCCTTGGGGGAATCAATGCCAAAGGCTTTGCAGTAGAAATCGAGGTTGAACTTGCGCGCGGCGCCCTCGCGCCCGCTGACCCCGTAGAATGTGAGCTGTTCTGCCAGATCGCAGTGCGGTTCGGTGGAGTAGCGATAGCCTAGCCAGTTCCGCTTAGAGATGGGAACGTTCAACACCGCGGAACGCAGGTAGAGAAAGGGAACGTCGAAGCCGCGACCGTTGAAGGTAATTACCTCGTCGTAGTGCCGGGCGACGTCCCAGAACGCAGTGAGCAATTCCACTTCGTCCGCGCACGGCACGAATTCCACCGGGCCGGCCTCGGCGTCATCTTCATAATCTTCCGCGAGGAACAGCACCTGGCCACGTTGGGATTCGGCATTGAGCATGGCAATACAAACCGCCTGACCGGTAAGCGGCCAAAGCGCAAACATGCGGGTGATTTCTTCGCGCTTGGTGGCCTTGGCGGTTTCGTCGGGAATTTTTTCTGCCTCGCGTAGCAGGTACTCCTGCTGGACTTCGTCGAAGCTCTCCAACGGTTGGGCGGTTGTCTCAATGTCAAAAACGAGTCGGGGCATGGAATGTTTGGGGCAAAAAAAACCAGGATGGGAAACCGCTCGTCCGGACTCGGTCTGCCATCCTGGTGATTATTGTTGGGTTACTTCTTCTTCTTGCCTGCTTTTTTCTTTTTCTTGGCTGCCACGTGAATCACCTCCCTCCGCGATGTGGTTGGCTTGCGTCTGAGTTGGTGCAGATCAACAAATGCATGAGTGCTGTTTGCACGTTTGTATGAGAAATCTCTGTCCAGATGCAAACATTATTTTTTCCATCGAACTGAGAAACCCGCCCTGCAAAAATTTTTAGGCGCCGAATTTGTCGAACATTTTGGCGTTCGCTTGCATCAAGCGGATCAAAAACTTCGCATCAAACACGCCGAGTGAACCGGTGTTCGCGCCCGTTTCGGTGAACCGCTCGAGCTTGTCCGAGCCACTGGTGGCGGAGGACAGCAACACCGGCTGCGGATGCCAGGAGTGGCCTTTCAACGCACACGGTGTCGAGTGATCCCCGGTGATGGCGAGCACGTCAGGTTTCTTTTGCAGCAGGATCGGCAACGCCGCGTCGAAATCCTCGATCGCCTTCTTCTTCGCCTCGAAGTTGCCGTCCTCGCCGAACTTGTCCGTGTATTTATAATGGATGAAAAAGAAATTGTAGTTCTCGTACTCGGTCAGATACCGCTCAAACTGTTCGGCAATGGTCTGCGGCCCTTCAATCTTTGCCATGCCCACCAGCTGGGAAAGGCCCTTGTACATGGGGTAAACCGCGATGGCCGCAGGTTTGAGCAGATAGCGCGCTTCGAACAACGGAATCTCCGGCTGATGAGCAATGCCGCGCATGAGGAAGCCGTTCGCCGGCTTTTCCTTGGCGAGCATCGGCAGGGCCTGCTTGTAAAAGTCGGCGATCAGTTTGGCTGTTTTCTTCTGCTTCGCGTTCTTCGGATCACGCGGCCTCACCGTGGGGACGGCAAACCCCTCGCGATTTGGGTCGGCGTCGGTCAGCGGTCCTTCCAATCCCTTGCCACGGAACACGACCACGAAACGATGCTCCTTGCCGGCCTTGATGATGACCTGGGTGGCGCCGATTTTTTTAATCTTCGCGGCGAGCAAGGCGCAGAGCTTCTCGCAGGTTTCGGTTGGAATTCGTCCGGCGCGACGATCAGTAACAATTCCCTTCGCATCCAACGTTGCAAAATTCGCACGCGCGCAAACGTCACCCGGTTTCAGTTCGACCCCCAATCCGAGGGCTTCGATCACGCCGCGCCCGACTTGGAATTCGAGCGGATCATAGCCAAATAACCCAAGATGGCCCGGCCCGCTGCCTGGCGTAATGCCCGGCGCGACCGGAATCAGGCGCCCTTGGGCGGAATCCTTGGAAAGCGCGTCGAGATTTGGCGTGTGAGCGGCTTCGAGCGGCGTGAGGTAGTTGGTTTCCTTGCGTGCGATATCGCCGAGGCCATCGAGGACGATCAGCGCCAGCTTGGCGTTTGTTTTGAGTGTGAGTTCAGAATAAAGTGAATCCAGGTTCATGGTCGGTTTCGTTTGCACTGTTGATGCCGCTCCAAAATTACCGCGCGGCAGGCCAGCATGATGCGTGTTCAAGTTGGCGGGTCAACGCGATTCAGCAGGTCACCTATTCTGGTCGTAGCGGGCCCTGCCAAATCGCCTGTTGTGAAAGCGGGCGGAAACTCGGCGCCAGGTTGCCGCTTCAGAAGTCTTCAGATCCATTCATCCGCGCTTGGCCCTCTTCGAAAAGCCATCGGCGCAGATCACGAGTGGAAGGGCGGGCGTCAGTCAAAGCTTTACCCGTGCTTCCCGCAAGGTAGCTGGCAGCGATTTCTCTAGGGCTTAAAGGTCGATCATAAAGGCATACTTCATCCAAACGGCCGTTGAAGCTTGGGTTGAGCGATCCGTCGTCCCCGATGGTAAGAACGCCATTCACCGCCATGAGCGGACCGCTGGCTGAGAGTTCGCCGTCCAGCACGCCATTCACGAAAAAACGCAATGCACTGCCATCATACGTCGTCGCTACGTGATACCATGTACGAGGAGCCACCGGCGCGCCACCGACCAGCGACTTCTCGTCTTTCACTAACCCGACGATTGCGCGGAATGCCCAACGATCACCAGTCTTCGCGAGTCGCAGGGCCAATTGTCGCCGGGCGACACCGCGGTCGTCCGTGACCACGATCCCCATCCAGCCATTGGTGGATAATTGTTCCACAAAAACCCAAGTCTCGATCGTAAACCCATTCGTTGGGTTCAAGGACGCGGAATTGGTCACGAGCAACAACTGATTTTTTCCATTGAAGGCAAAGGCGGTGCCAATTTTCCCTGGCGCGTAACCTAGTCCATTGACCGCCGTCGCCGAATTACTGTGGACGCTATCCACCGAATTGCTCTCGCCTGCCCACCATCCGATCAAGCCCGACGGCAGGGGATTAACGGGACGTTGGATCGGACATTTGCCGGCGCCCCCGGCATTGTAGATGGATCGAATCTCGGCTGGTGTGAGCGCGCGATGGTAAAGACTCAGCTCGTCCACCCGGCCATTGAGATTCCACGGGCCTCTTGAATGCCCTCCGATTTGGAATGGGGCAGTTGAAGTTTTGATAAGCCCAGTTGCGGGCGCGGTGACATCCAGATTCCCATTCAGGTAAACACGCAACGTGCTACCATCATATGTCATGGCTACATGGTGCCAGTGGCGAAGGCTTACCCTCGTCCTCCCCTCCAGCATAACGAGACCTCCAAGCAGTTCCACTTGTATGCCTACCACCCATTCCCCGGTGTAGTTCACCAATCCCAAGCCATACTGGTGTTGAACAACTCGTGGCGATAAGTCTTCCTTGCTGGCAATCGTGACACAATCATTCGTCGGATATTGTTCTACGTACACCCAACATTCGAGGGTGAGAGCGTCTGGTGGATTCAAGGAGGGAGAGTTCGAAAACCGCACGTGTTGGTTGTTCCCGTTAAATGTTAATGCCCCTCCCACTTTGCCTGAAGCAAAGCCAGCGTTACTAAGCATGGTGCCATCAGTTGAGCACAATTCGTCCGCCGTATTGTTCTCGGCGCGCCACCAGTTAACCACTCCCGCAGGGACTACCGTGCAATCCGGCAGCGGGTTGACAGTTAGCTGAATGTTTGAACTTGTAACCGATCCAAATGAGTTGGTGGCACGGACTGAATAAATGCCCGAGTCAGCGGATTGGGCAGCGGGAAGCACCAACATGTCATCGTATGCACCGGTAATGTTGATCCCATAGCGGTGCCATTGATAGCTTAGCGGTGGACATCCAGTGAAAGCTGCCTTCAACATGATAGCATCGCCCTCGGTTACGGTTTGTCGGAGGGGTTGGGTGAGGACTGCGGGAGGAGCCGGAATAGAACACTTGCCGGCACTTCCGGCGTTGAATAGTTTGAGTACCTCCACCGCGGCAAGCGAGCGGTTGTAAAACCCAACTTCGTCAATGATTCCCTGAAAGCTTCCCTCAACTTGGTTGAACAAGTTCATTCGAGTGCCGATGTATGTCGGGCCGTGAAAAACAAAGCCTCCTGAATCGTATCGAGCCGCAGGATATGCACGGGCATCCACATAAAAGACAACCGTCGGTCCAGATTTGGTAACCACCACATGGTGCCAGTTTGTGTCTGTAATCCGCGCTGCGGAGGCGACTTCGTTGACCTGTAATTTTCCCAACGCGAGCGAATCGTCACGCCGGAGATAGAAACCAAAGCCGCCACCGTCGCAACCCTGAGAAAAAATGCAAGCCATGCTGTTACTGTCGTTTGTGCGTCCCGCCGGATTCGCACGCTTAAGCCATGCTTCGATGCTAAAATCTTGAAGTTGCAAAGACGTGTCTGCCCTGATGTGGATGCCGGCACCGGCCTGTGTCAGCAAGAATCCCTTGCCCACCCTGCCGTTTCCATAACTTGCGGTTCCAACCAAACTACCGTGATTCGCGCTTACAGAATCAAAGGTATGGTCATCTGCGCGCCACCAACTCAAGAGGCCCGAAGGCGATTCCGAACATTCTGGCGGCATGTTGGTGCCAGGACACTTGCCGCCGCCTGCATAATAAATAGTCGCAATCTCGCCCGCCGTTAGCTCCCGAACGTACACTGTCAGCTCATCAATAGCGCCATAAAAGCTATTGTCTACCAGTCCAGCACGGTTGAGCCAGCCTCCAATAAACGCGGGTGCGTTGAATGCGAATGGCCCTAGATCGAAGGCTCGGGTCGGGAAAGCTCTGCCATCAATGTAAATTACGACACGCCGATCCTGTTTGGTAACGGCGATATGATGCCAGCTTGTGTCGGCGACCCTCGCTTCTGTGTTTTCCCAAACGCTAGTAGACTTGGTGAGCATCAAGCAGCCATCAGATTGTCGGAGCGTGATTCCGAGCCCGCCGGGATCAGTGCCCACCGCAAGCAAACAGGCATTACTATTGCCATTAAACGACAAGGTCGCCTTGCTGGCTCGTTTGATCCATCCTTCAATTGTGAAATTCTGCAGGTGCAGATTGGTGCCTGTGCCAACCATGACGCCGTCTCGATTCCCGTCAAAAACAAAGGCTGTCCCTACCATGCCCTGACTGTATGCGGCGTTACCCTGCAACACGCCGTTGTTATTGCCGGCTGAATCCGCGGCATTATTCTCTGCCCGCCAAAAACTCACGACGCCCGCCGGAATCGGAGTACAAGTCTGAGGTTTTACCGCCTGATCGCCTTGCGCGGAGGTAACACGTGTAAGAAGGAGAAAGGCGATTAGGGACAACGCGAACTCGGACAGCAACCAACGCGTCCGAGAAAGTGGAAACTTGCCAATGTCTTTTGCTTGTAACTCACACTTTTGCTTCATACTCCCGGCAGTCGTCTGTTTGTGCAGACACACTGAGGATGTGTGCATAGCGACTCAGAAAATCAAGGAATTAACACTTCTTGTGACCCTTAGGGAAGAGCCATCATCCGCCTTTTGGGATTGGGGTGAGGTTCTTGACGGCTGGGAAAAGGCAGGCATGTGAACAGCGGAAGACGGCCAAGGGCGACCAAGTGCGAACAGTAATGCCAACGACGTATCCCAACTCGTATCCGATCCCGGCCCACCTCCTTGGCGCCCGTCATGCATAAAAGCGGAATACACTTGGGAAAGCCGCCAGATGGTCGAAAAGAAATTTGGGCCCTCTGGATGGGTGACAACCCCTGATCATGGTGGGCAACTATTCGGTATGGCGCCGCAACACTTAGGGTTGCGGCGGCGTTTTGGTGCGAGCTTCGATCACTCGCTGCGCGGCCAATCGGGTATTGTAATGATCTGCGCCGATGGTTCGTGCGCGGATCTCGCGAGCTTCCTCCCAGGCAGCTGCAGCTAATTCCCAGTGTTCGGAGTTGTGGAAGGCGAGCCCCATGGCTTCGTATGCAAGTCCGATCTGGATGTCGGATTCGCCCTGGTAGAGGCGACGTAACCGCAGGGTCTCGGCAAAGAGTGCGAGAGCCTCTTCTTCGCGGCCCCCACGAAGATAAGCAGCACCCAAATCACACATGGCGCGTGTCGTTTCGACGTCATGTCCGCCGAGTCTTTTTTTCCGCCATTGGAGGGTCGCTTCTAGAAGGGGAATCGCTCGGCTGGGGTCGCCAGCGCGCTCGTAGGTCACCGCGAGGTGATTAGCCAGGTCATGGGTGGCCGCATGGTCCGGACCGAGAGCTGACCGGCTTTGCTCCAGACCTGACGCAAGGAGCTGGATGGCCTCTGGATAACGCTTCTGGTCACGGTATCCCACACCGAGGTAACCCTGCCAAAGCAGGGTGACCTCATTGGTGCTGCCAAATTCCTGCTCCGCCCGCTGCCAAGCCTCAGTCAGGAAAGCGATGTGCCGCTCGGGATCGGGGAGTTGCTGATAGGCCCAGGCGATCGACGCAAGGTCTTCAAGCGTCTGCGTGCGCTTGCGTCCGAGGTGAGCGTCGGCGAGTGCGACTGCCCGCTCAAATTCCAGGATGGCGTTGGTAAGCAATCCAAGATCCACAAATGTGGCGGCCAGTCGCTCGCGAAGTTCAAGCTCGGCGAGCGGTTGATTGCGGAACGTCTCCGAGACTTCAGGCACAGCTGCCAATAGTGCTGAGCGCAGAGTGACATCAGGCCCAAGCCCGTTGGCCGAAGTTTCCGGGCCTGCGGCGTCCACCATTTTGCGCATCATGAAATCAAGCACTGCCCGGGTGTCGTGTTCGCCTTGCGCGGCGCGATCTCGCTGGCGTTCAGCCTCGAGTCGCAAATCACTCTCGCGCTTTTCCGCCGCAATGGCGTTGACCCGAGCGCGCTGTTCCCGCACGAGCGCCAAGCCCAGCATCAGGCCGCCGCCCAACAGTCCCAAGACAGCCACCGCACTCGCGCCAGCCAGCACCCGGTTGCGGCGCGACCATTTGAGCACTTGATCCACGAGGCTGGGTGGCCGGGCCAGCACCGTCTCCGAACCGAGAAAACGGCGCAGATCAGTTGCCAATCCATTGGCGGAGCCATATCGCCGGGCGCGGTCTTTCTCGAGACACTTCATTACAATCCAATCAAGATCTCCCCGAAGCTTTCGCGACCAGCGCGCGACTTCCGCGTGCCGGGCGGCCGCTAACGGAGTGGCCATCGTACGCGCCAAATTACGCACGCGCACGGACGGCCGAGGTGGATCAATCTGCCGAATGCGGCGGAGCATTTCGTCGAAGCCCGCTTCCTGAAGTTCGGTAGCCGAATAGGGTGTCGTTCCGGTCAGCAACTCATACAACAGGACGCCGAGCGAATATATGTCGCTGCGCGTGTCCACATCCAAATCCCCGCGCGTCGCCTGCTCAGGGCTCATGTAGGAAGGCGTGCCAAGGAAGAAACCAAGCCGGGTTACCAAGGTTTGGGCCATGTTGGCCGCGTCGAGCGCTTTGGCGATCCCGAAATCAATGACCTTGGGTACCGGGCGCCCGTCCTGGAGCGTGACGAGCACATTGGAGGGCTTGAGATCGCGGTGGATGATGCCTTTCTGATGCGCATGCTGAATGGCGGCGCAGACCTCGATGAAAAGCTCCACCCGGTTGGTCAGCGACAGCTGTTGACTGTCGCAGTACGCCGTCAAGCTGGTGCCGTCCACAAACTCCATGACAAAATACGGCCGACCAGCGGCAGTAACACCCACATCAAACATGCGCGCGATGTTCGGGTGGTTCATCAAGGCGAGCGATTGCCATTCGTTTTGAAACCGGGTGATGATCTCCCGCGTGTCCATGCCGAGCTTGACGATCTTGAGAGCCACCTGGCGATGCACCGGTTTCTGTTGCTCGGCCAGATACACCGACCCGCAGCCACCCTGGCCAACCAGCCGCAGCAACCGGTAATTGCCGATAATGTCCCCGGCCTGTTCAGCGATTGGAAACTCAACGACCGGAGGTTTCACCACGGGCTCGGCGAAGAATTCGTCGGCGGCTGTTTGCGCGGCCAGTAATTTATCCACCCTCTCGCGCAGCGCAGCGTTGCCCCCGCAGGCGTGGGCAACATACTCCGCCCGGCGCTCAGTATCGTTGATCTCGCGCGCGGCTTCAAAAATTGCTTCCGAGTTCAGAGCCAAGTCATCCATGATGAAAAGTGCGGCCAATAATAAGTAGCGCAATTTCGCTCCCATAAGCGCCAGGTTGGGCCGTTATCGCTGGTCAAGGCTTCGTGCGAATGGTGGAATAAAGCCAGGCTTTGGCATAAGCCCAATGCCGCTCCACCGTGCGCTCGGAAATCCCGAGGGCCTGCGCGGTTTCGCGTTCGTTCATGCCCACGAAGAATCGGAGTTTGACCACTTGGGCCTTCACCGGGTCCTCGGCCGCCAAACCATCCAGCGCGTCGTGCACTTGCAGCAACCGTTCGTCATTGGCCGGCGTGGCGATCTCCACCTTGTCCAGGTCCACCGATGCCTGTCCCCCGCCGTGACGCACCGCCTGCCGTCGTCGCGCCCGGTCGACCAACACGCGGCGCATGGTCTCCGCCGCCGTGGCGAAGAAATGCGTCTTATCCTTGAACCGAAGGTCTCCCGAGCGATTCAATCGCAACCACGCTTCGTGGACCAGGGCCGTGGCCTGCAAAGTCGCGGCCGGATTCTCCCGCGCCATTTGCACCGCCGCGACCTTCCGTAGTTCGGGATAAACCAGATTGATCAGTTCTTCCGGAGTCAGCGACGCGGGAATGGCTGCGAGGGCGTCAGCCGGAGTCGAAGCGGCGGGTGAAATGTTCGGGTTGGAATTTGCAGCTGGCTGATCCATGAAGTCTTCTTGGCAGATTACAAATTCACCGCGTCCCGCTAGAGGAGTAACATTCCTGCCCGCGCATCTGCAAGCCGATACGCACAAACCCGTGCCGACGCGGGCCCGTTGTCGTGGTTGGGGTTGGTTCACTCTGGACTTGGCGCGGGCGTCCGCGAAAATCCCCTCGTGCTACGGCTGAGTTTGGAGCAATTGACAAAAAGCTTTCCCGCTCGAAATGGGCAGCGCGTTGCGGCAGTAAAGGCGGTGTCCTTTGCCATCGCCGCCGGCGAACTGCTGGCGCTCGTCGGTCCGTCGGGCTGCGGCAAGACCACCACGCTGCGACTCATCGCCGGCCTCGAAACGCCCGATGCCGGCAGCATCAAGTTCGGCGATCAAGTGGTCAACACAGTGCCGCCCAAGGGCCGCGACGTGGCAATGGTGTTTCAGCATCACGCCCTCTACCCGCACCTGAGCGCCGCCGAGAATTTGGCGTTCGGCCTGACCCTGCGGGGCGTGGGTCGGGCGGAGATCAGTCAGCGCGTAAATGAGATGGCTGATAAACTCGGGATCAGCCGATGTCTGGCGCGCAAGCCCGCTGAACTTTCCGGCGGCGAACGCCAACGAGTGGCGCTGGGCCGCGCGCTAATTCGCAAGCCTGGCATCCTGTTACTGGATGAGCCCTTCGCCAATCTCGACGCTCCGCTGCGACGCGAGTTGCGGCGCGAATTGCAACACCTGCATCAGGAACAGAATCTCACCACGTTACTCGTCACGCATGATCAGGCCGAGGCGCTGGCCTTGGGCAATCGGGTTGTGGTGATGAATGCGGGTCAGATCGAGCAAGTCGGTGCGGCGGCCGATCTCCGCGAGCGTCCCGCCACCCCGTTCGTGCGCGCTTTCCTGAACCCGAGCATACTCTGACCTGGTGTGAATTGGTCACTCGTTCCGCAGCGCGCGCAACAAATCCCCGCGCACGGCAAAGCGTGTCGCCAGCCAAGTCCAAAGCAGTCCATTCAGCAGGATGGCCATCAAAGTCACGGCCAGCGAAGTGACGGGCAATTGAGCCGCCGGCGACAACACTGCCGGCAATACCGCCACCGCCGCGGCAATCACGCCGACCCCCAATCCTGCCACCAGCAGCGCGCCATTCTCCAGGACCAACAGCCACTGAACCTGCGGCCGGCGAAAACCAACGGCCACGAGCAGCGCCAGTTCGCCTCGACGTTCCAAGACATTTCTCAACACCACAATCCCCAAGCCCACGCTGCCGAGCAGCAAACCCAGTCCCCCGAGGACCTGGAACGTGCCAAGGTAAGTGTTCTGCACGGCATTGAACTGCGCGAGCCGTGTTGCCGCCGGCGTGAGTTCAAGCCCCACATCCTGCATCGCCCGCGATAAAGTAGCCGAAACCTCGGTCACTCGATTTGTCGGCACATCCATCAGGTACATGCGATAGCCAGCCTCACCCGGAAATCGCTTCACGAATTCTGCCTCGTCAATGATGAGTTGCCCCTGCAAAATCGAATTCGCCACCGCGCCGACGATGCGCACTTTGAACGGTTGCCCGCGTTCGTCCACATAATCAATCGTGTCGCCGACTTTTTTCTTCATCGCCCATTGAATGGAATTCCCGTCCCCGATGGCGGGAATCTCGTTGGCATCGACTGGCGCCCGGTCCGGCACACTGTTTTTGCTCAAAACCGACCACTCGCTGGTCTTAATGTCCGTTCCTGCCATCAATTTTTGAAAGGCAAAACGTCCCATCAGCATCCCCGTCTTCACCCCGAGCAACCGCGGCTTCTGCGCCGCATTCAAATTTAGGCAGCTCGCCTCGTCGCCCTCCCGGACACGAAACGGGACAATGTTCACCCCCTGCATATCCGTGTCGCTCAACGCGAAGAAATCCCGACCTGATTGGGCGTTCAAATCCTGGACCACGGGCATCGTTGTTTCGCCCATCAATGCAAAGCCACCCGTGCCGGAAGATTTCTCGGTGGCATCGCGATTCGCATCCAACCGGAACACGCCAATGCTGACGATGAGAAAACTCCCGCACGCCAGCATCGCCACCGTGCCCAAGCTTCGCTTCCGTCGCCGCGCGCAACCGCGCAGGGCAAGCGAACCAAACGTAGGACAGGCGTCGCGCCTGTCATCTTCAAGCGGGGCTTTGGAGTTCGAGGCAGGGGCGACGCCTGTCTTACGTGCCAGCCAGGCACTCACAAAGCCCAGTCCCGCGATCAAAACGAGCGCACCTGCGCCAAAGAAAGCACTCACATTTGCCGTATTGCCAGTCATTAAGACCCATCCCACGAGCGCCAATCCAGCGATCAGCGCCCCAATGGCGATAACCTTGGATCTTAGAATTTGGACTTTGGACTGCGCCTCACCAATTTCGCCTGCCAGCAATTCCCGTGGCTCGCGTTTTACGAACTTCCGCAGCGCCAGCCAGAGGGTGATGGCCGACACCACCACACTTGCGAACAAACCGATCACGAGCGTTTGTCCGGTCACGTGAAACTGCAGTGCCGTTGCGCCGACGGCATCGCGCCAGATGGTGGTCAGTCCGCGCAACATGGCCTTCGCAAAATAGATTCCACCCACGGAGCCCAGCACGCCGCCGATAAAGGCCAGCGCCACACCTTCACGCACCAAAAGTTTCCGCACCTGCTTGGGTGTAAACCCGAGCGCGAGCAACGTCCCGATTTCCGGCGCGCGTTGTTCGAGGCCGAACTGGAACAACATCGCCATCAGTAGCAGCGCGGCGGCGATCAGAAAGAAGCTAAAGCCGAGGAACAGCCCGCCAAAGTCTTGTGACTCCGCCGCGGCCTTGAGCGCTTGCTCGCGCACGGGTTCGAAGCGCAGGCCTAGTTCTTCGGGCTTGAGATTGGCGAGAATCTTCTTCTCCAACGCGGCGCGATACTCTTCAGCGACTGCATTCGTCGGAATCGGAAACCGGATCGCCGTCAGATTTCCAAACCGATTGCCCCACATCTTTTGGCCGGCGGCTAGCGTGATGAACGCCTTGGGCGTGCCGCGATGTTGCTTCCAGTAATCGTCGTCCTTCTTGCGAATCTCGTAGGTGAGCGGAAAGCCGGCGTCCCAATCACGTGTGCTCTCGGCCTTATCAATGCCGGGAAAATCTGGCATCAGCGTGCGATCGGCCCACGGCATTTCCAGTGGCACGATGCTCCGGACACGGAACGTGTTCGTGGCCTCCTCCAACTTCGCGCCGGACTCGGGCAGAAAATAACTCATTGCAATCTCATCGCCCTGTTTCACGTGCAGATCATCCGCCAGCCACTGGCTGACGACGATCTCGTCATCACGTAAATCCGCCGGTGTCCACGGCGCACCGGCGGCGGTGACCATCGAGTAAGGCGTGGCGTTCGTGCCGGCGTGGAGCAACGTGGCGAGATAAGTGAGGGTGGGTTGGGTGTTGGTGTCGGCGGCAAGTGCTGAACGTGCAACTGGCGGGTCCAAGAAAACGCGGTCTGTCCTTAGTTCCGCGACCTTGCCGCCGACTCGCAACTGCCCAAGCTGCACGTTTTGAAAATTCCAGGCGTTGCTCAACAGGCTAGAAAGTTCAGCTAGTTGGCGCGCAGTCGCGAGTTCCACATGAAGCGGATCGGCACGACCCGATGAGAGATTGAGCTTCTGCTTCAGCCATTGACTCCACTCCGCCAGCATTGCGCCGGGCCGAGTTTGAGATGGTCGGGGCAACTTTTGCCCCCCCAACCCAACAACTGACGGGGACAGCCAAGTATTGACATATCCACGCTCTTCAAATGATTGCAGGCCTGCTGCCGATGACAATTCGTTCAAGGGAATGAACACGGTGACTGGCTTAGCCGCCGTGGGAAGGGGTGAGAAATCAGCCAGCATTCCGTTGGTTGCAATTGTCGCGATTTGCAGCCGAAGCGTAGCGGTTTGTTCGTTCTTTCGTGCGATTGCCGCGTCAGTTGACAGGCTAGCTGCTTTGTTGAAGCGAATAATAATCTCGCTTCCGGCACCCAAGCCAAGCGCCGTTGCGAGCTGCTGATTCAGGACACAACAATTGGTTAATGAAACATCTCGTAATTGCTTTGGTCCTTCGGTAATCGCTGCCGGGTAGAGCACGGATGCAAAATCGGATATGCCGACAACCTGTACTCGATTGATTCGTTGAGCCGCATCTGTCCTCGATACCGTTCCCTGCAAGATCAACATGGTTTGCGAACGGAAATTGGGGTTAACGGTAATAGGCAAGTTCGACAATGTATTCTGCGAGGCATTTCGATAAGCTGCAATGAGCGCACGTTGGTTTGCCATCGCTTGAACAACTCGCGGAAGGAATTCACTGAAGTATCTGTCTGGAGCATGGAGCATGAAAGAGGTGTTGCCCAATCCAGACAAAGCTCTCTCCCTCAAGCTTCCCTTCACCGAATCACCTACAACAAGCGCGCCGATGAGTGCCGCGCTGCCGATGGCCGCGCCCAGCACCACGCCCAGATGCGCGCGCCAGTGGAATCGGAGATTACGCCAGATGAGCGTGCGGAGCTTCATCGCTGAATCAGTTTGCCGTCCAGGATTTCCAGCACCCGCCCCATTCGCTTCGCCAAATCCATCGCATGCGTCACCACGATGAGTGTCACACCTTCCTCCTTGTTCAGTTCGACCAGTAACTCGCCAAGCGCGGTGGCAGAGGCATGATCAAGCGCCCCGGTGGGTTCGTCGGCCAGCAGCAATTGTGGCTGGTTGATGAGCGCGCGGACGACAGCCACCCGCTGGCGTTCACCACCGCTCAACTGGCCTGGGCGATGACGCAATCGTTCACCGAGACCGACGCGCTTGAGCAATCGCTCGGCGCGGGCTTCAACGGTTTCATGTAGGACAGGCGTCCCGCCTGTCTCTAATTTTTTCTCTTCATTTTCAGATGGAGACAGGCGAGACGCCTGTCCTACGGAAGCCAAAGTTGGCACGAGCACGTTTTCCCACACGGTGCATTGGGGCAGGAGATAATGCGCTTGAAAGACGAAGCCGATCTGACGGTTGCGGACGCCGGCGAGTTCCATGTCATTGAGCGTTGCGAGATTCTTCCCGTCGAGCAGCACATCACCACTGGTGGCTTTGTCGAGCGTCCCGACAATTTGGAGCAGTGTACTCTTGCCGGAACCGCTCGGGCCAACGATGGCAAGCGTCTCGCCGCGCGCGACTTCGAGCGAGATGCCGTTTAGCACGGGCAATCCATTCGCGCCACCGGCGGCGGCATAGCGTTTGGTCACATTGGTCAGTTGCAGCAACGCAGACATGCGCGTATTAAAGCCCGGTTTGCGGGTGATTGCCAACAGGCAAACCGATCTGTGGTTCGAGTTTCGAGTGCCACACGGTCACCGCTTGCTGACGAACCCGAAACCTGCAACCTTCAATCTGTAACCAACAACGCTCATCAACATGAATGACAAGATTGGATTCGTCGGCATCGGGCGCATGGGCGCCAACATGGCGCGGCGGCTGAAGGAAACTGGATTTGGCATCGCGGCAGTGTTTGACGCGAACGCCACGACCGCACAAACGCTCGCCCAAGAGCTGGGCTGCCCGGCAGCATCCGATCTGAAAGCTGTCACCGCGCTTTCGGACGTGATCATTACTGTGGTCAGCGACGACAAGGCGATGAAGGCGATCTACGGCGGCGGGTTATTGAGTCGCGCGAAAGGGAAACTGTTCATCAACTGCGCGACGGTTTCGCCGGCGATTCACGTGTGGGTGGAGCAGAAGTGCGAGGCCAAGGGCGCACAATCACTGGAAGCGTGCATGGCATCGAGCATTACCCAGGCGCGTCAGGGGACGTTGTATCTGATGTGCGGCGGCAAGGCGGAAACATACGAGCGCGCGAAGCCGATTCTGGAAAAACTCAGTTCGTCCACACGCTACATCGGCGCGGCCGGACAGGCGGCACAAGTGAAGGCGTTGGTAAACATGGTGATGAATATCAACACCGCCGGGCTCGCTGAAGGACTCGGGCTTGGGGCGGCGCTAGGACTCGATCTTACAATGCTGCGCGAGGTGTTTTCGCAGACGGGCGCGCGCTCGGGCGTATTGCAGACCGACGGCGAAGACATGCAGAACCGCGAGCACTCATGTTTCTTCAGCGCGGCGCATGCAGCGAAGGATTCCGGCATCGCGCTCAAGCTGGCAAAGGAGCAGGGATTGAACCTGCCGCTCGCAACCGCAACGAAGAAACAATACGACCGCATGGCGGCCGAAGGCTTGGGCGAACTCGACAAATCAGGCATCGCGGAACTGACATTTAAAGGACGGCATCAAGCGAAAGTGACTTGAGCGGGCATTGCCACACTAGCTTCGCGATGATCGGGAATACCCAGCCTGTCCTGCGTCACATCGTTAATCTGTGGACGCTGGTCTGGCATCCGTCAAAACAGCACGAGTGGTCGCTCGAACGAAAGCTGCGCGCGGTAAAGACCGCCGGCTTCGATGGTTTCACGACGCAACTTGAACCAAAGCACGCACGGCTGGGTGACAAACTGGGCTTGATGCGCGTGGGTTATTTTGCGTCGAGCAAACCGGCGGAATTTGCGCAGCTCTTAAAAACACAAAAGGCCGCCGGCGCTCAACACGTGAATGTCCAGCTTGGCGATCACGACACGCCGACTGCGACGGCAATCCGCCTCGCCAATAAACTACTGGCTGAAGCCAGCAAGCTGGAACTGGAGGTTGGAATCGAGGTTCATCGCGATACGTGCACTGAGACGCCAGAGAAAACCTACGCGCTGGCGGATGGTTATCAAAAAGTCACACGGGAATTGCTGCCATTCACGTGGGACTTCTCTCATCTGGCAGTGGTTAAACATTTGTTATCGCCGTTCTGGCCGCGGCTGGGTGAGCGGCCCGATTTGATTCAGCGCGCCCAGCAGTTTCATTTTCGACCGTTCAATGGTCACCACTGTCAGGTGCCGGTCACCGATGCGCGCGCGCGGTTGACTCCAGAGTTCCGAGATTATGTTCCATTCATGGAAAAGGTAATGGCCACGTGGCTCAACGGGGCAACGCCGGGTCGGGAATTGATTGCCGTTCCAGAAATGGGCCCGCTGTGGATGGGCTACAATCTCAGCGCGTTTCCGTCGAGCTGGGAGCAGGCGAAAGTTCTCCGTAATGAAATTGAACGCTGTTGGCGGCGCGCCTTGAAGAATTGGAAGGGATGAAAGCAAATCGCGCATCACGTTCACCCGCGATGCGCGATTGATGAAGCTTAACGAAGGGCGCCTTTGATTCAGGCTTTCCGCGTATAAGTCATCTCACCGGATTTCTTTTCCTTGCCGCCGCTGGTTTCGTAGAACTCGAAGATGTGCTTGTCCTTGCCTTCGACCTTGATGACGAAGCGCACGGGCTTGTCCTTTTCGCCGGTCATGCAGTCATCCATCTTGGTATTGAACGTGAGCGTCTTGCCATCCTTGGAGGCCGTACCAAGGCTGTAGATCATGGCCGTGGTGGTCGAGTCCACCCAGAAGCTGTTGTATTGCTTCTTCAGGTTGTCATAGCCGGTCATGCCCGTGCCTTTGAACGGCATACCCATCATCTCGCCGGAAAAATCTTCCTGCAGAAAGCGGCCATCGAGGATCATCTTCTTCGTCACGGTGCCTTTGCTCTCCATGGGCGGCTCGGCGGGATCCATCCACCATTTGCTGGTGACCTCCCAATCGCCGACGAAGACATCCAGCATCTTGTGCGGTGCGCCAGGCGTGGCAGCTTCCATCCAGCGCTTGGTCATTTCCTCCTCTGACAATTTGGCTTCGGGCTTTTTGTCAGCGGCCTTCGCGGTCGGTTTGTCATCGGCGAACAGACTGGGCGTAACCGCCAGCAATGCGGCGGTCATTACAGAGTAAGTCAGGGCATGGGTTTTCATATTTGGTCCTTTCGGTTACGGGATTCAGAGAAGGGTTGTATCTCCAGCGCCCGGACGACGCAAGTTCCGAGAAGCCGTAGTTTCCCGGACAACCATTCAGGCCCGCTCGCTGTCGAAAAATGCGATTCTCATCACAACCTGTTCGCGCACAAGTCAAAGGGCGAATCCAACTCAGCTTTGTCCTCGGACATCCCAGGCGTCGCGCAGACCGTCGCCGAGGAAATTCAACGCGAGCAGAGTGGTCACGAGCACGCCACCCGGAAACACGATCAGCCACCAATAGGTGCGGATGGGATTGATCTGCTCCGCCCCTTCGGCGATCAGCGAGCCCCAACTCGCCATGGGTGGTTGGATGCCAAGGCCCAGATAGCTCAGGAAACTTTCGTAGAGAATGATCGCCGGGATGGTGAGTGTGAGATACACGATCACGATGCCCAGAACGTTCGGAATGATGTGCCGCGCGAGAATGTGCAGCGTGCCCGCGCCCAGCACGCGGCTTGCATCCACGAATTGACGCGAGCGCAACGACAGCACCTGGCCGCGGACGATGCGGGCCATGTTGAGCCAGGAAACGGCGCCCAGTCCGACGAACAGGAAGAGCAACCGCGAGGCTTTCGCAAAGTCCGGTGAACCGATTCCTTCCAGCCAGCTCCGCAACAATCCCTCGAGCGTGGTGATCAGGACAATGACGAAGATGATCGAAGGGAGCGAATAAAGAATGTCCACGAAGCGCATCATGGTGCTGTCCGTGCGTCCGCCGGCGTAACCAGCAATCGCCCCCCATAGCACCCCGATCACGAGACTCACGCCGGCGCCGACGATGCCGACCAGCAACGAAATCTGGGCGCCGTAAAGTACTCGGGAGAATACGTCGCGCCCGTGGACGTCGGTACCAAACCAATGTAGCAGGCTGGGGGATTGGAATTGGGCGTCGGAAATTTTGTCCGGATCATGCCAGGCCACCAACGGCCAGGCGCAGACGAGCAAGATCAACGCCGCCATGAAAACCGCACTGCCCCGCGCCGGGCGATTCCGCCAAAAGCGTTTCCACGCGCGCTGATTCGGCGTGAGCGCCGGTCGTTGGTTTGCGAGCTCAGGCATATTTGACCCGCGGGTCCAGCAGGGTGTAGACGAAATCCACGATCAGGTTCAGGACGACCAGCATCGCCGCGTAGAGCACCACGAGGCCAACCACCATTGTGTAATCACGATTGAGCGAACCGTTCACGATGAACACCCCGATGCCTGGAATCTGGAATATGGTTTCGATAACAAACGAACCCGTCAGCAAGTCAGCCAGCAACGGACCGGAGTAGGAGACCACGGGCAAGACCGCCAGCCGGAAGGCGTGCTTGAGCAGCAGGGTATGCTCGCTCAGGCCTTTCGCGCGCGCGGCGGTGATGAACTCCGATTGCATGGTGTTCAGCATTCCTTCGCGCATCAATCGCGCAATGCGGCCTGAGAAATAAAGCCCCAACGCGATTACCGGCAGAATGGCATGGAGTGGCGAAGCCCACATTGCCACCGGCAGCAAGCGCCAGTAAATGGCCAGCCCCGTGATGAGCAGGGGCGCGAGCACGAAGCCCGGTACGCACACCATCAGAATGGAGAAAAAACTACCGGCGTGATCCTCCCATCGTCCGCGCCGCGCCGCCGTGAAATAACCGACCGGAATCCCTACCCCCATCGCGAAGCCGAAAGCCACGGCGCCAAGCAGCATCGAAACGGGCAAGGCCTGTGCAATGACATCGGTGACGGTGTGGTTACGGTATTTAAGCGACGGTCCAAAATCGCCCTGCACCAATCCACCAAGGAAGAGCAGGTACTGTTTCCAAATGGGTTGATCCAAATGGTACTTGGCCTGGACCTGGCGCTCGATTTCCGGCGACGCCGGTTTGCGCTCCTTGTCGAAAGGTCCGCCGGGCGCGAGCCGCACCAGCACGAAGGCCAGAAAGCTGATGACTAGCAGCAGCGGGACAAGCGATAATAGTCGGCGGAAAAAATACATCAGTGCGCTTTGCCCTTCTCGGCGAACAACGTCTCGGCGGCCTGTTTTTTAAAGCCAGCTTTCATCAACAATCCAATCTGTCGTTGGCAAAACTCCGGCCACTTGGCCTCGGGAATAAACCCCAACCCACCTCCAACGGTCCAGATTTCTCTTCCGGTCGTGGCCCACAGGCGCCTGAACAAATGAGAATGGTCCCCTCCGGGTGTAGGGATTTTGTCGAAAAGCAGCACCAATTCAGCGTCGTT
>Ga0315912_10000108_pt1 | contig 201120 bp, 153 predicted proteins | sample VfabasoilMG_FD_204469 | JGI IMG/M metagenome (GOLD analysis project Ga0315912, IMG submission 204469) | Garden soil microbial communities collected in Santa Monica, California, United States - V. faba soil | ecosystem: Environmental > Terrestrial > Soil > Garden | place: USA: California...
GATCCAACGACGGGCTACGATCCAACGACGGGCTACGATCCAACGACGGGCTACGATCCAACGACGGGCTACGATCCAACGACGGGCTACGATCCAACGACGGGCTACGATCCAACGACGGGTTGGACGGGCTACGATCCATCGACCGGCTACGACCCGTCGACGGGCTACGATCCAACGACGGGCTGGACGGGCTACGACCCGTCGACCGGCTTCAGCACGGGCTATGACGACTCCGACGGCGAGTCCGGTACGGAGGAGACGGGTGACGACGAGTGCGTGGAGACGACTCGCACGCTACCCGAGGTCCCGGCGGCGTGCCACGAGACGACCACCATCGATGAGCTCATGGCGTGCAAGACGGCGATGAACGTAGACCTCACCACGTTCCTTGCGGCGCTGATCCAGGCGTCCGAGCTCAACGCCGGCACCGAGGCCACGTGCTCGGATGGCAGCGCACAGCCGGCCACGTGCTGGCAGGAGACCGCGCCCGATGACCTGCGGGTGTTCATCTATTGGGGCAACCTCACCCTCTCGATCACGCTCACCGGCGACCGCATCGAGGTGGGGCAGAACGCGATCCCCGGCTACCCCGTGTCGTACATGGCGATGGCCGACATCCACTTCGGTGGCAATGACGACACGATCTCGGTGGAGCAAGCGTACTACGACGCCTACAACGCCAATGCGTGCAGCAATTGCCACACGGTAGACGCCAACCACGACGAGCCCGAGCGAACGGTCACGTACATCGAGCCGGGTGGCCCCGAGCACACCGTGGAGGTCCAGGTCTTGCCGCCCATCGCGCTCACCGCGAACAACTTTGGCAGCAATGGCCCACCCAATGCGCGCAATACCGCGGCCAACCTGCGCAACCCGACCACGCTGTTCGAAAGTGCCTGCATCGGCAGCGCACGCTCGAGCGACTACTGTAACCGACTCGGTGCAGTGCTCGGCCACACGCCGGTCGATTGCGCGGCCGCGGTCGATTGCGATGGCGACGACGAGTGCGACCCGGGCGAGCACGGAGACGATTGCCCCGAGGACTGCCCCAAGGTGTGTGGCAACAGCATGTGCGAAGACCACGAAACCGCACAGAGCTGCGCGTACGACTGCGCCTCGTAGCCTCGCTTCGGCCGCGGTACGAGCAAACAGTGTGAGCGAGAGGGCGGCGCGGGTGCTTTGGTCCCCGCGTCGCCTCTACGCCAGCGACAGCTCGTGCAGGCGATCGAGCAGCACCCGCGCTACACCCTTCTCCGGGCCCAGATCTCCACTCGGCGAGCTTGCCGGCTCGATCCACGAGTGCGCGGATGAGCTTCGTGGTATGTCCGGGCACCGAGGAGGAGCACGAGCAATGGGTCGCCTGGATTCGAAGATCGCGCTGGTGACGGGAGCTGCGTCGGGCATCGGTGCGGCGTGTGCTCGTGCATTCGTAGCCGAGGGCGCCCGTGTGCTGCTCACCGACGTCGCGGACGAAGCCGGCGAAGACCTGGTGCGCACGCTGGGGGAGGCGACGCGCTATCGCCGGCTCGACGTCACCGTGCGCGAGGACTGGGACGCCGCCCTCGAGCAGGTGGGTCGGGATGAGGGCCGCCTGGACGTACTGGTGCACAACGCCGGGGGCGGCGTGTCGTCCGACATCGAGAGCTGCACGCTCTCGCAGTGGCGCAGCGTGCAGGCGCTCAACGTCGAGAGTCTGCTCCTCGGGACCCAGGCGGCCTTGCCACTCTTGCGGGTGTCGACGGCCGCGTCGATCGTGGTGGTCTCGAGCGTCGCGGGTCTCATCGGAGAGCCCGATCTCGTCGCGTATGGGGCGGCCAAGGGCGCGGCGCGGATCCTGTCCAAGAGCATCGCGCTGCACTGTGCCCGCCGCGGCTACCCGATCCGCTGCAACTCGATCCACCCAGGCTTCACCGACACCCCGATGGTACGCGCCCTGGCGGGGCTACACCGCGATCCCGCGCGGGCGCTGGAGAAGCTGTCCAAGGTGGCGCCACTGGGACGCCTGGGCCGTCCCGAGGAGGTCGCGGCGCTCGTGGTCTACCTGGCGAGCGACGAGTCGGGCTTCGTCACGGGCACCGAGCTGACGATCGACGGCGGCTTGATGGCGGGATGAGCCGAGCCGCTTCGCGTGGATGCGAGCGCGCTGGGCCGGATCGCTGATGCGAGCGCGCACGCTCGCCATTCGGCGCTACGATCCCGACGATGCGCGAGGACGACGCCGTCGACCGCTATATCGGCGCGGCCGCACGTGGGCTCGAGGCCGGCCGGCTCGGCGTGCTCGACGAGCTGCGCCGCTGCTCGCCGGCACGCGTGGCTGCACGGCTGCTGCCGTGGCTGGTCGATGCCGACACCAGCGTGGCACGTGCGGCGGGCGAAGCCGCGGAGGTGATCGTGTGCGATGCACCGTCGCGCTCGCTATGGGCCGTGGACCGTGAGCTGCGGGGCAGTGACCCCTGGCTGGTGCACGGGCTGGCCCCGCACGAGGTGGCCAGGCTGGCCGCGGGAGCCGGAGGGCTCGGGGCGCTGGCGTTGGCGTCGATGCAGCGCAACGGCTACACCCGGCAGGCGGCGGTGTCGTGGCTCGCACCGCTGCGGGACCCGCTGGCGCTGCGGCTGTTGCTGCTGCGGCTCAACGACGTCGTGGGCAACGTGACGACCGTGGCGATGGACGCGGTGCGGGAGTGGCTCGACGTACGCCGGGCCGACGCGCTCGTGGCCGCGCTGCCGCTGCTCGACACGATGACGCGCACGGTGCGAGCGGCTCACAGCGGAATCGCCGAGCGTGCCCAGCAGGTGCTCGCGCTGTCGAACCCCGGCACGGCCCGGGCGCTCTTGGCGGCCGCGCGGGACGCCAACGACGAGGACGTGCGGAGGCTCGCGATCCTGCGGCTCGTGGGCGGCAGCGACGAGCAAGCGATCGAGGCGGTTCGGCTCGGGCTCTGCGACCGCAGCCCGCGGGTGCGGCTGGCCACGGGGCGGTGGCTCGGCGCCGCGCGGCGGTCGGTCGCGGTGCGGACCGCGGTGGCACCGCTGCTCGAGCACAATCCCTCGCCGACGCTGCGGCTGCTCGCGGTACGGATCCGGCGGAGCGACGTGTCGGAGGAGGCGCATCGCGCCGTGCTGACGCGGTGCCTCGATGGCAACGCGGTGGTGCGGTTCGCCGCGCGCTGCCAGATGCGAGAGCGCGGCGACGGTGTGGACTTTCGTGCGCTGGCGCTCGAGCGGCTCCGCGAGAGCAGCCAGCGCGACGAGCTCGTGGGAGCGCTCGCCGTGCTCTCGGACATCGGGCGCCGCGAGGACATCGAGATCGTGCGGGGGTTCCTCGAGCATCCGCTGCGACGCGTGGCCGCGGAGGCGAGGCGGACGCTCGGGATCCTCGAGCTCGGGTGATGGAGAGCTCCGCGAGGGTCACTGGAATGCAGTTCCGAACATCGTGCAGTGGTAGAAGCGGTCCACTCTCGGCGGTGGCCCCAAATGGAGATGCCTCGGTAGATGCCGAACGACGCCCATGTCGCTATCATGCGCGTAAATGAGCTTGGAGCCCGACGAGACCTTCGATGAGTCGATCGCGGGGAGCCCCTCGAGCATCGGGGTGGTGGGAGGATCCTCGGGCGTGGGGGCGCTGCGAGTGGTCCCCTCCAGTCTGGACACCATCCACGAGACCGAATGCTCGCCGCGAGCCGCTTCCACCACGCCGGAAGTCGAGGCCGTCGACCAGCTCCAGCGCGGGGAGAGCATCGGGCGTTATCTGGTGCTCGGCAGCCTCGGCGCTGGAGCCATGGGCGAGGTGCTGGCGGCGTACGATCCGGATCTCGACCGAAAGGTCGCGATCAAGCTCATCAAGCCGCGAGGATGGGACGTCGACGTCGCCCGCGCCCGCCTCCACCGCGAGGCTCAGGCGCTCGCCAAGCTGCGACACCCCAACGTGATCGTCGTGCACGACGTCGGTCTGCAGGGAGAGCGCCTGTTCGTGGCCATGGAGCACGTCGAGGGCATCACCCTCGGCAAGTGGATGAGCCAGCACGACGGTCCGCGCGGCTATCGAGCGGTGCTCGACGTGTTCCTCGCGGCGGGCCGTGGGTTGGCCGCCGCTCACGCGGCGGGGCTCGTTCACCGCGACTTCAAGCCGGAGAACGTCATGCTCGCCGACGACGGTCGGGTCTTGGTGCTCGACTTCGGCCTGGCGCGGGCGATCGACCAGGACGAGGCACTGGTCTCCGAGGTGCGTGGCGAGCTCGCTCGGCTCGCCTCGTCCGCCACCCAGACCGGCGCGCTGGTGGGCACGCCGGCCTACATGGCCCCGGAGCAGTTCGAGCGGCGGGCCGACGCGCGCAGCGATCAGTTCGCGTTCTGCGTTGCGCTCTACGAGGCCCTCCATGGCCAGCGCCCCTTCGCTGGTGAGAACCCATTCGAGCTGTGCAGCTCGGTCACCAGCGGTGAGCTCCGCGATCCTCCGAAGGGCATGAAGGTGCCCGCGTGGCTGCACCGCGTGGTCGTGCGAGGGCTGGCGACCGCGCCGGCGCAGCGGTGGGCCTCGGTCGAGGAGCTGCTGGCCGCGCTGCAGGACGATCCCGCGGCTCGCCGACGCAAGTGGCTCGTCGGCGGCGTCGTGATCGCAGCCGTGGCCATGGGAGCGCTGGGCATCGGGCTCTACGTCGATGCGCGAGCCGAGCGCTGCAGCGGCGCGGCGGAGCGGCTCGCGGACGTCTGGGACGACGCCCGACGTGCGGAGGTCCGCGACGCCTTGATGGCCACGGGCGTCGCGTTCGCCGACAGCACGTCGGATCGCGTCGAGGAGCGCGTGGACGGGGTCACCGAGGCATGGGTGGACGCGCGCGACGAGGCCTGTCGATCCACGCAGCGAGCCGAGCAATCGGCCGAGCTGCTCGACCTGCGCATGCACTGCTACGATCGGTGGCTCGACGGGCTCGACGCCCAGCTCGACGTGCTCGCGAAGGCCGACGCCACCGTGGCCCGCGGAGCAGCGAGCGCGGTCGCGAGCCTGCCCTCGCTCGACGCCTGTGCGGACGTCGATGCACTGCGGGACGAGCACCCGCTGCCTTCGGAGCCGGACGCTCGCGCGCAGATCGACGACGCGCTGCACGGGCTGGACCGGGTGGTTGCGCTCGAGCGTGCGGCCAAGCTGCAGGAGGCAGCAGACGCAGCGAGTGAGCTGGTGGCCGAGGGCGAGCGACTCGAGTACCCACCTCTGCTCGCCCAGGCGCTCAAGGCCCGTGGCGGTGCCCTGGTGTTGCTCGGCGAGGACGAGCATGGGCTTGCCGTGCTCGAGCAGGGCTACGAGGTCGCGCTCGGCAGCAGGCTCGTCGACGACGCGGCCATGATCGCGGGCTTGCTCGTGGGAGCATCGAGCGTGCGGCTGGGAGACGACGAGAGGGCCACGCACTGGGCTCTGCACGCCCGCGCGCTGGGGAGGGCCAGTCACACGCCCCTCGTGCAGGCGGCCGTGCTCGGCCACCTCGGCCACCTCGCATTCGAGCAGGACCGCCTGAGCGAGGCCGGGGAGCTCTACGCTCGCGCGGCCGCGCTCACGACCGAAGCCGTGGGACGAGAGCACCCGAAGACAGCGCAGTGCCTGACCAACCTCGGCAACGTCGCCGCGAGGAACGGCGACTTCGCCCACGCCCGCGAGAGCTTCCAGCAAGCGCTGGAGATCATGGAGCGGACGCTGGGTCCCGACCATCCCGACCTCGTGGCGACCGCGAGCAACCTGAGCCACGCCCTCGCCCAGGAAGGCCGCGACGCCGAGGCAAAGGCTCTGGCCGAGCGAGCGCTGGCGCTGGCTCAGCGGACACTGAGCGTCGACCATCCCCTCAGGCCCGTGTTGCTCGTCAACCTGGCCGCGGTGAGCAACGAGCCTGGGGCCCGCCGCTCGTACCTGGAGCAGGCGCTGGCCATCCAGCAGTCGACCGCCAGTCGACTCGACGATCAGCTGCCGGTGCTCGACAAGCTCGCCAAGTTGGCGTGGAAGGATGGCCGCTACGACGACGCACGCGTCTACCTGGAGCAGGCGCTGCAAGGCCTGGAGAGCGGCGCGCGAGACGAGAGCATCGATACCGGAGGCACCCTTGCTCGGCTGGGCAACGTCGCCCACATGCAGCGGCGCTATGACCGGGCGCAGGAGCTCTTCCTGCGCGCGCTCGAGTGGCAGACGACGAACCTCGGCGCAGAGCACGAGGAGGTGGCGTCCACGCTCAACAACCTCGGCATGACGCTGCACGCGCTCGGGCGCTACGAGGCCGCACGAAGCCGACACGCCCAGGCGCTGGCGATTCGCGAGAAGGTGCTGGCTGCCGATCACCCACACATGAGCTACTCGTGGACCGGCCTTGGCCTGGCGCTCACCGAGCTGGGTCGGGTCGACGAGGCGATACCGCTGCTAGAGCAGGCGCTCGAGCTTCGCAAACGCGAGCAAAGCGCGGCTCCGCTGCTGGCCGAGACGCGCTTTGGGCTCGCCCGCGCGCTGTGGGCTCGCGGGACCACGGAGGATCGAGCGCGAGCCCGCGAGCTCGCGACGGCGGCTCGCGACGGGTATGCGGGGGATGATCGTTTCGAGAGCGAGGCGGCGGAGGTTGTGGCGTGGTTGCGCGAGGTGGGGGGTGGGGGCGGGTGATTTAGTGAGGGGACGAGGGGACTTGGATTTCGATCACGTACGCGGCCTCGGATCCACCTCGAAGTGGATCGCTTCCCAAGCCCATTGCGTCGAGGTCACGAAGGGCCGAGGGGAGTCCTCGCGGGTGGTAGCGTCTGCGTCGAGCGAAAGGCCCTGGGCCACGAACGCGGCAAGGTCGTCCGGATCGTGGGTGCGCACGAGGTGACCCAGCGAGAACGGTCGATGGCTCGCGAGGACGAGCAGCCGCGCGAAACGAGGGCCGTCCGCGGGAACCCGCGAGGGCCACTGGTACGTCAGTCCCTGGCGGCGTCGATGTCCGCGGAGGCCAACGTGGGAGACGACGCCGGGAATCACCTCGATGCCGTCGGGCTGGTGTGCATTGAGCAGGATCGGACGTCCCTCGATGCCGATCTCCAGCACGGACGCGAACCACTGTCGGGGGGTCGAGCCGCGGTGGCTGAGCTCCACCCATAGCTTGTCGCCCGCATGAATGCGCGGGAGCGGGCTGGTGCTCGACGAGGTCACGATCGGCAGGGTCAGTGGCGCTTCTTCGGGGCCGATGATGCCCCAACGCCAGACGAGGTCGATATCGTGCGAGGCGGAAGAGGATGCCGCGACCAACGACTCTTCGAGCCGGTGGGCCCGGGCTCGGTCCTCGAGCAGCTCCACGACGCCCCGTAGACCGTCGGCATTCGCCGAGACGCCGAGCCATAGCGGCTGTTCGCGAGCGTCGAAGACATCGAGCGCGCCGGATGGCTGTGTTGGATCGGCAGTGCGACGGACCGTTGCGATGACGTCCCGGGAGCGCTCTGCGACTGGTCGAACGAGGCCCGAGCCCTGAAGGGCAGCCTCGAGCACGTCCAGCCCGCTGACGGCGACCGGCAGAGGCTGCTCGAGTCGCTGCATGAGCGCAGCCGCTCCCAGCGGGGCCTGGACAGATGAATCCGAGAGTACGACCTCCGCGCTGTCGAGGTCGACGCGCCGGACCTCGGCCTCGGTGAAGAATTGGGGCTGGAGATCCTCGTCGAGCAAGAGGGCGGCGATGCTCCAGCGGTCACCGCTCCGTACCCCCTGCAGGAGCCCCGCCCGGATCCAGCCTCGGTCACTCGTCGCGGCCGGGACGAACGCCGCGCTGCGGGGCAGGGGAGCCGTGCGACGCGAGAAGAGCAATCGCTCGCGAGGGCCGGCGAGCACGAGCCGCTGCTCCTCGATGCCTCGCTGAAGGCTGACCCACTCGCGGGCGCGGTGCAGGATCGTATCCCAGGTCAAGCGATCGCAGCGCAGGCCTGCTTCGCGGACCAGCTCGACGAAGCACTGTGTGAGCAGGCCATGGAGTCCGCTCGAGTGCTTCGTTGCGTAGGCGCGGCGCAGCGAGGACGAGCCGAAGAGGCGCACCACTCGGGGGTGGCTCTCGGCGGCGAGCATCCATGTGCGCTCGTCGATCTCGTGGGCGAGCGTGCGGACCCACGAGGGGGGCGTGATCGTGGGGATCGGGCCCTCGCGCACCATCGAGGCGGCATGACAACAGTCGATGATGGCCGTGACGTTGCCGCAGATTCTGTCGATTCGGGCGAGCGCATCGGAGATCTCGATGTCGAGCACGCCTACCCGCTCCTTGGAGCCTTCCGGGCGTAGCGTTGCCAGGTAGAACACCGCGCGACGTCCGAGCTCGCCGTGGAGCTCGGAGAATCGTACGAGGCCACCGTGGCCGAAGAAGTAGAACAAGCACGCGTCGTCGGGGCCGCACGAGGAGACGATGGCCTCGAGCGCGCGGAGGACCAGCGGGCGGGTGGCTTCTGCGCCCGTGCAGATGGTGATCGACCAGCTGCCGAGGTCGTCGAGCAGCCGAGCCATGGACTCGAGCCCGAGCACCCGATCGAGGTTTCCATCGGCGTCTCGCTCGGGTACGCCGACCAACAGCGCGTGGTTCATTGTTCCTACCTCCGAGGCGCACCGCTGGGACTACCGCGTCGAGCGACCGAGACAGTAGGCGCAACGGCTATATCCCGCTCGCTCGGCCTCTCCCTCGCTGGAGAAGTGAATGCGTTCCTTGATCTCTTCGATCTGACAATTGGTCGTCTTCTTGTAGAGGTCGTGGTATTCCGTCTTCTTCTTGTTGCCCAGGTATCGGTCGGCCATCGTAGTGGTCCTCCGAGCCCACCGTGTCGGCGTCCCCGAAACCAATCACCACCGATCTGTCGTGGCCGTGTGAGCTAGCTCCGCACCGGAACGGTGACCGTTTCGGCGTCCACGACACTGGAGGCGGCAGATGGTCGAACCGACCCAAGGAGCGATGGAGCCTCGCCCGTTGCACCCGGACCATGGGTCGGGCGAAGCTGGTATCGAAACCGTGACAGACGAAATCGACGAGGCCCAACCGCAAGATGCGACCGCTGAGACGGAGGTTCCATCGGGCATCACCCGGCTCGGCGTCGAAGCTCGTGCCGAATACATTCGAACCAGGCAGAAGCTGGGATTGGTGGACGAGCCGGTGGAGCGACTGGGTACGGTGGGTCGCTATCAACTCGAAGCAGAGCTGGGTCGTGGCGGCATGGGCATCGTGTTCCGGGCGAGTGACCCGGACCTCGATCGACCCGTAGCGATCAAGCTGGTCCAGGCCGTGCCCTTCGCGCGCTATGACAAGCTCCGCACACGCTTGCTTCGAGAAGGAAAGGTGCTGGCCAAGCTCACACATCCCAACGTCGTGCGGGTCTATGACTGCGGTCAGCACGAAGGCGAGGTCTACCTGGCGATGGAGCTCGTCGAGGGGGCGACCCTCCGCGACTGGCAGGGGGGACGGAGCCGGCGTTCCATCCTCGATGCCTATCAGCAGGCCGCTCGCGGCCTGGCGGAGGCACACGAGCTCGAGATCACACACCGCGACTTCAAGCCCGACAACGTGATGGTTGCCGGTGATGGTCGAGTGCTTGTGGGGGATTTCGGGCTCGCGGGGGCGCCCGCGGGGGACGAGCTGCGCACCGAGGGCTCGGTTTCCGACGGATCGCCGGCAGAGCACGTGTCCGCGACGCGATCGGGGGCGCTGCTCGGCACGCCGACGTACATGGCTCCCGAGCAGCTGCGGGGTAAGGTTGCCACGCCGCTGAGCGATCAGTTCGCGTTCTGCGTGTCGCTGTGGGAGGCGCTCACGGGGCTTCGGCCGTTCGAGGGCGAGAAGCGAGAGAAACTGCTCGAGCAGATCGAGAAGGGAAGGGTGCGAGGGGCCGAGCGGCTGCCGAGGCGATTGCGGAGGTTGCTGCTGCGGGGGCTGGCGGTCGAGCCAGGAGGGCGGTTCGAGAAGCTGCGGGACTTGGCGGATGCGTTGGTGCCGCTCCGGAGTCGTGTGGTGACCGTGGCGGCGCTGTCGGTGACCTTGGTCGTGGGGGTAGCGGTAGGCAAGTGGTTATTGGAGGATCCGGCTCCTCCGTGCGAGCTGCCATCGTTGGTCGACGCCGTCAAGGAGACGCCAGGGTGGAAGTACGTGCAAGAGCAACCCGAGCTCGGTCTCATGTACGAAGACCTCCAGGCCGTAACGCAGAGTATGCGCAAGGAGGCTGAAGCGCTCTGCCAGGCATCTGGCAACGATCGGATCGTGCGTCAAGAGTGGTTGAAGCTGTGGATCGACTACCTTGATAGCATTCTCGAGTCCTCCTTGATCGAGAACCCGGATCGATTCCAGCAAGCTCTTGAGTTCATCGAGAAAGAGCGCCGAAATGCTCCTCCCCCGCGCTCACTTGACAAAGAGGTCGTACGCCTCCTCAAAGAATCGTACACGTCGCGGCTAGGCAATGAACTCGATGATGCGCTCGAAGAGGCCGACGATGCCGTGGTGGTTGCTCGCAGCCACAGCGAGCTGGCGCTCGTACATCTATGGCGTGGTCGCGTTTTGGCTCTATCGGGGAGCCATCCCGAGGCCATGATCGCCTATCGCAAGGCCATAGACCACGCACACGCCGCATCCTACACCGATGCACTGCTGGTGATCGAGTTGCTGATGGCCAAGACCGCTGTGATGCGCCTGGGAGAGCTCGAGCGCGCGCGGGATGCCTTGGCTCATGCTCACGGGCTGATGGACGAGCTCCGTGAGCCACTGCTCAGCCCGCGACGAGCCGCGTACAACGAGGACCTTGCTGCTGTGCTCAAGGACGAAGGGGCGTACGACGCCGCCCTCGGTCACCAGTGGTACGCACTGTTCGTGTATGGCTGGTGGGGAGATGAGCTCGACCTCGGCATGGGTTTCGTCAATCTCGGAGTAATCTACGAGCTACGCGGGGGCGATTCTGGCATCGCGACCGCACGCTTTTGCTACGAGCGCGCCTTCGAGGTCCTCGAGGATCTACCGTCGAGCCCAGACTGGCTTCAAGCGGCCTTCCACGTCAGCCACTCGCTTGTGCCGAATGGCAGCGAGGAAGATCGGTCGAGAGCAAGGAAGCTGCTACGGCGGGTTCGAGCCGAGAGCAAGGATGTCGCCCCTTCCGCGCTCACTGAATTGGTGCTGCTGGAGATCTATCGGCAGGATGCCCCAGCAGCGCTCGACTGGGCCCGCGAGCTCGAAGCGATGTTGGACGCAGACGCCCGCTCGGGGTCACCGAGCATCTCGGCGGTGCGGCGCTTGGATGCGTGGCAGAACATCGCCAGCGCGCATTCTCTGGCCACGGACCTTGCCGGTTTCGAGGCTGCGCGAGCCACATTCGAGAGCGTGGGCCGAGAAGCTCTCGACGACGGAGCCCTGTCACAGAACGCAGTGGACGAGCAGATGGCCGCATTGGATCTGACGGCGGCCTTCGATCTCGAGGTCACCGCACCCGAGCCTGCCCTCGATCTCGCGATCTCGGCACGTAACTACTTCCTTTCGGTGCCAGAGGCGAATCGAGATGCCACGATGACCAAATGGCTCGATGACGCCAATGGCCTCATCGCCAAGCTTGGCCAATCGACGTCTTCCGCAACACCTCATTAGCTCATAGCCCATCACCCCATCACCCCATCACCCGTTCAAGCGAGCACTCCCGTGCGATCGCCTAGTAAGGACATGCCCATGACCAACCCTCTCGTCGTCACCGGAAACGATCCCGTCCATCTCGACGGACACCTCGACAGCTCCAGCGCGCTCCAGGTCAAGCACTCGACCAACAGTCTCGCCAGCTACGACCAGTCCCTCGACGCTCAACACGACGATCTGCGCTCTTTGGGCGAGACCATTCGAGTGGAGCTCGGCGACTTCACCAGCGGAGGCAACAACTGGCAGATCAACGCGAACCATGTGGCGGGCGGAAACAGCGTTTATTGGACCCGAGACACCAATCTAGCCTACTACGACTTCGCAGCGATGACCGACTTCCTCGAGGTCACCGTGAACGCGACCAGCAACGCCTCGCCGCCTGCGACCAAGACGCGCACCGTTTATATCAAGACCAGGCCCATCGGCGGCCAGCCAGACGGATCCTAGCCACGGCGTGAGCCTCTGTGGGCCATGGCCTGCCCTCATGGGCGTGGTCGTGTTACAAGCACGACCATGCCCACTGCCGACGATCCCGACCTCGAGCTGCTCCTGAAGTGGCGTGGGGGCGACCGCAGAGCGGGCGCGCAGTTGTTCGCGAGGCACTTCGCAGGCGTCCGCCGACACTTTCGGATGAAGTTCCCCGAAGCCCACGAGGATCTCCTCCAGGAGACCTTCTCCCGCGTCGTGCAGGCCCGCGACGAGTTTCGCGGCGAGTCCACCTTCAAGACCTACCTGTTTCGGATCGCGCGCTACGTGGGCAACGAGCACATTCGCAAGCGCTACCGGCAGGGTGGCGACTTCTCTCCTGCCGAGAGCTCGCTCGCCGACCTCACCGGCCGGCGTCAGTCGTCGGTGCTCGCCGACCGGGAGGATCATCGGCTGCTACTCGACGCGCTCCAGCACCTGAGCCTCGAGCAGCAGGAGGTCATCGACCTCTACTACTGGGAAGGGCTCACGGCCAAGCAGGTCGGCGAGTCCATCGAGGTGCCGGAGTCGACCGTGCGCAGCCGCCTGCGACTGGCGTTGCGGCACCTCGCCAAGCTGCACCGCGAGCTTGGACAGCAGGAGCACTCTCGCGAGCTGACCGAGGACGACGTGGAGCGCTGGCTGCAGGACCTGCGGCAAGAGCTCGAGCGTCCGCCGAGCAATCACTGAGCGAGATCCTCGAGCCCGAGCCCGCGCCCGCGCGCAACTGATGCACCGGCAACGCCGGTGCATCGACCTTTCCAACCTGGTGGTGAATCATGCCCTCCCCGAGCGTTCGGCGGCAGAGCCCGCCCGTCGTGGCCTTCTTCACGGCCAACCCATCCTCCACCTCCCACCTCGATCTCGAAGGCGAGGCCCAGGCGATCGCGGCCGAGCTCGACGCCGTGGGGCTCGAGGGCGTCCTCCAATTCGAGCACCAGCGCGCCACCACGCCCAATACCGTGCAGCGGGCGCTGCTCTTGTCGCGACCCACGGTCGTACAATTCAGCGGACACGGTCGCGCGGGCCACAAGTCCCAGGCACGCCACCGAAGCCGCTCCAGAGACCTCGTACACGAGCCCCTCCCCGCCGAAGCGGGAGGGATCATGCTCCACGGCAACGACAGCGCCACCGTCAAGATCGTCTCGGGCCGAGCGCTTGGCGACCTGTTCGCCAAGGCCGGATCCACCGTGCGGCTGGTATTCCTCAACGCCTGCCACTCGGCGACGCAGGTGCAGGCCATCGTCGAGCACGTGGACTTCGTCATCGGCATGGACGGTGCGATCGCGGACGAAGCCGCCAAGGTGTTCGCGGTGGCCCTCTACCGCGAGCTGGCGTTCGGGCGCACCATCGACGCGGCCTTCCAGCTCGGGCTCAGCGCGCTCATGCTCGAAGGCCTCGACGAAGAAGTCGAGCTGCCGGTGCTGCGCGCTCGTCATGGCGCCGACGCCCGCAAGATCAGGCTGGTGGCCGCGCCCAAGGCCGATGACGGCGTGAGCTGGGACGTGTTCATCTCCTACGCCCACGTCGATCGGGAGGTGGTCCATCCGCTCGCGGTCGAGCTGCACCAGCGGCACTTCCGGGTGTGCTTCGACGAGTGGGAGAAGCTCGCAGGCGAGGTGGTCTCACGAAGGCTGGAGCGCGGCGTGGACGGGAGCACTCATGGGCTCTTCGTCGTGTCACCGCGCACCATCTCCCAGCCGTGGCTGGAGGAGGAGTACGCCGCGCTGCTCGACAAAGCCGTGACCCAGGGCCGGCTGCTCATTCCAGTGCTCGTCGGTCAGGGCGACGCTAAGCTCCCCGCCTTCTTGCGCACGCGCCAGCCCGTGGACCTGCGAGGGCTGACGCAAGCAGCCTGGCGCGAGCAGATCGGCGTCATCGCTCGAGCGCTCCGCGGCCAGCGGCCGGGGCCACCGCCGCGCACGACGGGTCTGCCCGAGCGGGTTCAGCCCTCGTCGGGCTCGAGGCGCTCCACCGCGCGAAAGCCCAGGTAGGCGAGCCGATTGTCGGGGTGGCGATTGAGCCGGGAGGCGGCACGCGCCTTGCGTGCCGCGTCGATCCAGCTCCCGCCTCGGATGACGCGGTTGCCCTCGGCCAGCGGCTCGTGACGAAGACCGTCGCCCGATCGCGGAGGGCTCCCCTCGTAGTCGCCGAATTCGTCGAGGCACCACTCCCACACGTTGCCGTGCATGTCGTAGAGCCCGAAGGGGTTCGGATCGCGCTCCCCCACCACGTGCAGGCGCTGCTCGGAATTACCGGCGTACCAGCCCACGCGCGCCAGATCCTCCTCCTCTCTTCCGGACCAGTAGGCCGTCCGCGTGCCCCCGCGACAGGCTCGCTCCCACTGCGCCTCGGTGGGGAGCGAGAGCCCGGCCCACTCGCAGTACGCCTTGGCCTCGTGCCACGACACACCCACCACGGGCTGGCGGGGATGGTTGTAGCGAGAGTCGGCCCAATAAGCAGGCACGGAGACCTGAGGGTTGGCGCGCAGGTAGTACCCATATTCCTCGTTGGTCACCGGGTACTTGCCCATGAAGAAGCTGGCGAGCTCCACCTCGTGTCGTGGGCCTTCGCCGCCCCGGTGATCTCGCTCGCGGTGATGCGAGCCCATCTCGAAGCGACCGGCGGGGATCTCCACCAGCGTGTACCCACTGCGTGCAGAGACGTGGATGGCGGGCTCCGAGGGATCGTCATGGCCCACCATGCGGCGGAGCGGTGGGTATGGATGCTCGCGGAGCAGCGGTGCGATGGCCTGCAGGCGCTCCGGCTCGACCTTCTCCAGCACCTGCGCCGCGATGAGCTGACGCGCCCACAGCTCGGGCTGGTCTGCCGCCGGGCATTGCAAGAGCGCGTCGAACGGCCCCACGCTCGCCCCCGCGGCCTCGTGGAAGCAATCGATGACGAGATCGAGCCCCTCCGCGAAGGCCGGGCGCTGCACCACGCGCTGCATGAGCGGCTCGAACAACGCTGGCTCGCCGAGGGCGAGCAGCAGGATCGTGACCTCGCGCCACCATGGGTCTCCGAAGCGATCGGCGAGCTCGTCGAGCACGCCCAGGTTGCCGTGCGACAGGCTGCGCAGGTGCCTCGCGCAAAGGTACTCCTGGAAGCACAGGTGCAAGAGCCCGTAGATCTCGCCGCCCTTCGTCGTCAGGATCCCGTCGTCCGTGGCCACCGCGCGCAGGAACACCTCAGGGTCGATCGGATCGTGACCCAGGCTCGCCACGAGGTGGGGCTCGAGCACGGCCGCGATCGATCGCCCGTCGGCGTAGGTGCGCCCACGCTCGCTGTGCAGCCAGTGGGCGAGGGCCTGGAGCACCTGTCGTGCTTCGCGATCGCCGAAGCGGCGGGGCAGGGTCCCCTTGCTACACCACTGCCGCACGAGCTCCTGCAGGCACTGTTCGTAGAGCTCCACCCGGCGAGTAGGAAGCGAGCCTCGCTGGCGGTACACCGCGCAGAGCACCGACAGCATCAGCGGATTGCGTGTCAGCTCGAACATTCGCGTGGTCCGAAGCTCCGGCGTCTTGAGCTCGGCCCACAGCGCGTCGGCCGAGCGCCTGGCTGCGGTCGCATCCATGCCCGCCTCGGGCGCGCTGACCTGGAACCAGCGCTCGACGAGCGCGTGAGCCTCGGGCTCGCCGAGCGGCGGCAGCTGTACCTCGAGGGTGGGGCCCGGCCACGACTGCCCCGACCCGAGCTCGAGGGATCGCTGGGTGATCATGAAGCGGGCACCCGGGTGGTCGTGGAAGCCGCGGGCGAGCCATTGTGTGGCGCGGGCTCGCTGCTCCTGGTTGGGTAGCTCGTCGAAGCCATCGACCAAGAAGAGCACGTGCTCGCGCTGCAGCAGCGCTTCGACCAGCGGTGCATCGAGCCGGCCGTTGCGCAGCAGGCACGCCGCCACGGCCTCACGGAAGCCCTCCACTTCGGCCGGCAGATCATCGAGCGACAGCAGCACGGGCACCGTGTCGATGGGCAGCCCGAGCGTACGGGCGCTCCGCCGCGACAGCCACAGCGCGACGCGGCGCAGGTGCGTGGACTTGCCCGAGCCCGGGGTCCCCACCAGCACCACCATGCGGCAGCCGCTGCGCTCCGCCTGCTCGAAGACCCGATGCAGCTCGAGCTCGGGCTCGGGCTCGTCGCGCTCGGGGCCGTCGTCGCCCGCAGGGCGCTGCACCAGCCGAACCTGGACCCGCAGGCCGTCGGGATCGAGGGGGCTTGCGAGCGAGGTGGTCGTGCCGACCACCGGTGTGATGGCGCTGTCGTGCTCGATGGTCTCGAGGTAGCGAGACAGCTCTGGCAGCGAGACTCGCCGCGCTCGCGGCTTGCGTGGGCCACGGTGGCGAGGCTTGGTCTCGGAGCCGTCGGGATCGGACACGGGCGGGTCTGCGATGTGCTTGGGCTCGTGTTCCACGACTGCCGGCGGGATCGTGAGGGGCTTAGGCGACACCACTCCCGCATCGGGCCCAGGCTGGGGATCTGGGGCGGGCCGCGCCCGCTCTCCTGCGATTCCCCCGTTGCTCCGCCACTCGTGCAGGCTGTGCGTCAAGATCGATCCGATGTTCTCGGCCGTGAAGCGAACGGTTCGCTCCTCGCTCACGAGGCGAGCCTTGAGCGCCTGCAGGCGCTCTTGTTTGGTCCATCGTGTTTGCGTCTCGTCGAAGTCCCGCGTCACCACCACCGGTCGCTCCTCATCGACGAGGAACACCAATCGCGGGGTCTTTCGCTCGCGGGCCCACTCATACTCGAGCTCCACGATCGAGCGCTCGTCACCGCTGGGCACGCTCCCGTAGCGCCAAGCGACGAGCATGACGAACAGGTCGCACTGCTCGAGCGCTTGCCGACGAGCCGCCAGCGCAGGTTCACCGGCGCCAGTCGGGAGCGGCTCCGCCCCGCAGGCCAGCATGCCGACGCGCTCGATGAGCTCGAGCAGCTCGCGGCGACGTTCCGCGTCGTCGCACAAGGTCGTGGACACGAACACGCGGTACGGGGTGGGGCGGGCGGGCTCCCACATGCGCTGCCCCAGCGCGCGGCGAGATGCTCCCAGCCTTCGCTTGAGCTTGGGGCCGGGCTCGAGGCCGAGCATCAGCTCGGGCGTCTGCCCGATGATCCCGGCGAGCAGCAGCTCGAAGCCCTGGTGATCGGCGAGGTCGACCCAGGTGCGCAGGCTCAGGAAGCCATCGATGCTCGCCTTGGACGCACCGGGCAGCAGCACGGGGATGATGCGGCGACCGGCCTGGTCGATGAGGGCGAGCTGGCTCTCCTGATCACGCCAGGCACTTGGCCCTCCGGGGCCGAAGCACACCGCGACCGTCTTGCTCTGCTCGATGGCTCGCTGGAGCGCGGGTACCCACGGCGCACCGGGGATCAGCATCCAGCGGCCCAGGTACGGCTCCAGCTCCGCATCGTTCCGGAGGCGTATCGCGAGGGCCTCCACCGCGGGCTCGTCCTCCTTGGTGTACGAGAGGAAGACGTCGAATTCCTCGGAAGCTTCGTCGACATCGTCGAGACCCGGGCCGATCGAGGGGCGATTCGTCACGGTGCTGCTGTGGTTCTCGTCGACGAGACGAGCCATGTCGTCGAGACGCGCAAGCTCACATTCGAGCCTTGCGTCGCCGGCGTCCCGAACATGCACCGCCGGACACTGGCCTCGCCGCGCCGCATCACGGTCGCCCCATCGGAGCCCTTCTCATGACCGATGAACACTCGTATCGCCTGGACCTCCTCATCCTCGCCAGGCTCGCCACCACCACGCGTCAACCTCCCTCCGTAGCGAAGCTGGAGGCCGATCTGTTCGCCTTCGTCGAGGCTCGGCTCTCGCGTAGAGAGTGGTCTTCGCTGCTCGTCGAGCGGCTCGGGACCCTCCGAAGCAGCGGGGCCGTCGATGCTCGTCGCGTGCCCACCTCGAAGGGCCTCGAGCGCCTGCGGGGAGCGCTGGGCGTCCGAGAGCTCCCCGCGCGGTGGTCCGAGATCTGGCGCGCCCTGCTGCCCGCGCTGGCGCTCGCACTGCCCGGGGCCCAGTGGTCGGAGGTCGCGGGTGCCGACAAGCTCCGTGCCCGGATCATCCGTCAGGAGCATCGGCTCTCGCTGCCCGAGCTCCCCACGCTCCCGCAAGCGGTCGATGCCCAGATCTGGCAGGCGCTGGGCCTGCCGGATCTGGGGCCGCTGACCCTGGGCAAGCTCCGCCGCGCGGTGATCGAGCGGAGCCTCGGGGCCTCGCTGCGCGCCAAGTCCATCAATGCGAACGATGCGGGCCAGTGGCTCGCGAGCGCGGCGCTCGGGACCGCGACGCGGGACATCACCGCGAGCCAGCGAGCGCTGGTGGGTCGGTGGTTGGTGAGTGGTGAGAAGGCGGTGGCGGGCGACGATCGCAAGGCTTCGCCGGTACGGGAGGACGCCACGGTGCAGCCGACCGTGGGCTCGCCGACGGCACCTGCGGGCTCGCCGAAAGCACCTGTGGGCTCGCCGAAAGCGTCCGTGTACGAGCCGAAGGCACCCGTGCACTCGCCGAAGCCGCCCGCAAGCGAGCCGCTGCCGCTCGAACGCTGGGCAGAGCAAGTCCAGGCGCTCGCCGATACCACCCGATCCGGCCGCTATGGCGACGAGCGAGTGTTCATCGCTGCGGTCTGGCGCGCCGCCCAGGCCGGCCCGGCCGCGCTCCATGGCCCACTTCCCGCGTTCAAGACCCGACTCGTCGAGGCCAACCGCGCGGGTCTGCTTCGTCTGCACCGAGCCGACCTCGTGGGCGCCATGGACGAGCAACTGGTCAGCGAGTCCGAGACCCGGCACCTCAACGCGACCTTCCACTTCGTCGAGACCCACTCCCGGAGGGCGTCATGAGCACCGATCCGATCTTGCCCCTCGACATCACCGAGACCGTCGATTGCATCGTGACCATGATCGAGCGTGGGTTGACGGCCGGCAACGAAGCCGAGCTGCTCGGCCCCGATCTCCACCGCATTCGCCGCGAGCACGGCCTACCACGGCGCATGGTCGTGCTCGGCGCGTTGCTCAACGACTTCGCGCGCGTGGCCTACGCGTGCGTACAGGCCGACGCGCGCATCACCGACGAAGAGCTCGAGCACGTCTATCCGATCTTCTACTCGCTGCTCACGTTCCTGGCCAAGGTGAGGCCGGAGTACCGGCGCTTCGTGGGGATCGACCAGGACGAGCTGCGCGAGCTGCTGGCCTTCTACGCGGCCGACGACGGGCTCTTCGGTGCCAGCGCGGAGCGCACCCACTGGGTTGGCCTCGACGTGTGCCGACGAGCTGCGCGGGCCACCGGCGACGACGAGCCGCTCGAGATCTACGTGCGCTGCCAGCAGCGCACGATGGAACGGGTGTTCGCGCTGGGAGGGACGACCCCGGAGGAGCTCGCCGCCCGCACAGAGCTCGACGCGATGATCGAGCTTCGGCGACGTCTCGTCGAGGAGCCGCGGCACACCGGGACCGATCCCCGCATCCTCGCGTTCTGCAACTCTGCGGGGCCGCCCGTGTTCAGGGCGATCGCCCACGCCCACCAGGTCTGGGAGCGCGACCCCTTCGACGCCGAGATGGTGCACGCCGAGGCGCGAGAGGCCTTCGAGCGCCTCATCGATCGCGTGACTGGTCCCGACACCGACCAGCACGGGCGAATCCTCGTGCTCCGCGGTCCCTCGGGCGCGGGCAAGACCCACCTGATGCGAGCCTTTCGCAGCTACCTGCACGGGCGTAGGCGGGGTTTTGCGGCGTACATGCAGATGACCACGCGGGCCGACGACTACGCGCGCTACGTGCTCGTCAACCTGATCGATGGCCTCGAGCGCCCTTACGATCCACCAGAGCTGACTGCCTCGGGGCTCATCACACTCTCCGATGCGCTGGTCGAGGATCGACGAATCTTCTCCACCGAGGCCGTGGCGATGCTCCGCGAGGGTGACTTCGACCTGGCCCACGCCGATCACGTGAGCCCCCTCGTGGATCGCCTGCTCGATCAGCCGGCCTACCAGGGCTTCGATCCCGATCTCTTGCGCGTGCTGCTCTACCTGCAGCGCAGGGAGCCGCGGATCCACGCACGGGTGATCAAGTACCTACGCTGCGAGCACCTCAACGCCTACGACTCCCGCATGCTCGGAGGCCTCGCCCCGCGCATCGACGAGGACTCGCCGATGCGCATGATCGTGCAGCTGGGGCGGCTGATGGCACGGGTGGGTCAGCTCGCGTTCGTCCTGCTCATCGATCAGATGGAGGACGTGTTCAACGTCGAAGGCAGCGGCGTTCGCATCGCACGGGCGGTCGACGTGCTGCGTCATGTGGTCGACCACGTGCCTACGGCCGTCGTGGTGCTGTCATGCTTGCATGACTACTACGAGCGCATCCGCGGGCATCTCACCAAGTCGGCGCTCGATCGCCTCGAGTCCGATCCTCCTCCCGTCACGCTCAATGCCGGGCGTAGCCTCGCCGACATCCAGCAGATCGTGGGTCTGCGTCTCGAGCATCTCTACGATCGGATGGGCGTTCGCACGCACGAGGACGATCCCACCTTCCCGATCCACACCAAGGATCTCGAGGCGCTCGTCAACATGCGGACACGCGACGTGCTCGACTGGTGCCGAGAATTCCAGGAGCGCAGCATCGAGCGCGGCGGGCTCACCGACCCTCCCAGCAGTGTGCAGGTGCAGGAGCGTAAGCAGCCAAAGGAGGTCGTGCGCTTCGAGCAAGCGTGGAACGACTTCCGTACGTCCTTCGGTGAAGCGGTGCCCGAGGACGACGAGGCGCTGCTCGAGCTCCTGGGCTGGGCGACCACCACGGTGGGGCAGGAGCTCCAGCCGGTGCGAACCTTCGAGACCCAGCGAGAGGGTGTGGCCCTGGTGATCGCCGACGAGGGGCGCCCCCTCGTCGTGGGGCTCGGCAACCGCGACGCGCGCGGCGGCGGGCTGCACAAGCAGCTGGCGGCGCTGCGCGAGCTGGCGGCCGGGCGTCCCGTGGGGCTCGTTCGCTGCTCCGAGTTTCCCGACAACCCGAAGACCAAGGTGTTCAAGGACCTCGGCGAGCTGCTGCGCGATGGTGGGCGACGGGTCACCGTTCAGGACGGCGAATGGCGCACCATCATCGCGTTCCGAGCCTTTGCAGGCCAGCATGGCGAGGATCCGAGCTTCACCGACTGGCGTCGGCAGGAGCGGCCGCTCTCGCAGCTCAAGTCACTGCGCGAGCTGCTGCTGATCGGGGATGGCTCCGGTGAGTCGCCCGTGGAGCCCGAGGTGCGCCCAGAGGAGCCCGAGGTATTGGTGGCCGACGGACGTGGGCCGGAAGGATCGGCACAGCGTGTCGATGAGGAAGCGGGCGGCGACAAGGAAGCAGGCGGCCACGAAGGAGCGGGCACCGACGAGCGCGCGGGCGGTGAAGATGCGTCGTTCGTCAACGCACCCGAGCTCCGCCAACTATCGAATCCCGAGGAGCCTACCCACGAACCCATCGTCGAGCCCGTCATATCGGCCGCCACATCCGAGCCCCTGCGCGACACCGAGATCGCCGTCGGTCGAACCGCCGGCTTCAATGCGCAGCGCGTCACCCTCAAGCTCGGCGGCCTCGCCACCCACGCAGCCTTCCTGGGCTCCACGGGCAGCGGCAAGACCACCCTGGCTCTCAACCTGATCGAGCAGGCGCTCGAACGCGGGATCCCGGCGCTGCTGCTCGATCGAAAGGGCGACCTCTGCACCTACGCACGCACCGGCTGGTGGGAGATCCCCGGGCGCGATTCGGCTGCGATCGCTCGCAAGCAAGCCCTTCGCGAGCGCGTCGACGTGGCCATCTACACCCCCGGAGCGCCCGGCGGGCGCGACCTGGGCCTCACGATCATGCCCGCGGGGGTCCGCGAGATGTCGGGCCAGGATCGCTCACAGGTCTGCCGTCAGGCCGCTGCGGCCATGTGCACCATGCTCGGCTACAAGAGCTCCAACAGCGACCTCGCGCGCCAGAGCGTGCTCGCGAAGGCGCTCGAGGTGCTGGGGCAGGTCACCGCCGAGGAGGTCCCGCTCGAGCAGGTCATCCAGCTCATTGCCGACGAGGATCCCACCCTCGTCAACGCGGTGGGACGGCTCGACATCAGGCACTTCAGTCGGCTCGCCGATCACCTCGCGACGCTGAAGCTCTCTCGGGGCGAGCTGCTGTCCTCGCAGGCCGAGCGGCTCGACCCGGTCCGGCTCCTCGGCCTCGACCGCAACGACGGCAAGGTGCAGCTCTCGGTAGTAAGCACCAAGTTCCTCGGCGACAACGCGAGCATCGATTTCTGGGTCGCGCGCATGCTGTCCGAGCTCGCTCGCTGGGCGAGCCGCAACCCTTGCCAGCACCTCCAGGCGCTCGTGATGTTCGACGAGGCCGACATCTACATGCCCGCCACGCGCAAGCCCGCGACCAAGGAGCCCATGCAGGATCTGCTGCGACGCGCCCGCTCGGCCGGCCTCGGCGTGATGCTGGCCACCCAGAGCCCCGGCGATCTCGACTACAAGTCCCGCGACAACATCCTCACCTGGTTCGTGGGTCGGGTGGCGGAGCGGACCGCCATCGGCAAGATGGAGCCCTTGCTCAGCGAGTGCCGCACCAACGTCAAAGGCAAGCTCGCGCGCCAGTCGATCGGTGAGTTCTTCATGCTCCGGTCCGGCGCCGTCACCGAGGTCAAGGCCGACCGCTCGCTGATGGATACCGAGCAGCTTGCCGAGGACGAGATCTGCACGCTGGCCCGCGTGCAGACGGAGGCGAGTAATACGACGGGTGGGTGATCGCTTCGCTAACCACGATTGTGGCACACGACGTGGTGACACCAAGCTCCGTAGCGGATACGTTGCGCATGCACATGCCACTTTCGAACCACCGCCGCTTGGCCTTCGTCGTGCTCCTTTCCCTCCATGCCTGCACCAAGGGCCCCGCCACGTCTCCACCGACGGCCGCATTACCGGATGCAGTCGAGCTATGTGTATCCAAGGTGATCTCACTGCCCGCGAAGATGGATGGTCGGGTCTGGGATGGATTCGGAAGGGTGGACGGCGCCCAGGCCTTGGCCCAGGTGGCCGCGCTTGCTGCCAAGGGCGGCTATGCAGCGGTCCTGGCCGCCGCGCCGCATGTGGCCTCCATGGTCCAGAAGGCCAAGGGGGCGCCGGATCTCGTCGTGAAGGTGCAGCTCGGGCCTGACTGGATCATCTCGACACCCATGCAGAAGGACTCGGTGATCGCCACGCACGGCGCGAGCCCGGAGGTGTGTCGCGTGGTCGAGAAGGCCAGATATCAGGACCTCCTGCGCTTCGAGGTCACGGATATGGATCTCTCCGAGCACGACCCCGTGGGGTCCAAGACCCTGCCAGGGATCCCGGCCGAGGCGATTCGAGAGCGGGTGTGGACGATCAACGGTTTCGATCAGGTGATCGAGATCGAGGTCACGTTGGACCCGCGGTGATGTCGGCGGTAAGCGACGCGCTCGGCGTCTCCCCCACCGGATCGACCTCACGTCCCGGCCCCATGCGCTCGACCAGCCGCGACACCCGCGGCCGCTCGATCGCCACCGGCCCCGTACGCGCGCGTTCCACCTCATCGACCGGCTCGCGCACCACTTGCCACGATCCCATCGCGAACGGGATGTCCGGCGCCGCCGCGATCAGCTCCACGCGCTCTCGCAAGCCGAGCTTCTTCATCTCGAGCGATCGATGGTGGCAGAACGGGTTGTTGCCCGGGCGGCCGAGCAGCGGCTCGGTCGTCGCCGTGCAGCCGCCACGACACACCTCGGCGTAGTAGCACTCGCGACAATAGCCCCACAGATCGTCGACCGTGCGCTCGCGGATGTAGGTGATCTCCGGCGAGCGCTCCCACAGCATCGCGAGCCCGTGCTCGCGCCACGAGCCGCCCAGATTGGTCGGACCTCCGAGGCCGGGGCAGCTCTTGATCTGGCCGTTGCTCTCGATCCCCAGCACTGCGACACCCGCAGTGCAACCGCCGTAGTGACCCCCGTGGGTATGGAGCGACCGTAGCGTCTGCTCGCTCGGTCCGAAGTAGCCGATGTTGTTGCCGGGCAGGAAGCGAATGCCGCGCTCTCGACACAGATCCGCGAGCGCCTCGAGCTGCTCGAACAACTCGGGGAGCATGTACGGCTGCACCACCAGCTCGGGGTGATCGGCCGCGTTGCCGTGCGCGATGGTGAATTGCAGCTGCCACCCCACCACGCCGGCCTGGGACAGGTGGTCGAGCAGCGGCCGCAGATCCGGCCCAGTCAGCGCGTTGATCTGAGTGTTGGCGCCCACGCGCAGGCCTGCGGCGCGGGCATTGGCGATGGCCTCGAACGCTCGCCGCCAGCTTCCCGGCTTGTTGCGCACGTGGTCGTGGTGCGCTTCGAGACCGTCGATCGAGACCGACACGGTCATGAGCCCGGCTTGCTTGGCCGCGGCGCAGCGCTCGGGCGTGAGCCCCCAGCCGCCGGTGACGATGCCCGCCGTCATGCCGCGCTCACGAATCGCCCGGATCACCAGGATGAAGTCGTCGCGCAGGTAGGCCTCGCCGCCGATCAGGTCGACCTCTCCGACCCCGAGCTCCGCGAGCTCACCGACCAGCCGCAGTGCCTCGTCGGTGGTCAGCTCGTCGGGGCGCGCGCGGCCGGCCCGTGGCCCGCAGTGCAGGCACCGGTGGTCGCACATGAGCGTGAATTCCCAGACCGCGATCGACGGACGCGGCGTGGGACCGAGCTCGCGGCGGATGAAGCTGCGATCCTTGGGTGTCGGCAGGGTGTCCACGATCGGAAGGTGGCGGCGGACGTCCTGCAGCGACATGGCTCTCCTGCTCGAGGTCTTGGGCTAGCCCCCGCTCGTGCTTCCGGAGCCGCTCGTGTCTCCGGTGTCACTCGTGTCGCCGGTGCTGCTCGTATCGCCGGTGCCGCTCGTATCACCAGTGCCGCTCGTATCACCGGTGCCGCTCGTGTCTGCGGTTTCCGTCGTGGTCTGGGGGAAGCCGCTGTCCGTGAACACGCCATAGGGCGGCATGGAGTTCGTGGTGACCGTGCCGGTCCCCGTATCGGTGTCGCCCGCGGTCATGGTCCCGCCCGCGCTCATCGTGGTCGACGCATCGTCGCCATCACCGGTGCCGCACGCCGCGAGGCACACTCCCAAGATCACGCCGATGAACCCGCCGAGCGGCGATCCATGGTCGACGAGAGCCGTGCTGCAGAACGGACACTGCGTGGTCCGTGGGTGTACGAAGCGACGACAACCCGGGCAAGGAATCATGGAAATAGCATGCGCCTCGCTCCATTCACGGCGCAAGCCGCTCTCCTTTGTCGCGCAGGTACAGCGTTGCTCACGACCGGGGGCGCAGCGCCGCATCGAGAGCGCCGGGGCGAGCCTCGCGGAAGCGGCCGTGCTGCGCGAGCGCATCGGGGATCGTGCTATGGTGCGTCCATGCATTCGACCTTGCTTGCGGTTGTGGTGGCGTCGTGCGTTGGTCTGGTGGCGACCTCGGCGTGGGCCGGTGGCACGGGGACCGGCACTGGCACGGGGACCGGCACTGGCACGGGGACCGACACGGGGACGTCGTCCGACTCCTCGTCCTCGTCCGATGGCGGGCCCGTGGACGACAGCGGCGACGAGTTCTGCGGGAGCTGCACCGATCCCGCCGAGTCCGTCGTGATCACGAGCCCGGCCGACGGCGCGACGGTCCCGGCCTTTCTCATGATCGCGTTCGAGGTCACCTACGCGTGCTCATGCGATACCTGCGGCTGCTACGAGGACCAGCCCGAGAGCTACTCCGTCTACATCGACGAGGTGGAGGTCGCAGACTGCTTCGATGGCTGTATCGGCATGCACACGGCGGATCTGGTGCTGACGCCGGGGGCCCACGAGATCCTGGTCTTCGCCCAGTACTCGTTCCACGGCGAGGGCGCCACCATTACAGTGAACGTGGCGGAAGAGGCCGGGACGACCGTGGGTCCGGGGGACACCGGGGATGGTGGCGGTATCACTGGTGGCAGTAGCGGTGGTGTTGGCGGCGACAGCACTGGTGGCAGCGGCGGGGGTGTCGATGGTGGTGGCTGCAACGGCAACTGCGGCGTGGGTTCGCCGTCCGAGAGCCTCGCGATCGCAGCATGGATGCTGGGGCTCGGGCTCGTGCGACGGCGCCGGTGGGGCGGTAGCAGAGCCCTCGGAATACGTATGGTTTCTGCGGTGCCTAGGCTCCGTCCTCGTGCACCGGCTCCGCGACCGCCTTGACCTGCAATCCCGCGTGTCGCCGCGCGTACACGATCTCGCCGGTGGTCGCATCGAGCACCGCTCCGCCATCCTCGTCGGCCACGGCCAGGCGGGTGCCATCGGCCGACCAGTCGAGATCGCGAAAGTCGGTCGCCGGCCGCGTCCACACGCGCTCCTGGGTGGCGGCATCGAGCACGGTCACTGCGAAGCGATCGGCCGTCGGGACCACCTCGAACCCCGAGGAGCTCTGGATCACGTGCACGACCGCCAACCGCTGGCCCGTGGGATCGGGCACCAGCCGCCGCACCTTGCCTTGCCGCAGCGGCGTGGCCTTGGCCTGGCCGTCCTGCACGCGATAGAGCGCGGGCTGCGGGCCCTCGGTGGCCACCCACGCCTGGCCGTCGCTGCCGAGCGACAGCGCATCGATCTCCCCGGCCGGGACCTCGTCGAAGCGCAGCGTCTTCAGCACGCCGCCGATGTCGCGGGCGCGCACGCCGAGCTCCGACCACGCCACCCGCTCCGATCGCGACACCTGCCGACCCTCGCCGAACCCGGTACCGCTGACGTCGAGCACCTGGAGGGGATCCTGCGGGCGGGTGGTCAGCACCGCCAGGCTCCCCGCGCCTGCACCATCGCGACGAAAGCTGCTCGCGGCCAGGCCCCAGCCGAGCGGGACGCGAGCGCTCGCGATCATCTGCCCGTCATTGCAGCCGAGCAGCGACGCGCGGCCGTCGGCCGACAACGCCACGAGTGCGCCGTCGCCCACGAAGGCCAGCTCGACCACCGGCGACTCGAGCGTGGGTAGCTCGCGCAAGAGCCCTCCGCCGTCGGTCTCGTCGAGCAGGATCGCACTCCCGATGCTCCACGCCGCCCGCGTGCCGGTCGCATCCAGCGCGGTCGCGATCGGCAACACCGGCGCCGCGCCGAGCTCGAGGTGTCCGGCTTCTTCGAGCGCGTCCACTACCAGCGCATGGGGGGTTGGCACCGCCCGCACACCCGCGACCACGGTCGCATGCATCCGTTCGGTCTGCGACGAAGCCGGCAGCGCGACCGCCTGCAGCGGCACCGGCACCAGTGCATCGATCGCGGCCTTGTCGGTGCCCGACGTCCACGGCGCCGCTGCCGAGAGATCGACCCAGAACCCCTGCCCGGTGCCGCTCTCGAGCAGCGCCCGCTGATCGTCGACGAAGTGCAGCCGCGGACGGATGCGCCCGTCGACGTCACCCGCCAGCATGCGGCGCTCGTTGGTCGCCAGATCTATGAGCTGGATCGTGAAGCGCGTGCCCTTGGCGCGAGGCCGCCGCAGCGCCGCAACCGTGCTCCCGTCGGGCGAGAGCGAGAGATCGTTGCGGTTGGGCCCCTGATCGAGCGCCACTCCCCGCGGCTCGCCCACGAGCTCGAGCGAGTCACCGTTGATGGTGAGCCTCTGCACCCGCGGCGGTCCCACCAGCACCACTGCGAGCCCTGGCGGCTTGCCGGGCTGCTCGTTCACTCGCAGCTGCCACGGCACGAAGCCCGCCCGATCGATGCTGCCCACCAATGCGCCGGTGCGATCGTAGAGCCGCACGCGATGATCGAGACCCAGCGCCAGGATCCGCTCGCCGCCGTCGAGCACGTGCAGCTCGAGCAGCGGGTCGGTGGTCGGGATCTCGAACAGCGACACCATCCGTGCCTCCGAGCCCTCCACCACCACGTGCGCGACCCGGGCCCCGCCCGCGGTGTCGACGAAGCCGACCACGAAGCCGCTGCCGCCGTCGCGGGCCAGCGACAGCCAATTCGGTTCCTGCACCGGCAGCGCCCACGGAGCGCTGGCTACGTCCGAGCGCAGCGCCGTCCACAGCCGCACGCCGCCGTCCGTGTCGAGGGTCAGTGCCGCCTCGCCGCGAGCATCGAGCACGACCTCGCTCATCGTCGTCTCGTGGAGGCTACGGGCCAGCGACACGCTCTCTGTGGACACGGGTCGCCCCGCGGTGGATGCGTTCGCGGCCACGGCTTCCGAGGGCGGCCGCGCGGACCGGTCGTGCTCGAGCGCCTCGTTGGGTCGGTTGGCACAGGCCGTGACCGCGAGAAGGCCGAGGCCGAGCGGGGCGCCAAGCAGGGTAATGGTGCGGTGGCTCATGGAATTCGTTCCTCTGGAGCTAGAGCGTGCGGAGGTACGCGGTCAGATCGCCGAGCTGGTCATCGGTCAGGGCACCGAGCTCGGCCATGTCGTGCACGTTGCCGCGATCGGTCAGGAGCGTTCGCAGCGTGCCGGCGCTGCCATCGTGGTAGTACGGCGCCGTGTGGGCCAGGCCCACCAGCGAGGGCGTGTCGTTGGTGCCGAGGCGCCCTTCCAGCGGGTACTGCTTGCCGTCGGCGAGCTTGTCGCCCGAGTGGCACGCGTCGCAGGCCAGGTCCTTGCTCGCGAACAGCTCCTTACCACGCGTCACCGCCTGGGGGTCGTCCGCGGTCGGTGCCTGCGGCGGCGCCATCTCGGTGATGTAGGCGAGGAGCGCCTGGATCTCGCGCTTGGACAGCGAGTCGGGCGAGCCGCCCAGGCGGCCGATCGTGTGGTGGATGCTGGCGCGGAGGTCCTCGTCCTGGCCGTCCCACTTGTACGGGGCCGTGCCCACCACGCGGCCGGCGAGCATCGGCGTCTGCAGCACCAGCGTGCCCAGCCGCCAGGTCAAGCCGTCGCTGCGCCCCTCGGGGTGGCAGCTCGCGCACGCCAGCACGCCGCCGTCGGACAGGCGAGAGTCGTTGCCCCGGCGAAACAGCTCGGCCCCGTGCTCGGCCAGTGGCGAGCGCACGCTCGCCGCGAGCTCGGGGCCCATCGTGAACGCGCCCGCGTCCGCGGTGATGTCCTCGCCCTGCACGCGGACCGCGTCGGTCGAGAGCCGCACGAGCTTGCGCGAGAGCTCGCAGTGGATCCACAGCGCGTCGCCGTCGAGCACCATGCCGTCGACGCCGCAGGCGTCGTCCTCGCCCACCAGCACCTGCCAGCGCACGTAGGGGGCCTGCTGCGAGGCTTCGTGCAGCGCCACCACCCGGTCGTCGCCGTAGCCGCCGACGTAGAGCACGTCGCCGCGCAGATCGTACGCGAGCGCCCGCGGCTGGTGGATCCGAAGCTCGTGCATGCCGACCTGCAGCGCCGGCGTGCTCACGCCGGCCAGCGTGGCCAGGCGGTGCACGATCGGCGGGATCGACTCAGCCCCGCCGCCGTAGCTGTCCTCCATGCCCTCGGCGGGGCGCAGCTGCATCTGCGGGGTGGCGAGCTGGTGCGGAGCCACGGCCAGGTCGTCGCCCACGAACGCCACCGCGAACACGTTGCGAGCGCGACGGCGGCCGATGTCGCCGGGCACCCGGAAGCGGCTGCGGGCCTCGCGGATCTGCGCGGTGGGCTCGGAGAATTCGTCGTCGTCGCCCCGGTCGATGTCGAGAGGATCGCGGGGATCGAGCGTCTGCCAGCGCACGCGCTCGCCCGCCGAAGCCAGGTCGACCACTGCCAGCGCGCCCGAGGCCAAGAAGCCCACCACCGCCCGGCTGCCGTCGCTCGACACCGCCACGCCGCGTGGCTCGGCGGCCAGCTCCACGCGCCAGCGCGTTGCGAGGCTTTCGGTGTCGACCGCCACGAGCGACTGATCGGCCACGCTGGTCACGAGCAGCGTGCGACCGTCGGGGGTCAGCGCCAGACCGTGGGGCTCGGGGATCTCCACGCTGCCGGCGATCGCCAACCCCTTGCCCGCCGCGTCTCCGGGGCTCACGCGCACCACGCGGTCGGCGGTGCGATCGGCCGCGAACACGAGGCCCGCGCCGTCGTGCACCAGCTCGCCGAGGCCCGGGTGCAGCGGCAGGCTCGCCACCGGCTTGCCCTCGCGATCGCTTCGCACCAGCGCGCCGGCGTTGCGCTCGACCACCAGCACGCCGTGGGCGTCCGCGATCACCGTGCTGCCATGGCTGCCCACGTGAGGGCCTGCGCTCGGCGTTCGCACGGAGCCCACGGGACGAGCGTGGGCCACCACGTCGCTTCGACCTACCCGGAGGCGGGGTGCGGGCTCGCCGGCACGAGAGTCGGTGGCGGCGTGGATGCCCACGGCGAGGAGCGAGAGGGTGGCAGCGGTGATCCAGACCCGGCGTCGCATGTCGCTGCAGCTACGATCGGGAGGGGGTGCGTGCTTCCCCTATGCTCGAAGAATTCGTGGGGTGGCATCCATGGGGTACTGGAAGCCCGTTCGGGTGCATTGCCCTGCGGTCGGTCCCGCCCGATACTCGTGTGCATGCCTCGTTGGGCTCCGCGGGCCGTCGTCTTCGTCGTCGCGCTCGGCTGTGGCTCCGACGAGGGCCGCCCGGCCTCGCCCACGAGCGGCATCGATCCCGGTCTCTCCTCGGCGACCGAGCCCGACGACGACGACGACGACGACGGACCGCGGCTCGATCTCGGCGGGACCGGCGGGCTTCGCGAGGGCTGCAACTACGTCGATCTGTTGTTCGTGATCGACAACTCCGGATCGATGTGTGACGCGCAGGTCGGGCTCGCGGCCGTGCTGCCCGATCTCGTCGACGCGATCTTCGACACGCTGCCCGCCGACACCGACATCCACGTGGGTCTCACCACCACGACGTTCGGCGACGGCGGTCAGCACCAGCTCATGCAGTGTCACGCCGCCGAGGGTCCGGCTACCATCGCGGCGCAGTACATCCTCGACGTACACGTGCCCGGCAACGGCTACCAGGGCCGGCTCTACGAGTGGGACGGCAAGGTCTTCTTCGCCGGCAACACCTCGAGCGACGCGGATCGCTCCGCGCTCGCCGAGTGGTTTCCCGCCGCGGCGGAGGCGATCGGCTGCGAGGGTGGCGCGTTCGAGTTCTGCGCCGCGGCAGCGTCGTATGCCCTGCACCCCAACAACGCCGAGACCAATGCAGGCTTCGTGCGCGACGAGGGCGGCGTGCTCGCGATCTTCGTGCTCACCAACGAGGTCGACCAGTCGATCGAGCCGATCTCCTTCTACGCCGACACGATCCGCGCCGCGAAGGCCGGCTGCGGCGGCGACGACTGTATCGTCACCGCTGGCCTGCTCCCCACGAACTGCGTGCCCGATGCGAACCCGGTGATCTGGCAGTTCCTCAACGCGTTCGGCAAGGTCCCGCAGTGGGGCGACATCGACGACTACGCCGGCTACGCGGACGTCGTGAGCTCGGCGCTCGCCGACGTGATCGTGCAGACCTGCGACGAGATCATGCCGGTGGGTTGACCCGCGCCGAGCATCAGAGCCCAGTGAGCTGCTCGATCCGCTCCATGATCGAGCAATTGATTTCGGCGATCCGCTCGTCGATCTCCCCCCAGCGCTGTCCCGCTTCGAACCCACGGATCGGGTCGTCGCACTGCATCAGGCCCATGTCGATCTGGTGGCTCGGGTCGGCGGCGAGGTAGCGATCGCTCCACGCGTGCCACGAGGCTCCGAGCACGAACGGATACCCGGCGAATTGCTCGACCTGCTGGCGGTAGTACGCGCCGCGCTGGATCTGGTCGTCGACATCGTCGGTGTGGGGCACGAATGCATTCGCTCCGCCGTTGTTCGACCAGCCGTCGATGCGCGCCCGCACGCTGAATTCGCTGACCACGATCGGCAGCCCCGAGCGCTCGTGGAGCTTGGTGAAGCCATCACCGAGCCATGGCTCTTCGAATGTCGCGCTGCCTTCGTACACGTTGACCGCGATCAGATCGAAGCCCGAGTCACCGTTGCGCCCGAAGAGATCGTACGGGCAGTACACCACCTCGCCATCGGTCGGCACCGGCACCCCGGGTGCGTCGGCCCAGTGATCGGGGCTCTGCCCGCTCGCCGGCGCATAGAACCGGTAGCTGCTCGAGTCGGCGAGGGCCAGGCGTGGGGTGGTGATGAGGTGGTCGGGATCGGTCGCGCGGATCGTACCGGTCGTGACCTCGATCCAGCGCGGCAGCAGCACGTCATGCACGAAGCGCTGGAGGTCCTCGCGGCAGGTCTGGTTGCAATCGTGAGCATAGGGCACCGGACGTGGGCCACCCGCCGCGATCGCTTCGAAGTCGGCATAGCCGGCCTCCCACGCCGCATCGAGGGCCGCGATCGTCGTGTAGCGCGTGCGCAAGAACTCGAGCAAGGCATGGGGCGCGCACGCGGGGGCATCGATGCTCGAGCCCTCCGGACAGCTGGACCACAGCCAACGTCGCAGATCACGGACCCCGGTGAAGCCGTGCCCGGGGTGATCGAACATGCCGGTCTCGTTGCCGAGGAACCACATCTGCAGCCTCGGGTTGCCGACCCGCGGCGCGACCGTGGTCTCCACCATCTCGGCGATGTCGGCCGCGAACGCAGGATTGAACGGATCGCCGATGCGAGCCTCGGCAAAGCCACCGCGGAGCACCGTGCCGTTCTCGTCGCGCAGCGCCCGATCGTCGCCGCGCGCGTCGGCGTTGAGCACCTGACCGAACGGAGCCCCGGCCCCGCCCTCGTCCGAGGCGCGGATCATCCACGAGTCTCCACCCCCATCGTCGAAGTCGTTGGTGTCGCTGAACCCTCCCACCGAGTTGAAGCAGTACGGCGTTGCATTGGACTCGCTGCCGCTCTCACCCGACGACAGCCGCGCCCACTCGACATTGGCGGCGGTCGAGGGATCGGTGCGACGAATCCAGTCGAGGATCCCATCGCAGGTCTTGTCGCGCATGACCGTGTTGACCCCGAGCCAGAACGTGCGCTCGCCCTCGGGAGAGACGAGCCACGTCCGCGCGCTGTCGACCGGGCTCTCGATCCGCCACAGCGGTGAAGGCTCGATGACACCGCCATCGGAGGACTCGGAGCCGCCGTCGCTGCTGCCGCTGCTGCTGCCCTCGTCGAGCCCAGCGCTCGAGCCCTCGGTGCCCGGCTCTCCGGTCGATCCCTCGCCCTCGCTCGACTCGACAGTGTCGGTGCCGGTCGAGGACGAGAAGGGCTCTCGTTCGTCGGGCTCACCGACGCTACAACCCGACACCAAGAGGAGCGCGAGGGGGATTCGTGGCTGCACGCAGGATCGACGCGACACCGCCCGACCTGCGCCAGGACTGAGGCACGATCTGCCTCAGGATGGCCCTGGATGCCGGCTGGCGGCTGATTCTTGAATTGCGCATATGCCGCACATGCGCTCGGTGTTGGGCTCGTCTCCGATCCTCGACGAGCGGCCGTTGTACGATGGCCAGGTGACGGATGATCGCGCCGCGCGACTGCAGTCCGTCGTGGCGGCCGCGCCTGCGGCCGTTGCCGATGCGCTCGCCGCCAACCAAGCGCCGTGGGCCGCGCTCGACGATGCGTGGCTGCGGGCCAGCGAGGCCTGGTCGGTGGAGCTACCGTTCGAGCTGTTCGCGGCCCATCTCGGCGCGCGACTGCCAGCCAATGGTGACCTCACCGCGCTCGCGCGCGTGGCCGTCGCCGATCTGATGCTGGCCTGCGCATGCGTGCACGACATTTCCGGAGCCCACGCGCGGCTCCGCGAGCAGCACCTCGCCGATGTGCGCCGTGGCGTCGGTCGGCAGCCGGACCCCGCGACCGCCGACGAGCTGGTCCACGAGGTCTTCTATCACCTGCTCGTGAGCGATCACGAGCGCCCGCCTCGCATCGCCAACTACTCCGGGCGGGGCCCCCTGGGTCGCTGGATCAGCGTCGTCGCCCGTCGCCTCGTCCTCGATCGGCTGCGCTCCACGGGTCGCGCGGCCGAGATCGTCGAGGACGAAGGGGGCATCGCTGCGGCCTATGGCGACCCCGAGCTCGCGGCGATGAAGCAAGGCACCCGCGATGCCTTTCGTGCGGCCCTCGAAGCAGCGGCCGCCGAGCTCCGCCCGCGGGATCGCAACATGCTGCGCTATGCGTTCGTCCATCAGCTGGGCATCGAGGAGATCGCCGGGATCTATCGCGTCAGCCGCTCGACCGCGCGGCGCAACCTCACCGCGATCCGAGAGGGGCTCGCCTCCCGCGTGCGCGAGCGCCTTTGCGACATGCTGCGCGTCGACAGGGCCACGCTGGAATCCGAGCTCGCCGAGCTGCACAGCGCCGTGGGCGTGACGTTGAGCCGCATCCTCAAGAACCCGCCGCGACCATGACGGCCCGGGTCACGGCCATATCCGAGGCGAGTCTCGAGCGGGTTGGGGTATGCTCGCAGTCGCATGACCGTCGAGCATATCCGTACGTGCAACCTCTGCGAGGCGCTCTGCGGACTGCGGATCGAGGTGGATGGTGAGCGCATCGTCTCCATCCGGGGTGATGACGAGGATCCGTTCAGCCGCGGACACATCTGCCCCAAGGCCCCGGCGCTGGCCGAGCTGCACGACGATCCCGATCGCCTGCGCACGCCCATGCGACGCACCGCGCACGGCTGGGAGGAGCTCGGCTGGGACGAGGCGCTCGACGAGGCAGCGCGGCGGATCCACGAGGTGCAGGAGCGCCACGGTCGCGATGCGATGGCCGTGTACGTGGGCAACCCCAACGTGCACAACCTGGGGGCGTTGGTGTTCGGGCCGCGGTTCCTCCGGCGGCTGCGCACCAAGAACCGCTACTCGGCCACCTCGGTCGATCAGCTCCCGCACATGCTGGCCTCGTACCTGATGCTCGGGCATCAGCTGCTGCTGCCGGTGCCCGACGTCGACCGTACCTCGCTCATGGTGGTGCTGGGGGCCAACCCGTTGGTCTCCAACGGTAGCCTGATGACCGCACCGGGCATGGCCCGGCGGCTGCGCGCGCTGCGGGAGCGCGGGGGGCGGTTGGTGGTGATCGATCCGCGTCGCACCGAGACCGCGGCGCGGGCCGATCAGCACCTGTTCATTCGCCCGGGCACCGATGCGCTGCTGCTGCTGGGGATGCTGCACACGATCTTCGCCGAGGATCGCGTGCGGCTGCGGCACCTTCGCGAGGTGGTCGACGGCGTGGAGCAGCTACGCGCACTGGTGCGCGACTACTCGCCGGAGGTCGTCGCGCCGCGGTGCGGCATCGAGGCGCCCGTGATTGCATCGCTGGCCCGCGCGCTGGCGGAGGCGGAGGCCGCGGTCTGCTACGGGCGCATCGGCACATCCACCCAGCTCCATGGCGGCGTGTGCACGTGGCTCGTGTACGCGCTCAACATCGTCACCGGTCACTTCGATCACCCCGGCGGCTTCATGCTCACCACGCCGGCCGTCGATCCGATCGGCACGCTCGGAGGGCTCGTGGGGCCGGGCAGCTTTGGCCGCTGGCGCAGCCGTGTGCGCGGCCTGCCCGAATTCGCGGGCGAGCTGCCGGTGGCCACCCTGGCCGACGAGATCCTCACCGAGGGCAAGGGGCAGGTGCGGGGCCTCGTCACGGTGGCCGGCAACCCGGTGCTGTCGACCCCCAACGGGGCTCGGCTGGCGCGGGGGCTCGAGCAGCTCGAGAGCTACGTGGCGGTGGACTTCTACCTCAACGAGAGCACGCGGCACGCTCATCTGGTGCTGCCGCCCACCTCGCCGCTCGAGCGCAGCCACTACGATCTGGTGCTCCACGTGCTGGCCGTGCGCAACACCGCCAAGCTGTCGCCGCCGCTGTTCCAGGCCGGTCCCGGGCAGCGGCACGATTGGCAGATCCTCCACGGGTTGACCACGCGCCTGTCCAAGCTGCGCGGCAACCAGCCGCTGGGTGAGCGCATCACCGACGAGGCGATGAGGCGCCTGGGCCCCGAGCGCATCGTGGATCTCGGCCTGCGCATGGGTCCCTACGGAGTCAAGGCGCGGGGTCTGTCGATGTTGTCGCTGGCCGCGCTACGCCGCCAGCCGCACGGGGTGGACCTCGGTCCGCTCGAGCCGCGCCTGCCCGGCCGCTTGCCCAAGGGGCGCATCGAGCTCGTGCCCGCGCTCATGGTCGATGGCCTCGCGCGCCTGCGGGCCGAGCTGCTCGAGCCACGCCCCACGAATATCGATGACTCGGCGCGAGCGACCGAGCCGCTGCAGCTCATCGGTCGCCGGCAGCTGCGGACCAACAACTCGTGGATGCACAACGTGCCCGGACTGGTCTCGGGCAAGCCTCGCTGCACGCTCCTCATGCACCCCGACGACGCCCGGGCGCGCAGCCTCGAGGATGGCGACGAGGTCAGCATCGAGTCGCGGGTGGGGCGGGTGATCGCGCCGCTGACCCTCACGACCGACATGATGCCGGGGGTGGTGAGCCTGCCGCATGGGTTCGGGCACGGGCACCCGGGGGTGCGCATGCGCGTGGCCCAGGCCCACGCGGGCGTGAGCCTCAACGACCTCACCGACGAGACGCGTATCGATGCGCTCAGTGGGAACGCGGCGCTCTCGGGCGTGCCGGTCACGGTGGCCGCATCGCGTCCGGACTGAGGTACGGCCGCAATCGCAAATCATGAGGGGTGGCTCGCCAGCCACTGCGTGAGCTGCTCGATCACTTCGGTGCGCTCGGCTGGATCGCCCTCCGGGGCGTGGTCGGCCTCGATCTCGGCCATGATGCGCCGAACGCCCGCGATGGCGGCCTTGCGCTGCCCCAGCGCGAGCTGGGCGTCGGCGATCGTCAGCGCGTCGCTGGCCCTCGCGACCGGCCCGAGCCCGTCCTTCTCGTCGATCGCCAGCGACCGCGAGGCCAGCTCGAGCACTCGCTCGGGATGCCCACGCGCCTTCTCGACCTCGGCGAGGCCGCGCAGCGCATTGCTGCAGTAGCTGTGCTCGGGCCCGACCGTGGCCTCGAAGATCGCGAGCGCGGCGCGGAGCTCGGTCTCGGCGGCGTCGAAATTCTCGTGCTCGAGCTCGATCGCACCGAGGTTCACCCGTACGTTGCCGACCTCGGGATGATCGGGACCCAGCGCCGTGGTCATCAGCGCGAGCGCCTTGGACACCGACATCCGCGCAGCCATCTCGTCATGGAGCTCGTCCTGAACCAAGCCCAGGTTCAAGTACGCGCCCGCGAGCTCGGGATGATCATCGCCCAAGATCGATCTCATCACCTCGAGCGACTGCCTGAAGCTCGCTTCTGCCAGGACGTGCTCTCCGCGTTGGTAGTACACGCCGGCGATGTTGCTCAGCAGCATGGCGACGAGCCGATGTCGCTCCCCGTAGTGAGCCCGCACGATGGCGAGGGCCTGCTGGAAGCTGGCCAGCGCGGCTTCGGGGTCGCGCTGCATGATCGCCGAGCCGTAGTCGTTGTACAGCCCCGCGATCTCGGGAGGTCGTGCTTCTTCGAAGCGCTCGAGCTCCTCGAGCGCGGCCACGTACGACGCCGCCGCTTCTTCGCTGCGCCCTTCTCCCTGGCTGATGTGCCCGCGAGCCGCCCGCAGCCGCGCGCGGGCCAGCCCGCGTCGCGAGGGATCCATGCGGTCGATCGCGGCGTCGGCGTGGCGAGCCCACACGGCCGCGGCCGCGAAGTCTTGCTCGGTCCGGCTGCACGAGAACACCCGCTGGGTCGCGACGTCGGCGGCGATGACCGCGAGGCCGAGCGATTCCGCCAGCAAGAACGCCTCCTCGGCCGCCCTTGCTTCCCCGGGGTAGTCGCCCGCGGCCCGCATGATCCTGGCGTGCTGCTGCAGCGCCTGGGTGAGGAGGGTTTCGTCGAGCGTGCGGGTTCGATCCACGGCGGCTTGGCCGAGCGCACGGGCCTCGTCGAAGCGATGGGCATCCGTGAGCGCGCTGGCCGTGGCCAGCTGCGCGCGAATGGCTGCGACGGCCTCGGGGTCGCCCACCATCACGGGCGGCGCGTCGTCTGGCCCGCGGCAGGCATCGGGGGAGGGGAGGTCCCGTACGGCCGCGCACAGCGTGGCGTCGAGGGTCTTCGCCTGCAGGAGCACGCCGATCAGCGCGTCGAGCTCTTGCGCGGCGAGGGTGAGGCAGCCATCGGGTCGCAGGCGCTCGGGCTCGCTGATACAGGCTTCGTCGGTGCGACTGCGCCAGCGGGTGACCCAGCCGTCGAGCTGCTCGATCACCTCGGGAGTCTCGGATGCGGCGGCGAGGGCGACCAGGGCTTCCCTTCGTTGGTGGGTCCACATCCGATCCATGGTCGCGCTCGCGTCGGTGCAGGTCGGCGGTGCCGCTTGGACGGCACCCTCGTTCGGCGCTGCGGGCCACCAGACCACCGCGGCCGTCGTGATGGTTGCAATCGCCACGCCAGCCACGGCGAGCGCGGGCCAGCGGCGACGACGAACGAGAGCCTCGGTCAGCGCCTCGAGGCTGGGCCAGCGCGCCTGCGGATCGGGCTCCAGCCCTCGCTGGAGCACGGCGCGGATCCGCGGGCTCATGCGGCTCGCGTCGTCGTGCGGCGGGCGCTGTCCCACGAGCGCCTCCCACAGCGAGACGCAGAGCGCGTACTGATCCGCGGCAGGACCCACCGCGTCACCGCTCGCTTGCTCGGGGGCCATGTAGCTCGGCGTGCCCGCGAAGTCGGAGGCCGTGGGATCGCGGTCCCCGGTCATGGTCGTGAGCGCGGTCGTGCGCGCGAGCCCGAAGTCGGTGACGCGTACGCGCCCGTCACTGCCCATCAGCACGTTGTCCGGCTTGAAGTCGCGGTGGACCAGCCCCGCGGCGTGGGCCGCCGACAGGCCGCGCGCGGCCTGGAGATAGGCGGCCACGATCTCCTCGGGCGAGCGAGGCTCACGTGTGCACCAGCGGCGCAACGTCTCGCCTTCGACCATCTCCATCACCAGGTAGGTGCCCTCGCGATCGTCGAGCGCACCGCACTCGAACACGGCCACCACGTTGGGGTGCGAGAGGCAGGCGAGCGCACGGGCCTCCCGCAGCAGTCGCGAGGCCGCCTCGGGGTCGTGGAGCGAGGGGCGCAGCAGCTTCACCGCGACCGTGCGCTGCAGCCGGGGATCGTAGCCGGAGCACACGATGCCCATGCCACCGGCGCCGATCTGCTCGAGCACCACGTAGCGGCCGACTCGGCTCGGGAGTCCGATGTTGGTCCACGACGACGCGGGCTCGCCCGGGGTCGCGCTCGCGCCCGAGCCCATGCCATGGTCCAGCGAAGGCTCGCGGAGTTGCGCGGCCGCGTACGCGACCACGGCCGCGCATGCCGGGCACCCATCGATGTGCTCGTCGAGGCGATCCTGCGCCGCGCCGTCGAGGTCGCCCTCGGCATACATCATCAGCGCATCGGTGCTGGGGCATGCACCAGCGTCGGCATCGTCGTCGCTGGTAGACGTGTTCATCCCGGCCTTCGCGCTCTCGATCATGCAGCGTATCGGCAGTGGTGAGTGAAGGCAAGCAAGCCCCGCGGTCAACAATCGGCTGCGAGCGTGCCCTCACCACACGACCAGCTACCCTCGATGCACATCGCGTCGTGCAGATCGAAGGCCTCGCACGAAGTCACGCATACGTAGGGCTCGAGGCCGCAGGGAAAGTCGCAGATCGTGGCCGGGGTGCCCGCGCTGCACACCCACTCTCCGCCGCTGCACGTGGCCTCGCCGACGGCGACTGCGCTGCCGCACTGCTCCAAGCACTGCACCGTCTGGTCGCCGCACGAACCAGCACACTCTTCCAAGAGCACGCCGTCGCCGCAGCTCCACGCCTCGTCCACGCACTCGGCTTCGTAGATATTGCCCTCGTCGCAGTCTACGACACACTCGAGCGGCTCCTCGCCCTCGCAAGGTCCACACGAGGACTCGAGGATGCCCTCGGTGCACTCCCACACGTTGCCCATGCAGACCGGCTCTGCGAGCTCCACGTCGCTCCCGCAGACCTCGATGCAGGCGCCGGGGCTGCCCGAGCACGACAGGCACTCGTCCGCGGCGATGCCCTCGCCGCAGCTCCACGCGCCCGCCTGGCACTCGGCCTCGAAGGGCTCGCCGCCGCAGACCTCCACGCACGGCGTCGGCGAGCCCTCGCACTCGCTCTCGCACGCGTCGCTCGCGATGCCGCCGCTGCACTCCCAGCCGAAGGGGCCGCAGCTGGCCGGGATGCGGGTGCTGCTGCCGCAATCCTCGAGGCACACCGGCGCCTCGTAGTCGCAGCTGCCGGCGAGCTCGCCTCCGTGGTCCGCGGGGGCGCACGCCAGGCCGGCGAGGCCCAGCATCAAGATCGTGAAGCGCTTCATCGTCCGTCTCCTCCGTTGCTCGTACTCGTTCCGATCGTCGACATCGCTACTCCTTCAGCTTGTGGGCCTCGATGTAGCCCCACCTGCGCGCCCCCGGGCAGTACACATAGACCCAGTGTCCGTTGCTGCGCGTGAGGCCCGTGACGTCGACCTTCCAGCCCGCGAACGCGTTGCCCACCACGAAGTTGGCGCGATCTCGGAGCGTTGCATTGTGCTGGAGCTCGACCCCATGCTTCACGACCGCCTCCGGCCCCTGGCTGAATTCGACCGGGCGCCAGCCCGAGGAGTACACGTGGCTGCGGCCCTGCAGGATTCGGCTGGGCACCGCGACCCCTTGCGGGTAGCCCTCCTGCTGCTTGGACTTGCCGATGCAGCTGCGCTTGGTGACGCCCCACCACGGGAACGTCTCCTTCGCCCGGCTCGGGTCGGTGACGACGGCCCATGTATCGTTGATGTTGTAGCGCCAGATGACGCTGTTTCCGGCGGGGATCGTCCACCCGAGCCCCTGGCCCTTGACGCCGGCCTTGGGGTAGTTGGGGAACACCTCACAGTCGGTCTTGGCCTCGTACCACACGAACAGCTTGACCTGCTCGGCCTCTGCCACCGATTGTGCGAGTGGGGTCATCCCCAGGGCCAGGAGGGCGACGGCGCCGGCAAACGCCAGGGTGCGTCGCCTGGAGGTGATTGCGAGCTTGGACATCGTGTCTTTCCTTGTTCGACTCGGGTCTACGGAATGAATGGCTCGGAACAATAGCCACCGATGCAGACCGCCATCGGGTCGCAACAGTCGGCATTGGTCTCGCAGGCATCCTCGAGCTGACCGCAGGACTGGGGCTCACCACACACGGTGTCGCCAACCTCCGGGTCGTAGAGGCAAAAGCCCTCGCAGCACTCGTAGCCCGCCTCGCACGGGGCACCAAGCCCCTTGCAGGGGCTGAGCGCCCAGTTGCCCCGCATGTTGCCTTGCTCGAGCGACTGGCCGGGCATCCAGAACGCGGGGTGGCTGGGATCCTCGCCCGCCGTGGGTGCGGCATCGATGGCGGTGACCCACAGCTGCTTTCGGCGCCCCGCGAGCGAGGTGTCCGTCAGCCGGTTGCCGTAGGTGCGCTCGGAGACGAACACCAGCCAGAAGTAGCCGCCGGCGGCCACGGGTGAGAACGTCGGCTCGAAGCTGAGGTGCTGCTGCTCGGCCGCGGCCGACGGCACGCGATTGGCCGCATCGAGCAGCAGCTGCACGGAGCCATCGGTATTGGTCAGCCACAGCTCGGCCTCGCAGCGCGACTCGGGCGTCTCGGCCGTGGCCGCGTAGCTGCGGGTCCGCGACTTGGTGGCGCGCATGAACGCGATCCACTGCGAGTCCGGGCTATAGGTAGGGTAGGTGAGCGTGGGGCGCGTGGGGTCGTTGGCCACGATCTGGCGCAGGTTCGAGAATTGCGGCGGATCCGTCCCCAGCTCGATGCTGGCGGTCCAGAGGTTCGACTGCACGAAGTCGAGCCCATTGCCCTCGGTTCGCACCCCAAAGGCCACGCTCCGGCCGTCGGCCGACCAGCTCGGATGCGTCGGCGTCCCGCCGGGCGTCTCGAGATACGCGAGCGGGATGCTGCTGCCGGACTCGCTCAGCACCATCGACGAGGGCGTGGAGGCGGCGTCGGCCCACTGGCGCCACAGCACATAGTCGCCCTCGGGTGAGATCGCCTGGAACCCGGAGGGATTGCCATAGGTGGACTCCGACAGCGTGGAGTAGAGCGACTCTCCCGACGTTGCATCGTAGGTCGCCCACGGCGAGGCATAGCCGTTGCCGTTGCCGTTGAGCGACGCGACGATGGTGCTGCCGTCTCGCGACACGCTGTGGCAGGCCACGCATGCACCCTCGGTCTGGAGGAACGTCGCGGGCGCCGCCGCGCCGGGGTCGAGCCGGACGACCGCGCCGTTCTCGACCTCCCAGTAGTAGATCGCCCCGCGCAGATTGGCCGTCGACATCGTCCACGTCTGGGCCTTCGCCAGGTAGGCGTTCTGCCCGTCGTAGCGCTGGACCTCGACCGCGAACGGACCCGTCACCGAGTCCGAGAGCTGCCGCCACACGTCGGCCGGGGCCAGCGGCAGCTCGAACCGAGACGGCGGCGGCACGACGGCATAGCCGGTATAGTCGAAGGTGCTGCTGTAGAGCCGAATGCGATAGACGTCCTCGCTGCCGCCTCCGTTCCACATCATCGTCGGGCCCGCGAGCCCGCGTGGAAACACGGTCTCGTCGTAGGGATAGAGCAGGTCGAGCGCCGGATCGGGCGTCGTCGCGTCGTCGAACGCGTCCTCGATCGCCGGGTCGACATCGATGGGATCGTCGATGACGAAGAGCTTGATGGTGGCGGTGGTCGTGGCCTCACCCACGGCGCTCTCGAACGTCACCGTGCCGGTGCCACCGGCCAGCCCCGTCGCGGCGAGCGAGCTGCCGGTGAAGTCTGCGAGATCGGGGCGGTCGAACGACCACACGCCACTGACCGGGATCACCTCACCGCTCGCCGTGGTGCCGATCGCGGTGAACGGGAGCGGATCGGGAACCGTGCCATCGTGGACCTCGATGACGGCGTAGGCGGGCTCGAGCTCGATCGAGATCACGAGCTCACCGTCGGTCTCCGACTCGTGGCCGTCGTCCGTGGCACCGTCCGTGGTGGCGCCGTCGGAGAGCCCGGCGCCAAAGGAGCCCGAGAAGCCCGTATCCGGGGCACCACCCCCGCACGCGGCCGCCGCGAGCAGGAACGAGAGCGAGGTGCTTGCCTTGATCATGACGCGGCTCCTTGCCCCTGCTCGACGCGCCACGTCGGAGCCCGGCTCACGACGAATTGCACGAAAGCCCTCGGAGCGGCGAATTCAGCCGCTAGGACCTCGATCTCAGATATGCGCGAATGCCGCGATCAAAGCGCTCGAGGCTCGCGTCACTGCGCCTCGCAGTGCAGCGAGCCGCTCGCCGGCTGCGTCAGCGCGTGGAAGTCGAGCGACGACACCGTGAGCATGTCGCTCTCCACGAACGCTCCGAGCGGCGCCGTGATGCCGTTCATGTCGTGCAGCTGCGTCACCACGTTGCTCGCCGGAACGACCGCCTCGGGATCGATCAGCACGAAATTCAGGTCGTTGTCGGAGATGCACCCGCCGCAGATCCAGATGATGGTGCCCGTGGTCCACAAGAGCCCCACCTGGCCATCGAGCTCGACGAAGCTCGGCCACAGGTTGTTGCGACCCTCTTCGGGGGCCTGCAGCTGGTGGGTCTCGGCATTCCCGTCACCGTCGACGATCGCGAGCTTGACCACGAGGTGACCCTGCATCAGCCGGTAGTCGAGCTCGCTCTCGGTGAAGGTCACCCAGTAGCGGTCGCCGACCGACAGCAGGCTGTGGCGCGGGGCGTAGCCGAACGCGGAGCTCGAGCCTTCGGAGGCCTCCCGGGAGATCCGCCGGGGCTCGAAGCGCGGCGTGCCATCGGCATCGAGCACCACGAAGTCCACCTCGGCCTGGCCGAGCTCGCCGAAGCGGGTATAGGCGACCGCGTAGCCGCCGTCGGGGGTGGCCGCGGCGCTGGCCGAGACCGAGCCGAAGGACGCGCCGACGTCGGCGACGTCGACCGCCGCCGCCACGGGATCGCCGTCGGCGTCGAGCTCGACGAAGCGCAGGGTCGTCTGGCCGCCGGCGCCGGACTCGCCGTAGAGCAGCACGACGCCGCCCGCGGCCGCGGGCACGAGCGCCGCCGCCGTCGGATTCATGTCGCTGATTCCGGTGATCTCCTTGGGCGCCACCACCATGCCCAGCGCGTCGTCGATCACCGCGTAGCGCAGGCTCGCGGCATTGTACGTCCACACCGCCACGATCTCCGAGTCGACGGCCGTCGCCGTTGCGCCGGTGAACAGGAATTCCTCGTCTTCGAGCACGACCTCGTCGCCGACCGTGCCGTCGAGCGCCATGTTGGCGAGCACGAGCGTGTCCGAGGAACGCAGCGCGAAGTACTCGCTACCGATGGTGACCAGCGCTTCGTAGCGTCTGCTCATGAAGCCCTCGGCCTGTTGGGTCATCGGGCGCGTCTCCTCGCAGTCGTGCGTCAGCATCGGCTCGCGCTCGAGGATCGGCGTGGGGTCGGTGGTGTCCTCGCCGTCGGTGGTGTCCACCCCGCCGGAGGTCGAGGCACTGTCGGTATCGACGCCCTCGCTTGCGCTGCTGCTCGCGGTGGAGTCGGAGGTGGAGCCGGAGGTGGAGAGGGTGCCGCCGGTCGAGCCGCCCGAGCTGGAATCGTCGTCGGAGAGCCCGGTGCCATCATCGCCGCAGGCGGTGAGCACGAGGCCGAGCAAGGAAAGCGTGGCGTATTTCATGGCAGTGGCGCTGAGCATAGCTGGCCTGCGCGCTTGCTGCCGCCGACGCGCTGCACGCCGCGCTCGGAACGCTCGCTAACGATCACCCTCCACTGCGGCGACGGAGCTCGGCCATCCATGTCGCCGTGTCGCTCGACCCGGGGTCTCCCAGACCGGCGAGGTGCTCCTCGGCGCATGCTCGGTCCTCGGGTTCGCGGTTCTGGCTCAGCTTGAGCTTGCCTTCGAGCCGCTCGATGGTGATGCGGAACCCGACGATGCCGGCGAGGAGCTTGGTCACGAAGCTCTCGGGCAGCGCACTCATCGACCACGGACGCGTGAGGCGTCGCTCGTTCGCATCCACGAGCTCCGAGAGCAGCGCCCGAAGCTCGTCCGTGTCGAGGAGCGTTGCGGAGCCATGGGCATGGACGACGACGTAGTTCCACGTCGGCACGTTCAGCGCGCCGGCATACCAGGATGGGGAGACGTACGCATGGGGCCCGTGGAAGATCACCAGCACCTTCTGCCCGGCCTGGAGGTGGCGCCACTGGACGTTGGGGCGCGCCATGTGGGCCAGCAGCTGGCCGTGCTCGCTGCCATCCTCGCGATGGAGGAACGCGAGATGCCCCGCGAAGGGCTCGTCTCCCTCGCGAGTGACGAGCGTGGCGAACGAATGCTCGGTCATGACGCGGCGCAGGATCACCGGGTCGTCCTCGCGAAAGTGACCGGGAAGGTACATGCCCGACGAGGCTAACACCGCGCGCTGGACGAGGCTGCGCACCCGACCGACGACCCGTGCGACGGCGCCTGGCGGGTCTCGGCATCGAAGCGTGACCGCGGCCTTGAACCGGCAGGGCGAGTGTAGCAACGTTGGACTTCGTCGGCGCTCGGGAACGTCGCAGGCCGACCGTTGTCCCTGGTCTCGCAAGGCGCTCGCGCTCTTCGTCCGAAGGCTTCCATCCCATGATCAGACCCTCGCTGTTGGCGATCTCCCTGCTCCTGGCCTGTGTTCCGCGAGGAGAATCCACCCCGCCCGAGCCCAAACCCGCCAAAGGTGCGAGCGGTGGGGCGCCCAAGGTCGAGCTCGAGCTCGCTCGCGCGGCCCCGGTCGGCGAGCCGTCGGTGGTGCTCGTCGCCATGCGGGCCGAGCTTGCGCGGGCCCAGGCCGCGCTCGCGAGCGCACCGAACAAGCCCTATTACTTCAGCTACCGCGTCACCGAGGCCGATACGGTCGAGATCGTCGCCAGCCGTGGTGCCCTGGAGCTGTCGACGCGCAATCGCGAGCGTGTGCTCGACCTCGAGATGCGCGTCGGCGATCGCCACTTCGACAACTACCACTGGCGGTACCGTCCCACGCCCGGCATGACCGGCAACCGCACCGCGGGGCTGTCGGGCGCGCCGCTCCCCATCGACGACGATCCCGAGGTGATCGCCGCGGTGCTGTGGCTGGCCACCGACGCTGCGTTCAAGGGCTCGACCAGCCAGTACGAGCACGCCAAGTCGATGCAGCAGCTCGCGGCCAAGGCCAAGGACGACGCTCCCGACTTCTCCGAGGAGGAGCCCTCGCGTGCGCTCGAGCCCATGCCCAAGCTCCAGGTCGACACCAAGGCGTGGGAGGAGCGCTTGCGCAAGATCTCGCGGGCGTTCGAGGGCCACCCGCAGATCATCGCCAGCGAGGTGCGGCTCATCACCAGCGCGGAGTCCCGCACCATCGTCACCAGCCAGGGCACCGAGATCCAGAGCGGTCAGCAGCACGCGCGCCTCATCCTGGGCGCGTCGGCCAAGGCCGACGATGGCATGGACCTCCAGCACGCCGACATCATCGACGTTCCCGACGTGTCCGCGATGCCCGACGACGCGGCGATCATCGCTCGCGCCGACGCGCTCGTGGCCCAGCTGGAAGCGCTACGCCTCGCACCGATCGCCGATCCCTTCACGGGCCCGGCGGTGCTCGAGGGCCGGGCAGCGGCGGTGTACTTCCACGAGGTCTTCGGCCATCGCGTCGAGGGGCACCGTCAGGAGGACGAGTCCGAGGGCCAGACCTTCGCCGACAAGGTCGGCACCGTGGTCATGCCCAAGTTCATCGACGTCTTCGACGACCCGACCATCGTGCGTCTCGATGGCGTGTTCCTCAATGGCCACTATCGCCACGATGACGAGGGCATCCCCGCCCAGCGGGCGCGCCTGGTCGACGAAGGCAAGCTCACGGGCTTCTTGCTGTCGCGCACTCCCACCAAGACGTTCGCCCGCTCCAATGGCCACGGGCGTGCCCAGCCCGGCGCCGATGTGGTCGCGCGGCAGGGCAACCTCGTCGTGTCGCCCCGCTCGTCGCTCTCCAAGGCCGGCCTCGACGCCGCGCTCCTCGAGCAGATCCGCAAGCAGGGCAAGGCGTATGGGCTGCGCTTCGTCGAGATCAACGGTGGCGTGACCAACACCAGCCGCTACATGGCCCAGGCATTCCAGGTCAACCCGGTGGTCGTCTTTCGCGTGTATCCCGATGGCCACGAGGAGCTGGTGCGCGGCGTGACGCTCGAGGGCACGCCGCTGTCGTCGCTCTCCAAGATCGTCGCCGCCAGCGATCGCTACGAGGTGTTCAATGGCTTTTGCGGCGCCGAGTCGGGCCTCGTCCCGGTCTCGGCCGCGAGCCCCGCGCTGCTCCTGTCGCAGATCGAGATCGCGCGGGCTCCCGCCGCACAAGATCGACCCCCGCTGCTCCCCCCACCCGCACGCGCCGCTGGAGGTGCCCGATGATCCCCGTGCTCTTCGCCCTCGCTCTCGCCGCTCCGCCCAGCCCACCCTCCGACGTCGTCATCGATGCCATGAAGGACGAGCTGGTCCGCACCCGCGAGCTCCAGCTCTCCGACACCCCTGCGCCCTACTGGGCGTCGTATCAGGTCCTCGATGTCGAGGGCGTCGTCGTCACGGCCACGTTCGGCGCCCTGGTCAGCTCGACCGAGAGCCAGAACCGCGTGATCGCGCCGCGGCTGCGGGTGGGTGACACCAAGCTCGACGCGGTCGGCGTGCCGATGTTCGAGGAGCCGCTCGTGAGCATCGACGACGACTACGACGCGGTGCGTCACGCGCTGTGGCGCTTCACCGACGGCGCCTACAAGATGGCCGCGAGTTACTACCGCCACGAGCTCGTCGAGCGCACCCAGACCACCCCCGACCCCGAGCAGCCCGACGCGTTCACCAACGTGCCACCGGTGGTGTCGGTGACCGAGACCACCCCGCTCGTCGTGGATCGGGCCGCGCTCGAGAACCTCGCGCGCCAGGTCTCGGCCGTGTTCCGCGAGCACGAGCACATCCGCCGCGGGAGCGTGGTCATTGCGATCCAGGGCTCGACCCGGCGCTTCGCGTCGACCGACGGGGCGCTCGTCAAGGACGGCCACGCGCTGCTCTCGATCGTGATCCACGCCGCGACCCAGGCCGACGACGGCGAGATGATCGACCGCCAGATCGCCCACGTGATGCAGCCCGACCAGCTGCCATCCGCCGCCGTGCTCGAGGCCGATGCGCAGCGCCTGGTCGATGAGCTCGCGGCGCTGCGCAAGGCGCCGCTCGTGCGCGACTACAGCGGTCCGATCTTGTTCGAATCCGAGGTGGCGGGCATGATGCTCGCCGACATCCTCGCGCGCGAGCTCGTGGCCACCGGCAATTGGAGCGGCGAGGTCGACGGCAAGTTCGGCCAGTTCATCCTGCCGCGCGGCGTCGACGTGGTCGACGATCCGCTGGCCACCGAGCGCAATGGCCAGCCCTTGCTCGGCGGCATGGCGATCGACGACGAGGGCACCAAGAGCGAGCGCGTGGAGCTCGTCCGCGACGGTCGGCTGGTAGGGCTGCTCGCCTCACGCGCGCCGGGCAAGAAGGTCAAGCAGAGCAACGGTCACGGTCGCAGCGGGCCGTTCGGATCGGAGATCCGGCCGGGGATCACCAACCTCGTCATCACCGCCAAGAAGGGCGCGTCGAAGGCCGCGCTGGACAAGAAGCTCCTCGCGCTGGTGCGCGAGCGCGGGGCCGAATTCGGCCTCGTGTTCAGCGCCAGCGGTGAAGGTCGTGGCACCGAGGTCAACGCGTATCGGCTCGGCAAGGACGGCAAGCGCGAGCTCGTTCGCGTGGGCCACTTCCGGGGTCTCGAGCTCGGGCAGCTGCGCGAGCTCGAGGCGATCGGCAAGGCGACGTCGGTGCGCCACGGGCAGCACATCGGGGGCATGCCGTTCCCCGGCGGGATGCTGCCCACCGAGCTCGCGGGTTTCTCGGGTGCGATCTCGGTGGTCGCGCCCGCGGTGCTCGTGCGTAACGCCGAGGTCCACGCCTACACGGGCAACAACCCCAAGCCGCCCGCGTATCCCCGGCCCGTGCTGCACCGCAAGTGAGCCGCGTCGACGCTGGTGGTCGGCAGATTCGCGGAGTCAGGGGTGAGCGATCACCAAGAGCGTCGGCGCCCGCGCAAATGCACACTCGAGCGCCCGGCCTTGGTTGTCGGGATCGAGGGCGGCGAGGCTCTCGTCGAGGATGACGAGCTCGGCCCCCTGCAAGAGCGCACGCGCGAGATAGAGCCGACTGCGTTCGCCGTGGGACAGCTGCCAGCCGCTCTCGCCGATGTTCTGCAGCATTCCCCCCGGCATCCGCTCGATCAGTGGGCCGAGCCCGAGCTCCTTGCAGATCGCCTGGGCGAGCAAGAAGTCGTGGCGACGCGGCGGCCAGTGACGACCCATGAGCAGGTTGAAGGCGAAGGTGTTGGTCAATACGTGGTTGTGGTGGAACTGCGGGGCCGCGGCCACGCGCGCACGCCAGCCGAGCTCGCCATGGGTCGGCCGGTCGAGGCCATCGAGTAGCAGCAGGCCCCCATCGGGCTCGCGGAGCCCGCTCAGCAGCGCGGCAAGGGTCGACTTGCCGCCGCCGGAGGGGCCCTCGAGGAGGATGCGCTCACCGGGTTCGATGCGAAGGTCGCAGGCGCGCAGGGCTGGGCGCTCGCGCGCGGGGTAGCAATAGCCGAGCTCACGGGCCTCGATTACGGGCTGGGAAGCAGGTGGCGCGGCCTGGACCTCGGGCTGGTTGCTGCTCTCGCTCTTCGGCTCGCGGGGACGAACGAAGCGCGACGGCAGGCTCGTGCTGCGGGGGGCGGCCGCGGCCAGGCTCCGGACCTCGCGCCAGGCGATGAGCAGGTCGGCGAGATCGACCAGGCCGCCGATCAGGCGGCCAAACGCGGCCTGGGCCAGGAGCACGCCGCCGAAGGCGATCGCCAGCGTGGTGGCTCCCGGCGTGCCGTCGACGAGCACCGGCCAGAGCCCGAGCGCTGCGATCGCCATCCACCCGCGCGTCCCGACCACCCGCAGGCCGATCGCGAGGCGATCCATCTCCCGCGAGCTCCGCAAGTAGGCGGCCGTGGCTGCGTCCTCGCCCGCGTGCCAGCGCTGCGGGGGTTCCTGCGCCAAGCGGGTGGTGTGTCCGACCATGCGCTCGACCAGGGCGTGGGTCATCGAGAGGCGTTGCCGGGCCCAGTCGATGCGCCGCACGGTGTAGCGCCAGCCGAGCACGCCCACGAGCGAGAGCCAGGCGAGCATCGCCAGCACCAGCCAAGGAGCACCCTGGGCCAGCACCCAGCCGGCCAGGCTCAGATCGAGGATCGCCGAGATGCTCGCGAACCCGGTGGAGATCGCGAGGGCCTCGACCGCGCTCGACTCGAGGACCAAGGCGAGGAGCCGACCGATGCCCGCGGTGCGGATCGCGTCGGGTGCGAGCGCGAGGGCACCGTCGAGCAGCCGTCGCTTGAGCACTGCTCCGATCCGCAGCGCCGTGAGCCCCGTGTGCCAGCGCTGGGCCGTGCGCAGGGGAATGATGCTCAGCAGCAAGAGCGCCCAGGCCAGCAGCCAGCCGAGGTCGTCGCGTCCCGAGAGGATCCCGCGGCCGATCACCCACCAGGAGGCCAGCAGCAGCAGGTAGTGTGCCGCGTGGGCCAGGATCGAGATCGCCAGCGAACGTGTGGCTCCGTCCTCGCGCAGCTGCGTCGCGAGCGAGGTCGAGGGCGGGAGCCGTAGCTGCCAGATGCCGGCGATCGGGGTCGCGGCGAGGCGACGGGTGAGCAGGGCCTCACGCGCACGGGCGCGTCGGCGGTCGGAGATCTCGGCGGCCTCGAGCAGCGCATCGCACTCGCTCCGGTGGGGGGCCAGCCGCGCCTCGCCGAGCGCTCGAGCGAGCTGCTCGCATGCGAGCGTGTGGATCGCGAGATCGGGGCCGAGCACGCGCAGGCGACCGGATCGAGTCCCACGTGCGAGGGCGACGACGGAGCATGCGCCTGGAGCGGCGGGATCGCGGACCAGGACGAGCGCTGGTCCGAGCCTGGGCAGGGCGCGCTCCAGCTCACCGAGCTCGACGTGGGTCGGCTCGACCTCGAAGCCGAGCACGGCACTCCGATGCTCGAGCCACGCTCCGAGCACGTCGAGCTCTCGCGAGTCCTCGTCGAGCTCGGCGCCCGTGATCGGTGGCGGAGGATCGACGACGAGGGTCGCTGCACCCTCGCCGAACCCTCGGTGCTGGGCGAGGGCCGTCAGCGCGTCGCCGATCCGCTCGAGCGGCCACCCGTGCTCGATCGTGCTCATCGCGGGGCCTCCCGCGGCTGCTCTCCGGCGGGGTCGAGCTCGTGCACGACCCCGTCGGCGACGTGCAGCCGCCGCCAGCTCGCCCGCCGCCACAGCTGCGCATGGACGCTGCGCTCGTGGGCCAGCATCGTCGCGTAGACCCCCTCGGGCGCGGCGAGCAGCTGCTCCGGCGCTCCGTCCTCGACGATCTTCCCGTCGGCCATCACGATCACGCGGGGAAACTCTCGGGTCTCCTCGAGATCGTGCGATACGCAGAGCAAGGTGGCCGCGGGCCACCACGCGCGGATCCGCCGCAGCAACGCCGTGCGACGCTCGCGATCGAGGCCGCGCAAGGGCTCGTCGAGCAGCACCAGACGAGCCTCCGTGCGAAGCAGCGCACGACCGAGGCGGACCCGCTGGCCCTCACCGCCCGAGAGCAGGGCTCCCGCCTCCCCGAGCTCGGTCTGGAGCCCCTCGGGCAGGTTCGAGACGAGCTCGAGGAGGTCGGCGTCGTGCAGCACCCGCCCCACGTGCTCGAGCGGCTCGTCCACCACGCCGTGCGTGCCATAGAGCAGGTTGTCGGCGAGCGACTGATTCCACAGCACCACCGCAGGGTCGACCCACGCGGTCTCGCGCCGCAGCTGGCTCAGACGGTGGCCATCGAGGCGCTCGCCGTCGACACGCAGCTCACCGCCGACGGGTCGATGCCACCCGAGCAGCAGCCCCACGAGCGACGACTTGCCCGCCCCCGAAGGACCGACGATGGCGACGTGCTCGCCCGGCGCGACGTGCAGCGAGACGTCGGTGAGCACGGCGGTGCCCGCAGCGACCACGCTGACGTCCTCGATCGCGATCGCGACGCCGCGGGGGCGGTCCGGGGAAGCGTCCCGTCCCGGGTCCGGCGGCGCGCCGAGCTCTGGATCCTCGTCGGGGGCTCCGATCGGCTCGAGCAGGCGCATGGTTCGGCTGCGGTGGGCGGGATACTGGAGCACGAGCTCGCCCACGCGTTGGCCGAGCTGCGGCAGCAGCAGCGACCAATAGACCAGGAGCAGCATCGCGCCGATCTCACCGGAGGCCAGCGAGTGACGCAGCGTGATCGCGATGACGATCGCAAAGCCCACGATCGCCTGGAGGGTCTCGACCGTGACCGAGGCCCGGACCAGATCGAAGCCGGCGCGCATCCACTCGACGAGGAGCTGCTCGTGCTCGCGGGTGACGGCGCGGCCGGCCCCGTGGGTGCGGATCGGGACCAGGCCCAGGAGCGCGTCGAGATGGACCCGGCCGAGCGCACCGCCGTGGGTGCGAAATCGGAGATCCCGCTCGGCCATGGCCGGGAACGCCGCGAAGGTCACCGTGAGTAAGACGAGCGCCGCGACCGCGGCCCATACCGCACCGCCGGGATCGAGCCAGGCGATGCCCACGACCGTCAACAGCAGCGAGCACACCGTGCGCACGAGCTCGGCCCCGAGCTCCGGAACCCGGCGAAGGCCGTGCATCGCGTGGATCCGTTCGGCCATGTCGGAGCTCAGGCGCGACTGGAAGTAGCGGGCACCGAGCCGCGGGACCTTGGTCAGGAACGCGACGCGCAGCCGGGCCTCGAGCCGGCGGCCGATGCCGAGCAGCTCTCCCGCCAGCACGGCCTCGAGCAGCAGCAGCACGGCGGTGAACACGACCAACGCCGCCCACGCGACGAGTCGCTCTCGGATTAGACGCAGCTCGACTCCGAGCTCGACCAAGCCCCGGAGCAGGACGACCTCCACGAGCGAAGCGACGCTGGCGAACGCGAGCGAGAGCAGGACCAGGCCCGGCGTCAGCCACCCGTCGGCCACGAGCATGCGCACCAGCGTGCGGGTGGGGCTCGGCGGGTCCTCGTTGCGCGCAATGGCAAGGTCGGGGGGCAGCGCGACGGCGGGCTCTTGCTCCCCCTTCGGGGCCTCACGGAGCCCGCGGACGCGCACCAGCACCGCGCCGCGCAGCAGCACCTGCGCGTCGTCGTCACCATCGGCCTCGATGGGCGCAGCGGTCCAGTAGCGCGCGGGGATCCAGGTCGTCGGGCTCTCGCCATCGAGCGCCATGGTCTTGGCCCACAGGCTCGCGATGGTCCGCTGGGCCTCGCGCCCGCGCTCGAGCGCTTTGCTCTCGACGAGCTCGGCGACGAGGCGCACGGCCGCGTCGAGCCCGGCGAGGCCGTGTGCGCCGGCCTCGGCGAGCGCGGGCTCGAGCAGGGCCTGCGCCGTGCAGCCGAGCGCCTCGATCCGGCTCCGCAGCGGGCGCAAGAAGCCGTCGTCCTCGGCCCACGCGCGCCAGTCCGCGGCCTCGAACCGCATCGCGTGGACGTAGAGCGAGTCGATCAGCTTGGCGCGTGGGATCCAGAGCCGGCCCGCGCCGGGATCCATCACCTGGACCCAAGCTCCGAGCACGGACCACAGCACCACGAAGTGCGACTGTCCGTTGGGCAGGCGGAGCACGGCAATGGCCGGAAGCAAGCCGGCCTCCGCACGCAGCACGTGGTCGAGAGGAACGACGACCTGCGCCGCGTCGAGCCCGAGCGCGACGGCCACCTCTTCGACGGTGTCGATCGAGGTCCCGTCGACGTCGGTCTGGCACGCCTCGCGCAGGCGCCCGTAGCTCACGCGGACGCCGAAGCCCGTCAGCAGCGAGCCGAGCGCGGCGGGGCCACAGTCCGTCGCCGCGGTCTGCACGACCTCGGGGACCAGCCAGCGGCGCCGGCTCATGGCGACGCCCCGGTTCCCGTCAGCCGCCGTCCGACGGCCCGCAGGAGCAAGTCGGCGGGGCTCGAGTCCTCGATCACGACCTCGACCGAGCCCGGCAGCCCGTGCTCGAGCGTAATCGCCTCGGGGACCGCCACGATCCTCAGCTCGACGCGGATCGTCCCCTGGCGCGGCTCGCTGGCCACTTGCATGACCTCGGCGCGGATCGAGCCGTACTGCGTCCACGGAAACGCCACCAGCCGCAGCGTTGCCGGCTGCCCCACGGCGACCCGCCCGACCGCGGCCGAGGGCTGAAACCACGCGACGATCTCGAGCTCGCCCTCGGGCACGATCCGGCCGACGATCTCGCCGCGATCGAGCCACGAGCCCCGTTCGATCCCGCCGAGCTCGCCGATCACCCCGTCGACCGGCGCGCGGATCCGGTGACGCTCGAGCTCGGCCTCGAGCGCCTCCACTCGACCCCGGGCCTCGCCGAGATCGAGGTCCAGACCGGCGATCTGGCCCTCGAGCCGCACGATCGTCACGAGCCGATCGCTGATGTCCCGCACCTGCTCGAAGCGCTCGCGGGTCGAGGCCGAGGTCAGCTCGCGGGTCGCCGCGCGCAGCTGGGCAGCCTCGGCCTCGCTGCGGCGCAGCTCGGCCTCGGGCGCGACGTCGAGCTCGCGGAGCTTGGCGAGCTCGGCCCGCTCGGTCTCGGCGAGGCGCGCAGCGGTGAGCGCTCGATCGACCCGCGCGCGGGCCTCGACCGCCGCCGCTCCCGAGGCTCGCTCGGCCGCCTCGATCGATTCCCGCTCGGCCGCGATCTGGCGCTCGAGCGACACGACCACCGCCGCGAGCGAGTCGATGCGCTCGCGCGCGAGCTCGAGCGCCCGGCGGGTGTCACGATCGTCGAGCTCGACGATGACGTCACCGGCCACGACCGCCTCGCCGACGGTTCCCCGCACACCGAGCACGCGACCCTCGATCGCGACTGCGAGCTCGTGCCCGGCGGCATCGACCTGCACGCGGGCGTCCTCGCTGACCTCCGTGACCGGGATCGGGGCGAGGACCAGCCAGCTCAGCCAGGCACCGAGGAGGAGCAGGGCCAGGAGCGCGAGGACCTGGGAGCCCCGCGCACCGTCGACCTCGATCGACCGGAGGGTGTGGACGAAGGGACTCGACATCGGCCGCCAAGCGTCCGCTGGGCCGGACTATACACGATGCCGCTCATGCGGGGCTCGGCGCTCGCGCCTCGCCGAGCGCGATCACCAGGGTCTCGGCGAAGATGGCCATGCGCTCGTACACCCGCGCCACGTACGTCTCGGGTTGGCGCTCGTCGTCCTTGCCCACCACGTCGGAGACGACCTGCAGCGCCACGCACCGGAGCCGACGCAGCTGACACACGTTGAAGAACAGCGAGGTCTCCATGTCGACGGCCACGCAGCCGAGCTGCTTGACGCGCTCGACGGGGTGGATCGGTCCGAGCAGCCCCGAGGACTTGACGTGATCCTTGGTGTGGATCGGTCCGAGGCGCGGCCGCTCGCCCGCGCGCTCCAAGGCCTGCCGAAGGCTGGCCAAGAGGTCGTGGTCGGGTACTCCTTGGAACCCCGCCGGGACGTAGCTGCGCGAGCATCCCTCTTCGGCCAAGGCGGTGGTTGGTAGCACGCACGCGCCGATCTCCAGGTCGGGCTCGTAGCTGCCACACGTCCCGAGGCGTGCCACTTGCTCGATGCCGAGCTCGGCGAGGACCTCCACCGCATGGGCACATTGCGGAGCGCCGAGCGACTGGGTGATCACGAGCACCCGCGCCCCGTTTCGGTGAGCCAGCTCATAGTGGCGCGCTGGGCTATAGCGCTCGTCAGCGCTCCCGTAGACCTCGGCGATTTCGAAGGCACCCGAGCCGACGATCGCACCGAGCCACTCGGGACGTTCCAGTATCAGGCCGTACTTCATCGGCAGAATCTCGGAGAATGACTGCGCAAATCACGCAATACGTTTTTCGTGAACCACCGACGAGGTCGGGCAACTCCATCATCGCAAGCCATCACGGTGATGGTCATCCTCCCTCGCAGAGGGAGGGTCACGCAAGTGCCGTGCGACCCGGCGTCGGATCGCATGCGGGAATCGGAGCAAGACCATGAAGAATCAGCTGACCAAGAACCTCATCAAGAAGCCCACCGCGATCGAGCAAGGCCAGCAGCCCGTCGAGATCGAGACGGTGAAGCTCGCGAAGGTGAAGACCGGCGTGATGGCGGGTATCTGCTGCGTGCACGACAGCCCCAGCCGCAACTAGCTCGTTGGAGCCTGACCAGGGCTCCCCACGGCCAGCGCATAGAGGGGCTCGGCGCCATGCAGCCGGCCCCCGAGCGCGTCCTTGAGCGCAGCATCATCGAAGGCGCCGAGGGGCACCGTTCCCAGTCCCTGGAGCTCGTACACGCGCATGAGCTCCTGCGCCCAGTGCCCGGCCTCGAGCAGGACGTAGCGATACCCGCGGATCGAGTAGCGGGCGACATAGGGCTCGAGCAAGGCGCTCGCGATCACCAGCCAGTGCGGTCCCGTGAGCGGAGTGAACACGGCCGCGTCGATCGTCGTGGCCGGGACCTCGCCCATGCACCTCAGCACCCCGTCGACCTCCAGCTGGTAGAGGTGCGCCCGGGGTGGTCCTCCCGGTGGACCGTCACGCTGCACGCAGCCGAAGCGCAAGCCGTAGATGCCGCCGGCCGACGGCACGGCGCGATGCGCCGCATGCTCGCCGTAGCTCGCCCGGAGCCCGCGCGCGATGGTGTCGAGGGCGGGGAGCTCGTCGCCGAAGCTACGCAGGGATCGTCGCGAATGGCTCACGTGCTCGGTCGCCACGGGGGGGGTGCGGCGCGCAGGCTGTCCGAACCCGGGGCCACCCCACCCGAGCTCGGTGGTGCGATGGAGCGAGCGCACCAGCGCGAGATCGTGGGGGTCGAGCTTGGGGCCGAGGGAGCTTGGCATGGTGCACCGGGCCGGCTAGGCGAGCACGCGCGCGAGGTCGTGCGCGCGAGCCTGGAGGTCGCGGTCGAGCAGGGAGCCCCACCGCCGCAGCGGCAGCGGTCGCCCGAGCCGCGGCAGATCCACGGCGACCGACGACCATACCGCGGTGACCCACATCCCCACCGCACGGCTCTCGTGATTGGTCAGGTCGCAGGCGATCGGGTCGTAGCGCGCGATCAAGGGCCGCAGGTCGAAGCAGCACAGGGGTGGGCACCGAGGATCCGCTTCGGGGAGACGATCCCAAGCCGGCTCGCCTTCGGGTCGCTCGGGCTCGCCTTCGGGCTGCTCCCCATGGCGCGCAGCGTGGCGGTGGATCATCTGTACCGCCTCCTCCACGGCGTGGGCGAAGGCGCGAGCCGGATCACGCTTGCAGGCGAGACCCAGGCTCCAGCGGCCGGAGGCAGCATGACGCACCTTGGCCACGGCCACGCAGGCCGGGAGCTCGGTCGCGCACACGACCAGCTCGGTCTCGAGGCCCAGCCCGCGCGCCGCGACGACCTCGTTCGGTGCGAATCGCTCGGCATCGACCCGCATCAACGCGTTGGTCAGCAGCGAGCGCACCGCGAGGTCGCGCTCGACCAGCTCGAGCAGCGCTCCCTCCACGCTGGCGTCGCGGCTGCGTTCGGCGCAGGTGCCGGTGCTGGACTGCACGCGCAGGCACGGCGAGTCGAAGCGGGGATCGAGGCTCACCAACGCGCCGGGCAGCCACGTGTCCGCGCCGCTGGCCAGCCGCCGGCCGGGCAGCCACCGCACCGGCGTGCGAGCGTCCAGGCGCACGAACGGAAACCCGTCGGCGGCGTACTGCTCGTCGCTGAAGTCCCACAGCGCCTCGAGCTCGACGGCCTCCGCGTCGAGCTCGGCATGGGCTCGTTCGATGCTGCGCTCGGCCGCGACCATCGACGCGCGGCGCTCGACCAGCTCGCCCAGCGCCCGCGCCTGCGCAACCATGAGATCGAGCGCGCAGCCGCCGGTCGCTTCGTGGAGCACCGGGTCGTCGGGCGCGGGCTGGGCGACGATCATCTGGAAGGCACCGGCGTCGTCCAGGGCGCTCAGCCCAAACGCCAGCCCCAGCCCTTCTCCGACCAGCGATGCGATGGGCTGCGGATCGAGCTCGTCCGCACAGGAGCACACTGGCAGGGGGATCACCCGCTGAGGCGCGACCAAGCCGGTACCGAAGTCGATCAGCAAGCCACGATCGGGCGGCGCAGCGGGTGCGGGCACCTCGAACAGGGCTCGGCACGCACCGAACGCCTCGGCCGGATCGAGCGTGGGAACGAGTACGTGAGCGCGACGCAGGCGCTCGCCGAGGCCTGGCAGCGCCGCGGCCAGCCGCGCGGCATAGCAGCGTCCACACGGTCTACGCCCCGCTCGCAAGACCGGCCCTACCAGCGCTCGTGCTCCGTAGAGCAGCACGGGGGTGAGCTCGGCTCCGGCCGGCCGAGCGCGCAGCAGCTCGACGAGCGCGCCAACCTGCTGGGTGACCAGCACGTAGCGACGCTCGACTCCGGCGACGGCCTCACGCCCGAGCAGGGCTTCGAGCTCCGCGGCCGTGCGCCACGCATGCTCGCTGCCCGGGACGTCACTGAGGCACACCCACGACGACGCGGTGATGGCCGGCGGCGCAAGCTTGCCGAGCACCGCTTCGATCGGCTCACCGTCGAGCACGCGCGCCGAAGCCTTGCCGCGCAGCACGTAGGCTTCGTCATCCGTGCTCGCGAGCACCTCGGTTCCCGCGGCGTCACGGGACAACACCCAGCTCGTATGGCGAAGGCGCATCTAGGCGGGTGCGATCCCTTCGCCACGCACGAGGTCGATCGCCTCTCCGGGCCGATAGCGTGCCCTGGCCCGCTCGCGCGGTGACCACCACTCGTACACGAGCGTCCCGGAGCTGGTGAGCTCGGCGTCGGTCTTGCGAACGTTGCGATCGTGAAGGAAGAACAGCAGCGCGCGATCGATGGCCCCGTCGAACAAGGGCCGCAGGTGGCCGAACTCCTCGTGGAGGGCCTCGAGCTTGGCGTCGAGCACGACGGGATCGTTGGCGGAGCCGTCGTCGAGCACGCTCGGGAAGTTGAAGCGGTAGTAGTCGTCGCGGTGCAGGATCTCGCGCACACCGAAGGCCTCGGGTTGCTCCCAGATCGGCGCGCCACGCTCGAGCGCGAAGCATCCGATGACCGCGAAGCTGATGGCGTCCTGGTTGCGCTCGATGAAGCGAAAGGTCGCGCGGGCCTGGTCGTCGGTCTCGCCCGGGAAGCCGATGAAGAACATCCAGCCCACCCCAATCCCTGCTTCGCGGCAGAGCTGGGCATGCTCGGCCACCAGCTCGAGGTTGATGCCCTTGTGCATGAGATCGACGATGGCCTGGCTGCCCGACTCGATGCCGTTGACGAGCAGCCTGCACCCCGAGTCGACCAAGTGCTGGACCGCCTCGCGCTTGACCAGGCTGCGTTCGAGGCGCGCCTCGGCGAGCCACTCGACCTTGCGTCCTTGCCGGCGGTGGTCGCCGAACAGCACGGCGAGCTTGGCGAGCTTGTGCGGCGGCAGGGCCTCGTCGACCAGGTAGAACGAGCTGGCCCCTGCAGCGATGAGCTGGTCGAGGGCCCCGGTCACGAGCTCGTCGGAGATCCGCGAGAACCCCTGGCCGTAACCCTCGTGATGGGTGCAGTAGGCGCACTTGCCCCAGTAGCACCCCTTCGAGGTGAGCAGCGGGTAGATCGGACGCGGAGTGGGATGGACGTGCTCGAGATCGGAGAAGTCTGGGACCACGTCGACCCGAGGACGTGCGCTCAGGTCCTTGTGGTAGTGAATCGAGCCGTCGCGCACGAACACGATGTTGTCGAGCGGACGGTGCATGCGAAGGGCGGAGGTGCTGTCGAGCTCCTCGATGAGCTGATGGAACGAGTGCTCTCCCTCGAAGGGGATCACGTAGTCGACGTGCGGCCAGAAGCTCGTGTCCGTGCAGACCTCGCGCAGCAGGTGCGTCACTGCGCCGCCGCCGAGGACCACGACCGTCTCGGGCTTGCGCTGCTTGATGCAGCGGGCCAGCAGCAACGCCGGCGCGACCTGTTCCACGTAGGGCACCGTTACCCCCACGATGCTCGCGTCGTCGAAGATACCGGCGTCGACCCGTGCCCGGACGTAGCGGCCCATCGCCGTGGTCTCCCAGCGGTCGAGCAGCTCGACCCATGATCCGAGCTGGCGCGGCACGATGTGGGCATTCGCGAGCTGGCGGCGGCTCGCATCGAGCTGCAGCGCCAGCTGCAGCACCATGTGGTGGCGGCGCACTGCGTCATGGTCGGCGAAGGTCGACTCGTCGCGCAGGGCTTCGTACGCCACCTGGCCGAATTCCCCAACGAGCTCGCTCTCGAGCCGTAGCACCCGTGGCAGCTCGTCGAGCTCGCCCGCGACCGGGGCGGTGAACGCCTCGGTCCACAGATGGCGATAGTACTCGGCTCCGAGATCGTACACGGACACCGAGTGTCGAGGAGCCGCGTCGCCGAGGTACCCCTTGAGCAGATACGGCGCCAAATACGGCATGAACGCGTAGCCGCCCGGGGGATGGACGAGGATGATGTTTCGAGCCATGGCGCCGATCGATCGCGTTCAGGGTATCAGAGCGATTCGGCCGGCGTCGAGGAGGTCCAGCCGTCATCCGCCGATGTGCAAGTCGTACGTCCAGTACATCCAGTACGTCATGGCGAGGTCTCGAACCACGTCGGGTCGTCATCGCACGTGTGCCTGCCGATCTCGAGCAAGTGCTTGCCGAGGAGACGAGCCGGGTTCCGCGTGCTACGGTCGATGGGATGGTCGATCGGCGCGAGCTCGTGGGGTGGATGATGGTCGGGTGCCTGGCTGGCTGCGGCGCTCCGCCGCCCACCGAGGACACGTCGGGCCCGCCCTCGGACACGGGCATGCAGACGTCGACCGGCTCGACCAGCGTGGGGACGAACGGAGTCACGACCACCGGCCCGGGGAGCTCGACCGTCGCCGACTCCACCGCGACGAGCACCAGCGGCTCGTTCATCGAGGATCCCACGGTGGGCAGCGAGTGTCCCGACCTCGGGGCCGGGCGCTCCGGGAGCCTCCACCTCAGCATCGATTGTTCGATCACCGTCCAGGACTGCTGCCCGGGGGACAAGTGCACCACCTGGGCCAACGACGGTGGCTTCGTGTGGAACACGACCCGCTGCTCGCCCCTCGCGGCCGAGCCCGGTATGCCGGGCCAGCCGTGCACCATCACCGACAGCGCCGTCTCGGGTCTCGATACCTGCGACATCACCTCGATGTGCTGGAACGTGGACCCGACGACGCTCGAGGGCACGTGCGTGGCGTTCTGCAGCGACGCCGGCAACGACCAATACGTGTGCGACGCCCCCGACACCCGCTGCGTGGTCTCCAACGACGAGTCGATCTTCCTGTGCCTGCCCGAGTGCGATCCGTTGGACCCGGCGTGCGCCGCCGACGAGCTGTGCCTGCCGGAGCCGAGCGAGCAGGGCTGGGTGTGCGTGCCCGGGATCACGGCCCCGACCCCCGCGTACGACCCCTGCGAGCTCCTCAACGTCTGCGCGCCAGGCAGCGTGTGCGTGAGCTCGACGACGGTCGCGAGCCCGGAGTGCGTGACAGCGCTGGGCTGCTGCACGACGGTGTGCGACCCGACCGGGGAGCCGTGCACCGAGCCGGGAATGGCCTGCGTCCCGTGGTACGAGCCGGGAACGGCCCCTGCCGGGCTCGAGAACGTGGGCGTTTGCGCGAGCGTGCGCGCGGTGCCCCCGAGTTGGCTGGGGGACCTCGATGACTACTCGAGCGACGTCGGTGCGTGATATCTCCGAGCGGAGGACGACATGATCACGCTCTATGGCTTCGGACGCATCTTTCCCGAGGGGATCGGCGAGACGAAGGACCTCTGGGTGCAGTGGGCGCTCGAGGAGACCGGGCTGCCGTATCGAGTCCACGCGCTCGACCACACCGCCGGCGAGCTCGACGGCGACGCCTACCGTCGGATCAGCCCCTTCCGTCAGGTGCCGGTCATCGACGACGACGGCTTCGTGGTGGCCGAGTCGGCCGCGGTGGTGCTCTACCTGGCCGAGAAGGCCGGCACGCTGATCCCGGGCGACGTCCAGGGCCGCACTCGCGTCGTCCAGTGGTGCTTCGCCGCGGTCGGCACCGTCGGAACGACGCTGGTGTGCATCGACGTCCTCGAGATCTTCGACAGCGGCAAGCTCGCTCCCAAGCTCCACACGGAGGTGCGCAAGCTCGCCGGCCGCTGGCTCGGCGATGTCGAGCGGCGCCTCGAAGACCGCGAGTGGATCGCCTGTGCCGAGTTCACGGTGGCCGACATCATGATGGCCGGTGTCCTACGCAGCATCCGCAAGACCGACCTGATGGAACCCTTCCCGAGGATCAAGGCCTACTACGAGCGGTGTCTCGCCCGCCCCGCCTGGCAGCGCACCCTCGCCCTCTACGCCGAGCGGCTCGGCGTGAGCGTCGACGACATCCGCTAGCGCGCCCCCGGCCGACCGCGCGCGTGCACCACCCCAAGGCCGCTCTCGAGGCGCTGCGGCATCACGCGCCGGCACGCACGCGAGCGCGCGCTTCGGCACCTCGCGCCCGTGTATGGTACACGGGCCGAGAACGTTGTTCGGCCGAGGTCCCCATGCTGCTCAATCCGTTCCAGCGCACCACCGAGCACCGGCTCGGGCTTCCCGTGATGCCCGGCCGCTTCCCGTGGCTCGGCCACCTGCCCGCGTTCTTCGTCGATCCGGTGGCGCTCCAGCGGCACGCGTCCGAGACGCTGGGGCCACTCTTTTGGATCGATCTCGGGTTCGGCATCGACCACGGCATCACGTTCCACGACGAGGAGGCGTTCTCGCTGCTGAGGAGCCCCGCGGTGGAGAGCCTGCACTTCTTCGAGAACCTCGAGCTGTTCTTCGGGCGCTCGCTCATCGTCACCGACGGCGCGCCGCACCGGCACGCGCGCTCGATCCTGCAGAAGCCGTTCAGCCCGATGGGCCTGCAGCGGGTGGGCGTGGCCCGGATCGCCCGCGACGCGATCGTCGATCGCGTTCGATCGTGGCAGGGCCGCTCGCGCATCAAGGTGCTGACCGAGACGCAGGAGACCACGCTGCGCATCATCTTCGAGATCATCGGCATCCGACCCGACGAGCTGTCGCAGTGGCGCGAGCAGTTCCGTCGCTTCATGCTCTCGGCGCTGCCGCTGCCGTTCGAGCTGCCGGGCTCGCCGCACTGGATCGCCCGCCGGGCCCGCCGCTGGATCGACGATCGCCTGCGGGGGCTCATCGACGAGGCGCGGCGCGCCCCCGCGGCCGAGGGCCTGCTCGCGCAGCTCGTGCGCGATCGCGACGACGAGGGCGAGGGCTTGTCGGAGCAGGAGCTGCTCGACAACCTGCGCCTGCTCGTGCTTGCCGGCCACGAGACCACCGCCTCGTCGCTGGGGTGGCTGCTCGTGTATCTCGCCAGCGATCGCGGGCTGTGGACGCGGCTTCGAGAGGAGGCGCGCGGAGTCGACGAGGTGCCCACCACCCCCGAGCAGCTCGCGGCGTGTCCGTTCGCGCAGGCGCTGTTCCGCGAGGCCGTGCGCCTGCACCCGCCGGTCTACAACGAGACGCGCCGGCTCACCGAGCCCATGACCATCCGCGGTCACGAGCTGCCAGCCGGCACGCTCGTCAACATTCCCATCGCGCTCTTGTCCCACGACGCGCGCCGCTACCCCGAGCCCACCCGCTTCGATCCCGATCGCTGGCTCGCCCGCGATCACAAGCTCACCCCGCTCGAGACCTGCCAGTTCGGCGGCGGCCCGCACTTCTGCCTCGGCTACCATCTCGCCGTGCTCGAGGGGGCCCAATTCGCGATCGCGCTCGCCAAGGAGCTCGGCACGGGCGGCCGGCGCCCTGTGCTGCGCGGCAAGGTGCCCGCGCCCGTGACCTTGCCGCTCATGCACCCGCCCGCGCGGACGACGGTCGAGCTCGTGAAGGAGTGACTAGAGCCCGTATCGACCCCGAGTACCGAGAAGATAGTGACCCAGCAAGCTGCGCCATGTCGGCTGGTGATAGTTCGGCCATAGCTCGCCCGTGATGAAGTAGGGCTTGTTCTTGTGCTGAACCGTGACCTTGCGATCGATGTTGATGTAGGGCTGCTTGTCGAGGAGGATGTGGTAGTAGAAGGTCCACTCTCGCGTCCATTGCGCGCAAAAGCCAAACACGCTAGAGAACCGGCTGGCGACGCCATTGGGGGCGAGATAGAAATCGGGGTGGAAGACCACGTCGGCCGCGATGTCGGTCTCGAATTGGGTGTAGAACTCCCTACGTCGCCGATGTCGACGCTCGATCGTATGGTCCATGCTCAGCCCAATGAGCTCGGGCGCGTCTTCTGAGAGCTGATAGTTCGCGTGATAGACCGTCGGCGTCGTTCGGCTGCCACGAATCATCACGGCACAGCCGTTCATCGGCGCAGTGAAGAAATAGCCATAGTCGCCCGCCAGCGTCATGTGATAGGTGCAGTTGGGGGCCCAGGGTAGATGATAGGCGTTGAAGGACCCTGTCTGCAGCGCGCCGAGGGCCTCGACGTTGTAGGTGCCCCCTTCCGTGCTCATCACGCGCATGCCACGGTGCTCCATGCCGGCGTCGTACTCGCGGCGCTCGTGGTCGACGTGGAGGCCGTTGACCATGAGGTGATCGGCTCGCTGGACGCCAGCGCCAAGCGCGCCAGCTCCCGGCGCGCTCACCGGGCGCTGGCGTAGGAACGCCGCGCGATGGAACGCATACTCGGCACCCTTGTCCTCGGGCTTGAACTGACTGAACTGGAGGCCAGCGAACATCACTTCAGGATACCGCGCAGCGATCCATCGCCAAAGTTCTCGGCAGCGAGCCCCTCTCCGCGCAGTCGCGGAACGCCGGGATCGGGGCATGGTGAACGCGGTGGTCGGAGCTTCAGGTCGCGAGCTGCTCGCGGTCGTGCGGCTCCTGCAGATCGATGAGCGGGCCGAGCGGCACGAGCCCTGACGGATTGATGTGACGGTGGCTGCGGTAGTAGTGCTCCTTGATGTGATCGATTCGGCACGTATCCGAGATGCCCGGCGTTTGGTAGACGTCGCGCACGAAGCCCCAGAGCGCGGGATAGTCGACGATCCGCCGCAGGTTGCACTTGAAGTGGGTGTGATAGACGGGGTCGAAGCGGAGGAGCGTCGTGAACAGGCAGATGTCGGCCTCGCTGAGCTCGTCTCCGCACGAGAAGCGCTGCCGCTGCAGCACGGATTCGAAGCGATCGAGCGCCGCGAACAGCTCGGTGATCGCCTTGGCGTGGGCGGCCTGCGAGCGCGCGAATCCGGCCCGGTAGACGCCGTTGTTGACGGGTTGGTACATCTCGTCGATCGTGGCATCGATGTTCGCGCGCAGATCCGCGGGTGACAGCTGCACACGCGGGCGAGCGCTCGAGCCGAATTCCGTCGCGAACATGCGCAGGATCTCGCGCGACTCGTTGCACACGATCGTGCTCGTCACGCGATCCCACAGCACCGGCACCGTGACGCGACCGCTGTACTCGCGATCGGCGGCGACGTAGACCTGCCACAGCGTGTGCGCGCCGTGGATCGGATCGGGGATCACGCCGTCACCGGGCTCGAACGTCCAGCCGTCCTCGCCCATGAACGGATGGACGACCGACAGTGACACGACGTCCTCGAGCCCGCACAGCGCCCGGGCGATCAAGGTGCGATGCGCCCACGGGCACGCGTACGAGACGTAGAGGTGATAGCGACCGGCCTCCGCCGGGTAGCCGGAGCTTCCGTCCCGCGTGACCCGCCCGCGAAAGCTCGCGTCGGGCCGTACGAACGCGCCGCCCTTGTCGGTGGGAAATTGATCGCTCGCGATCCAGCGGCCCTGCTCGAGGTGACCCATGGCCGAAGCCTGCCCCACGCGGGCGCTCGCGTGGGTAGGAAACGGGACCCATGGGCAGCGAATTCCGGCGATCCCGCTGCTCCGGGACATCCGTCAAGGCCAGAAGCCACGGTGGACTGCAGCCGCCTCGGCTTCCAGCAGGGGGCCGAGCACGTCGACGACGCGCGTCCCACGGGCGAAGATCTCCCGGCACGGGATGACGAGCGCCCCGCCTGCAAAGCGGGCCAGGGTTTCCGTCGGACAGCCATAGACGACCTGCTGAACGCCGGCCCAGTAGATCGCGCCGCTGCACATCGCGCAGGGCTCTGTGCTGGCATACAGGACGGCCCGGGAGAGGCGTTCGGAGGAGACCACACCGGCGACGGCACGGAGCACGTTCAGCTCGGCGTGCCCGGTGGGATCCCCCGCGGTCACGACCGTGTTGGCAGCCCGGGCGATCTCGATGCCATCGACGACGAGCAGCGCTCCGAAGGGATGATTGCCCGCGGCACGTGCCTCGACGGCAACTTCGATCGCGTCGCGCAGCAGATGCTCATGGGCAGCGAGGTCGTGGACGCGTGACATTACGGTGAGTGCGGAGAACTATACTGCTTACGTTGACACCATGACAGGCCATCCCCGATGATTCACCTCGTGGGTCCACGTATTGATGGTCGGGCGAAGGTCCTTGGAGAAAAAGTGTACGGGGCCGACATGCGACCAGCCGACCGTGGCTGGGGTGACGAGAAGCTGTTCCATGCGCTCTATCTGCGCGCCGGGAGCATCGGCACGGTCAAGCGCGTGGACACCTCCTTGCTGCCGTCCGATCTCCAACCGATCGACGTCGTGGTCGCGCAACACCTCCTCGACGCCAAGGTCGCGCCGCTCTCGTCAGGTCCCGCGCGTTGGATCTTGGGTGCGGGCGATGTCGCGGTCCACCCCGGCCAGCCGATCGCGCTGTGCTATTTCGACGATATCTCCCGCATGCGTGACGCCGCGCAGTGGCTGCGCGAAGGCGGCTCGGTGCACGAGATCGTGCCAGACGGGCGGCTCCCCGAGTTCGATGTTCGCAGGCTGTCGTCGCCACTCCTCGCGAGCGAGGAGCGTGACCGGCCGGAGGCGTATGGCAAGGCGACCACCTACGTGCGCTTCGATGATCCGGCCGAGGGGTTCTCAGCCTTCGTGAACGGAGAGCACAACGTCCTCTCTGTGTCCGAGGCTGCTGAGCCGGACGCGGCACGACGCGAGCGCAACCGCATCGCACGCACCCGATGGATGCAGATCGAAGGACTGCTTGCGAGCGAGGGCTGGCGCGTGATCGACCGGACCTTCACGTCACCGACACACGACCCCATGTTCATGGAGCCCGAGTCGGGCATCGCTTGGTGGGACGCCGGGCGGGACACGCTGCGCATCGCTGCAGGTACCCAGTCACCCTTCAAGGACCGCACGAACCTCGTCGCGGCGTTCAAGGGTATGGTCGGCGTCAATCTCACGGAAGCGAAGCTCGACATCGCCGCACTCTCGCCGGGCGGGGGGTTCGGAGGGCGCGACGACTCGACCTTTGCGGTTTACCTGGCACTCGCGGCGTTGTTCTCGCCGCATCCGGTGAGGCTTGCGTTCGACCGCTTCGAGCAGTTCCTCGTGGGCATCAAACGCCACGCGGCAACCGTCCACCACCGACTGGGTTTCGACGCGAGCGGCATGATCCAGGCGCTGATCTCCACCATAACCCTCGATGGAGGTGGCGAGAAGAATCTCACCAATGCTGTGGTTGGACTCGCGGCTCTCCACGCGGGGGGCCCCTACGCCATCCCACGCAGCGTGGTGATCGCCGAAGGGATCAAGACTCCGGGAGCCCCCGCCGGATCGATGAGGGGATTCGGGATCCCACAGGTGTGCCTCGCGATGGAGAGCGTGCTCGACGAGGCCGCGCAGGCGCTGGCGGTCGATCCCATCGAGCTACGGCGACGCAACGCGCTGCTGACCGGCGGCCGCGACGTGCGAGGTGCACCGCTCATTCACGACCTCGCGAACGTGCGGCTCCTCGACGCGGCAGCGGCGGAGCCACTCTGGCGAACGCGCGAGACCGAGCGGAAGGCACGCTCGATCGAAGGCGTCGTTGCGTGGGGCGTCGGCTTTGCGATGTGCATGGAGGCCTATGGGACCACCAGTGATGCTGCGCTCGGAGGGGTCGCAATCGCCTTCGATGGGACACTGGCGGTCCACTCTTCAGCAATGGACATGGGTCAGGGGGCCGCGACGGCGGTTGCCATGGGCACGCGGCCCGTGCTGGCGCGCACCGCCGACCGCGTCAGTCTCGAGGATCCGGCCCGGTTCGACGGTCTCCTGCAGAGCGTCAAGGCGCTCAACGGCAGCAAGCCGGCGAATGCCATGAGCGCGTCGATGAGCGCCTTCCACAAGGTGCACGCCGTCGAGACCGCCGCGAAGGGCCTGCGCCGCTGGACCCTCGAGCCCGCAGCGAGGGCGCTCGCGGGGGTCGGCGCTGATGCGGACGTCGCCTTCGATGAGGAGGGCGCTCGCGTGGGCGCGCAGACCTTCGGATTCGAAGCGCTTGGCCAGTACGCCCACGCTCATGGACTACCGATCGAGGTGCTGGCGCACACATACTTTCAGCAGCGCTTCTCGGTGGCTGACTTCGAGCTCGACGGCATCACGATTCCCGGTTTGTCAGCCGACGTGCTGCATGCAAAGCGGGCTGGTCAATCGGCGTCCTTCGAAGTCGCGCGGAGCAACCTCGTGCAGCCCACCTCGGCCGATCGCAACACCGCGCGCACGCTGTACGCGTCGGCTGGACACGTCATCGGCGTCGAGGTCAACCTGCGGTCCGGACGGGTGCGTGTGACCGACGTCGTTTGTGTGCTCGACGCCGGCAAAGTGCTGCATGAGCCACTGCTGAAGGGCCAAGTCGAGGGTGGGTTCGCAATGGGGCTCGGCATGGCCCTGCACGAGGAGATCCCGCCATATCCCGTTGGGGTGGACGGGAGGGTGAACCTGCACCGCTACCAAGTCGCACGGTTGCGGCACATGCCGACCCCGACCAACTTCAAAGTCACGCTGGTGGACCTCCCGACCGCATCAGTGCTGGCCGATGGCATCGAGCCGCGGGCCTACAAGGGCGTTGCCGAGGCATGCATGACGACGGTGGCACCGGCCGTCCTGAACGCTGTGGCGCACGCCACGGGCCGCAGGTTTCATACGGTTCCGCTCACCGCGTCGCGGTTTCTCGAATCAGGGCCGCGTTGAAGTCGCCCTAGCCTAGCTCCAAAGGATCGTACGTCACGATGGCCAACACACTGATGGACCTCGAGCTGATCGTAAACGGGAAGCACGAGCACTTCGAGGCCGTGCGCGACGACGCGCTGCTTGTCGACCTGCTCCATGATCACGGGCTGACCGCCACCAAATTCTCCTGCGGGATCGGGGCGTGCGGGGCTTGCAAGGTCGCCGTGCGGTCGGTCGGTCCGGGCGCTGCTTCCGGGCCCTGGATGCCCGTTCTGGCCTGCTTCGCGCGGGCCAGGGCAATGCAAGGGCTCGAGGTCCTGACGACCGAGGGGCTCAGCTCGGGCGACGAGCTCCACCCGCTGCAGCGAGCATTCCTCGAGGACTACGCGTTCCAGTGCGGCTACTCGACATCAGGTTTTCTGATGGCCGGCTTCTGCTTGCTCGAGCGACTGAGGCAGCGTCCTGCCCCCAAAGAGCAGGGAGCCGCGCTGGTGCAGGATGCGGTAGCCGGCCATATCTGCCGCTGCACTGGTTACCTCCGTTATGCGCGGTCCATCGAGCATGTTCTCGTCTCGGAGGGGGCGCTGGTCGATGGGGCCGAGCTGGCACGCGAGCCCGATCGTCCGGTCACGTTTCGGCTGATGAAGCAGTCGGGCAATGATCTCGTGCCCAAAGTGTTGGTGGGTGGGTTCCGCGAAGTTTCCGTACGTGCCAGGACTCTCGGGCCGCGTCGCTTCGATACGCTCGAGGCGACGGTGTCGATTGAGATCGCAAGCCTCGTGACCGGCGAACCGGTGCGTGACTACAACTTGGCGAAGTTCTTCTTCGTCGCGAGCGACGCGATCACCCTCGAGGGGGTGTCTGTGACACCGATCGACAGCGCTCACGAGCTCGACGACGTTTTTGTCGGGACCATGGTGCCCGTCACCGTCACCGGCATGGTGTGCTTCGCGGGGTTCGAGCTGCCGGTCTCGTGGGAGGCATTCACGACCAGCACGGGCGGTGCGCTCGTCCGCCTCGTCTCACGCGCACCTTGCTCGATCCCGCTCGCGGCCGCAGATTTCGCTGCGGAGTTCGGGCTGACTCTCGGGCCCTTCGTCGAGGTGTCATTCGATATCGAGTTCGAGATCGCACACGAGTAACGACGCCCTTCCCCCACGAGCTCGCCATGCACCCAAGGCCCGCCCTCCTCCTCGGCTCGACTCTCGCGCTGGCGTGCAGTGGGGGCCCGCCGGCCGAGCCCGCCCCCGCTAAGGCGGACGCGACCAAGGTCGCCGCCCAGACGGAGCCGTCCGCCAAGGTGGAGCCACCCATCGCGGCAGGAACGACCGTAGAGGCCGAGCCGACCGCGCTCGAGAAGCCGGCCGAGCCCACCACCCCGGCCACGGCGCCGTCGCGCTTGCGGTTGGTCGCGGTGCGCGAGGGCGAGATCGGGCTCCGGCGCCACCGCGACATGCCGGTGCTCATGCTCGAGGGCGAGCCCGTGCCGCTGGTCGGTGATGCGTTCGTACGGCAACCGAACGCGAGCCTGGGCCTGTCGCCCAAGTCCTCGACGAATGCCTACGAGGATCTCACGCTCGCGTTCGGCGGCGACCTCGACGGACCGCACGGCGCATGGGTGAGCACCGCGTGGCACTTCGAGCGCTCGATCTCGGTCTACGCCACATACCAGTGGATGGGCACACGATGGCAGCCCGTCGTGCAGGGCAAGGGCCTGCTGCTGGCCCACTACTCCGCCGTGGTCGAGCGCGAGGGAGCCGTGCTCGCGCTGCAGGAATGGGCGGCCGACCCGGCGCAGGATCTGTGGGAGGGCAAGGGCGAGAGCCGGGCATCCAACGCGTATCGGGTCAAGGTCAAGCGCGCGGAGGCGCGTGTCAAGCCAGCCTGGCTCCGCCTCGCAGGGGCCGAGATCGAGCTGCCCCGGATCCCCGAGGGCATGGGGATCGCGACGGTGGTGACCGACGAGCGCGGAACGATCTTCGCGCTCGCGCGCGAGCCCGGGACGCCGGGCTCGGATCCACCGGACACGGTGCTCACGTGGCCTCTCGGCCAGAGCGACGCCGTGCCAGTCGACGCACCCGACCTCGATCGCGTCTCCGGCCTCGGGCTCCACGGCAACGGCGAGCACACGCTGATCACGGGCGCGCTCCAGGTCGCCGGGGGCGGGGGCACGGAGGACTACCTCGCCGTGGGCCATGGCGGGCAGTGGCAACGCGTCACGCTGCGCTTGCCCGGGCAGCGTGCCGACTATGTCGTCGGTGCGGGACGAGCATCCGACGGCGAGCTCTGGATCGCGCTCAGCGACAATCACATGCCCGAGCCCAAGCTCATCTGGCGCAAGCCCGTCGACGGCGAGTGGGAGCCCGTGCCCCTGCCCACGATCACCGCCGATGCGTTCGGGCCGAGCAAGGGGCGGGTGCGTGACCCCGACGGCCACGAGCAGGACTGGATGGAGATCGAGCGCGGGCCCGTGGGTACCGAGCCGATGGACCCCGTGGGCCTGGTGTGGGCGGCTGGTGCGGTGTGGATCGTAGGCGACCTCGGCTGGGCATACACCGCTGACCTCTGGCAGGCTCCGCGGCGCGCAGTGCTGCTCTCCAACCGCCCCGGCGACGCGCCAACCGCCACTCTGACCCCTACCTGGCAGATCCTGCTCGAGCGCCGCAACGACGTCGAGCAACAATCACGAGGCGGACCATGAGAGGGTGACGGAGGAGGCCTCGCCCGGTCACGGCGGTGACGTCGGAGCGAGTGGGCACTCCACGTCGCGCCCACCCTCCCGCAGCTCTGCCGGCAGCGGGATCGCGATCGGTGGGCTCGCGAAGAGCAGACGCTGCGCCCGGTAGTAGCCGACGATCGCCTGCACGGTCGCGGCGGCGGTCCACGTTGCGCGACAGGTCTCGGCGCTCTGCAGGGCGAGATCGAGCTGCAGCTGCAGCCGGAAGCCGACGAAGCCGTAGAGCCGAACGTCGAGCCACGGCTCGATGCGCCCCGCCACCGTGAATGGTCGCTCGCTCGAGAGGGTGGGCGTGAAGTCGACGTCGAGGGTCTCGGGCGGCTGCGCCGAGGCATGGGCGCCCTCGACGGTGAGCTTCGTCGTGCCCGATGCGGTGGCCTCGACCGCGAGGGCGAGGTGCACCGGCGACTGCACCTCGGCACGGGCACCGAGCTTCGCTCCGCCCTGGAAGAGCACCTGCACCGGCACCGTGGTCGGGATCGGCACGGTCATCCACGGCGACTCGAGCTCGATGCCCTCGACGTCGATCGATTGCTCGATCGCGAGGTCGACCGCGGCCGTACCCGCGAGATCACCGGTGAATGCGAATCGGCTCGCTTTCGGTCGGCACAGCGCGTCGAGGTCGGACTCGCTCTGCAGAATGCCGTCGATCGACGCGCTCGCTCGAGTGATGGCCAACGACCACTCCAGCGCGGCGACCGGCGTAATCGGGCTCGTCAGCCCGAGCGTACCGGCGAGCGGCAGCGCGTCGTTCCGCTCGCGCCCGCAGAGCAGGAGCCGCGCCCGAGTCTCGTCACGATCTTCGGGCGCGGACGTCTTTCTGCGCATCGGTGTGCATGCACCGAGCATCATCGCGATCGCGACGGAGCATCTCACTCCCACGCGGATTCCTTGGTGCGAGCGCTGTCGATTCTCCATGGGAGCTCCGTCACGACGGTGTGGGGCGATTGCCCGCTCTCCGAGCGATGAGCTTCATCGCAGTCCGAAGCAGCAGCGCCACCATCGTCAGGCCGGTGCAGGCCAGGCCGAGGAACTTGGCGGCCGTCGCGATGCTGGCCACGCGCGCCAGGGTGGGGAAGACCTGGCCATCCTGGTACTGGCTGATCAGGAACAGGCTCGACGCGTTCTCCATGTAGTCGAACAGCAGGCCGACGAACGGCAACAGCAGGGCGGCCCGCCAGATGCCCTCCTTCACCTCCAGGTACCGCAGCATCTTGCCAATCAGGCAGAGGCTGAAGACCGCGAACATCAGCGGCATCACGAAGTCGAGCGCATAGAAGAGCCTGACGAGGCCCAGGATGTCGGGCTCGTACAGATCGAAGATCTGGTAGACTTCCTCGGCCGAGCGCAGCGGCTCGAGGTCGATCATCACCAGGAAGCCGTCGGCCATCGCTTGCGGGCGCCTCGCCTGGATGGTGGGGAGGATGTATCCTCCCATCGCGAGATTCGACAGGGCGATGCCTCCGACGGCGAGGGCGGCATTCTTCCAGGTGGAGCGGCGCTCCAGACCATCGAACAGCTTCGCCAGCGTCGCACCCATGTGGACCCTCGTCGTTGGGGCAGGGTCGCCCGCAAACGCTGGAAGCGTAGGCCCCCTTCCCGGAGGCCCGCAAGCCATTCACGCTCCCGCTGCGGCGACGCTCTGGCCCGTGAGCAAGCTCCGAACCAAAGCCGTGCTCGCGTGGCCACTCGTCGCAGCGGGTAGTTATCGTGGCACGCGTGTCGAACGAGGGTGCTCCTCGAGCCGGGGTGACCGTAGGGTGCCTTCGCGTGCTGGCCGGGCTGCTCGCCGTGGTGGCCTGCGGGTCGCCCGAGCGAGGCGGGCGAGAGGACGTGCCGCCTCCACCCGAGTCGGCAACGCCTCCGGCCCCGGCCGCGACACGTGAGCTCCGGGTGGGCGACGCAGGGGTGCGACTGCACGTTCCCCTCGATTGGACCGAGGCTTCGAAACGGGAGCGCGACTCGTTCGCAGCGACCGCGATGGTGCTCCAGCCACCGACGACCCACGCCTTCGAGATGATGTGTCCGCCCGAGGGGTGCGATGCCGGCATCTTGATCGGAACCGAGGAGACATACGCGGAGCCCGACCCGTTCCATGGCTGGACGATCGAGGAGATCGCCACGTGGTCCACGTCGGCGCCCAACGGCCATGGCCGAGCGCCGACCGAGGCGTCCGCCGCCCGGCACGGGACGGGCATGGAAGTCATCCTGCGCTACGGTACCGAGTCGATCGTTCGCCAGCGACTGTGGGTGCAGGGGGGCTCGCTCGCGAAGGCCATCTGCTTCTGTCGTGGCTCGGCCTGCCGCGCGCAGGCGCGCTGCGTCCTCGCCGATGCGCCGCAGGACGCCACGTCGATCACGGCGCCCTTGTTGGGCTCGAAGGCCCCGGTTCGCCTCTCGCTGCCCGGGATCGGCCATGTCGAGGCCTCGCCTTCGCTCGTGCCCGCGACGGAGGAGCAGCTCGCACCGATCCGATCGCTCGAGAACAGTCCGCCGTTCGATCAAGAGGTGGGCTTGCTCTCGATGGACGCCGACCTCGTGCTGGGGATGCTCACGCTCTCCGCCCAGACGCGTCCAATGGGCGGACGGTGTATCGCCGCGCAGCGGGCCGAGCTCCTGCGAAGCATGGGCGACGGCGAGCTCTCCAACGACGGCACGCGCTACGTCGTGTCCTATGGCGACCTCGAGCGCTGGGCTCGGCGCGTGATGTGGTGCGAGGGCGACGAGCTGCACACTGTGTCCTGCGACTGCGTCGGGAGCCCGTGCGCGCTGGCTCGCCGGACTTGCACGCTGCTGGCCGAGGGGTAGGGTAGGGGTGGGACGTCCATGGGGGTCGACCGCGATCTGGAGCTGCTGCAGCGCTGGCGCGAGGGTGACGAGGACGCCGGCGAGCGGCTGCTCGCGCGGCACTTCGATGCGGTGTGTCGCTTCTTCCGCAACAAGGTCGGCGATGCGGCTCCCGATCTGATCCAGCAGACGTTCCTGGCCTGCTGCGAGGGTCGCGACCGGATCCGGGACGATTCCGCGTTCCGCTCGTTCCTGTTCGGGGTGGCCCGCAACGTGCTCTTGGGCCACTACAAGCACAAGCGAGCGGTGGGCCAGCGGATCGATCCGCTGGCCGACAGCGTGATCGCGCTGGGCGAGCCGAGCGCGGGCTCGTTGCTCGGCCGACGTCAGGAGGAGACGATCATCTTGCAGGCACTACGGGCGTTGCCGCTGGACCTGCAGATCGTGTTCGAGCTCTACCACCTCGAAGGCGTGACGGCGCGGGAGCTCGGGGTGATCTACGACCTGTCCGAGCCGGGCATGTACGGCCGGCTGCGCAAGGCCAGGTTGCTGCTCGAGGCCGAGATCGCCGCGCTCACCCGCAGCCCCGAGCTTCGCGAGTCGACGCTGAGCGGGCTCGAGGACTGGGCGGCTGCGATCCGCGAGTACCTCGGCAAGGGCTGACCCGAGGGCCTACCTCGACTTCGGCTTGGCCTTCTTCTCGCGCTCGAGGTCCCCCAGCAGATCTTTGGAGTCGAGCTCGAGTCGGCCGGTTTGCCTTCCGGTCGCAGGCTGGGCCGGCGTGGGAACGGGGGACGTCGAGGGGCGGGTCGTCGGGCGCAGGTGCGGACGGTGGGGACGAGCCTCGGGACGATCGACCGCCGCCGGCTCTGCGGTGGAGTCGTCGGTCTGCGGAGCCTGCGGAGTCTGCGAGACTTCCTTGGCCCGGGCCCGGAGCTCGAGCAGGTCGTCTCGCAGCGAGGCATTGTCCTCGCGAAGCTGGTCGAGCTTGCGCGCCACGGCGTCCATGTCGACGGGGCCCTCCATGGCAACGTGAGGGGCGGTCGCGGGCCGGGAGGCCCCCATCCAGACCGCGATGGATGCGATGGATGCCAACGACGCGATCCCCATGCCCAGCGCCGCCAGCCGACCCGTGCGTCGTAGCTTGTGACGGTCGAGCGCAGCCGACAGCTCGCGCTGGACTTCGGCGAGCCGTGCGTCCTGTTCGGCGCGTGCCCGGGCCTCGATCTCCTCGGTGCGGCGGCGGGCTCGTGCGGCCTCGGATGCTCGCTGCCGCTCGGTCTCGAGGCGACGCGCCTCCTGCTCGGCGGCCTGGCGCTGTTGCTCGGCCTCGAGGGTGAGCCGCTCGTGCTGCTGCTGCTGTCGAAGACGCGCGTGCTCGGCCTGGTGCTGTTGGAGCTGATGCTCGGACCGTTCCCGCTCCATGGTGTGGAGGTCGGCCAGCGCGATGAGGGTGGAGCTCTCGGTTCGGGTCATCGAGGGAGCAGTGGAGCGACTCCCCCAAACCATCATCGAAAGTCGGCATCGATTCGTTCCACGAACACCGAGCCCCTGAACGGTGTTCATGGAACGAATCGGTGCCTTCCTGCGTCCAACCCGAGGTGGAGCGCCGTCCCTCCGACGACCTCGAGGTCGAGCGCATGTACGCCCAGGTGCGTGGGGCGTTGTTCCGTCGGCCTCCCGAGCCGGTGCAGCTGGGGCGCTACGAGATCCTCGACAAGATCGGGGCCGGGGGGATGGGGATGGTCTACGCCGGCCGCGATCCCCAGCTCGGCCGCGCGGTGGCGCTCAAGCTGATTCGCCCCGGTCGGCTCGCGGACGGGGGCAATCTCGAAGCGGCCCAGCAGCGGCTGCTGCGTGAGGCCCGTGCGATGGCCCGCGTCAGCAGCCCGTTCGTGGTGACGGTGTACGAGGCGGGCACGCACGGGCAGCAGGTGTTCGTGGCCATGGAGCTGGTCGATGGCCTGACGCTCACGCGCTGGTTGTCGACGAGGCGCTCGTGGAAGGAGGTGGTGGGCATCTTCATCCAGGCGGGACGAGGGCTCGTGGCGGTGCACGATGCCGGGCTGGTGCATCGCGACTTCAAGCCCGACAACGTGCTCATCGGAGCCGATGGCCGGGCGCGCGTCGCCGACTTCGGGCTGGCCGCGGTCGATGGTGATGGGGCGGGTCGAGAGGGAAGCGCACCTGCGACGGGCACCGCGCTCACGCTGACCCGCACGGGGGCCATCATGGGATCGCTCGCCTATATGTCGCCCGAGCAGCACCGGCGCGAGACGGTCGACGCCCGCAGCGATCAGTTCGCGTTCTGCGTGGCGTTGTTCGAGGGGCTCGTGGGGCATCGGCCCTTCGGGGGGGACACGGCCGAGGGACTTCGCCGCGATGTGCTGACGGGCGCGGTCGACTGGCGCGAGGCGAGCAAGCTGCCCGATCGCATCCTCCGCCTGCTTCGCCGAGGGCTCTCGCTCGAGCCCAGCAAGCGCTGGAGCAGCATGGCCGAGGTGGTCGAACAGCTCGATCGCGCGCTCCATCCCACGCGACGCTGGATCTACCTCGGGGCGGCGGCTTCGCTGATCCTCGGCTCTGGGCTGGCGACGAGCCTGCTCGTCGAGCGCGAGCCGCTGTGCGATCGGGCGGCGGGAGAGGCGGAGCGGGCATGGGGCAGCGCTCGCCGGGAGGCCGTGTCGGCGGCGCTGCGTGCCACCGATCGAGACTTCTCCGCACGCACGGCCCAGCAGGTCACGGAGCGGCTCGACGCCCACGCGGAGGCGTGGACGAACGCCCATGCCAGCGTGTGCGAAGGGGCCGAGGACCGAGAGACCCGCGATGCGGTGCTGCTGCAGGTGGCGTGCCTGGACCGGATCGCACTCGAGACGGAGGCGCTGACGCGGGCCCTGGCAGAAGCGCCGGAGCGCTTCGTCGAGCATGCGACGCTGGCGGTGTACAAGCTGCGCGAGCCGACCCGTTGCCTCGAGTCGAGCCAGCCTTGGGTGGGATTGGGGGTGGGATTGGGCGTTCGGTCCGACGCGGGGCCGGATCCGATGCCGATCTTCGTGGCGCTCGCACGGGCCGAGGCCCGGCTCAATGCGGCCGATGACGAGGGGATCGAGGATGCAGCGGCCGCGCTCGAGCTCGCGCGCTCGCTGGGCGAGCCCACCTACGAAGCGGAGGCGCTGCTGCTGCGTGGAATGTTCTGGACCCGCGTCGGGCGCTGGTCGGAGGCCGAGCTCGACCTCGTGGCCGCCAACGACGTGGCCGAGCAGTACGGCGCGTGGGAGGTGGCGGTGCGGGCGAGGACGGAGCTGGTGTTCGTGGTGGGCTTCCGCCAGCGTCGCTTCGGCGAGGCGAGGGTTTGGTCGGGGCTCGCCCAGTCGGCGCTCGAGCGCGCGGGGGCAGGTGGGCTGGTCGAGGTACGCCTGCTCAATGCGCAGGGCCTGGTCCTTGCCGAGCAGGATCGAGCCGCCACCGCTCGGGTGTCGCTCGAGCAGGCGCTCGAGCTCGCCCGCGCGTCGCTCGACCCCAACCACCCAGGCTTGGCGGCGACGCTGGAGAACCTCGGACGCCTCGAGCTGCTGGAGGGGCGCAGGGACGAGGCGCGTGCGCAGGTCTTGGAGGCGTATCGGATCCGGGAGAGCACGCTGGGGGCGAGCCATCCGGATACCGTGCGGACGAAGGAGCTGTTGGCGTTGGTGCAGGGGTAGGGAGCGGCTCGGTGCTCGCGGGAGGTCGCGCCGACAGGAGAAGGCTCAGCATCCGACCACGTGCACCCGTCTCCCCCGGTGCTCCACCTCTCGCGTCACGAGCCGCTCTTCCCACCCCACCGTCTCGCGCAGGTCGAACAGCACCAGCCATCCTTCCTCGAGCCCCAGCCGCTCGAGGTACTCCGCCACCTGATCGAGCGCCCGCTCCTCGGTCACCGTCCCCCGCCGGAGCTTCACCTCGATCGCATGCCGCTGGCCTCGCCACTCCACCACCAGATCCAGCGCCCGGCGTCCGAGTCCGTACTCGCGCTCGATCTTCCCCCCGCCGTTGACCACTCGTTGCAAGAAGGCCATCAGCATCAAGTGGGGCCCGGCCTCGCGGTAGTGGAAGCCCTCGGCCGCCAGGTGGCCGTCCTCGCGCCAGAACACCTGCCAGTCGGCCATCAGCTTGGGCAGGTCGAGCGTGCCGTCGGGGCGCACGTACCAGGCGGGCTCGTTGGCGATCTGGATCTGGCGGGGGTGGGTCAAGGCGCGCGGGATGATCTCGGCGTAGATCGGATTGGCGATCTCGAACCGTCCGTCCCGCTCGCGAGCCAAGCCCAGGCCCACCACGTAGGCGAAGTCGTCGTCGAGGGTGTCGCCCTCGACGGAGCCGCCTGTCAGCATCGGTGCGATCACCCGCCGCACCCGATCCTCTCGCAGCCGCGCCACCAGCGAGTCGATGTGCGTCCGCCGCTCGAGGATGATCGTCTCCTTCGCTGCGTCGACGTGCGTAGCGGTGAGCTCCACCGCACGATCCTCGACATCGCGCCGCACGATTTGATCGGCGAGCGCATTGCTCAGCCACGGATGCCCGCGCCCCAGCTCCCAGATCCGCTCCACCGCCTCGTCCGAGAACCGCTGCCCGGTGGCCGCGGTATGCTGCTCGAGCAGCTCGCCGACCTCGGCCTCGGAGAACGGCCCGAGCGTCGTCGCCTCGGCTGTGATGTTGAACGGCGACGTGGTTCCGAGCCACGCCATCGCCTTGCGGTCTTCCTCGCGGAGCGCATAGTCCCGCACCTGCCGCTGCCCCACCAGCACCACGCTGGCGGGGAACGGCACCCGGCTGCGCTCGATGTAGCCGTGTCGGATCTGGGTGAGGAACGAGACCATCGCCTCGCCGACCAGGCCGTCGACCTCGTCGAGCAAGAGCACCAGCGGACGCGGTGAGCGATCGGCGAGCTGGGTGAGGTAGGCGAGGAGCGCGCTCTTGGGCGTGGCCAGCATCGCGTCGATCTCGGCGCTCGAGGGCCGGGAGAGCCCAGGGTGACGCCATGCGAGCGCACGCTCGAAGGCCGCGAGGATCGCTGCCATCGCGTTCCCCACGTCGGGTGTCTCGCGCGCGGTCTCGAGGTCGACCCACAGCGCGTGCCAGCGCCCGCTGGCCTCGAGGTGATCGGCGAGCCACATCGCGCTGGTCGTCTTGCCCGTCTGTCGCCCGGCGTGCAGCGTGAAGTAGCGCCTGGACTCGATGAGCTGCCGTACGTGGCCGAGCCTCCGCTCGGGCGGCAGCATGTAGTGCTCGCCGGGGATGCACGGGCCGGAGGTATTGAAGTACGGGAGCATCAGAGCAGGCCCTGGTCCTCGCGCCGCGGGCGGCTCGCGGGCGGCTCGCGGGCGGCTCGCGGGCGGCTCGCGGGCAGGGCAGCATAACACCCGGCCGCAGCGGCGCATGCGAGCGGCTCGGGAGGCGCCCTGGGGCCAAGCCAGCGAGTCGGCCGACCCCTCGAGCCGAGCGAGTACCAGCGACCCGCGGTTCTCCTCGAAGCCTGGATCGGTGACGACGAGGAGCGCCGCGATGGCTCGCGGTGCTCCTCGATCCTCGACGATCTCCCTCGCGACTCGCTCGAGATCACCCAGCCACGGCCACGTCCGCAGCGGTCCCCGCCACCACACCCCGCACCGGCATCGTCCCTGGCACGAAGCCGTCCTCGGGCTCGCTCACGCTCCCCGCGTCCACCAACTCGTCCGCGACGTCCTCCTCGATCCTCCGTACCCCGCGACGCGGGTACAGCGACGGCACGATCTCTCGCAGAGGTGCGGATTGAGCGCAGGGGGGACCGAAGACGGCGAGGATCGAGCGTTCGACCAGCCTACGTGGCACCGATGACGGTAAGGGAAGCCCCTCGTTGGGCTCGCGGAGCACCGATGACGGTAAGGGAAGCCCCTCGTTGGGCTCGCGGGGCACCGACCGCGGTGGGGGAGGAGCGTTCGACCAGCTCGCGTGGCACCGACCGCGGTGGGGAAGGAGCGTTCGACCAGCTCGCGTGGCACCGATCGCGGTGGGGAAGGAGGGTTCGACCAGCTCGCGTGGCACCGACCGCGGTGGGGAAGAAGCGTTCGACCAGCCCGCAGGGCACCGACCGCGGTGGGGAAGGAGTGTTCGACCAGCCCGCAGGGCACCGACCGCGGTGGGGGACGGGCGTTCGACCAGCCCGCGTGGCACCGACCGCGGTGGTCGTGAGGCTGGTCGCTCGTGATCGAGTGGTCCGAGATGGATGCGCAGAAGCTGAAGAAGACCTCACGAGCGCCCGCGACCGCGGCCGCGTCCAGACGTGGGAGCGCCCGCGGCACGTGACGGCGCCAGCGTAAGCCCGAAGACCAGCCGGTCCCCCTCGAGCGCCGCCTGCCGCAGCTCCGTACGAAGGCTCTGCTGGCCGAGCTCGAAGTCCGTCTCGGTCGGGATCTTCTCCACGAGCTCGAAGCTGCGGCGGCTGACCCCGCTGAAGAACAATCCCACCTTGACGGCGGCCGAGCCCTCGACGTGGTCGATCCCGGCGTCGTTGGTCGCGAGCACCAGTCGACCCTGGTCGGCGCTCACCTTCGGCGTGGCGCCGAGCACTAGGTGGGCGCAATCCTTGGCGGGGCGACCGGCGGCGGTGGGATCGAGCAGGAAGGCGTGCACGACCAGCGGCTTGGGAGCAGCGCCGTCCCACGCGAGGTGGGCCTCGAGCGGGCCCTTCGGATCGGCGGTGCCGTCGAGCTCGAAGCGGCTCGGGACCTCACCTCGGCGCATCGCATCGTTGACCAGCTCGACCGCGACCGCGCCGTGGATCGTCAGCTCCACCTGGTGGGCGGGGGTCGTTCGCGGCACCGTCTCCGCGATCGCTCCGCGAGACGGGAGCAGGGTATGGATGCCGATGACGAGGTCGGCCTGGGTCGAGCGCACGTGGAGCTCGTCCACTGCGATCGGCGGCAGGTCGAGCTCGACCCGTGCGACGCGGCCGAGGTCGTCGAGCAGCTCGCGCTCGACCAGGTCGACCGCGCGGCGCAGCAGCTCGTTGGCCGCCGGGTCGGCGAGGCGCGCCACCTCGTCCTTGGTGGTGAGCATGCGGGCCGCCGTCGGTAGCTGGGCCCACAGCACGTCGATCAGCGCCTTCGTGCCGCCGCCGCCCAGCTTCGCATCCATCGCGACGAGCCCCGCCTCGTCGAGCGCGATGATGACCTTCCCGCTGCCCGGATCGAGCTTCGGGCGCACGCGCGCCGTCACGCGCAGGGGCAGCAGGGTCTGCTTCCCGGAGCGGACCGACACGTTGGCGACGAACGACACCTCCTCGGGGGCGCCAGGGACGACCGTGACCTGGTCCACCCCGACGCTCGCCGTTCCCAGCGAGATCCCTGCGATCGCGGGCAAGGGCAGCCGGGCCTGGGGCAACCCGCGGAGCTCGCGGGCGATCACCTGATCGACGAGCGCGAGCGGGATCGACAGGCGCAGGTGGTCGCCCGCTGCCCCTGGCGCCGTTCGCTGCGTGATCTCGGTGTGAGACTGTTGCACGCGAGCGCAGGGCGATGCGCACCCCACCAGCAGAGTCGTGGCGCAGAGCAGTTCGGCGAGGAGCATCGGGCGCATCGGTCCGAGGGTACACCGACTGGCCGCCGACGATGCGGTCCGTGGGTGCAGTCGTCTCCGTGACCCGGTGACCCATGCTAGGCTCGGGAACGTGCGCTGGAGGATGACAGCGCTCGGTGTCATGTCCTACGACTACGTGGGTCCCCCGGAGATTGCGAGTGCCGTCGTGGGGGACCGGACTGGCGTGACCATCCGCTGCGCCGACGACCTCGTACGCTGGGCGCGAGAGCAAGACGAGTGGGACGGCGAGTCACTCACGGTGACGTTCGTGGTGCCGATCGACGGCGCGCTTCGGGTTGCGCCACGTCGATCCGAGCACGTCGCGTGTGCGCTCGGCGGGAGCGTCCTGGCGGCCGGTGAGCTGACGATTCGGCTGGAGCCCGCGCTGGAAGTCGTCGCTGCGACCAACCAGTCTACCGGATATTGCCCTGAGCCTTCTTGCTGGGATGCCGCGCGGGCCGCCATCGACGCGCTCGGAATTCGCTGCCCACGGACGCTGACCGCGGCGTATGTCTTCAGACAGTGTCCGCGCTGCGGCGAGAGGAACCTGGTCAAGGAAGAGTGGTTCGTCTGCGCGCTCTGTGATGAAGAGCTTCCGCGAGAGTGGAACTTCGATCGGCTCCCGCCGAGGTGACCGGCCCCGAGATCCGTGGGTCGTCGCGCTCGGTCGCTACCTCGCCACCCCGCTGCCCGCCGGGTCGGGCGGCAGCAGGTCGCTCGCGCTGAGCGTGTAGGTGATCCGTGGGTAGGTGAAGGCGAGCTCCTGGTTCTCCCGGTGCCGGAGTCGGTAGAAGTCGCGGCGCTCCTCGTCGCTCGCCAGGGTGAGGCGGGTGCCGTCCGGGAAGCAGGGCTGCGCTTCGCGAAAGCGCACGAAGGTCTTCGAGGTTCGAAAGGTGACGCCGAGCCACGGGTTGGGCGCGCGGGCGGCGGGATCGAGCACGATCCGGTGCCGGAACCTGCGGTTGGTGTCGACGGAGAACACCACGACGCTGTTGTGGACCAGGGGGATCGTGAAGGAGGGGCCGCCGGGTGCCTTCGCCTCGACGAGGAGCTGCCTCGCCGGGGTCCCCGTCTCGGCGCGCTCGTAGCAAGAGAAGAGGGCGATCTCGGTGGCCTCGTCGATGTCGAGGGCCTGGTCCGAGTGGGCGCCCATGGTGGGGTACGCGTTCGTGTAGACCTCGATGAGCGCGTTGTTGAAGCCCACCGAGAGCGACGCGCATTCACGAGCCTGCCGCGCCAGCCAGGCATGGATCGGTCGGAAGGACTGCGCCGGGAGGGTGTAGGAGGTGGTAGTTCGAACGATGGGGACGCCGCGCACGTCGTCGCTCGCGACGAGCACCGCCCCCTGCCTTCCCTTGCCGATCTGTTCGAAACGGGCCGAAGCGAGCAGCTCCGCGAACAGATCGCTCTCGGTGGGGATCCCATACGTTCGAAACTCGTCCGCCGCCTCGTAGTGCGGCGCCCGGTAGTCGCCCTCGTTCATGCTGAAGCGAAACTGGTCGCCGTAGTCGATGTGCGCCTGGGTCTTGTTCTCTTCGGCGTACAACCTTCGAAGCTCGCTCATCCCCGCGGGCGTGGGGGCCTCCAGCGCGACCAGCTCTCCATCCGACACGAGGAAGGTGCGGCCGTCCCTGTGCACGGCCTCCGTCTTCGAGCAGCGCACCACGTAGCCCAGGCGCGTGGGGAGCTGCGCAGCGTCTTGCTCGGACGGCAGGATCTCGTGCATGTACAGCCGGTTGGTGGACAGCGGCATGAAGAACACGGAGTTTGGGTACAACGTGATCGTCAGCTGGGCTGGCAAGGCGCCCGCGATCCCCTCCTGCGCCGCATCCTTCAGTCGAAAGCGCAGCCGGGTGAGTCCGCTGCTCCGGCCGTTGCCCTGGCCGAAGGGATCGTCGGGTAGGGGGCGTCGCTCGTCGCGGTGCGCGTAGAAGCTGCAAAAGGCCATGATGCCGTTCTGCGGCATGTCCTTCGTCTTGTCGGCGTGCGGCGAGATCCGAGCCTTCGCCTGCTTGTTCTCGGCGTCGGCCGGCGTGTTGCGGTAGAGCTGCGCCAGCACGTGGTTGAGCGGAGCGGCGTCTCTGAAGATCAGCGCCGCTTCCTGGTTCAGCGCGTCGACGATGTGTCGGTCCGTGGCGCGGAAGCTCTCGGTCGGGCCCGAGAGGTTCGTGGAGCAGCGAAGCAGGCGGAAGCGCAGCTCGTCCCCCTCCTGTCTCACGGGCGTCAAGTAGATCCCGGTGCGATGGGCCTTCGCTGGCTTGGTCGACTCGGTGAGGGACTGGAAGGTGTGCTCGCTTTGGATTCGGTCGAAGAAGTCGATGCTCGGGTCGAAGAAGCACCGGTAGTACACGCCGACCCCATGCACGCGAAGGGGGACCCGGTCGATGCTCACCAGCGGCCATGGCGCGCCGTCGTCGCGTTCCTCGTAGCCGTGCGAGCGCTCGCGGATCACCTGGACGCGCGCGGCCGCCGAGAGATCCAGGCCCTCGGCCTTCGACACGTCGCCGCACAGATAGACGGCCTTGCCGGAGAGGTCGGGGAGACCGGCGGAGGGGTCGGTGATCACGGTGCCACAGAAGCCGTCGAGCACGCCGACGTGGTCCGACGTCGAGAGCGCGATCAATACGTGGTTCGTGTCGATGATGAGGGCTTCGGGGAGAGGCGACGAGAATTGGGCCATGAGTAGGCTCCTCGCGCAGGACCGGCGTCCTGCCTGATGGTGGTCGCCTGCGACCGCCATCGTGTGCGGCCCTCGCTGCTACAGCTACTGCTGCTGCATCATCGAGAGTGCATGGTACGGCGCCGCGAAAGTGTTTTCAACACCGCCGGATCCTCGAAGCGCTCGAGCAGGTACGGCGAGGTCGAGCCGAGACCGCGCGCAGTGAGTGCGACGACATGGCAGAGAGGCCCTCGACAACGGTGGATCGGCCATCGCTGGATTCGTCAGCGGAACCGAAGGCCACGTGCTGGCCGTAGGCTGTTGCGATCGCCGGCTCCGCGAGCGTGGCTGCTCGATTTATTCGTCGCCGAGAACCGGCTCATTGGCTAGCATCGAGGCGGGCGAGCCATTGGAGACGACCGACGAGCTTCGCACGATCATGGGGGTGGGCAATGAGCCCGATCGCCTCGGACGGGCGCTGCTCCTGGAAGCGGTCACACGCGGGTTGTTCGGGGATCGACCTCCCACCATTCGTGTCGGCCGCTATCGCATGATCGAGCGCCTCGGCGGCGGCGGACAGGGCGTCGTCTGGGTCGCCGAGGATCCACAGCTCGATCGCCGCGTCGCCGTCAAGCTGCTGCGAACCGAGGGCGCGCGCCAGCCCGAAGCGCACCAGCGTTTGCTCCGCGAGGCGAGTGCGCTTGCGCGCCTCTCCCACCCCAACGTCGTCACGGTCAACGACGTGGGCGAGTGCGAGATCGGCGTGTTCATCGTCACCGAGCTGGTGGAGGGCGAGACGCTGGCGGAGTGGCTGCGCGGCGCCCATCCGTGGCGCGAGGTCCTCGGGATGTTCATGGGCGCGGGCCAGGGGCTCGCCGCTGCGCATGCGCAGGGCATCGTGCATCGCGATTTCAAGCCCGCCAACGTGCTCGTCGGTCAGGATGGTCGCGCGCGGCTGTTGGATTTCGGGCTCGCCCGTGACACCAGCGCCAGCCTCGACAGCGGGTCGCCTTCGACCGATGCACGCACGACCTCGATCTCCAGCGGCACGCTCACCTTGCCAGGCCATGTCATGGGGACGCCGGCGTACATGGCACCCGAGCAGCACGAGGGGACCGCCGACGTCGCCGCCGATCAGTTCGCGTTCTGCGTGGCGCTCTATGAGGGCCTCTGGAGACGCCGCCCCTTCCCACAGACGACCATCGAGACCCTCGCGAGGGCCAAAGGGCACGGACGCGTGCCACGGCCTGCGCGCGGCGAGGGAGCGCCCCGTGCAGTATTTCGCGTGGTGCGACGGGGGTTGTCGCCAGAGCCGAGCGCGCGCTACGGCTCGATGACCGACCTGCTCGTCGCGTTGCAGCGCGCGGCAGCCCGCCCACCACGCCGTACCGCCGCGATTGGGCTCTGTGGGGTGCTCGCGACCGTCGGCGTGCTGGCGTGGATCGCCTCGTCGAGGCCGGAGCCGGGGGTCACTGGAGCCGAGGTCGCATCGAGCCGCCGTCCCGGCGATGCTTCCGGCGAGGAGCCGCCCGCCGAGATCGCCAGCGAGGTGGCCGCCATCCGCGAGCTCATCGCCGCCGGTCGGGCTGCAGCGAACGAGGGCCGACTCGACGCGGCCGATCCACTGCTGCGCGCCGCCGAGGACGCAGCGGTCGCGCTCGGCTTCGTGCCGGTGCTCGTGGAGGCTCGCATCGGCTACGCCGAGCTCTTGCGCACCACGGGGGATCTCGATGCGTCCCAGTCGCGCTTCGAGGCGGCGTACTTCGATGCCGAGGCTCTCGAGCTCTTGCCCTCCTCGCTGCAGGCTGCGCGTGAGCTGGCGGTGCTCTACGGCGGTCTACGCAGCGACGCGGAGCAGGGTCGCGATTGGTTGCGGCAAGCGGAGGCCGCCCTCGAACGCCTGGGGCCCGCGGCCGACCCGGTCGAGCATGGTCTCGTGGCCCAGGCGGCGGCGGAAGTTGCCGAGCGGGCCGGGGATTTGGACCTGGCGCTGCAGCAGGGGCTGCGGGCGCGGGAGATCCTCGAGGCCGAGCTGGCGGACGACGATCCGCGCCGCGTCTACGGCTACACCCTGGTTGCCCGCACCCTGATGGATCAGAGTCGCCTCGACGAGGCCCTCGTCGAAGGCGAGCGCGGCCTCGCCCTCGCCGAGCACCTGCTGGGACCCGACCACATCGAGACGGCGCGGGTGCTCAACGTGCTGGGCCTCATCGCGAAGCGCGGGGGCGACTTCGATGCATCGCTGCAGCTACAGCGCCGCAACCTCGCGATCCGTGAGGCTGCGCAGGGGCCCGACGATCCGGCCGTCGCTGGCGTGCTCGGCAACATCGCCGTGCTCTACAGCGAAATGGGACGAGCCGAGGAGGCGGAGGTGGCCTACCGGCGTGCCCTTGCGATCCAGCGCGAGCGACTCGGCCCCGGCGACCCGATGGTCGCGCGTACGCTTCACAACCTCGCGATCACCGTGCGCGATCGCGGCGACATCGAGGCTGCGTTCTCGCTGTGGCGTGAAGCGATCTCGATCGGTACGCAGGCGCTGGGTTCGGAGCACCCCGAGGTTGCTGCCTATGAGCTCGTGTATGGCGCCGTGCTCGCGGGTTCCGAGCGGGCGTCCGAGGGGCTCCCGTTGCTCCAACACGCGCTCGAGGTCGCGCGGTCGACGTTGGGCGACGAGCATCCAACGACGGCGGAGCGACTCGCGGGGTTGGCCGATGCCCAGCGGCGGCTGGGCCAAACCGAGGCCGCGGGGGACAACATCCGCCGGGCCCTCGCGATCGTCGAGAAGGCCTACGGCCCCGACCACGTGACCACGGGTCGGATTCGCCACATGGTCGGCCGCCAGCTCGAGGCCGAAGGGCGCCTCGCGGAGGCGCTCGTGCAACAGGAGGCGTCCCTGAAGGCCCTCGAGGCGTCGCTGGGGACCGAGCACACGGCGGTTGCGGAGGTGCTCTCGGCGATTGCGGAGCTTCACGAGGCGCTTGGCGAGCCCGAGCGCGCGGTGGCTCCGCGTGCGCGGGCGGAGGGGATCGTGGCGCGGGCGCGAGAGGATGATGCAGGATGAGGGGGTTCAAGGCGGCGCGAGAATCGACGGGCCCGGCGCCCAAACCCGCCGCCGCTGCGAGCTCCGCGGCGTGGATCGGCGGGACTACGGCGCCGCCGCGTCTTGGGTTCGAGCTCGCGGAGATCCGGATCGCCGCCACCGGGTTGACGGGAGCGGCCCAGCCGCTGCCCCACGGCGATCGGATCCGTTCGGCGTTTGGTGCCTTTGGCGGCACGCTCACGGGCGTGGAGGCCTACGTCGGCGGCGCCGCTGCGGCTGCCAGTCGGAGCCTCGACGCCGATGCCTATGCCATGGGGCCGATGATCGCCTTTCGCGAGGCGCCGGACCTTCGCACCGCGGCGCACGAGGCCACCCACGTCGTCCAGCAGGGCGCGGGCGTTCGGCTCACCGGGGGTCTGGGCCGGATCGGCGATCGACACGAGCAGCTCGCCGACACAGTCGCGGACAACGTCGTCGCCGGCCGCTCGGCGGAGCCGACGTTGGCAGGGATCGATCCCCCGCCTGGGCCCCGGCCTGCGTGGCCGACCACGCCCGTCGTGCAGCGACAGGCGAGCGCAGGCCCCGGTGCGGGACCCGGCGACGTCGTGCTGCGCTCCGCCGATGCAGAGGTCGGCGAGCGCCCAGTCCGCGAGGTCCTCGCCGACGTCCGCGAGCGTGCGAGCCGGTACCGTCGCGCGATCACCCAATTCCGACGCATCGCCGACGAGCTCCGGCGCAACGAGCTCCGCGCCTTCGAGGACCAGGGCCTCATTGGTCGCGCCTTCGAGCTGTTCAACGCGCAATCGCGTCCCGACCCGGCGCGGTGGTACGCGGTGATCGAGGGCTGGGACGCTGCCGCGGCGCTGCTCGACTCGTCGCTGCGCCTGCCGAGCGTGCCCGGCTTTACCGGCGTCATCGCGGGCGCGCTGCAACGATCCGTCGACACGTATCGCGAGGTCCTGGAGCAGCACAACGGCGAGCTCCGAGTCTTCGACGTGTACTACGCCGGCTACCAGACCGCCGGGGCGAACGTCGTCACGGGGCTGAACATCGCGCGAGACCTCGCCTTCTTCACCGCCGTCGTCGCGGCCGCCGGCCTGGCGATCCCGCTGATCGCCGCCGCGTCTGTTCCAACCGCCGCCGCCCTCGAGAGCGCGAGCGTCTTGACCACGGCCGCGAGAATCGCACCGGTGGCCACGTCACTGGTTCTCCGCAACCCGCAGCTTGCCACCGATCTCTTCGAACAGGGTGCCAGCCTCGCGCTCACGGCCGCGACCTCGAACGACCCGGTCGCTGCCGTCACCAACCCTGCCACCGTGATCCAGACTGCGCTCCACGTGGGAAACAGCGCGATCCGGGCCCGCACCCCGTCGGCGTCCGCGATTCGGAGATACCAGCAAGAAACGGCCGCCCGGGAGCTGTCACGCAGCTTGTCGGCGCCGGTCCCCGAGTCGCTGCCGACGACGGCCCCGCTCCCGCGCACGCGCACGGTCGGTCCGCCACCGCTCGAGCAAGAGCCCACGCCGCTGCCCGGTCGGATCCCGTTTCAGACGCTCGAGCCGCCACGGAGCACGCCGACGGGTGCGCCGAGCCGCGCCGCGAGCCCGCTCGAGCCGCCACAGAGCACGCCGACGGGTGCGCCGAGCCGCGCCGCGAGCCCGCTCGAGCCTCAGTCCCGCCCGTCAGGAACGAGCAGTGCGCCGCCCGACCGCGGCCCCGTCAGGGTCGCCTATGCGCCGGACGTCGACCCCGAGGTGTTCGCGCAGGAGATCGCCCAGCGCGCTCGCGAGACGGGCCGGCCGCACTTCCTCTACCTGTCGTCCAGCCTGGCGCCCACGGCAAGAAGTCCCCGTCTCGTCGTTCTGCCGACCGACTCCGTCACCTCGGTGCGCGAGCGGTTGAGCAATTTCCAGCTGACGCGCAGCCTGTCGACTCAGTCGGTGGGCGCCGACCTGGAGCGGGTGGACGACCCGTCGGGAAGCCCGGGCCGGGGCTCGCAGCGGTTCATCATTCAGCCGGGCGCCGACATCTCCGTGGCACTCGGGCGGGTTCTGCAGATTGCGCGAGCGACCGGCGTGGCCCAGAGCGTGGGCGCGCCCGTGTCGGCGCCGGGTGAGGTGCGCTCTTTCGGCGGCGTGCGGGCGCGAGAAAGGATCGAGCGGTACCAACAGGACGTCACGATCCGGCCCAACGACAGCCTGCCGGAGATCGAGCAGCGACTGGCGCAGGTGGTAGACCGACGCGCCGGCAGGGCGCAGCTGCGGGATGGCCAGCACGTCATCGACGAGGCGATCGAGCCGGGTCGGGTGATCGTCGACGCGCGGGCGGAGCGGCTCGCGGGCGTCGCCGCCACGGCCCGGGCCAGTGGGACGCCACAACAGGTCGTGGGGATCGGGAGGGATCGCGCCGGCCGAGAGATCGCCAGGCCCGTGCTCGCGGTCTCCGGCCGGGAAACCCCCGAGGAGCTGTCGCAGCGGTACCAGGAGGGCATCGCCAGGCTCGACCGCGCGCGACCGCGGCCGGGGGAGATCCTGATCGATGAGGCGATCACGGCGGGCGAGGATACGGTCGAGGGCCGACGGACGCGGCTCGCAGTGGCGGTCGCCGAGGCACGGGCGACCGGCGCCAGGACGATCGTGGTGCAGCGAACGAACCGCCGTGGCGAGGTCTACCTCCAGCGGGTCCTCGACCTCGACAGGACCGCCGAGCTCGGACCGGTCGAGCAACAGTACGCCCGGGCAGTGGACGCCCAGCGGAATCCGCAGCCGCGCCAGGGCGAGTACGCGCTCGAGGAGCGGATCCTGGGCGGCCAGGACATCGCGGCCCGGCGCCGGGAGGAGCTCGGCAGGGCCCTCGAGCGTGCGCAGACGGAAGGCCCCCAGACGATCGTGGTGCGCACGGAGAGAGGTTTTCGGCGCGGCATCACGATCCGTCCGTCGGAAACCTTGGACGACGTCGTGCGACGGTACGACCAACAGCTCGTCGGGGTCGTGGAGCCGGACGCCCACCCCTTCGATCAAGTGTTCGCGCCGGGCACCACGAGATCCGAGCAACTCCGCGACTTGCTGGAGCTAGCGAACGCCACGGGCCGGGTGCAGCGGATCGTCCGCCCCGTCGACGAGGCGATCGGCAGGCGCTACGAGGAGGTCACCCGCGTGCGCCCCGGCGAGAGCCTCGAAGGCGTCGAGCTGCGGCTCCAGGAGGCCACGGAGCGCTACCGGATCATCGACAGCCGGCCGAGGACCAATCGTACGGGGCCGCAACAGCGATAGCGCCGCCGTCGGCCCTCACATCCAGCACAAATTGGCCCAACAGTGCGAATAACCCGTGGCGATGCTCTTGACGATGTCGTCGGTGGCCGCGGCGTTGACGAGCGAGAAGTGCAACGCCCATTGAGTCTTGCAGTTGGTCGCGTTGTGGATCCTCAGCCGGTTGCCGACCACGCGCTTGAGTGAGTCGTGATTCCTCGACTTCGCGCCGTCGCAAACGGCGGCCCACACCTGAGTGCTGGAGCGACCGAGTTGAGGTCCGCTGGGGGCGAATCCGTCGAGCGCGACCAGGCTGACCTTGTCGTCGTGGGGGAGCGCGCTGTCGACGTCGTTGGCGATCGCGCAGCCGCTCGAGTGTCCGACGATGTAGATCTTGTCGGCGCTCGACGCTGTGATCTTGGATACCGCGTCTTTGAACATTCCAGCGCTGCGGAACGCGTGGACGGCACTCTGCGCATCGGAGTGCGCTCCCACGGGCCAGGCATGGGTGAAGACGACCACGTCGTTGGATCTCTGCGATGCGGCGCTGTCCTTCCACGACTTCATGTCGTTGCTCGTAGCGTTGTAGCCGCCGAAGAAGAAGATGTTCGTGGTCATCCGATTCGTCCTTGCCCTACCGGCACGCTACCTGGGGAGCCGCTCGAGATCCACCGCGTCAGCGGGTAGGCGCCGCGCTCGATCGTTCAAGGCTTGCGCAGCGAAACCCGCTCGTCGCCGTTGCGTTCGCGCCGTAGCTCTTCCTCGGAGGGCAGCACGGTAGGCGGCGCGGCTCCGGGTCGAGTGGTGAGCACCGCGCTCCGGGTGGGCTCCTTCTCCGAGGAGTCGTAGCTGGATCCGGCACCGACGGCGATCCACACCGCGTCGGTGGTCGAGAACAGCGCGGTGGCGTGGTAGGGCTCGAGCATGCGTCCCGATGCATCATCGCGGAGCGCGGGCAGCGGTACCGGCTGCCAATCGCCTTCGATGGGCTTGCGCCACACGATCTGCCCGCCTCCCGTGCCCATGCTTCCCTCTCCACCGAGGTAGGGATCGGAGAGCGCGATCCAGAGCTCGCCATCGGGGAGCCGCGCGGCTCCGCTCACATAGCACGGCAGCTCGGGGCTGCTGCGGCCGGGCAGGCTGACCGGTACGCGCTTCCACCCATCGCTGCCACGACCGACGGCGAGGTAGCTCTCCATGCTGCCCGCCTTCTCGTCGTACGTCATGCCCGCGACCAGCGCCCACTCGCCGCTGCTCCCCAGCGTGATCGCGCTCGTCTGCTCCGCATCGGGCACCTCGATGCGGTCGGGCTTGGCCTGGCCCGGTCGCCAGGCCAGCGCAATGGTCTTGCTCGATCCGGAGGCATCGGGCCGCCCGCTGGCGAGGGCCACGATCGTTCCGTCGCTGGTGGTGGTCACGTCGTGGTGGATCGTCATGCCCTTGGGGATCTCGGGGGCCACCACGGCTTCGCTGCCGGCGATCCGCACCCACGACTGCTTGGTCCGCTCGAGCGCACGATCGAGCGCGGCCTGACGGGTCTCCGACTCCTCGTCGGGCTCGGCCTGGTCGAGCTCGTTCGACTCGCTCGCGTCGGACGCCCAGCTCTGCAGCGCCAACAGGGCGCCATCGCGCTCCACGAACGCAGCGTAGTAGGCCACGACCTGGCGCTTGCGGAGCGGGACCTGGCGCCATGCGTCGCCGTTGCGCTGGTAGACCTCATAGTAGGACGCGAACCGCGGGACCTCGTGCTCGCTGGAGGTCCATGCGCCGAGCGGCTCGTCGAGGCTCACGGCCGCGACGGTCAGGCTCCGGTCGTGATCGTCGGGCAGCGGGCTGCTCCACAACCCCTTGCTGCCCGTGGGATGGCGGACGAACGCGTCGTCGACCCACGTCACCGGCTCGCCGTCGACGACCACGAGCGGGACATCGCGCTGGCGCAACAGTGTGAGCATGCCCTGACGCACGGCGACGGTGCGCAGCGTCGATGTCGGCAGGGGCGCGGGCACTTCAGGCGCGGGCACTTCAGGCGCGGGCACTTCAGGCGCGGGCACTTCAGGCGCGGGCTTGGTCGGCTCGGTCTTCGTCGGCGTCGGCTCGGCCTTCGTCGGCGTCGGCTCGGCCTTGCTGACCACGGCCGCGGGCTCGGGCTCGGCAGCTCGTGGCGCCGGCGCGGGCTCGGGCGTGCAGGCGAGCGCGAGGGCCAGCCCCGCCAGGAGGAGAACGGATCGATCGTGAGCGATGTGCATGGCGATCCTCGTCGGGAATGGAGTGCGGGCCGGGGCTCACGAAGAATATCGCGACCGGATACTCTAGACCTCTGAACGCAGCGCCATGAGCCTTCGAGAGCACACGGGTGTGTGGACCGAGCTGCCGTTGGTGGGGCCCCCCGGGGACCGGATCAGGGGACGGGATCTGGTCCTCGGTCCGGCCGGGGCGTTTTTGGGCGTGTGTGAGCAGGACCTGCCGCCCTGGGTTCGCTTTGGGCGCTGGAGCGGAGGATCGTGGGAGTGGAGCACACCTTGGACCGTGCCTCCGCGGCCCGACGCACCCGAGGGGTGGGCGGGAACCATCGACACGGTCGATTCGCTGTGGCTCGACATCGACCGCCTCGACCCCATGCGCATCGCGATCAATCGCACGGAGTATCAAGGCGGCAGCCATGGCGTGGTCGTGGGCCGCTGGGGTGGTGCGTTCGACGAGATCCCGAGCCCCACCGACTCGGACATTCGCTTCGGTCAACCGATCGTGCTGCGGGGGGACGAGCTGTGGTCCCACGACATGAGCTCGCTGTGGAGCTTCCGGCGGGTCGCGGGAGCGTGGCGGGGCACGAGGACGGACTGCATCCCGAGCTTCGGCGACGGCGTCGACGAGCTCGGGTGGCAGGGCGACGTCTCGCCCGACGGACGGTGGGTGTACCAGGACGTCTGGACCGGTGTGGCGGCCTTCGAGCGGATGCCGGGGCGCGGCGGTGAAGGCGAGCGCTTCGCGTGGACCCGGACGGTGCCGTGCAGCGGGAGCGTAGTCGGCCTCGCCAGGACCCCGGACGGCCTCGTCGTCGTGGAGGGCACGGCAGACGGTGAGGGCCTGCAGATCGTGCTCTACGACGAGGAGCTGCGGCCCCTCTGGCGGACGACCGTCGAGCGTTGCACGACGGCGACCTCGGCCGCCGTCGAGGGTCAGCGGGTCGTGCTGCACGCGGGGGACGTGCTGCTCGTGCTCGACCTTCGCGCCGGGTCCATGACGCATCGCCTGATCCTCCCGGCCGCGCTGGCCGAGCCCGGTCGACATGCGCTGAATGGAACCATCCGTGTGCATGGCGAGCGGGTGTGCGTGGTCACCGACCAGGCGGTCGGGGTCTATGTGCTCTCGTAGCTCGGCCTTCGCCGCGGCGAGCACCGGGAGCGGCCTCGAAAGCGCCGCTCGCCGACGCGGTGGGGGTGATCGACATCATGCGTCGCGCAGTGATCCACTCGGCTCGCCGCGGGAAATGGACGTTTGACCACCTCGCGGGCGGGTCTCCTCCCGCTCTCGCGCAGCTCCTCACGTCGCTTCCCCCTCGCACCGCGTGGCCGGTCGAGGCCAGCCCTTGGACATGAAGAGACCCATGCAACGCGAAGTCGTAGACCATCCTCCGAGCCGTCCTTCCTCGTCGCTGTTTGCGATCGCCATCGCGCTCCATGCCTCCGCGTGCGCGCTCGAGGAGCCGGACGCGAGCCCGCCGGACTCGACCCTGGCGGAGGCCCTCGAAGCGGCGCTGGCCGATGCGACCGACGCCGAGGCCGTCACCCGCACCCTCGCGCTCCCCAGCGCCCCGCAGGAGCAGCTCGACGTGCGAGTCAGGCACCTCGGCGAGTTCTCGTTCGAGGAGTCCGTGCCCGATCTCGAGGCCGAGCTCGAAGCCATGGATCGCGAGTGGCAGGACATCGGCGACTTCGCCGAGCGGCCGCCGTCGGACTCGGACGGGGCCGCCGACAAGACGCTCAGCTGGGTCGGGATCCGCGGTGTCGACAGCGAGCGCTTCGAGCTCGAGCTCTGGCAGGCGAGCTCGGCCGAGCTGGCCAGGTTCGGCCAGGCGGCCCAGGACTCGGGCGCGACGTCCGGGCGGCGCGGCAGCCTGCCGGTCACCGACGTCGAGGAGCCGTGGACGACCCGCTCGTGGAGCGACGGCGTGGACTCCCGTACCCGGCTGGCGATCGCCGACGGCTACAGCGCCAACAACTGGCCGTTCCGGACGATCGGACGCATCGTGGTCGGCAACGGGTGTACCGGGACCCTCATCGGGCAGCGGACCGTGCTCACGGCGGGGCACTGCGTCTACAACCGCACCACGCAGACCGTCATCAACGGCATCTTCTCGCCGCGACGCGACTCCGGGGCCACGACCGACCCCCACGGCACCTCGGCCTACGATCTCTCCGAGATGGGGAGCCTGACGGGGACCACGGTGTGGCTGCCGAGCGAGTACATCGAGGGCGACTGCGACACCCCCGGCGGCATCAGCTGCAACGCCTGGGACATCGCGGTCATCGAGCTCGAGGAGAACCTCGGCGACCTCGTCGGTGGCATGGGCTACGGCGCCATCTCCGGTACCACGCTGCAGACCTACGACAACCGCATGCGCGGCTATCCGTCGTGCGCGACCAACCAGACGTGGTCGCCCTCGCGCCCCGACGACAATCCCGGCCTGGCGGGGATCCAGTGCACCACCAATGCGCTCTACGGCGACACCCAGCTCTGCGACATCTACAGCTGGCCCGCCGACACCTTCGACTGTTGGGGAGACTCCTGGTACTGCGAGCTCGACATCACCTGCGACGGCTCGCCCGGCATGAGCGGCTCGGGCGTGTATACCTATGATGCGCCGTGGGCCAACGGCAACCCGGTGATCGTGGGCGTGTACTCGCAGTTCAACTGCACACCACCCTTCTGCAGCGACCCCAGCGAGAACGTGATCACCCGGATCACGCCGACCTCCGGAGGCTTCATCGCAGCCTTCAAGGCCGCCCACGGCTCGTGGTAGCCGCCGGGGACACATCTCGATGCGGCGCGCTGCATCGTGCAGCGCGCCGAGCTCGTGGCGTTGGCCGCCAGGGGTGCGTATACGCCATCTGAATGCTGTTATGCTCCCGGGGTGTCCGACGAGGAGCTGCTCCGGGCGTGGGCCGGGGGGGACGAGGGGGCCGGCGCGGCGCTGTTTCGGGGGCACTTCGATGCGCTCTACCGGTTCTTTCGCACGAAGGTGCCCGACGACTACGAGGACCTGATCCAGACGACGATGCTCGAGTGCGTCCGCGTCAAGACGCGGGTGCGGGGCGACGTGCCCTTCCGGGCGTTCTTGTTGGGGGTGGCGCGCAACTGTCTATTGCACCACTTCCGTTCGCGCTACCGCGACCGGCTCGAGTTCGATTCCTCGCGCTCCTCGGTGGCCGACCTCGATCCACGACCGAGCACCCTCGCGGCCCGCAACGCCGAGCAGGCGCAGCTGCTCGCGGCCATGCGCCAGATCCCGCTCGATCTCCAGGTCGTGCTCGAGCTGCACTACTGGGAGGAGCTCGGCACCCGCGAGCTGGCCGTCGCGCTCGAGATCCCGCAAGGTACCGTCAAGAGCCGCCTGCGACGCGCCCGGGAGGCGCTACGGGAGGTGCTCGCGGCCGGGACACGGGCCGGTACCGAGCCCCCGCTCGATGACGATGACCGGCTGATGGCCCGCGTGCAGGCGCTGCGGACGGTCGTCGACGAAACCTGAGCCCCGCGCAGGAATCCGAGGCCGGGGGGCGCCGACCGGAGCTCACTGGCGCCGGCCTGCTCGCTTCGCACCGACGCGGCGGAGCCAGGCGTCGACTCGCTCGAGCTCGACGCGCCTCGATTCCCCTTGCTCCGCGAAGGCATCACGCGCCTGCTTCGCGAGCGCGAGCGCCCGGGGACGCTGCGCCTGGTCGGGCCACAGGACCTGGGCGAGGATGAAGCGGGCGCTGGCGAGCTCCACGGACACCTCGCCCGCTTCCATGATCGCCACGGCACGCTCCGCATGGACACGGGCGGTGGCGAAGTCTTCGAGGTCCCGATTGCCGAGCGCCAGCCCGAGCAGCGGATAGACGAGCCTGGGGTGCTCGGGTCCCCAGGCTTGCTCCCAGATGCTCAAGGCCTGCTGGGAGTGCTCGAGCGCTTCTGCGTGCCTATCGAGCTCCTGCAGCATGGCGGCAATGTGGCTATGAACGTTGCCCATGTCGGGATGCCGGGGGCCCAGCGTTCGCTCCTTGATGACCAAGGCCCGCCGATAGTGCTCGAGCGCCTCTTCGTAGTGCCCGACCATGCCGAGCGCCCTGCCGATGTCGAGCAGCGACGAGCCCACCTGCGAGTGCTCGGGACCCAGCGCCTCCTCCCGGATGGCCAGGGCGCGCCGGAACAGCTCGAGCGCCGCTTCCAGCCGGCGCAGCTCGAACAGCACGGCACCAACCCGGGCTTGCGACGTGGCCACGTCGGGATGGCTGGGGCCCAGCACCTCCTCCTTGATGGCCAAGGCCTGCTGGTGGCGCACGAGCGCGTCGTCGGACTTGCCCTGCCAGACGAGCACGTCACCGATCTCGTAGAGCGTCGCGGCCACGTCCGGGTGCTTCGGTCCGAACGTGCGCTCGCGGATGGCCAGAGCGCGCTCGAGGTGGCCGAGCGCCTCCGCCAGCTTTCCCTGGGTGATGAGCACATCGCCCAGCCGCACCAGCGCATCGGCCACGCGAGGGTGAGCGGGGCCCAGCGCTGCCTCCCCGAGTGCCAGGGCACGCTGGAGGTAGACGAGCGCCTCGTCCGGCTTGCCCTGGTAGGCCAGCACTCCGCCGATGCTCGTCGACATCGCGGCCACGTCGGGGTGCGTGGGGCCCAGCGTCGTTTCGCCGAGCGCCAACGCTCGCTGGTAATGGCTGAGCGCGTCCTCGTGCTCCCCTTGGGCGTGGAACAATTCGGCCACCGCCGCGAGCGCCCGAACCTCGATCTCGCGATCGACATGCGCCGCGCTGGCCAGGATCAGCGCCGCCCGGCCCCACTTTTGGCCCGACTCGTACTGCGCCTGGTGGGAGCCCACGACGGACACCAGGCCCACCGCCGCACTGGCACGCACCGCGTCGTGGCCCTGCTCGGTGGCCAAGAGGTACGCCTGCTCCAGGTCCTGCTCGGCCTCGACGTAGCGGCTCTCCCGTCGGCGTGAATTGCCGCGGTGCAGCAGGGCTTCGGCCAGGAGCGGGGCATAGCCCAGCGCGAGGGCCTGCTCGGTCACCTGCTCGACCACCGCCGAGCTCGCGGGGTAGCTGCCGGCGTCCGACAACGAGCGAGCACGTGCAAGCAGCTCGCGCAACACCTCCACCTTCGCGCCTTGCTCCGCGTCCGCGGGCGGAGGCAGCTGGGCCCGAAGCGCCTCCACGTCGTCGCACCGCGACGGCCCCGGTAGGCCCGCCACGAGCGTCACGGCCTGCTCGACCGTCGTCGCGTCGGCTTTCGCCAGCACCCCCACCGACTCGCGCAGCGCGACCCGGTGGTCCCGAAGGCACGCCATCCGCAGGTCCATCACCTCCACGGCCTGCTCGTGTCGCACGCTCGTCGCCTCGCAGACCTCGGTGTGCTTGGACGTCCAGGCCAGCGCGTACGCGTCGAGCCCCTCCTCCACCCGCGCCCAGGTGTCCGGGGCGTACGGTAGGCCAGTTCCCACGATCACGGCCTCCACTTCCCGCTTGCGGGCGTCGTCCCAGATCCCGTCGAGCTGCGCCTGCGCGCCCTCGCAGCGGGCCTCGGGCTCGGCGTTGGTGTCGAGGCCGAGGCCCAGCACCGTCAGGCCACCCACGAGCCCCAGCCCCAGCGCCAACGCCACCGTGCGGCGCGTGTGGGGAGCCACCTGTCGCCGCAGCTCGACGAGCAGCGCCTCCATCGACGGCCATCTCTGCTCCGGCGCGGTCGCCAGGCCCCGCAGCACCAACCTGCGCAGCGCCTCCGGCACCTTCCTGCCGTTGGGCACGGGCCGCCACCGCGGGGCCTCCATCGCTTGCATCAACGCCGCGAGCGAGTTGCCCTCGAACGGGCGCTCGCCGTGGAGTGCCTCGTAGAGCGACACGCAGAAGCCGAACTGGTCGCTGCGCGCGTCCGCGTCCTGGCCCTGCAGCTGCTCGAGCGGCATGTAGCCGAGGGTTCCCACCACCATCCCGGTCCGCGTCAGCGAGGCCGTCTCCGGGATGCTCGCAAGCTCGCTCGACATCGGCTCGCCACTCGGCTCGGAGCCCTCGACCAGCCGCACCAGCCCGAAGTCGGCCACGCGCGGGCGCCCGTCCGCTCCGATCAGCACGTTTTCGGGCTTGAAGTCGCGGTGCACCAGCCCCACCGCGTGCGCAGCGGCCAGCCCTTCCCCCGCCGCGATCATCGTCTCCACCACGGTTCGCCAGGGTCGCACCCCTTCGTCGAGCCACTGCCGCAGCGTCTGGCCGTGCACGAGCTCCATCGCGATGAACAGCTCCCCCGCTGGGGTGCTCCCGGTCTCGTAGACGGTCACCACGTTGGGATGGGCCAGGGCCGCGGCCGCGCGGGCCTCCCGTTGCAGCCGCGCCGAAGCCAGCGGACCAGCACGTTCGGGACGCACCACCTTGAGCGCCACCTGTCGATCGCTGCGCGGATCGAAGGCGGCATACACGACGCCCATGCCCCCTTGTCCCACCCGCTCGGCGAGCACGAAGCGATCGAGCATGACGGGCTCGGCCAGGCTCTTGAACAGCCGCGCATGGAGCAGCTCGAACGCCACCTGGCGCTCGAGCGCGGGTCGGGGTCCCGCGGCCACGGCGTCGGGCGTCGGGCGCTCGTCGCCCTTGGTCACTGCGACGGACCTCGATGCGAGCCGCGAGAGCGCGCTGGTGATCGCCTAGCTCGCATTCGTTACGTAGGGCGGAGGATACCAGCAGAACGGAGTGATCCGAACGACGGCCCGAGTCGAGCCTGGGAGTCCATGGCTTTCACGAGAGCTTCTTTTCCCCTGCCCACCGACGGCAATGTCGACCTGGTGATCGGCCATCTGGATGGGCATGGATGTCCTCGCTGTTTCGCTCAGCGCTCGACCGCCGAGATCGAAGGATCGAGCAACTCGAGCACCTCGCGCCCCCAGTTTTCCTCCGTCAGCAGCCGTTCGAAGCGCAGGCTCCCGCCCGCGATCTCCCAGCAATCGAGGACGTCCTCGCACTGCGAGAGCAGTGCATACCAGCGAGCATCGACCAGGCATGGCGCCGCGATCGCGAGGATGCGATACGCCAGGGCATAGTGCGCGTACACCATGTCGCTGCCGGCTGGCATGAACTCGAGGTACAGCGATGCATCGGGCCACTTCGAGCGCTCACCCGGGTCGTAACGCATCCCGCGGCGACCCTCGTTCCGCTCGAGCAACCCGACGGCGTTGCGCGGTCGCCCACCATCGGGGCCGGGAACCCGCGCTAGCGCCTCGCCCACCAGGCGTCGCGCCGCCTCCTCGTGGCCGGCGCGAACGGGCACCACGGCGGTCCACTCGGTGCAGATCGGCGCGACCTGCCACACGCGGATCGTGTTCGACATCTCGGCGGGATCCAGGTGCGCCTCGAACTCGGCCTGGTCGATGCGCTGGAGGATGAGCTCCGGCAGTATGGAGTCCATGGTAAGCCAGTTTACGCGCTCGAGCCGGCAGCTTCGAGCACCCGGGTAATATTGGCGAAGAGATCCTCTTGCCCGCGAGGCTCGGAAGCGGCGAGCATGATCCGCGGCTCGCTCGGCGTCGCCCCCTGGAGCCCTCGATGAGCCCCCGTGGAACCCTCCACCTGCTGATCGGCCCCGTCGGTGCCGGCAAGACCACCTACGCCCAGCGGCGCGTCGCTCAATCGCCGGCCGTGTTCCTCGACCTCGATGCGTGGATGGTGCGGCTGTTCGGCGCCGATCCGCGGCCTCCCGAGGGCGTCATGGCCTGGTACCTCGAGCGCCGCGAGCGATGTCGCGGCGTGCTGTGGGACCTGACGCTCGACGTGCTCGCGAGCGGCACCGACGTCGTGCTCGAGATCGGCCTGCTCGGACGACAAGAGCGCCAGCTCTTCTATGAGCGCGTGCGTACCGAAGGGCTCGAGCTCGTCGTGCACCTCCTCGACGTCCCGCGGGCCACCCGTCGAGAACGCGTCGCTCGGCGCAACCAAGCTCCTGGACCATTCACCCAGATCGTGCCGCCCGAGATCTTCGAGCGGGCCTCGGATGCCTGGGAGTCGCCGAGCGAGGCGGAGCGGGCCGCTTGGCCCATCGTCGACGAGTAACGTGCTGCGTACAGATGTGCATTGGCTTCGCGGCCGATCCGCTGTCCGTCATGATCTGAAGGACGTACGCCGCCGCCTACCGTCACCCGTGCGCACGAGCGCTGACCTCGGCCGCGGGTGCGCGGAAACTTGATAGTATCGAGGCATGCACCGCTTTGCGTCATCGTTCGTCCTCGCACTCATCGTCGGCGCCGCCGCGAGCTGTTCGGGCGAGGATGGTGGCTCGGCAACCATCGGCTTCGGCTGCTCGCCGGGTCAGCAGGTGGAGTGTGCGTGCCCGGGCGGTGGCGTCGACGGCGTGCAGATCTGCAACCAGACGGGCAGCACGTTCGGTGCGTGCATGGGTTGTGTCGACGGCAGCAGCAGCACGGGCGCGACATCGATCGACGACAGCGCGATGACGACGACCACCGTCACGACCGCGATGGTGACGACATCGATGGACACGAGCGGGCCCGGTGCGGACGAGAGCGAGGTCACCGGGCCGCCGGGTGGATCGGAGAGCGGCGGCGGTGAGTTCGCGTGGGTGTGGATCGATCACGGTGGCCCCGCGTTCCTTCCGCCACCGTGCGCGGGGGCGGCCGGGGTCGCGGGCGGACTGCTCGTCGATCCGCAGGCGTTCTTCAACGCGCTCGTCGCCGGCACCGATCCCAACGACTGGGAGGCGGTCATGAGCTCGATCGAGCCCGAGCTCTGGGCATGCGGGGTCGGCCAGCAGCGCGACTCCGGCGGCAACGTCCGCGGGCGCCTGTTCCTGCCGACCGACGCGTGCCCGGATGCCGCACCGCCGGCCGGTGACGCGATGGCGATGTTCCTCGGCGTACGGCAAGAACGCGCCTGCTGGGCGCACTTCGTCGATGTCGTGACCGAGCTGTAGGACCGCTCGAGCCGCGTGCGATCTCGACCGTCGATCGTCACCGGCATGCGGAGGCGACCCGTTACTGCCGACTCGACGGCATCGCGCGCGAGGACTGCCTCCCACCTTCGCGGAACACCGGAGCATTTCGATGCAGTTTTGCGGCACCATCGCGCATGAGCGTGGCAGTCGACCCGCTCGGAAACACCCCATGACGCGCCCTGCGATCTCCCTCCTCCTTGTCCTCGTTGCCTGCGGCTCGCCGCCGCCCTCGAGCGAAGGCGACAGCTCGACCACCGGCGCCACGGACACGGGCGGCATCGCCACGGACACGACATCGTCGACGAGTGCCGCGAGCACCGGACCGGGCACGACGAGCACGAGCGCAGATCTCGAAGGTTCTTCGGTCGACGGCGTCGATCTCGATTCGAGCGACGACACCGGCACGAGCATCGGCTGCGGCAACGCGAGCGCCCCCATCGGCGAGCAGCAACGATCGCTGATGATCCAAGGTGTCGAGCGTACGTTCATCGTCGACGCGCCGCAGCAGATCGATCCCGAGCTGCCGCTCGCGCTCGTATTCGTGTTCCACGGCAACGGCGGTAACGGTCAGGCCAGCCAAGGCATGGGGCTTCAGAGCGTGCCCGGTGCGCAGGACCAGGCGGTGTTCGTGTTCCCCGACGGCCTCCAGTACATGGGCTTCGGCGTGGGCTGGGACGCGGTCTGCGAGGAATACGACATGGAATTCTTCGACACGATGATCGCGACGTTGTCGGAGGACTACTGCATCGATCCGCATCGCATCTTCGCCGGCGGCTTCAGCTGGGGCGGCGACATGTGCCAGGCGCTCGCGTGCTGTCGTGGCGACGTGGTGCGTGCGATCGCACCGGCGTCGGGACCCGAGTTCTATCCGAACACGTATCCCGCTGCGTGCCCCGCCACCGTGCGCCCGGCGTTCCGCATGACGTACGCGACCAACGACGCCTACCCACCGCAGATGTTCGCCGATACGATCGAGTGGCATCGCACCGAACAGAGCTGCTCGAGCGATCCGATGCCGACGGAGCCCGCGCCGTGCGTTGCCTACCAGGACTGCGACCAACCGGTCGTTGCATGCGAGTACGAAGGTCTCGGTCACGCGTGGCCCGGCGACTGGGCCGACGAGACCTGGGCGTTCTTCTCGCAGCTCGAGTGATCACACCATGGCGGCTGGTTCGCGTGATGGCCACCCGCGGACGAACGCGACGATGATGTCCTCGGAGAACACCTCACGTCCGTCCGCGAGCGTGTCCGCGAAGCAACCCACGGAGAGCGAGACGCCGCACGCGAGCTCGAGCTCGGCGAATACGCGCAGGTTCCAGCGTTCCCCGCTCCATACAGCGATCGGAATCCGCTCGCCGTCCGGAACCGGATCCGACCACCTCGGGTCGCGGGGCCGTCGGTGGAACCCGACACCGGCGCGCTCCAGCTCACGGCTCACATTCGTCAGCGCTCGCTCGACGTCGCTGCCCAGGAACCACGGGCGCAGCTCGATCGCCGAGTCGTCCTCGTCGAGCGGAAGGTGATCGGAGAACACGCCCGAGAGCTCGCCCCCGTCGATGAAGGTGAGCTCGACCCCTGCGTACAGCCAGATGATTGCCACGTCCAGCTCGGCGATCGCGTCGGGTGGCCCGAGCGCGGCCTCGACCTCGCGGTTCGTCGCGCCGGGGCCGATCGACGCGACGAGACCCGTGGTGAACAGCTCGCGGAGGTCGAGGAGCTTGCGCATCATGAGGGTAGGTAGCATCGACCACGAGCTCGGGGTGGACCGGGGCATACCTGCCCACCATGTCGGCTGTCTGCCAGTAGCCACATCCGGGCGAGCCGGCCACACTCGCGGCGTTGCGAATCGCAACCACCACCCGCCACCGACGCGAGATCGTGGCCGGGATGCCTTGGCATGGCCCTAGCATCCCGCCGGGGACCATGCAGCACCGCGCCCTTCGCACCGTCCTCGCCCTGTGCACCCTGACCGCGCTCGCCTTCGGCTGCCACTCCGACGAGCCCGCCAACGAGCCCGCCAATGCCGACAGCGCGCGCGCCGGCTGGCGCTCGGCCGAGCTCGCCATGGCCGAGGTCGGCGTCGACGTGCAGGGGAGCAGCTCTGCCACCATCGACGAGAACGGTGTATCCGCGATGGTGACCGGGAGTGTGTCGTGCCCCGAAGGAGGCAGCCTGACGCTCGACGCCGATGCCCAGACCTCCGAGGAGCTCGTGGCCTCCACCCTCGAGCTCGAGTTCGACGGCTGCGGGGCCGACGGCGTGGTGATCGACGGCCACCTCGAGATTGCCGCCGAGGTCACCGACCCGAAGGTCACCTCGTCGATCATCGGCGACCTGTCGTTTTCGGGCGACGCCGAGGGCACGTGCGAGATCGACATCGGGGCCACCGTCACGCGCGACGAATCGTCGACCAGCGTGTCGTCCCACGCCACCGTGTGCGGCTTCGGCTACGACGTGCTGTTCGGCTGAGCCCACCCACCGGCGAGGAGGTCGTCGCGCTCACCAAGAAGGTCGACCATCGCGTGCGGCAGGCCCTCGAGCGCACGGGCAACCGTTCCAAGGGTTTCCCGGCGGCCTCGTCCGCACGTTCGAGGAGGTCGTTCACCTGAATGGCGGAACCGTGATGGAAGGATCCTCGGAGGGGTTCCTCCTCTCGAGGCGCGCGATGGCCTGGGCCGAGCCAGTGGCGATACACGCAGCCGCGGCGCGGCCGGCGACCTCGCGATCGGAGGACGACGTCAGCGGCCAGACGCGCCTGAAGAACGCGTGATTGGCCTTCCCGACCTTCTCGAGCAGGCAAAGGATCGCGAGGGTCTTCGTGCGCGAAGCTCCGCTGAGCCGCTCCAGCAAGGGTTGCTGCTCGGGGAGCTCGGCGTCGTCGATGTCTTCGGCGAGGCGCGCGGATTCATCGTCCGAGCCTCGGTCGAACGCGGCGAGCCAGGCGCGCGCTCGCGCTTCGTTCTCGAGCCGCTTCGGGCGGTCATCAGCCCAATCCAGTGCCTGCTCCAGCATCAGGATCGGGACACCGGCTCCGAGCGCAGGGCGATCCTCGGTGTTCCGCAGTCGTTCTACCAACACCCGTGCCTCGGGGACGTACCGCTCGAGGTCCCGAAAGACGAGCTGCGCAATGGCCTGGGCGCGCCGCCAAATATCGGGGAGGAGCGCCAGGCGCTCGAGCGCGGCGGTCGCTTCGGGAACGAGGTATGCGCCGAGGGCGTTGATGGCGTCGGTGCAATCGCCGAGCCTGGGGCTCGTCAGCGCGAAACGCTCGAGAGCTTCGATGAGGTCGACGTAGATGGTCGTGCAGCCGTCGAGCGCCTGGTCGATCGCGTAGAACAAGGTGAGGCCCGCGGTGGCTCCCGCATTCTCCAGGAGCCTCGTGAGCATCGGGACGTCCGACGGCTTTGCCGCGTGCCACAGCACGGTGAGCGCGGCCTCGTGGAAGCTTCCGTCGGGTTCGGGCGGGCCGTTGAGGATGCGGATCGCCTGGACACGGAGGGGGCCGAGCAACTCCACGAGCGGATTGGAGGCGCCCCAACGTGTGTCGGCTTGCCATTGTTGATAGCAGGCGAAGAGCTCCCGAATTGCCCCGTCGTTGCCCGATTTGAGGACTTTGCGGGCCAAGCGGAGCTTCTCGTCGACCGGCGTGGTCGAGGCCCTGATCTCACCCAGGAAGTCATGAGGCGACGGCTTCTTGGGCTTCACAGCCCGCTTCTTCGGGTGATGATCGCGTGTGGCCCGTCGCACCGAAACGCCTATGTACCCTCAGGGGCTGCCCAGCTTGCGCTTGATGAGCTCTACCTGGTCCGGCGGAAGCGCGGCGTACTCACAGTCCTTGAGGAGCCAGCCGGAGCTGGCTACCCCCTCGCCGCGGTGGAGCACCGCATCCATGGCGACGCGCGGCCGCAGGCCGACGTGCTCCTTCCTCGGGTTGTCGGGCGAGGCGTAATAGTCCCGCATCGCCTCGAGCCGCGCGTACCCCTTGTTCTTGCCGCCCTTGTCCCGGATCTTGTCGAAGTGGGCGAGCAGCCGCTCCATGCTGAAGTGATGGACGGCCAGGACGGCCTCCATCAGCTCCTCGAGCGGCCGATAGACCGGAGGCACCCCTCGCAAGCCGTAGAAGGGGTGCTTGGAGAGCTTGTCCATCTGGAAGACCACATCGCCCGGCCGCGCTTCGGCGAGCGTGGCCATCGGCTGGACGATGCCATCGGCAATCATGTAGCCGTGCCCCATGTTCCGGAGCATGGTGATGGATGGACTGACCGTTCCACGCTCCGACGGCACCAGCAGGTACGTGCCGGTGTTCTTGGCGTACGGGGTGAATTCGGCCTCGAGCCGGAGGATCTTCTTGGAGTCTCCTCCCGTCGACCGAAACCGGTCCCAGCCCGCGAAGCTGCCCCACATGGCGCAGTGGATGACGTAGCAGATGGCCTTCGCGCTCCAGGCCGTGTCATCGACGACCTGCTGGGGCACCTTGCCCGTGAAGTACATGTCCTTGACGACGCGCCACTGCGCGGTGGCGGCGTCACTGCCGAGCTTCTCGGAGATGTGCATGAAGCATGACAAGAGCCGACGCTTGTCGTCCGCGGGCTCCCGGCCATTGATCAGCTGGATGGCCGCCTCGCCGGTCGCGACCTGCTTGCGAGCAGTGTCGACGATCTTCCAGGTCTTCCCGTCCAGCGTGATGCCGAGCTCCAGGAGCTCGGCCTTCGCCTCGGGCTTGGCCGAGAAGAGCTTGTTTACCCACGGCTCCAGCGCTCCCCCGTGCGCAAGGCCCTGGCCCCACGTGAAGCCCGCTCCGTCCCCGGTCATGACCGCGGACGTCTTCCCCTCGCCGATCAGCTCCTGGTGCAGCCGGGTGAGGATGTCCGTGAGCCTTGGGCTCTGCTGCTCCGCGGGAGTGAGGAGCTCCGACGGATCGAAGGACTTGCCAATCGCGAAGTAGCCGCCCGTCTTCTCTTTCAGCTCGCCAGTCCGCACCGGGACGCCCTCCCGGTTCCTACGGACCCGCTCGACGATGTCGTCCGGCAGCGAGACGAGGGTGGGCCAGGAGGAGAAGTCCGTCTCCTCGGTCCAGGTCGCCTCCGACGCGTGAGGGGCCCAGGAGGCAGAGGCCTGCCGGGAGCTGCTGTTGCGCCGGTGCCCGCCACCGACGAGCGCCTCCCAGAACAGGTCGGCACGCCGGCGGTCGGCATCCGTGACGAACTGGAATCCCCGGTTGCGGTTCATCCTCAGCCCACCGGCGGCGGGACCGGATCGACGTCGCCAGGGATCGGCAGCTCGACATCACCGAGCGTGCCCTTGTCCTGGCTGGTGATCTCGCCGTCGAGGTCGATGAGCGTGCTGACCTCGATGCCGCCACCGCCGTACGGGGTGCCTTGCAGGCCATACACGACGTTGGGCGTGTAGAAGTCGAGCGCGTCGCCGGTCATCCACACGTAGCCGTCGGGCTTGAAGTCGTGATCGACCCCACCGGCCGCGCTGTACGGCAGGATCTCGCCGACGATGTAGGTGGTGCCCTGCGAGACCCACGTGCCGCCTTCGTAGTCGTATTCGAAGGTCGTCGACTGGTGGGCGCCGGTCGAGTTGTCCCCGTTCATGGTGCGCTGCGCGACCAGCATCCAGCCGGTGTGTGCGAAGCTGATGTCGGACACGGGTGGTGAGTTCGCAGGCAGCGAGAACTCGAACTTGGCCGTCGTGGGATCGGGCACCCCCGTGTCATCGGCATAGGCGACCGACCAGACCTCGTTCTCCCGCGCCGGGTTGCTGCCGAAGGAGTGCTCGACCCAGAGGCTGTAGTAGAGCCTTCCCGCGTGCGACTGCACGGCCCAGGGACGCTCGCCGAGCGGCGCGAAGACGCCGTTGGGCTCGCCCGGGTCGTTGGCCGCCCCCATCGTGACGGTCATGGTCCCGTGGTGGTAGGTGCTGCGGATGTCCCCGCTCATGTCGATCTGGTAGATGCGGCCGTCTTCGTGATTGCTCGCGTAGATGGTCTCGCTCACGCAGTCGTAATTGATGTTGCCGATTGCCGGGCCGCTGTTGGGCAGCGTCGCGAAGTCGCTGACCGCTCCGGTGATGCGGTCGATTCGCTTGATCGTGCCGGGCTGGGGCGGCGCGGCATAGTATACGGAGGTCGGCGCCACATAGATGTTGCCGGCCGAGTCGAGCGTCAGCCCGAAGATCGGCCCGAGCGTCTCCACGGTCCAGCTCGGGTTGTTGTAGCGCGGGGCCGCGTAGTTCATGTTGGGTGGCGGCGGCTCGCCGTCGATGTCGAAGATCGTCAGCACGTAGTTCGGCGCCTGGCCCTGGAGGTTGTGGGTGACGATCGCGATCTTGCGATCGAGGAAGGGCGCGTAGGCCCCGTCCGTGAACGCCGGGAATGCGCCCGAGGCCCCGTAGATCTCCGACGAGCGGCACGAGCCCGGGCCCGGTCCATCGGTGTCGGCGCCCGGATTGTCGTTCCACTCGAGGTCGAACTTGATGCCCGTGTCGCCGCTGTCGCTCGTGCTCCCGCTCCCGCCGCCGTCCGCGGTCGTGTCGTTCGGTGGCTCGGAGCTCGTCATCGAGATCATGGTCTCGCTCGCGGTGATGGAGCCGCTCAAGCTCGTGCTGCCGTCGCTACCATCGTTGCCCTCGCCCGGCGAGCATCCACTCAGCGTGAAGGTAGCCACGGCGACGAGCGACGAGATGGCCTTGCGCATGCCCTGAACTCTACGCCGAAGGCGAACGCGTCCGGTAGAACATTTTCCAACATCATGCCGACCTCGTGCGCTGGGATCTCGACGAGACCATCGCCGTTTCATCCTCGTGCGGTCCGCTGCCCCCAGCGCGCGCTTTGCGGGGTCGGGATCACGAGGCTCTGCTGCTCCGCGCTGCCTTCACTGGTGCGATGGTAACGGTTGGGGGATGGTGACGGTCGTGGTCGGTAGCGCGAGAGCTTTGGCGGTTGGGGCGGCGGTGAGCGGCCTGCTCGTCGCCGGCTGCGGATCCTCCGCTGACCTCGAGGGTGAGCCGTGCATCGCCGCAGGAGGAATGCTCGCATGGCCGATCGCCTGTCGCCCGGGCGACGAATGTTGGCGGAGGATCGGATACGCTGATATCGACGAGGATGGCGTCGCCTTCGACTGTAGCGAGGTCGGCGTCGTGGGACACGGTGGCGTCGATCTCGGTATCACGGTAGAGGCCATGGCGGAGGGAATCGACGTGCTCGCCACAATGGCCGGTGAGGTGCTGTTCGTGCGCGATGATCGGTACGATCGCTGCGACATCGACGAGGAGCATCCAGAATGTGTCGAGCCTTTGGCCGAGTACACCCGACCGGGGGAAGTCGACGGATACAGGGTTTGCACCGAGCGATCGCCCGAGTTTTGTGCTCCGGGCTCCACGATCTCCAGTTGCTACCGGTGCACCCGCAGCGGCAACGTGGTCTGGCTGCGCCATGTCGATGGTGAGGGTAGGGCCTTCGTTACCCACTACAGTCATCTGCGCAAGGGCAGCTCGTTGGTCGAGGTGGGCAACCATGTCGTAGGCGGTCAAGCGCTCGCGCAGGTCGGTGCCTCGGGGTACGCCACCGCGCCACACCTGCACTTCGAGGTGGACGAGGCGACGTGGAAGTCGCCCACCGACCCATTCTCCGGATCGTGCTCCCCCGAGGGGCAGCAGGACTACCTGTTCGCCAACGAGCCCGCGTGGTGCACCGAGCCCGAGTAGCGGCCGTGCTCGAACTTCGGGGATCACGTGGTCGAGGAGAACGGTTGCCAGCCTCCGGAGGACTCGGCGATGATTCCCGAATGCGAGCGACCTTCTCGGTGCTGATGATCCTCGTGTGGGTACCCGTCGCGGCCTGCGCGGGCCCCTCCGAGTCGGGGACCACCGGCCTACAATGCGGGCCTGGAACGATCCTCGTCGGCAACACGTGCCTACCCGCCGGCGGTGAGAGCTCCGGAGGAGCGACGACGGACGCGTCGTCGTCCGAGTCCGAGCTCCCCGCTGAAACCACCGCGGCCTCGACGACGGGTGCGGATTCCTCCGGCGCCGCGAGCAGCGAATCCACCGGTGAGCCGCCGCCGACGGTGATCGAGCTGGCCGATGCGATCATCCACGACAACCCGTCCGACGTCGCGAGCTGGCCCGTGACGACCACGATCACGCAGCTCGACTTCCGCGACGACGGCGTCCACGTCGTGTTCTCGAAGCAAGATGGCCCCGATCGCTGGCCAGACATCGTGCCGCCGGGATGGGACGGCCCGTTGCAATACACCCTCGGGCTCGTCGAGCGGATCGATGGCCAGTGGCACGCCTCGGCCGCGATGCAGTACTGGTACGGCCTCGAGGCCCAAGGTGGGAACGTCGCGCTCGATGACCAGGTCGCGGTCAACTGGTACTACGATGGGCGATGGGGCGAGATGGCGGGCTACCAGCCCGCGCAAGGCGAGACCATCGGGGTCTTCGTGATCGCGGGAAACGTGCGCGGCGTGCTCGACGGCAGCCAATCGCCCGTGCAGGAGCGCACGAACGTCGTCGTCGTGCCGATGCCCGGAGTCGAGGGCGCGAGCCACTCCTTCTGATCGAAGCAGCCGTACCGTACTTCGCCGCCGGGGATCAGTGGGGGCCGCGCGGAGACGTGGTGCGCTGCTTCTGCTGCGCCGCCCCAGCAGCGCTCACGCGGTACTCGAGCTCGAGCCGGGGCTCGTCCGGATCGTCGGTGTGCACGATCAGCGTGTGCGGCACTCCAGCATCCTGCTTGGTCCGCTCGTCCTCGCGCACGCGCACGCGGATGCTGGTCGTCGGTCCCTCGGGTTCGAGCACCTCGATGTCGAGCAGGCCGTCGGGATCCTCGACCTTCCCGATCTTCGGAGCGTCGCCGTGGCGCGTAGTGATGCGAACGGTCTGCTCGAGCAGCTTGCCGTCACGCCGGGTGAAGCCGAATCGCTTGGGATAGCGCAGGTTGAACGCCACGCTCGCATGCACGGGTATCTTCAGCTCGGGCGTGTTCTCGCCGGTGGTCGCGACGATGATGCTCGTGGTCCTGGCGCCGACCTCCTCGAGTCCTTCGAAGCCGACCTCGTAGGTCGCGAGCGCACCAGGTGCGGTCTCGAGCTTGCGGATCGAGAAGAGGTCCGTATCCTCGATACGAATCGACTCGACGGTGGCCGTCGAGCCGTCGGTCCGCAGGAGCGAGAAGGTCTCGGTCCCCGGCTTGCCCGGAGCGAGGTCGCGGAGCATGAGCGTGACCGGCTGCGCGATCACGTCGACGAGCAGCGAGCCCTTCATCGTCAGCGTGAAGCGTGGCTGCTCGGGATCGTTGCTGAGCACGATGATGTTCTTGGTGATCTCCGTGTGCTGCCCCTTGGGCCGCAGCGTTACCTTGATTTCGCCTTCCCCGCCCGGGGGAATCACGTCATCGGAGATGACGGCCGCCGTGCAGCCTCATGTTGGCTGGACACGTTCGATCTTCAGGTCGGCGGTGCCGGCGTTGCGGATCCCGAACACGTGCTCCACCGAGTCCGTGGGCGTGATTGCGCCGAAGTCATGGACGGCGGCGTCCGAGGTGATCCTGGGGACGCCCGTGTTGGGCTCGCTCGCGGCGGGCTCGCTCGGGGCGGGCTCGCTCGGGGCGGGCTCGTCGGACACCACGATCTTCGAGGGCGGCGGAGACTCGTTGGTACCGCAGGCGATCGCAAGCGGGACCACGAGTAGCAGCGCGGGGATGAGCTTGGCAGCACGAGCCATGACGAGGTGCACTCTATCAGCTCGTGCCGGCCGCCCGAGCACGAGCCAGGGAACGAGCCGCATCGACCCGGTCACGAGCCGCATCGGCTGCGCGGGCCAGGGAACGAGCCGGGCACGGGGCCTTCGGGTTGGCATCGTGCAACCACTTGGTATACTAAACCAAGTGGTTGCGCCTCGCCGTCACTGCGACAGGATCACCACGCCGTACGGCCCCACGCCCACCGTGCCGTGGTAGCCGAGCCCGTCGCGCTCGCCGTCCCAGGCGGTCACGCGGCTGCTCGGCGTGTCGCCAAACTCCGCGTCGTAGCCCTTCCAGTCGCCGTTGAAGCGGACGTGCCACGTGCCCCCGCGCGGCAGGCCCAGCTCGTAGCTCGTGAACGCCTGCTCACTGAAGTTGGCCACCACCACCACGTCGTCTCCGGGGCCGCCGCGATCCCAGCGGTGGAACGCGATCAGCTTGGCGCCGTCGTTGACGTGGAACACGTTGACGTTGCCGCCTCGTAGTCCCTGCGTGGTGCCGCGGAGGTTTCGGCGCAGGTGCACGAGATCGCGCACCATCGTGCGGATGCCGGAGAACGTGTGGCACTTGTTCCAGTCGACGGGGTCGCTGTCCTGGAACCAGCCGTCCTCGAGGCACTCCTGGCCCTGGAACAGCATCGGGATCCCCGGCGAGGTCATCACCAGCGCGATGCCGAGGGTGGCACGCTTCTTGGAATACCAGCTGCCCGCGTTGCCGGGCCAGATCATCTCGGGCACGCGTTGCTTGCCGTTGGCGACCTCGTCGTGGCTCTCGGTGTAGATCACCCGCCGCAGCGCCTTGCCGTCGTACTGGTGCACGATCGCGTCACGCACCTGCCCCATGCTGCGGTCGTGGTCGTCGCGCACGATGAGGTTGTGGGTGATGGGGTGCACGAACTCGGCGTCCCACTGACTGTCGAAGCCCGCGCCGCCCTCCCCGGTGGTCTTCGTCATCCACGCTTCGTTCTGCAGGTCCTCGGCGATCATCAGCTTCCACGCGTGGTCCTGGTCGACGAGGTCGTTGGCGCGCTGGAGCAGGCTCCAGCCCTCGGGTAGCTCGCTGCTGCCGGCCTTGCGAATCTGCGACGTGGCGTCCCAGCGCAGCCCGTCGGCGTGGTACTCGTGCAGCCACATCGCCACGTTGCTCGTGATGTAGTCGCGCACCTCCGTGCGCCCGTAGTCGGGTCGCGGCCCCCAGCTCGTCTCCTTGCGCCAGTCGGTGTAGAAGTAGATCCCGCCGTTGCCCCAGCCCAGGCACTCGCCGTCGAAGCACCACATCGGCAGATCCGAGGGCCCATAGTGGTTGTGCACCACGTCCACCACCACGCCGATGCCGTGGCGGTGCGCCTCGTCGATGAAGCGCTTGGCGTCGTCGACGGTGCCGTAGGCGCTCTCGGGCGCGAACGGGTGGGAGGGGTTGTAGCCCCACGAGAAGTCCCCCGCGAACTCGGCCGGCGGCATCACCTCGACCACGTTCACCCCGAGGTCGGCGAGCTCGGGCAGCCTCGCCGCAGCGCTGGTCCAGTTGCCGGGCCCCCAGCCTGGCGCGTCGTGGAACGTGCCGAGGTGGAGCTCGTAGATCACCGTCTCGTCCCACGGCGGCGTGTGGAAGTCGTGGGCCGTCCACTGGAACGCGTTGGGATCCACGATCACGCTGTTGCCCACCGAGCTCGTCATCTGCCGTGCGCGTGGATCGGTGCGCCAGATCTCGTCGCTGCCGTGGCGGATCACGTACTTGTACGCGTGGCCGTGGCGAGCCCCGTCGACGTCGGCGGAGAAGTAGTCGCTGTCGGGCTCGCGCAGGAGCTCGTCGGCGCCCACCTCCCAGCTGTTGAAGTCACCCACCACGAACACGCTCCACGCGTGCGGGGCCCACACGCGGAAGGTGGTGCCGCCATCGTAGGTCACCGCGCCCGCCTGCGGACCGTAGCTTCGCTGGGGGTCGGCCTCGGCGAAATCGGGCTCGAGCCCAGGGTCGCGCCCATCGTCGTCGAGGCACGCCCCGAAGAGCAACGAGAGGATCGGCAGGACACGGGCCTGGCGGGTACGAGAACGGTGATCGAGCATGCCTTCACGGTCACGCCGGCACTGAGCTCCGGGCGTTCGCGCGCTCCGTAATCAAGAAGCGTGCCAGTTGCGGCCGCCCGCAGGAGGGCGTGACAAGTCGCGACGATCACGAAGGATCGCCGCGCGCCGCTGCCGGGACCATGCGCGGGAGCTTGCAACTTGCCCAGGTGAGCGCCCGCGCGAGCCTGCACGATTGGGCGATTGGCACGCTGCCCAGCTTGTTTGGCGGTGGGAGTGGGCTTCGGGCACGAGCTCATGATGCGTACGCTCGGTCTCGTCGCGGCGGTGGCCGTGGTCGGTTGCAGAGCCGGTCATGTCGGTGGCCCAGCGCTACTTGGAAATGATCACGGCGTCGCCAGGGGTGGTATCGACGGCGACGAGGGCCCCCAGGTACAGATCGCTGCACCATGCGACGCGGTGCTCATCGAGGATGCAGCCGGCCATCTGCAACCCCGGGCCTCCGGTGATCTCGAGCAGAGAGCGGTCGCCGGTTGCCAGATCGATCGTCATGAACGAATTCGTGTCCGCAAGGATCGCATGGCCGGCGCCATCGAGCAGGATGGAGTGTCCGTCTCCGATATCGGGGCCACGGCCGACGTCGGGCCCGGCGAGCTCGGTCCGATCACCAGTGACGGGATCGATCGCGAACAGTGTATCGGGCCTGGTGACCAACAGCCTCCCCGCGTCGTACACCATGGCGTGCGCACCGAAGATCGGCGGCCCGCTGCCGATGCTTTCGCTCGAGACCACGGTTCGGTTTCCGCTGGCGACGTCGATCGCCAGGAGCTCCTGGTATTCCGATTCCATCACCCATAGCTGCGTGCCCGCGTCGTCGCCCGCGAAGGCGGAGATGATCTCGGGCACCGGGGGTCCCGCACCCACGTCGGGGCCGCTGACCTCGGTGCGAGCACCGGTCGCGAGATCGACGCTCCCGACGCGGTTGAACGAGGCGACGAACGTCGTCCCTCCCGCGACGAGCAGATCGGTCGCGAACAGGCTCGGGCCCGTGCCCGTGCCCGCATCGAGATCGTAGATGAAGCTCCGCGAGGCATCGAGCATGCTCGTCGCCAGCAGAGCGCCGCGCCAGTCGTCGAACTCCAGGATCCGTGAGCCAGCCGCGTCCAGGGCTGCATACGCGGGCCGCCACATGCTGGGCCCGCTGCCGATGAGGAAGCTGGACACGTAGCTGCGCTCGCCAGACGTGCGATCGATGGCGACGACGGCGTCGAGGTGATCGTCCGCCGTCAGCAGCCGCTCGCCATCGAACGCGATGCCCTCCATCGAGAACGCCTCCACCCCGCTGCCGACCGCCCGTGAGGTGATCTCGGTGCGGTCGCCGGTGACGAGGTCGACCTCGACGACTCGATCCTGCGATGCACTGACCGCCATCCCAAGCACAGCGTCATGGGCGAAGTATGAAGACTCGAGCGCAGGGCCGCTGCCGGTCATCGAATCGGACACGATGGTTCGATCGCCCGAGCCGAGGTCCACGGCGAAGAGCGCTGGGGTATAGTCCAGGACCAGCACCCGGCCATTCGCCGCATCGACCGCGAGGCCGCTGGGCTGGTCGAGCAGCGGCCCGCTGCCGGTCGCCGCGTCCGACACGACGGTGGCATCGCTCGTCGAGAGGTCGATCGCCACGATGGCGTCGGGGATCACGGACGCCACCAGCATTCGATCGCCGGTCTCGTCATACGTGACATCGAACTTGTTGCTCGGCCACTCTCCGCTCCCGGCCGATTCCGAGGCCACCACCTCGCGATCGCCCGTCACGGGGTCGATCGCCCAGATCTCGTCGGAGTCCATGATCAAGAGCCGCTGGTTGCTGCCGTCCCAGACGGGCCAGAGGATCGAGTCGTTGAACGATGGCCCCGCGCCCACCGTGTCGTTGCTGAGCATGCGCCGCGCCCCTGTCGTCACGTCCGTCGCCATCACCCGCACGCCGCTGGCCACGGGGGCCCGGTGCACGGAAAACAGCTCCCCACCGCTCGGATCGAAGGCGAGCGCGTCGGGCTCGACGAGCAGCGGCGCCTCGCGACGGACCTCCACGCTGGCGACATCGCCGATCGCGACGCCCGCGACATCGACGATCTCGACCGACAGCGTCTGCTCTCCGAGCGCCAGCGGCACGTCGACGGCCGTCCACGTGGCGAAGCCGTCGCGGCTCGTCGCCACCACGCCAGCGACCGTCACGCTCTGCACCGAGCCGGGCGGCGTCACCGTGCCGCGTACCGTGAGCTGCTCCGCATCGGTCAACGATGGTCGCGGCGGGAACACCACCTCGAGGCCATCGAAGGCCGGAGGCCCGCCAGTGCTGCCGGAGGACTCGTCCGAGGTGCTGACATTGCCGCTGTTGCTGTCCGCGAGGCTCGTCGAGTCGTCGGCGGTACCCGTGTCCGTCGAGCCGGTGCCCGTGGCCGTGGTGGGATCGGTCCCCACCGAGTCGTCGCCACAGGCGAGCACGAGACACGTCGCAACCACCAGCCCCGAGGTTCGCATCCGTCGATTGTAGCGGGGTAGGCCCCCTGGTGGGGATCGGTTTTCAGCCTAGATCGGAGATGTGATCACGGCCGCGGGGATTCACACCACGCGGCTGCCGAGGGTGCTGCGGGGTCCGGCGTAGGCAACCGGTTCTGACGGTGAGCGGCGCGGCGCCGCAGGGCTGGAGGGACGGTGCGGAGCCGACGGAGGTGGGGCATCCAAGGGACCATGGCTCTAGCCGACGCCATGCGCCCGCCTCGGGATCCGATTCAGCTACCCTCGTGAATCGATTGCACCCCGCCATCGTAGGTTGGTGCCTGGGCCACGGTGTGTGGCGCCCAGTCCAACGAGGGGAGGACGTTCATGAGGAAATGGCTCTGTTTGGCTATGTTCACTGGCGTTGCGGCGCTCGGGTCTTGCGATGTCGTCGAAGACGACGGTCTCGATGCCGATGAGCTCGTGTTTCGCAGTGCACTCGACGACGCGATCACCGAGGCTGCACACAACGCGTTCGATGGCTGGCTGCTCGGCAACACGAATCCCGATCCCGGTGAGGATGGGCTCGGGGCATTGGCGCTCGGCGATGTATGTGAGGGCGCCGAGCTGTGCGGCCCGAAGCCGCCGGACCAGAGTGCGCCCGTGTGCCATGAGTGCACGGCCTTCTGCGTGGGCGAGCGCGATCAGGACGGCGTCTTCCACGAGCAGGGCGAGCAAGGGAGCGAGTGTAAGGATCTCGATCTCACGGTTCCCGAGATGCTGCGGTTCAGCCACGGCGGCAAGCAGTACGATATCTCGGTGACCGTTCACATTCGCCTCGACTACGCTGCGGATGCGAATATCAAACCACGGGCAGGTGCGACGGGTGCCGACCCTGCGCTGTTCGTGGCGGAGAAGCTTCGCTGGCACGTCGAGGTCACGTTCGCGAACGCGGCGCGCGAGGTCGGCAGCACGAACACGATCCCGGTCGACAAGCCGAAGCAGATCTTCGACGTCGAGCGGTGTGCCTTCTATACCGGGAACGCGTGCGTCGACGGCGTGAAGGTCGGGGGCGACGATGGAACGGGAACCGGCGGGGAGTCCAGCTCGGGGACGGACTCGGGGTGGAGCTCGAGCTCGAGCTCGAGCTCGAGCTCGGGACCCAGCTCGGGGTCTGGCTCGGTGTCGGACTCCGGTGCGGGGTCGGACTCGGGGTGGGGTTCGGGCACGGGTTGATCGCTCTGCGTGCATCAAGCCTCGAAGCACGCGATCGATCCGCGCCTCGACCGCTTCGCTGTACTTGGGCTGCGTCGCACGTGACACGTCGGCCGCGCCGCTCGGCAGGGCTGCGTACGCAGGCCCGTGTAGCCCAGTGGTAGAGCAGCTCTCTCGTAACGAGGAGGGTCGGTTCAATCCGTCCACGGGCTCCACACCAGCTCTGCGGCGCTTCGCTAGCAGGGCTCAGTCGGTGGAGCACACCCTTGGCAAGGGTGAGCTCGCCGGTTCGAGCCCGCTGGGTCGCTACAGTCGATGCGAGTCGTACGAGCACTAGCAAGTCCGGAGACACCAACGAGATCCCACGAAGTGGGAAGGGAGAGCCACGATGGACGACGATGATGTCCGACCGGGCCTACCAATCACACTTCACATGTTGCGGAATAGGGAAGCGGTTGTTCCCGCGCGTCTCATGAGCCCGAGATCGTCGGTTCGAATCCGTCCTCCGCACCCACGCCCCGCCGGGTCGTCCCGGCCGGGGCTTCCTCTCACCTGCACGCGCTCGCCGTTCGCTACGAGCGGGGCGTGCGACACGACCGCGGTATTCCTCCACGACACGTGCCTCCCTCGGGATCCGGTCACCCCGGTGCTCCTGCGCTTCACGGCCTGCGCTTGCATTTGACGAGCGGTGCCGTCGATGCTGCGATGAGGCTCATGATGCGTACGCTCGGTCTCGTCGCGGCGGTGGTCGTGGTCGGTTGCAGAGCCGGTCATGTCGGTGGCCCAGCGCCCGAACCCACCCGGCTCCGCAGTGACCTGCAAGCACTCGCGCCCGAGCCCACCCGGCTCCGCATCGACATGCAGCCGGTGGACGCCATGGAATGGGCCGGCACGTTCATGCCCGAAGGATCGCACGGCCTGCGCAGCAAGAGTGTCGTCGCGTTCGCGTGGGGTGACGGCTATCCCGCTGCGATCGAGGTCGAGCTCCCCGACGACCCCTATACGGCGTGCGGCCCGCTGTTCGGCACCTTCAAGGTCGAGCGGGTCATGGCGCAGGACGGGCTGGACGTCACGATCACCGGCCCTTCCACGTTCCGCCTCGCGCCGACCGGCGAGGGTGACTTCGACGTGGTCGTGTACGGCACGTTCGTCGCCACCTCCCCCGACGAGTCGTGCGCGGGCGCGAAAGCCGAGGTCGAGGTGCATGCCCGCGTCCCAGTGCGCCGACCCGTGGGCATCGCGATCGATCGTCCGGGCGTGTGCAAAGCGAGCGATCGCTTCCGCGTCGAGACGAACGCCCACCTCGCAGGGGGCACGCTCGTGTACCTCGTCGATGCCGCGGGCGAGCAGTTTCTTCCGAGCAACGCCGCGGAGCGGCATCCCGCGACGATCACGCTCCTCGCGGCCCCTGACACGCAGCTCTCGCTGCATACCCCCGACCAGGGCCTCGCCGCGCTCGTCGTCTCGGGTGCCCCGGGTCCGATCTCGGTGCAGGCGTTCGGTGGAGAGCACGAGATCATCGAGCACGTGGAACCTGCGAAGATCGACGTCGTCGGGGTGGAGCTCATGCTCCTCGGCATGGCCGGTACACCCACGAGGCTCGTCTCCGGGCAGGTCTACCCCGAGAAGGGTAAGGGTTGGGGCCGTACGAGCTCGTCGATCGGCGTCGAATCGATTCCCGCGCCCCTGACCCTGGCGTTCATTCGCGGTCAGACGTCGTCGTAGTCGGCGACGTCCTTGGTCTTCTGGCGGGCGCGCTCGAGCTCCGGCCCTCCCACTGGCTCGATACCCGGAGATCCCATCGCCCACGATCCCGGAGACTCCCTCGGGATTCCGATCGGACGTCCCCTCTGTTGCCGATTCGAGCCTTACCCTAGCTTGAGCCCATGACCGTCGCTCGACTCGCTCTGACCTTCGCGCTCCTCGGCTCCACCGCGTGCTGGACCAAGATCGACGGGGAGCTGTTCATCGATCCGGCCAGCTACCGCAAGATCGAGTTCGTACCCATCTCCTGCGTCGACGGGGATGACTTCGGGTTCTTCGGGGTGCAGATCCGCGACGAAGAGGACCGAATCCTCGACTTCTTCCGCAACGGCGACGAGCCCGGATTGGCGCTCTATGTCCCGGGCAAGGAAGCGGTCGAGCTGGGCCCCGCCGACTGTACGACGCTCGTGGGGTCGCTCGATCGCGAGCTCGACGAGACCGCGAACGAAGGGCGTGTCGACGGAAGCTTCGAGGCCGACTGTGAAGCTCCCAACGGGTGGACGCTCTACGGCAAGCTGTCGTTTCAGCGCTGCGATGCCCCCGAGGACGACGACTACGACTACGGCGACGACGACGACGACGACGACGGGCCGTCCAGTGGCTCATGACTCGTGACTCCAGCGACGAGGAAGGAAGACCCCATGTCGCGCCTCGCATCGACGCTCGCGCCCGCGCTTCTCTCCCTGCTCGCAGCGAGCTCGGGCTGCATCATCACCACCGAGTCGGAGCGCTTCGACGGCGACTACGCCACGGGCAACGGCGACGACGACCCGGGCAGCTGCGAGATCGGCTCCGAAGGCTGTCCCTGCACCTCGGGCGGCAAGTGCAACGACCCGTTCATCTGCAACGAGAACCTCGACCTGTGCATCGCCGACCTCTGCCCGGTGGGCACCGAGACCTGCGCATGCACACCAATGGGAGCCTGCGACCCGGGTCTCGTGTGCGGCTCGGAGATCTGCGTCGACCTCGGGTGCCCACCGAGCAGCGAGGGCTGCTCGTGCACCCAGGGAGGCGGCTGTGATCCGGGCCTCGCGTGCCTGTCGAATCTCTGTGTCGACCCGGGCTCCGACGAGCCCGACGATGCCGCCGATGACACTACGTCCTCGACCGAGACCGGGGACGAGCCCACCGAAGTGCCCGCGACGACCACGAGCGACGGCTCGTCCGGCGGCAGCTCCACCGAGTGACGTCGCCGGAGCAGCGGTCGCGTCCCGGGAGGACCGGCGAGCCCCGAGCGGATCGGGTCAGCCACCGAAGCCGTTGCCGGAGCAGCCGCCGCCTGCACAGGTTCCCGAGCAATCCGCGCCATCTACACAGTCGTAGGTGCACGCGCCACCGGGGCAAGACAATGTGCAGTTGGCCATGCCGCTGCACGTCATCGTGCAGCCACCGCCAGCGCAGCTCACGTCGCACGTGGACTCGCCGTTGCACTCGTAGTTGCAAACACCTCCCAGACACGTAGCGGCGCAGTCGGCACCCTGTTCGCACTCGAGATTGCAGCCACCGCCAAAGCAGCTCACGTCGCAATTGCCTTCGCAGTGGTAGTCGCACACACCGCTCGGGCAGGCGCCCTCGCAATCCTCTCCTGGGTCGCAGCTCTGGCAGCCCCCAGCGGGGCAGTCCTGGGGGCACGTCCCGCTGGCGCAAGGCTCTCCCGCGGGCTCGCTGTGGCAGCAGAGCACGGTAGCGAGCGACGCAGCGAAGGCGAGCAAGACGAGCAGTCGGGAGCCGGCGATCATGCGTCTCGTAGGATAGACCTGGTCCAGCCTCGGCGGCCAGGGACTGGGCCACGATCGAGGTGGGAGTGGGCTTCGGGCACGAGCCGCATCGGCTGCGCGGATCAGGCATGAGCTGGGCACGGGGCCTGCGTGTTGACATCGTGAAACCATTTGGTATAGTAAACCATGTGGTATCAGAACGATCGTCCCGGCTGGACCTCGTCTTCCACGCGCTGGCCCACCCCGCCCGCCGCGCGATCATCCGGCAGCTCTCCGCCGGGGAGGAGCACAACCTCAGCGAGCTCGCCTCGCCGCTGCGAATGACCTTCCCCGCGGCCACCAAGCACGTGCGCGTGCTGGAGCGGGCCAAGCTCGTGCGCCGCCGAGTCGTCGGGCGGCAGCATCTGTGCCGCCTCCACGCGGCGCCGCTGAAGGAAGCGACGCTCTGGACCGAGCAGTTCCGCAAGAACTGGGAAGCCCGCTTCGAAGCACTGGACTCGCTCCTCGATGAGATGAAGTCCGCGGAGCAATCACGTCCTCGCCGCCCCTGAGCGCTCCACCGCAGTCCACCTCGTCAGTCACAAGGACCACACCATGAACACTTCCCCCAAAGGCCTTCGAATTACCACCCCCACGGACACCACGATCGTCCTCACCCGCACGTTCGACGCCCCGCGTCGGCTCGTGTGGGAGGCGATGTTCACCCCGGACAAGATGCGCCGTTGGATGCTCCCGCCCCCGGGGTGGATCCTGACGACCTGCAAATGCGAGGCCCGCGTGGGCGGTGCGCTCGAGCTGGCGTGGAAGAGCGACGAGGCCGATCCGGCCATGACGCTCCGGGGCGTGTTCACGGAGGTGGTCCTGCACGAGCGGATCGTTCACACCGAAACGATGGCGCTGGGGTCCGGCCAGATGATCGGCTCGCTGGTCGAGCAGCACGAATTCGACGAAAAGGGCAGCGTCACCACGATGCGCATCACGCAGACGTATGACTCGAAGGAGGCCCGCGACGGCGCGATCGCTTCGGGCATGGACCAGGGCATGGAGGCCGGGTACCAGCAGTTGGACGCGGTGCTCGCCGCATAGGCGACCCATGCTCGAGCCCGGGTGCTCGCTCCGAGCCCTCCGATGCAGCGAGAAGCACTCCGGTGCGCGAAAGCGGGCGTGCACCCGGCGTGACACCGAGGTGCTCGGCTCTGATAAGAGTAGGACGTGCGGGGCAGGTTCTTGTACGCGGCGCTGCTCACGAGCGTGGGCTGCAATTGCAATGAGGACGAGCCGGTCGAGCCGGCCGAGCTGCCCGAGCTACCCGACTACGAGCCGCGCAAGGAGGCGCCGTTCCACGACGTGGAGCCCGCGTCGACCCGCAACGTCGAGGCCGCGTGGACCAGGAAGACGGACGACAGCGGTCGACCCGCCCCGCCGAGCGCCGAGCTCGGCCGGGCGGGCGATGAATTGCACGCAGCGTCTTCGTACGGGACGTGGGTCGCCCTCTGCCGCGACGGTGCTGGCGTGCTGGTGCTCCGCGAAGGTCGGGAGCTGCCCTTCCACACCTTGGTCGACTACGACGAGAACGGGCGGTGGGTGGTCGTGGCCAGCCAGGATCGCGCGCAGCTCGTGGATGCGTGGTCGCAGACGACGAGCCCCTTGCCCGGCCGCGGCCACGACCTCGACCGCGCGGGGGCTCGCCTCTCGTACTGGCTCGAGCACGACACGCCGACACCCGTGGTGGTCCGCGAGCTCGCGACCGGGGAGGAGCGAGGCTTCGGCGAAGAGACGCCCAGCGCCGATCGTCACCACACGATCGGCTTCATGGATTTCTCGGGGCGCTTCCTCTTCCTCGATGCCGCCATCGACTCGCGGGAGGCCCGGTTCGAGCGCGGCACGTGCGACCCGCATATCCACTCGCCCCACTCGACAAGGGGGCGGCGAATCTGGTGGCCGGGGACCGAGCTCATCGCGCTCGATCTCTGGGGGACTCCGCGGTACGTGCTGCCGGCCGACACGAACATCGTGCGCGAGACGCTCGACGGCTGGCCGCTGTTCACGGTGGAGGAGCCGTTTCGCATCCAGCGTTGGACCCTGCTTGGCATCGAGACCCTGACCGAGGCCGCTGACTGGCTCGACCCGCACAACGTCCGCGATCCCGCGTTCGTGTTCCTCTCACCGACCCCGGGCGACTACCACGCGGTGAAGCGCTACGCGGGCGACCAGGCGCAGGAGGTGGGTCCGTCCGGCCAACGGTCCAACGCGCCGGCCCCCGACTCCGAACCGTACGCGCCCCCCATCGGGGTCGTACCGATCAGGAACTACCGCTGGCTGCACGTCGCAACGGGTGGAGTCGTCCGGTACGACGCAAGCGCCGGCAATGCGTACGCCGATGCGACGCGGATGGTCTGGCTCGACGACGGCGTCGCCCTCATCATCGATCCGATGACGGGCGAGGTCCTCCATCACCACCAGCACGTAGGCCGGCCGAGCCTCGCGCTGGGCTCGTGGGTGGCCATGCGCGCCGACGAGGAGACGTTCGTGCTCGACCTGCAACGACCGAGCTGGCTCGGCCACGCCCCGCCGCTGGCGGTGGCCCTGGCCGAGACGGGCCACGTGCTGATCGCAACGGAGAAGGCGTGGCGACCGACCGGACCGTTTCGCTGGGTGATGGCCCTGGCGACGACGGACGGTGCGCGGTAGGTCATGGCTCGTCGCCGCAGGTCCCCTCGGCGCCGCTCAGGATCTCCTCGGCTCGGAGCCACCGCACGCGGAGCTGCGGCTTCGTCGCGCCGGCACGGATCGCGACCGAAGCGCGGTGGCCGGCGACCGGTTGCCACGTCCGGAAGAACCAGTCCTCCTCGCGCTCGCCCCGCGGCGGCGAGAAGCGCACGCCCTCCGCTCCGTCGCTCACGGCGAACGCGAAGTCGTCGAGCGGGAGCAGGAGTCGGCGCCCGCCCGCCTTGATGAACGCCTCCTTCAAGGTCCACAGCGTGAGGAAGAGCTCCTCCTCGAGCCCCGTGGGAGCCGCACGCAAGAGCTCGAGCTCGCTGGGCGCGAAGAAGCGTCGGGCGATCGCGAGAAGTGGCCTCGGCCGCTCCTCTTCCACGTCCACGCCGACGTCCATCCCCGCGGCCACGATGACCGCCGCGAGGCCGCCGGAGTGGGAGAGGTTGAATCGCAGCTCGCCGCGAAGCGGTCCGCAGAGCTCGGGCTTTCCGGAGCCTCTCGTGAGCCGCCAGCTCGAAGGGGGCGCGGCGCAGTGATGCGAGAGGGCCGCACGGAGCAGCGCGTGCGCGCGCACGAACAGCGCTCGATCGTCCTCCCGGAGCAGCGCCGCTGCACGTCCCCGCTCTTCGTCGTCGAGGAGTGCCTCGAGCGCCGCGCGAACATCCGGCGGCACCTGCCCCGCGGCCGAGAGCCAGACGATCGCTTCGCCGGGTGCGAGCGGGAGACCGCCCCAGCTCGCCATCACGCGCCACCGGACGTGCGCGGGGCATCCAGCGCTTCGCGAATTCGTCGCAGCTCCGCGTAGTCCACCTTGCCGTTGACGTTGAGCGGCAGGGCCGGCAGCTCGTGGAGCTCGGTCGGGACCATGTACTCGGGAAGCACCGCGGCGCAGCGCTGGCGGAGGACCTGCGGGCTCTCCTGAAACGAGCAGCCATACGCGATGACACCCAGCGCGTTTCCGTCGGGGAGCACGGGCCAGGGGATCACCGCCACCGCGTCGCCCCCTCCACACGTCCGCAGGGCCTCTTCGCACTCGGCGATCTCGACGCGAAAGCCACGGATCTTGACCTGCGTATCGAGGCGCCCACGAAAGAGGAGACCAACCCCCTCGCGATGCTCGGCCAGGTCTCCCGTCCGGTACCACCACTCGCTCTGCTTGCCCGGTACGCGGAGCGAGACGAACTGACGCTGCGTCGCCTCCGGGGACATCCAGTATCCCGGCGTCACCTGCGTGCCGCCGAGGCAGAGCTCGCCGATCTCGCCGTCGGGTACGACGCGCAGCGACGGATCGACGAGGCAGATCTCCTGCTCGTCGAAGGGCATTCCGATGGGAACCACCGCTTCTCCCAGCGCGAGCGCGGCCTCTCGTTCGAACCGATACCCCGTGATGGCAATGGTCGCCTCGGTGGGTCCATAGAGGTTCTCGAGGATGGCGTTCGGCGCCACGTCGAGCCATTCCGCGGCCACGCTGCTCGGGAGCGCCTCTCCGCAGAACAGGCTCGAGCGCAGCAGCGGCAGCTCTCCGGCGCGCACGCGCATGCGCTTGGCATGGATCGCGAGCGACGGCACGGAGAACCAGAACGTCAAGCCGTGCTTCTTCGCGAACGACACCGGCGAGAGCAGTGCGGTCTTCGACGCCGCAACCAGGCAGCCGCCCGCCGCCCAGCAGACGAACAGGTCGTGAACGGAGAGATCGAACGTGAAGTCGAAGAACTGGCTGAAGCGGTCCTCCGGAGCGGGCCCGAAGCGCGTGAGCGCGTGATTCACGTACGCACACGCATTGGCGTGCGTCACTCCAACGCCCTTTGGCGTGCCGGTGCTCCCCGAGGTGAAGAGCACGTACGCGTACTCGCTGCGCTGTCGCGCGGGCCGGTCCTCCGGCAGCGGGGCGACCATCTGCGAGCGAGGGACGAGCAGATGTGGACCCGCCACGGCGGCGAGGGCCTCCGGGACGTCGTCGTCATCGGGCAGGAGCACGCGCAGCGGACGTGACACCTCGACGAGCAGCTCCGCGAGAACCTGCTGCGAGCCCGCGTCCGCGACGAGCGTGTGAATCTGCGAGAGCTCCGCCATGCGAGCGCTCCGCTTGACCGGAAACATGGGATTGAGCGGAACGTAGGCGCGCCCGGCCAAGAGCGCGCCGAGAATGGCCGCGTAGCCCGTCGTGCTCTTGCCCACGAGCACTCCGCACTGCAGCGGCTCTGGCGAGCGCGCGCCTCGATCGATGGCCGCGCCGATCGCCTGCGCGCGTGCGAGCAGGGCGGAATAGCGGATCGTCTCGCCCTCCACGCAGAGCGCGTCTCGGTCCGGATACTGCTCCGCGCTCCGCGCGAAAAAATCACCGAGCTCCATGGACCTCTCTAGCCGAGCATCGCGTCGCGCAGCGACTGCTCCGCGATGCGGTCATCGTAGGCGGCGAGCCAGAGCGTCTCGCCCGCGCCGCGCCCGATGCAGAGCGCGAAGGGAGACTCGTGAGGAGGCTCGGACGGCGCGTGAAGGCGCAGCTCCACGGCGAGCAGCGGCGTGTGGAGCACCTCCGTCGGCATCGTCGCGAGCAGCCGTTCCTCCAGGTCCCGCAGGTAGGTGCCGCTCGCTGCGTTCTGCGCGAGCGAGGCCGCGAGGGCGCGTTCTTCCTCGTCCTCGGTGAGCGCTTGCCCGGGGCTCGGCAGCGGAACCACGGACGCGTAGAGCCCGGTCCCCGCCCCCGTGGGCACCGATGCGCCGGCAGGCCCCCAGAGCCCAATCCTCGCGTCCGGCACCTCGGTCGCGAGGGCGTGCAGGATGCGGTTGCAGGTCGCGAGGGGGCGAGAGACGTCATGCGTGCACAGCCAGCGGCGCGGTCGTGGCTCGGCAGCCCGCAGGGCGAGCTGCCACGGAGCGTCCCGGAAGAGATTGAGCCAGTGGCGCTCGTGCTTGAACACCGAGCGGTCGAACGCCTCCAGGGCCGCCCACGCATCGGGCTCGAGCTGGACGCTGTCGCTCTTGGGCAGGTCCACCGCGCCAGAGGACGGACGCACGAACAAGCGTACGTCGTCACCGAGCGTCGTGACCCGCAGGTGCTCGGAGGTACGGTCCACCAGCTTTCCGGCCGCCGCCCCCGATCGCTCGCCCGCGAGCACCTCGACGCGATCGACGACGTGCACGTGGCCATCGACCAGGACCTTCGGCAGACCCAGCGGGCTCAGCTGCGGTCCGAACGTCAGCGCTCGCACGAACCGCTCGACGTCCTCCGCGGGCTCGTGGAAGTCCACGAAGGACGCCGGCGTCGGACGCCGGAAGCGATAGAAGAAGCTGCGCTCGGCGGTCTCTTGCTGGACGGGCTGCAGCGTGTCACCGAGCAGCTTGATCACCTTGCCGAAGCTCGCGACCGCCGCGAACGCGCACTTGCCATTGAGCGTCTGCGCGGTCTCCACGTTCGACACCGCGACGACGCTCTGCACCAAGAGATCCCCGGCGTCCGCGCGCTCTCCCATGAGGTGCCAGCTGACTCCTACCTGCGTCTCGCCGTGAATCAGCGCCCACGGGACCGCATGGCTCCCCGAGTACCGCGGCAAGAGGGAGTCGTGATAGTTCACGGCGCCCTTCTCCGCGCAGCCGAGCACGCTGGGGCCGAGCACGTAGGGATTGACGATGCTGAACAACCAGTCGTAGCGATGGCCCGCCAGGAACGGCTCCGCGTCACGGACACGACGGCAGAGCCGAACGCCCGCCGCCTCCACCCACGCCTGCACGGCCGGATCTTCGCTGAGCACCGCATCCACCTGGAAACCTCGCCTTTGCAGCAAGGCTGCGCACTGCATCAAGAGCGCGCTCTCGCCCACCAGCACGCAACTGGACATCGTCATCAGAAGAAGTTCTCCACGACGCCTCGCAGCGTGCGCACCTTCTCGACGATCGCTTCATTGATCTCGATCTCCGAGCCGGACAGCTCCTCGATGATCAGCACGTACTCGGTGAACGAGACCGAGTTCACGAGCCCGGTCTCGATCACGTCGACATCGAGCTCGATGTCGGTCTTGCCTGGAGCCTTGGCGAGGATCCACTGCTTGACGCGACTCAGCTTGTCGCCAGATTCCGATTCAGTCTGCGAAGCAAGGGGTTGCATGGATGACATCTTCCGAGACGAGTCCCGTCTTGACGAACAGCTTGTTGGCACGGCCCATCACCTTGCGGTGGTGGGCGCGGCGCACCGGCGACGCCAGCAGCTCCGTGCGGACGGCCATTCCCGAGGCGAAGCCGGTGTTCCGGTAGACCTCGGGGTTATAGAGCGACTGGAGCATGATCTGGCTGAACTGCATCAGCTTGTTGCCGATGTCCGCGACGACCTCGGGAGGATGCATGCTGACGAGTCGACGCGCCAGCGACTCGAAGAGCACTCGCCCGAAGGAGATGTGGCGCGACTCGTCCTCGTGGTGGGCGGCGTGGATCTCGCGGACCAGCGGATGCAGCTGGGCGTCGTCCATCATCGCCGCGTTGTAGAAGTCCCCGACCTCCTCGAAGATGTAGATCCGCGCGAACACGAGGAACGTCTCGAGGAACGGATCCGTCTCCGGATTCAGCTTGGCCTTCTTGTTGGCGTAGACCTTCCCCCCGTAGCGGCGACAGAATTCGGCGAAGAACCACATGTGCTGGTTCTCTTCCTCCACGAAGTGGTGGAGATACTCGTCCGCCTCGTGCAGCTCCGCGGTATGCATCCGGCGCATCACCTCGACGAGCAGATCGCGGATCCCGTGCACGTTGATGCTGAAGAGGTTGATGCACTCCCACTTTCCGAGCTCGCGGCGCGTGGCCTCGCTGGCGGCGTCGTAGAGCGGAGTACCCGCGAGCGTCAGCAGCTCGGGGCTCGTCCACCACCGGGAGTGGTCCAGCGAATCCACCCAGTCGAAGTGGTGGTAGATGGTGCCAGGCTCCCTGCGAGAGAGCGAGGTGAGACGCGTCAGGCGGGCCGAGAGCGCATCAGGTGTAGAGAGTTCTTGGGTCATGTGTGCGCTTCAGTAGAGGTTATCGTAGCTCTTCTGGACGGCGGCCTCCGCCTCCTCGACGGTGAGCGCCTCGGAATTGCCCGGCTCGGCGAGCAGCTTGCCCAGCGACGGAATTTCCGCGGGCCGGATCCGGTAGTCGTCGTGCCAGAGTCGTGAGCGCTTCAGGGCTTTTCCGCAGTGCAAGAACAGCTCATCCACGAAGATGACCATGACGGCACGAGGGAGCTTGCCGTCCGCGGTGCGATAGCGCTCCAGGAGGTCCGGCTGCACCGAGAGCTGCGCGCGCCCGTTGATCCGCAGCGTCTCGTCCATTCCCGGGATCAGACACACCAGGCCGACACGCGGATTTTCGAGGATGTTCGCGAGCGTGTCCAGCCGGTTGTTGCCAGGCCAGTCGGGCATGAGGAGCGTCTCGTCGTCCCAGACCTGAACGAAGCCCGGCGCATCTCCGCGAGGTGACGAGTCGGTCTCGCCGCGCGAATTCGTGGTCGCCATGCAGACGAACGGCGAACGCCGCAAGAAATCACGTGCATAATCGGTCAGTCGCGACTTGACCTTGATGCGCGCGAGACGGCTGAGCGCCGGGTAGTGCGCGCGAAGTTGCTCCTCCGTCGTGAGGAGGTGCTCCGGGTGGAGGGTCAGCTTTCCGGTCATGCCGGCATTCTCTCCCGCAAACGCGCGGCGAGTTGCTGGTGGAGGATCCCGCTGTGTGCGCCGCGGAGGATCGTGAAGTGGTCGCCCTCGGCGAGCTCGCTGACGACCGCGCCGCGCGTGTAGCGCGACCAGTCGGGGCGCGGTAGATCGTTGTCGCGTGCCCACCACACGTCGACCGCAGCCTCGATGACGGGTGGCGTGTGGGCCGCGAGCAGGCGACCGTGCAGATCCATGAGCGCCACCTGGGCGCGGAGCATGTCGAGGCCGAACGTCGGTGGCAGGAGATTGCGCTCGCGCGCCCACGCGATCGTGTGCTCGAGCCTGGCCTGCTGACCGAGCGGAGCGAGCTGCTCGCGCAGCGCCTGCTGCTCGCGCGGAGCGAGGGCGAGGAAGGCGTCGTTCAGCGCTCCGCCGAACACCAGCGCGAGCGACGTGAGCGGGTCCGCTTCGGCATCGGTCTGCGAGGTTTCCACGCCGCGGGGAAAGGAATCGATCAGGCCCACGAAGGCGACCTCTTGCCCCGCATCCTCGAGGAGCCGCGCGATGCTCACCGCGAGCACGCCACCCATCGACCAGCCGAGGAGGTGGTACGGGCCCTGCGGCTGGGCTCGACGGATGACCTGCGCATAGCTTTCCGCCATGGCGGCGAGGCTGGGGAGCTCGGTGTCCGGATCCTCGAGGGCGCGAGACTGCAGCGCGTAGACGGGCTGCTCTGGATCGAGCTGGGCTGCGAGCGCCTTGTAGACGAGCACCTGGCCGCCCGCGGGATGGAGACAGAACAGCGGCGGGCGGCGTCCCTGTTTGCGGATGGGCACCAGGATCTGCCCGGACTCCGCGGTCTCCTCGTCCGCTCCGCGGAGGAGCTGTGCGAGCGCCGCGACCGACGGGGCCTCGAAGAGCACGGACAGCTGGAGCCGCCTCCCGAGCTTCTGGCGGATCCGCGAGACGAGCTGCGCGGCGAGCAGCGAGTGGCCGCCGAGCCGGAAGAAGTCGTCGTGGATACCCACGCGCGGGACGCCGAGGAGCTGCTGGATCGTGTCGGCGAGGAGCTGCTCGACCTCGTTGCGCGGCGCCACGTAGGGCGCCTCGGGCTCCTCGATGGTGCTCTCGTGCGCCGAGAGCTGCTTGCGGTCCACCTTCCCGCTCGGGCCGAGCGGCATGGATGCGAGCGTGACGAAGACCGCCGGGACCATGTAGTCGGGTAGCTGCTGGAGCAGGAAGACGCTCAGCACGCGCGGCTCGAGCTCGTGCTGGGCCGTCGGCACCACGTAGGCGACCAGTTGTACGTCTCCGGCCTTTCGCTCCCGCGGCATGACGACGGCCTGTGCGACGGAGGGATGCTGCCCGAGCACCGACTCGATCTCTCCGAGCTCGATGCGTAGGCCTCGCAGCTTCACCTGGTGATCGATGCGCCCCAGGAACTCGAGGTTTCCATCGGGCCAGAAGCGCGCGAGGTCACCCGTCTTGTAGAGATGCGCACGCGGCTCCTGCGAGTACGGGTTGGCGATGAACTTCTCTGCCGTGAGCTCCTGACGATTGAGGTATCCACGCGCGAGCTGCACGCCACCGATGTGAAGCTCGCCGGCGAGGCCTTCCGGCACCTGGTTGAGGTGCGCGTCGAGCACGTACAGCTGCGTGTTCGCGACCGGCTTTCCGATCGGCACCACGTTGCGATCCTGCTCGGGCCGGCACGCCCAGTAGCTGACGTCGACCGAGGCCTCGGTTGGACCGTACAGGTTGTGCAGCTCGCTGTGACCGAGCTGGGTGAAGAAGCGATCCTGCAGATCGCGCGTGAGCGCTTCACCACTGCAGATCACGCGCTTGACGTTGGTGCAGCGCTCGAGGCCCGGCTCGTCGAGGAATGCGCGCAGCATGGAGGGAACGAAGTGTAGCGTCGTGATGCGCTCGCGCACGAGGATGTCCACGAGGTACCCGGGGTCCTGATGGCCGCCGGGCCGCGCCACCACGAGCGTCGCTCCCGTCATCAGCGGCCAGAAGAACTCCCACACCGAGACATCGAAGCTGAACGGAGTCTTTTGCAGGATGCGGTCGGTCGCGTCGAGACGATACTCGTCCTGCATCCACAAGAGCCGGTTGACGATGCCGCGGTGCGGCACCATCGCGCCCTTCGGCTTGCCCGTGGAGCCGGAGGTGTAGATGACGTAAGCGATGTTGTCTGCGTCGGCCACGGCTTCGAGGTCGTCGGACCGCTCCACCGAGATGTCCGCCCACTGCGTGTCGAGGAAGAGACGTCTCGTCTGCTCGCCGTACGGGATCTCCGCGAGCTTCTGCTGCGTGAGCAAGACGGGCAGCTCGGCATCTTCCATCATGAAGGCGAGACGGTTCGCGGGATACGCCGGGTCGAGCGGGACGTACGCGCCGCCGGCCTTGAGGATCCCGAGCAACGCGACGACCATCTCCAGCGATCGTTCCACGCACACGCCCACGCGCACGTCACGGCCGACCCCCAGGCGCCGTAGGTGGCGCGCGAGCTGGTTGGCACGACCGTTCAGCTCCGCGTAGGTCAGCGACTGTTCCTCGAACACGAGCGCCACCGCGTCGGGGCTGCGTGCCACCTGCGCCTCGATCAGCGCGTGCAGGCAGACATCGCGCGGGTACGCCACCGCCGTGGCGTTGAACGCGTCGAGCCGGGCGAGCTCCTCGGCCGAGAGCATCGGCGGCGTCGACAAGAGCTGCGAAGGATCCGCGAGCAGCGCGTCGAGCATGCCGAGGTAGTGGCCCACCGTGCGCTCCGCCTGCACGGCATCGAACGCGACGCAGTTGAGATCGAAGTCCAGGCAGAAGTTGGTGGCGCCGGACATGTCCGTGACCTGCAGCGTCATCGTGTCGTTGGAGTGGCCGTTGTGGAACCACTCGACGCGCACCGGCATCCCGGCAAACTCCGAGAACGTCGCGTTCTGGTAGTTGAAGTAGACGTTGAACGTCTTGTCGTAGAGCGGGTTGCGGACCGCGTACGCCTGCTGGAATGCGGTCTGGAGCGTCTCCGTCTGGACCTTCTTTCCGAGCGACGTGAACGTGTCCTCCGGCCCGACGACCACCTGCATCGGGCAGGCGTGCATGAAGAGGCCGAGCATGTCCTTGAACGCCTCCGGTCGATTCGCAAAGGGGCTACCCACGCGGATCAGACCCTCGCCGCTGACGCGATAGAGGTACGCCCAGAGCGCGGTGGAGAAGACGATGCCCGGCGAGAAGAAGCCGCCCTGCGAGGCCATCGTCTTGAGCTGGCGGCTGCGCAGCTCACCGAGCTCTACGGAAATGCGGCGTGTGAGCGTGGTGCTCTGCGTCTGTCCGCTCGCGTAGAACTCGGTGAGGTTCGGTCGCGTCGCGAGCTTCTTCTGCCAGTATGCCTCCGCCTTGCGATGCAGCCGCGAGCCACGGAAGCTTCGCTCGTGCTCGAGGTACGTCTCGTACTTCGGCAGCGAGGGTGCCTGCGCGAGCGTGTCGTCCACCGCGCGCCGGTAGTAGTCCGACATGGTGCGGCACATCGACGCGATCGACCACGAGTCGCTGATGAGGTGGCTCAGGCTGAGGAACCAGATCGAACGCTGCGGCCCGACGCGGAGCAGCGCGCACTCGAACAGCCCGTGCTCGATGTCGAAGAACGCGTTGGAGCGTGCGTCGACCCACGCCTGGGCCCGGGCGTCGGCGTCCGGAGCACCGCTGAAATCGTGGACCTCCACCTCGTAGGGCAGCCGCTCCACGACCGTTCGCAGCGGAACGCCGTCCACCTCGCGGATGAACGTGCGCAGGACATCCGCCTCGTCGACCAGGCGCTGGAATGCGCGCTGGAAATGGAGCCGGTTCACGTCGCCCTCGATGCTGAACGTCGTGACGATCTGGTGGAAGTAGAGCGGCGTCTCCGCGTAGAGCTTCTTGCTGAACCAGATGAGGAGCTGGTTCTCGGCGAGGTTGGTCGCCTGCAGCACCTGCTCGTGCGAGTCCGTCGGAGCGGCGATGCGGTCCACGAGCGGCGGGAGCGAGAGCACGGGGCTCTCGAAATCCTCGGCCATGTCCTCGAGCACGCGGGAGAAGCTCGCGCAGAAGCGAGCGATGGTGCCCGGGTCGAAGAGGTCGGTCGCGTACTCGACCACCGCGCGAAGCTGGTCGCCGTCCTCCCACATGTTGAGCAGGAGATCGAGCTTGGCGGGCATGCCCTCCGGCTCGACCGGCGTGAGCGCGAGACCATCGAGGTGCGTTGCGCCGAGCCGCGCGTCCTGCAACGCAAAGGCCACCTGGCGCAGCGGGCCGCGGCTCAGATCGCGTTTGGGCTGGACGACCTCGACCAGCTTCTCGAACGAGAGGTCCTGGTGATCGTAGGCCTCGAGCGCCACCTTGCGTACGCGGGCCGTCAGCTCCCGGTACGAGGGGTTGCCCGCGAGGTTCATCCGCAGCACCAGCGTGTTGACGAAGAAGCCGATCAGGCCCTCCAGCTCCACGCGCGTGCGGTTCGCCACCGGTGTGCCGACCGCGAAGTCCTCACTGCCGGCGATGCGTCCTACCGTGCCTGCGAAGCCCGCGAGCAGCGTGATGAAGAGGGTGTGCCCTTCCTGCTGGGTGAGCGCCTTGAGGCGTTGCGAGAGCTCCGTCGGGAGCTCGAACGAATGGAGCGCCCCGCGAAAGCTCATCGTCGGGGGCCGCGGCCGATCCGTGGGGAGATCCAGCGTGGGCAGCCCTGCGAGCGTGCGCCGCCAGTAGTCGATCTGTGCGTCGCGGACCTCGCCGACGAACCACTGGCGCTGCCACGTCGCAAAGTCCGCGTACTGGATCGGGAGCTCCCGCAGCGACGCCGTCTCTCCGCGGAGGCGGGCACGGTAGTGCACCGCGAGCTCACGGAGCAGCACGCCGAGCGACCACGCGTCCCCGATGATGTGGTGCATGCACATGAGGAGCAGGTGCTCGTGCTCGCCGAGCTTCACGAGCGTCACGCGCAGCAGCGGACCGTGAGCGAGGTCGAACGGGCGCAGCGCCTCCGCGTTCGCCAGCTCCCGCGCGCGGGCCTCGCGGGCCGCGGGCGGGAGCGCCGCGAGCGAGATCACGGGCAGCTCGAGGGTGAGCTGCGGAGCGATCACTTGTTGCGGCTCGCCGTTCACGCTCGCGAAGGTGGTGCGCAGGACCTCGTGCCGGATCACCAGCGCATTGAAGCTGTCCGCCAGCGCGGCGACATCCGGCGTTCCCGAGACGCGCAGCGCCTGGAACATGTTGTAGACCGGGCTCCCCGGCGACAGCTGGTCCATGAACCAAAGCCGCCACTGGGAGAAGGACGTCGTCAGCGGGAGCTCACGCGATGCTCGCGGGATGCGCTCCATCGGAGCGGCGCCGGCGGGCTCGCTGGCGAGGGCGCTCGCCAGCGCGGCAACGGTCGGCGACTCGAAGAGCGCGGCGACGCGCAGCTGCCGGCCGAGCCGACTCCGCACGCGGCTCACGACCTGCGTGGCGAGCAGCGAATGGCCGCCGAGGCGGAAGAAATTATCGTGAATGCCGACCGCGTCGACGTGGAGGAGCTCCTTCCAGATCGCGGCGAGCTCCTCTTCGACCGCGTTGCGCGGCGCGACGTACTCGGCGGTGGACGACAGGTCCGGCTCGGGAAGCGCGCGCCGATCGACCTTCCCGTTGGGCGTCCTGGGGATTCGATCCAGGACGACGAAGGCGGCGGGGATCATGTAGTCGGGGAGCTTGCTCGCGAGGAACGAGCGCAGGGACTCGCTGTCCACGCCCGACGGCGTGCGTGCCGTCAAGTAGGCGACGAGCCGCTTGTCGCCCGGCCGGTCCTCACGCGCGAGGACGATCGCCTCGCGGATGCTCGGCTCCGACCCGAGCATGCTCTCGATCTCTCCGAGCTCGATACGGAAGCCGCGGATCTTCACCTGGAAGTCCGCGCGGCCGACGTACTCGATCTGACCGTCGGGCAAGCAGCGGCCGACGTCGCCGGTGCGGTACAGGCGTCCTCCCCACGCGTCGCCGAAGGGGTTCGGGACGAAGCGGTCGGCGGTCAGCTCCGGCCGGTGCAGGTAGCCGCGCGCCAGGCCGGCACCGGCGAGGTAGATCTCGCCGCGCGCACCGATGGGCACCGGCTCCAGGCGTGAATCGAGAACATACGCGCGCGTGTTGTCGATCGGGCGGCCGATGGTCGGCCTCCAGCCGCCGCGAGAGGTGAGGACGAACGTCGAATAGGTCGTGTCCTCCGAGGGCCCGTAGAGGTTGTAGACCTTCTCGACGTGCCCGAGCTCGTAGAGTCGCGCCACGGTCTGGGCGGGCAGAGCCTCGCCCGCGAGGTTGACGACCTCGACCGAGCCGGGGATCCCATCGCTCCGCACGAGCTCGGCGGCGACGGACGGGACGGTGTTGACGAGGGTGACCTCGTCCTTGGCCGCTAGCGTCGGCAGGGCCAGCGCGTTCTCGGCGATGATGACCTTCCCGCCGGCCGCGAGCGTCACGAAGATCTCGAAGATCGAGAGATCGAAGCAGACCGATGTCGCAGCAAGGACGCCGCGCAGCTCGCTACGCGAGAACGTACGCAGCGCCCACTCCACGAACACCGTCGCGCTCCGGTGCGTGATCTCGACGCCCTTCGGGCGACCGGTGGAGCCCGACGTGTAGATGACGTACGCGCGCTGCTCCCACGCCAGCGATGGCCGTGGCGGCTGCGCCGCCCGCTCGTCGGTGACGAACATCGCACGCGCTCGGAAGGGCTCCTCGAGCTGCTCGACGTGCGAGGGCTGCGAGAGCACGACCTGGGCCTCGGTGTCCTCGAGGACGAAGCCGACCCGCTCGCGCGGGTACGCGGGATCGATGGGGGCGTAAGCGGCGCCCGCCTTCAGCACGGCAAGGAGCGCGATGACGAGCTCGGCGCTCCGATCGAGCATGACCGCGACGATGCTCTCGGGCCCGATGCCCGCGGCGATCAGCCGAGCGGCGAGCGCATTCGCGCGCGCGTCGAGCTCACCGTAGGAGATGCGCCGAGCTCCATCGACGAGCGCCGGAGCGTCCGGGGTGCGCTGCGCCTGAGCCTCGAAGAATCCGTGGAGCGTCCCCTTCGTGAAGGGCGCGTCGGTGTGATTCCACGTCTCGCGGATCTGGAGCTGCTCCGCGTCCGTCATGAGCGGCAGCCGTGCCACGAGCGTGGCTGGCTGCGCGAGCGCGGCGCGGAGCAGCACGTCGAAGTGCTCCGCCATCCGCTCGATGGTCTCGCGATCGAAGAGGTCGCTGTTGTAGTCCCACCGAAGCTCGTAGCCCTCGGCGGCCTCGATCACTTCGAGAGTCAGGTCGAGCTTCGCGACGTCGCTCGTTTCCTCGAGCGGATCGATTCGTAGGCCCTCGAGCGCGAACGCCATGCCCGGCGTGTTCTGGAGGATCAGCATCACCTGGAACAAGGGCGAGCGGGCCAGGTCACGCTCGACCTTGAGCGCGTCCACGAGCTTTTCGAACGGGAGGTCCTGGTGCGCGTACGCGCCGAGCGTCATCTGCTTCACGCGGCGGAGCAGCGCCTCGAACGTCGCATCGTCGGCGACATACAAGGGCAGCGCGAGCGTGTTGACGAAGAGACCGATCAGGCCTTCGGTCTCCTTGCGCCGGCGGTTGGCGATTGGAGTGCCGATCACGAGCTCCTTCTGACCGCTGTAGCGACTGAGGAGCGCCCCGAACGCGCTGAGGAGCGTCATGAACTCCGTGGCGCCCGCCTTGCGACCGATCTCCTGCACCGCGCGCTTGAGCTCGCCGCTCAGTTGCCGGACGACCGCGGCTCCGCGGAAGGTCTGCACCGCCGGGCGTGGCCTGTCGGTGGGAAGCTCCAGCACGTGCGGCATCCGCTCGAGCTGCTCCTTCCAGTAGCCGAGCTGCTTGTCGAGCTCCGCCCCCACCAGCCATTCGCGCTGCCACGTCGCGTAGTCCGCGAACTGGATCGGCAGCGGTTCGAGCGGCGAGACGTTGCCGTGCAGGAACGCGGCGTAGAGGGCGGTGACCTCTTGGACGAGGACGCTCATCGACCAGCCGTCGGACACGATGTGATGCATCGTGAAGAGCAGGACGTGGTCGTCCTCGGCGAGCTCGAGGAGCTGCGCGCGGACGAGCGGGCCCGTGGCGAGATCGAACGGGCGAGCGACCTCGTCGCGTGCGAGGTCGCGGACGTGGGTCTCGCGGTCGGCCTCGCGTAGCATGCGGAGGTCGACATGCGTGACGGTCACGTCGAGCGTGTCATGGATGCGCTGGAGCGGCTGGCCGTCGAACGCTTCGAACGTGGTGCGGAGCGCCTCGTGACGTCGGACGACCTCGCCGATGCTGCGCTCGAGCGTGGCGACGTGGAGCCTCCCACGCAGACGCAGGCCGCCAGGCATGTTGTAGGCCGCGTTCCCCGGCTCGAGTCGGTCGAGGAACCAGAGCCGCGCCTGCGCGTACGACAGCGGAACCGGCCCGCGACTCGTCCTCACCGGGATCGGGATCGACGCGGCGGCACCGATCCCCTTCTTCTCCAGCAGTCGTGCGATGAGCTCTCGCTTCGACCTCGAACGTCCCTCGCTCTGCTGGCCGTCATCCATCCTTCATTCTCCGCAGCATCTCTTCGGCTTCGTCTTCCGACATCTCGTCGACGGGTGCAACGTCTCCGCAACCGCTTCGTCGGCTCTCGTTCGCCGAGCGCTCGATATCGAGCGCGAAGAGCGCAGGGACATGCTAGCGCAGAAAACGGGGGTCAGGCGGGGGTCGTGAAGCTCGTCGGGGTTGACGTGCCGATGCGCGCTGCCGCACCTCGGCAACCAGCGCGAGAGCGGACGTCACGCCTCCAAAAGTCGAGCCGAGGATGCGCTCGTGCAGGGTCGGGCGAAAACGAACTCAACGGCGCTCCTCAGGATGGATCACCCTACGATCACGATTCCGAGGACCAGCCGCGCGCGGCCCCGAGGCCCGGGCCGGACCCGCATCGATCAAGCCTCATCCGCTCAGGCTCGCCGCGCACCGAATGCCCGTCGTGCGCTTCCATGTCACCAGCGATCCCGCATACGAGGGGGTTGGTTTGTCCGTCATCGCCCCCTCATGGGGCTCGGAGTCGGTCAAGGAAATGCCACGCGGAGCCAGTCCCGTGGGGATGCCGTACTCACCGTCGGCGTTCGGACCGACGATCTCGTCTGCGCTCCCTTCCATGTCGTAGACCCCTTGGATGGTGCGATCGTCGGGATGCTGCTTCGCCGGGCACAGTGCTGGCTCGCCGAGCTTCTGCCCCGGTTTCCGATAGTATCCGCAGAACCAGTCCTTCTCGCTGCTCAGCTCGTTCCCCCAAGGAAACGTCCACCCTCGCGCCGACCCGAGCGCCCAGATCCACTCGTCCGCCGTCGGTAGCCTCCCACCCACGAATGCACAGTAGTGCCGCGCCTGCTCCTCATCGACATAGTTGATCGGCAGCGACTCGTCGACGTGGGTCCACGTAGCCTTCTTGGCATCGAAGTCGAACTGCGGATCGAAATCCCGGCAGGCCTTCGCCTCTACGCAGCGGCGGAACTGTTTCACGGAGACCTCCGTCTCCCCCATGCAGAACGGCTGGAGCGTCTCGTTACCCTCGACGCGGACCATGCCCTCCGGGCAGCTCCCCTTTGCGTTGGCGGAGCTCCCGTCGGTCGCTTGCGCTTCGGGCCCCTTGGTCGGCGCGCCGGGCTTGCCGCATGCGAGCACCGACATCCCCACTAGCATCACCCCGCACAACCACTTGTTCATACCAATCATCTCGTCGGCGGAACGGAGATCGTAGCACACGACAGCGTGCACCGCACGCCCTCCACGTCGACCGTCATGAAGCGATCGCCGGCATCGTAGGGTAGGTGACAAAGGTTGCCCCGCCCAAGGCAGCAGCACAGCGAGCTCAGCCCGGTTTCGTGTCCAGCCATGCGTCCTCCTGCGCCCACATCTCGTCCACGCGTTCCTCCATGCGCGCCTGGATCTCCGAGGCCGGCGGATCGTCGTCGTCGCAGAACTCCTCCACGGGCAGCCCGAGTGACGCGATCCAGTCGAGCGTATCGAGCCCGGCGTCAGCCTTGCGCGCGATGTCGGCGAGCATCAGCGAGAGCAGCTTGTAGTGCCCGCCGTAGGGCGATTCGAGCAGTTGCAGCGGTTCGTCCTCGAAGCTCCACAGCTCGAGCGTGTCCTCGAGCGCGGCCGCGGCTGCGCTCGGGTCCTCCGCCATCCACGGCATCAGCTCCGCGACGAGCGTCCGCACACCTGCCTTGCCGAGCACCGTGCGGCCACCGCCGGTGAAGTAGCGGCGGGTGAATTCCCGAGGGAGCTGCACTGCTCGCACCGCGGCACGGCTCCCCTTGCGCTCCCAGATCGGTGACATCACGCGGCCCGGCACGCTCGGCGCACGCGCGAGCGCGAGGTTCGTCTCGACGATCCTCCGCGCCTCTGCGACGAGCACCTCCGCCGCGGGGAGCACGTAGGCCATGGGCAATCCGAGGAGCGTGCGCGCGTCGTCGTCGGTGAGGCGGTCCATCGCGGTGCATGCTAGCTCAGCTCCACTGGGCCGCGCCGTGGGCCTCGAGCGCTTCAACGGCGCCAGAACGAGACGTGGCCGCCGGCGTCGAGCACGACCATCGTCTGGGCGTCGATCCACGCGAACGCGAGCGCGTGCGCGTCGAGCGTGACGACGTCGAGCACGGCGTCGTCACGGGTGACCACGAGCGCTGGGCCCACCGCCTGCCCGGACTCGTCGAGCGCGTCACCGCGTCCGAGCGCCGTGACGGCCACGTCGATGGCGTCGGACTCGAAGCCGCGGACCTCGACGTACGCGCCAGTCGAGCTCGATGCCTCCGCGGGTGGATCGCACGCGTGCGTGTCGAGGAGGACGCCGTGGTGATCGAAGACCGCTTCGACCCAGCCCACGGCGATGCGCACGTCGTCGCTCGTCACGCGCAGAACGATGGGCGGCCGGTGCCCTCCGTAGTCGAGCGAGAACGGCGGCGCTCTACTGGCGCCGCGCGTGAGGTCCCACGAGATGATGCTCCCGACGGAATCGGCGGAGAGCGCCTCGGTACCGTCCGCCGACACGTCGAGGGATGTCACGTATCCGTGGTGCCCATGGAGCGCCCGACGAATGCGAGCGCCCCCGGAGAGGTCGATGTCGAGCACCGCGCCGTCCCAGCCCGCGGAGAGCAGGCGATCGTCGCTGACGAACGCGAGCGCGGAGACCCAAGCGTCGTGGGTGGCGACCCTTGGTGCTGCGACCTGCGTACCGCGGAGCGAGCCAGCGCAGGCGGCGATCTGGTCGACGTCCCATACCCGCACGTCACGGAGCCAGTCGCCGGATGCGAGTCGCGTCTCGGAAGGTGAGAGCGCCAGGGCGGACACGACGGCGCCACTGCGTGTGCCGACGATGTCTCGCCAGCGGCGGTGCATCACCCGTGGCGAGGCCCCGTCGGAGCCGACGTCTGCGACAGCGACGCCCACGAGCGTGAGCGTCGAGAGGTCGTGCACGGCGACCCTTGGCGCGTGACCACCCCCTCCGCCGATCAATATCTTCGCCGCCTTGCGAGAGACGACGCGTCCGCCGTTGCCGATGCTCGAGACGCGCGACGCGTGCACCTCTTGCTCGGCCGAGTACACGAGCACGTCATACCCGTCGTCGGCGACGATCCGCCCGTCCTCGAGGAACGTCAGGTCGTTCGGGCCCTCGCTGCCGGGCAGCTCGACGAGCACCCGCGGCGAGACGAGGTGCGTCGCGGAGTCGACTTCATGCACGTGCGTGCTGCGGTGCGAGCGTACGGCAACGCGTCGCCCGTCGGGCGCGAGGTCGAACGTGCCGTCGCCTTCGCGAAACTGACCGGCAACCGTGCCACCGACGAGCTCACCCGTCGTGCGCCGCCATTGAAGGATGCAGGACGAGCAATCCGGCGGGCCGCTGCACGGCCACTGGGAGTCACCCCAGACGAAGGCCATCACGCGCTCTCCGTCGCGTGTAAAGGTCGCGCGGCCGACCTCGTGACCGGCCTCGATGGTGCGGATTCGTGCATCGTCCGTGCTCGCCGCACGGGTCGTGGCGACGCGGACCATGAAGAAGCCGGGACGCCCATGGGCGGCCACGTGCAACTCGGCCCATGCTCGCGGCAGCGAGCCGACCGGCTCGCCGAGCGCCTCACGGAGGAGGGAGCGCGCGCCGCCGCGAATGGCCAGGTGTGCCGTCTGCCCGAGGAAGCGCCGCCAGAGCGGCTCGTCGGCGAGCTCCGCTGCGAGCGAGACCGCGACGGCGCGATCGACGGGAGTGTGCCCTTCCTCGAGCAACGACAGTGCGTCGGACAGTGAATGGTGTGCCATCGAGCAGTCAGTCCTCGCGCTCCAGACCCAGCGCGAAGACCGTTGGGAGCCTCGCGGGCGGCGACGAACAGATCAAGCTGTCGTAGCTCGCATCGTCAGCCCTTTCGTTCGCTTGTAGTAGGCAATGTAGTCCTTCGGCGTCGACATCGCGATCAGCTTTGCGACGGATGTGAGCTCGAGGTCATCGAGATTCTTGAAGCGCAGGCAGCACTTCCCCATGTCGAACCGCTTCCCGGCCGTCTTGAAGGCGTCCGCTAGCAGCTTCGCGCCGTTCGAGCCGTCGTAGGCACCCATGAGGTAGAATGAGTTGTAGTTCTTCTGTGCACCGAGGCCCACGTAGCAGAGCGGCTGGCCGTTGTACGTGTCGGAGAACTCCTCGAGCGGGATCCCCCAGTTGATCACGCCCCAGTTCATGAACTCGGCGTACCCTTTGGAGATGTGCTCGAGGACGAAGGCGCGTGCCTCCACGATCACCGCCCGTCTTTCGGGTGTGAGGGAGGCCAGGTATGCGTCCACGGTCGTGGGGCGAGCGGCTTTCGCCTTCGAGGAGGATTTCTTGCCAGCCATCGTCACGCGCCTTGTGTTCGGGTGCTCCAACCGGAGGTCATCGTAGATGTGGCGTCCCTGCTCGACAAGTCGGGTCCGGAGCCTCATGTAGCCGCCTGGCCGCGGGCGCGGGCGGTGCCGATCATCAGGAGCTGGGCAAGACCCCGTCGCGGGCCAGCGACGCGTACTGCAAGGCAATGCGCAAGTCCTGAGCGGGCGGAGGGCACCTCCGCTATGCATCCCGCTGCTCCGAGCGCCAGGTAGCGAGGGGTTCACGTGCGCGTGGCGGCCTTGCGCAACTCGGGCGGATGTTGCAGAGCGATTGGCTGTAGGCTGGGGCGATGGGCCGCATCGACCCCTTCCCGCCCTCGACGCTCGGGGAGTGGCGCACCTCGAGCGAGGCCGGTCGACAGCTGTGGTTGGAGAAGGCCAGGGACCGACATTTTGCTCGACATGCGGAGCCCGTGCTCGTCCGCGGTCACGTCTTTACCATTGATGGATCGGACATCGTCGACTTGGCGACATTCCTGTGTTCGATGGGGGAGGCCGTCAACGGTCCCGGTGGATACTTCGGCGTGAGCTGGGATGCATTCGATGACTGCCTATTCGGCGGTTTTGGCCTGGAATCACCCGCCAAGATCGTGTGGAAGAACGCCGCGAGGTCGAGGCAATCGATGGACAGCACGATGCTGGCCGAGTGGTGCGAGCGAGGGATTGCAGAAATCGACCACAGTGAGAGGCCAGAGCTGTATGCGGAGGGCCGTGCATCGCTGGTCGCGACCTTGGTACTTGCACGACGCGGCGAACGAACGTTCTTCGATGAGCTCGTCGCCACGATTGAAAGTGCATCGGCGCGGCACCTCTCGCGCCCCGACTGGGTGCTCGAAGTCATTCTCGAATAGATGAATGGCGAGCGTGGTCAGCGAGGCGCTCCGTGAGGGCCTTGGCTACGTTGTGCTGGTCGGGGTCCTGCACCGACGCGCGAGCTGGAGGCCCCCGCGCGAGCCGAAGTCAGTCGATGAGCTCGCCGGAGAAGCTGCCGGAGACCGGCTGGCCATCGGCCGTGCTGACGTCGTCGAGCCGGATCTCGCCGTGAACCAGCGGCCCGAGCGGGGTCAAGCTCGACTGGTCGACTATGTCGAGGACGTAGCCGAAGCCCGACTGCCAGTCGAGCGGCACGACGGCGCCGGGAACCCACAGCTCGGGATCGACGAACATCACGACGAGCCGCAGGTCGTCCGACGGGAGCACGCCGAGGACCTGGAATTCCGGGCTGATGCCGAGCTTGCCGTCCGTGGTCAGCCCGGCAGCCGAACCGGCGACGACGGCGTCCTCCATCACGCCGTCGATGTCGAACGAGAGCGTTCCCATGCCGGTGGCGAGCGGGTTCATTTCGACGGCCGTGCCCCAGGTGGTCGTGAACGTGCCGCTCACGGAACCGTACACGGCGTAGCAGGCCGAGTCGCGCAGATCGTAGGGCCACTCCGGCGCTCCCGGCTCGAGCTCCGCCACCAGCGCTGCCCGGCGGCCCGTGATGAACTCGCGCACGGAGTCCCGCGCCGCGGCGACCAGCGGCGCCGCGTCGGGCTCGAGCAGCGGGTCGCTCTGCGCCCCCAGGCGATCGAGCTCGGCCAGCAGCGCGTCCTCGTCCCAGACCTCGTCGAGGAGCTGGCGCAGGCGCTCGACGTAGCGGTCCCGCAGCGCGGGTACCGCGTACAACCGATGGGCGATCGCCCCGTTGGCCGAGACCGACTGCGGCCGATCGTCGGGCATGAACGGATCGTCGGTCGAGAACGCGATGTCTGGCGACCACGGCAGGAAGTACATCCGATCGGTCGCGGGGTCGTGGTAGACGAAGTGGTTGTTCTGGTTGTCGGCGTACCCGTCCCAGGCGCCGATGAGCGACTCGACGGCCCAGAACGTGAAGAACGAGTCGAGGTCGAGCACCGCGCCCAGCCGCTCCTCGAGCTCCCCGTCGCTGGCCGCGAGCGCATCGATCACGGCCGCGATGTCGCTGCGATCGGTCTCGTCCTCGTTGGTCTTGTTCTCGTACGTCGCGGTCCACCCCGCCCGAAAGTCGCTGAGCTGCCCCTCGTAGAGGTTGCCGCTGTCGTCGGGAAAGTAGCGGTGCAGCATCCGCCGCGTGACGCCCTCGACGTTGACGTACACGCCCAGATCCTGGTCGTTGACGACCACATGCGCGAGGTTGCAGCGCGACACGGGCAATCCGGCGTCGCGGAACACCTTGAATGCGAGGCACTGCTTGAGGAGCGAGGTGTCCTGGATCGAATTGTTCAAGGTGAGCTTCTCGACGCTCGAGACCTCGCGGTCGGCGACGTACTCGTCGAAGTCGAGCTTGAGCGACGGCTTGCCGAGGCTCGACGAGCCAAAGAAGCCCTTCTTGCGGACCCCGACGTCCGTGATGCTCTCTTCGAGGACGGTGACGGTCGCGGAGAAGTAGGTGTAGGCACTGCCCGGCGGCTCCGCCTGGCAGTCTCCGAGCAGCTCGTCGACCGAATTGACCTGGTGACGCAGGCTCTCCCACGCTGCGGGATCCATGTCGATCGCGACCTCGAGCACCTTAGTCTCGTCGTAGATCTCACCGGACAGATCCGGTTCCGGGGTCGGTGGCTCTTCCTGGCATGCGAGGTCGAGCACCGCGAGCACGGCAATCCCCAACGCGCGACCGCTTCGTGGCGACATCGAGGCAATACTACCCCAACTCTCCGGCGAACGGACGAACCCACGGCGGCCGCGGGGTCGCGCCCGAGCTCGTCCACAATGCCGCCCGTGCGGAGTATCATCGTCGCCGTGTCGACCCAACGACGCGCGTTCATCGGGACGATCGGCGGCTTCGCGGCCGGCTTCGTCGTCGCCACGCTCCTCCACAACTATCCCAAGGACGAGGTGACCCGGCACCGTTACTGCCAGCTCTGCGCCGAGTACGAGGAGACCTACCGCGAAGGGGTGATCCTCGGCGCTCGCACGGAGAACAAGTCGCTCTTCGGCGGTCCGCTGCGGCGCCTCCTCGCACCGTCGGTCGGCGAGCACGAGCACCGCTACACCGAGTGGGCGACGATCTTTCCGACGTTCGGCGTCCCCGATGAGCACCCGGAGGTCGCTGAGCGGATCCGCGGGATCCGGGAGCTGGAGGAGAGCCCGCAGGCAATCTCGGCCCTCGAGCAGGCGATGCGCCAGGACGAGGAGCGGACGACCCGGCTGATCCAGCGATTGCTCGACCCCGCCGAGAGGCTGTCGATGGCCGTGATCTCGCCGCTCGAGCGCGATGAGCTGAGCTGGGACGAGCGCTGGGCCGAGGTGGAGAAGAAGCTGGCGGCGCCGAAGGGGTAGGGGAAGGCAGTGCTGAGGGGGGGTCGACGGCGACGGGCTCCTCGGGGACCGGTGCCGCATCCACGAGCACCGATGCCAGCGGATCGATGGTCGATTCCACCGACACCGATTCCGCGAGCACTTCGACGAGCCGCATCGGCCCAGGCACGGCTCTCACGAGCGCCCGCGGAGCTCAGCCCTGGTCGTACGCGAGGAACGCCAGCTCGCCATCGACCGCATACACGAGCGTCCACGTGTTCACGTCGCTCTCGGGCGCGAGCCATACGCGTGCCTCCGCACGTGGGCTGGGCTGGAACTTCGCGCGTTCCCGGTCGATGAAGGCCGCGAGCGCCTCGGCGAGCGTGCGCTCGGGGTGCTCGTCGTCGTGCACGAGCCACTCGAGCTCGCCGCGCGCCTCGGCCTGCATGGCCTCGAGCGTGACCAAGCCGAGCCGCGTCGCGATCACCTCCACCGCCTGCTCCGTGGACGGCATCGTCACGTGCAGCCGGTCGAGCACGCCGCTGCCTCCGCTGTGGAAGGACAGCGAGTAGCAGAGCCCCTCCGTGGCCGGGGGCGCCGGCAGCCCGAGCAGCCTCGCCACCAGCGCGCACCCGCGGGCGCGGTGCTCGGGCTCGGCGTCGTCGTGGCCGAAGCACCGTGTGCGGCCGTCGTACGGGTGAAGATCTTCGCCGTCGCTCATGGGCTCTCGTTCACTCCAAACCACCCGCGCTTGCGCATGCTCGAGGAGCACCGCTATCGACTGGCGAGCTCCCTCTCGAGCACTGCGTGGAAATCGACGCGACGGCGGTAGGTCTTGACCGAGCCGCCCAAGAACAGCGCCGCGGCAGATACGGTCACCGCGACCAGTGGCGAGCTCACGAGCACATGGACGAAGTCCCACTTCGCTCGGTGGGCTCGCATCAGCGCCAGCAATTTGTCTCGCAGCACGCCGTCGTGGCGCTCCAGTCGATCCGTGTCCCAGAACATGTGCCCTCGACCAGGGCCGTGCTCGAGGAAGTGAGCGAGCTTGGGCTCGATGAGCTCGAGAGCCTCGGCGCCCACCGTGCCCGCGATCTCGAAGACGATGACGCGAGGGGTCAGGAGCTTCACACTGGCCCAGTTCGGTCCATTGGACCACCGATGGACCTCATCGTCTGGGAGCGACCAGGGCATGGCAGCAGGGGGTGCTGGGAGAGTCATGGGACCTCGGGTAGGGACGTTCATGAGCGGTAGGTGATGTTCCTTCCGCCGAAGGCCCCGACGTCGAGACCTCTATCGAGTATGTGCATCCACGGTCCGTTTCGACTCGACGATCTGGGGTTCTGCGAACGAATTCTTCGTGCGCACAAGCGCCGACACTGGAGCTGCCGCAGCCATGGAGTCGTCGAGGTCGTGGACCTCCCTACGGATTCCAAGTGCGAACGAGCGAGCCCGAGGGAACCCCGAGCACGACCTCGTTGACGGTGTGACCGTCGTAGGGTTGGGGTAGGTAGAGCGCCCTGTCGTTCCACCCGTCGATGCCGCTGCCAAACTCGAGGTTGTGACCGTAGTGGCTCTGCGAGGCCGTGTTCTCGTCGTAGATCGTGGTCACATTGCCGTCGGGATCGATCCGATAGAGGCCCGAGGACCAGAATTCGGGCACGTAGACGTTGCCACAGGCGTCGATGGCGATGCCGTCGTGCCAGCTGTCCCCGACGTTGGAGGCGAACAGCGTCGCCGACCCGGTGGGATCGAGGTCCTGGTCGAGCTCCACGAAGTACACCGGCGCGCCGGACGTGAGCGTCGAGACGTAGGCTCCCGTGCTGTCGAGGTTGAACACCATCGCACGCGGATGAATGTTGCCGGGCAGAGTGAGCCAGATCTCCACGGCTCCCGTGTCCGGGTCGACGCGGCGGATGTTGGTGGATGTGGACACGTAGGCGAGCTGATCGGGGCCGACCGTGATTCCGTAGGCTCCCGACAGCCCGCTGACCACCACGGTGTTCTGCAGCTCGGGGGTCACCCGCCGTAGCTCGCCGGAGCCGTTGGTGAACAACAGGTCGCCGTTCTCGAGCCAATCCATGTTCTCCACACCGCCGACGCCGGGCAGGAACACGGAGGTGACGTCATCGTAGGTCACCTGCAGGATCGCACCACCGTCCCAGCCGAGGAGGTGCCCGTCCTGATCGAAGGCCACGTCGTGATAGCCGCGCGCCGCGGCGAGCTCCGTCTGGGAGACGAAAGGCTCTACGAGGTTGTCGCAGTCCCAGTCGATCACCGGTGGGAGGTCGGGGAGCTCGCCGGTCGTCATGCCGCCGCCCACGTCGAAGATGAAGCCCGTGGTGCCGCCGCTGCTGCTGCTCGAGCTGGACCCGGAGGTCGTGCCGTCGAGGCTCGGCGTGTCGGTGGTGCCGCCCGAGGTGGTGGTGCCCGGAGGCGGTGGCTCGCCGCTCGTCGATCCCAACGGGGTGCTCGTCGAGCTGCTCTCTCCCGTGTCGTCGCCGACCTGGGGGCTCGCGCAGGCGCCTGCAAGGACGATGAGCACCCCGGTGACCTCGAGCTCTAGTTTCCGCGACATTCGTGTTTCCGCCTCGCGATTACGATGTAACCACGCCCAGCTCCCGCTTGCATGGTCGACCGGGGAAGCCTCCTTCATCGCGCGATCGGCGTCAATGACGACGGGGGCAGCGACATCGCCTCGGCCGCGGGCGCGGGCGCGGTCCACCGGCATCGACGACAACCTGAGCGACAGCACGGCGACCGACGCGGGGGCCGGCGATCCCGAGGGGTGCACCTCGCGCATGGATTCGACTGTCGGGTACTCTGTGCTCATCCTCGAAAGGGTCCGCCGATGTTTGCCGAGCTTCCCGTTGTTCTCTCCACTGCTCTGTTCGCCCTGTTGGGCGTGAGCGCCGTCGACTCCGCAGCTGCACCTCCGATCTGCGAGGACAGCGTGTTCTTTGGCGACAAGGATCCCGGTGGTGCCGACCACTGCGATCCCACCACCGATCCGGCTCTGATCGCCGGTGTGGCGCAATGTGACTCCCAAGCGGGCTTTTGGTGCTGCGATGGTGCCGACTGCACCTGCTTCTGCGACGAAGCCGACGCCGACGCCTACTGCGGCGACTTTCTCGGCCAGGCCACCTGCCAGGGCAACGCCCCCACCTGCCACGACTTCTACTTCTTCGGCGCAGTCGATCCCGGTGGTGCCGACCACTGCGATCCCTCCACCGATTCCGCCCTCGAGGCTGGTGTCGCGCAATGCGACGACCAAGGTGGAGGCTTTTGGTGCTGCGACGGTGCCGACTGCACCTGCTTCTGCGACGAAGCCGACGCCAATGCCTACTGCGGCGGCTTCCTGGGCCAGGCCACCTGCGAGAGCTGACGTGGTGCGCGATCGAACGCGCAGTGTCACTCCAAGGGCGCGACGAGGCCGCGCCCTCTTTGTTGGCCCAACGACGCAGAAGCAAGGCCGCTGGTGCTTGCCGTACCCTCGTATTCGTCGCTTCCCCCGGACAACGACAGATTCATCACCCCCCCGGACCGGCTCGACCGATCGGACATCGGGTTCGAAAAGCCGTTCCTGGGCGCATCACCTGGCCGCAGAGGCCGGGATCGTGACTATGGGACCGTGACTTCCGCTGGTATCGTAAGAACAGAGGTGCTCCGATGACCTGGGACGACGATGACGCGCTCTGGGGCGATGCCATGGCTTCGCCCCACGAGCGCCGCCAAGCCGACCGATTCTTCGCCGAGCTCACCGGCGAGTCCGTGGTTCCGTACAGAAACGAGCGAGCCGATCCGTTCTACGAGTCGCTCACCGACGAGGCCGTCTCCAACCACACCTTCCAGATCCGCAACCGCGTCGTCCGCTCGGGTACCGTCGCCGATTGCGACATCGAGCTGACGGGCGCGGGAGGGACAGTGCGCGGCAACGGAGGCGCCCACGGTCGAGTGGTGATCGACGTGGGCAACCTCGCCGACGGCGGTTACACGCTGCAGGCGACGCCCCGCAGCAACTCCACCGCCACCGTGGGCCCGGCGCTCGCGGCCGCGACCCCGCGCCCCTCACGGATCTGGCGCACGCTCAGCGCGAACGCCACGGTGCAGAGCGGGCGGATCACCAGCATAGCGCACCCCGACGTGTCGATTTCCGGTCGCACGATCACGCTCCGCATCCAGCCGGTCTGGATGGCGTCGCCCAACCGCCGCGCCCGGCCAGTCGACACCCCCATCGATCTCGCCATCGTGCATCACACCGCGGGTCGGACGGCCGGCCCTGCGATCAATACGTTCCTCCACGCCGGCTCCACCTCGGCCCACTACGTCATCGACGTCGACGGGCAGATCATCAAGATGGTCCACGAGAGCGAGACCGCCGCCCACGCTGGGATCAGCCACTGGGCAGGCCGCGATTCGCTCAACAGCACGTCCATCGGCATCGAGATCGTCCACCGAAGCGGGCCCTACCCGGCCGCGCAGATCACCGCGGTCACCACGCTGCTCCAGAGCATCCGAGCGGCGCATCCCAACATCCCCGTACGGCGGATCATCGGGCATGCCGATATCGCGACCCACGGCACGCCTCGTCGCCTGGGACGAAAGGCGGGCGACCCCGGCCCGGAGTTTCCCTGGTTCACGCTGGCTGTCGCGGGGCTCGGCATGCCCGTCCCCACGAGCGTCTCGATGGCCATTCAGCAGTCCATCCGCTCCAACCTCGGACTGCCGGCGATCTACGGCAACTTCTTCACGCTGGTGACTGGAGGGCGCCTGCGATCAGGCGACCGAGACTCCACCCAGACCTTCGGGCGCCGGCGACGCCCTGCGATCACCCACGCGGTCATCAACGAGCTGCAGACCGATCTGAGTGTCATCGGCTACTTCTCACCGGTCGACGGGACCTTCGGAGGACAGACCACCGCCGCGGTACGAGCCTTCCAGGAGCACTTCTTCAGCGGCAGCATCGCCCGGGCGGCACACCCAGGGCAGGTCGACGAGCGCACGGCAGAGGCCATCAAGGCCGTTCGTTAGCCGCTCAGTGTGGCGGCGGCGGCATCTCGAACGGCAAGCAATCCGTCAACGTCCCGAGATCACACCGTAACGGTGCACTCGCGGTCCCATGGCACTCGCGGGCCGACGTGATCGTATGTCCACTCTCGGAGAAGATGCCCTGGCAATCTTCGAGGTCGGCAGGCGGATGCACGACCATGTGGAGCACGATCGCAGGCACTTCCGCACTGAGCCGTGCCGCCTCGGTACCGTAAGCCTGTTGCGGAGTACCTCCCGCGGCCCGCCGGGCGCTCGGGTACCCTATTCGGCTTTCGCGGGCCCGCTACTCGCTATGACGAGCGGCGGATGAAGAGGCGCTGCTGCTTCGCGTAGCGAACGGTGCAGGCAGGGCTATGGAACCGCGAAAACGTGAACTCCGGGGTGCCGACGCGGTAGCAGTACGCGGCAGATCAGAGCTCATCATACCGCCTCACTCCGAAGGTATCGCACTGCCGCGGATCACCGCTGTCGAACCCACGCCTGAACCAGCGGATGCGCTGCTGGCTGGAACCGTGGGTGAACTTCGCTTGGTCGCGGTGTCCGAGCGCGTCATCGCCGATCGAGTGTGCGGCCTGCGTGGCTTCGCCGAGGTCGGCATCCGTGATCGCGAGGTCGGAGCGCGCAGAGTGACCCCACACGCCGGCCAGGCAGTCCGCTTGCAGTTCCACGCGCACGGACACCTGGTTGTTCGTCTCACCCCGTACGTCGAGACGCGACGAGCCGATCAGGTTCTGCACGTGGTGACCGACCTCGTGCGCGATCACGTACGCCTGAGCGAAGTCGCCTGGTGATTTCAGTGTTCGAGCGAGGTCGTCGTAGAACGACGGGTCGATGTAGAGCCTCCCATCGGCGGGGCAATAGAACGGACCCACCGCCGCGGTGGCGTTGCCGCATCCTCCCGTGCTGACCGCGCCAGCGAACACCACGAGCGTGGGCATCGCGTAAGTCGACGGGGGCTCGTGCCCGTAGCTGGGCAGCGCCGACGCGGCGAATTCCTGCTTCCAGACGTCTTCGGTCGAGGCGAGCACGGCTCGTGAGAAGTCGCAGGCCTGGGCGTTCTTCGGGGATGCGTCGCAGACCGTTCCGGCCGACGACGTGGTGGTGGTCGCGCCGCCGAATAGCGACTGCCTCACGTTGCTCGAGGCGAACAAGTAGATGCCGCCAAGGACCAAGGCTGCCACCACGACGCCCTTGAGCCCGAAGAAACGGAAGGCGAGCGACAGGGCTCCAACGCCTACGCCACCCGCGCCCCCACCACGACCGGCGCCACGATCCTCGAAGTTGTCTGAGCGTCGTCTTCCGCCGAGATCCATGGTTCCTCTGCCTTGGAGCGAGGCTAGCGTACTGGCATCGGGAGGCTAGCGGTCGGCGAGAATCGACGGCGGGCGCCGCCCGAGGTACGCCCTGCGGTGGGTGTGCGCGGATGATCGGCGCATGGGACACGGTCGGGCGCATGCGCTCACCGGTGCGTCGGTGTCGTGCGCAATCGGGGGGCAATCGAACGGGCGAGCACGGCATCGTCCTTGCACGACCGCGGGCACGATGGACACCACCCACGATCAGGACATCAAGAAGCTGAACTCACTGCTGCGCGGCGAGATCGCCGCGGTGGAGACCTACGGTCAGTGTATCGAGAAGATGAAGGACTCGGCCACCGTGACGGAGCTCCGTACGCTGCAGTCGTCGCACCAGCGGCGCGTGAACGAGCTGCGGCAGCAGATCATCGCGCTCGGCGGCCAGCCCGAACAAGGCTCGGGGGCGTGGGGCGCGTTCGCCAAGCTCGTGGAGGGCGGCGCCAAGGTGTTCGGCGAGTCGGCCGCGATCTCGGCGCTCGAGGAAGGCGAGGACAAGGGCAAGCGCGACTATGCCGATCTGGACGGTCTCAGCCTGAACGTCCGGAGCTTCGTCCAGCGCGTGCTGATGCCCGAACAGCAGCGCACGCACGACGCCCTCAGCCGGATCGATCACCGCATGTAGGCCGCATCGCGCGGCCGGTCGAAGGACCGGCCGCGCCCAAGCTCGGCTCACCCGTCGAGCGACGCAACCGCGGCGTCGACCTTGCGTGCGAGGTGCCAGTGCACGAGCGCTTCGACGAGGAAGATCGCGTAGAGCAGCCCCGAGACGACGCCGCCGAAACCGGGGAGCACCACCAGGTAGAAGAGCGGCTCCACGGCGCGCTCATCGGGGCCCAACGATGCCACGAGCAGCGCAGGCAGGAACATCACCGTGCTCGCGATCGCGTGGGCCCGAACGAGCCCCTGCGCCGAGGACAGCCGGAGCCGCCATACGAGGAGGAACAACGTCAGGTACGAAGCGCCCACGATCCACAGCGCCAAGACCAGGAGCTCTGCCGAGACGCCGACGTCGAGCAGCACCATGATGAAGACGGCGAGCAGCGAGAGCGCGAGGCCGACCTCGACGAACGGCCGCCAGCGAAAGCCGAGCTCCGGTCGCACGCTCCGCCAAAGCCGCGAGAGCGGCCACGCGAGGGCGTGGGCGAAGAGGATGATCGGGCCCATCATGAGCAGGACCGCCACGCTGGCCTCGCGGATGTCGGGGCCGGCGCAGCCGCTCGCGAGCGCGAGCACGAGGAGCGACACGGCGCGCAACCGCGGCATGGAAGTGATCGTGGACATCGTCGCGCCTCGCCCTGTCCGGACGACACTACCCCGCATGGGAAGCGCCCGGCGAGGGGTGATCCTTCCCAGAGCTCGTTTCCTCCTCCGGACAGTCGAGCACCACCTTTCCCCGCAGGCTTCGCACGATCTCAGCCCCCTTGTTGCTCTGCGAACATCGTGTCGAGACGCTCATAGCTCGTCTCCATGCCGTCGGTCATGCCGGTGGAGATGGCCGCGTCACGCGCCGCTTTCGAGCCATAGTCCATCAGCACGACCAGCGTCGTGACGCCGTTCTTCTCGGTGAAGGTCGAGCGGTTCATGGCGGGATTGTCGACCGGCATGGCGCCGGCGACATCGCCGATATCGCCGGGATCGAAGTATTCCTCTTGCGTCATCTTCGCGGGGGCATCGACTTCCTTGAACTCGCCGAAGAAGCCGAACTCCTGGCCGCCTTCGTCGGAGCGCCAGCGCCAGCGATACTTGCCGCCGGGGCGCACATCCATCTCGCACACCGGCAACGACCAGCCCGGATAGCCGTACATCCAGTGCTTCAGCAGCTTCGGATCCGTGTGCGCCTGCCACACCAGCGTGCGCGGGGCGTGGAAGCTGCGGGTCACGCGAACCTCGGTGTCGCTCGGCAGCGAGACTTCGGCTTTGAACTTTTCTTTCTTGATCATGGCGGTTCCTTTCTGTGGTGTTGGGGTTTCTCTAGTGGCGCTTGCGTTTCGATCTGGGCGGTTTGGCCTGGAGTTGGCCGAGCAAGGTATCGAGCGCGTCGTAGCGGCGTTCCCAGAATTTCCGGTACCCCTCGAGCCAGGCGGAAGCCTCGGCCATCGGTCCGCCTTCGATGCGACGCGGGCGGCGCTGGGCGTCCTGGCTGCGGGAGATGAGCCCGGCGTTCTCGAGCACCTTGAGGTGCTTGGAGATGGCCGGTTGGCTCATGTTGAAGGGCTCCGCCAGCTCCGTCACCGACGCTTCGCCCAGCGCGAGGCGGGCGAGGATGGCGCGGCGTGTCGGATCGGCCAGTGCGGCGAAGGTTGCATCGAGGCGGTCCGAGGCCTTCATATATAACCCGTGGGTTCCATAACTTAAAGGATATATACGGCGACGAACGGCGCCTGTCAACGCGGGTAGGGAGCATCGGCGCAGAATTCGAGTGGACCCTCGGCGATCCGCGTCGATCGCAAGGCTATACTGCGCCGACCATGAAGAAGCTCCTGCTTTCGGTCGGTGTCGCGACGGCGTGCGCGGGCGAGGGATCGAGCGACTCGACTCCGGGCAGCGAAGGCTCGGGCAGCGAGACGATCACCACGACCGCGAGCACGAGCGTCAGCGCGGGATCGCCGAGCACCTCCGACGACGGCGGGCCGAGCACCGACCCGTCCGACGGATCGTCCGGCGGCGCCGATGCGAGCAGCAGCGGCGGCAGCACCGGCGGCGGCGCCCGGGGCTGCGCGGACTACCTCTTCTGCGAAGACTTCGAGCTGGGCAACGCGGGCGAGACACCGCCGGGCTGGACCGAGCATGCCGGATGGGACGGCGGCGGATCGCGGGCGGTGCTCTCGACCGAAGACGCCCACGGCGGATCGCAGTCGCTCAAGGGCGCGGTCGGGACCAACGGGCAGTACCGCATCGAGCACGATCTCGACATGCTCGGTGACGCGGGCTCGAACCACTGGGGTCGCATCTTCTACAAGGTGAAGACGCCAGTCGCGCTCGACGGCATGTACGTGCACAACACCTTCGTCGCGTTCGGCCGCCCCGACGCCGCCAACGGCAACGAATCACGGCTGGTCGATACCGTGGTCGATCCGCAGGGCGCCCACCAGTTCCTCTTCAACGTGCCCGACGACTCGTGCTGCGTCGGCTCGTCGTACGACTACAGCTACGAGGGCGGCTGGCACTGCGCCGAATGGTACGTCGACGGCGCAACCGAGAGCTTCCGCTTCTTCTACGACGGCACCGAGGTGACCGACATCGCGTTCATGGGCACGGACGGTGCACACATCGACAGCTTCGAGTCGATCATCGTCGGCTGGATCAACTACCAGTCCCCGAGCGTCCCCAACGAGGGCTGGTTCGACGACCTCGCGATCGACGACACGCAGATCGGCTGCGACTAGGTGCCCAAGATGCGAGCCGCGAGCCGCGAGCCGCGAGCCGCGAGCCGCGAGCTCGGGGTCGACCCTCGGCGTGAGGGGCATCGTCCCAAAGTGCTCGCGGATCGGGCCCGACTGGTGTACCCCTGGCAGCATGCGGGCTCTCTTCGTTCTGGCGGGGGCGATGTTGGTGGCGGCGTGCGGCCGCAGCCCGCTCGACTGGGCCGAGGGTGACGGGGGTGCGGGTGCGTCGCACGGGCGCGTGTCGGTGGACGACGGCGCGGACGACGGAGCCGACGGGGCTGACGGGGCCGATGCGGACACCAGCCCCACGTGTCGGCAGGCCGACTTCTTGTTCGTGATCGACGACTCGCAGAGCATGGCCGACAACCAGGCCAAGCTCGTCCGGGCCTACGATGCGTTCATCGGGGGAATCGTCGAGACGGTGGAGCAGCTCGAGAGCGTCCACGTGGGCGTCGTCACCACCGACGCCTATGCGCACAACGCCGGCGAGTGCCGGGCGCTCGGCGGGCTCGTGATGCAGACCGGCGGACCCAACTCGAGCGATGCCCGGTGCGGCCCCTATGCCGACGGCCATGCGTTCATGACCGAGGCCGACGACATCGAGACGTCGTTCCGCTGTGCCGCGCGCGTCGGCACCGATGGCTCGGGTGTCGAGGCGGTCGTGGGAGCCATCCTCGCGGCGGTGTCACCCCCGCTCATCGATCCCGGCGCATGCAACGAGGGCTTCATGCGCGACGATGCGCTGCTCGTGATCGTGATCGTGACCGACGAGGACCTCGACATCGCACCCGAGTTCGGCTACGCGCAGCTGCTCGCGTACAAGGATCCGGGCGAGCTCGTGGTGGTCGCGCTCGCCAACCCCACCGATGGCGAGTGCGGCATCGACAAGCTCTCGTTCGGCATCGAGAGCCTCGTCGCCCTGGCCCAGCACGGGTTCATGGGCTCGATCTGTGCGGACGACTACGGCAGCATCTTCGACGACGCGGTGGCGGTGGTCGCCGAGGCATGCCTCGGACGTTGAGGCCTCGGCGGCGCAGTGATTACCTGAACCTACGAAACCGGCGGTGTGGGCGCTGAGGACGGCTGAGGTGGCTCGGAATCGGTGAGCGGTCGCTTTCCGATGCGGAGCCGACACCATCCGCTGCTCGGCCAGAGCCCTCGGGTGGGTCGCCCCTCGCTCGCCGAACCGCGTCCGCGGCCGTTTGCGCCCTCGATTCCGCGTTTCGGTGGTGCTCGCGAAGCCCGGGCCGGGCAGTGGCCATATAATCTCTCACGATGAGTCGAAGCGTCAGGGTGCTGGCCATGGTGGTTGGGGCGACGGCATGCGGCGCGGCCCCACCCGCGGGATCCGGGTCCGACTCGAGCACGAGCTCCACGGGTGACGTGGGCACGACCGCCATGGGCACGACCACCGCGCCCGCGCCCGAGTCCTCGTCGAGCACCACCGCAGTGGCAGAGGCAGACAGCTCGGACGTCACCACCGGCACGTCCGGCAGCCCCGTGATCTTCGACGTGGGGGGCATAGCTTCGACCGGATTCGACGCCACCACCGGGGAGCCGATGTTCGATTGCACCGACATCCCGGAGCTCCCGGTGGAGGCCACGGTCGTCCGTACCGTCCCCGGTGGCGAGGACCTGGAGTTCGACGCGCACGGCAACGTCGTCATCGCCGAGCGGGGACAAAACGCGCTGTTCCTGATCCCCCGCGAGGGGGATCAAGTATTGATCAATCCCGACATCAACCTCACCTCCACCGCCGGCACCGCGGTGCTGCCCGACGGCGACATCGTCGTCGCCGACGAGTTCTCGCCGCTCATTGCCCGCGTCGACCCCGAGACCGGCCAGATGACGCCGATCACGTACGGGCCGGGCATCGGAGGCTGCAACGGATTGATCGTGGGCAGCGACGGCATGCTGTATTGCGCGACCTACTGGGACGGGCCGCCGACGAGTGGTGTGGCCCGCATCGACCCCGACAACGGCGATGCCGAGTTCCTCTACCCCGCTCCGGGCATCGATGGCATCACCTTTGCCGCCGACGAGACGTTCCTCTACTTCAACGAGGGCGAGTTCTACGGGGCGGGCACCGGGCACCTCTTCCGTGCTCCCTTCGAAGACGGGGAGCTCGACGAGGTCGAGGATCTCGGACCCCCGCTGGCCGCCACGCAGGGAACCGTCGACGGCATGGTGAGCGATGTATGCGGCAACGTGTACATCGCGACCCAGGGCCTCAACAGCCCCGCGTGCGCAGGCTCCTCGACGGTTCGCGTCACGCCCGAGGACGAAGTCGAGATCGTGGCATGCTTCGGCAACAACTCGTTCACCCCCGGGCTCGCGTTCGGCTCCGGCGTCGGCGGCTGGGAGGCCGATACGCTCTACGTGATCGATTGGTTCGGTGTCTTGTGGGAGGTTCCGGTCGGCGTTCCGGGAGCGCCATTGCCGCATCTACGTTGAGACGGAGTGACATGCAGCAGCGGTCGATAGTGCTCGAGCGAACCCACACCTGGATCCTACTGGCCCTCACGGCGTGCCCGGGCACCCCGGGCGGGGGCGAGACCTCCGAGGGCAGCACGTCCAGCTCGTCGTCGGGGGACACGACCCCGGCGGACGATCCATCCACGACCTCGACGGCCGACTCGACCACGTCGGAGGCCAGCTCGGGCGACACTGCGGGGAGCTCCGACGGTTCGAGCTCGACCGGCGGGGAGATCGAGCTCGCCGGCAACTGTGCGCTCGCCGATCACGTCGGCGGTTTCGTGGCGGGGTACGAGCCCTCGTACAGCGCATTCTCGGGCTCGGTCGCCGACGGCGTGGTTCCGCTGAACGTGCTCGAGCAGGTCGGCGAGGACGGCAGCTGTACGCTACTACGCCGCAACAACCCCTTCTGCGACCCGGGGTGCAACGCCGGCGAATCCTGCGACTTCGACGGGAGCTGCATCCCCTACCCGATCAATCACGACGTCGGCGTGGTGACGGTCACCGGCCTCGCGAAGCCGGTCATGCTCGAGCCGGTGGCGCCGACGTTCTCGTACTTCGACACCATGCTCCCGCACCCGGGGTTCGAGCCCGGCGCCCTGATCACGGTCGAAGCCACCGGCGGCGACTACTCACCGATGGTGCTGCACGGTATCGGCGTGGAGATGATCGTGCCGACCGCCGACGAGCTCCACCTGGCCCCCGACACGCCACTCGATGTGGCGTGGGCCCCCGGTGACCCCCTCACGACGATGCGCCTGCAGCTCGGCGTCGATCAACACGGCTTGAGCCCGCTCGCCATGATCTGCTCGGTACCCGCCGATGCGGGGAACCTGACGATCTCGGGCGAGCTCATGACCCAGTTCCTCGACAACGGCATCTCGGGTTTTCCAAGCGCCGACTTCCACTTCGAGACCGTCGACTCGGTCGAAATCGAGCCTGGCTGTGTCGATTTCGTGGTGCGCTCGCATGTGAAGGTCGCGGTATGGATCGAGGGGCATACGCCCTGCAACGTGACCCCCCAGTGCCCAGAGGGGCAGATCTGCGATGTGATGAACCAGACCTGCGTGTGACTGGCAGGCCTCGCTTCAGCGAGGCGGTTCCCGCTCGGCATGGTGCGGCTCGATCGTTGCCGCGCCCGCTTTCGCCCGCCCGCCCTTCTCGGCCCAGGTCCGGGTCCAGCGGTTCTGCACCACGCGCAGCATCAGCAGCATCGCGAGCGCGAGCACGGTGAAGGCGACGAAACCCCAGAGGTACGTCCCCACCAGTTGCTTGCTCTGGCCCATCGCGTTGGGCAGGAAGCTGCCGCCGAGCGCGCCGACCTCGCCGATCATCGAGCCCGCCACCGCGGTCGTCATCGGCCAGCGGAGCGGCACCAGCTGGAAGAGGGCACCATTGCCGGCACCCAGCGCGGCGAAGCAGAGCATGAACAGCAGTGTCGTCACCGCGAGCGACGACCCCGCGAAGCCGCACAGCATCAGCGTGACCGCGACCACGAGGAGCACGCCGGTCAGCGTGTTGATGCCACCGATGCGGTCCGACAAGTGGCCGCCGACGACGCGCACCGCCGAGCCTATCAGCGTCGCCAGCATCGTGAGCTGGCCGGCCTCGATCTTGGTGACCTTGAACTGGTCGTGGAAGTAAGTCGGCAGGAAGCTCGCGAGGCCGATGAAGCCGCCGAAGGTCACGATGTAGATGAGGCTGAACGCCCAGCCGTCCTTCTCGAACAGGCACGAGACGTGCTCGCGCAGCGTCTGCTTCTCGCGGTCGGGGGGCTCCTTGGCGGCGACCCACATCACCGCCATCGGCAGCAGCATCGTCAGCGCGGCGAGGCCGTAGACCGTCTGCCAGTCGTAGGCCTGCGCGAGGGGCGGCGCGAACAGCACCGCGAGCACGGTGCCCGAATTGCCGGCGCCGGCGATGCCCATCGCCAGGCCCTTGTACCGGGGCGGGTACCAGCCCGAGCCGAGCGAAAGCGCGACGCCGAAGCTCGCACCGGCGATGCCGAGCAGCACGCCCATCGCGATCACGCTGTCGTAGGTCGAGACGTGGAAGTAGCCGAAGCCGAGGGCGGCGACGATCAGCGCCATCTCGACCATCGCGGCGTTCTTGCGGCCGATGTACTGCGCGAGCACGCCGAGCGGAAATCGCATCAGCGCGCCGGCGAGGATCGGCACCGAGACCATGAAGCCCTTCTGCGCCGCGTCGAGGCCGAAGCTCTCGCTGATGAATGGCGCCATCGCGCCGTTGAGCACCCAGATCGCGAAGCAGAAGTCGAAGTAGAGGAATGACGCCGCGAGGGTGGGCCAGTGGCCGGCTTTGATGAAGGTCTTGAAAGCGGTCATGGTCGGCAGTGGTGTGGTGGCATACGCGGCGCGCGAGGCTCCGTGGGAAGACGTTGCGAAGGCTCGGCGGGGCGCCGCGGCGTGCTGCTGAGGGTAAGTAACATTGGCCGCGAATTCCGGGTGGACCCTCCGCGTTCCGTCCCTCGATCTGGTCCCGAACCCACTCGAGGTGCGCTGCTGCCCTCGAAGATGCGCGCTTCGCGTTTGACGGATTCACTCGCTCTCGACGAGCTCGACCGCCGCCATCGATTGGCCAGCATGATCGATCGCAGCGGCGTTCGGCGACGAGCGAGCCCAGCCGCAGCCGGGCGGCTTCTACGGCGGATGGATCACCTCGCACGTGGTGGGGCCCTTCAAGGGCGGGCCAGGCACCGCGGGGTGGTAGCTCCCGAATGCGCAGCTCATGCCGCCGACGGCGGCGAGACGCGAATCAGCAAGCGCGAGGGCCCGTGCACATGAAACGACGGCCGAGGCTCCCATGGCTCCTCGCTCGCCCGCGAGAGCGACGGCAGGCGGAACAGAAGCTCGCGCAGCGCCACGCTGGCCTCGAGCCGCGCCAGCGCAGCGCCCAGGCAGAAGTGGATGCCGTGGCCGAAGCCCAGGTGGGGCCGAGCCGCACGAGTGGGATCGAACCGATCGGGGTCGGTGAAGCGCGCGGGATCCCGATTGGCGGAGCCGATCATCGCCAGCACGCGCTGGTTGGCGCCGATGGTGCGACCGTGGAGCGTGACGTCGCGCTTGGTCACGCGGAACGCGACCTGCACCGGGGAGCGATGGCGCAGCACCTCCTCCAGCAGCGCGGGGATCCGATCGGGGTCGGCCCTCACCCACTCCAGGGCCGACGGGTGCTCGAGCAGGCACGTGACCGCGTTGGCGATGAGGTTCGTGGTGGTCTCGTGGCCCGCGAACAGCAGCAGCTGGAAGAACCCGAGGATCTCCGCCTCGCCGAGCCGTTGCCCGTCCACCTCGGCGCTCCGCAGCCGCCCGAGCAGATCGTCGCTTCGGCCCGCTCGGCCCGCTCGGCCCAGGTCCGCCAGGTAGCCGTCCATCTCGCGCGACGCCGCTACGAACGCTCCCGTGGCTCGCTCGGCCGCGGCCCCGCCCTCCAGCGTGTGGATGAGCCCCAGCATGATCTCGCTCCAGCGCCGAAACCGGGGGTAGTCGTCAGGAGGAACTCCCAGCAGCTCCGCGATGACCACCAGCGGCAGGGGAACCGCGTAGTCGCCCACCAGGTCCATCACCGAGGCGCCGGCCTGCGCGTCGAGCAGCCGCGCCGACACGTTCCTGATGCGCGGCTCGAGCTCGGCCACGCTCCGCGGGGTGAAGACGCGCGAGATGATGGCTCGCAGCCGTGCGTGGCGCGGAGGATCCGAGAAGATGAGCCAGGTCCCGGGCTGCCCCCCCGCCACCGCGGAGCCGAACGACGCGTGATCGGTCATCACCCGCTCGACCCCGGCGTAGTCGAAGACCGCGTAGAGATCGAGCGTGGGGTGATGGAGGAGCGGCGAGGCACTGCGTAGCCGCGCGTAGAGGGGATACGGATCACGAAGTACGTCGGGACTCGGGTCGAGCATGGGATCCACCTCCTGATTAGTACAACGTACTAACAGCTTGGCAACCGTAGGTCAATGTCCTAGAATCAGCGCCATGAGCGACACCCGGCAGCGCATCCTCGACGCCGCGCGCCAGCTCTTCAACGAGCGGGGGCTCCACCGGGTGGGGGTGCGGGAGATCGCCCGGGCGCTCGAGATGAGCCCGGGCAACCTCGCCTACCACTTCCCCACCAAGGATGACCTCGTCACCGCCCTGATGCTCGAGCTCCGCGACCGAAATGCGGTGGCGGTGTTCGGCGAGCTCCCCGACGACTACTCCCTGGTCATGTTCCATCGCGCCGCATTATTCGCGATGCGGAGCATGCTCCACTACCGCTTCGTCCTGCTGAGCTACGTCGATGCCTTGATGGCGTCTCCCGAGCTGCAACGGCTCCAGCGCGAGCTCTGGGAGCATCGGCGCTCGCGCTACGACGCGATGCTCGAGCGCCTCGTCATCAACGGCGATCTCGAGCGTCGCGCGCTGCGGGGCCGTACGCGGTACCTGCACGAGCAAGGCGAGATGATCGCGCGGGGCTGGCTGCAGGCGGCCATCCTCTACGGCCCAAGCGACGACCAGGCGGCCGTGCTCCACTACGCCAAGCTCGGTTGCGCCCTGCTCGAGCCCTACTGCACGCCCCGCGGACGTCGCACCATGCGACGCATCCTCGCGGGTGAGCACGACGACGAGCGATCTGGATGACGGCGCAAGCGGGCTGCGGTCGAACCCTCGGTGGCCTGGTCCGAGCGGGCGACCGGAGCCGCTCGACCACCTTCGTGCGGTAGACCGCACCGGAAGCCGAGGAGGTCGGCGAGCTCCCCACGCCGCCGCCGAGGATCCGCCGGCTCAAGGTGCCGAGGCCTGGGTTCGATTTCCTCGACTTCGAGGAGGCCAGGCGGCTCGTCGAGGCGGCCCGGCATGCGCCCGAGCCGTGGCGGGCGATGATCCCGACCGCGCTGTGGACCGGGCTACGGCTCGGAGAGCTGCGAGCGCTGCGGTGGGATGACGTGGAGCTCGTGGCCGCGCGCATGCGCGGGGCAGTGACCTTCGAGGCCCGTCAGATCGTCGCGGATTCCGGTTAGGGTCTAGCATGCCCCTCACGCCTGGGTCTGCCTCTCGCTCCTCGTGGCTCGGTCGCTGGCGCCGGCTCTGGGCCGCTCGCCGCGACCCCACGCGGCTCGGCGATGCGTCCGTGCTCCAGAGCGCATGGATGGGGGTGAGGATGAGCGCGGTTGCCCGGGCCTCGGTCGATCGACTGCTCCGAGACCGCGGCCCTGCCGTGCTGCGCCTGGCGCTCGACGATGAGGCCCTCCGCCGGCTCCCCGCGGGGACCTTCGGACGGCGCTTGGTCGAGTTCTGCGACGCCAACGCCATCGTGCGTGCGACCATCAGCGACGAGATCGACGATGCGGAGCTTTCCGAGGTCTCCGCTACGGCGCGCTATATCGTCATCCACGACATGCTGCACGTGCTGCTCGACTGTGACACCTCGATCCCCGAGGAGCTGAGAATCACCGCGTTCATCCTCGAGCAGCGCTACTTCGGTGCGCGCTGGCTGTGGCTCGGCGTGTTACGGCTGCTCGGGCCGCTGGTACGCCCGCTCCAGGCGCGGCGCATCGTCGCGAACATCCGCCAAGGGCGGAGCCTGGCCCGGCGGTCCCGCATGCTGCTGGGAGAGCCACTCGAGGACTTCCTCGCCGAGGACCTCGAGGCGCTGCGTCGCCGCCTGGGGCTCGGGGCCGCTCCCGTCGTAGCCCCAGCCTGACGACCCAACCTCACGGTCCGCGGGGATAGGCGGCTAGCGTGCGCTGGTCGTCGTCGCTCTCGGTTCGGCCGAGCAGTGCACAACTTACTACTTCTGCACAAACGGCGCAGAGCCCTACGGCCCTAGCTACGCGGTGTGGCGATCGGAGCCCTCGCGTACGCGGCCGAGCTCGAGGATCGAGAGCGTGATCACGAGGCCTTCGTCCGAAAGACGATCGACCTGTGGACCGACGTACCCGCACGCACGCCGTCGGCCACCGCGAACGCCACCATTCCCGCTGCGATCGCCGCGTCGCCACAGGCAAAGACGCGAGGCTCACCGCGTGCCCGCTCGCCGCGAGCCGCAAGAGCAGCTCGACCATCACCCCCAGGACCGAGGGGATTGCCCAGACGAATCGATCACTGTGGAGCGCACTCCGTGAGCTGGTCGGTCGTCGAGGCCCGGAGCATGCACGTGCGCATCGCGTCGAAGCGCTCGGGTCCGAGCTGCTCGCGCTCCTTCGTCATCGCTTCGACGCAGATCATCAGATCCTGCGGTGGTAGCTCTTCGATCGAAGGGGAATCGGGGGGAAGGAACAGGAGCGGGAAGACATGCACGCAGAGGACTTCGAGCTCACGCTGCTCGGGTCGCTGGCAATCCCGCAGCGCCTTCGGGGACGTGGCCGCCACCATGCATTCCGCCTTCGCTCGGAATTTCTCCGGGCCCAGCCGAGCCAGGTCGTCGCGGGCGGCTGCGATGCAGTCTTCGCGGGACTGTACTCGCACCTCTTCGTCGTGGGTCTCCACGTACCTGGCCACCATCGCTGCCGCGCGATCGCAGACCAGGGTCGGGGTGAGCTCCGAGTCGCCGGACGATGCCGGCTCGGGCGACGGCGCGGGCTCGGATTCGGGTGAGGCTGTCTGCGGGTGCTGCGCGGGAGCGCTCGACTGCTTGCAAGCGAGCGAGCCCACGAGGATCAGTGCGAGGCAGAGGTGCGAATGCATGCTCGGGTCACTCGGGTTCGCAGAGCTCGAGATCGGCGAGGGTGGCGGTATTGATCCGTGAAGTACGGGTACCCGGGAATCGCCGGCTCGATCGTTAGCACGTCGGCCCCGCATCCGACAGCGGAACGGATCGTTCCCGACCGACTCGACCGGCTCGACCGGCTCGACCGGCTCGACGAGCAGGTCGAGTCGATCGTCGGGCGTCCGTGCGGCACTACCGGGATGCCCATGATGAATCACGCCCCCCATCTCCGCGCCCATTGCGCGCTGCTCGTCGTCGCGCTCGCAGGCGCCTGCGGGCCCGCACCTGCGAAGCGTACGAAGACGAGGCCATGACGGAGGCGATGTGTGCCGCCGAGCTCGCAGCGGTCGATGCTGCGTGCCCGACGTTCGGTCAAGGCTGAGCTCCCATCGCGGACGAGCCGCGACCCGCGTCATCCATCGGAGAAGGCGGATGCTCACCTGCGCGGCGGCAGCGGGGAGCGGCGGCCGTCGTAGGTCCGCGGGCGGTTCGTCACTCGCATGTCTTGTTCATGGAGCTCTGGAACGCGCAGTAGGTGGCCGTGAAGGTCCCCGAGCCGGCCGATGGCGCAGACGCTCCAACCCCAGGCGCTCCGAACATCGAGAGGTCGGGTCGGAATTCCCAGCCCTCCTGGTGGTCGCTGCTTCGCTCGCGCCTGCGCTCCAGGAGCTGAGCGCCGGCCGCGATCTACCGGCCGCCCGTGGCCCAGAGGATGAGCAGCGAGGAGCCGTGGCATCGGGAAAGCTGGCACGTAGGGTGCTCGCGGAATCCACGCCAGGACTCCAGGCATCGTTCGCGTCGAGCGCCCCGGGGTAGGTGGCCGGCGTCGGCAGGCCGGGTCCAAAGCCGCTCGTGATCACCTGATCATGGCATTGATGCTAGATTGGCCAACGATGAGCCGCGCGCTGCAGAACGCCGCCCGACCCGCGACCATCGCCGACCTGCTCGCGATCCCCGAGTCCGAGCGATTCCACGAGCTGATCGAAGGGATGCTCGTCGACAAGGACGCGGCCTCGGGCAAGCACGGCGAGGCTCAGCTCAGCCTCGGCATCTTGCTGCGGCCGTTTCGGCGCGGCGGTGCAGGCGGGGGCCCCGGCGGGTGGATCTTCGCGACCGAGGTCGAGGTGCGGTTCGACGAGATGAACGTGCTGCGCCCCGACGTGGTGGGCTGGCGGCGCGAGCGGCTGTCGGAGCTCCCGGCGGAGGTGCCGATCGCCGTGATCCCCGACTGGATCTGCGAGATCCTCTCGACCAACCGCGCGAACGACCTGGTCCGCAAGAAGCGGATCTATCACCGGCACCAGGTTGCGCATTATTGGGTGATCGACCCCGACGCCGAGATGCTCACCGTGTATCGCCACGCGCCGGAGGGCTACCTCGAGGCGCTGGTGGCCGTGCGGGGGGAGACGGTGCGGGCGGAGCCGTTCGAGGCGCGTGAGCTGGCGGTGGGGGTGCTGTTCGGCGACGACGAGCCGGCGTAGGCATCAGGTCTCAGGCGCCGCCGCAGCGACGAGCCTGCGCCCGGTACGGCCGGTGGCGCCGAAGACGAGGAGACGGGATGCAGCGATCATCAGAGCGTCCGATGCGTCATGCGGCCATGTTCGCGGCAGGGCGATGGATGTGGCTCGTGGCGAGCAGAGATGGTTACACGGCCCGAGCGTCGAGCGCGACCGCGGTGGAGAGCAATCCCTCGAGCACCCACACGGTGTCGAGCCTGCCGAGGTGGCGGAAGCTGACATGCAGCCAGCGGTGGTCGCTCGCGGTGAGCTTGGGCGAGCGCCGGGCCAAGCCGGCAATGAAGCGCGGGTCGAGCTGGAGATCGGCCGGCGCGACCGAGGTGACGGGCCCGTGAAGCTCGACGCGGAACACGTAGCGCTCGTCCGACCCCTCGCGCGGAGAGATGCGGATCGTCAGGCGGACGGCGCGACCGTCGATGACACCATCGAGCTGGGTACGGTTGCGAGCGCGCTCGCTGACCGCGAGGCGGGGGAAGCGCTGCACGAGGGCATCGATGCGAGCTTGGTTGGCGCGAGCACGTCGCTCGCGGGCCGGACCCGCGGCGAGGACCTTGGCCACGCACGTGGGGCACAGGCCGGCGAACGCGTAGTGGACGAAGCCGTCGATGGTTCCGATGCGAGGGATCGGGGTGTGGCACAGCGGGCAGCTCGGCGGGTCGCGATCGGACATGCACGACGCGCAGACGAGCAGGTATGGGCCGCGGTAGCTGGGCAAGCGTGGGCTGGGGCAGCCCGAGCGGTGGCCATACCAGCGAAGCATGCGCGACTCTAGTCTGACGAATGTCTCCGCCGCTGTCTCGTCTGCCGCGCGGGCCCGAAGAACACCTCGACCGCCGCACTCTCGGCGATTCGGGGCAATGACGACGCTCACCAGTTCCGCCGACGTGGCCAGGGGAGTGGTCGCGCAGGCTCGCCTCGCGACGTTACCGGGCCGCACGCGCACCATCGCTCCCGAGACCAAGCCAGCTCGCCAATCATACCGCCACCGACCCACGGGCAGCTTCGTGGGCACGGCCGGGCAGAGCACGCAACGGGTTCGCCGGCGGGCCTTGGGTTGCTAGAACGCTCGCATGACGGCGAAGAACACCATCTGTCTCTGGTTCAACAAGGACGCGCTGGACGCCGCTCGGTTCTACGCCGAGACGTTCCCGGACAGCCGGGTGACCGCGGTGCGCGAAGCGCCGAGCGACTTCCCTGGCGGCAAGAAGGGCGAGGTGCTCACGGTGGAGTTCACCGTATGCGGCGTCCCCTGCATTGGCCTCAATGGCGGCCCCGAGCTCGAGCACAACGAAGCGTTCTCGTTCCAGATCGCCACCGACTCCCAGGAAGAAACCGACCGCTACTGGAACGCGATCGTCGGCAACGGTGGGAAGGAGAGCGCGTGCGGGTGGTGCAAGGATCGCTGGGGCCTCTCGTGGCAGATCACCCCGCGCACGCTGACCGACGCAATGGCGGCCGGTGGCGACGAGGCCCAGCGCGCCTTCGAGGCGATGATGCTGATGAAGAAGATCGACGTCGCGAAGATCGAGGCCGCGCGCCGCGGCTCGAAATGAACATCGAGGCCGCCGTCTTCGACACCGTCTCCGGGACGAAGCCGGCGTGGCAGGCACGATCCGTCACGGTCGAGGTCCGCGACCAGCGCTGCCGACGATGAACGCACGCGGGCGGGGTGCCCGTGCCACCCCCGCCGCCCAGGATGGCGATTCCGACCACCTCGCGCAGGAGCTCTTGCGCAGGAACACCTCGTGTTAGATACGGAAGGTCTCCTGGCGGAGAGCCTCGTCGCGCTGCGCGCCGCACTGCGAACGTGGCCTCCGGGACCATGATCCGAGCTTGCCATGTCGACCGTGACCGCTTCATCCGAGTCCCCGCCATGGCGCATCGTCATCCCCTCGTCGGTCGCGCTGACGGGGATCTTCTTCGGCCTCCTCTCCATCGCCCTCGCGGCCGAGCGCCCGTATGCCGCGGCCCGCGTGGTGGGTGCGCGCAGCTCCTTTGGTGCCGAGCTCCCCGAGCGATGACGATCAGGCGGAGCCGACTGCATGCACGGTGCTCAGGTCGTTCTGCTCGCCCTCGTAGTCTGTGGGCCCGCGCCGCCGCCCGGCGGGAAGCCATCGTCCGCGCCCGACCACGCGCAGGCAGGCCCCGACGAGCGCCGCGAGAGCCTTGCCCGGGCGGCGGCCGACTTCGTGCGCAACGGTAGGCCCGATCGCGGCTGGAGCCGACGGCCGCACGCAGATCTGACGCACGACGAGCTCATCGCACGGGCCGACGAGCTCCTCGATCTCTTCAACTCGACCCACAGCAGTGCCATCGCCGATGACGCCGCGTTGCTGCTGGAGATCGCCGACGCCTACATTGCCGCGTCGAGCCTCGCCCCCACACCGGAGGCTGCGTTCGAAGCGTTGGGTCTGGGCATCACCGCGCTCAAGGAGCTCCTCGAGCGCTACCCGGACACGCCCTCCTCGGAGGTGGCGATGCTGACGCTCGGCGTCGCCTACTGGCGACTCGGCACCTACGACGACAAAGCCCTGCACTGGTTCGATGCACTGACCCGGAGGTCCCCCGATGGCGTCTGTAGCCAGCTCGCTTGGATCGCCAAGGGTCACGCGTCGTGTATGCGTGGGGCTGTCACCAAGGCGAACGAATGCTTCGCACACGCGCAGAGAGGGGCGAATCCCGTCGCGGCGCAGCTTGCCGAGACGCACATGAATTGCCGTGACCTCGATACGCCGCTCGGCTCCGGCTACTATGTGGAACGGGGCCGGTCGGCGCGGTCCAAACAGTCCCTCTGCGGCTGACCTCAACGAATCGTAGGGCCGGTTGCTGGGGAGATCTCCCGAGGCTTGCGGCACGACCACCTCGCCGAAGCACGCGCCACGCTCGCGCGTGCGTTGTGGGTCGACTGCAGGCAACGGACCCGCGCGCGCTGAAGGTCACGCCATGGACCCGCGCTCGCCGCGGACGCGCAGCGCCCAGCGGGAGCTCAGTGGGCGGGGAGCACGATCTCGTCGGCCGGTGGCGAGAGCTGCTTGCTGCCGATGCCGCTCGCCGACAGCCGCGCGGCGAGACGGAGGCCCATGTCGAAGACGGCGATGCCGAGCTTCGTCTTCGGATGGGCCAGCCGAGGGGTGCCCGGCGGTAGCTTCTGGGCCTGGCGAACGTAGGGGCGCATGGTCTGCTCGTAGGAAGCGAACGCTCGGGCATGGTCTTGGTGCCGCGAGAGCTCGCTCGCGAGCACGTAGGCGCCGACCAGCGCGAGGCTCGTGCCCATTCCGCTGATCGGTGACGGGCAGTAGCCCGCGTCGCCGACGAGCGCCACGCGGCCGCGCGACCACTGCGGGGCCCGGACCTGACCGACCGCGTCGAAGTAGAACTCGGCCGAGCCCTCCAGCGCGGAGAGCACCCGCGGCGCTTCCCACCCCGCGTCCGCGAACACGCGATGGAGGAGCTGCTTCTGCTCATCGGGGTCGAGCTGCTCGTAGCCACGCGTCGTGGACATGAACGAGAGCATCGCCCGCGTCGTACCGACGTTGTCGGGTCGCAGCTGGACCGTTCGCCCGCCCGGGGCATTGTACCAGCGCCACCACGCGTCGTCGGACGCCGCGCGAGGGATCGTGAGATAGGCGATGTAGAGGCCGAGCTCCCGGATCTCGGGCTCGTCGCCGAAGACGAGGCTGCGGGTGCGGGAGCGCAGGCCGTCCGCCACGATCACGAGGTCGAAATTGCGCGCGTCTCCCTTCGCGAAGGACGCCGTGATGCAGCCTTCGTGCTCGTCGAGGCCGGTGATGAAGTCGCCGAAGATGTACTCGACCCCGTCACGCGTCTCGTCGTGGAGAATGCGGGCGAGCTCGCCGCGGAGGATCTCGAGCTCGGCCGTGAAGCCATCGGTGTTCGACGTTCCCGCCGGGAATGCGGCCTTCGTCGCGCCCCGAGCGTCGACGAAGCGGAGCCCCTTCTCACCGGTCGAGGCGGCGCGGATCTTGCTCTCGAGCCCCATCCGCCGGACGACCTCGCGGCCGGCTCCGCGGATGTCGACGTTCTGTCCACCGAGCCGGAGCTCGTCTGCGCGCTCGACCACTATCGGCCGTAGGCCATGGCGTCGGAGCCAGAAGGCGAGGGTAGGGCCCGCGATGCTGGCGCCGGAGATCAGGGCGGTTCGCTCGATCATGGTGAGTCTCGTGCTCTGCTACCACGGCACGTTCGTGGCGCAAGCGATTGGGGGGCCTCGTACGCAGCGCGTGGCCAGCCGTTCCCACCAACCCTCGTGCCCAAAGGGCACCCGCCCTGGCCTCGGCGGCCGCTTCGAAAACCCTGCGGATCCTGCTCGTCGATGACGACACCGACATGCTGGACATGCCGGGGCCGAGGTGAGGTCCTCATGCCGCCAACGGCGGCGAGACGCGAATCAGCAAGCGTGAGGGCCCGTGCACATGAAACGACGGCCGAGGCTCCCATGGCTCCTCGCTCGCCCGCGAGAGCGACGGCAGGCGGAACAGGAGATCGCGAAGCGCCACGCTGGCCTCGAGCCGCGCCAGCGCAGCGCCCAGGCAGAAGTGGATTGGCCCGCCAAGGGCGAGCGAGCGAGGGCGAGCCGACGCAGCCCAGGGGCGCGAGCCCAAGGGCGAGCCGCATTGGCCCGCCAAGGGCGAGCGAGGTCGAGCAGAGCAGCATCGGCGCCGGCCGGAGGCGGCCGCGTGACGATCGCGAGAGCCGCCGGCATCATGGTGGCTCCCATGGCCGACGAGTACGACGTCTTTCTCTCGCACAACGGCGCCGACAAGGCTGCCGTGGAGGAGATCGCGTTGCGACTGCTGGACGAAGCGGGGTTGCGGCCGTTCCTGGACAAGTGGGAGCTGGCGCCTGGGGACCAATGGATCCCCGCGCTCGAGCGGGGGATCGAGGCGAGCAAGGCGGTCGCGGTGTTCTTCGGGCGCGCCGGGGTGGGCGCGTGGCAGCCCCAGGAGGCACAACTCGGCCTCATTCGCAGCGTGCAGGAGGAGAAGCGGCGGGTCATCCCCGTGTTGCTGCCGGGAGCGCGTGAGGCGAGCGTCGCGGGGTTCCTGCGGCTGCGTAGCTTCATCGATCTCGGAGAGGACGACGGCTTCGCCAAGCTGGTGGTCGCGGTCGGCGGGCTCTCGCAGGAGCTGCTCGCCGCGTTCGATCCGGGACCGGACGTGGTGCGGTGGCTGGGGGTCCTCGCCCGGGTCCAGCGGGAGCTCATCGACTTCTCGAACGAGCGTGGCCGCCACACGTGCTTCTTCGGGCGCGAAGAGGTACTCGAGGAAATGGACGCTTGGCTCTTGGCACGCGACTGCGGGTGGCTGTTGGTGACAGGGAGCCCGGGGCTGGGCAAGAGCGCGCTGCTCGACCGGTGGCTGCGGCGACGTCAGGCGACGGGGAAGCGTACGGCGTTCCACTTCATTCGGCGCGGTCACTTGGACTGGGCCGAGCCGCAGGTGGTGCAGCGCAACCTCGCGGCGCAGGTTGAGGTGATGTTTCCCGAGCAACGCGATCCCGATGTGGATCCGGTCTACCGACTCGAGCAGCTCCTCGGGCGGGTAAGCCGAGTGCTCGTCGAGCGCGACGAGCGACTCGCGCTGCTCGTCGATGGGCTCGACGAGGCGATGACGGCGGGAAAGGACAACCCGATTCCCTACATCTTCCCGCTCGAGATGCCAGAGAGGGTGTTCGTGGTCACAGCATCGAGGCCGCAGTATCCGCACCTCGGGTGGTTCGAGCGGCGCAATGGGCCGTCCTCGCGACTCGATCTGGATGCACGGGCCGAGTCCAATGAGAAGACCGTACGCGAGTACTGGAGCGTGCTGGGCAAGGCGATGGAGCCATCGCTGAGCGATGCGTTGATGCAAGCGGCTGTCGAGGGTGCGCAGGGAAACCTACTGCACGCGGTCAAGCTGCACCAATTGTGGGCCACCGCTGGGACCGAACGTTCGGTGGACACGGTACCCCGCGGCCTGGAAGGTATACTCGGCGAGCTTTGGAGACGCATCGAGGAGCTACCGAAGGAATCGAGAAAGCTCGCGAGACAGGGTCTGTCGCTCATCTGTGCCGCGCGTGAGTCGCTGCCGCTCCGTGTCGTGGGCAAGCTGCTGGGTTGGGACGAGGGGGATGCCCAGGCGGACTTCTTGCCGCTCGTGCGAGAGATGCTGCTTGAGGAGCCGTGGCACGAGACACTCACCTATCGGCCGTTCCACGATCGTCTGCGCGAGTTGGTCGAGGAGCAGCTCGTCGAGACGATCGGTGAGTATCGGAGGATGTTGGCGGAGTACGCAGCGTGGCCGGTCGAAGACGATGAGTTTCGGCGGAGCTATGCGCTGCGGCATCGCGTAGCGCACCTCGTCGGGGCCGAGCGACTCGACGAAGCAGCTCGTACCGTGAAGGACCTCGAATACCTGACGGCGAAGGCCTGTGCTGAAGGAGTCGTTGCTATCGAGCGCGATATCTGGCTTGCGGGGGAGGCACGGCAGGACGACGAGACTCGACAGAGCCTGACGATTCTCGGCCGGCTGGTGGCTGCGAGCACACACTGGGCCAGAGAGGTGCCGCAGGCATTGCCCGCGTTGTTGCACGATCGCGCGCTCACGAATGAACCCGAGCTCCTGGGTGGCTTGGGCGGGCTCGCTCGCCTATCTGCCAAGCATCCGCGACTTCGACACCCGCTTCAGGTTCGCGTTCGCGAGATGCCACGGATTCTCCAAGGCCATACCAAGGGGGTGACGGCGTTGGCGGTGTTGGCCCATAACCGCGTCATCTCAGGCTCGCTCGACGGAACACTGCGGGTGTGGGACGTTGCTACGGGACGAACTCTCGCCACCCTCCACGGCCACACGGACGGGGTGACGGCGCTGGCAGCGCTAACCGATGGGCGCGTCGTCTCAGGCTCGCTCGACGGAACACTGCGGGTGTGGGACGTTGCTACGGGACGAACCCTCACTACCCTCCACGGCCACACGGGCGTGGTGAGAGCGGTGGCAGTGTTGCCCGATGGCCGCCTCGTCTCAGGATCAAAAGATCTGACGCTGCGGGTATGGGACGCGGAGTCGGGGCAAAACCTCGCCACCGATTATGCCCACGGGAGCGGAGTAACGGCGTTGACGGTGTTGCCCGACGGCTGCGTTGTCTCCGCCTCGGAAGGCAATTCGCTGCGGATGTGGGACGTCGCTACTGGGCGAATCTTCTACATCCATGGTCCTCATGAGCAGATGGTGACCGCATTGGCGGTGTTGCCCGACGGCCGCCTCGTCGCAGGCTCGTCGATTCTCTGGGTGTGGAACGTTGCCACGGGACGAACCTTCGCCAACCACGACCCTCCAGAGAAATTCGTTACGGCGTTGACGGTGTTGCCCGACGGCCGCCTCGTTTCAGGCTCGGTCTACAACACGCTGCGGGTGTGGGACGTTGCTACGGGACGAATTTCTGCCACCCTCCATGGCCACACGAACAGAGTGAGAGCGTTGGCGGTGTTGCCCGACGGCCGTTTCGTCTCAGGCTCAGATGACAGGACGCTGCGAGTGTGGAATGTACAGGGAGCAACCCTCACTAGGGTCCACGGACACGAAGACTACCCGAGCTGGGTAAGCGCGTCGATGGTGTTGTCCGGTGGCCGCTTCGTCTCAGTTTCGGACGACAAGCCGCCGCAGGTGCTAGACATTGCCAGGAGACGAGCCCTCCACGATCACAACGACCGTCCGAGTTATGTATGTGCATTGGTGGTGTTGCCCAAAGGTCGCATCATCTCGAGCTCGCCGGACGGGCCGTCGCGGGTGTGGGATGTCGCTTCGGGACGATCTATCGATATTCGACACGGCCACACGAGTGCGTTTGCGATACTGCCCGACGGCCGCATCGTCTCGGGTTCGGGCGATAAGGAGCTGCGGGTGTGGGACGTTCTGACGGGACGAGGTACCTCTGCCATCCATGACCATAGGAGCAGGGCAAATGCATTGGCGGTGTTGCCCGACGGTCGCGTCGCCTCCGCATCGGACGACAATACGCTGCAGGTGTGCAACGTCTTGACGGGACTAGATTACACCACCCTTCGTGGCCACACAGGCGGTGTGAGGGCGTTGGCGGTGTTGCCCAACGGCTGCCTCGTCTCTGGCTCGGACGACACGACGCTACGGGTGTGGGACGTCGCTACGGAACGAACGCTCGCTGTTCTCTACGGCCATACGGACAAAGTGACGGCGTTGGCGGCGTTGCCCGATGGTCGCCTCGCCTCGGGTTCGTTCGACAACACACTGCGAGTATGGGACGTACAGACAGGACGAGATGTCGCGACTCTCCACGGCCACACGAACTGGGTGATGGCGTTGGCGGTATTGCCCGATGGCCGCCTCGTATCGGGCTCGTTCGACAACACACTGCGAGTATGGGACGTCTCTACTGGACGAATGCTCACCGCTGTCTACGGCGACGCCGCGTTCCTGTGCGTGGCCTGCGCCGACCAACACCTCATCGTTGCCGGAGACGCTGCTGGAAACGTCTGGTTCATCGACCTGCCACCATCTGCAGGAGAACCCAACTCTGGTTCCGCCCTTCCGGAAGGGTCTGAAGCGTCCTCACCAATCGAGAAGACGCCGGAAGTCCGCCGACTTGAGGCCGCCGGCGATTCGAAAACCGGGGAGCCCGAGTCTGAGCGAGCGAGTACGTCCATGCGTCAACCGCTGCGGTACCGCGTTGCTTCATGGGTGCGGAGACTCCTTCCCCAATAGCGCCGACCATGCCCACGTACGACGTCTTCCTTTCGCAGTGCAGCGCGGACAAGGCCGTAGTGGAGGAGATCGCGCTGCGGCTGCGGAACGAAACCGGCTACGGCCGTTCTATGCCCCATGCGAACGACGGGACCGACGTGGTGGACGGCGTCCGCTGCTCCGGGATCGTGGAGGATCCCGCGGCTCTCGGCGAGCCGTGCACGGTGGAGGGCTGGGTCGCATCCGGCATCGATACTTGCGACTACGGCCTCGTGTGTTGGCACGTCGATCCAGACACGCTGCAAGGCACGTGTGTGGCCATGTGCACGGGCGACGAGGCCAATCCCCTGTGCCAGGAAGGCACGGATTGCCTCATCTCCAATGATCTCCACCTGATCTTGTGCTTGCCTCCGTGCGATCCACTGCTCGGGGGGGCATGCCCCGAGGGTGACGCCTGCGTTCCTTCGCATCAGGAGTTCGTGTGCGCCCCCATGGGCACCGCGTCGCCGCCGGGAGGCTCGTGCCCACTCGACCAGGTACCCTACGGCTGCGAGCCCGGCTCGGTGTGCACCGACTCAGTGGCCGTGGGGCCGCCGTGCGACGAGACCATGGCGGGGTGCTGCACGCCGTACTGCGACCTCTCGCAGCCCGATCCCGCCGCGTCCTGCCTCGATCCCGGGCAGATCTGCGTGTCGTGGCACGAGAGTCCGCAGCCGGGCTTCGAGGACGTGGGCATCTGCGTGCTCCCGTAGAAAGTCAGGGGTTGCCCCATGATCTCGTTCGATAGGAAGGCGTCGTGGCTCCCAATCCTCATGGCGGTGGGCTGTGGCCCGATGATTCTCCCGGGGGACTCGGACAGCGACCCAACGACCGACACCAGCACCAGCACCGAGGCCCCACCCCCGCCGAGCACGTCGACGACCACGAGCACGCCGACGAGCACGAGCACGAGCACGACGAGCACGGACACGTCGACCGCCACGGGCGAAGCGACGTTCAGCGATCCCGACAGCACGGACGATGGCGTGATCTTCCTACTCCGCCCTGATGGCGGCGGCAGCTGCTTCTGCTGCACCGTGTTCAACCAGGACTGCCCCATGGGCGAGAAGTGCGTGCCATGGTCCAACGATGGGGGCGACGAGTGGAACTCCCGCCGCTGCTCTCCCATCGTGGACGACCCCGTGGGACTCGGCGAGCCGTGCACGATGGAGAGCTCGGTCGCATCGGGCTTCGACAACTGCGACGAAGGCCTGTTCTGCTGGGATGTCGACCCCGACACGCTACAGGGGACATGCGTGGCCATGTGCCTCGGCCACGAGCTCGACCCCCAATGCCCAGCGGGGACCGACTGCCTCATCCGCAACAATGGCAACGTGATCCCGTGCCTGCCCCCGTGCGATCCGCTGGCCATCGACGCGTGCTCCGAGGGCGACGCCTGCGTTCCGTCGTATGCAGGGTTCGTGTGTGCACCCTCGGCCGGCCCAGTGGGGGCGCCGTGCGAGCCGGCATGGTTGCCCGGCGAGTGTGGACCGGGCTCGGTGTGTGCGTATCTGGGGAGCGTGCCGGACTGCGGCGGAGTCTTGCCTGGGTGCTGCGCGTCGACCTGCGACCTCTCGCAGCCTGATCCCTGCGTGGGGATGGGGCTGGTGTGCACCTCGTGGTGGGGTGACGACCCGGTCCCGCCGGGTTTCGAGGACGTGGGGTTCTGCGCGCTCCCGTAGTCTCTCGGATCGGGCATGCTGAGCCGGTGAAGCGGACGCGACAGATGGCGGCCCTCGCCAGCCAAGGGCGAGCGAGCGAGGGCGAGCCGACGCAGCCCAAGGGCGCGAGCCCAAGGGCGAGCCGCATTGGCCCGCCAAGGGCGAGCGAGGTCGAGCAGAGCAGCATCGGCGCCCAATGGCGAGCAGCATCGGCCGGAGGCGAGCCGCATTGGCGCCCAGGGGTGAGCCCCTCCGTCCTGGCGGAGGTGAGCTTCGCACCGCAGCGCATTCAAGCTCCTTCGTCCATGGCCTCGATGCACGGCTCCTCGCACGTCTCGTCCAAGGGCAGCTCCAACTGCGGCGGCGGTCGAGCTCGCTCGATCTCGGGATGCCTGGTCGGTAGGTCGAGCGCAGCGAGGAATCGCTCGATGACCTCGGGCTGCGTGATCTCGGCGATGATCTTCATCGCCCCTGGCACACCGGGCACTCGAGCACATCGAGAGCGAACACGCGCCGCATCAGCTCGGCCCAGGTCATGCGACGACGTGGCCGCGGCTCGGTGCACGCCCAGTCGCGGGGGCCGAGCACCATGACCGGCTTCATCGGCTCCGCCACGGCTCCCGCGGTCGACACCGCATCGTCGAGCGCGGCACGACTCACGGCGACCTGCTCGCGATCCCCGAGCCCGAGCGATTCCACGAGCTGATCGAAGGGATGCTCGTCGACAAGGATGCCGCCTCGGGCAAGCACGGTGAGGCTCAGCTCAGCCTCGGCATCCTTCTGCGGCCGTTTCGGCGCGGCGGTGCAGGGGGGGGCCCGGCGGGTGGATCCGGCTAGGACCGTGCAGGCCCGACGATCGTGCCACCTACTTCCGCATGCTCTCCCGGATCTCCTCGGCGAGGCCAGGGTCGAGATCAAGAGGGGCGAGGTCGCAGCGCACCACCATGATCGCGCCACGCTGCTTGGGATTGCGCAGCGCGAGCACGCGGGTGCGGTCGCGGTCGAGGAACAGCGGCTCCTCCCTCGGGTCCGGTACCAGGAGCTCGAGCGTCTGCCCTTGGCCGGGCACGGTCAGCTCGTACTTCATCGCGCCCACGGAGCGCACCTCGAGCACGACCTCCTCGGGGTGTTCGAGGACGGTGCGCCAACGGCGAGGGTTCGCCATGGCGCGGCGTGCCAGCGCCAGTGAGCTCAGCGACACGAACAGCCCGAGCGCGCCCATGATGGCGATCCAGGTCCAGATCGGGCTCGCCTGCAGCTCGACCCACGACGAAGCGTGTCGCGAGGGATCGGCCGGATCGTAGCGGACGCCGAGCGAGCCATGCTCGAACGTGCCGAACGCCGCGTGGATCGATTGCTCGGCCACGTGCGGCTCTCCATCGACGGTGCGATACACATAGACTGCGTCGAGCCACTGGAAGGCCCCGAAGAAGCGGGAGCGGAAATCTGCGCTGTAGCCGACGTCGACGGCGGGGATGCCCTCGCTCCACCGCTGCTGCTCGGCCCGCTGGGCCCATCCCGCCTGCGCCACATAACCGAGGGTGATCACGAGGCATGTAGCTCCGAAGACTCCGAGCCCCAGTCCAATATGGCGCGCGTGGGCGAGGGACGAGGCTCGCAGCGCGAGCGGCCGTGGCAGCAACGGGGCCACGGGCTCGTCAGCACGGTAGGGAGCGCCCTCGTGCGAGGCCGTGTCACGCTGGGCCCGACGACGAGGCCTTCCGGCCAGGGCCAGGGCCTGCGCGAGGTCGGCTGCCAACTGTCGACGGGTTCGCAGCGCGACGACGATGAGGAGTGCCCCGAGCCCGAGCGAGCCCATTGCCCACAGCAGCGAGCCGGTGTCCGACCGAAGACCGCGAGCGACCATGGCCTGCTCGTATTGCCCGAGCTTCAAAGCAGCCTCGAGGTCCTCGGAGGTAGGCTCGAGCACGAACGCGTGAGTGGCAATCTCGCGGCACGACTGCCCGGGGAGGATCTCCACGAGGACCCGTGGCTGCCGACGCGCCTCGACGCTCGCTGCGTAGACGTGACCGTCGACGGGAGCGAGCAGCGAGCAGTCGACGACCAAGTCCGTCAGCACCACCGGATGCGCCGAGGGGTCTTCGACCGGAGCCGCGGCCCGATCCTTGGCCCGATCCTTGGTCGGCTGCTGGGGGACGACCTTCTCGCGGTAGGCCTCGGCGATGCCCTGCCGCTCGGGGCTGTGCTCCGCGAGCTCCACCAAGCGTCGGTCCTCCAGGACCTCCCAGGTGCCCCATGAGCCGAGGACGGCGAGCAGCAGGCCTGGGATCAACGGAGCGAGCCAGGATTCGAAGCGCACGTGGAATTGTAGGGGCTTCGGGAAGCCGGTTCAACCCATAGACCAAGAGCGCGAGCGCATCGAGCTTTCGGTGAGCGAACGAGCGCTCCGTCGGATTCGTCTGCCGTGAGGCGCGGCTACAGCATCGAGCTGCTCAGTCTGAATGACGTCTCCGCCGCTTGTCTCGTCTTGGCATCACCCTCGAGCAGGCTCGGATCCTCGGTGTCTCGATCGATCTCGAAGATCTGGCCGATGAGGTCGAGCGCCTCGCTGCACTGCGGGTAGTTGGGCTCGGCCCGACAGCGGGTCGCGCTGCATCGTCTCGCGAACCAACTCTCCGGCGCGGCATCCACGAGCTACCGGTAGACGTTCGCGTACACATTGTGCCTCGTGCCGTCGTACTGATTCCATACGCGGAGGAGGATGGCCGGTCCGATGGGCGATGGCGATCGGTGCCGTCACCGGCTGGGGACGGCGCTCGCCTTCCCAAGGCAGCACCACTTGTACTTGCGCCCCGAGCCGCAGGGGCACGGGTCATTGCGTCCAACCTTGGCCGCCTTGCGCTGGGCTGGCTGCGAATCGAAGGTCGGGCCCGGCTCCGATCCCGAGGGCGACGAGGAAGGCAACGACGTGGGCGCGCTGCGGGATCGCCTCGAGCGCCTGAGCAGCGAGCAGGACGCCAAGGCCAGCGGCTCCGACGGGAGCTCCGGCGCCTGCGAGGATCTCTGCTCGCTCGCGTCGAGCATCTGTACCGTCAAGGAGAAGCTATGCGAGGTGGCCGACCGCCACCCCGGCGAAGAGGAGTACCAGGGCCTGTGCCTCAAGGCCGAGCTCGAGTGCAGCCAGGCCGAGGGCTCCTGCGTCGCGTGCGTGGAGAGCCGCGAGAGCCGCGAGAGCCGCGAGGAAGTGGTCTCGAAGTGAGACCTCGCGCGCGGCTATTGGATCACGACCTCGCTAAGCGCGACCGGGATCGTCAGGTCCTCGCTGCCCAGCTCGAAGTCCACGCTGAACGACCGCGGTGATTCGCAGGCGATCAGCTCCAGCGTGGTCGTGCCCGGGCGCTGGTAGTAGTAGCCCTCTTCGTCGTAGATCGGGATCGTCATCGTGATCGGACCGGGGGCGAGCGGTTGGAACACGGCGGTTCTGGCTGTCTGGCACCACTCCTGGCCCTGCCACTCGCAGTAGAAGTTCTCGGTATAGAACACCATCACGCGGCCATCCCACGTGAGCACGAGCGACTGTCCGGGCTCGAGCGCCACGGCAATGGTGGAGGGCCGGGGCGGTCCCCCGCACTCGCAGGGACACGCGATGCCGGCCCCGATGGGCAGCTGTCGGCCGTCTCGTGTTAGGGTGTACGGCGTGCAGGCGTCGGCCCACTCCAGCACGTACACCGGCCCGGCCGTGTCGTTGAGGATCTCGACCGTGACCTCCAGGATGGCGGGAACGTCCGGAACGTCCTCGAGGGGCTCGCAGACGAGCGGTCCCGTGTCGCTGCCGCTGTCGGCGGTGCCGGCGGTGTCGGTGGTTGCTCCCGACGTTCCAGAAGTGCCATCCGTGTCGCTGGTATCAGTGAGCATGGCACCGCTCGTGGTGCCGGAGTCGGTGCTCGAGCTCGTGCTCGTGCCTTCATCGGCATCGTCCATCACAGTGGGGCGGCCCGAGCATGCGCTCGCGAACGACACGAGCAGCACCGACGCGAGCGCGAAGCAGGAGCACGAACGACCACCAAGCGATTCAATCATGGGCAGGATCGAGAGCATGCGAGCTTCATCGACCCTGGGCAAGGCCAACGCTCAGCCGGTCGATCACTTCCTCCGCGCGAGCTGGCGGTGGGGGTTGCCGATACTGATGAATCTGTAAACCTGCGACGCGCGCACCTTGGGGAGAAGCGCACCGCGAGCAGGGGTCGGGGCTCAGCATGAGGGTTGGAACGGCGGGGGTCCACCCCGAATTCGTCGCCTGTGTTTCCTACCCTCATGGTCCACCGACATCGCCCAGCCAGAATAGGAGCGAGAGGATGTCCCCGTCGTACCCCAGAGCTCCACCCCCACGCCGCGCCCGCAACCCACCTCGAGCTCGTGCCCGCCGGGCAGCGGTCGAGGCTGGACGCGGCAGGAAACCACCCGAGTGTTGGCGCTCATTCCGCCCGATCGTATGATGCCGCCGTGCGCCACCGCGGCAGGGCTTCACTCGGAGCGATCGGACTGCTCGCCGTTACACTCGCGTCGGTCGGCTGCCAGCAGCAGGAGCGTCGATCGACGCGGTCGGTCATGTTGGAGCCGTGCCGCCTCGTGGGGCTGTCCAGGGGTGCGCTGTGTGGCGTGGTCGAAGTCAGCGAGGATCCCGAGGATCCGTCGAGCCGCACGATCCCGCTGCGTGTCGCCGTGATCGAAGCGAGCGAACGCAAGCCCGAGGTCGACCCGGTGTGGTTCCTCGCGGGTGGCCCGGGTCAGGCGGCGACGGAAGCGTTTCCGGCGATGATCGACGTGTTCGAGGAGACCGGACGGCACCGAGACATCGTGTTGGTCGACATTCGCGGGACGGGCTCGTCGACGGCGCTCGACTGTCCAACCAGCGACGCGCTCGAGGATCTGATCCGCGCGCAGCTCGACCCCGACGACCTCGACGAGTGCCTCGCGGGGCTGCCGGGCGATCCCGTCCACCACACTACGCACAACGTCGTCAAGGATCTCGACGCGGTCCGGGCCGCGCTCGGGCACGAGCAGATCAACCTGATCGGTGGCTCCTATGGCACGCGGCTCGCACTCGAGTACACGCGCCGGCACGGTGAGCACGTGCGGACACTGGTGCTCGACGGCGTCGCGCCGCCGCAGATGGCCCTGCCGGAGGGCTTCGCCGTCGACGCGCAGGTGGCCTTCGATGCCTTGGTCGCGGACTGCAAGGCGGATCCGAATTGTGCGAAGGCGTTCCCCGACGTGGCCGGCGATCTCGCTCGCGCGCTCGCGCGTATAGGGGATCGCGAAGTCACGGTCCCCGTCGAGCACCCGCGCACGGGCGCCATCGAACAGCTCGCGGTCGATCGTGCCGCGGTCGTCGGCGGCCTGCGAGGCATCCTCTACGTGCCGCAGCAGTCCGTGCTGCTGCCGCTGCTCATCCACCAAGCGGCAGACGGCGACTTCGGCCCGCTGCTCGGCCAGGCCGCGGTGTTCGGCGACGCGATGTCCGACTCGATGAGCGCCGGGTTGATGCTGTCGATCCTCTGCGCCGAGGATCTGCCCAGGATCGATCCCGAGGCCCAGCGGGCCCGCGACCGCCCGACGTTCCTCGGTCCGACGGTGTACGAGCTGTTCGCCCAGGCCTGCGCACGCTGGCCCCACGCGCCGCTGCCCCAGACCGCCGGTGAGCCCGTGCACAGCGATGTGCCGACCGTGCTGCTGTCCGGCGCCATCGACCCCGTGACCCCGCCGCGCTGGGCCGAACTCGCGGCCGAGACCCTGCCCAACTCCATCCACGTGATCGTACCCAACACCGGCCACGGGGCGACGACGATCGACTGCATCCCCGATCAGATCGCCAGGTTCATCGCCAGCGCCGACCCTTTGGCCGTCGACCGCTCGTGTGTCGAGGACATCGAGCGGCCGTACTTCTTCATCGACTTCGCCGGACCGAGCCACTGATGATCGAGGTCACGTCACTGCGTAAGCGCTTCGGCCAGGTCCTGGCCATCGACGAGCTGTCGTTCGCGGCCAACGATGGACGGATCACCGGCCTGCTCGGCCCCAACGGCGCCGGCAAGACCACGACCTTGCGGATCCTCGCCGGCCTCGTCCGCCCGGACGCAGGCCGGGTCACGGTCGACGGCGTCGACGTCGGCGTCGATCCACGCGGCGCCCAGGCCCGCCTCGGGGTGTTGCCCGACGCCCGTGGGCTCTACCCGCGGCTCAGTGCGCGCGAGAACATCCGCTACTACGGCGAGCTCCACGGCATGCGGCCCGCGGCCCTCGACGCCGCCGTAGAAACGGTGATCGCTCGGCTCGACATGGCCGGCATCGTCGATCGTCGGACCGAGGGCTTCTCCCAGGGCGAGCGCGCCAAGGTCGCGATCGCCCGATCGATCGTCCACGGCCCACGCAACCTGATCCTCGACGAGCCGACCAACGGCCTCGACGTGATGAGCACCCGGGCGATGCGCGAGCTGATCCGCCAGCTCCGCGACGAGGGCATGTGTGTGGTGTTCTCGAGTCACATCATGCAGGAGGTCTCGGCCCTGTGCGACGAGATCGTCGTGGTCGCACGCGGCCGCGTCGTCGCGCGCGGGACCGTCGACGACATCCGCAAGCAAGCCGGCAGGGACGACCTCGAGGACGCCTTCGTCGCGCTCGCCGGAGAGGAGGGAAGGGCGTGAAAATCCTCAAGGCCGTGGTCCGCAAGGAGCTGCGCGATGCGCTTCGTGATCGTCGCTCGCTGCTGTCCGCGCTGCTCTACCCGCTGCTCGGCCCGCTGATGATCGTCGTGATGTTCAGCTACATCGCCGACACCCACACGGAGGATCGGCCGCTCAAGCTCGCGGTCATCGGCCAGGAAAACGCACCGACGCTGATCCGCTACCTCGAGGGCCAGGACGTCGAGATCGAGGATCCGCCCGCCGATCCGATGGCTGCCGTGCGCGACGGCGAGCTCGATGTCGTGCTCGAGATTCCGGCGGACTTCGGCGAGCAGTTTCGTGCTGCTCGGCCGGCGAGGGTGCGGCTGATCCTCGACGACTCGAGCGCCGCGTCGAAGACCTCGATCAAGCGGACGGAGCGGCTGCTGCTCGCGTACGGCCAGCGGGTAGGCGCGCTACGCCTGCTCGCCCGCGGCGTCGATCCCTCGATGGCCAACGCGATCGTCATCCAGGATGTCGACCTCGCGACCCCGCAGAAGGAGGCGGCTAGCCTGCTCGGTATGCTGCCGATGTTCGTGTTGCTCGCCGGGTTCATCGGCGGCATGTTTGTGGCGACCGATGCGACCGCTGGCGAGCGTGAGCGTGGCTCGCTCGAGCCGCTGCTGTGCAACCCGGTATCACGCCGCGCCCTCGTCGTCGGCAAGTGGGTGGCGGCTACGGCCTTTGCTGCGGTCAGTATCGTCTTGACTCTGATGTTGACCTTGCTCGCGTTGACCTTCGTGTCCCTCGACGAGCTCGGCCTCGTCCTCGATCTCGGACCTGTCGAGGTCGCCGGGGTGCTCGCTGCGACCGTCCCGATCGCTTTGTTTGCCGCTGCCGCTCAGCTGATGATCGCGACATTCGCGCGGACCTTCAAGGAGGCCCAGACCTACCTGTCCCTGATGATGTTGGTCCCGATGGTCCCCGGCATGGTGATGAGCATCAAGCCGATCCACAGCGCGCTGTGGATGATGCCGATCCCGCTGTTCGGCCAGCAGGTTCTGCTGATGGACGTGCTGCGCGGCGAGCCAACCGGCGTGCTGGAATTCGCGCTGGCGGGGCTCAGCGCGGCGTTGCTCGCCGTGGTTTGCCTGTCGATCAACGCGCGCTTGTTCGAACGCGAGAAGATCATCTTCGGCCGGTGACGGTTCGTGCCGTGGGGTACGTCAAGGCGCCGTGTACCTCTACTGATGCCAACGGCCCTGGGCTCGACGCCGTCTGACGGTCGCGAGGCCGAGCAAGCCGGTGGCCAGGAGCCCGAAGCCACGGTGGGGTGTCGATGTGGATCGGCAGCCGCAGCCTCCGCTCCCACCGTCGCCACCGTCGGCGCCTGCCGAAGTGCCGTCGCCGGCCGAGCCGGCCGTACCCCCACCGGCGGTGCCGGTGCCTCCGCCCGTGTCGTCGAGGCGCCCTTGGGCTCGCGCCCTTGGGCTGCGTCGGCTCGCCCTCGCTCGCCCTTGGCTGGCGCGGGTGAACACCTCCGCGCTGCTCAGGTGAGCAGCCATTCTTGCCGATACTGATGAATCTGTAAACCTGCGACGCGCGCACCTTGGGGAGAAGCGCACCGCGAGCAGGGGTCGGGGCTCAGCATGAGGGTTGGAACGGCGGGGGTCCACCCCCGAATTCGTCGCCTGTGTTTCCTACCCTCGTGTCGCGCACCTCCACGGTCACCTGCTCGTCGTCGCGGCCGAGCTCCACCCGCACGTCGCCCCTGCCGTCGCCGCGGCGCCGGCTGGGCGAGATCCAGGCCAGGCTCGGCTCCCTGTCGCGCCTCGAGGCGGGCTGCCGCGACCTTCGGATCGTGTCCGAGCGCTTTCGCCAGGGCCTGCGGAATCTCAGCTACGAGCAAAAAGCCCGGCTCTGCGCGCTGTTCGTCGAGCGCGTCGAGATCAAGGACGAGGGAGAAGCCCGCCTCGCGACAGCCTACCTCCGGTTCGACCCGGGAATCCTCGCGAGGGACGGTTTTGAGGGTCGAACCCCCCCTCCGCAAGACGAAGCCAGGAAGTCTTCGAAGAATTCAAAATCCTATGTGAATGGTGACCATGAAGGAGAAGGTTACCAAAATGGCCAGCGGGAAAACTGTACCAAACTCGCCAGAATAGCGCAAGGTCCAGAATCCTCAGCCTATCTCTTCTGTGTGGAGCATGTGCTCGGGAGAAGGAACTACATGACTGGGGACTTCCTACTGCGAAAGACACTTGGCGTTTGCGGGGGAAAACAAGGGATGGCGTTCAACCTCTTTCCGAAGCCGCCTCTGATCTGATCGAGGATGCCATCGACGATGGAGCGGTCGGGTAGCTCGAACGCAAAGCGGATCTTCGAAACAGGCCACGGGTCTCGTGCAGCACCTCGAGATCCACGGACGTCGTCGAACCCGTGTGGGAGATCCTCACCACATTGCGACCGCGGTGCTCGTCGAGGTTGGTGATGAGTGGTGCCGACGCTTCCATCGGCCGCGCGTCTCATCATCGGTCGGCTGGGGTCGGCTGGGGTCGGCTGGTTCCTCATCTCCCACTCCCCAGCTCCGCGTCCGCGCGCTACAGTCCGGCGAGCCTTTCGATGACTGGACAGGAAGACAACAACGGCGACGGCGTCAGCGGCGACGACGACGAGGACATCGCCCACCACCCGCACGACGGCTTGGTGAAACGCATCTTCACCGATCCCGAAACCGCCGCCGTCGAGCTACGGCAGGTTCTACCGGCCACGCTCTGCGAGCGGCTCGACTGGGGTACGCTGCGTGTCGAGCCCAGCTCGTTCATCGATCCCAAGCTCAAGCCGCGCCATAGTGACATCCTCTACACGGTCGCCATCGCCGGGTCGGAGCGTCGGATCTCGCTCTATACCGTGCTCGAGCACCAGAGCAAGCCCGACGCGAAGATGGCCGCCAGGTTCATGGTGTACGTGGGTCGCCTGTACGAACGCTACATTCGGCAGCACGAGCACACCACCACGATCCCGATGGTCGTCCCGATCCTGCTGTATCAGGGTCCCACCGGGTGGACCCTCCCCCGGCGGCTGTCGGAGTCGCTCGACGTTCCTCCCGAGCTGCTCGCGGTCTTCCCGTCCCCCGTCGAGCTGATCTTCGCCGTAGATGACCTCGAGGAGTCGGTCATCGGCGAGCATGTCACCCGCGACGTGCTCGCCCGCGACCGGCACCTCGCCCAGGCCGAGATGGCGCGCACGATGCTCTGGCTGTACCACCACCAGGATGCGAGCGCCGGAGAACGCGCCGCCGCGCTGGGCTTGCTGCTCGAGTTCATCGCCGAAACCTGGGGTCCTGACGCCGTCCGGCCGTTTCTCACGTACTTGCTGTCTGCCTTTCCGACACGGACCCCGATTCGCGCTATCATCGAGGGGTCCCTCAATCCGGAGACACGTCACTTGTACGCCACCATCCGAGAAGAGCTCATCGCCGACGGAATGCTCAAGGGCAAGGCCGAGGGCAAGGCCGAGGGCATGGCCGAGATGCTGGAGCAGTTGCTCGACTCCCGGGAGCTCGGGCTCACCGATGAGCTCCGCGAGCGCGTCGCCGGCTGCAAGGACGAGTCATTGCTCCGACGGTGGTTTCAGCGCGCCATCACGGCCACAACCCTCACCGAAGTCTTCGACGACTGACGCGCGCCGAGCCCCACAGGCCCCACGGCATTGGCTTGCGGGGCGCTGGAGCTCGATTCGATTCTGGGCTGCGCGCAGCGGCGTGAGCGCGGTGACCGAGCTGGCCGAGCAAGGCTGCACGTCGATGGCCCAAGTGCGGGCGGTGCCGAGGACGCCTTCGGAGGCAGCTTGGTGGAGGCGCACAGGAATCGAACCTGATTTTGGGGGACGGCGAAGAGACGATTGAGACGGGCAATTTGGCCGCCGATCCCCCGAATTCCTTCGATCCCTGGAGTTGCTGTCGTTGCCATGGTTTTCGAGGAACAGCGACACGGTTACGGCAATGGTTGCTGCTCGCTACTTGCGGCCGTGCCAGTAGCCCCACCGGCGGTGCTGGTGGGCGACGGTCAGCACGAGCGCGTGGTCGCTCTCGAGGGAGTAGAGCAGGGCGTAGGGGTAGCGGCGGAAGAGGACTCGTCGGACGCCGGGCTCGACCTCGGGCCAGGTGCGAGGGAGATCGGTGATCAGTCCGCGGGCGTGCTTGTACGCGGCAGCGAAGCCCGCGACGGCGCTCGGCGACCGCTCTGCATACCACTCGGTGGCCTCGCGCAGCTCAAGCTGGGCCTCGGGCGTCAGCCGGACCCGCATCGATCAACCCGTGGCTCGCGCCGCTTGGCTGGCTCGGGCGACAATGGCGTCGAGCTCGTCCTCGACGAGCTCGGTGGGGACCGTGGTCGATCGACCCTCGCGGACGGCCTGCAGGCGGCGCTTGGCTTCGGCGATCCAGCTCGCCTCGATGTCCGCGGTGGGCTCGTGCTGGACGCTGTCGGCGAGGATGGCGGCTATGGCCAGGCGATCGGCTTGGGGGAGCTGGAGGAGCTCATCCAGGAGGTGCTCGGCGTCGGTCGTCACGAAGGAAGGATAGCGCATCCTAGGTCGGTTGGCCTAGCCGGCCGACCGCGGCCTCCGCTAGCGCCGCGGTCGCGAGCATTGCCCACGCTCGCCAGCGCACGGGTTTCTTCCTTCAGCTTGCGTGTGACCTCCGGCGGCACGTCTCCGTCGGCCTTCGGCTCGTCGCCGGCCTTCGCCCTGTCAACGGCCTTCGCCGAGCCGGCCTTGCCGTCAGCCGTCGTCGCATCGGTGGCATCGCCCCCATATGCGCCGAGTAAGATCGCGATCACGGCGCTCTGGACGAATAGGTTCATGCAGGCGCAATCTGCCGGGTTGCGCTGCGCAGGTGTCAATCGTCGGAGTCCGTCCCGGACTTGCCGAGGATCTCGTGGTAGCGTGCAATGCGGGTTGCGAGGTTTTCGGAGGCTTGGTCACTGAGGGTGGCTTGGCGTAGTTGAAGGAGGGCTTGGGTCAACTGCGCGAATGCATCGGGGAGTTGCTCGAAGTAGGGCCAGATGGCGTCGAGAGCTTCGTCAAAGGCGTCGCCGGCCTCGGAGACTCGACCCATCGCGATCAAGATCGAGCCGTGTGCGGTCAGGCCACGGGCGAAGTGTGGAATGAAGGTGCCGGGGCTTGCGGCGGCCAGCTTGCGGTAGATGTCCATGGCCTCAAGGGTAGCGGCCAGCGCCTCCCGTCGCCCCAACTCACCCAGCCGAACTCCCAGATTGTTGAGACTTCCAGCGAGGTTGGGAAGGAAAGTATCGGGGTAGGAGGTGGCCAGCCTGCGGTAAATGTCCACGGCCTCGCGTGCGGTGGCTAGCGCCTCCTCCTCTTGCTCCAACTCAGATAGCAGAACGCCGAGGTTGCTGAGGCTCATCGCGAGGTTGGAAAGGAAGACGTCGGAGGGGGGCTCGGCCAGGCTGCGGCAGATGTCAACGGCCTCGCGTGCGGTGGCTAGCGCCTCCTCCCGTCGCCCAGACGCAGAGAGAAAGATGCCGAGGTTGCTGAGGCTGCCGGTGAGATTAGGAAGGAAGGCGTTGGGGTGGGCCTCGGCCAACCTGCGGTAAACATCGACGGCCTCGCTGGCGGCGACTAGCGCCTTCTCCCGTTGTCCCAACTCAAACAAGGCGCGGCCCAGGTTGTTGAGGCTGCTGGCAAGCTCGGGCAGGAAGGCGTCGGGGTGGACGGCGACCAGCTTGCGGTAGATGTCGACGGCCTCATCGGTGGCGGTCAACGCCTCCTCCCGTCGCCCCAGCCCAGACAGCAGAATGCCGACGCTATTGTGGATCATGGCGAGGTCGGGCAAAAAAGCGTCGGGACTGGCGGCGGCCAGCTTGCGGTAGACTTCGACAGCCTCACCAGTGACAGCCAGCGCCTCCTCCAGTTGTCCCAACTCGGACAGCCGAATGCCGAGGTTGTTGAAAATCAAGGCGAGGCGGGGAAGGATGGCCTCGGAGTGGACCTCGGCCAGCTCGCGGCACATGTCCACGGCCTCGCGGGAGGCGGCCAGCGCCTCCTCTCGGCGCCCCAGCTCAGACAGCCGATTCCCCAGGTTGCCAAGGCTCATGGCGAGGTCGGGAAGGAAGATATCGGGGCGGGCGGCGGACAACTCGCGGTAGCCATCCACGGCCTCGCGGGTGGCAGCCAGTGCCTCCTCCCGTCTCGCCAGCTCGGACAGGTTACTTCCGAGGTTGTTGAGGCCTGTAACGAAGTCGGGAAAGAGGGTGTCGGGGTGGTCAGCGGCCAACTTGCGATAGATGTCGACGGCCTCGCGGGTGGCAGCCAATGCCTCCTCCCGTCGCCCCAAATCCGACAGCCGAACACCGAGTCTGGTGAGGCGAAGTGCGCGTTCTTCGTCGGGTTGCTCGGATTCCAGCAACCTCTGCTCGACCCAAACGGCCACGTCACGCAGCATCGTGGTATGGCGTGGAATGCGGCTTAGTGCATGCGCGAGCTCCTCCGTACCTTCGACCGCCAGCGCGCTAGACAATTCGAGTCCCAGCCGGGAATGGGCGGTCCGCTCGCCCAGTGCCAGGATGGCGTTGAATGCTGGAACGGCCCGCGCGCTGACCTGGCCAGCCAGTAGCTGCCGATACACCGAAGCGACCCTAGGCTCGACATCCTCCACCCGCCCGAGCACCGTGAACGCATGCTCCCAGTCCTGGGGATCCGCGTCCCCCATCGCGTCGTCGATCCAGCGTGGCCACACCCTTCGGTCGACGAGCAGCCTCCGCACGAGCGCCTCGCCGAGCAAGTCCGGCTCGAGACCGCCGATCCAGCCATCGCCGGAGTGTGGGTAGAGCTCGCGCGCCAATCGAACGATTCGCATTGCGTGCTCGTGCGTGAACCGACCGACCACCAGCTTCGCCTGCGGTTTGTCGCCAACCCCTCCGCGCAGCGTGATCGCACCCATACTGGCTCGCGCTGCATCGAGGAAGTCGCCGACGACATCGGGATCGCCGTCACCACCCACGAGACCGGCTCGACGGAGCCAGAAGTGCGCCTCGTGCTCGAGCAGGCCGTCGAGGAGCTGGTCGACGCCCGCGGCCAATCCCTCCACTGCTGCGAATGCGGCCATGTGCAGGTAGAGCGCGCGGCCGAAGCGAGGGTCGTTCAGCACGGGGGTATGGCTTGGCACTGCTCGCCCGCGCCGCACGGCAAACCAACCCGCAGCCCGCGAGAATTCGCGCGCACGCTCGTCGCTCGGCACCAGCGGCTCGACGGACAAGGGCACGAGAGAGTCGGCCAAGAGCGCTCGCCCCTCTTCATTGCGCTCGAGCAGCGACGCCCACCAGTCCCCAGCATTTCGAGCGAGCAGGACCACCCGTACCCGCCGAGATCCATCCTCCGTTCGCGAACGCGCGAGGCGACGCAAGAGCTCGAAGAGCCCCGCTCGAGTCTCGGCATAGTCGATGACCAGCGTGGCCTTCTGCGCCTCGTCGAGCCAATCGATCACCGCATCGTCAATCTCGTCCCGCAAGAACCCTGCGAGCTCGCCCGCCTCGCCTCGCCGCTTCATCCATTCGAGCAGCAGCCGCGTCTTGCCCGCCCCGCCCGGCCCGTAGATCAGCCGCACCGCGACCGTACCCGGTCGCTCTGACCACGCATCGAGCTCCGCCAGCTCGCGCCCGCGACCGGTGAACTCGACCACCCCGTACCGCGCCACCAGGTACTGCGATGGCGCCGGGTTCTCGGGCAGCGAGACGTAGCCAGGATCGAGCCTCGCGCCCCCGCTGTTCGGCACGAGCTTGGCCGCGGCGTCCACCAGCGCTGCGACACCTCCGGCGTTGGCCCCTGCGCGCGCAGCCGCGATCACCTCGGACCAGAACACGACCGGCCTGCCGAAACCGGGGAGGTGCGCGAGCTCGAAGCCCGCCCTCCGGCAGACCAGCCTGGCGTCTCGGTGCTCGTAGAACGTCCGCGCGAGCCGATCGGCGAGCGCCTCGTCGGTCTCATCCGGGCCGCGTGGAGGGTGCAGCACGCACGTAGTAGACCACACCGAGCCCTCGGGCAGCCACGACCTCGTGCGCGGCACCTTTGGGCAAACGAGCCATCGGCGGTCGCAGGTCGATAGTCGACGGCCACGCCGGGTCGGCGATCATGAGGGCATCACGATGAATGTCGGCTCGGGCCAGTGTTGAGCGGCCTCTTCGGCGTCCCCGAGCATCTCGAGGTCGGCGAGCTGAGCCGGTTCCCACAGCTCAGTGACAACCCTCCCACCTCCCTCACGGCGGTTGGCGCTCCAGGGGAGAGACGAATTGCCGCCACAGCTGCTCGGCAGCCTCGGTCTGGTCCAGTTTCTTGGACGACGATCCCGCACCAAATCCCATCATATTGGCCGACCAACCGAGAGGTGTCTCGTCACCGTGGATCGATAGCCAACCGTTGATCGCGTTACCAGAACTGCGCTGAGGATCCCAGTGAAAGCCGATCGAGTTCTTCATCCCGAGCGCATCGAGGAAGATGTGACACTCGGCCGCGACGTCGCCATCGCGGTAGATCTTCACTCGCATCTCCCGACTGGAGACGCGCTCGAGGTCGCCCTCGATGCCCGCATAGTCACCTTCCATCGCCGACAGCCCGCGTTGGAAATAGTCGCGGATGGTGTCAAACGTGCTCCGCACGAAAAGATCGCGATCTCGTTCCGTCACGCGGTGTGCGACCTTGGGTCGGTATGGTGTCGCGCGGTCCTCGGGCTGGGCGACATCCGGTCGACCCGCCCAGCTCACGGATTTCGTTGGCTGTTCCTGAGTAGACTCGACCTGCTGATCGGCGATAGTTCGGGCTGGATAGTTGGCGAAGAAGTTGTTGAACGGATATTCCTTCGCCGCTTCGTCGGCCAGCGCCTGCACACCGCCGCGAACCTTCCCATCGTCCGCCGCCTGGACCACCTGGCTCCAAAACATGCGAGGCGTCTTGAAGACCGGAAGGTCCGCGCGGGGGAAACCCGCCCGAAGTGCAAGCATGCCGGCCTCATCAGCCTCCCGCACGACCCGGCCAAGTTCGTCGATGAGCTCGTCGAGGGTGGCGCCGTCGGCCGTCGCTCCCATGAGGGACATCATACTCGGCCGGCTCATCATCGCCACCGGCAGGGCCCTGGGTCTTCGCTCCTGGTCGTGCCACCCCGCCATCCCCTTGGGGGCGATGAGCACCGCGACCACCGGGCTGGCCGCGATCGCCGCCTCCAGCGCAGTGAAGCGCAGCTTCCCCGGCACCAAATGCCATTCGTCGAAGAACGGCCGCAGGCCCGCCTCCCGCAGCCGCACCGCGATCGTCTCCACCGCGCCCTTGTCGGCACGTCGTGGGAGAGGAAGACGTCGTACTCGCCGGCCATGGGCGCTCCATGATGCCGGTGGTTCCCGCGGTCGTCACGCGGCGTTCGTTCTCCAGCCGCAACCCAAACGGGCCATGATGGCGAAGCGGGCGCGCGAGCGTACATCACACCCGACCGCGTCCGCTCCGACCGCTCCGGCGCCGTGTCGCCAAGCCGCTCAGCCCCGCGCCACGGCTTCGCTGCCCACCTCTCGCTGGTGATGCTCCCCGCACCCCATCATCACCGCGACCTGCAGCGTCGTCACGAGGGCCATCAGGATCTCCTCGTAACCCGCATCGGTATCCCCGAGCAGATCTGCGAACCGCTCCGCGAGGCCCTCGCCTTGCCGCCCGGCCCCTGCTGGGCTTGCAGCAGCGCGGCGGCCTTGCCGTGGTGATACCCGAGCTCGAGCCCGGTCTCCACGCCGCTGAGGACGTCGTGGCCGGCGTGCCGTTCGAAGTCGAGGACGAGCTGCCAGGTCTGGTCGTCCACGCGCTCGCGGATCTGGTCGAGCAGTCGCAGCGAGGACGAGACTGCGTCGCGTTGGCGGTCCAGCTCGTCGAGGCGGGCCACGACGGCGTCCCACAGCAGAGGGGATCCGCGTTCCTCTCGGGCTTGCTCGAGCAGGCGCAGCAGGGTGGGGCGGCGGCGGGGCTCGCAGTCGCCCGGGGATTGGGCGTGCTCGTCAGCGTTCATGGCCGCCCCCTCGTCGGTCCGCTTGGGTGCAAGCCCCGACCGACTCGAGACCGCAGCCCCACGAGGGCTTGCAGCTCGAGCTCGGCCACTTCATCGGCATCCCGCAGCCCGGAGGACCGAGCAATGCAGGTTCGTGTTGAGTCGTCATCGCACACTTCCTCCGGGGTTGCAGTCCCGGCAAGTGCGGGTGCCGTGGGTCTGCAACCCCCACGGCTACTCCCGGGCTCCGACTTCCGCCCGGGAGGCTCCACGCCCATCAGAAAGAGCCTCTTCCGTGTCCGCGAGCATCTCGTCGTGGCGGTGGTAGCCCTTGGTGGCGAGGGTGGCGAGGAGCTTCTTCGCCTTGCCGAGCTCGGTGCGATCGCGGAACAGGCGGGCTCGGGTGAGGTGGACGTCGGCGAGGAAGATCGGCATGCCACTGCGGGTGGCGAGGGACTCGGCTTCGTCGAGGTCGGCGGTGGCGGCGGTGAGGTTGGCGAGGAGGTGATGGAGCCAGGCGCGGGTGATCAGGCCGCGAGGTAGGTGACTCATGTCGCCTGAGCGGTGGAGGCCTTCGACCGCGGCGTCGAGATACGACCTGGTTGCCACCAGGGGGGCCAAGAAGGCAGGACCATGGTCTTCGGGATTGGCTGGGGCGGCGAGCAGGACCCGGTACAGCGAGGTGCGACCCAGCGCAAGGTGCTCAACGGCGATAGAGAGAAGACTGGCTCGAACCTTCTGTGCCCACTCCAGCGTCTGTATCGCTCGAGCGAGCACCTCGTCGCATGTGGCCAGCACGTGGTCGCGCGCCGTCTCATTGGATGTCGACCAGTGCGCTCCGTCTAGGTACGGGCCATCAACACGCGCCATCGTTACTTTCCATGCGGTAAGCTCGGCCTCGAATAGCAGCAGGTCGCAGTACCGGAACCCTGACAGAGCGTAGAGTTTGGGGCGGGTCGGATCCTGACCGGCCTGCATCGCCTCCGCTTCCTCGAATCGCCGGCGCGCCCAGTCTCGATGACCCGCTTGGTACAATATGTCAGCATAGGTCGCACACGCGCCCATCCGCATGAACGTATTCCCGCTGCGGTCGGCGAAGGTGACCGACTGCTCGGCTGCGCGCGACGCCTCGGTGACCTCGCCACGTACCAGCTCCAATTCGCTCAAGTTGCTAGCACATATAGTGGCGTTTTCCCATTGTTCTCGTTCGATGGTTCTCTCAAGCGTGGCTCGCATGGGCTCAACCGCCTCGGCCAATCGTCCCAGGGCTCGCAGGTGGACGGCCACGTGGTGGAGCAGCCAGGCGTGGTCGTCCTCCGAGAGGCTCAGCGATGGCCGGCTCCACGGCAACTCGAAGAACCACGCCATCGCGCTTAGATCCGCACCGAACAGACCGACCTTCCTTGTACTGTAGAAGCCGCCACTGTGGCTCGTCCCCCGTAGGAGGCGGTTGTGAAAGACATCGTCGCACGCCTTCTGCACTTCTCCCGCCTGACACCCGTGCGCCACCGCCTGGTAGAGCGGCGCCAGCCCGTGCGTTCCCTCGGGCCAGTAGGGCGTGCTGTCGCACAGATGCTCGAACACCCGCCGATGCCCCTCCTTCCACGCCGCCTCGCTGGTATGCCTGACCCGCCGCCCGAAGTGCTCGCGCACTAGCGGATGGGCATCGAGCGCATCTGAAAGCCGCGACCACCCGGGCATCACCGTTACCTCCGGCACCCCTGTGGCCTCGCCCATGTTGAGGTTCGTCTGCGCGTTCGCAAACCCTTCGATCCTCACTGGCTCCCACGCCTCGCGGCTCACCAGCCCCAGCGCTTCGAGGTCGGCCAGCACCTCAGCCCAGTCGCCCTCGGAGAGGCCGACGAGCGGCTCGGTCAAGCCCTCGATCGCCTCCCCCTTGCACAGCGCCCCGATACATCCCGGGTCGGCCGCGCGATCGAACAGCCCCAGGATTCGCAGCACCGCGAGCATTCGCTGCCCGCCCAGCGGCGTCTCGCCGTCCTCGCCTGCGAGCCAGCGCTCGTTCGCGTCGAGCATGCGGAACGCGTGCCCACCTTGCACCTTGCCGTCGGCCTGCTCGAAGCGGACCTCTCGCCAACGCCTCACGTCCCACCGTCGTCGGTGCAGATAGCGGCCGAGCAGGCTCAGCGTGAGCGCGTGGCCGTCCACCGCCTTCCAGATCTCCGCCAGCTCGGACTCGGTGACCGCCGCCCCCGGCTTGCCGACACCAGCATGCCCGAGCAACGATCGGAGCAGCTCCACCCCGGCGTCCTCGGACAGCCGATCGAGCTTGCGTTGCGACACGCGCGTGCCCAAGCCTTCGAGATCCTCCACCGTCTCCCGCGTGGTCACCACGCAGAACCCTGCGTTCGTACGCGCCAGGCCCCGCAAGAGCGCCGCGATCGCGGGATCGGTGAGCTTGCCCGCCGCGGCCGCGCGCCCCGGTGGCTGCTGCAGCGGCTCGAGGCCGTCGAGCACCAAGAGCGCCCGCTGCCGCCCCACCAGCTCGGCCAGCCGCGCGCCCTTGTCCCAGGCGGACGCCGCGCTGTCGGCCATCACCTCGTCGTCGAAGAATCGCAGCGCCTCGCGCACGAACTGGTCGCCCGAAGCCGCCCCGCGCTCGCGCACCCCCTGGCTGTAGAAGCTCCAGTCGAACACCGCCGTAGCCCCGCGATACCCGTCGGCCGCGAGCCGGTTCATCCACTCGAACACGAGCGACGTCTTGCCCACGCCACCCCACGCGATGATGACGGCCACGTTACGCTTGTCCCTGCCGCTCGACGTCCACTCGGTATCGAGCTGCCGGAGCTCCGCCTCGCGCCCGAACAGCTCGGTGGCCTTGTGTGGCAGGCGAGTGGGCGCGACCCGAGGGGGATCATGGTTGTTAGGATATGGGCCAGGCGTGGACCACAGGGCTCCGTCCTTGAACCGGGTGAACAGGACCGGCATCCACCAGTCGGGGCGTTCGATGGTCAAGATCCTGCGGCGTGCCACCGCCAGCGCGCGGTCGATCTCGCCATGATCCAGTAGCTCTGCGAAGAGCACGGGCATCATGGCCTCCACGGTCGTCATCGTGATGTGTCCCTGCATGGCGACGACCGCAGGAACCCCAGCATCTGCCAGCAGGTTCGCGATCGTGGCCTGGGCCGTGGTCGGGGGGGTCGGTGGCTGTCCTCCTTCACCGACCTCGTTACCCGTGTGTGACGCGATTGGAACCATGGGCGAGGGGTGTTCCCCGTCGCCCGCGCTCTGACATGAGGCCAGCACCATCAATCGCGGTCGCTCGCGTAGCTGTCTGATGGCGCTGGCCAAGTCTTCACCGTCAACCCGCTTGCCCTTGCCCTCTTCGTCCTCGAACACGAGCACCGGGGTTCCCTTGCGGCCGAGCTGCCCGTGGCAGACGAGGTACACGAGGTCAACCCCACCGCGAAGCTGGTCGACCAGCCGCTCGAGGGTCATCGGAGAGCCCGGTCCCCCGAGAACTCGAAGCTTCAGCCCACCAAGTGCTCGACGGGCCCGCTGAAGCTCCCCTTCGTAGTCCACCGGGGCGAGCTTCATGCTCTCGAGCGACCCATGCGTTGCCGCCGCGATGGCGACCAGGGCTGTCAGCTCGGCGCGCTTTCGCGGCGGGACCGGCTGCTGGTCACCGGAGAGCATGAAGCGGGACAACATCACTCGCTCCGAGGTGCTCAGGATGGCCCCGGACCGAGGGTGCAGCAGCAGCTCCCAGCGGAGCTTGTGCAGCTCGCGCGCCGATCCTTCGATGCATAGGCGAGCCCGAAGGAAGGCACCCGACGCCAAGGCTGCGGCCTCTGCGACCAAGAAGCCCTCGGCGATCTCTGCGGCGGAGAACAGCTGTTCGGACAGCGCCTTGCCATACTCGGCGTGTCGCTCCAGCAGCTCCGACAACGCCCCCAGGTCGAAGCTCACCGTGCCGCGTCGCGGCCGGTGCTCCGCCACACCATCATCGTGCCGAAGCTCGATCTGCAGGCCATCGACGGCTCGACCGATGACGATCGTCAGGGTATGAACAGGGCTGCCCACGCCGTCGAGTGGGATGATATCGGGCTTCGATGGCGGCCGCAGGTGTTTTCTTGCGTGTCACGCTCGGCGGCACGATGCGGCTATGCTGGTGTGCAAGGACCACTCGTCGATACGGGACCGAGTGGGCGGCAGTGGATGCACGGTTCAGGACGCCAATAGGTCTCGTTGCGCCAGAATCGGTCGACTCGATGGGATATGCTGGCAGGTGCGCAGATCGTCTTGAGGCCATCGTGATCGACCGCGATCGTTCATTGGGTGGTAAGCGCCTCAGGCCAGTGGTTCGCAGCCACCTCGGCATCCGCGAGCATCTCGTCGTGGCGGTGATAGCCGTGGCTGCGGAGGTCGGCGAGGAACTCGCGGGCCTTGGCGAGCTCGGTGCGATCGCGAAAGAGGCGAGCGCGGGTGAGGTGGACGTCGGCGAGGACGGTCGGCATGCCGCTCTGGATGGCGAGGGACTCGGCTTCGTCAAGATCAGTAGTGGCGGCGGGGAGACGTTCAAAGTGGTGGAGCCAGGCCCGGGTGAGCATGCCACGGGCAAGGTAGTCGATGAGGCCGGAGCGGCGCAGGCCCTCGATGGCATTATGGATGTGCTGCTCAACCTCGGCGGGGACTGCAGAGCTCGAGGCGACCACGGCGGCGTGGTCGGGATGGGAACTTCCGAGCAGGGCCCGGTAGAACGAAGCACGGCCCAGCGTGAGTTGGTCAAGAGCCGCCGAAAGGAGATTCGGGCCTACTTTCCTCAACCACTCGAGTGACTTCGAGGCGCGGCCGAAGGCGTTGTCGCAGGCAGCACTAGAGTGGGGTGTCATCCTCCGATCCGTCGCCAAACGAGCCCCGCCAACCGAGGCAGCCGCGGACGAACCCGTGCCATCCGCCATCGTCACCAGCCACGCGGCGCGCTCAGCCTTGGACAGCAGCAGTTCGCAGAAACGAAAGCCCTGCACGGAGTTGAGCCGCGGGTATCGCGGTAGCAGTGAGGCATGAATCGCCTCTGCCTCCTCGAAGCGGCCGCGCGCTTGTCTACGATTGCCCGCGTGATACAGGGCGTCGGCGTGGATCGTACGAGTGCGCAGTCGTTGGAATGCGTCCGGACTACGATCCGCAAAGGTGATCGATCGGGCAGCCACTCGTAGCGCTTCCGTCACCTCGCCACGCGTTAGCTCCAGCTCGCTCAGGTTGCCGGCACCGATGGCTGCGCTCTTCCAATCCTCCTGCTCGATCGCTTTGTTCAATGCAGCCTGCATGGGCTCCACCGCCTCGGCCAGGCGCCCCAAGGCTCGCAGGTCATACGCGGCTTCGTTGAGTAGCCACCCTTGGTGTGCTTCCGAAAGGCTCGGCGACGGCCGGCTCCACGGCGACTCGAACATCCAAGCCAGCGCGCCTAGCTCCGCGCCGAACGCCCCGAGCTGCTTCGCGCTGTAGTACCCACCCAAATATGTCCCCCGCTGGATGCGATCGCGGTACACCTCTTCGCACGTCTTCTGCACCTCCCCCGCCTGGCAGCCATGCGCCACCGCCTGGTAGAGCGGCCCCAGCCCCGCCAGCCCCTCGGGCCAGTACGGCGTGCTCTCGCACAGGTGCGCGAACAGCCGTCGATGCCCTTCCTTCCACGCCGTCTCGTTCGTCTGCCCCAGCCGCCGCCCGAAATGCTCGCGCACCAGCGGATGGGCATCGAGCGACTCTCTCAGCCGCGGCCAGCCGGGCATCACCTTCACCTCCAGCGCGCCTGTGGCTCTGCCCGTGCGCAGGTCGGTCTGCGGCCTCGGAAACCCTTCGATTCGTAGCGCCCCAACCTCCGCCCTGCTCACCAACCCCAGCGTCGCGAGATCGGCCTGCACCAACCTCCAGCCTGCCGCATCGAGATCCACGAGCGGCTCGGTCAATCCGGCGATCGCAGGCGCTTTGCACAGCGCTCCGATGCATCCCGGGTCTGCCGCTCGATCGAACAACCCCAAGAGTCGCAGCACGGCGACTTGACGCTGGCTCCGGATGTTGCCCTCGCCCGACAGCCATCGCTCATACGCCTCCATCACGCGACATGCGTGTCCGCCTTGCACATCCTCGTCGGCGCGGTGCAGCTCGATCTCCCGCCAGCGCCGAAAGTCCCCCAGCGCGCGCCGGATGTAGCGGCCCAAGAGCTGCAGCGTGAGCGCGTGGCCCTTCACCTCGCGCCACACCTCCGCCCGCTCGCTCGCCGTGCTCGTCACGGGCGGTACACCCTGACCTTCCTCCTCAAGCAAATAACGCAGCAACCCATCGGCGGCCTCCTGCGATAGCCGCTCGAGCGACCACGACTGCATCGCACCGCGCCCGGCCAGATCCTCGACCACCTCGCGCGTGGTCACCACGCACAAGCCCGGGTTGGTGCGCGCGAGCCCGCGCAACAATGCCTCGATCGCCGGGTCGGTCAGCTTGCCCTGCTTGGCGGCGCGGCCCGGTGGTTGCTGAAGCGGCTCGAGGCCGTCGAGCACCAAGAGCGTCCGCTGCTGCGCCACGAGCTCGGCCAACCGTGTGCCCTTGTCCCACGCCGACGCATTGCTCCTGGCCAGCGCCTCGTCACCGAAGAACCGTAGCCCCTCGCTCACGAACTGATCGGCCGACGGCGCCCCCTGCTCGCGCACGCCCTGGCTGTAGAAGCTCCAGTCGAACACCGACCGCGCTCCACGCCAGCCCTCGGCCGCAAGCCGGTTCATCCATTCGACCACGAGCGACGTCTTACCCACGCCGCCCCATGCCACCAGCGTGACCACGTTGATCTTGCCCGTCCCGTTGCCGGCCCATAGCCCATCGAGACGCTCAAGTTCCGTCTCGCGCCCGAACAGCTTCGTCGTGTTGTGCGGCAGGCGGGTGCTCGCGACCTTCGGAGGCAGGCCTTGCCGTACGGCTTTGCGAAGGCGCTCCACGTCGAGGTCCAGGAACAGTTCCGGCGCCTGCCCCTTGATCCCCGCCACCAGCCGCGCGAAGCCATCCTCCTGATCGAGGTCCACCCACGTCCGGAGTCGTAGGAACCCCACCACATCGTTCCTGCGTGCCCCTGGCAGCAACACCGGGATCACCCGCTTCTCGCACAGGAGCGCGAGCTGCTTCTCCTCGTCGTGCCAGCGACCGACACCCTCGGAGCCAAAGAACACGGCGACGGCTCCGCTGCCCTCGATCGCCTGCTCGAGGTCGGGGATCCATTTCTCCCCCGGCACGAGCGCCCACTTGTCCAGGAACGGCCGCAGCCCCGCCTCATCCCGTAGCCGCAACGCAATCAGCTCCACTGCGGCCTTGTTCGCAGAGTTGTGCGAGAGGAACACGTCGTAGGTAGGGGTCATGGGAGCGGATGGTCGATGGTACCAAGAGCGGGTGAGGCCCGTTCGGCAGGCGAACGCCGGGTAAGGACGCGAGATCGGAACTTGCGATCTTCACGTTCGTACCAGGTCGGGCAGGTCGATGAATGCCACGCGTCGAAGAACAGCCGCAGGCCCGTCTCGTCGCGCAACCTCTTCGCGATCTCCTTCACCGCTTTGTTCGCGGAGCTGTGCGAGAGGAAGACGTCGTAGGCCGTCATAGGGGAAACGCTTCTGCTAGCAGCCTGTGGTGAAAGTCCGAAACGGGCCCGCGGCAACCACGCGTCCGCGCAACCACACGCGGCATAGCCGTGGTGGGGATCGAAAGTCGAGAAGCAACCAAGTAGGATGACCCGCGATGGCG